>WLWD01000904.1_pt1 | contig 230658 bp, 213 predicted proteins | sample 6712731 | NCBI WGS metagenome assembly WLWD01 (sample SAMN12718690, study PRJNA576275) | sponge metagenome | isolation source: marine sponge | host: Mycale hentscheli | place: New Zealand: South Island, Marlborough, Capsize Point | collected 2014-11-01 | reverse complement strand
GTGGCCGGCGATTTGCTCGATATAATCGGTGGTGCCGGCCGCCTTTCCGGCGCCGACGATGCCCATCAATGTCGATTGATGGTCGACCAGCCAATCGGGCATGCCACGTTCTTTCATGGCGCCCACCGCGCCTTCCATCGGCACTTCGACGAAGGCAACGTCGCTGCCCAATTCGCTCGATAACGCCGCGGTAAAGTCGCTTGGGGTCGAGACCGCGCTGCCGAGGAAATAGGTTTTGCCGTTATGGCCGTCGCCGGTCAGAACCGCCGCCGCCACATCGCCGGTGTCGCGCACGTCGATCATCGATATCGGCGTGTCGGCGGCCATCGGCATCATCACCTTGCCCATGCCTTTGACCATGTCGGCCATGTTGAGGAAATTCTGCATGAAGAAGGCCGGCCGCAGAATGGTCCATTCCACGCCGCTGGTTTTGAGCATCTCCTCGACCTTCCAATGGGCATGACCGATCTTGGCGTCGGTGACTTCCTGCACGATAGCGTCGCCACCGGACAGCTTCACAACATGGCTGACTCCGGCGCGCTTGGCCGCTTCGATGGCATCAATCTGCTGTGCCTCCATCACCGGGCTGTGGCCGGTCAGCAGGAACAGCTTGTCGCAACCGGCCAGCCCGGCTTCGATGGTCGCCGCGTCGGCCACATCGGCCTGCACCAGTTCCACATCGCTGCCCAGCTTTTCAGCCGCTGCCGCCGGGTCGCGCACCAGGCAACGAAAATCCGCCCCCTTGGCCTGAAGTGCCGCAACAACCGTCCGGCCGGTATTCCCGGTTCCGCCAACTACGCCGATCATAATTTCTCTCCCTATTTGTAAGTGTTTCCATCGCCGACTGATTTGCGGACGACTATACATCGAATGAATTGGTTAGCTAACTAGTCGCCCCACGCCATCCATCCAGCGGCAAAATTGTTTTTCTCAAATGTATTCCAACATGCCCGGGCCTCGTCCTTCGACAAGCTCAGGACGAGGCCCTCATGGTGAGCCTGTCGAACCATGAGGGGTTGCGCGATTGTCACCCGCCCAGCTTATCCTTCAAAATCTGGTTGACCATCTGCGGGTTGGCCTGGCCTTGGGTCGCCTTCATGGCTTGGCCGGTGAACCAGCCGGCGACCTTGGTGTTGCCCTGGCGGTATTGATCGGCCTGGTCGGGATTGTCGGCGATGAGCTGGTCGATCACACTCTCGATGGCGCCGGTATCGGTGATTTGCTTGAGGCCCTTTTCCTCAACGATGGCGGCAGCTTCCTGGCCGCTGTCGAACATCTCGGCGAACACGTCCTTGGCGATGCGGCCCGAGATGGTGTCGTCGGCGATCAGATCGATCAGCCCGCCGAGTTGGACGGCGGCGACCGGGCTCTCGGTAATATCCTTATCAGCGTTGTTGAGGCGGCCGAACAGTTCCGCCGTCACCCAGTTGGCGGCCAGCTTGGCATCGCGCTTGGCGCCGGCGGGGTCGATCACCGCCTCGAAATATTCCGCCGTCTCGCGCTCGGCCACCAGCACCCCGGCGTCGTAGGACGACAGGCCATAATCGTCGATGAAGCGCGCCTTCTTGGCGTCGGGCAGCTCGGGCAGGTCAGCCGCCAGCGCATCGACGAAAGCCTGGTCGAATTCCAGCGGCAACAGGTCGGGGTCGGGGAAGTAGCGGTAATCATGCGCCTCTTCTTTACTGCGCATGGACCGCGTCTCGCCCCGATTGGCGTCGAACAGGCGGGTCTCCTGGTCGACTTCGCCGCCATCCTCGATGAGCTCGATCTGGCGGCGCACCTCGTAATCGACCGCCTGGCGCACGAAGCGCAGGGAGTTCACGTTCTTGATCTCGGCGCGGGTGCCGAGATCCTCGCCGGGCCGGCGCACCGACACGTTGACATCGGCGCGCATGGAGCCTTGCGACATGTCGCCGTCGCAGGTGCCCAGATAGCGCAGGATCGAGCGCAGCTTGCCGAGATAGGCCGCCGCCTCCTCGCCCGAACGGATGTCGGGCTTGGAAACGATCTCCATCAGCGCCACGCCGGAACGGTTGAGATCGATGAAGGTCTTTTGCGGATGCTGGTCGTGGATCGATTTGCCGGCATCCTGTTCCAGATGAAGGCGCTCGATCCCCACTTCGAAGCTCTCGCCGTCGGGCAGGTCGACGGTGATCCGCCCCTCGCCGACGATCGGCTGGGTGAACTGGCTGATCTGATAGCCCTGAGGCAGGTCGGGGTAGAAATAATTCTTGCGGTCGAACACCGAGCGCAGATTGATCTGCGCCCCCAGCCCCAGGCCGGTGCGGATTGCCTGGCGGGCACATTCGCGATTGATCACCGGCAGCATGCCCGGCATGGCGGCGTCGACCAGGCTGACTTGCGTATTAGGTTCAGCGCCAAACGCGGTCGCCGCGCCGGAGAACAGCTTGGCCTCCGACGTCACCTGGGCGTGCACTTCCAGCCCGATGATAACTTCCCACGGCCCGGTCGCGCCTTCGACCAGGTCTTTCTGGTTATGGCCGATGCGCGTGGTGACATGGCCGGACAGATGATCGGGTGCGGTATCAGTCATCGCGCTACCCTCCTAACCCTCGAATCAGAGCCCCTCTCCTCGGGGAGAGGGGTTGGGGTGAGGGGAAACCCAACTCGAAACCAAAAATAATTGTCCCCTCACCCGGCTCGCTTACGCTCGCCACCCTCTCCCGGGGGGAGAGGGTGTTCCCACCAACGCGGCTATTTGGTTCTAAAATCACTGCCGTCCCTCAAACTCAGCTGCGGTCTCGAGCACGTCGGCGGCGCGCAGCATGGTCTCTTCGGCGAAGGCCGGGCCGATCAGGTGAAGGCCGAGCGGCAACCCATCGGCGGATAAGCCAGCGGGAACCGAGATCGCCGGCAGGCCGGCCATCGAGGCGGGCACGGTGAAGATGTCGTTCAAATACATGGCGATCGGGTCGTCCATTTTCTCGCCAATGGCGAAGGCCGCTGAGGGCGCGGTCGGCGTTAGGATCACGTCGCACTTGTCCCAGGCGGCGCGGAAATCGTCGGCTATGCGGGTGCGCACCCGCTGCGCCTGCAAATAATAGGCATCGTAGTAGCCCGCCGACAGTACATAGGTGCCGATCATAATGCGGCGTTTGACCTCGGGCCCGAAACCGGCGGCGCGGGTCTTCTCGTAGGTGTCGATGATATCCTCGCCCTCGACCCGCAAGCCGTAGCGCACCCCGTCATAGCGCGCCAGATTCGATGAGGCTTCTGCCGGGGCGACGATGTAATAGGTCGGCAGCGCGTATTTGGTATGGGGTAGCGAAATATCGACGATTTCGGCGCCGGCGTCGCGCAGCCAGTCCCGGCCCTGCTGCCATAGCGCCTCAATTTCCGGCGGCGTGCCGTCCATGCGGTATTCCGCCGGAATGCCCACGCGCAAGCCCCTGATGTCGCCGGTCAGCGCCGCGGCGTAGTCGGGTACGGGAATATCGACGCTGGTCGAATCCTTGGGGTCGTAGCCCGCCATGGCGCCGAGCATCAGGGCCCCGTCGCGCACCGTGCGGGTCAGCGGTCCGGCCTGATCGAGCGAGCTGGCAAAGGCGATAATGCCCCAGCGCGAACACCGTCCATAGGTCGGCTTCATGCCGACGATGCCGCAGAACGAACCGGGCTGGCGGATCGAGCCGCCAGTGTCGGTGCCGGTCGCACCCAACGCGATATTCGCGGCCACCGCCGACGCCGAACCGCCCGACGAGCCGCCGGGCACCAAATCCTTGCCCGCCGCGTCGCCCGACGCCGCTTTCCAGGGATTGAGGCACGGCCCGTAATGGCTGGTCACATTGGCCGAACCCATGGCGAATTCGTCCATGTTGGTCTTGCCTAACATGACCGCGCCGGCGTCCCAAAGTTGTTGCGTCACGGTGGATTCGTAAGTCGGTTTGAAGCCGTCGAGAATGTGGCTGCCGGCGGTCGACAACACGCCTTCGGTGCAGAATAGATCCTTGATCGCTAGCGGTATGCCGTCGAGTGGGCCTTGCGCGTCACCCTGCCCACGGCGCGCATCAGACGCGTCGGCCATGGCCAACGCCTGATCCGGCGTCTCTGCGGAATAGGCGTTCAGATCGCGCGCCGCCGCCATGGCGTCCAAATGGGCTTGCGTCAATTCGCGCGCACTGAAGTCGCCCGCAGCTAAACCAGCACCGGCGTCGGCGATGGTCAATCTGGTGAGGTCACTCGTGCCGGCCATTATTCGATCACCTTGGGCACAGCGAAGAATTCGCCCTCCGCATCGGGCGCATTGGCAAGCACCCGATCCGGGTAGCCACCATCATTGACCACATCGTCGCGCAGGTGCGGCGTGGTCTCGACGACGCTGGTCATCGGCGCAACGCCGTCGGTATCGACTTCGGCCAACTGCTCGACCCAGCCGATAATATTCGACAATTCGCCCGCCAGTGGTTCGAGATCGGCATCGGGAATGTGTAGGCGCGCGAGCCGCGCAATTCGCCGTACGGTGTCAGTATCCAGCGCCATTGGGCTCTCTAAAAATCGGGTTCAAGGAAGCGGCGCGGAAGCTATCACTGGGACTCAGGTCCCGCAAGACTCGGCAAGCATAGACAGACCGGCGCGCCGAGGCGTAAACACCCCGCCATGGCCGTCATCAACCCCGCCGAAATGAAAACCGCGCTGCCTCCGGGCGAACGCATACTCGGCCTCGATCTGGGGTCGAAAACCATCGGCTTGGCGATCTCCGATTCCGGATTGGCCGTCTCGTCCCCGCTGGAGACCATCCGACGCACGAAATTCACCGCCGACGCCGCGGCGCTAATCGCCCTGATCGCCGAGCGCGAGATTGGCGGGCTGGTGCTCGGCCTGCCGAAAAACATGGACGGCAGCGAGGGCCCCCGCGCCCAGTCGACCCGCCAGTTCGCCACCAACCTGCTGGAGAAAGTTGACCTGCCGATCGCTCTTTGGGACGAGCGCCTATCGACGGCCGAGGTCGAGCGTGTGCTGATCGACGAGGCCGATATGACCCGCAAGCGGCGCGGCGAGGTGATCGATAAAATGGCCGCCAGCGTGATCTTACAGGGCTTTCTGGATTTCTTAAGGCATAACCAGATATAGCAGTTCATTATGCGACTGATTCTGTTCGCCGCCTTTTTAATGCTCGCCACCGCCGGGGGCACACCGGCCCACGCCGCGTGTGGCGATGGGACGATAAAAATTCGCGCGCCGATCCTGTCGAGTGGCGATAAGGCAGAATTTGAGACCCATTTTCGGCGCTCCCTGAAACGCGTTTGCCGCTGGTGGGGCGAGACCTACGATGGCGCCTTCACCATCGATATCGACGAGAGCCGTGGCCCCTCAATGGCTCTGGTGCCGGCGTGGCGCGGTAACCATGGCGAGATGCTGTTCCGCGCCGGCACGGTCCGTCTCGGCCGCGCGGCAATCACCCATGAAATCGCCCATGTGCTCGCGCCTAACGCCAACCGCTTTTTGGCCGAGGGGCTCGCGGTGTACATTCATGACGACCAGCGCGGCCAACCGGCCTATCCCAATTTCGGCAAGGATTTGACTTCGGAAGCGCGCCGGCTAGCGCCGCGGGCCGATATCGCCGCCCTGGAACGATTGGCCACCCCGACCCGCCTCAAACTGCCCGACCTCGATAGCCGCGACGCCTATATCGTCGCCGGCTCGTTCGTCGGTTTTCTCGTCGAGCAACACGGGATGGAAAAATTTCGCACCCTCTACGCGATGACCCCCTTGGTGGCGCGCGAACGCAACGCCGGCAAACCGGAACGCTGGCAGAAAGTCTACGAGGTCAGCCTGGAAGAACTCACAGCCCAGTGGCGCACCGCCATCAAGCAGTCGGCGCGATGATTTCGCCGGCTAGGTGGCCGAGCTTTAGCCAGATTGTGCAGCCTTGTTCTGAGAGCAGTTGGTGGGAACTGCCCGCCGGCATACGCAGCCAGGTGCCCTTGGGATAGTGGCCGTTCTGGTCAGAGAATTCGCCATCAAGCACGAACAGCTCCTCGCCGCCGGGATGATCGTGGCTGGGAACAACCGTGCCCGGTTGCATCCGCATCACATAGACACGTTCATTGTCGCGCTCCGCCAGCCGGATGACCTCGACACCCTCCATGGTCCAGGGTTCCCATGTGGCCGAGGCGGTATCGATGCGTACGAACTCCTGATCGTCCGGGTCCATCTGCCACAGTTTGACGAGGATCGTGCAGCCCTCGCGGCTGAACGGCGTGTGGCTGGAGCCGACCGGGTTGCGCAGATACATGCCCGGCCCGTAGTCGCCATGCTCATCGGAGAACACGCCCTCGAGCACCAGAAATTCCTCACCGCCGCCATGCTCGTGGGGCGAAAAGTAGCTATCGGGGGCATAATGAACCAGGCTTGTCGCCCGCGCGACCTCGTCGCCGATCCGGTCAAGCATGCGCCGTTCGACTCCCGGTAAGGGCGACGCCACCCAAGGCTGAGTTTTTGTGTCGATGGCGACACGCTGGGAGAAGTCCGCGTTCAGTTTCATAGCGACCCCTTTTCGGCTATCAATATGGGGCGCTGTCATCCTTCGACAAGCTCAGGATGAGGCAAAGGATTAACACAAGCCCTCATGCTGAGCCTGTCGAAGCACGAGGGCCGGTGGGGAACCCCTATCTCACGCCCATATTTTCCAGGGCGCCGCGCCGCCATCCCACAAATCTTCGAGTTGATTTTTCTCGCGCAGCGTATCCATCGGCTGCCAAAAGCCGTCATGGTGATAGGCCGCCAGCTCACCGGCCGCCGCCATATTTTGCAGCGGCCCCTCCTCCCACACCGTGTCATCGCCGGCGATCAGATCGAAAACGCTCGGCTCACAAACAAAAAACCCGCCATTGATCGAGCCGCCGTCGCCGCGCGGTTTTTCAGTGAACCGGGCGACTTTGCCGTCGACGATCTCCGCGGCGCCAAAGCGACCCGGCGGGCTTACCGCGGTCATCGTTGCCCGGGCGCCCTGGTCCTGGTGATAGACGATCGACGCCGCCACATCGATATCTGCGACCCCGTCGCCATAGGTTAAGCAGAAGGGTTCATCATCGAGATAGCGCGCGATACGTTTGATGCGGCCGCCGGTCGCGGTTTCGTCGCCAGTCTCGACCAGGGTCACCGTCCACGGTTCGGCAGCAGTCTCATGATAGCGGATATCGTTGGCCGCCAGATCGACCGTCACGTCGGCGGCGTGCAGCACATAGTTGGCGAAATATTCTTTGATTACATAGCCCTTGTAGCCCAGGCACACGATGAATTCGGTGATGCCGTGATGGGCGTAGATCTTCATGATGTGCCAAAGAATCGGCCGGCCGCCGATTTCGACCATCGGCTTGGGCCGTACGTCGGACTCTTCGGCGATCCGCGTGCCGCGCCCGCCTGCCAGAATAACCGCCTTCATCGCCCTGCCCCTATTTCCGCTGCGCGCCGTCTCACATCATTCGCCTTGTAGCAGGTGCGCCAGAATCGGGCCACAGGAGGATCTTTTAGAATAGTCCGACAGGCGTTGTATACGTTCAGCATATACGATATCGTATTAATCTATCCCCATTTCTCTTGATATGAGTCGGAAAAAGGGCTTTTAACCCTATACGAAAACGTATATATACGAAGATATGAGCACGCCATTACGCATAGTTCGCGAGAAACTCAACATTACGCAGACCGAATTGGCCAATCTGATGGGTACGACCCAGGCCACCGTCTCGCGCATGGAAGCCGGTCAGTGGGAGCCCAACGCCTCGCAGGTGCAGGCCGTGTTAGTGAAATCCAACAGCCTTGGCGTCGATCTGACGGTCGATGATTTTGTCCTGCCCGACACCATGCCGTCGGCGGCCAATGGCGCGCCGGCTGCTACCGGTGACCTACACTTCGATCATGAGCATCTGCTGGGTATCCAAGACCTCTCCCCCAACGAAATCAGCTTCCTGCTCGACCTGTCGGACACCTACGCCGAGCGTAACCGCACCGCAGACCGAAAACTGTCGCTGCTGGCGGGTAAAACCGTGATCAACCTGTTCTTCGAGGAATCGACCCGTACCCGCACCAGCTTCGAGCTGGCCGGCAAACGCCTCGGCGCCGACGTGATTAATATCGCGGTGGCGTCGAGCTCGATCAAAAAGGGCGAGACGGTGATCGACACCGCGGTCACCTTGAACGCCATGCACGCTGACGCGCTGGTGGTCCGCCACCCCCATGCCGGCGCCGTGCAACTGCTGTCGGAAAAGGTCAACTGCGCGGTCATCAATGGCGGCGACGGCAGCCACGAGCACCCCACCCAGGCCCTGCTCGACGCGTTGACGATCCGCCGCCACAAGGGTCACCTGCAGGGCTTGCTGGTCGCGCTATGCGGTGACGTCGCCCACAGCCGAGTGGCGCGCTCGAACATCTACCTGCTGCAAACCATGGGCGCGCGGGTGCGGGTGATCGCCCCACCGACCCTGATCCCGTCGGGCATGGAGCGCCTGGGGGTCGAAGTGTTCCACGACATGCGCGCCGGCTTGGCCGATTGCGACATCGTCATGATGCTGCGCCTGCAGCGCGAACGCATGGAAGGCTCGTTCGTGCCCTCGGTTCACGAATATTTCCATTTCTACGGCCTCGACTACGAAAAGCTGAGCCACGCCAAACCCGACGCGCTGATCATGCATCCCGGCCCGATGAACCGCGGCGTGGAGATCGATTCCGCGGTCGCCGACGATATCGACCGCTCGGTCATTCACGAGCAGGTCGAGATGGGGGTCGCGGTGCGCATGGCGTGCCTGGACGTGCTGACCCGCACCGACAAGTCCAACCGCAACGGGGGGACCGCGCCATGACCGCGCGTGTCGCCTACACCAATGCCCGCGTCATCGACCCGGCCTCGGGCCTCGACAACGCGCCATCCGACACCGGCGGCTTGCTATCCGACGGTGAATTTATCCAGGCGATCGGCCCGGAAATTTTCAGCGACGGCATCCCGGAAAGCGCGGTGCAGGTCGATTGCCGCGGCACCATCCTGGCGCCCGGGCTGGTCGATATCCGCGCCGATTTGTGCGAACCCGGCGCCGAACATAAGGAAGATCTGGAAAGCGGCAGCCGCGCCGCCGCCGCCGGTGGCGTCACCACGGTGGTCGCCCTACCCAATACTGATCCGGTGATCGACGAAGTCTCAGTGCTCGAATTTATCGCCCGGCGCGCCCGTGAGGTGAAACTGATCAAAGTGTTCGCCCACGCCACTGTGACCCGCGGCGGCAACAGCGACGAGCTGGTCGAGATGGGCCTACTCAAACACGCCGGCGCGGTAACCTTCACCGACGGCCGCCGCACTATCGTTAATGCCAAGGTGCTGTCGCGGGCGCTGAAATACGCCCAAGCCTATGACGGCGTGATCATGCAGCACCCGGAGGAGCCGGTATTGGCGCAAGGCGGCGTCATGCAAACCGGCGAGCTTTCGACCCGTTTGGGTCTGCCCGGCATTCCGGCGGAAGCCGAGATCATCATGCTGCAGCGCGACCTCAAGCTGGTCGAGATGACTGGCGGGCGCTACCACGCCTCGCATATTTCGACCGCCGCCTCGGTCCGCGCCATCGCCGACGCCAAAGCGGCCGGCCTCAACGTCACCTGCGATACCGCCCCACCCTACTTTGCCTTGAACGAACTGGCTGTGGGCGAGTATCGGACCTTCGCTAAATTATCGCCGCCGCTGCGCCGTGAGGACGACCGCCAGGCCATCGTCGCCGGGCTGGCCGACGGCACCATCGATTGCATCGCCTCAGACCATGCGCCGCAGGATCAGGATTCCAAGCGTCTACCCTTCGAGCAGGCCGAGTTCGGCGCGGTCGGGCTGGAAACATTGCTGCAGCTCACCTTGGAATTGCGCCACAACGGTCACTTAAATCTACCCGACGCGCTAGCCTGCATAACTTATCGGCCCGCCGATATTCTCGGCTTACCCGTAGGCCGGCTGACCGTCGGCGGCCCGGCAGATCTCGTGGTGTTCGACCCCGAGCGGCCGGCGCGTATCGAGCCCGACAGGTTTGTCTCCAAATCGAAGAACTCACCCTTCGACGGGCGGCTGGTGCAGGGCCAGGTCTTGCGTACGGTCGTCGACGGCCGCACTATCTTCTCCGCCGCCGCGTAAATAACGCCACTTAGCCAGAAAGGGGCCGGGACCGGTTATGGAAGAAGGCGCCAGCCCGATATTTTTCTATTGGGGCGTCGTGCAAGCGACGTTCAACATTCCCGATTGGAAGAACGTCATCTATGGCTGGCAGCTCTTCGCCCCGGCAATCGGCCTGGCCTATCTGTTGGGCTCGATCCCGTTCGGCTTGCTGATCACCCGGCTAGCCGGCGCCGGCGACATCCGCAAGATGGGCTCGGGCAATATCGGCGCGACCAACGTGTTGCGCACCGGCCGAAAGGGCCTGGCGGCACTCACCCTGCTGCTCGATGGCGCCAAAGGCTATATCGCGGTCGCACTCCCCTTTTCCTATTACGGGCCCGACATCGCCTTTTTCACCGCCATCGCCGTGGTGCTCGGACATATGTTTCCCATTTGGCTACGGTTCCGCGGCGGCAAGGGGGTCGCCACGTTCCTCGGCGTTATGCTCGGCCTATCCTGGGAGACCGGCTTTGTCACCCTTGCCATCTGGCTGATCGTCGCCCTGGCCTTTCGCTATTCGTCGCTGGCCGCCCTCATCGCCGTTACTCTGGCGCCAATCTTTGGCTGGTTCCTTGGCGGGCCTCAGGTCTCCAGCATCGCCATCATCCTGGCGGTGTTCGTGTGGGCCAAACACGCCGGCAACATTCGCCGGCTAATCTCCGGTGGCGAATCCCAGATCGACGTGAGTTCCACCGACGGCTAGCGTCTGAACTATAGTTGACTTGGCATTAACCATGAGAAACCGATAAGGTTTCCTATGGGCGATTTTTCACAGCGCAGCGCCACTCAAAAGGGTGGTTTTCTGGCCGGAATGTTGCTGCTGGCCGCTTGTGTCGCACCGACATCGAATGTGCCGAAAATCAACCCAGCCGAACTACAGGCAGAGGAAATAAAACAGCAAGCCATTGTCATCGAAGAACGCGACAAACTGGCGAGACGTTTGGTCAGAGTCGGCACCCCAATCCTTGCGGCAAATACAGAGCAGTGCGGTAATAACATTGTAAACAAAGCGGGGGTGAATTTCACAACTGCTCTTCTCAATACCTCAATTACGACACGGCGGGCGACCGTACTGGCACGCGGTCTTTCTCGTGCCGGAGAGGTGCGAGTATCGTCGGTCGTACCCGGAATGCCTGCCGCAGGTATTTTATTCGAGGGCGATATTGTCACGCGCATCAACGGCATCAATGCTTACAACGCCATGTCGGGCGCCATACCGGTAAATTTTCAGCTACCCAATTTGCGTGTCGGCGTGCTGCGCGATGGACAGCAGCTGAACCTTTCGGTTCCGACTGTTCCCGTCTGCAGCTATCGAGTTTTATTGTCAAAAAGTCCGGGAGTGCAAGCGTCTGCGGGAAACAATATGATTATTTTCTCCGTCGGGATGATGCAGTTGATGGACACAGATAGAGACCTAGCTCTTATATTTGGTCACGAACTCGCGCACCTCACGCGTAACCACCAAAACGCCAAAAAGACAAATCAACGAATTGGTGAACTGGTGGGTATGGTCGTCACAGGTCTTACAGGTGTTGATGTCATCGACATCGGAGCGAAGATCGGTCGCGGCGCATTTAGTCAGGAATTCGAGTCCGAAGCCGATTATGTCGGTATGTACCATGCCTCACGGGCAGGTTGGGACATGACCGGCGCTGGCAATGCATTTCGCCGCTTGGCCATTGCAAGTCCGGCGTCCATCCATTCGGTAGGTGGCACCCACCCATCAGCTGTAAGCCGTGCGCTGCTCGTCGAACAAACTGTGCTGGAAATCCAAAATAAGCGCGAAAATCAACTTGCCCTGGTTCCGAATTTCAAAGACCTGCCAGCGACGAACATCCCGGCATCCAGCGACGAAATAGCAAAACAAGCTGCCACATTCACAAGCTTACCAACAGTCGCCAGTGTGCCGGTCAGTCAGCCCGACGACGCAGAACAACAATATCGGCGCGGTGTGCAGTTCGAAAACGGCATCGATCGGGGGCGCGACTACGCACGCGCGATTGAATGGTACCGCAAGGCTGCCGACCAGGGGCATCGCAGCGCGCTTTATAATCTTGGTATGATGTATGTAAACGGGCGCGGCGTGCAGCAAAACAATGGCGAAGCGGTAATATATTTCCGGCAGGCGGCAGAGAAACGGCACGCGAAAGCACATTTCAATTTAGGATTTATGATGGAAAACGGGCGTGGCACCGCGAAAGATCCGGCCCGCGGCCTGACCAACTACATCATCGCCTCCAATCTCGGCCTGGGAGAAATCGCCAATGACGCACGCGACAAGGTTTCCGCCCAGCTATCGCCCGCGCAAATCCGCGAAGCCGAACGCCGCGCTAAGTTGTGGATGGACGCACATCGACGCTAGATAAATCTAGAACCTTCCCAAGATTGACCAACCGCGATCGCCCGGCCAGGATCATGGCGTGGATTATCCAGAGATCACATCAAACGAGCGCCTCGCCCGGTTGCGGCTGTTCCGATCCGAGAATGTCGGGCCAGTAACCTATCGCCAACTGCTCGGCCATTACGGGTCGGCCGGCGATGCCTTGGACGCCCTACCGGAACTGTCCCGGCGCAGTGGTCGGCGGGCGATAAAGATCTGCCCTATCGACACAGCGCAAGGCGAACTCGAAGACCTCGACCGTCTCGACGCACAACTGCTGACGGTGGGCGAGCCGGCCTACCCCACGGCGCTAGCGGCGATCGACGACGCGCCACCGGCGCTGGCGGTGCGCGGTAAGGCGGAGCTCTTGGGCCAAGCCGGCGTGGCGATTGTCGGTGCGCGCAACGCCTCGACCAACGGGCGCAACTTCGCGAAGCGCCTGGCCGCCGCGTTGAGCGACGATAGTGACGGCGCGTGCTACGTCGTTATCTCCGGTTTGGCGCGGGGCATCGATGGCGCGGCCCATCGCGGCGCGCTTGATGCTGGCGGTTTGACCATTGCGGTGATGGCCGGCGGGGTCGATGTGATCTACCCGCCCGAACATGAAGACCTGTACGCGGATATTTGCGCCGCCGGTGCCGTGGTCAGCGAACTGCCGCCGGGCCTCCGCCCAAAGGCGGCGCACTTTCCCCGGCGCAACCGGATCATTTCCGGGCTGAGCCTGGGCGTCGTCGTGGTCGAGGCGGCGACCCGTTCGGGTTCGCTGATCACCGCGCGGTTGGCCCTGGAACAGGGCCGTGAAGTCTTCGCCGTCCCCGGCTCGCCACTCGATCCGCGGAGCCGCGGCGCCAACCGGCTGATCCGCGATGGCGCGGTGCTGACCGAGTCTGTCGCCGATATTCGCGGTGCGCTCGCGCCCATGCTCGCCGCGCCGCCCCGCCCCGAAACGCCGGCCCCCACCCTGTTCGAAGGGCTCGCTGGCAGCGAAGGGGACGGGCTGGATTCCGCCCGCAAAGCGGTCGCCGCCTGTTTATCGCCTACTGCCGTTACAGTTGACGAAATCGTTCGGCAGTGCCAAGTAACCGCCCCTGTCGTTCATACGGTGCTGCTGGAAATGGAGCTGGCCGGCCTGATCGAACGGCAACCCGGCAACCGGATTGCCGCTATTTAAGGGTTTGTTAAGCAATCGGGTTTCCATTGAGGCAAGGTTACGGGCGATAAAAATCCATGCATGTAGTCGTTGTTGAATCGCCGTCCAAGGCGAAGACCATCAATAAATATCTCGGCGGCGAGTACACCGTGCTCGCCTCCTACGGTCATGTGCGTGACCTGCCGGCCAAGGATGGCTCGGTGCAGCCGGCCGACGATTTCTCCATGGCGTGGGAAGTCGCCGACAAATCGGAGAAGCAGCTCAAGGAAATCGTCAAGGCCCTGAAAGGCGCCGAGACGCTCTATCTCGCCACCGACCCCGACCGCGAGGGCGAGGCCATCTCGTGGCATATCGAACAGATTCTGCGCGAACGCGGCCTGCTCGATACCATCGACGTCAAGCGCGTCGTGTTCAACGAAATCACCGAGGGCGCGGTCAAAGACGCCTTCGTCCATCCCCGCGAACTCAATAGCGAGCTGGTCGAGGCCTATCTGGCCCGCCGCGCGCTGGATTACCTGGTCGGCTTCACCCTGTCGCCGGTGCTGTGGCGCAAGCTGCCCGGTTCGCGTTCGGCCGGACGGGTACAATCGGTCGCCCTGCGTCTGATTTGCGAGCGCGAAGCCGAGATCGAGGTCTTCAAACCGCGCGAATATTGGTCGGTCGATGCGACCCTGGTCAGTCCGCGCAACGAGACTTTCAACGCCCACCTCACCCATCTCAACGGCGAACGCCTCGACCGCTACGATCTCGGCGACGAGGCCAGCGCCCGCGCAGCCCATGACGCGATCACCGCGCAAGCGCTCAAAATCGCCACCGTCGAGAAGAAACGCACCAAGCGCAACCCGCAGCCGCCCTTTACCACCTCGACCTTGCAGCAGGAGGCTTCGCGCAAGCTAGGCTTTGGCGCCACTCACACCATGCGCGTCGCCCAGAGCCTGTATGAAGGCACCGAAATCGGCGGCGATACGGTGGGTCTGATTACCTATATGCGCACCGACAGCATCACGTTAAGCCAACAAGCCGTCGCCTCGTGCCGCGAGTTGATCGACACCGACTATGGCGATGCGTATTTGCCCGACAAACCGCGGGTCTTCCGCACCCGCGCGAAAAACGCCCAAGAGGCTCATGAGGCGATCCGTCCGACCGACCTCATGCGCCGACCACCCGACTTAAAATCGATCCTCAGCAACGATGAATTTCGTCTCTACGAATTGATCTGGCGGCGTACCATCGCCTCGTCCATGAGCGAGGCAGAGATCGATCGGGTCGCCGTGGATATCGAGTCCCGCGACCAAAAAATCACCTTGCGGGCTACCGGCTCGACCATCGCCTTCGACGGTTTCTTAAAAGTCTACCGCGAGGATCGCGACGACCCGGCGCCCAACGGCAATGGCGACGCGGCGGCCGAGGAAGATGGCGACAACCGCCTGCCAGTGCTCAACGAAGGCGAGCCGGCGGAACAGAAAGACGTGGTGCCGAACCAGCATTTCACGCAGCCGCCACCGCGCTTCACCGAGGCCAGCTTGGTGAAAAAACTCGAAGAGTTGGGCATCGGCCGACCCTCGACCTATGCCTCGACCCTGCAGGTGCTGCAAGACCGCGACTATGTTGAGCTCGACCGCAAGCGCTTCGTACCCGAAGACCGCGGCCGGCTGGTCACCAGCTTCCTCACCAGCTTCTTCAATAAATACGTCCAGTACGATTTCACCGCGCGGCTGGAAGAACAGCTCGATGAGGTCTCCGACGGCCGCATCGACTGGAAAGCGGTTCTGCGCGAATTCTGGAACGATTTCTCGGCCGCCGTGGATGGCACCAAGGAATTGCGCGTGCGCGCGGTGTTGGATGCGCTCGACGAAGAGTTGGGGCCCCACTTCTTTCCGCCGCGCGAAGACGGCACCGAGCCGCGCACCTGCCCGGCCTGCAAGGAAGGCCGCTTAGGCTTGCGCCTCGGCCGGCACGGCCCGTTTATCGGCTGCGCTAATTATCCTGAGTGCAAATACACCCGCCGCTTGTCGGTTGATGGGTCGGAGGACGAAGACGCCGAACTGGCGAACGGCCCCAAGCTGCTCGGCGTCGACCCGCAATCCGGCCTCGACGTGACCGCGCGCAAGGGCCCTTACGGCACCTATGTACAGCTCGGCGAACCCGATCCAGAAGATAAGAAGGCGCCCAAGCCTAAGCGCAGCTCGATCCCCAAGGGCATACCGTCGGCCGACGTCGATCTGGAGATGGCCTTGGGGCTGCTGGCGCTACCGCGCGACATTGGCCCACACCCCGAAGATGGCGTGGTCGTCCAGGCCGGCCAAGGACGATTTGGCCCGTACGTTAAGCACGGCACCAGCTACGCCTCGCTGCCCGAACCCCGCGACGTTCTGACTGTCGGCCTGAACCACGCAGTGACGCTGTTGGCCGAGAAAGGCAAATCGCGCGGCCGCGGCGCCAAGGTGCTGCGCGAACTGGGCAACCACCCCGACGACGATAAATTGGTGGCGATCTATGACGGGCGCTACGGCCCCTACGTCAAGCACGGCAAGATCAACGCCACCGTGCCGAGGGACCGCGATCTGGAAGCGCTGACGCTCGACGAAGCGGTCGTGCTGATCGCCGAACGGGCAGCGAAGAAGGGTAAAAAGCCGGCAGCGAAGAAAGCCGCGCCGAAGAAAAAGGCGGCGGCGAAGAAGAAGCCGGCGGCGAAGAAGCCAGCCGCCAAAAAGAAAGCCGCAAAGCCCAAGGCAGCGGCAAAAGAGACGGCTGACGAAACGCCGTCGACGACTGACACGCCGTAATACGGCTTGGCGACGCGCGATAAAAAACCAGCCCGGTCGAACCGGCTCCCTGACCGGGACGAGTTGCTTGCCTATATCCGCGAAAACCAAGGCGAGAGCGTACGCCGCGACATCGCGCGCGCCTTCGGCGTGCGCGGGGCCAAGCGCGCCGAGCTACGCGCCATGCTGCGCGAGCTCGAAGATGCCGGACTGATCGAACGTAGCGAAGGCCGCAAATGGCGGCCCAGCGACCGCCTGCCGCCGGTCGCGGTGTTGGAAGTCTACGACTTAGACTCCGACGGCGACCCGCTGCTGCGCCCGACAAGCTGGGACGCCGACCAGCCGCCGCCGGCGATCGAGCTGCGCGCCGGCCCGCGCAATATGGCCGCGCCGGGCATCGGCGATCGGATCCTGTGCCGCCTGCAACCACGCAGCGACAACGGCTATACCGCGACCCCCATGCGCCGTGTCGGCGCCCAGGCGCAAACCATTATTGGTGTCTACCGACAAGCCGGCGATGGCGGCCGCCTGACCTCCACCGAACGCCGGGCGCGCCACGAAATGTTCGTCGCGTCGGACGATACGGGCGACGCTCAGGACGGCGAACTGGTTGTCGCCGAACTGCTGTCAGGCCGCCGCAACGGGCTGGCCCGCGCCAAAATAACCGAACGTATCGGCGACGCCTCAGAACCGGCGGCGATCAGCTTGATCGCCATTCACCGCGCCGGCATTCCGATCGAATTTCCCCAATCGGTGATCGACGCGGCGGACGCCGCCACACCGCCATCCTTGGGTAAACGCGCCGATTTGCGCGATGTCGCGCTGGTGACCATCGACGGCGCCGACGCCCGCGACTTCGACGACGCGGTGTTCGCCGAACCTGACAACGATGCGGAGAACCAGGGCGGCTGGCACCTCATCGTCGCCATCGCCGATGTCGCTTGCTTCGTGCGTCCCGACAGCGTCCTCGACCGCGAGGCCTATCGCCGAGGCAATTCGGTCTATTTCCCAGATAGGGTCGTGCCAATGTTGCCGGCTGCCCTATCGAACGGCCTGTGTTCGCTGGTCCCCGACGAAGACCGCGCCTGTTTCGCCGTCGATCTGTGGATCAACGCGGACGGATCGCTGCTGCGCCACCGCTTCCGCCGCGCGCTGATGAAGTCGGCCGCCCGGCTGACTTACGAACAGGTCGAAGCGACCCGCAAGGACGGCGACGCCCCGGTTCCGGCGGCGATTATCGATAATCTGTACCGCGCCTTCGACAGCCTGTCGCGCGAGCGCGAACGGCGCGGCACCCTCGAGCTCGATTTGCCGGAACGCAAAGTGGTGCTCGACGAAGCCGGCGTGGTGCGCGCCATCGCGCCGGTTGAGCGGCTGGATAGCCACCGCTTGATCGAAGAATTCATGATTACCGCCAACGTTCGCCGCCGGCCGCGAGATGATCCGCCTGCGCCAACCGGCGATGTTCCGCGTTCACGACGAACCGGACCGGGAAAAAATCCAGGAGCTGCGCGAGGTCCTAGCCGAATTCGGCGTAAGATTACCGAAGGCGAAAATATTCCGCGCCACCGACTTCAATGCGCTGCTCGCTAAGATCGGCGACCTGCCCCAGGCCCGCCTGGTCCACGAGCTGGTGCTGCGTTCGCAAAGCCAGGCCGAATACAATCCGGAAAATATCGGTCACTTCGGCTTGGGTCTGCGCGACTACGCCCATTTCACCTCGCCGATTCGGCGCTACGCCGACCTGCTGGTCCACCGCGCCCTCATTCGGGGATTGCGCCTCGGCGACGATGGTTTACCTGACGGCGCCGGCGAAAAATATCCCGAAATCGGCGAACACATTTCCGCGACTGATCGGCGAGCATCGGGAGCCGAACGGGACGCCATGGATCGCTATTCGGCGGCCTATTTAGCGTACCATATCGGCGACACGTTTTCCGGCGTGATCCGCGGCATCGCGCGGGCCGGCTTATTTGTGGCCTTGGACGGGAGCGGTGCGGAAGGCTTTGTCCCGGCGTCGCGCTTGCCCGGTGCCCGTTACCAATTCGACGCGGCAACCCACACGCTGCACAGCCCTCAATCAGGCTCATCTTACCGTTTGGGCGAAGACGTCGAAGTGCGCATCGCCGAAGCAGATGGCTTGACGTCGTCAGCAATTTTTGACCTTCTGGATGGCGGAAACCATGTAACGATTCGACCGCGGCAACAGAACCGGCCGGCTCGTAAATCCAAACGCCGCCGGCGGTCCAAATAACGGCGGAAATGTTAACGTTGCAGCAAGCTTCTTAGGTGAGATTAGCCACAAATACAGGTTTTTTGTACCCCACCGGTGACTAGGTTTATATTATATATTGCAGATGGTTATAACGGTTTTTAAAAGTTATTTGGAAAAACTACCCAGCGTCCGCCATGCGTTCCGACTGGCCGCCGTTCTGCTGCTTGCCGCCTGCGTCTCGCCGCCACCGGCGCCCGACGCTGCCTATAGCGACAGCTACGGCAAGGAAGTGCTCGGCGCCGGCTTCACTTTGATTTCCGACCGTTATATCGATCCGATCTCCATGCACGACCTCGCCGTGAGCGGCATCTCCGGGTTGCGCAGCCTGGACTCTCAATTGCAAGTCGATGATCGCAACAACGGGGCTCGGCTTTCCTATGCCGACCGTCCGTTGGGCACCATCAATCTGCCGACAAGCCAAAGCGCGGATGCCTGGTCGACGGTAACTGTTCGCGCAATCGCCATGGCGCGCACCGCCTCGCCAGCGGTCGCCGAGGCCGACGCGGAGGCTATCTTCAAAGCCGTGTTCGACGGCATTATTGAGCCGCTCGACGGATTCAGCCGCTATGCCGGCACCCAACGCGCCACCGAACACCGTGCGTTGCGCGATGGATTTGGCGGCATCGGTGTGAGCATCCGCATGGAGGATGATTCAGCGCTCGTTCTCTCGGTCAACGATACCGGTCCGGCGGCTGAAGCAAAACTCCAGGCCGATGACCGTATGACCCATGTCGAAGGCGAGCCGGTCGCGGGCTGGACCCAACGCCAGTTGGTCGACCATTTGCGGGGCAAAATCGGCACCCAGGTTCGATTCACCATAAAACGACCGGACCGACCTCAACCGTTCGATGTCACACTCACCCGGGCCCATATCGTGCCGGTGACGGTGACCAGCCGGCGCGAGGACGATGTTGCGATCATCCGTATCGGCGGCTTTAACCGCGAGACCGCCCGCAAAGTCGAGAATGCGCTAAAGGCCCAACTGGCAAGTTCGAATAAACCGCTGAACGGCGTCATTCTCGATCTGCGCTCCAACCCCGGCGGTCTGCTGGACCAAGCGGTCGAACTCGCCGACACATTCTTGGATAGCGGCGATATTATCTTAACCTTCGGACGCCACCCCCGCAGCCTGCAACGGTTCGTCGCCACTGTCGGTGATCTCGCAAATGGCTTGCCCCTGGTGATCCTGGTCAATGGCAACTCAGCCTCGGCCTCCGAAGTCGTCACAGCGGCCTTGCAGGATCAGGCGCGCGCTATCGTCGTGGGCAGCAATTCCTTCGGCAAGGGCACCGTGCAGACTGTCTTGCAGCTGCCCAATCGCGGCGAGATCACGCTGACCTGGTCTCGGCTGGTCACTCCGTCCGGCTATCGGCTCCACCAACTCGGCATTTTGCCCTCCATCTGCACCCGCGCCGACGGCGAAGCGGTTACCCCTGATCGTTTGCTGGCGGAGGCCAAAACCGAAACGCAGGTTCTCAAGGAACAATTTTCCCGGTGGCGGGCCACCGGCGACCGGGACAGTAGCGACCGCGAGACCTTACGCCGACTTTGCCCGTCCGACAGCAGCTCGCCCGATACCGACGTCGCGATCGCCAAAAACCTATTGGCCAACCCGGCGCTCTATAAGGAATTGATCGCCAAGGGCACCATTAACCTCGCCAGGCGCTAAACTCGGCCAAACCACGCCAAATGCCCGCGCAAATGCTTGACAGGCTCCAATCCGACGCTATGTTTGCCGGCGCCTCAGGGCGAAGCGTCGAAAGCTACAGGAAACCAGTCGATGGCTAAATCCAATACTGTACTCGTAAAACTCGTGAGCTCAGCCGACACCGGCTATTACTACGTGGCGAAGAAGAACCCGCGTAAAATGCCCGACAAGATCGAGCTTAAGAAATACGACCCCAAGGCGCGCAAGCACGTCCTCTTCAAGGAAGAGAAAATGAAATAACGGCGTCGCCACGCCGCAATACGACAAAGCCGCCCATCGGGCGGCTTTTTGCTTGTGCGGGTTAACCCCGACGCTTTTCTAGTTGATAAATTTCTGGACGGTCTCGAGGAAATGGGAGACCGAAATCGGCTTGGCGATATAAGCCTCGCAGCCGCCTTCGCGTATCTTCTCTTCGTCGCCCTTCATCGCAAACGCGGTGACCGCAATGATCGGGATGTGTTTTAGATCATCGTCAGCTTTCAGCCATTTGATGACATCCAGCCCCGACACTTCGGGCAATTGGATATCCATTAGAATGAGGTCGGGCATATGTTCGCCCGCCATCCCCATGGCCTGGTTGCCATCGCGGGTCTGGTAAATATCGTAGCCCTGCGCCTCGAGGAGATCGTGGAACAGTTTCATGTTGAGCTCGTTGTCTTCAACGATCAGTACGGATTTAGCCATCAACTCTATTCTCGTGCAGCGTTCGCTGTCACATTAGCTTATGCGCCAGTCTTCGCATATGTACGTATATTGTACTACTTCTGGTTAAAGCCTTACTAATTCAATAGAATGCCAGTGTTAGCGCTGGTTTCAGCCCCGGGGAGCGGCTCCGTGCGCAGCCAAAATAACCACGATGTTACACCCGGATTGTGTCGCGATTGCACCGCGCCCGTGCTGTCGCCGGCCGATCGCTGCGGCGACTGCGGATCGCCGCGCCTGGTTTTCCATCGTGAGATCAACGATTTGGCCATCGCCCATATCGACTGTGACGCGTTCTACGCCGGCGTGGAGAAGCGCGACGACCCCAGCCTGCGCGATCGCGCGGTTATCGTCGGCGGTGGCCAGCGTGGCGTGGTATCGGCCGCCTGTTATATCGCCCGCATCAAAGGCGTGCATTCGGCGATGCCCATGTTCAAGGCGTTAAAGCTTTGCCCCGAGGCCGTTGTTATCCGGCCCGACATGAAGAAGTACTCTGAGGTCGGGCGGCAGATCCGCACCCTGATGCAGGCGGTCACGTCGCTGGTTGAGCCGCTCTCGATCGATGAGGCATTCCTCGATTTGTCGGGAACCGAACGCCTCCACAATGCGAGCCCGGCGGCAAGCCTCAACAAGCTGCTCCAACGCATCGAGGCCGAGTGTGGCGTCACCGCCTCGGTCGGACTGAGCTACAACAAATCGTTGGCCAAGCTGGCGTCCGATTTGGACAAGCCGCGGGGGTTTGCCATCCTGGGCCGTGGCGATGCGCAGACCTTCCTGGCTGATCTCCCGGTAAACCGCATCTGGGGCGTCGGTAAAGCCCTACACCGCAAACTGCGGGCCGATGGCATCTCCACCATCGCGCAATTGCGAACACGCGACGAAAGCGCCCTAGTCAGCCGGTACGGCAGCATCGGCCATCGTCTTTATAATTTTTCGCGCGGCGAGGATATGCGCCGCGTCAATCCAACCTCGACGCCCAAGAACGTTTCGACGGAAAGTACTTTCCATCAAGACATCGCCGATCTCGAAGAACTCAAGCATCGGCTATGGCCCTTATGCGAACGCCTCTCGGACCGGCTCAAGGCGAAGGAGTTGGCGGGTCAAACACTGGTGCTGAAACTAAAATCGTCGAAATTTCGGATCACGACCCGCTCGCAGGGCCTGGCGTGGCCGACCCAGTTGGCGGAAACGATCTATCAGTTCGCGATCCCGCTGCTGGAAAACGCCGTCGGCGACGCCCCGGCCGGATCGAGTTTCCGCCTGATCGGCATTGGGGTTGCCTCTCTGGGACCCGGCGAGGAAGCCGACCCGCCGGACTTGGCCGACCCTGATGCCGGGCATCGTAAGCGGGTTGAAAATGTCATCGACGATGTGCGCGACCGGCTCGGCCACGACGCGATTGCGCGTGGCCGCGGCATGCGTCGTAAGGAAAATCCGGGTCGCGGCCGGTGAGCGGGTCTAAAAACTCTTAACGACACTGAGCGCGGTCGAGTTCTTCGATCCGCACCAAAGACGCCACCATCGAAAAGTCGCCGTAATCGAAAACGAACCGGCGCACGACGCCATTGGCTTGCACATCCTGGGTCATTTCAAATTCGGGCTCAGAGACGGTCGATTCATTAGCGAACATGGCGAGGCGCACCGACCACCATTTGTGGGCGGTCACGGCACCCAAATCGGCGCCAAGCCCCTCATCGGCCGCACGAGCACCGCCAAGTATCAACATGCTCGCCGTCATCGGCGACAATTCAGGCTGCGAGCCGTCGAAATAGGGGCTCGAATACTGGATTGTCCCCTCTTCGCCAGCAGCGATGACAGAGAGGGTATGTTCAAACGGAAATAGGGTCTCGGCCGGCAGATCGATTTTCGTCCCCTCGGGAACCGAGAAGGTCGCCACACCCGGCTTACCGCGGGCCGGCCGCTCGGCCTTTCCCCGTACTTCCTCGGCCACATCGCCACCGATCATCGATTTCGACGAAAATTGATAGGTGGTCCCATCGTTGCTTTCGAAACTGGTCGCGTTTACTTCCGATTCGATATCGCGACCATTATGCCGTTGCAGGGTTACCGCGAGGCGTTGATTCGCCGTCCAGCCGTCACAGCTCTGCGCCCACTCCGCGACCATGCGTCCGTTCACGCTTCGAATGGACGACGACGGATCGCTTTGCCCCAGGGTCACCTCATAAAAGCCCCGGTGCGGCGCATGTTGGACCGTGGCGGCCTCAGCCGCGGACGTCGTCCCATACACGCCTGTGGCGAATAGAGTCACGAACAGCGCAGCGGGCAATTTCTGAAATCGAATATTCATCGCATACCTGACATAGGTACAAATACGCCCTAATTGAAGGCGAGCATACGCAAATTTTCGTTAATTGGGCGAGCTACGTCTTGGCGACGCAACTAATTCGCGATTGTATTCGAGCCATATTCGGCTTGGCTGACAACCAGCTGACCACAGGGTGGTACATCAAGATCGCCCGAACACAGGCGCACCGGCCAAGCGTCGGGGAAGCCGTCAGCCTGAGCCTGCTCCAAGGGCTGATCCACCAGAATACGGTAGGTCGTCCCGCCCTTCACCTCGATCTCCTGAATAACCGCGTCGTCGTCGCGCGCGCCCGCCATGCGGCGAGCGTTTTCGACATTTTGGAAGCTGGCGATGACCGCATAGGTGACGACTTCGCCGTCTTGCAGAGTCAATCGGGCGAAGCGGCTCACGGCCTGGATCGGTAATTGCGGCTCTTCCGGTTTCGGCGCCGGGCGGGCGTTGGCGAATAAACCGCGCGGCGATGGCTTGGCGGCTATCGTAATCGCCGTTACCATCGGGGTGAGGTTCTTGCCCTGGCCGACCGGTCCCGGCGTTAGCGCCGGCGTCGCACTCGCTACGGCGCCTAGGTTCTTGGCGGACGTAGCAGAAACTTCCGGCTGCGCCTGGGGCTCGTTTTCGACCGCGGCCTCGAGATCGCTTACGGTTCCCCAACCGGTTGTGACATTGGGATCAGGCGAGCCGGTCTCGGGATCGAGATACCAGTTTTCATTCGCCGGATCGTCCGCCGCCAGGGCAAACAGCACTTCACCGTTTGGATCGCAGACTTCTTTGCCATCGACCACTCGAAGAAGGGCACAATCTTCATCGGCCAGGGCAGATATCGCGTGATCGGTGGTGCTTTTACCCGTCGACACATAGCTCACCCCATCGAGAACCAGAGAGGCGACTGTAACGGCAGGGGGTAAGGCGCAACCGGTTAGCAACAACATCGGTAAAACCAGCGCCGGGCCAGGGACACGCATGGCAAAACTCCTATCCAGGGAGCGACACCATGAATCATGGCGCACTGATTTGCATAGGATTAATTCACCCCATGGCGCCGGAAAGGCGCGGCCGGCGCGCTACGATGGCTTCTTCGGTGGCAGCGCGGGCCGAATATGGAGGTCGCGAATACGCTCCGGTGGCACTTCGGCCGGCGCCTGCATCAGCAGATCCTCGGCGCGCTGGTTCATGGGAAAGGCGATCACCTCACGAATATTCGGCTCGTCCGCCAACAGCATGACGATGCGGTCGATGCCCGGCGCCGAGCCGCCATGGGGCGGCGCGCCGAACTGCAGCGCGTTGAGCATGCCGGCAAACTGGCTCTCCAAATCGTCGCGAGTATAACCGGCAATTTCGAACGCCTTCACCATGATGTCCGGGCGATGGTTCCGAATGGCGCCGGAACTCAGCTCGATGCCGTTGCACACGATATCGTATTGGAAGGCCAGCACATCCAACGGGTCCTTGCTCTCTAGCGCCTCAAGCCCACCTTGCGGCATGGAGAAAGGATTATGGCTGAACTCGATCTTGCCAGCGTCCTCGTCCATTTCGAACATCGGATAGTCGACGATCCAGCAAAACGCGTACTGGTTGCCCGCGAGAAGGTCCAAATCCTCGCCGATCTTGGTCCGCGCCAGGCCCGCCAAATGGGCCGCCTCACTGGCCTTGCCGGCGGCGAAAAACACCGCGTCGCCATCGCCGACCCCGGCCGACTCCCGCAACCCGGCGATCGCGTCTTCGGAAAAGAATTTGGCAATCGGTCCCTTCGCTTCACCATCGGCGAACACCACATAGCCCAGCCCCGGCGCACCCTCGTCGCGCGCCCAATCGTTGAGCTTATCGAACCAACTGCGCGGCTGGCTCGCCGCACCTGTCGCCGGAATGGCGCGCACCACACCGCCGCCGGCAACGACCTTGGCGAACACCTTGAAGTCAGACTCGCGAAACAGCTCGGACACATCGGCGATTATCAGGGGATTGCGCAAGTCGGGCTTGTCGGAGCCATATTTCAGCATGGCCTCGGCGAACGGGATGCGCGGGAACGGCGACGGGGTGACCGCCCACGGGGTTTCGCGGCCGTGACCGGCAAATTCCTCGAACACGCCGCCGAGCACCGGTTCGATGGTCGACAGCACATCATCCTGGGTGACGAAACTCATCTCGAAATCGAGTTGGTAAAATTCACCCGGCGAGCGGTCGGCGCGGCTATCCTCGTCGCGAAAACACGGCGCGATCTGAAAATAGCGGTCGAAGCCGGCGACCATCAGCATTTGCTTGAACTGCTGCGGGGCTTGCGGCAGTGCGTAGAACTTGCCCGGATGCAATCGCGAGGGCACCAGGTAATCACGAGCGCCCTCAGGGCTCGAGGCAGTCAGGATAGGCGTTTGAAATTCGACGAAATCGGCCTCGATCATACGCCGGCGGATTGAAGCGATGACCTGGTTGCGCAGCAAAATATTCGTTTTCACCTTTTCCCGGCGCAGATCGAGATAGCGATAGCGCAGCCGTATTTCCTCAGACGTATCCTCGTCGGAATTGACCTGCAACGGCAGCATCGCCGCGGCCGATTCGACCTCCGCTTCGCCGATTTGTACTTCGACCAAACCGGTCGGTAGGGCCTCGTTAATGGTGTCGGCGGTGCGCTCGACCACCTGCCCGGTCACGGTCAGAACCGATTCCAGCCGCGCCTCCTCCAAGGTTGTGAAGAGGGCGCTCGACGTGTCGATCACGCATTGGGTGAGCCCAAACTGATCGCGCAGATCGACGAAGAGTAAATTCCCGTGATCGCGCTTTCGGTGAATCCAACCGGACAACCGGACGGTCTGGCTGGCGTGATCGGGTCTCAATTCGCCACAATTGTGCGTTCTAAATGGATGCATAACGGCCTCGGAATTCCGCGTGGGTAACGCGTCGCGCGCCAATGGCCATGGAACGCCGCGGTCTGTCAACCCGTTGTCGGCAACTCCCCGCCGATTGCGCTGCTCCGGCGGCTTCCGGGGGCGGTCGAATCCGTGTAGAACAGGGCCAATGACCCTCATCACAACGTCCGCGGCGCTGGCGGAAACCTGTAAATCTCTGTCCCGCGCCGACTATCTCACCGTCGATACCGAGTTCATGCGCGAGAGCACGTTCTGGCCTCAGCTCTGTCTGCTGCAGATCGCCGGACCGGACGACGCCGTCGCCGTCGATCCGTTGGCCGACGACATCGATCTGGCGCCACTGCTCGAGCTGCTGGCGGATACCAGCATCATAAAGGTCATGCACGCCGCCCGGCAGGACATGGAGATTTTCTACCATTTGACCGGCGACCTGCCGCGGCCCTTGTTCGACACTCAGGTCGCCGCCATGGTCTGCGGTTTCGGCGACCAAGTCGGCTATGAAGCTCTCATCTCTAAAACCACCGGCACCCGGCTCGATAAGTCCTCGCGCTTCACCGACTGGTCGCAGCGCCCACTCAGCGATGCCCAACTGCAATACGCTCTGGGTGATGTCACCCATTTACGGCCGGCTTATGAGACTTTGCGCGCGCGCGTTGAAGAGACCGGTCGCGACGCCTGGATCGAAGAAGAAATTTCGATGCTCTGCGACCCGGCAATCTACCGGGTGGAACCCGCCGAGGCATGGCGCCGGTTAAAGCCGAAACGCAACGAGCCGCATTATTTGGCGGTGCTGCAGGCTGTCGCCGCGTGGCGCGAGCACGAGGCAATGACCCGCGACCTCCCCCGCAACCGCGTCGTGCGCGACGAGACCCTGCTGCAAATCGCCGCCCGTCCACCGACCGATGCCGGGGCGCTGGACCGCGTACGCGGCCTGTCGCGCGGCTTTTCCAACGGCCGGCTTGGCGCCGGTCTGCTCGACGCTGTCGCCAAAGGGCTGGCCATGGCGCCGAAGGATGCGCCGACGGCGCCGCCGAAACGCGATCTGCCCGCCGGTATCGGGCCACTCACCGACCTGCTGAAGGTTTTGGTCAAGCAACGATGCGAGGAACATCAAGTCGCTCCGCGCCTGGTCGCCAATGTCAGCGACCTGGAGCAAATCGCCGCCGACGACGAGGCGGATGTCCCCGCGTTGAAGGGCTGGCGACGCGAGTTGTTCGGCGCCGACGCCTTGCGCCTGAAGCATGGCGAGGTGGCTTTGGCGGCGACCGGCACCCATGTTCGGTTGGTGACGGTCAACGGCGCCGGCGATGTGGACCCCTTGCCCGCCGTCACAGAGCCCGCCAGCAATGGCAGCAAGCGACGACGCGGACGTCGGCGCAAACGGACCGCCGCCTCAGAGACCACGCCGGCCGGCGATTAATCGAGCGTCAGTTTAGATTTTCGCTGCAATTGGCTGGCCAGTTGGGACAGCCGATTGCGAACCACATCGCTCACCAGATCGGCCCCCGCCGGGTCGACTTGCAGCGTAAGACGTTCCTTGCCCAACTTTAATCGGCTGCCCGCCAGCAACTCGGACTTCCCGCCCGACAAGGTCTCCGCCAGACGCAGCGCATCGCCTAAGGTCCGTGACCACCGGATATCATCGGGGTCGAGGAGCGTATTGACCGCGCGCAACGCGTGATCTTCCATATTGCCGCCATAGCGGCGGTAGACCGCGAGCGCGATCTTGGCTTTTTCCACATGGGTTATGGCGATCAACGGCAGGCGCAATATGCGGAAATAAACCTGCTCGGAACGATAGTCCGGATGCTCGTGCCAGCCGATATCTGCCAACAAGCAGACAGCAATGCGTAGACGGCGCGCGGCGGCGGCCTCGTCGGGGAACAGGGGCGCCACCCATTCCGACAGGCTATCGCCACCGGAGGCGAACCGGTTCTCCCGGTCGGCGATGCCCTGGCACGCCAGTAGCAACGGATCGCGCGCCTTTTCGCCATCACCCAGCCGGTCGAACAACACACCTTCGCGAATACCAAGCGCCGAAAACACGATCTCGCGTGGCTCTAGTCGTTCGATCAATTGTTGTAGGATCATCGCCGAGACCGGCATCGCGGCGGCGCGTTGGGCGGGCACGGCATCGGTCAGCGGTAGGCTCGCCTTGCTCAAACCGGCGATGATTTCGCAAAACGCCGCCACCCGCTCGGCGCTGAGGCTGTAATTATGGATCACCCGCAGCGGATAACCCGATTGGATCATATGAAGCCGGGCAATCGCCCGCCAGGCACCCCCGATGGCGTAAAACTGCCGACCAGCGATATTGGGCAGCCAATCCGCCGACCGTAGAACAGCGTCGATCCGTTTCGACAGAATTTTCTGCTTCGACCCAAGATCGGTCAGTAAGCGCAAGTGCCCCAGCGGCAAGCTGTGACCACCGCCAAATACACCGCTGTCTAGGGTCGCCAGTTCGAGACTGCCACCGCCGAGATCGCCACCGACGCCATCGGCATCCGGCATACCGCACAACACGCCGCTGGCCCCCAAGCGCGCTTCCTCTTCGCCGTCGAGCTGACCGACAGTCCGCTCGAACATCTGTTCTATGCTGGACAGAAATTCAGCACCATCAGCTGCTTCGCGCGTGGCCGCCGTGGCGACAATGTCGAGATCTTCCACCCCCATGGCGCGGGTCAGCGCCGCGTAACGCCGTAAACTCGCCAGCGCGCGTTCGACACCCTCGACGTCGAGATGACCCGTGCTGTCGAGATGCCGGCCGATACCGCAAATAACCCGATCGTTGAACACCGGAATCGGCGCGCGGGAGCGGCTTTGATAGACCACCAATCGGATTGAATTAGACCCAATATCGAGCACGCCAGCGGGACGCAGGGCGGATGAATTAGGATGCGTCGCCATGGTCCCGGCGGCCTTTGGAAATCGATCGTACCGAAATCAGTCGTGCCAATATCAGTCGTGCCAATATCAGTCGTGATTGTGCACCAATAAACGCGGCGCGCTGCCGGGATCCTTCAGCGCGCTGCCCCGCCCCGAAAGACTGGGATTGGTCATGAAATAGGTGTGGGCGCTGAATGGTTCTGCCTCGTCGCCGGTGGCGGCCCTTTGGTAACGGCCATCGGGGCCCATATTCCAGCTTTGCGCCACGTCCATCAGATTCGCAACTATGATCTGGTCGAGTATCTGCTGTTGCACGGTCTCGTTTTCGATCGGCACCAAAATCTCGACACGGCGGTCGAGATTGCGCGGCATCCAGTCGGCCGACGAGATGAATACCTTGGCTTGTAAAGACGGCAGCTCATGACCGGCGCCGAACACGACGATGCGGGTATGTTCGAGAAACCGGCCGACGACACTTTTCACTTCGATATTTTCACTCAAGCCCGGAATGCCCGGCCGCAGGCAGCAAATACCACGAACCACCAGCCTGATCTGAACCCCGACCTGCGACGCCGCGTAGAGAGCATCGATGATATCGCCATCAACCAAATTGTTCAGCTTCGCCCAAATCCCCGCCGGCCGGCCTGCCTTGGCGTGGGCGATCTCGTCGTTGATCAGCTCGGCCAGTGTCGGCCGCAGGCTAATCGGCGCCACAGCGATCTTGCCCAGCGATTCGGGCCGCGCATACCCGGTCATATAATTGAAGATCCGTCCCGCATCCTGGCACAGGGTGACGTCGTTGGTGAAATAACTCAGATCGGTATAAATACGCGCCGTGATCGGGTGATAATTGCCGGTGCCAAAATGGGCATACGTCTTGAGATCATCGCCTTCGCGGCGCATCACCAAGCTGATCTTGGCGTGAGTTTTTAGGTCGATGAAACCGTAGACGACCTGCACGCCGGCACGTTCCAATTCGCGGGCCCAGCGAATATTCGCCTCCTCATCGAAACGCGCCTTCAGCTCGACCAGCGCGGTCACCGATTTAACCGCCTCGGCCGCCTCGATCAGGGCGCGCACCACGGGCGAATCTTCCGACGTTCGGTACAGGGTCTGCTTGATGGCCACGACTTGCGGGTCACGCGCGGCCTGGCGCACGAATTGCACCACCACGTCGAAAGATTCAAACGGGTGATGGACGACGATGTCTTTGGCCCGGATGGCGGCGAAACAATCGCCGGCAAAGTCGCGAATGCGCTCCGGAAACCGGATATCGAAGGGTTTGAACAGCAGATCCGGCCGGTTATCGGCAATAAGCTCGAGCGTGCGATCGAGACCCAATATGCCGTCGAATACAAAAATATCACTATTGTCGATGCCGATGTGGCTGGTAACGAAGGCCCGTAGATCGTCGGGCATTGAGGCTTCTATTGTCAGACGAATAACGTTACCCCGACGCCGGCGTTTAAGCGCGGTCTCAAACACGCGCACCAAGTCTTCGGCCTCTTCGAGGATCTCGATATCGCTGTCGCGAATGACCCGGAACGCGCCGGCGCTGCGCATCTCAAATCCAGGAAACAGCTTATCAAGATAAATTGTCACCAGTTTTTCCAACAGGATAAACCGGTTATTATCGCCCGGCAGGGCAATGAACCGCGCGATCTGCGCGGGCAATGGTAGCAATCCGACCAACGCCCGGTTATCGGCGGGGCGCACCAGCTGGAGCGCCAGCGCCATCCCCAGGTTGGGAATGAACGGGAAAGGGTGCGCCGGGTCGACGGCGAGCGGCGTCAGCACCGGGAATATCGAAGTCATGAAATGTTCGTCGAGCCAGCGCCGTTCGGCGTCGTTGAGTTCTTCGGGCTCGACCACCGTGAGGTCATTGTCGCGAAGTTCTCCCAACAGCTTGAGCCAGATCCGTTGCTGTTCGCCGGTCAGGCTTGTTACCCGCTCGTAGATGGCGGCGAGCTGCTGGCTCGGCGTCATGCCGTCCTGGCTGGGCGACTTGACGCCAGCGGCGACTTGTCCTTTCAACCCAGCGACGCGCACCATGTAGAATTCATCCAGGTTCGACGCCGATATGGACAAAAACCGCAGACGTTCGAGCGGCGGATGCGCTTGATTATCCGCCTCTTCCAAAACCCGCTCGTTAAACGCCAGCCATGACAGCTCACGATTGACGAAGCGCTCCGGCGCATCGGCATCGACCGCCGCGGCATCGAAGTCTGAAACTTCTTCTATCTCGTTTACCGTCACTAAATACCGCCTCCACCGCCGCGATGAGCGCCGGGAATCCATAGCCTGTTGTTAATTGAACGACGCCTAAGCATAGTCGTAATAGTATTGTATCAGCAAATTGCGACAGTTTTATGAACGTCCGCCCGTCGGGCCAATACCGTCATTTTTCTCCAGAACGTCGCGGAGCAGCGGCACTGTGACCCGCCGCTGCGAAGCGAGCGCTGCTATATCAACCGCTGCCACTAGCCGCTCGGCGGCCTCGAACGAGCGCTCCATCCGCGCGATCGCGAACTGGATGATCTCGATACCCACATTAAGCTGCCGGTCTGCGAACAGTTTCAGCAGGACCGCGCCCAACACCGGGTCATCCGGCGGCGCGATGGTGGCGGCCGGCAAGGCATTCAACCGAGATCGCAAATCCGCCAAGGCAATCGACCACCGCCCGGGCGGGGTGCGGGCGCTGAACAAGATTTGACCGTCACGCTCGGCGACCAGATTATAGAGGTGTAGCGCTACGCGCTCGCGTTCTGGGTTATCCGCGATGGTATCGGCGCCGTCGAAATAGACCGTGCCGTGCTCACCTGCCAATTCTGGCGGTTCGCGCTGGTCAAGATCAGCCGGCGTGATCATCGGCGCGCCAACCCGGGCGCGCCACACCTGGCCCAAATGCGACTTGCCGCTGGCCGCCGGCCCCCAAATCACCAGTCCCGGCGATGGCCAATCGGGCCACCGGTCGACCCAAGCGACGGCGTCCGCGTTACACTGAGACACCAGAAAGTCGGCCCGGCCAAGCGCCGGGCGGTGCCCCAAATCGAGAACCAGTTGCGCGTGCGTTGCCGTTGTGGTCACGGCGTGATCGGCCGAAGGACACGCATCTGCAACGCCTGATCGCTCTGCACAGTGCGAAACGGATCGCCGTTGACGGCGACCGGCGCGGGTAACTCCAGCGCCAAATCCTGTTGCGCCAAGGTGACGGCGAGCTGGGTTTCATCGCCGAAATGAGAGATTTCCACCGCGGCAGAATCGCGCGTCAGCGATATCAGCGCCACTTCCGATATGGAGGCGACATTATTCAAGCGGCGCTCGACCGACACCCATTGCTCGAGAGAGGTAATCGGCACGGCGAGCAACATGCGGCCCGGACGGTCGAATTCAATGACGTTCTGCGACTTCCACCGATCCTGCAGCGAGGAGGCAACCCCGGTGGCGGCGCCGACGAGCAAGTTGGGTATGGCCTCAGGATCGGTTAATTGGAAGTTGAGCAAGACCGATCCCGCCGAGGGCGCGCCAATCTGGCTGGCGGCAATGTCGATCCGGAATACATCGCCGGTTCGCGACAGAGTGGCGATGGCCACCAACACATCGCCCGCCCCGTAACGGCTCGCCATCGCCGACAGGCGCAGCGGATCGCCCTCGGCCGCCTGGGCCGCGTCCACCTCTGTGATATCGTTTAAATCGCCCAACGGCAGGATCAGGGGCACCAGGCCGCTCAAGGCCAACTCAGACCAAGCATCAGCCCATAAATTGGTTTCCTCCCACAACAGCATCGAATCGCCCTCGCGCAGCACCGGCAAAACCAGGACCGGCTTGCTTTGAGATTCCGCGAACGGAATGGCAGCTTCGCGCAATAATCGGCGCACCTCTTCAGGCTTAAAGACCACGGTCATATTCGCTAAATAGCGCACATTCGAGGTTCGCTCGTCGCCGACTTCAAGCGCCTGCACCATAAACTCGCGGCGCTCGTTTTCAACCTGAGGTAACCGCCCATGATCGGCGCGCAAGGTCAGCCGCTGCAACATTTGGGCTAGCGCAGCCCTTTGGCCCGCCCGAAATGCCGCCGCCCGCGCACGCTGCGCCGTATCGGCTGTCTCATCAACAGCGATATCGTGGACCGTAAAAACATCGTCGGCCGCAACCGCGACCCCGCCAAACGGCGCCCAAACACCGACCATGGCCACGACCGCCGCAATCATCGCGAGGCGATGCCCGCGCTGGAAAAAACGAAGTATGGGATAGATTGCAAATGACATCGAAAGACCTATTGTTGGGCCGCAATTGTCGAGCCCCGATTGTCGAAATAGGGGTGCAACATCACAGGCCCTATCCAATAGCATGATTTTGGCAAAGACATGGCGGACGGAGAAGCAACATTTCACTGACTTATAAAGATTCCGGCGTCAATATCGCCGCCGGCAATGCCCTTGTCGACATCATTCGTCCCCTCGCGGCAGCGACCGGCCGCGCTGGCGTGGCCAGCGGGTTGGGCGGTTTCGGCGGCGTTTTCGATCCCAAGGCCGCCGGCTACACCGACCCGCTGCTGGTCGCGGCGACCGATGGCGTGGGCACCAAGCTAAAAATCGCCATCGACGCCAACCGGCACAGCACCATCGGCATCGATTTGGTGGCGATGTGCGTCAACGATTTGGTGGTCCAGGGAGCGGAGCCGCTATTCTTTCTCGACTATTTCGCGACGGCACATTTGGACAACAAAGTGGCGGCTGACGTGATCGCCGGCATTGCCGAGGGCTGCAAGCAAGCCGGATGCTCCCTCATTGGCGGCGAGACTGCGGAGATGCCGGGCCTTTACGGCAGTGGCGATTACGACTTGGCCGGCTTCGCGGTCGGCGCGGTCGAACGCACAGGCCTGTTGCCGCGCACCGATGATCCCGCCCAGCCCGGCGATGCTCTTATCGGAATGGCGTCGCGGGGACTGCACGCCAACGGATTTTCCCTGGTGCGCCGCGTCGTAGAACATAGCGGCGCCGCGCTTGATGCGCCGGCCCCCTTTGCCGCCTCCCAAAACCTCGATGCCGTCCTGTTGGAGCCAACCCGTATCTATGTGCGGTCCTGCCTTACGGCCCTGGCCGCCGGCAAGATTAAAGCACTGGCGCACATTACCGGCGGCGGACTTTTGGAGAATATCCCACGGGTGTTGCCGGCGGGCTGTGGGGTCGAATTGGAGGGCGCCGCTTGGACCGCGCCGCCGGTGTTCGGCTGGCTGCAAAATCAAGGCAATATCGTCGACGAGGAGATGGCGCGGACCTTCAATTGCGGGATCGGCATGGTGGCAATCGTCGACCAGGCCGATGCGGCAGACACCATTCAGGCCTTCACCAATGCCGGCGAAACCGCCATGGAAATCGGCAAGGTGATCGAATCCACAGAACAAACAGTCACCCTGCAGGATTTGAGCTCTGCTCTGAACGCCGGTTAAAGCGAAACCATGGACAAGCTGAAGTTAGGCGTTCTGATCTCCGGGCGCGGCTCCAATTTACAGGCACTGATTGATGCCTGCGCCGATCCTGGCTATCCGGCCGAGATCGTCCTGGTCATTTCCAACCGACCCGACGCCGGGGGCCTCGCACGGACCCAGGCCACCGATATTGCCACCCGCGTCATCGAGCATACGAACTATGAGGACCGGGAAAGCTTCGACCGCGATGTGGATGCCGCCCTGCGCGACGCCGGCGCGCAGCTAATTTGCCTGGCGGGCTTCATGCGCCTGTTAAGCGCCTGGTTCGTCGATCAATGGCCCGACCGTATCGTCAATATTCATCCGTCGCTGCTGCCGGCATTCAAGGGCACCGATTCGCACGCCCAAGCGCTTGCCGCCGGGGTAAAGCTCACCGGCTGCACGGTTCATTTCGTGCGCTCCGAAATGGATGCCGGGCCGATCATCATGCAGGCCGCAGTGCCGGTTCTGTACGGCGACGACGAGGATAGCTTGGCGGCGCGCGTCTTGACCGCCGAACACCAATGTTACCCCAGGGCCGTCCGGCTGATCGCCGAGGGCCGCATCACAGTCGAAGATAGCCGAGCGACAATTACCGACAACCTCGAGGCGGGCCCGCCGCTCTATAATCCACCGGCAGACTAATCGCCGCAGCCCGGCGATCGGCTCTTTTCCGGCCTAAGCGCGACTCTTATATGTATGTAAATGTTCGTCGCGTATTCGGGGTGAACTAGCACGAGGACAGACCATGCCCGATTTTCAACAAGAATTGCAGAACCGCCAGCTCATCTGGTCGCGGTTCATCCGCGCCTCTTTTTGGGGTGTTGGCGTCACGGCGCTGCTATTTATATTGATGTGGATTTTTCTGGTCTAGAACAGCATCCACGAAAAAAGGCGCCCCTGGGGGGCGCCTTTATCTTTGGTGCCTCAAACGGCCGTAGAACTCAGCCGACGATCTCGTCGTCGGTAAAGTAGAACGCGATCTCCTCCGCCGCTGTTTCCGGACCATCGGAACCGTGCACGGAATTCGCTTCGATCGATTCAGCGAAATCCTTTCGAATAGTTCCCGCCGCCGCTTCGGCCGGGTTGGTCGCCCCCATCACCTCGCGGTTGCGGGCAATCGCGTCTTCGCCCTCCAGCACTTGCACAACAATCGGTCCCGAGGTCATGAACGCAACCAGGTCGTTAAAGAACGGCCGCTCGCGATGAACGCCGTAAAATGCTTCGGCGCGTTCCTTGGTCAATTGGATCCGCCGCTGGGCGATGACCCGCAGCCCCGCCTCCTCCAACCGATCGATTACCTTGCCGGTAATGTTGCGGCGCGTTGCATCGGGTTTGATCATCGAAAGGGTTCGCTCGACTGCCATGTGACGTAACTCCATTGGGTTTGCTTGTGTGGACCGGCGGGCGCCTTATATCGATCACCCTTGACGGGGGCAAGCGCACCCTTGCCGGAAGATTTAACTATCTGCTTTCTTTTCCCAACCACCGTTGTCGGTCTGCTGCCAATAGGTCAGCTCATAATCCGGCTGAGCCTGATAGGCACGCCACCGCTCGCGCGCTTGGGCGACCGCGTCGCTATCGCGGCCATCGAATAAAGTGCAGACCAGGTCATAGTCATCGACCGCGTCGGTAACCCCGCCATCAGCGAGAAACAGCACCTTCGCGCCGTTGGGGTTGTCGTTACCATCGGTCAACCAGATCGGCTGCAGCTCCGCTGCGCCGTCATCCTTGCTGCCGTGGGGCAGAAAACCACGATCGTTATAAGTCCACAAATGGGCGTTGAGGTGCTCAACGCGCTCCGGCGAACCGACCAAGACAATAGCGCGCTTTCCGTCGCGCACCACCGTACGCTCCAGCATGACCGGCAAAACGTCTTCTAAGGACCGGTTGGTCAAATGGTAAAATCGAATTTCGGTCACGGGTCAGGTCCCCAACGGGGCTTACTTACCTTCGTAATTATCGCGGACAAATCGGTCGAGCGCGCGCACGCCGAACCCAGTCGCGCCTTTGCTCATCAGCGGGCGGTCGCTGTCGGACCAGGCGACGCCGGCAATATCGAGATGGGCCCAATCCAACCCATTGGTAAAGCGCTGTAGGAACTGCGCCGCGGTAATACTGCCGCCCCAGCGCGGCCCGACATTCTTCATATCGGCGCGCGGCGTGTTGATCTGCTTGTCGTACGCGGGGTCCAACGGCAGGTGCCACAGCTTTTCGCCCACCGCCTTGCCGGCGTTGATTATACCGTCGGCCAGCGCGTCTTTGTTCGAGTACAGGCCAGCATATTCGCGGCCCAAGGCCACCATCACAGCCCCGGTCAAGGTCGCCAGGTCGATCATCGCGTCGGGCTTGAAACGCTTTTGCGTGTACCACAGCATGTCGGCCAGCACGAGCCGGCCCTCCGCATCGGTATTGATCACTTCGATGGTTTGCCCTGACATGGACTTAACGATGTCGCCGGGCCGCTGCGCGTTACCGTCGGGCATGTTCTCGACCAAACCGACGACGCCGATCACATTGGCCTTAGCCTTGCGGCCGGCAAGCGCATGCATGGCGCCAATGACGGTGCCGGCGCCGCCCATATCCCAAATCATGTCCTCCATTCCACCGGCCGGCTTGATCGAAATACCGCCGGTATCGAAGGTCACCCCTTTGCCCACCAGAGCCACGGACTTGCCATTGGGTTTGCCACCGTTCCAGCGCATGACCACGCATTGGGATTCTTGAACACTACCCTGGCCCACGCCGAGCAGCGCGCGCATGCCGAGTTTGCGCATCTGCGCTTCGCCCAACACCTCAACCCGCACCCCCATTTTGGACAGCTTGCGGCACTGGGCCGACATCCATTTCGGCGTCTTCACATTGCTAGGCTCGGAAACCAGATCGCGCGAGAAATCGACGCCGGCGGCGATCGCGGCGAGCGGCGAAAAGCGGCGGCGCGCCGTTGCCGGACGGGGCACCATGATGGTCAACGAACGGACCGGGTCCTTCTTATTGTTGGTGCCGGCCGCACCGGTTTTGTACTTGTCGTAATCGTAGCTGCGCAGCTGCGCGCCATAAGCAAGATGCGCCGCCAAATCGTCGAGCGCCGCTGGGGCGCCGTCGGGCGCGTCAGCCAGTACTGTCGCGTTGGCGCCTCCCACTGCTTGAACGGCCCGGAACACGCCCGCGCCAAAAGTTTGGGCATTCAATTCGCCAAACTCCTTGGCCGCACCGGTTCCAATCAGCAAGTAGGTCGCGTTCTTTCGTCCCGCCGGCGCCAGAACAGCAAGATGTTCGCCCAGCTTACCGCTGAACCGCGCGGCGCCGGCCGCGCGCGCCAGGGCACCATCGAGTTGCTTATCGATACGCGTGGCCTGGGCACTCAGTTTATTTTTTGCGCCGACGCCCACCACGACGATTCCGCGCGCGGGTGCCTTCAGCTCCGCAAATGATATTTTCATACCCAAATCCCCTGATCTGACTGTGGCGGCGCACGGCATCGGCATGCCTCGGCAGCACAATAGAAGCGATACACTCGTGTAGATCACACGCCGACACAGCGCAAGACAGCTACGGTCTTGTGTTTGTGGCCTGCGGGCGATCTGCTACAAATCGCCACGAATCGGACAAACTCAGGCGATCATGAACCGGCGATACAACCGACGAGACGCTTCCCGCGCGAAGCTGTGCATCGGATGAGGGCAATCAGCCGCTATATCTTTCGGCAGCTTGTCATCGCCACGCTGTTCGTCGCCATAGCCTTGACGATTATCGTTTCCCTGTTCGGGTCGTTACGCCTCGTCGACTTTATTATTAACCGCGGCCTGCCGATCTCGGTGTTGTTCGAACTCATCGCCTTCCGCGTCCCAGGTTTTCTGACGATCGTCCTGCCGGTCGCGACCGTGGCGGCGATCCTGGCGGTCTATAACAGATTGTTGAACGACAGCGAGCTCGTCGTCATGCGCGCCAGCGGCATTAGTCAGTGGTCGGTCGCCGCACCGGGCGTCGGATTGGCCCTGTGCATCATGGCGATAAGTTTTCCGCTCTATCTATACGTCACGCCGCTGATGTACTCGAATTTCAAGGCGCAACAATTCGACTATCGCAACGCCTTCGGCAGCATCCTGTTACAGGAGCGCCAGTTCAACACCCCGGGCGACCAGTTCACAGTCTATATTCGCAAGCGCGAGGGCCCCGGCGAGCTGCGCGGCATTTTCGCTCACGACGCGCGCGACCCCAACAAACCGGTGACCTATCTCGCCGAGCGTGGCATCGCGACGCAAACGGATCAGGGCATGCGCGTGGTCATGTTCAACGGCAGCCAACAGCTCATCGACCGGGAGACGGGTCGCCTGACGCTGTTCTATTTCGATCAATATTCGCTCGACCTCGGCGCGCTAACTAAAAACAATGAAGTCCGCTGGATAGAACCTCAGGAGAGATTTCTCCCCGACCTGCTACGCCCCGGCGATAGTGCAAACGATCAGTTTTACTCCACGCAATTGATCGCCGAAGGCCACCGCCGGATCACCGCACCGCTTTATATCCTCACCTATGCCTTGGTCGGTCTACTGGCGCTCTTGGTCGGCGACTTTAATCGCCGCGGACAGACCACACGCATTCTTGGCGCCATATCGTTGATCGCCATTCTCCAATTGGCGGGCATGAGCCTGTTTAACCTGTCGCGGGAAACGCTGGCGGTCATCCCGCTGACTTACGCACTGCCGATCGGCGCTACTGGCGTCTTGGCCTATTTCCTATTTCGCGAACCACGGACAACATCTACCCCGCTGCCAAGCGACGGGGCGGCTGCCCCCGGTGGTCTATAGGCGAAGCCAGCGATGACCCTGTCCCCGACATTGTTCATTTATATCGGTCGGCAGTTCCTGCTGTGGTTCCTAGCGGTATTCTTGGCCATGATCGCCGTTATCATCTTGATCGACGCGGCCGAGCTGTTGCGCCGAAGCTCCACCAAGTCCGACGCGACAACCGCGATTATCACCAGCATGGCCCTTATGAGGGCGCCTTTCCTGGCGCAGGAAACCGTACCGTTTGCTGCGATGTTTGGCGGCATCCTGACCTATTTCCGGTTAACGCGAAATCACGAGCTGGTTGTCATACGCTCGGCCGGCGTGTCGGTATGGCAATTCATGCTGCCGGCCCTGTTGGTGGTGGTCATGATCGGCGTGGCGAAGGTGACGCTGCTCAATCCCCTCTCCTCGGTGCTGCTATCAAAGTTCGAGGAATTGGAGGGCCGCTATCTCACGGGCCGCTCCTCCCTGCTCGCGGTGTCGTCTTCGGGAATTTGGCTGCGACAAACTTACGGCGACGACGGCCAAGCGGTGATTCATGCCCAATCTATCGAGGCCGATGAGCTAAATCTGCGCGAGGTCATTGTCTTTCTATTGGGTGATGAAGACCGCTTCATTGGCCGGATCGATGCAAAATCCGCTCGATTGGGCGACGGGCAATGGGACCTTACCGACGCCTGGTTGACCGGCCCTGAAAAACCCGGCGAGCTGGTCACGTCGCACAGCCTGGCGACTGATCTAACCGCCGACAAGATTCAAGATAGTTTCGCCAGTCCGGAAACCGTCTCGTTTTGGAGCCTGCCCCGGTTTATCAAAATACTTGAAGAGACCGGGTTCTCGGCGCTACCCCACCAGTTACAATTACACACGCTGCTCGCCGAACCTATCCTGTTGATTGCTATGGTTATGATCGCCGCTAGTTTCTCCATGCGCCTGAGCCGCCGCGGCGGCGCGTCGCTGCTCCTCGGCGCGGGTGTGTTAACGGCGTTTCTGCTGTTCATCCTGACCAACGTCGTGCACGCTATCGGATTGGGCGGCGGCGTACCGGTTTTGCTGGCCGCCTGGACCCCCGCCGGCGTTAGTCTGATGGCTGGCATCGCCCTCCTTATGCATTTGGAGGATGGCTGATGCGCCGCCTGCGCGACCTTCTAAGTCATATCCTGCAACCAACCATTTTTGTGGCCGCCGTTGCAATGGCGGCACCTGGCCTTACGCTCTCCCCGGCGCAAAGCCAAGAATTCCAGCGTGATATCCCCATTCTCATGACCGCCGACGAGCTTCAATTCGATGACGAATTGGGGATCGCCACAGCGAAGGGAAATGTCGAAATCAGCCAGAGCGAACGGGTCTTGCTGGCGGACATGGTGACCTATAACCAACGTACTGACGTGGTCACCGCGTCGGGAAACATTATCCTCATGGAGCCCACCGGCGAGGTGCTGTTCGCCGAGTTTGCCGAGCTAACCGACGATATGCGCGAAGGCTTTCTGCGTGGCTTCAGCATGCTACTGGAAGACAATTCCCGGCTGGCCGCTGTCAGCGCGCAACGGCGCGGCGGCGTCGAGACGCGGCTCAATCAAGCCATCTATTCTTCGTGTCGCGACTGCGTGGGTTTCGACGGCGAGCCACTGTGGAATATTAAAGCCGCCAAGGTGACCCATAACCAGGACCGCCGCGAAGTCGTCTATCGCGACGCGACACTGGAGGTGCTCGGCCTACCGGTTGCCTACACGCCGTTTCTCAGCCACCCCGACCCCACGGTAAAACGAAAGAGCGGTTTACTCACGCCAACCTTTGGCGGCTCCTCCTCGTTGGGGTCGTCGATACGCCTGCCCTATTTCTGGGCCATATCGCGCGATAAAGACCTGACGTTCGACCCGATCATCTACGCCTCGAACTATCCGCTCATCACGGGTGAATACCGGCAATCGTTCGGCGACGGCGAACTCAAGACCCGGTTAAGCGGCATCTACGACACCACCGATAGCACCAGCAAAAGAGGCCGCGGCCATATCGATGCCGAGGCGCGGTTTGTCATTGACGATTACTGGCGCTGGGGCAGCGATATAAAACTCGCCTCCGATGATACCTATCTTTCGCGTTTTGGGTTTCCTGGTAGAGACACGCTGACAAGCCGCGCCTACCTGGAGCGTTTCGGCCCGCGCAGTTACGCCGCGGCGCAGGGCATCTACTTCCAGGGATTACGCGACAACGATATTCAGGAAGAAATTCCTCTAGTTCTACCGAAGATCGACTACAACTTTGTCGGCGATCCCGGCACGGCCGGCGGCTATACAACCCTCGACGCGAACTTCCAGGCACTGGGGCGCGATACCGGCGCGTCGAGCCAACGCCTGAGCCTAACCGGCGGCTGGCATCTGCCCTATGTGAGCGACATCGGTACCGTAACGACACTCAATGCGACGTTGCAAACAGACTTGTACAATGTGGCGGACGTCTCGGTTCCTTCGGGCGATACCGAGAGCGGCTTTACCGGTCGAATTTTCCCCCAGCTCAGCGCGGAATGGAGCTATCCATGGATACGCCGCGGCGAAACGAGCGGCATGTTGATCGAGCCGATCGCGGCACTCGTCCTCGCCCCCAATGGCGGCAACCCGGATCGGATCCCCAACGAGGACAGCCTGGCTGTTGAGTTTGACGAAACAAACCTGTTCAGCGCCAACCGATTTCCCGGCAAGGACCGGGTTGAGGGCGGCAGCCGTGTCGTTTACGGGCTGCGCGGCGGGCTATACGGCGACGGTGGCGGCAGCAGCACCTTCATGGTTGGCCAGTCCTATCAGTTCCGCGAGAACAGCGCTTTCGCTTTCGGTTCTGGCTTGAACGAGCAGCGATCGGACATCGTCGGCCGTTTTACAATATCGCCGAACAAGTTTCTTGATCTGCTTTATAAAACCCGGATCGACGCCGATAATTTGCGGGCAAAACGCACAGAAATTTCCGGTTCGTATGGCCCGCGCTTCCTGCGCGGCGACGTCAATTATATTTTCTTTGACCAGACGGAAGAGTTTGCTAAACGCGAGGAAATACGCGCCGGCTTGTCCTCCGACATTACCGATCAATGGAGTGCCCGGGTCGATACCAGACGTGACCTCAGCGATAACGGGGGCACCCTTTCCTGGGGTGCATCAATTCGCTACAATTGCGATTGTCTAGATTTTTCAATAAATTATAGGCGTACCTTCACCCAAGATCGCGATGTACCGCCGGATGAAAGTATATTCGTTCGCGTCGTCTTTAAGACGCTCGGTGAATTTGGCACTTCATTCTAAAGACCATGTGCGTCCCACATTCTAAGCACTAGATATCTCGGACCGGATGGATCAGAATCAAGCCGATATTTGGCAGAGAGACGACCATGATTAGCTATCGAAATTGGCTGCGTAGAAGTTTGATTGCGACGACCGCGATAATCGTTTTGATTGCGCCGAGCCTCCCCTCGGCGAGCGCACAGCAGGTCGAACGGATTGCCGCCGTCGTGAACGAGAAAGTCATTTCGATCTACGACCTGCGGCAGCGCATAGACCTGCTGATCTTTTCTACAAACCTGCCCGATACGAGCGATCAACGCCGCAGTATGGCGCCACAAGTTCTGCGAAGTTTGATCGATGAAGCATTGCAGACCGAAGAGGCGGCCCGGCTCAATATTCGCGTCACGTCGCGTGATATAGGCGACGCCGTCGGCCAAATCGAACGGGCCAACAATATGCCTGAAGGACGCTTCGAGGATGTTGTTCGAAGCCGCGGCGTTGCCCCCGACGCCGCGTTGGACCAAATTCGCGCCCGCGTCGCGTGGCAGAAACTAATCACTCGGCGGGTCGTCCCGACGATCGACATCGGCGAAGAGGAAATCGATTCGGTCATCAAGCGTATTCGCGCCGGCCAGGGCCAAACCCAGTACAGGGTATCGGAGGTCTTGCTTCCCGTCGACGACGCCGCGCAGCGGCAATCGGTTCTTGACTTAGCCAACCGGCTATCCTCGCAAATCCGCCTCGGGGCCGACATTGCGGGAGTTGCGCGCCAATTTTCCAAGAGTGCGAGCGCGGCGATCGGTGGCGATATCGGTTGGATTCAGGAAGGCGAATTGATCGACGAAGCCAACCGGGCGATCGCCGCCCTTGATGTCGGGAAAGTGTCGGACCCGATCGAAACACCCGACGGCTATCTGATCTTGCAGATGGCCGACCGGCGAAAACTCAGAACCCCCGGTGCGGAAGACGCCCGCATTAGCTTGCGCCAGCTCATCCTTCCGCTGGAAGAGAATGCGCCGGAAGTTGACGTTCAAAGTCAGGTCTCGCTGGCTCGCGAAGTCGCGGCAAATACCACGGATTGCAACGATTTCGCCGAGATCGCCCGCGAAATGGGGACACCGCAACCGGCTGCACCCGCCCAATTCCGGCTTGGCGACCTGAATGAAAAACTGCAACAGATTGCCACCGATGTTGGGGTCGGCGTCGCCAGCGATCCGATACTGAATCCAAACGGCGTTCAAATTATTATGGTCTGCGATCGCGAGGAAGCCGGCGCCCTGCCGCGCGAACAAATTCGCGACACGTTACTGCGTCAACGCGTCGACATGTTATCGCGCCGCTACCTGCGCGATCTGCGCCGTTCGGCATTCGTCGACCTGCGGGTATGACATTTGATGACCCGGTATCCGGTTCGAGCAGCCAACGCCCGATTGCGGTCACAATGGGCGAGCCAGCGGGTATTGGCGGCGAGATCACCTGTCTGGCATGGGCGCGACACAGCCGGGAACTCCCACCGTTTGTGCTGATCGACGATCCTGATCGGATCGCCAATTTAGCCGCCACCGTCGGTCATCCGATCAACGTAAAAGCTGTTTCCAATGCGAAAGAGGCCGTCGCCGTATGGCCCAACGCCCTTCCGGTGATTCCAGTATCTTTGAATGCGCCGGCCGAGCCGGGCCGAATAAATCCAGAGAATGCGCCGGCTGTGATTGCCTCGCTCGATCGTGCCATCGCACTGGCGACCAACGGAGAGGTAGCCGGACTGGTGACCAACCCGATACAGAAAAGCGCCCTCTACGCGGCCGGCTTTGATGCGCCTGGGCACACCGAATATCTGGCAAAAGCGACACAGGCGTCCGGCGCACCGGTGATGATGTTAGCCGGCCCCGAATTGCGTGTTGTGCCGGTCACGATCCATTCGTCCCTGGCCGACGCCGCCCGCGATTTGCGGACCGAGGACATCGTCCATTGTGCGCTGGTGGCGGCCGAAGCGCTGCGCCGCGATTTCGCCATTACACAACCGCGCCTGGCGATCGCCGCCCTTAACCCCCATGCCGGTGAGGACGGCGCCTTGGGTACCGAAGAGGCGACCGTGATCGCCCCGGCGGTGGTCGCGATCCGGGCGGCGGGAATCGAGGTAAGCGGACCGGCCGCGGCCGACACGATGTTTCATCCAGAAGCGCGTCAGACCTACGACGCGGCAATTTGCATGTACCATGATCAAGCTCTTATTCCTTTGAAAATGCTGGACTTTCACCGGTCGGTGAATATTACCCTCGGCCTACCAATCGTTCGCACCTCACCCGACCACGGCACTGCATTGGGCATCGCCGGCGCCGGTCGCGCCAACCCCACGAGCTTCATTGAGGCGGTCAAGCTGGCTTCGCTTCTCGCCGCCCGTAGGCAAGCATCGGCGACCCCGGCATGAGCTCGCGAGAGACCCAACGCCGCCAAATCGAAGGATTACCACCGTTACGCGAGATCATCGCCCGCCACCAGATCGATGCCCGCAAATCCTTCGGGCAGCACTTTCTGAACGACTTGAATTTGACCCGTCGCATCGCCGCCGCAACGGGGGATTTGTCTGACGTTCATATCATCGAAGTCGGCGCCGGTCCTGGCGGCTTGACCCGCGCGTTACTCGAAAGCAACGCGGCCAGCGTAACCGCCCTCGAACGCGACGAGCGTTGTATCGGCGCTCTGCACGAACTCGCCGACGCCGTACCCGACCGCTTGAACGTGGTGGCCGGCGACGCGCTGACCACCAACCTGGCCGATCTGTCACCGCCGCCACGCCGCGTCGTTGCCAACCTGCCCTATAATATTGGCACCCAGCTTCTGGTGAACTGGCTGGAACAGCCCGCGGCTTTCACCGGTTTCACTTTGATGTTCCAGCGTGAGGTGGCACAGCGGATTACCGCCGAACCGAGCACCAAGGCCTATGGCCGGCTTTCGGTCCTATGCCAGTGGCTCACCGAGACCCGCCTGCTGTTCGACGTGGCGCCCAGCGCGTTTGTCCCCCCTCCCTCGGTCACATCGGCGGTTGTCGCCCTGGAAGTCCGCAAGGTCCCGCTGGCACCCGCGCGGCAGGAAGATCTCGAATTCATCACCCGGCTTGCCTTCGGCCAACGGCGCAAGATGCTGCGCCGTTCGCTTCAGTCGGTGGGTGGTGCGGAATTGTTAGCCCAAGCCGACATCGCCGAGACGGCCCGTGCGGAAGACCTGAGCGTGCATCAATTTTGCGCTCTGGCGAATATGCTCGAGGCGCGGCGCGGCTAGCCGCCTTGACGCTGTCTACTGCCCCTGGCGTCGCGTAAACCGACTGAAGAAAAACAAATCTAAATTACTCGGAGCTTCGCTCCCGACCCCCTACCTAAATCCTCCCCCACAAGGGGGGAGGACTTGATGCTGTGTATCAACTACCGCCCTTAACTCCCTCCCCTTGATGGGGGAGGGTTGGGGTGGGGGTGACGAGATAAACCAAACTAGAGGATTAAATCGGCTAAAGCCTTACACCTCATCCTGAGCTTGTCGAAGGATCGAGGTGTCACACGCCTCATACTTCCACAAGCTCAGCATGAGGCTAAGTCTTATGCTCACCACCCTCTCCCGGTGGGAGAGGGTTATCTGCGCATTACAGATAAGATCGGTGTCATTGCCCCTGGCGGAGACGGGTGACGAAGTCGGACAGACCGATGAGACGGGGGCGTTTGAGCCGCTCGGCGTTCAATATCGCCTCGACCTGACGCACGCTGTCTTCGAAATCGACATTGACCACGACATAATCGTATTCGCTCCAGTGGGTCATCTCGTCGGCGGCGCGCGCCATGCGTTCAGTGATCACCGCCTCGCTGTCCTGGGCGCGACTGTGTAACCGCCGGTCGAGCTCGGCGGTCGACGGGGGCAGGATGAAGATACTCACCAAATCACCGCGCGCCTCTTCGGCTAACTGCTGGGTACCCTGCCAGTCAATATCAAACAAAACGTCGTGACCATTGCCTAGAGTGGCTTCGACAGGCGCCCGGGGCGTGCCGTAATAATGGTCGAAGACCTTGGCGTGTTCTAGCAGCTCATGGCGATTGACCATCAAATCGAACTCGGTCTTATCGACGAATATATAATCTTTGCCATCGACCTCGCCGGGCCGGCGCGGTCGGGTGGTCGCGGAAATCGACAGTGAAATTTTTTCATCGCGCTCCAGCACTTCGCGCGAGATCGACGTCTTGCCCGCGCCCGATGGCGAGGAGAGCACCAGCATCAATCCGCGACGGGAAATCTCAAGCCATTCCTGATCGCTGTCGCCCACTAATCTCGCCTATTCCACATTTTGGATCTGTTCGCGCAGTTGCTCGACCGCCGCTTTCAATGCCAAGCCAATTCGCGTCAGCTCGACGTCCGACGATTTGGAACACAGTGTATTCGATTCGCGGTTGAACTCCTGGCACAGAAAATCGAACCGGCGTCCCACCGCGGTCCCCTCGGCCATCAAATCATGGGCCGCGGCAATGTGGGCGCGCAGCCGGTCGAGCTCCTCGCGCACGTCGCTCTTACCGACCAGCAGCGCCACTTCCTGCGCCAACCGCTCCTCGGGCAATGCGTTCTCGGCTTCCAACAGTTCGTCGATTAAGTGGCGTAACCGCTCACGATGGGCCTCGGGCTGCGCCGCGTCTGCCGCGTGGGCCTCCTCGGTCAGTCTGGTAATTGTTTCGATATGATCGGCTACCAGCACTTCCAAGCGCGCGCCCTCTTCGGCCCGCGCCGCCGCTAGCCCTGTGATCGCAGCGACCCCACCGTCGATAATCGCCTTCTCGCGCGCCGCCTCCGCCACCTCGTCCTCTTCCCCCTCGACCGACTCGAGCATACCGCGCACCGCCAGCAATCCTTCCAACGACGGCGGTTCGGCGCTGATCCGGCCGGCGAGTTCACCTTGCAGCGCGAAGACCTGATCGAGCAGCGACTGGTTGATCCGGTAGGTTGGCGCGGCGCCGGATCGATCGATCGACAGCGACAGCGAGACATTACCACGGTGGAGCTGTTGGCTCGTCGCAGCGCGCACGGCTTTTTCAACCGCCTCAAAGCCTGACGGCACGCGCACCCGAATATCGAGAGATTTTCCGTTCACGCTGCGCGCCTCCCACGTCCAGGACATGCGCTCGTCTTGTCCGGCGGCGCGGGCGAACCCGGTCATGCTTTGCAACGCCACAATCGTTCCTTCCTGGATCGCCATCGGACAACCCGTGGCGGCCATCGAATCAGCTATTATCGCTTCCGGCCTTATAGCTTGCCCGCATAGGGGCAACAAGTTGAGCCATCCCGGCCCCGGCCAAGCAACGGCGGATTGATGATGCGCGACCCGAAATCAATATTGATTACCGGCGCTTCGAGCGGGATCGGCGCGGCATTGGCCCATGAATATGCAGCCCCCGGACGCACGCTCTTTTTGGGTGGCAGAAACCCGGACCGTCTTGAAGCGGTTGCCGCCCACTGTCGAACCGGCGGCGCGTTAGTCATGGTGGCTGCGATCGACGTCGTCGATAGCCGCGCCATCGCCCAATGGATCAATCAAGCCAACGCCCACGAACCGCTGGACTTGGTTATCGCCAATGCCGGCGTGTCGGCCGGCACCGGCAAGGCCGGCGAGCCGTTGGACCAGGCGCGACGCATCATGGCGATCAACGTGGACGGGGTGATCAATACCGTTCATCCAGCATTGGAGTGTTTTGCCGCGCACCCGCGGCCGGGCATTCAGGGTCAGATCGCCATCATGTCGAGCCTAGCCTCGTTTCGCGGTTTCGCCGGTGCGCCAGCCTACTGCGCCAGCAAGGCCGCGATCCGCAACTATGGCGAAGGGCTACGCAACGCCTACGCCGCCGCTGGCATCGAAATATCGGTTATCTGTCCGGGCTTTGTGCGCTCGCGCATGACCGAGGAAAATGATTTTGACATGCCGTTCCTGATGGAGACCGACCGCGCCGCGCGCATCATCCGCCGCGGTCTGGCCCGCAATCGGGGACGAATCGCATTTCCCTGGCAAATGTATAGCGCCGCCTGGCTGGCCCAAACCCTGCCGCCCTGGACGACCGACCGGTTCATGCGCCGCCTGCCAAACAAGGCCAGCGACTAGCGGGCAACCTTATTTCTTGCGGCGCTGCCGTTCGATGCGCCGCCATTTAGCGACGTTGCGGTTATGCTCTTCCAGAGTGCGGGCAAACGCGTGACCGCCGGTACCGTCGGCGACAAAGTAGAGATCCTTCGATTTGATAGGCTGCAGCACCGCCGCCAGACTTGCGCGGCCGGGATTGGCGATCGGCCCCGGCGGCAGGCCGGCATGCACATAGGTATTATAGGGATGGTCGGTAGCCAGATCGGTTTTAGTGATCGGCCGGCCAATGGTGCCGGTGCCGTTCGACAGACCGTAGACCACGGTGGGGTCGGACTGCAGACGCATGCCGCGGCGCAGGCGGTTTAAAAACACCGCGGCGACACGTGGCCGTTCTGCCGCCAACCCGGTCTCGCGCTCGACAATCGACGCCAATATAAGCGCTTCCTGCGGTGACTTCAGCGGACTGGCGTCGGGACTGCGCCCGCGCCATAGCTGGTCGAGGGTTTCCGCCATCGCCGTTTGCAGGCGCGTTAAGAACGCATCGCGTGTTTCTCCGCGAAGATATTGATAGGTTTCGGGCAACAGCGAGCCTTCGGCGAACTTATCCGCCGGCGGCAGCTCGCCGGCCAGACCGTCGGCCGCGCCGACGGCCGCGAGCACCTGCAAGGTGGTCAACCCTTCCGGGACGGTGAGCCGCCGCTCGACGATCTTGCCCGACTGTAACAGCGCCATCGCACCGCGCGCGCTAATCTGTGCGGGGAAAGCATATTCCCCGGCTTTCAAAGGGCGCTCGCCACCCAGCGCCCGCACCCCCCAGGAAAACAGGGTCGCATCGTCGATGACCCCTTCGCTTTCCAGTAGTGCGCCGATTGATCGCACCGACGCGCCGCGCGGAATGACCAGAACAACCCCTTCGGTCAACGGCCCGGGGTCGGTAAAGGTGCGGTTGAACATCCATATGCCGGCAACGGCAATCGTCGTGGCGGCAACCGCACCGATCAAAAATGTCGCGAACAGAAACCGCGCCAGACGTCGGCGCCGGCGGGGCGGTGGGATGTCTTCTAGGGGTAGGTCGGCGCGGTCGTCCATATAACAGCCAGCCTCGCGCGCCCGCGAAGTGGCGCTACAACTCCGAGAATATCAGGGACGCGTTGGTTCCGCCAAACCCGAAGGAATTACTCAAGACCCGCCGCACATCGCGCTCTTGGGCCGTGTGCGGCACCAGCTCGATGTCACAACTATCGGACGGGTCGTCTAAATTCAGGGTCGGCGGCACGACATTGTTCTGAATCGCCAGGATCGAATAAATCGCCTCAACGCTACCCGCGGCGCCCAACAGATGACCGATCGCCGATTTAGTCGACGACATGGCGATATTGTAGGCGTGATCGCCAAACAGGCGTTTCACCGCACCCAGCTCAATTTCGTCACCGAGCGGGGTCGATGTGCCGTGAGCGTTTACATAGTCGATGTCTTCGGGGTTCAGCTTCGCCCGTTTCAACGCCGCCTGCATGGAACGGTACCCGCCATTGCCATCGGCCGCCGGCGCTGTGATATGAAACGCGTCGCCAGACATGCCGTAGCCGACGATCTCGGCATAGATATTGGCGCCGCGCGCTTTCGCATGCTCATACTCTTCAAGCACCACGATACCCGCGCCCTCGCCCATGACAAACCCATCGCGGCCCTTATCGTAAGGGCGCGACGCCTGTTCCGGCGTATCGTTGTAATTTGTCGACAGCGCCTTGGCGGCCGAAAAACCGGCCAGCCCAATGCGGCAGATCGCCGCTTCGGTGCCGCCGGCAACCATCACATCGGCATCGTCGAGCATGATCATGCGCGAAGCATCGCCGATGGCGTGCGCGCCGGTCGAACAGGCGGTGACAACCGCATGGTTCGGGCCCTTGAATCCGTAGCGGATAGACAAATAGCCCGACGCCAAGTTTATCAATGCTGAGGGGATAAAGAACGGCCCAACCCGGCGCGGCCCGCGCTCATTGATCAGCGACGAGCCCTCGTAGATCGTCTGCAGCCCGCCAATGCCCGACCCGATCATCACACCGGTACGCTCACGGTCGGCCTCGCCCTCAGGCTCCCAGCCCGCATCCTCAACCGCTTGGATCGCGGCGCCCATGGCGTAGATGATAAAATCGTCGACCCGGCGTTGGTCTTTCGGCGACATATAATCGTCGGCATTGAAATTGCCGTCGGCGACATCGCCGCGCGGCACCTGGCCGGCAATCTTAGCCGGCAGGTCCGATACGTCGAACGCCTGGATCGCGCCAATACCGGATTTGCCCGCGGTAATGCCGTTCCAGTTATTTTCGACCCCGACGCCCAAGGGCGTGACGAGACCTAAGCCAGTTACGACCACGCGCCTCATTGGGCTGTCACCGTGTTCATGTGCGAATTTCGAGTAAGCTTGGCCGCGTTACCTTGCGGCGCGCGTCAGCTTGCTTCTTCCAGAAACTTGACCGCGTCACCGACCGTCAGGATTTTCTCTGCCGCATCATCGGGGATTTCGCAGCCGAATTCTTCTTCAAATGCCATGACCAACTCGACCGTGTCGAGACTGTCCGCGCCAAGATCGTCAATGAAGCTTGCGTTCTCGATAACCTTGCCATCGTCAACGCCTAGATGCTCGACGACGATTTTTTGCACACGCTCAGCGATATCGCTCATGTTCCGTTAGCCCTTGGTTGCCAATTATTCTCGAAGCTTGCGTCGTGGAGAACCGGTGACGAACGGGTCTCGACCCGACCTTCACATTGCCCCCCGCTCAAGCTCTAACCTTCACTCAACTTTCGGCCCGACCATGAGCCGAAGCCGCGACTTAACCGGCTTCGCATGTTCCGTCAAGCCGCATCAAGCCGCAATCCACAGTTTGAATCATCTTAAATCATCGCCATGCCGCCATTGACGTGAATCGTCTGGCCGGTCACGTAACTCGCTTCATCGCTGGCGAGGAATAAAGCGCAGGCCCCGACATCGTCGACGCTACCCAGCCGCGCGGCCGGAATACGGCCCATAATCGCTTCTTTCTGAGCCTCGGTCAGGGCATCGGTCATCGCCGTTTCGATAAACCCCGGGGCGACGCAATTCACCGTCACGCCGCGGCTGGCAACTTCTTGCGCCAGGGCTTTGGTCATGCCGGTCAGCCCGGCTTTCGACGCCGCATAATTCACCTGGCCGGGGTTTCCGGTGGCGCCAACCACCGATGTCACGGAGATGATTCGCCCCCAGCGGGCCTTCATCATGGCGCGCAATACCGCGCGGCTGAGCCGAAACGCGGCGGTCAAATTAACGTCGAGCACCGTCTGCCACTCATCGTCCTTCATGCGCATCGCCAGATTGTCGCGGGTGAGGCCGGCATTGTTAATCAAGATATCGAGGGATCCGAGCGCCGCTTCGGCCGCCGCCGGCAGCGCGTCGACCGCATCCCCATCGGACAAATCGGCCGGTACCACATGCGCGCGCGCGCCCAATTCCGACGCCAGGGCCTCGAGGCGCTCAGCCCGGGTTCCGCTCAACGCCACATTCGCCCCATTGGCGTGGAGGGTCCGGGCGATGGCCGCGCCGATTCCACCGCTCGCGCCGGTCACCAAGGCCCCCTTGCCGCTCAAATCGAACATAATCGCCTCATCTTGTCCTGTAATTCGTGATGCGCCTTAAAGGGACGCGAGAAATGTTTCCACATCGGCCGGAGTCGCGACTGATTGCGCGCCAAGATCGCGGTCGATTCGCCGCGCCAAGCCACCCAAGACTTTGCCCGCGCCGATCTCGCAAATCTCCTCCACGCCGAGATCGCGCATGGTCAGGACGCTTTCGCGCCAGCGCACGGTCTGGGTGATCTGCTCGATCAGCATACTGCGAATATCGTCAGGATCGCTCACCGGCTGGGCGGTCACATTCGTTACCACCGGCGGCTTGGGCGGCACGATCTCCGCCGACGCCAAAGCGTGGGTCATGATATCGGCAGCCGGGTCCATAAGTTGGCAATGGAAGGGCGCGCTGACCGGCAGTAGGATGCCACGTTTCGCCCCTTTATCCTTTGCGATCTCGACCGCGCGCTCGACCGCCGTTGTATCGCCGCTGACGACAATCTGGCCCTCGGAATTATCATTGGCGACGTCGCACACCTGATCTTCGGCGGCCGCCACGGCAACTTCTTCAACAGCGGCCAATTCGAGGCCCAGGATCGCCGCCATGGCGCCCTGGCCGACCGGCACCGCGGCCTGCATCGCTTGCCCGCGGGTCTTCAGTAAGCGCGCGGTATCGGCCAAGGCGAGCGCGCCAGCGGCGGCGAGAGCGGAATATTCGCCCAAGCTGTGGCCGGCAACGAAAGCCGCCGCGTCCGATACCGTGACATTGCCTTCAGCCTCGAGTACCCGCACCACCGCCGTCGAAACCGCCATCAGCGCCGGCTGGGCATTCTCGGTCAGGGTCAGCTCCTCGCCCGGGCCGTCGAACATGATCTTGCTAAGCTTTTGCTCCAACGCATCGTCGACTTCCTCAAAGACCAGGCGGGCGGCGGCAAAGGCGTCGGCCAATTCGCGGCCCATGCCGACCTCTTGGCTTCCCTGACCGGGAAATACAAACGCGCGGGACATAGGGAGCTCCTTCTTACAGCGCCGTCGGGCGGATAATCGGTCGTAAAGCCAGTCATATAGAGCGGACGAGACGCCCGCAAGCAGGCTCGCGGCGCTGATCTTGCGGCGTATCTATAGTCATGAAAATGCTATCGAAACGCCTTGCGCCGTGGATTGGGTTGTGGTCTATACGCGCCTTGAACGCACGGCCTGATGCACATTCAGGCGGGCGGACTCCTTGCTGACAATTTCAATCGTGAAATGCCAGCTATGGCCATGCGGCCGCGGCCCGGGATCGGGGCGACCGGCGGTGACCAGCTAACATCCATGAGGAGCAACCAGGATGCCTTTCTACGAGCACGTCTTTATTGCGCGCCAAGATATATCGAGCGCGCAGGTCGACGGCTTGGTCGAGACCTTCACAGGTCTGATCGAGGCCGACGGCGGAAAGATCGTTAATACCGAATATTGGGGTCTCAAGAACCTCGCCTACCGGATCAAGAAGAACCGGAAGGGTCATTATGTAATGCTAAATATCGATTCTCCGGTTGGCGGCATCAACGAGCTGGAGCGCAACGAGCGCCTGCACGAAGACGTGTTGCGCTATTTGACCCTGCGCGTCGACGAGTTCGAGGAGGGCCCGTCGATTATGGCGCGGGGCCGCAAGGAGCGCAGTGGCCGCGACCGCGACGACTCTTATCGCGCGCCGGATACCGGCGACGAGCCGAAAACCGCAGCCGCCGCGAGCGACGACAAACCAGCCGCCAATGCCAGCGAAACCGTCAAGGAGTCAGCCGAATGAGTATGGATAGACCCGGTGGTGGTGGCGGTGGGGGCGGACGGCGTCCGTTTTTCCGGCGCCGTAAGACCTGCCCCTTTTCCGGTCCCAACGCACCGAAGATCGACTACAAGGACACCAAGACCCTGCAGCGCTACATTTCCGAGCGCGGCAAGATCGTCCCCAGTCGAATCACGGCTGTATCGTTGAAAAAGCAGCGCGAGTTGGCGCGGGCGATCAAGCGCGCCCGTTTTCTGGCCCTGCTGCCCTACGTCGTCGACTAACCGGCGCGTTCAGGAGAATTAGTTATGGAAGTCATTCTGCTCGAGCGTATCGAAAAGCTCGGCCAAATGGGCGATATCGTCACGGTAAAAAACGGCTACGCCCGCAATTTTCTGCTGCCGCAGAAAAAAGCCATGCGCGCCACCGGCAGCAACCGGGCGGTCTTCGAACAGCAACGCACACATCTGGAAGCCGATAATCTACAACGCCGCCAGGAAGCTGAATCGGTCTCCACCAAGGTCGACGGCATCGATGTGACCATCATTCGCCAAGCCGGTGATAGCGGTCAGCTTTATGGCTCCGTGTCCGCGCGCGATATTGCCGGCGCGGTAACCGATTCCGGCGTTACCGTCGCCCGTAACCAGATCGTACTCAACCGGCCGATCAAGGCGTTGGGCGTCTACGAGACCCGCGTCGACCTTCACCCCGAGGTGTCGGTCAATATTACCGTCAATATCGCCCGCACCGACGAAGAGGCGGCCTTGCAGCTCGAACGCGGCGGCGCGCTCCTCAGCGAGGACGAAATGGAAGCAGAAGCGGCCGCTGCGGCGGCGTTGGCTATCGCCGACGACGCCGAAGCCGAGGTCGCGGCTGCCGAAGGTCTGGTCGAGGAAGAAGTTGTCGAACGCCTCGCGAGTGACGCTGCCGCCGAGGAAGACGCCGCCGCTGAAGCACCGGCCGAAGCCCCCGCCGAAGACGGCGAACCCGCGTAAATCCGCTAGTTGCGGCCCCCAGAGGCCGCCTCTAGCGGCTATATCACTAATTTCGTGAACCGTCGGACGTGGTTAATCGCCCTGATTAACCCGCGTATGGGTGCTTGCGCGGCGAAATTAAGTACAGTGCGCCTCACGATAGTCTCAACAACAGCCTCTTTGCAGTAGAGAGCAATTCTCTGCTAGATTTATAGCCAATAAGCCAACATCAAATGATTGGCATAGTTGAGGGGTGGGCTTGAATGATGTTGCTATCGCGGTTTTTGCGCGCCGTTATTAGGAGCGGCGACCTATGTTTAATAGATCACCGAGGGCGTGATTGGCGCTTCGGCGACGGCACCGCGCCCCATGTCAGCGTCCAAATTCATGATAAAGCCACCCAGTGGCACTTGCTATTGAACCCGGAACTAACGGTGGGTGAAGCATATATGCGCGGCACGCTGACCATCGAGCGTGGCACCCTGTTCGATTTCCTCGATCTCTCTGCCCGAAATCTCGAATACGTCCAGAGCCACCCGTTCCAAAAGGTGCTCGGTCGCTTTAACCGCTTGCTGCGCCGCCTCCAACAACATAATCCGGTCGGTAAGGCGCAGCGCAATGTCGCCCATCATTACGATCTGTCCGACGATTTATATGATCTGTTCCTCGACGAGGACCGGCAATATTCCTGCGCCTACTTCGATTCCGATTCCACCGATTTGGAACAGGCGCAGATCAACAAGAAGCGCCACATCGCGGCCAAGCTTCTGCTGAACCGGCGCGGCCTGAAAGTTCTCGACATCGGGTCCGGCTGGGGCGGGCTGGGTATGTACCTCGCGCAACAGACCGGCGCACAGGTGACCGGCGTCACCCTGTCGACCGAACAGCACAAGGTCAGCCAGCAACGGGCGGCGGATAGGGGCCTCGCCCATCAAGCATCTTTCGAGCTGCGCGACTATCGCGAGAAAACCGGCACCTTCGACCGCATCGTCTCGGTTGGCATGTTCGAGCATGTCGGCACCGGCCATTACACGGAATATTTTAAACAGGTGAAGAATCTGCTGGCCGATGACGGCGTGTGCCTGGTCCATTCCATCGGCCGGATGGATCCGCCGGGAACCACCAATGCCTGGCTGCGCAAATACATTTTCCCGGGCGGCTACACGCCGGCCCTGTCGGAAGTGCTGGCCGCCGTCGAAAAGGCCGGCCTGTGGGTCACCGACATTGAGATTCTGCGGCTACACTATGCCGAAACCCTGCGCCATTGGCACGACCGCTTTCAGGCGCAGCGCGAAAAGGCCAGAGAACTCTACGATGAGGAATTCTGCCGCATGTGGGAGTTCTATCTGATCGGCTGCGAAATCGGCTTCCGCCGGCGCGGCCAGATGGTCTTCCAGATCCAGGTCGCCAAGCGCCAGGACGCCGTGCCCCTGACCCGCGAATATATCGGCGAATGGGAACGCGGCGTGGTGGCCGAGGAAAGCCAGGCCGCGGAATAGACCTTGTTCGGACGGGCCCTTCGAGACGGGCCTATCGGCCCTCCTCAGGGTGAGGCAGAACTTTCTGTTTTTCCTAGTATAACACCCTCATGCTGAGGAGCCGGCAACGCCGGCGTCTCGAAGCATCGCGCGCGATGACACCTGCAATAATTCCGATCAGGGCCTCCGCCTAACCGATCTCGACGACGGCGCCGCCGATCACAGAACCGCTTTCGACGGCCTGGTGGGCCGCCGCAATATCATCGAGATCAAAAGTCGCACCAACATTGTGGATTAAGCCATCGGAGGCCATCCAGGCGCTGATATCGCGCGCGCCTTGCATCTTATCACCCTCTGGCACCGTGAAGCAGGCGACGATCTCGATCTTCGGGCCGGTGCGCAGCATCGGGTAAAACGGTAGCGGCGCTTCCGGCACCGCCATCGAGGCATAGGCCGCGATGACCGCGTTGGCCTTTATAACCCGCGAAGTGACCGGCATGTTGCCGCCCAACTCAACCTCGACCACCCGGTCAACCCCGGCGCCATCGGTTAAATCTTTTACCCGGGCGACCACGTCTTCGCTCTTGTAGTTGATAGTGTGCGCCGCACCGTTGGCGAGGGCTTGGGCGGCCTTTTCGTCGGAACTGACGGTGCCGATCACCGTTGCACCGGATAGTTTGGCGAATTGGACGGCGTAGCTTCCTACCGCGCCGGCGGCGCCGGTTACCAACACAGTTTGCCCCGCCACCGAGCCATCAGCGCGCACCGCACGGTGGGCGGTCAGCGCCGGTATTCCCAGGCAGGCGCCCTCGGCGAAACTCACCGCATCCGGCAGCAATACGGCCCGGCTCGATGGCAGGGAAATATATTCCGCCGCGGTGCCCAGCCAGCGGCCGAATTGGCCCTCGAACAGCCAGACCCGCTCGCCGATCCGGCCGGCATCGACCCCGGCGCCCACCGCCTCGATCACGCCAGCGCCGTCATAATGGGGAATGGCCCGCTCGACCTCCAACGCGCCCCGCGCGCCGGCGCGCTTTTTAACGTCTAACGGATTGATGCCCGAAGCATATACCCGGACTAAAACTTCGCCCTCGCCGGGCTGTAGTGTGTCAAACTCCCCAACCTGCAGTACGTCGGCGGCAGCTCCAAATTCGGCGTGCCAGGCTGCGCGCATGTCTCTCTCCCCTTTTGACGCCTATTTTACGGTGCGTGATGTTAATTCGAAATCTCACCCTGTCCAGGCCCGAAATAGCGGATATGGGGCGACTCGAACAAGTTGGGCAAAATAGCAAGCAGGAAATGCGCGACCTTATCCTCAGGTTCCACCGGACTCACGTAAACTAAGGAACCATTCGTCGCGCACTATTGGTAGGCTGCGCCGCCATGACGACGATAGAACCCGGCGACGTTGATACAGTCGCCCCCGACAATGTGACGCCGCTACACGAGACCAGCAACGAGGTTGGGTTTCGTGTACTACCCCACAACTATGAGGCCGAGATGGCGCTGATCGGCGCCATTCTCGCCAATAACCGCGCCTATGAGCGGGTCCAGGAGTTTCTCCTACCCGAGCATTTCGCCGACCCCGCCCACGCCAAGGTCTACGAATCCTGTGCCCGGTTAATCGATCGCGGCCAAATGGCCAATCCGGTCACCTTGAAGAATTACTTCAGCAACGACGAGGCCCTGAGCGAAATCGGCGGACCGGCCTACCTTGCCGAACTGGCGAATGCGGTTATTACCATTCAAAACGCCCAGGATTTGGGCCGCGAGATCTATGATTGCTTCTTGCGGCGCGAATTAATCGAGATCGGCGAAGTGGTCGCCAATAGCGCCTACGAACACGATATCGACATCCCCGCCACTCAGCAGATTGAGGCCGCCGAAGGCCAGCTTTTTCAGCTCGCCGAGCAAGGCGCTTCGGAAGGCGGGTTCCAGGAATTTCGCACGGCTTTGACGTCGGCGATCGACCTAGCGGCGGCGGCCTATAAGCGCGATACCGATCTGGTCGGGGTGCCGACTGGGTTTAAGGACCTCGATAGCAAACTTGGCGGATTGCATAAGTCCGACTTGGTCATCATTGCCGCGCGCCCCTCGATGGGTAAAACCGCCCTCGCCACCAACATCGCCTATAGCGTGGCGGACAAGAAGCAGTTGGTGATCGACGATGCTGGCAATCAGACCGAACAACGCGACATCGTGGCGTTCTTTTCGTTGGAGATGTCGGCGGAGCAATTGGCGACCCGCATCATCTCGGAGGCCTCGAACGTTCGCTCCGACGCGATCCGCCGGGGTGACGTCAGCGAAGAACAGTACAATCGGGTCTTCGCGGTAGCCCAGACGCTGCACACGATGAAACTGTTCATCGACGACACGCCCGCCCTGACCGTCGCGCAAATCCGCACCCGCGCTCGCCGGCTCAAGCGCCAGCACGGGCTGAGCATGATCATTATCGATTACCTGCAACTGGTGAATCCGCCGGCAACCGTGCGCAGCGAGAACCGCGTGCAGGAAGTCTCGCTGATAACCCGCTCGCTCAAGGCGCTGGCCAAGGAACTCAACGTGCCGGTTGTGGCGCTCAGCCAGCTATCGCGCGCGGTCGAGCAACGCGAAGATAAACGCCCGCAACTTTCCGACCTGCGCGAATCGGGGTCGATCGAGCAAGATGCGGACGTGGTTATGTTCTTGTATCGAGAGGAATATTATCTGGATCGTGAAACGCGTGAGCAGCGCGAGCACGAGACCGAGGATAAATTCGCGCGTCGATTAGAACGCCTGGAGCGGTCCCGCAACAAGGCAGAGGTGATTATCGGTAAGCAGCGCCACGGCCCGATCGGCACTGTGGAACTGCGGTTTGTCGGCGAATACACCCAATTCTCCGATTGGACCGACAATAATCGACTCCCCGAGGACCGGTTCTGACGAGTGCTTTTGCACGACACGAACATTCCACCCGGCGCTAGTTCGGTTCTCATCGTAGACCTGGACGCGGTGGCGGCTAACTATCGCCACATGCAATCCCAAGCGCCGACCGCCGCCGTCGGCGTGTCAATCAAGTCCGACGCCTACGGCCTGGGCGCCGCCCAGATCGCCCCCGCACTGGCTAAACTTGGTTGTAAAACTTTCTTTGTCGCCACCGCGGCCGAGGGCGCTAGCCTACGCCCGGTCCTCCCCGACGCCGAAATCGTCATCCTCAACGGCCCCGATAGCGCCACCGCGCCCTTGTTCGGCGAGCACCGGCTGACCCCCGCCCTCAACAGTTTGATGCAGATCGAGGTCTGGTGCGCCACCACCGCGACTCGCCAAGCGGCCTATCTGCATATCGACACCGGCATGTCCCGGCTCGGCCTAAACGAGGCGGAAATTTCTACGCTCTGCACTGATCCGACACTGCTGAGCGGCATCGAAGTCCAGGTGGTGATGAGCCATCTGGCCTGCGCCGACGAACCGACATCGCCGGTGAACGCCCAACAACGCAACTTGCTGTTGGCGGCGGTCGCGAAACTAGCGGCGGTTACCGGGCCGGTGCACGCCAGTCTGGCAAACTCCGCCGGGGTATTCCTGGGCGCAGAATATCATTTGGATTTGGTGCGTGCCGGCGCGTCGATTTACGGGTTGGAATTTCTCGACCAAAAACCGAACCCGATGAAGCAAGTCGTTCATTTATTTGCGAAAATTATACAAGTTCGCGACATCAATAAACCCGCGACGGTGGGTTATGGCGCGGCCCATCAGGTCGGCGGTCCCAGCCGTATTGCCACCCTCGCCACCGGCTATGGCGACGGTTATCTGCGCACCGCCGGCCGGCTGAACCCACGGGATAAGCGCCCCCTCGCCACCACCTTTATCGACGGCGTCGCCGCGCCGGTGGTCGGCCGGGTCTCGATGGATCTGCTAACCGTCGATGTCAGCGACGTGCCTCCCGCCGCCGCACAACCCGGCGGGTATGCCGAGCTCATCGGCGATCATTTTAGTGCCGACGATCTGGCTGACGTGGCCGGAACAATCGGGTACGAAGTATTGACGCGGCTCGGCCAACGCCATCACCGCATCTATCGGGGCGGAGATACCGTTTAATGGGGCTACTTCGAGCACTCGGCCGTTCGGTCATCAATCTTTTCGCGGTGACCGGGCGTATCGGGGTTTTCACCGGCAACGGCGTTTTCCACTGTTTCAGCCCGCCCTTCTTCCCCCGGCTGGTCGGTCAGCAGATGGTCGAGATCGGCTTTTACTCCCTGCCCGTGGTCGGGCTGACGGCGATCTTCACCGGCATGGTGCTGGCCTTGCAGAGCTTCAGCGGCTTCGGCTTTGCCGGCGAGGCCACGATCGCCAATGTTGTGGTCTGGGGTATCACCCGCGAATTGGGCCCGGTATTGGCCGGCCTGATGGTGGCGGGGCGCATCGGTGCCGCCATGGCGGCGGAGATCGGCACCATGCGGGTAACCGAGCAGATCGACGCGCTGACCACTCTATCGACCAATCCCTACAAATATCTGGTGGCGCCGCGCCTGATCGCCGCCGTCGCCATGATGCCGCTGCTGGTGCTGGTCGCCGACATTATCGGCGTCATGGGCGGCTTCATCGTGTCGATCTACGATTTCGGCTTTAACCCGATGACCTATTTGCGCAGCACCTGGGACAATCTCGAATTCATCGGCTTCTTCTCCGGTATCGTCAAAGCTGCGGTGTTCGGATTTATTATCGCGCTGATGGGCACCTATCATGGTTACAACTCGAAGGGCGGCTCCCAAGGTGTCGGCCAAGCCACAACCAATGCTGTCGTATCTGCTTCTATTCTGTTGTTATTATTCAACTTTATTATCACGGCAATCTTCTTCGCGGCATGACCACGACGCCCCCACCCGCTAAGATCGAAACCCGCGATTTGCACAAAGCCTTCGGCGGCAAACAGGTCTTGCGTGGCGTCAATCTGACCATCCAGCCCGGCGAATCCCTGGCCGTCATCGGCGCCTCGGGCACCGGAAAGTCGGTGCTGATCAAGAACATTATCGGTTTGATGCATCCCGACTCCGGTTCGGTTCTGATCGATGGCCAGGACGTGACGGCGCTGACCGGCCGCGATCGCGAGCAGGTCACCCGCAAATTCGGCATGCTGTTTCAAGGCGCCGCGCTGTTCGACAGTCTGCCGGTCTGGGAGAATGTCGCCTTCGGGCTTATTCAGGTCCAGCGGATGGCGCGACAAGACGCGCGCGAGAAGGCGATCGAGGCGATGATACAGGTGGGATTAGAGCCCGACATCGCCGAACGGTCGCCGGCGGAGCTGTCCGGCGGCATGCAAAAGCGCGTCGGGCTGGCCCGCGCCATCGCCACCAAGCCGGAAATCATGTTTTTCGACGAACCGACCACCGGCCTTGATCCGATCATGGGCAGCGTAATCGATAATCTGATCATCAAGAGCGTGCGCGAATTGGGCGCCACGGCGCTGTCGATTACCCATGATATGGCCAGCGCGCGGCGAATTGCCGATAATATCGCCATGATCTATGACGGCATCATCGTCTGGCACGGCCCGGTCGACGCTATAGACGATTCCGGCAGCGACGTGGTCGACCAGTTCATCAATGGCCGCTCCCATGGGCCGATCGACATGCTGGTGGCGAGCTGACCATGGCGCGGCCGGCAAGCCAATTCGTCTGTCAGCAATGCGGCGCCAGCCATCGCAAATGGGCCGGCAAGTGCGACGATTGCGGCGCCTGGAACTCGATCACCGAAGAGGCCGCCAGGGAAGCCGCGCCAAAGGGCGTCACCGGCGCCGGCGGCCGGCCGGTCGCTTTCGTGCCGTTGGAAGGCACCGAAGAGCAGGCGCCGCGCATCACCACCGGCATCAGCGAATTCGACCGGGTCTGCGGCGGCGGCCTGGTCGCCGGCTCAGCCCTGCTGGTCGGCGGCGATCCGGGCATCGGCAAATCGACCCTGTTGCTGCAGGCCATGGCCGGGCTGGCCAATGCCAGCACGCAGGTCGCCTATATTTCCGGCGAGGAAGCGGTCGATCAGATTCGCTCGCGCGCCACCCGGCTTGGAATGTCCGCCGCCCCCGTCGGTCTGGCGACCGCGACCAGCGTGCGCGATATTCTGGCGACCCTGGATATGCCCGATGCGCCGCGGGTGGTGGTCATCGATTCGATCCAGACCATGTATGTGGACACGCTGGATTCAGCGCCCGGCACGGTGGCGCAAGTGCGCAGCGCCGCCCAGGAACTGATCCGCTTGGCCAAACGGCGCAACCTCACATTGGTCCTGGTCGGCCATGTCACCAAGGAAGGCGCCATCGCCGGCCCCCGCGTACTGGAGCATATGGTCGACACAGTGCTCTATTTCGAGGGCGAGCGCGGCCACCAATTCCGCCTGTTGCGGGCGGTCAAGAACCGCTACGGCCCGACCGACGAAATCGGCGTGTTCGAGATGACCGGTACCGGGTTGGCGGAAGTCGCTAACCCGTCCGAGCTATTCCTCGCCGGCCACAGTGACAACGTCAACGGCACCGTGGTTTTTGCTGGCATCGAAGGAACCCGGCCGGTTTTGGTTGAAATTCAGGCTTTAGTATCCCCCACCGCCCTAGGGACGGCCCGTCGTGCCGTGGTTGGCTGGGACAGTGCGCGTCTGGCGATGATCCTGGCGGTGCTGCAGAGCCGCTGCGGCCTCAACCTGGGCGCCGCCGACGTCTACTTGAACGTCGCCGGCGGACTGCGTATATCGGAACCTGCTGCAGACTTGGCGGTGGCCGCTGCCCTTATTTCGGCACATTTGGGGCAGTTACTACCCGAGCGAACGGTGGTTTTTGGCGAAATCGGTCTGGGCGGCGAGGTTCGCGCCGTGGGACAATCGGATGCAAGGCTGAAAGAGGCGGAAAAACTTGGTTTTACCAGCGCCATCGTGCCCCAAGCATCGCCTCGCCGGCGCGGCGATCGAGCGCCGGATTCAGCAATCGCGACCCGTAATATGGCCAGCCTGCATGATTTATTCGCAATATTCGAAGGCGCTCTAGCCGCCGGTAAGACGGCAGCGCTGTGATATGGACGCCTTAGGCATCTCCCCCTTCGATCTCGCGGTTATCGGCATACTGCTGATCGGCGCGCTATCGGGACTTGTGACCGGCTTCGTGCGCGGCGGGCTGTTCCTGCTGTCGTGGGCCGGCGCCGGCGCTGTCACGGTGTTCGGATTCCCCACCGCTAGCCCCTATGCCCGCGAATATATCGACACGCCCTGGATCGCCGACCTGGTGGGCGGCACGGTGTTGTTCGTCGTGGCGTTAATCATACTGCACCTGGTGAGCCAGCTCCTCAGCAAATGGGTCCGCTCGAGCCGGCTCAATGCGCTCGACCGGTCGTTCGGCCTGCTCGCCGGGTTGGGCACCGCGGCGGTCGCCATCGCCGTCGGATTCTTGTTCTTGAGCGATATTTGGGCCCAGGACCCGCCCGACTGGGTCCGCGAGGCGCGTACTCGCCCGGCGGTCGAGTCGGCCGCTCTTTTGGTGCGCGATGTGCTGCCCGAGTCGATTGTCGGCACGGCGGGTGAGCAGCTCGAAATCATCACCAAACGCACGCAGGGCATAGATTCCGCCCGCGAGGCGATCGATCGTCTGTCGCTACCACCGAAAACACCTGCATCGTCCGCGCGTCCAGGCTATAACGAGCGCGAACGGCAGGAGCTGGATCGATTGATCCAGAATAATCAGTGATCCCAGGCTCGACGACCCATCCTTTTGCGGCATCCGGCGACGATAAATTCCACGAGGAATGTGGCGTTTTCGGCGTCTATGGTTCTGACGATTCCGCGGCGTTGACGGCGCTGGGCCTGCACGCCCTGCAGCATCGTGGCCAAGAGGCCGCGGGCATCGTCTCCTTTGACGGCAGCCGGTTCTATCCCCACCGGGCGCTGGGCCTGGTTGGCGAAATTTTCGGCGAAAAAGAAGTCATCGACACCATGCCGGGCAATTCGGCGATCGGCCATGTGCGCTATTCGACCACCGGCGAAACCGCCCTGCGTAATATGCAACCGCTCTACGCCGACTACAGTTTCGGCGGCCTGGCGCTGGCCCATAACGGCAATTTGACCAACGCCGTCGCTCTGCGCCATGAACTGGTCGAACACGGATCGCTGTTCCAGTCGACCTCGGATACGGAAGTCTTCCAGCATCTGATTGCCACCAGCCGGGGCGGTCGTCTGCTTGATCGGGTGGTCGAAACCCTGCGCGCCGTCGAGGGCGCCTATTCGCTGGTCGCCCTGTCCCGGCGCAAACTGATCGGCGCCCGCGACCCCTTGGGCGTACGGCCGTTGATCCTCGGCAAGCTGGGCGACGCGCTCATCATCACCTCGGAATCCTGTGCCCTGGATATCATCGGTGCGGAATTCGTGCGCGATGTCGAACCGGGTGAAATTATCGTCATCGACGAGAGCGGCCTGCACTCACACAAACCGTTCCCGCCCATGCGCAAGCGGTTTTGCGTGTTCGAGTATATTTATTTCGCCCGGCCGGATTCATCCGTCGACGGCCGCAACGTTTACGAGGCCCGCAAGGCCATCGGCGCCGAGCTGGCCCGTGAAAGCCTGGTCGACGCCGACATTGTCATCCCGGTGCCCGACAGCGGTGTGCCGGCGGCGATCGGCTTCGCCCAGCAATCCAACCTGCCCTTCGAACTCGGCCTGATCCGCAACCACTATGTGGGCCGTACCTTCATCGAACCGACCGACGAGATCCGCCATCTGGGTGTGAAGCTCAAACACAATGCTAACCGTCAGCAATTGGTCGGCAAGCGGGTCATCCTGGTCGACGACAGTATCGTGCGCGGCACCACGTCGAAGAAGATTGTCGAGATGGTGCGCCAAGCGGGCGCTAAGGAAGTGCATTTGCGGATCTCCAGCCCACCGACCATGCATTCGTGTTTTTATGGGATCGATACGCCCGAGCGCAGCCAGCTTCTGGCGGCCAATTTTGATGTCGAAGGCATTCGCCAGCAAATCGACGCCGATTCTCTGGCGTTCATCAGCACCGACGGCCTCTATCGCGCCATGGGCGAAGCGGAGCGCAATAACGACGCGCCGCAATTCTGTGATGCCTGCTTCACCGGCGACTACCCGATTTCTCTCACCGACTTCGACGAAGGCGGCGCCACGACGCAAATGTCGCTCCTCGCCGGCCTCGCCTAACCCACCGCGCCCCACAAATGTCCGATAACGGCCGCCTACACGACCGCGTGGCGTTGATCACCGGGGCCTCGCGTGGCATCGGCGCCGCCGTGGCCAAGCGCTTCGCCGCCGAAGGCGCCCACGTCATCCTGGTTGCGCGCACGGTCGGCGGCCTGGAAGAGGTCGATGACGAGATTAAGGCGCTGGGCGGCGCCGCCACCCTGGTCCCCTGCGATCTCACCGAATTCGACCGCCTCGATAATCTGGGCCCACCCCTGCTCGAGCGTTTCGGGCGGCTGGATATTTTCGTCGGTAACGCGGCGATCCTCGGGCCGATGACCCCCCTGGTCCAGTACGATGCCAAGGCCTGGTCCGAAGTCTTCGACGCCAATGTTCACGCCAATTGGCGGCTGATGCGTGTCGTCGAACCGTTATTGCGGATGTCCGACGCCGGCCGCGCGATCCTGGTGACCAGCGCTGCCGCCAAAAATCCCAAGGCCTATTGGGGCGCCTACGCGATCACCAAATCGGCGCTCGAGACCATGACCCAAGTGTGGGCGGCGGAGTTGGTGAATACGTCCGTGCGGGTGAATTTGTTGAGCCCGGGGGCAACCCGGACCGGTATGCGCAGCGCGGCGTTTCCCGGCGAAGACCCGCTGACCCTGAAGACACCTGACGCGGTGACCGACGCCTTCCTCGACCTGGCGTCGCCGGACTGCACCCGCCACGGCGAGATGGTCGAGCTCACTTAGTTTTTTTATCGCCGTACGGATTTTTGCCTTTGCGCATATTGATGCGGATCGGCGTGCCGGCGAGATCGAAACGGTCGCGCAGCGAGTTTTCCAGATAACGCACATAGCTGTCCGGCAAATCCTCCGGCCGGTTGCCGAAGACGGCAAAAGTCGGTGGTCGGGCCTTCGGCTGGGTCACATAGCGCAGTCGGATACGCCGCTTGTTGGCGGCCAGCGGCGGTGGATGGCGCTCGATGACGTCGGCCAGCCAGCTATTCAGCCCGGCGGTCGGCACTCGCTGGTTCCAGACCTCGTAGGCCTTGAGCACCGCCGGCATCAGCGCTTCAAGATTTTTGCCGGTCAGCGCCGACAGCGTCACCACCGTCACGCCGGCGACCTGGGGCAGCGATGTCTGCAAGCGGTCGCGCAGGGCCGCCATGGCCGCCGGTTTATCTGCGACGATGTCCCACTTATTGATGACCAGCAATAAGGCGCGGCCCTCTTCGATGACATGGCGCCCGATGGTCAAATCCTGACGCTCGAGCATCTGCTCGCCGTCGAGCACCAGGGCAACGACTTCGGCATATTGAATGGCATTCAAGGCATCGCCAACGGAGAGTTGCTCGAGTTTTTCATGGATGCGCGCCTTGCGCCGCAGTCCGGCCGTATCGACCAGGGCGATGCGTTGGCCCTGATATTCCCATTCAACTGTGATCGCATCGCGGGTGACGCCGGCCTCGGGGCCGGTCAACAACCGCTCATCGCCGATCAGCGCGTTCACCAGGGTGGACTTGCCGACATTGGGCCGCCCGACGATGGCGAGCCTAAGCGGCCCCTGCTCGATTTCTGCTTCGCTGAGATCGTCGGGCACGCCGCGGTCGGCCAACACTTCCGAGATGGCGTCGTAGAGCATGTTCATGCCGCCGCCATGCTCGGCCGATACCGGCACCGGATCGCCCAGACCCAGGCTGTAGGCCTCATAAGTTCCTGGCTCGGCCGCGCGGCCTTCGCATTTGTTGGCGAGCAGCAGCACCGGCACCGACAGGGTACGCAGCCATTTGGCGAAATGCTCGTCGACCGGCGTCACGCCAGCGCGCGCGTCGATTACCAACAGCACCAGGTCGGCGTCGCCGATGGCGACTTCGGTCTGCCGGCGCATGCGCGCTGGCAAACTATCGTCGAACGCATCTTCGAGCCCCGCGGTATCGACAGCGCGAAACCGTAAATCGCCCAGGCTGGCATCGCCCTCGCGGCGGTCGCGGGTCACCCCGGGCTGGTCGTTGACGATCGCGTCGCGCCGGCCGACCAGGCGATTGAATAGGGTGGACTTGCCGACATTCGGCCGCCCTGCGATGACGATAGTTGGCTGCATAAGGTATTCCGGCGCCGCGTTAGCGGTAGGCGACCAGGCGCGCCTCGTCGGTCAAAAAGTAGAGCGTCTGGTCCGCCACGGCCGGCGGCAGCGAGACCGCATCGGGCATCTCCTGCTCGCCAATGATGTCACCCGTATAAGGCGACAGGGTCACCGCCAGACCATGGCTGCCGGAGACAATCAACCGATCACCCGCCAGAACCGGCCCCGACCAGTTTATGCGCCCTCGGCGCTTATCGGGTTCCTCATAAAGACCGATCGGCGTCAACCACCGGATTCGGCCGTCGCGCGCGGTAATCGCGGCGACGTTTGCGTCGGTGGTCAAAACGAAAATAAAATCACCGCCGACCCAGGGTTGGTTAACCCCCCCCAACGACGTCTCCCAGATACGTCGGCCGCTCGCCAGATCGATGGCGACCATGCGTCCGGAATGGCTAATCGCGAAGACCCGGTCGCGGTCGATCACCGGCCGGCCGCGGATGTCGGCGAGCGCCGAGACCGCATCGACGCGCCGAATCGCCGCCAGGTTTTCACCCCAGAGCTGGCGCCCATTTTCGACCCGCAGCGCGAAGATTTCCCCTGACGAATAGGGCACCACGACGATATCGCCATCGACGGCCGGGCTGGCGCTGCCGATGAGGCCCGCCGTTTCCTCAAAACCCGTATGTGACCACAAGGATTCGCCATCCTTCGCGTTCAGCGCAAATAGCTGATTGTCCTTGGTGACCGCGAAAACCCGGCCGTTGAACGCGGTCGGTGCGGCTCGCATGGGGCCCGACACATTGGTGCGCCACACTTCCTGGCCGCCGTCCGCGGTCAAAGCCACCACTTGAGCGAACCCCGTCGCGGCAAATACCAAGCCCTCATCGACGGCGAGACCGCCGCCCCAATTGCCGTCATCTTCTTCCGGCGGTTCAATGTCGGCGCGCCAGACCACACGGCCGTCGCTGACGTTGTAAGCCGACACGACGGCGTCGGCGTCCATCGCATAGACCAGGCCGCCGCTGGTCACCGGCCCCGACAAGATGGGGGCGTCGCTGTCCGACCCCGACCCCGCGTCAGCCGACCAAACCGCTTGGGGTAGGTCGCCCAATGCCAGATGGTGCATGGCATGGTTGGGGAAGCCGCCCTGTTGCGGCCAGGAGGCATTAGCCAATGGGCGCGGCAACAAGATCGCAAGATCGGAAATTCCCGGATCGGCCCGCGCCGTATCGTTTGCCAACAAGATCGGAATCCGCGATCCCTGCAGCTTCGGCCCCTCGCGGTTGCCCAGCACATCGTCGATCGTATCGCACCCGGTCAACGCGATCGCCGCGGCCGCAATCATCCATACCCGTAAATCGCGCCAGTTCATCACCGCTCCACCGCCTTCGTCACGTCGATCTATTGGGCCAATATCGCAAGCATTTCAGCGGCACGGGCTCGAAACCCGGCCGGCGCTTCCACGTCATCGGCCAACGCCCGAAACGCCTCGACCGCCGCCGCCCTATCGCCTGACACCATCACCGCTGTCGCGATAAGTTCGCGCGCCGAATAGCGCCAGGGATTGTCTTCATCCAACACCGATGACAGACGATCCTCGACTTCGCCGCGATCCATAACCGACATGCCGTGGGAGACCGCCAACACTTTTGCTAAATCGCGATAGATCCGATCCTGGCCCGAATCCTCGGCAACGTTATCGTAAACCACCACGGCGCCGCGGGTATCGCCGGTTTGAGACAGCAAGGCGCCTTCGCGCAAGCGGGCCAGCAGGCGATACCCCTTCGGCCCCTCCTCCGCCAGAATGGCCAGTTGGTCGAGCGCCTCATCGGGCCGATCCTCGTCAATATCGATCGCTGCCAACAATTGCTCACCGCTGGCATCGCGGGCGCTCTGTTGCATATCGCGCCAAACGACAAATCCGACGGTACCCACAACGATGACCAGTACAACCGCTACAATGTAGACGCCGTATCGCTTCCAGAGCTGTATATATTGTTCCTGACGAACTTCTTCGTCGACTTCGCGGAACAGATCATCCGACACGTGCTAACCTCATTATTAAATTCCCGCCGACACCGCCGAACTATAGCGCGCGACAACCGCGCCGCAACGCCCTTGCGCGCTATATCGCTGCTCGCGTCTCTAAATCAAGAATTAACTGGCTTTTGAATGGATTATGTCGTTCGGCGGCACAATTAAAGCAGAATCTTAACAAAATAAGCGAATAGTGATCTCGACGGGCTCCTCGGCCCTATTTAGCACTGAAAGCGTATGTAGAGGAACTGGCAGGTATGCCAAAACGACCGTTCCCCATAGAGGCCCTTCGACCGCTTGCGGCTCTACTGGCCCTCGGCGCCCTGACCGCCTGCACAGACCCGCTATCCGTGGCGCTTAGCGGCGCTAGCGTTGTATCGGTGGTGCAGACCGGCAAGACGATTTCCGACCACGCCATGTCCGCCGCAACCGGTATGAATTGCAGTATCGGCAACTCCCTGTCCGGTGAGAGCTGGTGCCAGCAACCAATTAACGATACGCCCGATCCGGCGGCCAGCCTGGCCTGTTATCGTTCGATCGCCAATGTGACCTGCTACACCCACGATAATCCACACGAAACCGCCAGCCGCCGCACCCAATAGCACCTCGACCGCCGCCCCTGGACACATCGGCCAAAATAGGGAAAACTTTTTCCTGTAACGTTTGTGCTAGAGAACCAAGTCAGCAGGTGCACCGCCGATGAGTTCATTTCACAGGGTAAAGGCCAGTAACCGGCAAATTGTCGGTAAACCGACCAAGCGCGTATCCTTTGACCGCAGCGAACTCCGTATTTTATTGAACGAATATAGCCGCCGGGTTGCCGCCGGTGAGTGGCGCGACTATGCCATCGATCATGGCCGCGACAGGGCGGTATTTTCGGTGTTTCGCCATACTGCCGAGCATCCGCTTTATTCGATCGAAAAGCTGCCCGGAAATGGCGGGCGTTACGGGTTGCTGCGCGGGCCGGTTCGTCTGCGCCAAGACTCCAGTCTCGACAAAATTTTACATTCGATCGAACGGCGACCCCACCTTATTTCGATCGGCTGATAGACCACCGCCTCACCTCATTTAGCAATTACATTTCAGCGGCTCATGGCGGGCGCGATTGACCGCCTTAAATGTTCTTGTTATGTTCTTTTTAGTTCCACATATTTCAGAATTCCCATGGCTGCCCTCAAACGCCGGTGGCAAAACAGCCGCGACGATAAAATCTCCGCCATCACCGTGAGCGAGTTGGTCTCCCACCAAGTCGATGTGTTCTGCTGGTGTAATCGTTGCACCCATCACGCAGTCCTGGCGGCGCAGATGTTGATGGACCAGTTTGGCCCGCACATTCCGGTACCGGAAATTGGCGCCCGGCTACGGTGTAGCGGCTGCGGCGCCAAGGATATTGCAACCCGGCCCAACTGGCCGTCCCTGGGGCTGGTCGCCCGGCACGATTGAGTCTCTCAAATATACCGAATATTTTATTAAAACAATAATATCATTTAAATAAATTTATATTGTACTTAATTTATATGATTTTTTATTTAATACTTCTTTCCTTACGACACATTTCTAGTAATAGTGATCTATATTGACGGTATCAGAAGGTCTAGTTTTTGACTGATCCGTCATTTCGCTCAGTACGTAATAGTACTTAATCGGTTCAACGTTGCTTGGAGAATGGTATGCCCAGTCTCGACGCGATTGGTAGCTCACGGCAGACCGGCTCTCTTCGGGGAGACGAAACGCCTGCGGTGCGCCTGCCCGAACCCAACAGCGAGCAGCCCGTTGAAAGGGTTGAAAAGCTTGAACAGGACGAAAGCGCGGAAACACGGACCCAGGCGCAGCGTGTTGAATTGCCGTCGCGCGCCTTTCAAGCACGTCTCAATTACGACGAGGACGCCGACGAAGTGATCGTCGAAATTCTCGATCCCGAAACCGGCGACGTGCGCCAACAATTGCCGGCCAAAGAACTGCCCGACGATATCCGTGCCCTGATCAGCGATTCCGGCCCCCTCGTCGAGACCTTCGCCTAACGCGCCGAAAGCGTCGCCACCCTCCCCTCACGGTAATTGCCTCTTCGCGCGCGCGCCGATAGTTTCGACGGCGTGACTCGCACACCTCTTCCCAAGGCATCGGCCCCCGCTTCCGGCATCGACATATTACTGGCCGATGACGATCGGCTGGAGTCGCTACGCGCGCGCCGGGTCGGTCTGCTCACCAACACCGCCTGCCATACCGCCAACGGACGGCAAACCGCGGCCGCCCTCAACGATGCGCTTTCCCATAACGCAGGCCCCGGCCTGACCTGTCTGTTCGCCCCCGAACACGGGCCCGCCACCGATCACGCGGCCGGCGCGCCTGTCGACGATCAGCGCGATGGGGCCAGCGCGCTTAACGTGATCAGCCTCTATGGCGCCCGTCGCACGCCGACACCGGAACATCTGGCGGCGATCGATACCCTTATCGTCGATCTGCGCGATGTCGGCGTGCGCTGCTACACCTACGCAGCCACTGCGGCGCTGGCGGCCGACGCCGCATTGGAGGTCGGGGTCGAAACCATCATCTGCGACCGGGTCAACCCGTTGGGGTCGACGGCCGACGGACCCCGCCTCGACCCAGATTTCCGCTCGTTCCTGGCCTATTTCGACACGCCGTTTGTACACGGCGAGACCCTGGGATCCCTGGTCGCCGGCGCTCTCAACCACCATCCAAGTTCGGCTGCGTTGACCGTGATTTCGGCGCAAAGCAGCGCGGTTTCCCCGCAGAACCCCTGGGTTCCTCCATCACCATCGCTGCAATCGCCCGACGCCGTTCAGCTCTATCCCGGCCTGGTTTTGTTCGAGGGAACCAATCTCAGCGAGGGGCGCGGCACGCCGCTGCCGTTTCGCTGCATCGGCGCGCCCTGGCTCGACGCGGTGGCATCGGCGGAAGCGGCTAATAGCTGGCCGACCGGAGTTACCGCCACGCCATGCGAAATCCAGCCGAACAGCGGCGACTATGAGGGACAGGTCTTGCCGGCCATCCGGTTCGAGCCAACTGCCGCGCCCTGCGACGGGTTCGGCCTCGGCATCCGGCTGCTCGCCTGGGTCGCCGGCGCACACCCGCAATTCACCTGGCGGTCGGCGCCGGTCATGGCTGTGGGTTCCGAGACCCCGGGCGACCGCTATGTGATCGACACCTTGCTCGGCAGCGACAGTTTGCGCCTGGCGCTGGGTCGCGGCGAAAACGCCGATGATATTCTAAGCCAGTGGCGCAGTTAGGCCGCGAAGACCGTCTCGCCTTCGACGACGGTTTGGACGACCTGCAAGTTCGCATCCAGCACGGTAAAATCCGCGAACGCGCCCTCGGCGATCCGGCCCCGGTCGCCGGCGCCAATGAAATCGGCCGGATAAGTCGAGAGGCGCCGCGCCGCATCGTCGAGGTCAATCCCGATGGACACCAAATTGCGCAGGCCCTGGTCCATGGTCAGCGCGCTACCCGCCAGGGTATCGTCGGCCAGATAGACGCTGCCGCCGCGCTTGGTCACCGTGTGCCGTCCCAAGGGATAGTCGCCGTCAGGCATGCCCGCCGCCGCGGTCGCATCGGTGACGAAATAGAGCCGCGGTACGGCGCGCAGCGCGGCCAAAATGGCGCCGGGCGCGACATGGACCAGGTCTGGGATCAACGCCGCGTATTCACCATGGGCCAGCGCCGCGCCGACGACCCCCGGCGCGCGATGGTGCAGCGGCGACATGGCGTTATACAAATGGGTAAATCCGCGCGCACCGGCCGCCAAAGCGTCCATCGTCTCGTCATAGCTCGCCGCGCTATGGCCGATTTGAACCGCGATATCGCGCGACGCCAGATCCTTGATCAGGGCATGGCCGGCGTCGCATTCCGGCGCCAAGGTGACCAGACGCACCGGCGCGCGGGCGCATAACCCGCCGACAAATTCCAAATCGGGCGTCTGGGCGAAGGGCGGCTGGGCGCCGAGCCGCTCCGGGCTGAGATAGGGGCCTTCGAGATGCGCGCCGAGGATACGCGCTTCATCCGGGCGGCGATCGCCAGCCACTTGCGTGATCGCGGTGACCGCGATTGCAATATCGTCGGCCGGCGCGGTTATTGTCGTCGCCAGCAAGGAGGTGGTGCCGTGGCGCGCATGCAAGGCCGCGCAGCGCCGAATGGCCTCCAGGCCCTGCATCACATCGCCGCCGCCACCGCCCGGCACGTGCAAATCGACAAACCCCGGCAGGATCGTCAGTCCATCCGGGTTTTCGTCCCCCGCAACAATAGCGGTGATCTTCTCGCCGAAATCCACCCGGCCGCAGGTCCAGCCTTCCGGCGTTAGTATACGCCCGCCCAAGCTCGCCATGCCTATTCTCCTCTCCAGGCCAGGCTTTCGTCGGGCGCCCACCCCTGGGCCAACATCAAAGCGCCGGCGATGGGTTCATCATGGGGTTCTTGAATCCAATCCCGCAACGGCGCCGGCATATAGGGCGCGAGCGGTTGCGCCAACCCGCCGACCAGCGACAGCGGTATCGAGCGGCCAGGGTCCAAGGCCAGGGCAAGAGCGTCGATTTCCACACCGGCGGCGGTCGCCAACGGCAGGGCGGCGGGGTCGTCACGGCCGGCGCATTCGATCACCAGCGGCGCCAAGGCGGCATATTCGGTTGAACTGGCGCCGCGCACCCACCCCATCAAGGCGTCGCGCGATGGCCCGCAGCGCTCGATCAGCGCCCGGTGCATTTCGCTTGCGCGTACCGGGGAACGGTCTTCGACCACATGCAGCGTCTGCGCCAACGCCGCGCGGCCGAGCCAGGCGCCGCTGCCCTCGTCGCCGATAGGAAAGCCCCAGCCACCGACCAACCGCGACGCGCCCGATGCCTCGATGCGATAGCCGACCGAGCCCGTGCCGACGATGACGATCGCGCCCGGCGCGCCTTGATGGGCCCCCAAGGCGGCGATATAGGCATCGGTCGCCACGTGCAGCGCCGCGACAGCCGGCGCGGCTTCGATGAAAAGGGTCCGCTGCGCGGTGTTGTTGACGCCGGCCAGCCCGATCCCGAAATGCACTTCGCTAAAATCGCCGGCCTCACGGCCGACGGTGGCGCACAGGCCGCGCAACGCCTCGACGATCACATCCCAAGCTCCGGGACCGCGCAGGGTCAGGCTGGTCGGACCCGCCACGGTCAAGCCAAGCCGGTGGCCTTGATCGTCGCACAGGGCGATTCGGGTCTTGCTCCCGCCGCCATCGATACCGCAAAAAAGCCGTTCCGGCATATATCCACACCCACACCAAAGATTGTGGCCCACCCTATACCACCAGGCGCGCCGACAGTTCGCGAAATATGGTCGCGAATTATGCTATGGAAAACGCTCCAACGATCTCAAGCGATTCGGTTATATGCACACCGAAGACTTCGACGCCCGCTACCATGATCTCGACGCGCAAAGCGATGATGAGATCATCGGCCTCATTTTCGATGCGCAAGCCGTCGGATTGGCGGCGACCCGCACCGCGACCGCAGCGATCGCCGCCGCAGCGTCGGCGCTGGCCAATCGCTTGCGTAGCTCAGTGACCGGCCGATTGATCTATGCCGGCGCCGGCACCTCGGGGCGTTTGGGCGTCCTCGACGGCGCCGAACTGATCCCCACCTTCGGCTGGCCGGCGGAACGCGGCGGCTTTCTCATCGCCGGCGGCCTCGACGCGTTGGTAAAACCCATCGAGGGTGCGGAAGACGATGCAAGTGCCGGGACAACCGAGACCCAAGCACTGAAGCTGGGCGCCGACGACGCGGTCATCGCCATCTCGGCCAGCGGCACTACGCCCTATACGCTGGCCGTGTGCGAAGCCGCGCGCGCTGACGGGGCGCTGACCATCGGGGTCGCCAATAACGCACCCTGCCCGCTGCTCGACGCCGCCGAACACCCCATCGCGGTCCTATCGGGGGCCGAACCCATCGGCGGCTCAACGCGCATGACTGCCGGCACGGTGCAGAAAGTAACCCTCAATCTGCTCTCAACCCTGACCATGATCCGCCTCAACCGGACCTATGGCGGTTATATGGTCGACGTGCTCTTGACCAACGACAAGCTGAAGGCCCGCGCGGTACGCATGATCTGCGAGATCACGACCGTCGACGCCGACGCCGCCCGCGCTGCGCTCGCCACCGCCGGCGACAACACCAAGCTGGCCATCCTGATCGCCAAGGGCGTCGCTCTCGATGACGCAAATGCGCTCCTGGCCCGCCACGATGGCAATCTGCGGCGCGCGCTGGCCGCTACAGCCGGCTAAAGCGCGGCCGATTCTTACGATGGGCGACGCGCCGGATCCAACCGCCACGCTGTTTCAAATCGACTGGAATCGCCATAGCGCCGCGCAATGGTGGACCATGCTCGACAGTTGCGCGCGGCCCACCCTGCCGCAAAGCCCGGCTTATGCGGCGGCCAATGCTGAAGTCGAAAATGGCGGCGCCGATTACGGCCTCATCCGCTTTCAAGGCAAACCGGTCGGCATGACGATCGTGACCCAGAAGCGCGGTTTCGCCGGCGCCGCCAATAGCAGCCTCTACCGGGGCCCTCTGTGGATCTATGACGAGATCCCCGCCGAAATGTTAAAAGTCGCCTTGCGCCAATTGCGCTATCGCCATCGCTGGTGGCGCGGCCGCCCCCTAACATTCCATCCCGAACTGACGGATGGCCCGGCGAACCGCAAGATTTTGAAAGACGCTGGATTTCGCCGCGTTGCCGACGGTTACACCACCCTCTGGCTTGACCTGTCCCCGCCGCTCGAAGCCTTGCGGGCCAATCTGCGTGGCAAGTGGCGCAACCAGTTAACCCAGGCGGAGAAACACGGCGTCGAGGTTATTGCCGCCACCGACGACGGCCAGTTCGAATGGCTCTACGAGAACCACGCAAGCCACATGGAAGCCCACAACTATCGGGGCCCGTCGCCCGCCCTGCTGCGGGCCTTGCGGCAAAACACGCCGGCCGGCCAGGAACCGCTACTGCTGATCGCCCACCATGCGGGTGCGCCGGTGGCCGGCATCTTGCTGGCCGTACACGGCAAGTCGGCGACCTATCTGGTCGGCTGGTCGGGCGACGCGGGACGTCCGGTACGGGCGCACAATTTGCTGCTGTGGCGCGCCGTCGAGCAACTCAAGTCAGCCGGGCTGCGCTGGCTCGACCTTGGCGGCATCAACGCCGAAGCGCCCGGGGTCGCCAGCTTCAAGCAGGGTATGGGCGGCGAGACCACCACCCTGGTCGGGGGCTACGTCTAGGCTGCGGCGACTTAAGCCAACTGCAGATAATCAGACTCCAACCAAAGTTATTCGGAGCTTCGCTCCCGACCCCCCACCTAAATCCTCCCCCACAAGGGGGGAGGACTTGATGTTGCGCATCGGTCTCCACTTAAACTCCCTCCCCCTTGATGGGGGAGGGTTGGGGTGGGGGTGACGAGAAATAAAAGATCTGCGTGACAGTAAAGCTCCGCTCTCGTCAGGAGGGGGCTATTCGCGCATCGCGCCAATGATTACCCACCTAAGCCGCGGCGACGGACCGATCGTCCTCAGCGACAAGCGCGGCGGCGTTTTGCAACAAGGCGACGGCGTCACCGGGGCCGCCGTCGAAGCGCGGCGCATTTTCCGACAAATAGCGCCGCCAGGCGCGCGCGCCGGGCTGGCCGTTGAACAGGCCGAGAACATGGCGGGTGATCGATTTCAGCGGCACCCCGTCCGCAACCGACTGTTCCACGTAAGGACACAAACGATCAACGATGTCGTGGCGGGTTGACGCCGCCGCGGTTTCGCCGAAAAAGCGCCGGTCGACCTCGGCCATCACATAGGGGTTCTGATAGGCCTCGCGGCCAATCATCACGCCGTCCACATGGTCGAGCTGCGCCGCCGTGGCATCCAGCGTGGTGAAGCCGCCGTTGATCGAAATCGCCAGCGCGGGCATTTCCTGCTTGAGACGGTGCACCAGCTCGTAGCGCAGAGGCGGCACTTCGCGGTTTTCCTTGGCGCTTAATCCGGTCAGCCACGCCTTGCGGGCGTGCACGATAAAATGGCGGCAACCGGCATTGGCCACGGTTTCGACGAACCCGGTCAGCGTCGGCCACTCGTCTTGATCGTCGATAGCGATGCGGTGCTTGACCGTGACCGGCAGATCGACTGCCGCGCCCATCGCCTCGACCGCGCGGGCGACCACATCGGGCTTGGCCATGAGACACGCGCCGAAATCGCCCGACTGCACCCGGTCCGAGGGGCAACCGATGTTGAGGTTGATCTCGTCATAGCCGAAATCGGCGCCGATGCGCGCGCTCTCGGCCAGGGCCACCGGATCGGCGCCGCCGATCTGCAGGGCCACCGGATGCTCGTCAGGGTTAAACCGCAAAAGCCGCGCCCGGTCGCCGTGGAGAATTGCGCCGGTGGTAATCATTTCCGTATACAGGCGCGCCCGCCGGCTGATCTGGCGCAGGAAAAACCGCTCATGGCGGTCGGTCCAGTCCATCATCGGCGCCACCGAGACCGGCGTGATGTCGAAGGGCGTTGCATTCATAACGCGGGCAATATAGGGACACGGCCAGGAAAGAACAGCGGTTTACAAGCCACCCAAGCATTATGTTGAAAATCAACGACTTAACCTACCGGATCGGCGAGCGGGTGCTGCTCGACCAGGTCAGCGTGGCGATCCATCCCGGCGCCAAGGTGGGGCTTGTGGGGCGCAACGGCACCGGCAAGACCACCCTGTTTCGCCTGATCACCGGGGCGCTGCAAGCCGACGGCGGGTCCATCGAAGTGCCGCCGCGCTGGCGTGTCGGCATCACCACACAGGATGCGCCGAGCGGCCCGGAAAGCCTGATCGACACGGTGATCGGCGCGGATCGGGAAATCGCCGCCCTATGGGCCGAGGCCGAAACTGCCTCCGACCCCGACCGCATCGCCGAAATCCACGACCGGTTGGCGCAGCGCGATGCCCATAGCGCGCCGGCCCGAGCCGCACGCATCCTCGCCGGGCTGGGCTTCGACGAGGCCGCCCAGCGGCAGCCCTGCGATTCCTTCTCCGGCGGCTGGCGCATGCGCGTCGCCCTGGCGTCGCTGCTGTTCACCAACCCCGATCTGCTGCTGCTCGACGAACCGACCAACCATCTCGATTTGGAAGCGGTGCTGTGGTTCGAGGATTTCATCGCCCGCTACGAGGGCACCGTCGTGCTGATCAGCCATGACCGCGAACTGCTCAACGTGGCGGTCGACCAGATCGTCCATCTGGAAGCCGCGACGCTGACCACCTATCGCGGCAACTATGACCGGTTCGAGGCCACCCGGCGTCTGCAGATCGAGCTCAACGCCAAGCAGCGCACTAAGCAGGCCGCCCAACGCGCCCATATGGAGGCCTTCGTCGCCCGTTTCCGCTCCAAGGCAACCAAGGCCAAGCAGGCCCAGTCGCGCCTGAAGATGCTCGCGCGCATGGAGCCGGTCGGCGAATATTTCGAGGAACGGGCGCCCAATTTCATGTTCCCGGAAATCGCCGAACTACCGCCACCACTCTACAGTTTAGAACGCGTCGATGTCGGCTATGACGGCGTGCCGGTGTTGAAAAAAATCTCGCTGCGCCTCGACAATGACGACCGGGTCGCCCTGCTCGGCGCCAATGGCAATGGCAAGTCGACCTTCATCAAACTGCTGGCCGGCGCGTTGGGGGCAATGGATGGCGACGTCACTAAGTCGTCGAAACTGCGCGTCGGCTATTTCAGCCAAGACCTGACCGACGAGCTCAATCTGTCCCAAACACCGGTCGCCGCCATCGCCGGCAAGCGGCCCGAAGACACTCCCGAAGCCGTGCGCCGCCATTTGGGCGCCTTCGGGTTCACCCAGGACATGGCGCTGGGCACCATCGGCCAACTGTCGGGCGGCGAGCGCGCGCGGCTGATGTTCGCCCAAATCGCGTTGGCCAAGCCCCATATCCTGCTGCTCGACGAGCCCACCAACCATCTCGACATGGTCTCCCGCGAAGCGTTGATCCAGGCCATCAACCGTTTCCCCGGGGCCGTCGTGCTGGTCAGCCATGACCCTCACCTGCTCGAGCTCACCGTCGACCGGTTCTGGCTGGTCGCCGACCACCAGGTGCGGCCCTTCGAAGGCGACATGGCCGATTACCGTCGCCGGCTGCTCGAGCAAAAGCGCACGCCACGCCCCGCCGAAGAAACTTTGGACAGCGCAAAACCGACCAACGGCGCAGCCCCCGGATCGGCGAATGGCGCAAACCGGACCAGCAAGAAGGAACTGCGCCGGCTCGCCGCCGAACAGCGCCAGTCGCTGACCAAGCTGCGCGCCGCGGCCCGTGACGCGGAAACCGAGCTCACACGGTTGAGCGCGGAAAAGACGGCGATGCTGGAGAAACTCAAAGACCCCAACTTCTACCGCGACCAGCCCGACGAAGCGCAGGAGCTACAAAAGGCCATGGGCCACCTGCAAAAAGACCTCGACGCCGCGGAAACCCGCTGGCTGGCCGGTCAGGAAGCGCTGGAAGCGGCCATGGGCGACGGCGCGTAATGTTTTTTGGAAGCGTCACCCCCACCCATCCCCCCCCATCAAGGGGGAGGGCTTTAGTATCGAGACTAGCACTGCCTTCCTTCCCTCCCCCCTAGTGGGGGAGGGTTAGGGTGGGGGGTTGCGCCGCGAGGGTGCGGCGAAAAATCGCTCCACAGAATTCAAGACCCCATCCTTCGAGGAGTTCGGAATGCGAACCTACTCGACAATCCCAAAACACAATCCTCATGCTGAGCTTGTCGAAGCATGAAGACATGCACGCTGGCTAGCTCATCCTTCGACAGGCTCAGGATGAGGAGAATTGTCCACTTCAATAAATAAAACACCTCTTGCTGAGGAGGGCGAAGGCCCGTCTCGAAGCATTCAGCTCAATAGCTAAGCCAACGGAATATCGGTATCGCCTTTCGAGGCCTGATAGGTGTCCGACAGGTCGCGGTACACGCCTTCCAATGCTTGCACCCGCGCCAAGAGCGACGCTTGCGCCGCTTCCGGCAATTCGTCGACCAGCGCCAGCAAACTATGGCTGGTCCAATAGGCGTTGGTCCGCCCATAGGCGCCGTTGTCGATCTTGAAAACTTCCTTGAGGATCTTTAGATCGTGCGGGATATTGAAGACGTCCGACGTGTCCGTATAGCCGAACAGATAATAAAAATTGTCGAAGCCGGTCCAGGTGATCGACGACAGGCACAGCGAGCACGGCTCATGGGTGGCGACGAAGATACAATCGCCGGTCGCCGGGCGCTGATCGGCCGGCATTTCGTAGAACTTTTTCAGGGTGTGGACCTCGCCGTGCCATAGCGGGTTTTCGGTCTCGTGGTTGGACGCCGCGACCACCAGGGACAGATCGTCTTTGCGCAGGATCGCGGCGCCGAACACCTTGTCGCCGATGTCCACGCCCTGGCGCGTAAGGGGCACGATATCGTCCTCGATAACAGTCAATATGCGGTCGACCAACATTTTGTTATTCGGATTCAAAATAATAATTATTCCAATTCAAATAATTTTGGATTGATATGTTCAGAAATTATTTCCTCACCACACCGGCTAAAGTGATCCGTATTTCTATACGTGACACAGTTTCCGGTGAGCAGAAAATCGCTCTTTATCTCTATGATTTTGCTAAACGGTACAAATTTTCTGCGGTCGAAGAACTCTTGAGATTCGATCCGATCCGTAATCGATTTCTCAAGTTCCGAGAATATTTTGATGCTATTTGGGTTCAGATAATAATTCCCATTAAGCAAGTCTTTGGAATCAAATTTGATTCTGGCTTCCGCAAACGGCCCAATCCACAGGGTGGGAGTATACTCGTTTAGTCCGCCCAAATATCGCAACACAAGATCAATATTGTCGACACCGAAGGCATATGATTGGTCATCTTCAAATGCGAGAGCAGAGTCAACGCCGCCATAGGTGTCTTCGATAAAATATGAGCCAGATTGGTGGAACAACACGTAACTAATTTTATTTTTATATTCTTTTATAAACTCGTCGAACGAATCGTAGTGACAGTAAGACCTTTCGTTCTGGGGGCGACATCCGCCTTGCGATATACTTACTACGAACGGATGATAATTCGATTTTGCTAAGATGTTGTACAGGTTCATCGCGTGGCTATCACCAAGGACGATGACGGCTTCGCCAAATTTTTCAGAACACCCCATAAATCTTTCGACGGTCTCCTTATCAATGGAGGGACTCCAAAAATTACAGTTTCCATCATCGACCATATTGTCGATCATATTGTAAACTGTATGGCTCTTTATTAGGTTATTATTATATTTCTGAATTTCAGTTAATCGATAATCTAAATAATACTTTTCGAATCCGGCATTTACATGGCCAACCAGGCCAACGGCAATGAGAGCTGTAGATGCCACAATACCGAAGGCGAACACTGACTTCCGCGAAATATTATTTTTCTGTCGAAAAGGTTTTTCAACATAACGCCAACTTATATAGGCCAGCGGAAATGCGGCGAGACATAGAATTGCCATCAAGCCCACCGAAGGGATACCCAGACTTTTATGCCGGGCGAACGCAAACAGCGGCTGATGCCATAGATAGGCGCTGTAACTGATTAACCCCAATCCAACCAATAACCGACTGCCGAGCAACCGGTAGACGAATGTGGTGGGTTGGGCAAACAGGATTACCAGGGCCGCGCCCGCCGTCGGAACAAGCGCGTAGAGACTTGGAAACGGTGTTTGCTTATCAAACGCAAAGACTGAGTAGACAACAAGGGCAATCCCACATGCGCTCAATATTTGGCTAACCGAATGATGAATTTCCAACAAACGTTGTCGGTTGAAATATACGGCAACCAATGACCCGAGTAAAATTTCCCACCCACGTGTTGGCAAGATAAAAAAAGTCGCGATCGGTTTGTTAAACGCGCCCCAATGCGCCAAACCTAAACTGATCAGCGCCGCGGCAACCAATAGAACGAGTATCCAGCGCTTACCAAAACGCCATGCGAGCATGAGGAACGGAGGAAAGAGAATGTAATATTGCTCTTCTACCGCCAAACTCCAAGTGTGCAGTAACGGCTTTAGTTCAGCTGCGGTGTTGAAATATCCGCTTTCGCGCCAAAACCAAATATTTGATGAAAACGTTGAAACAGCGACGAGGCTCTGAGCGAAATCTTTCAAGTCGCGCGGCGTCATCCACATCCAGGCAAATGGAATGCATACCCCCATCACAAAGAATAATGCCGGCAATATTCTACGAGCTCGTCGTTCGTAGAAATTTATAAGACGAAAGTTTCCCTCATCCATTTCCGACAGGATGATGGAGGTGATGAGATAACCGCTAATGACAAAGAAAACGTCAACGCCGACAAAGCCGCCACTAAACGTATCAAAACCAGCGTGAAATAGGATTACCGGTATGACGGCGACGGCTCGCAAGCCATCTATTTCGGGACGATAGCGCAATAGTGAATCCGCTGTTATTTTTGGTGATAATTCGCGCCTTGTTCAAGCGCTGGATTCGTTTCCAGTATGATTGCGTAAACCAATAATCCTATAACTAAGTCGCGTAAAAGCGAATCGTTATTCCCACTCTATCGTCCCCGGCGGTTTGGACGTCACGTCATAGACCACCCGGTTGATGCCGCGCACTTCGTTGATGATGCGCGTGGCCACGCCAGCGATGAATTCGTGGTCGAACGGGTAGCTGTCGGCGGTCATGCCGTCGGTCGAGGTGACGGCGCGCAGCGCACAGACATAATCGTAGGTCCGCGCATCGCCCATCACGCCCACGGTGCGCACCGGCAGCAGCACCGCGAAGGCCTGCCAGATGGCGTCGTACAGGCCGGCGTTGCGGATTTCCTCGAGATAGACCGCGTCGGCCTTGCGCAGAATTTCGATCTTGTCGGGCTCGATCTCGCCGGGCAGGCGGATCGCCAGGCCGGGACCCGGAAACGGGTGGCGGCCGACGATGATTTCCGGGATGCCAAGCTCGCGGCCCAGTTCGCGAACTTCGTCCTTGAACAGTTCGCGCAAGGGCTCGACCAGTTTCATGTTCATGCGCTCGGGCAGACCGCCGACATTATGGTGCGATTTAATGGTCGCGCTGGGACCGCCGAACGACGACACCGACTCAATCACGTCGGGATAGAGCGTGCCTTGAGCCAAGAACTCGGCGCCGCCGATCTTCGCCGCTTCTTCCTCGAAGACGTCAATAAACGCGCCGCCGATAATCTTGCGTTTCGCCTCCGGGTCGCTGACCCCCGCCAACTTGCCCAGAAACAGCTCCGACGCATCGCGGGTAACCAGGGGAATGTTGAAGCGCTCGCGGAACACCCGGTCGACATCCTCGGCCTCGCCCTGGCGCAACAAGCCGTGGTCGACAAAGATGCAAGTGAGCTGGTCACCGATCGCCTGGTGGATCAGCACCGCCGCGACGGCGCTATCGACCCCGCCCGACAGGCCGCAGATCACGTTGCCGCTGCCGACCTGTTCGCGCACCCGGGCGATCTCGGCGTCGCGGAACGCCGCCATGGTCCAGTCGCCGCCGCAGCCGGCCACCCCGTGCACAAAATTCGCCAGCAGTTTCGCCCCGTCCGGCGTGTGCGCCACTTCGGCGTGAAACTGCACGCCGTAGAACTTCCGCGCATCGTCGGCGATGGCGGCAAACGGCGCACCGTCGCTGGTGCCGACAACGGTAAATCCTTCCGGCAGTTCGGTCGCCCGGTCGCCATGGGACATCCACACCTGGTGCTGCTCGCCGGTCTGCCAGACCCCGTCGAACAGCCGGCACTGGTCAGAGATCGTCAGCACCGCGCGGCCGAATTCCTGATGGTCCGACGCCTCGACCCGTCCGCCCAGCTTGGCGCACATGATCTGCTGGCCATAGCAGATACCCAGCACCGGCAGGCCGCACTCGAACACCACCGGATCCACATCTGGCGCGGCGTGTTCGATGACGCTGGCCGGGCCGCCGGACAGGATAATCGCCTGCGGCCCGAAGCGCTCGATCAGCTCGGCATCGATGCGGTGGCAGGGGTGAATTTCGCAGTAAACGCCGGCCTCGCGCACCCGCCGCGCAATCAACTGCGTGACTTGCGAGCCAAAATCGACGATGAGAATTTTATCGGAAATCGGAAGTTCGGTTGTCATGACGTTTGATACCCGATTCTGATCCCTGCTGCACTAGGGCGCGCGGGGATAATCCGAAATTCGGCCCTGCGGAGACCGCCGTCAAAGCTGCTATACTTTCCGGCGGTACGGACCCGCGAGCCCCCGACGAACAACCGGTGCGAAAGAATGCTGGATGGAACCGAAGACAGTCTGGTGGCGGCCACAAACCGCTGGCTGGCCGACTTCGAGCGAGCGCTCGGCGGGTCCGACCCGCACGCGCTCGAAACCCTGTTCCACAGCGACGGTCATTGGCGCGACCTGTTGGCCCTGACCTGGCACGTCCAGACCTTTAGCGGCGCGGCAACTATCGCCGCAGCGCTAACGACCCACGCTGGTGACGCCAAGCCCTCCGGGTTCGAGACCGACCGTAAGCGCACACCGCCGCGCAGAGTGAACCGCGCCGGCACGCAAGTGATCGAGGCGATCATTCTTTTCGACACCGCCGCCGGCAAGGCCAATGGCGTCCTCCGCCTGATCGGCGACGGCGACACCCTGCAGGCCTGGACCCTGCTGACCGCGCTCGACGAAATCACCGGCTTTGAAGAGACCGTTGACGCGGCGCGGCCGACCGGCGAAGTCTATTCGCGCGATTTCAGCGGGCCCAACTGGCAGGATAAGCGCGACGCCGCCACCGCCTATGACGACCGCGATCCCGCCGTGCTGGTGGTCGGCGGCGGCCAGGCCGGGCTGTCGATCGCCGCGCGCCTGACCCAGTTGGGCGTCGATACGCTGATCGTCGACCGCGAGGCGCGCGTCGGCGACAATTGGCGCAACCGCTATCACGCGCTGACCCTGCACAATCAAGTGCAGGTCAACCACCTGCCCTATCTGCCGTATCCGCCCAACTGGCCGACCTATATCCCCAAGGACAAAATCGCCGGCTGGTTCGAGGCCTATGCCGAGATCATGGAGCTCAATTTCTGGACCGGCACCGAATTGGCCGGCGGCGCCTATGACGAGCAGCGCGGACGGTGGTCGGTAGAGCTGAGCCAAGCGAACGGGGAGACCCGCAAAATCCATCCCCGCCACATCGTCATGGCGACCGGGGTTAGCGGCATCCCCAACCTACCCGAGATTCCCAGCCTGGCCGATTTCACCGGCGCCGTCGTTCCTTCCGGCGCCTATGGCAGCGCCGAGGAATGGACCGGCCGCAACGCCATCGTCATCGGCACCGGCAATAGCGGCCATGATATCGCCCAGGACCTGCATTCCCACGGCGCCCATGTGACGCTGGTGCAGCGCAGCTCGACCCTGATCGTCAGCGTCGAGCCCAGCGCGCAACTGCCCTATGCGCTCTACGACGAGGGCCCCAACCTGGCCGACTGCGATCTGATCGCCGCCTCGATGCCGCTGCGCCTGGCGCGCAAGACCCACCAGATGGTCACCGCGAAATCCAAGGAGCTCGACAAGGAGCTGCTCGAGCGCCTGGCGCGGGTCGGTTTCAAATTGGATTTCGGTAAAGACGACACCGGCTGGCAGTTCAAATATCTCGAACGCGGCGGCGGCTATTATTTCAATGTCGGCTGTTCCGATCTGGTCGCCAACGGCGAGATCGGGCTGGTGCAGTTCGCCGATATCGACCGGTTCACCGCCGACGGCGCCAGGATGCTAAACGGCGAAACGCGGCCCGCCGATCTCATCGTGCTGGCCACCGGCTTCAAGGGCCAGGATCATTTGGTACGTAAATTGTTCGGCGACGCGATCGCCGACCGCACCGGTCCAATCTGGGGTTTCGACGAGGACAGCCAAGAGCTTCGCAACATGTGGATGCGCACCGGCCAGCCCGGCCTGTGGTTCATCGCCGGCAGCTTCGCCCAATGCCGCATCTACTCGAAATATCTCGGCCTGCAGATCAAGGCCTGCGAAGAGGGTCTGATCCCATTGGTGCGGTAAGCGTATGCCCCTCTCCCGTGCAAGGTGATCACCTATGTCGGGCGGTGGAATTCCTCGTCCTTCGAGACACTCGCTACGCGAGCCCTCAGGATGAGGAATTATGTTTGATATGCGCAAAGCCTCATCCTGAGGAGCCGCCCGAAGGGTGGCGTCTCGAAGGGCGAGGCTGTCATAGGCAAGAGCCCCTCTCCCCACGGGAGAGGGGTTGGGGTGAGGGGAAATAATTCCACTACATGCTAAGTTATCTCGCACTAGACCAGTTTGACCAGCGATGCCTTGTTGTCCCCTCACCCGGCTCGCTCCGCTCACCACCCTCTCCCCAAGGAAAGGGTTTGCAACCTGCAAAATCACGCCGTCAAATCCCAGCCGAACGCCAATTCCTCGAGCTCGGCGCCGGCGAATTTTTCGATGCGCTCAGCGACCTTGCGGCCGCCCTGGGCTTCGTAGAAGAAGCGCGCCGGATTGGCCGCCAGAACCCATAGGACGGCGGCGGTTTTGTCTTGGCTTCGCAGGGTACCGAAGCAGGCGTCGAGCAGGCGGCTGCCATGGCCTTGGCCCTGATGATCGGGCGCCACATAGAGCGTATAGACCTCACCGTCATAGGGAGATCGGCGGGGCAGCATGCGCCGGCGCGCCGGGCCGCAATTGGCAAATCCGACAATCTCGCCGTCCACCAGTTCAGCCACGAACACCGGATACCGGCGGCCGCTTCCGCGCAAGGTCTGACGCCATATCTGGCGTTGCTGGCCGGCATTCATGCTCACTAGATAGGTGTCGGGAATGATGCCGGCATAGGTCGCGCGCCAGGCGTCCACATGGATCTGCGCGATGGCCTCGCCATCGTCGGGCGTGGCCGGCCTGATGGTGGCGTCGCCACGCATGCCTAGGCAGCCTTTTCGAACACCACCGCAAACACACCGTCGGTGTCGTTTCGGGCCGGCGACAAGTGCAAATCGCCGTCGGCGCCAAGACCGGTGGCCGTCAGCTGATCGTCGGACAAATATTGTTCGGCCGGCACCCGTTGGAATTCGGGGTGGTCATTGAGGAAGGCCGCCGCCTGTTCCTCATTTTCCTCGGGCAACAGCGAACAGGTCGCATAGATCAGCCAGCCGCCCGGGCGCAACAATCGCGCGCCGTCGCGCAGCAGCCCCAACTGGGTCGCGACATCCTCCGCCAGCCGTTCCGGGGTCAGATGCCAGCGCGCTTCCGGGTGGCGGCGCCAGGCGCCCGTGCCCGTGCACGGCGCATCGATCAACACCCGGTCGACCGGCTCAATCGCGTCGGCCAACGCACTCGCTTCGATAGTCGTGGTGTGGGCAATGGTCACGCCAGCCCGTTGCAAGCGCGGCGTCATGCGCCGCAGGCGTGACGCCGACACATCGGCGGCGATGATCTCACCCTTGTTCTTCATCATCGCGGCCAAAGCCAGGGTCTTGCCGCCGGCGCCGGCGCATAAATCGGCGACCCGCTCGCCGGGTTGCGCGTTCACCACCGACGCCAGCAACTGGCTGCTCTCGTCCTGAATTTCGACCAGCCCATCCTTGAACGCCTTGGTGTTGGCCAGGGGCAGCCAGCCTTGCGCGCGCAAGCCGGTCGGCGACAATGGGGTCGCCATAACGGCATGGCCCTCTTCCAATAAAAAGGCCTGAACCTTCTCGCGCGTGCTGCGCAGGGAATTGACCCGCAGGTCGACTGGCGCCAGAGAGTTAAGTGCGTCGACTTCCGCGTCGCTGGTTTGCGGAAAGGCCCGGTCGAAGCGTTCGAGCAGCCATTCGGGACAGTTCAGTCGGACCCACCGTGGCGGTGGCGTTGAAGCCTGGGTCCGCAGGCGTTCGACCATTGCGCCTTCGTCGTCGTTCAAGGGTGCGGGACCAAACTGGCCGCCACTGAATATCGCCGCCAGATCGCCGGTATCGCCGGTGGCAAACACAGCGATCAGCCAAGCTCGGGCATCGGAGCTGTCGCCGCCCGCCTCCCCAACCCGCCATTTGAACAGAGCGAGATTGCGCAACACCTCGTAGACGCTTTCACGCACGGCGCGGCGGTCACCGCTACCGGCATAACGGCGACGGCGAAAATATTCGGTGATGATGATATCGGCCGGATCCGCCCCAGCCGCGATACTGGCCAGCAGTTCAATGGCCGCCGCGGCGCGGCCCGCCGGGGTCACGACGCCCGGGCGCGGGGAACGCGGTTACGCATTGCTACGATAATTTGGCGCTTCGCGGGTGATCGCCACATCGTGCACGTGGCTTTCGCGCAGGCCCGCATTGGTCAGCCGCAGGAACCGGCATTTCTCCTGCATATCCCCGACCGTCGCGTTGCCGGTATAGCCCATGGCCGCTTTCAAACCGCCGACCAGTTGATGGATCACGTTGGGCGCCGGTCCCTTATAGGGCACTTGGCCCTCGATGCCTTCGGGCACCAGCTTCAACGTGTCGGCGATTTCCGCTTGGAAATAGCGGTCGGCCGAGCCGCGCGCCATGGCGCCGATCGAGCCCATGCCGCGATAGGATTTGTAGGACCGGCCCTCGTACAGGAACACTTCGCCCGGCGCTTGATCGGTGCCCGCCAAAAGCGAGCCGATCATGGCGCAGTCGGCGCCGGCGGCGATGGCCTTGGCCAGATCGCCCGATTGCTTGATACCGCCATCGCCGATCACCGGGATGCCGGTCTTGTGAGCCACTTCGACCACGTCCTGGATCGCCGTTAGCTGGGGCACGCCGACGCCGGCGACAATGCGGGTGGTGCAGATCGAGCCCGGGCCGATGCCGACTTTCAGCGCGTCGGCGCCCGCGCCAATCAGCGCGCGAGCCGCTTCGCCGGTGGCGATATTGCCGGCGATGATCTGGGTCTCGTTGCTAATGCGCTTGATGCGATTGACCTGATCAATCACGCCGGCGGAATGCCCATGGGCGGTGTCGACCACGATCACGTCGACCCCGGCGTCGAGCAGCGCTTCGGAGCGCGCGAAGCCGGCATCGCCGACCCCGGTCGCCGCGGCGACCCGCAAGCGCCCCTGGGCGTCCTTGCAGGCATCGGGATAGGTCTGCGCCTTATCGATGTCCTTGACCGTGATCAGGCCGACACAGTGCTTTTCGTCGTCCACCACCAGTAATTTCTCGATGCGGTGAGCATGAAGCAGACGCTTGGCTTCTTCCATGTCGACATCTTCGCCGGCGGTGATCAGCTTGCGGGTCATGAGCTCCTTGATCGGCTGGGACCGATCGCTGGCGAAGCGCACATCGCGGTGGGTGATGATACCAACCAAACGGCCAGTCCGTTTCGCGACAACCGGAATGCCGGAAATCGAATGGGTGTCCATGACCGCCAGCGCGTCGGACAATGGCTGATCGGGATGAATGGTGATCGGGTTCACCACCATGCCCGATTCGAACCGTTTCACTTTACGGACCTCGTCGGCCTGCTCTTCGGGTTCGAGGTTTTTATGAACCACGCCGATGCCACCGGCCTGGGCCAGGGTGATCGCCATTTCGGCTTCGGTCACCGTATCCATCGCCGCCGACATCAGCGGAATACCCAATTCAATCGTCTGGGTCAGCTTGGTGCGGGTGTTCGCTTGGCTGGGCAGGATTCGCGATTCTGCCGGTTCGAGCAGGACGTCATCGAATGTGAGAGCATCGCGGATTTGCATGTCAACTTCGCCTTAATTCCGGACCACGAGTTGACGGGGCTTATATACACAATGCGCAGCCCGCGACAAGGACTAGCGCTAAATTTGGCTTCTATCGCTCTATTCCGCGCCCTTAAAGCCGGTGGCGATCAGATAAAGTTCGGTCGAATCGCTGCGGCTGGCGGCTGGTTTCATCCGCCGCGCGCCGCCGAACCGCGCCCGCATGGCAGCGAATAATGCCGGCTCGTCGGCCCCTTGTAGCACTTTCACCACGAAGGCGCCGCCCGGGGCGAGCACCTCGCAGGCGAACTCCAACGCCCCCTCGCCCAGGGTCATGGTGCGCAGATGGTCGGTCGGTGCATGACCGGTCGCCGGCGCCGCCATGTCGCACAGCACCACATCGGCCTGGCCGTCGATGGCGTCGCGTAGGGCAGCCGGCGCGTCGTCGTCGAACAAGTCCCCCTGCACCACGATGGCGCCACCGATCGGCGCGATCTCGGTAATATCGAAGGCGATAACCCGGCCGCCGCTCTGCTCGGGCTGTACGCGCTCCAGGGCAATCTGGGTCCAGCCACCCGGCGCGGCGCCCAAATCCACCACCCGCTGGCCCGGCTGTAGCAATTCGAATTTGTCGTCGATTTGGCGCAGCTTGTAGGCCGCGCGCGAACGATAGCCGTCTTTCTTGGCCTGGATCACATAGGGATCGTTGAGCTGGCGTTGCAGCCAGCGGGTCGAGCCGATCTTGCGCCGGCGCGCCGTGCGCACCCGTTCGGCCTCGCGACGAACACCGCCGTCGCCGATACCGTCACCACCGCCCCCCGATCGAGACCCCTTACCGCGCGCCATCAGTCCCTAACCCGCCAGCGCGGCTTCCCGGTCGGCATCGCGCATCAGCCCATGCAATATGCCTTCGCGCAACCCGCGGTCGGCGACCCGTAACCTGCCGACCGGCCAGGCATCGCAAATCGCGTGCAGCACGGCGCAACCGGCGATGACCAGATCAGCCCGCTGGGGTCCGATACACGGATGCGCCGCGCGCCCGGAACGGTTTAATGCCATCAACTGATTTCGTCCCTGAATGATTTCGTCGAAGGTGAGCGCGTGGCCATCGACGCGCGCCCGGTTATAGCGCGGCAGGTCCAGCAGTACGCCTGTAATGGTCGTCACCGTACCCGACGCGCCGACCATCTGCACCCGCCCGGCAGCGACATGGGTCGCGATATCGAATTCGCGCTCGAACGGTTCGAGTAACTCGCTGACATGGTCACAGACCGCGACATAGGCGTCGAGGCTGACTTCGCCCTGGGCATTTTCCACCGCTTCGAATTTTTCGCTCAAGGTGACCACACCGCAGGGCAGCGACACCGAGCCGAGCACCGTGAAGTCCGGATGGGCGCAGCCCGCCAACGGCTCGTCGAGACGCAGCCAGGTGACTTGCGTACTGCCGCCGCCGATATCAAACAACAGCGCATAGCTGTCATCACCGTCGGGCGGATCGTAGAGCGGCGCGCAACCGGTCAACGCCAGCCGGGCTTCCTCCTGGGTTTCGATAATCTCCAGCTGAATGCCCGATTCCTGAAACGCCCGGGCCACGAAATCATCGCCGTTTTCGGCCCGCCGGCAGGCCTCCGTCGCCACCGCGCGGACCCGCGAGGCGCCGCTCCGGCGCACCTTGTCGGCACACACTCGCAACGCCTCTATCGTGCGTCCCATCGCCGGATCCGCTAGTCGGTTGGTGGCCACCAATCCCTCGCCCAACCGCACGATGCGCGAAAACGCGTCGATCACCTGAAAGCCGTCACCATCCGGTTGGGCGACCAGCAGACGGCAATTATTGGTGCCCAGATCGATCGCGGCATAGGTGTGGGCGGCGCGGCCGGCGGCGGGTTGCGAAGTGCTTGTCTGGTCGGACCGGGCCACGGCGATTGTCTCTAGATTGCATCGTGAACGACCGCTGCAACGCCAGCGGCAAAACTGTGCCAACTTTAACCGCCGCGCGCGCCATGGCAAGCCGGCATGTGGGTCGACTGTAGGCGCTACACAGAGGCCGGAAGATATGATAAACACCCGGCGCCCGCCTTGGTGGGGGATCGTCTAATGGTAGGACTGCGGACTCTGACTCCGCCAATATAGGTTCGAATCCTATTCCCCCAGCCACCTCGCGCCGGCCACCATTCCGCCGAAGCCCTGCGATTAACCGGTCCCTGCCGGATATATTTTCTTGAAATCCATATATATCGTCACGATATATACCATAATGAAATATATCATACTAACTACTTAGTGACTCGATATGCATTGATCGGGTATAGTCAGGTAAATTTCAGATGGGGTCGGTCTATGGATACAAAAACTCTTTGTCTCGGCGTTCTCACCCAAGGCGACGCCTCCGGATACGAGATTAAGAAGGCGTTTGAAGACGGGCCCTTCGGTCACATTCAGGAAATCGGCTTCGGCTCGATCTATCCCGCGCTGGCGCAATTGCTACGCGAAGAGCTGGTCACGGTCACCCAGTACACCCAGGAAGGCCGGCCCGATAAGAAGATTTATAGCCTGACCTCGGCCGGCCGCCTGTTGCTGCTCGACGCGCTGGACGAGCCCACCGAGCCGGACAAGGTTCGTTCGGACTTTCTGTTTCGCATGATGTTCGCGCACCTGCTGTCGCCGAGCGCGCTGGAGGTCATGATCGATGACCGCATGGCGGTGCTGAACGCCGCGATCGCCGGCCTACAGCAGGCCGCCGACGACCAGTTCGCGCCGGCCAGCGAGACTTTCATCAACGGCTACGCCTTGGCGATTTACCGCGCTATGGCCGACTATATCGAAGATAATCGCTACCAGCTGGTCGGCGCCTCGCTGATGCCCGAACGCGCGGTTGCCGAATAGCCGCCGCCGCATAGTAGCGGCCGAATAGGAGGAGAGGTCGATGAAAATTGGCAAATCGCCACTGATCGCCGCCGGCCTCGCCGTGCTGGCCGCCGGGTGGATTGCTTCGGGCCAAATCGGCACCGGCGCTAATGGCGCCGAACAGGCCTCGGCCCCCACCGACCCCAAAACCGAAGCGCCGCGCGCCACGGTCCGCGTCGCCGATCTGACCGCCCTGCCGCGCATGGAAACGGTCTCGATCACCGGGCGCACCCAAGCTTCGCGCAATGTCGAACTGCGCGCCGAAACCGAGGGCCAGATCGTCGAATTACTCGCCCAGCGCGGCGACGCGGTGGCGAAGGACGCGGTGATCGCGCGGCTGCGCCAGGACGACCGGGGCGCCAAATTATCCGAAGCCAAGGCGGTGCTGAAGCAGCGCCAAATCGAATATGACGCGGCACAAAAGCTGCACGAAAAGGGTTTCCGCTCGACCACCGATCAGGCCGGCTCGATCGCGCGTCTCGACGCCGCCCGCGCCGTGGTCCAGCAAATGCAGATCGACATCGCCCGCACCACCCTGCAGGCGCCGTTCGACGGTATCGTGCGCGAAGGCCATGTGGAATTGGGCGACTTTGTGCGCGTCGGCGACGTGGCGGCGACCATCGTCGACCTCGACCCGGTGCTGGCCGTCGGCAGCGTGTCGGAACGCCAGATCGGCGGCCTGCAAAAGGGCGGCACCGCGCAAATCACCTTGGTCGATGGCAGCAGCCACACCGGGGTCATTCGCTTCATCGCCCCGGTCGCCGATCCGCAGACCCGCACCTACCGGGTTGAGTTGGAGATCGGCAATGCCGATTACCGGATTCGCGACGGCATCACTTCGGAAATCCGCTTCCCACTGGGCGAGGAACTGGCCCATCTGGTCTCGCCCTCGGTGCTGACCCTGAACGATGCCGGCGTGGTCGGTGTGCGCACCGTCGATGAAAACGACATTGTGCGCTTCAAGCCGGTGGAAATTCTCGCCGACGAGACCCGCGGCGTGTGGATCGGCGGTCTACCCAACCAGGTCCGGCTGATCGTTGTCGGGCAAGAGTTCGTGGTCGAAGGCGAGCCGGTCACCGCGGTAAGCGTCGACGCCACGGCGGCGGCGGGAGACGCTTCATGAGCTTGATCGATGCGGGCCTCAATCGCTCGCGCACGGTCATCGCCTCGCTCGTCCTGCTGCTGATCGCCGGCGGCTTCGCCTTCAACGCGATCCCCAAAGAAGCCGAACCGGACGTCAATATTCCGATCATCTACGTGACCCTCAACCATCAGGGGATCTCTCCGGAGGATTCCGAGCGCTTGCTGGTGCGGCCGATGGAGGCCGAAATGCGCGCCATCGAGGGGATCAAGGAAATTCGCTCGACGGCGTATCAGGGCGGCGGCAATGTTCTGATGGAGTTCGAAGCCGGCTTCAATGTCGACCGGGCGCTCGACGATGTGCGCGAAAAAGTCGATTTCGTAAAACCCGATCTGCCCGACGATGCCGACGAGCCAGTGGTCAGCGAGGTCAATCTCAGCCTGTTCCCGATCTTCGTGGTAACCCTGTCGGGCAACGTGCCCGAACGCACCTTGATGCGCCTGGCGCGCGATTTGCAGGATTCCATCGAGGGCGTACCGGAAGTCCTCGAGGTGCAGATCGGCGGCGATCGCGACGAGCTGGTCGAGATCGTCGTCGACCCGGAATCGATCGAAAGCTATGGCCTCGACGCGGCTAGCGTGATCGAACTGCTCACCCGCTCCAACCAATTGATCGCCGCCGGCGCGTTGGATACCGGGCAAGGCCGCTTCGCGATTAAGGTGCCGGGCCTGTTCGAATCCGTCGACGACCTGCTGGAGATGCCGATAAAGGTCAACCAGGACGCGGTGGTCAAATTCCGCGATATCGCTTCGATCCGCCGTAACTTCCGCGATCGCGAAACCCTGGCGCGGGTCAACGGCCAACCGGCTGTGGCGCTGGAAATATCCAAGCGCACCGGCGAAAACATCATCGAAACCGTCGCCAAGGTCCGCGACGTGGTCGCCATTGAACGCCTCGCCTGGCCGGAAACGGTGACTGTCACCTTCTCGCAGGATAAATCGATCCGCATCAAGGATATGCTGCGCGACCTGCAGAACAACGTTCTGAGCGCCGTCCTGTTGGTGATGATCGCGGTCATCGCCGCGCTGGGTCTGCGCTCGGGCATCCTGGTCGCCATCGCCATTCCGGGCTCGTTCCTGACCGCCATCCTGGTGCTCAACGCGCTGGGCCTCACGGTCAATATCGTCGTGCTGTTCTCGCTGATCCTGTCGGTCGGCATGCTGGTCGACGGCGCCATCGTGGTCACCGAATATGCCGACCGCAAGCTGCGCGAGGGCGAACCCCTGAGCAGCGCCTACGCCATGGCGGCCAAACGCATGGCCTGGCCGATCACCGCCTCGACGGCGACCACCTTGGCGGCGTTCGCGCCCTTGCTGTTCTGGCCCGGCATCGTCGGCCAGTTCATGAAGTTTTTGCCGATCACCCTGGTGGCGACCCTGACCGCTTCGCTGGCCATGGCGTTATTATTCGTGCCGGTGCTCGGCGCCCGTTTCGCCACCCTCGCCCGCATTCTGGTTATCGTCGCGTCGATCGCGGTCGGCGGCGGCGGCGCCGGCGTCGCGGTCTTCCTGGCGCTAACGCAAGTCATTGGCCTGGCCCCCGGGCCATTAGTTGGCCTGCCGACGGCGGCGGCGGCGATTGCGGGGGTGGTATTTGGCCTGCGCCTGGGCCTGCGCCTGGCCCAACGCGCCTATGACGCGGTCGCCAATCCGGTCCCGTCAGACCCCAACAAGTATCGCACCGTCTCCGATGACGGCGATGCCGACCTTAGCCAGTTGACCGGCGGCACCGGGCTTTATGTGCGCGTCCTGTCGCGCGCCCTGTCGGCGCCCGGCTGGATCCTATCCGGCGCGCTGGTGCTGCTGATCGGGTCGTGGGCGATGTACGCGGTGTTCGGCAAAGGTGTCGAGTTTTTCCCCAAGGTCGAACCGGAACAGGCGGCGATCCAAATTCACGCCCGCGGCAATTTGTCGGTCAGCGAAAAGGCGACACTGGTCGGCGAAGTCGAACGCAAGGTATTGGAATTGCGCGCCGAAAAAGGCGAACTAGCCTCGGTCTACGCCCTGTCCGGCAATTTGCAGAACCGCGACGACGAGGCCGAGGACATTATCGGCACGGTGAATGTGGAGTTCGGCGACTGGCAGCAGCGCCGCGCCGCCGACGTCATCCTGGCCGATATTATCGAACGCACGTCGGGCCTCGCCGGCATCATCGTCGAGACGCGCAAGGAGGAAGCCGGCCCGCCGGTCGGCAAGCCGGTGCAGGTGCAACTCAGCTCGCGCTTCCCCGACCTGCTGATCTCCGAGATCGGCAAGGTGCGGGCCTTTGTCGACACCCTAAACGGTTTGAAAGATGTGCAAGACAGCCGGCCGGTACCCGGCATCGAATGGGAGCTTGCGGTCGACCGGGCGCAGGCCGCCAAGTTCGGCGCCGACATCACGCTGATCGGCAACGCGGTGAAGTTCGTCACCAACGGCATGAAGGTGACCGAATTCCGGCCCGACGATAGCGACGAGGAAATCGACATCGTCGCGCGCTATCCCATCGCCGATCGCACCATCGACGAGCTCGACGAAATTCGTATCCAGACCAGCGAAGGCCTGGTGCCGATCAGCAACTTCGTGACCCGCACCGCCATTCCGCGCACCGGCCTGCTACGGCGGGTCGACAATGTGCGGGTGATGAGCGTGCAGGCCGACGTGCAGCCCGGTGTACTGGCCGACAATATCACCCAGCAGATCCGCGCCTGGCTGCCGACCGCCGGCCTCGATCCGCGCGTCGACGTGGAATTTCGCGGCGAGGACGAAGAGCAGAAGAACGCGCAAGACTTCCTCAAAAAAGCCTTCGCCGTGGCTCTGTTCCTCATGGCGATTATTCTGGTCACCCAGTTCAACAGCTTCTATTCCGCCCTGCTGATACTGTCGGCGGTGATCATGTCGACCGTCGGCGTGATGCTCGGCCTGCTGATCATCGGCCAGCCGTTCGGCATCGTGATGAGCGGCATCGGCGTGATCGCGCTCGCCGGTATTGTGGTGAACAACAATATCGTGCTGCTCGACACCCATGACCGGCTGCGCAAACAAATCGCCGACCCGATGCAGGCGATCCTGTTAACCGGCGCGCAACGCCTGCGCCCGGTACTGCTGACCACCGTGACCACCATCCTCGGCCTGATGCCCATGGTGCTGCAGATCAATATCGACTTCGTCAGCCGCGAGGTGGCGATCGGCTCGCCCTCGACCCAATGGTGGGTGCAACTGGCCACCGCCATCGCCGCCGGCCTCACCTTCTCCACCGTGCTGACCCTGATCATCACGCCGAGCGCCCTGATGGCCCGCGAAAACGTCACCGCCTGGCGTCAACGTCGACGCCTGGCCGACAGCGGCGCAGCGCCTTCGCCGGCGGAGTAGCGACGACGCGCAGGGCTGCGGTCAGCCGTGTTACCGACATAATAGGACGGTTTAGCAGGGTGTCGCCGCGTCGGCGTTTCTTCTAACAGATCACGGCCGCTATACATTGGTGAGCTCAACCGATCATCGCAACACATTGGTTAAATTTTTCAGCCGGTGTTTCAAATTGCAATGTCTTTCTGGGTCGTCCGTTTAGCTGGCGGGCGATCTTGTTAAGATGGGCCTGTGAATGCACGGACAAGTCCGTTCCCTTTGGAAGGTACTGCCTGAGCAATCGATTAGTGTTCTCGTTCGAACCGCGTTGCCACGGGCTTTGCGGATCGCAGAAGTACACATCGACATCGGTTGCCAGTGTAAAGCGGCGGTGATCTGCAAGTTCCTTGCCCCGATCCCATGTCAGAGATTTATAGAGTTCCCGGGGTAATTTATGGGCCTGTTTTATCAAGGCCGATACGACACTTTCCGTGTCTTTGTTTTGCACTTTGACCAGCATCACGTAACGCGTATGCCGCTCGACAAGGGTCGCTATATAACTGTTCCCTGAGCCCGCGATAAGATCACCCTCCCAATGGCCGGGAACAGCACGATCTTCGATTGAAGCAGGTCTTTCGCTGATCGATACGGCGTCCTTTATCTGGCCCAGCCCGTCGCGCTTCAAACTGGCGTGTCTGGAACGGCGCATGGTGCGCTGCGAGCGAAGGTACTGCATCAACTCCTTCTTAAGCACACCGCGCGCTTGAACGAATAAGCTGCGATAGATCGTCTCGTGCGACACCTGATTGTGCTCTTCCCGCGGGTGCGACCGCTTAAGCCATCCTGCAATCTGCTCAGGAGACCAGTTCAACTGAAGCTTCCTGGATATTGTTCGGCACAAGGATCTGTTGCAAGCCAGCTTGCAAAGCTTAGGGCGACGGGCACGATCTCAAGCGGCTTGATCAGACCGGACCGCCCTATAATGATCTGTGCCGCCATTGCGCTTAACTTCGCGGCTGATTGTCGAGGCCGAGCGCTGCAATTGCCGGGCAATACAACGCAACGACAAGCGGCCCTCAAGGCCTCTGGATATCTCTTCACGCTCCCCTAGCGTCAGGGATAATCTGGAGCGCTTTCGCTCCGGAGGCCGAATGCCTCCTGTCCGCGATAGAAGCGGGTAGATCGATGACGATTCCCGTTCAAACCCACGCCCAATTGAACTCATGGACTCACCGCGTTGCCAGCGATCCCATATCTCGCTCTTCTGCTCCGCTGTAAAATATATCCGACGTCGGCGCTTCATCTGAACACTCCACCTTTCCAAAAAAGATAAAGTGTTGCGTCCACCTGTTGAGACCACCGTCAATAGCGGACGTAACTTTGCGCGGGGCTGACGGCCGGAAATAGCCATTTACAGAAGTTAAGCAAAAAATAGAGATACAGCGTCTAGTATTTACAGCTGCCGCACAAGACCACGCCCCTTTTTTGGTTATCGGCTTATTTTTTTGGATGGGACTATTACGGTAGTTCAATAAACATTGGGATGAACCTGAATTAATTACCGCTTCTTTTTTTGCCGATAATGAGCGTGGCAATCCCGCTGACAACCATGGAGGCGACAATAAAAATTCCAATCAGAAGAGCAATGCCGGCATTCGTTGTTGGTTCCACCCACCACACAGCAACAAGTCCAAGCAGAAGACCGACGCCACCACTAACACCGAGTTTGGGTACGACTGCAAACATGATATCTTGTCTCCTACTGTTCAAACATCGTTAAAATCCCAGGGCCATATCTATCGACCCAATGGCGTATCTCAATGCGAAGCCGTTCCTTATTCCAGCCGTTGCGCCATAAACCTGGTGTCTGCTCGATTCTACGGGTCCACGAACGCAACATCTGCTGAGCCTGTTCTTCCGTAGTGACATTGGAAAGATCTGAAACTAGCACCAAGGCTTCTCTCATTCCCTTTTTGGACGGAGGAGACCAAGCAAGGAGATAAGGGCCTCTACCAGACGTATCCACATTTGCAAGTTCAGCGTCCCGGAGAGCTTGTGCGGCCACCTCTAATCCGTAACTATCCACAGCAAATTTACAAACTCCTGCATAAAAACTGGGCGGCGTCCGATTGAGGTCATCTGCAACGGCGTTAGTTGTCACCGGCCACGTTGTGAACATTTGCTGCGTATGTGAAATACCTAGATTGGTTAGTGTCCTCGACGTGAGGATACCCGCGACATACGCACGACAAATCATTAAATGGCGGTCGCGGTTAAATTCCGAAGCTCGCAATGGGAATGCCATTATCCCATAAGCAGCGAACTTCAATGGCGGATATTGATCGGGGCCGGCGAATACACGGGCAGCTTTAATGCTGCGATCCGTCACTTCAGAGGTGTCGCCGGAGCCGGAGCCGTCGGAGGGAATGGATCTCAAGGCATCCACGATACTAGTGATCGCGGTCTCTCCAATAACCAAAACCGTTGTTTCAGCACCGACAGCGTCAGCTGGGGTAGTGGTTGGGTCGACGGTTTCCAGCAACAAAAACAGATCGACGAAGGTGATCTCCATCGTGCCCGACGGATCAGTCATAGTGACGACATAATTATTTCCGTCGACCGTAGCCGATGTCAGCGTCGCGTTTAGGACCTCGATCTTATCTCCCTGCTGAACTTGGATCTGCGGGGTCGCGCCACTAGTTGTGATTTCATCGACAGTACCATCTTGGTGAACAATTTTTACTTGGGCAGAAGAGGCAACGTCGGCTGTCGTAACTACGACCAAAAACACAAGGCCAAGAACAAGAAAGTCGAGCACTCTATTATGGCGCTTGTCCGGCGCATTTCCTTGCACACGTTGTCTCATTACATTCTACCCTCCCATCTTAAAATAATATTTTGTTCATAAAGCGGCTCTTTAACAAGGAAATACAGTTTCAACTGGCCGTCTGTTGTCGGCAATCGTCGAGCCACCAGAAGTTACACACAAAGGCGTGATCCGATCGCGTTCAACGTGCAATGTTTATTCCTCCAGTAACTGGCGGAAAGGGCATTTGTCCGCTTAGGATCACAAACGGTCGTCATCACCAATGGCAGTTCACGGCCGCATTACCCCGGTGATCTCAACTGGTCGACGCAACACTTTATCTTGGAAGCAAAGATGGAGTGATTGGATATGGGTCAAAGGTATCGTCCAGGTTTAACGTCTGCGCAGAAGACGGAGTTATGGGATCGCTGGCAGCGCGGGGAATCGCTGTCGGCGATCGGGCGGGCGTTTGGTAGGCCGTCGTCGTCGATTTATTGTTTGGTGTCGCCGCATGGTGGGATCCGGCCGGTGGAACGGCGGCGCTCGCGGCTGGCCTTGACGCTGTCGGAACGCGAGGAGATATCTCGTGCTCTTGTGGCGCGATACTCGATCCGCTCGATAGCGAGATCGCTGGGCCGCGCGCCGTCGACGGTGAGCCGCGAGGTTGGCCGCAATGGCGGCACCCGTCGCTACCGCGCGGCAAAGGCTGATGCACAAGCCTGGGCTAGAGCGCGTCGTCCGAAGCACTGTAAACTGACGACCAGCGCGTGGTTGCGGCGGGTGGTGGCACAGCAACTCCGGTTGAATTGGTCGCCCGAGCAGATTGGCGGTTGGCTGAAGCGCACGCATCCAGGGCAAGGGGCTTATCAGGTGTCTCACGAGACGATCTATCGCAGTCTGTTCGTGCAAACCCGCGGTGTGCTTAAGAAAGAGCTGATGCAGTATCTGCGCTCGCAGCGCACGATGCGCCACTCCCGGCATGGCAGCGGCAAAGGCGATGGCCGTGGACAGATCAAAGATATGATCTCGATCCGCGAGCGACCGGCCTCAGTTGAAGACCGGGCGGTGCCGGGTCACTGGGAGGGTGATCTTCTGTCGGGACCGAAGGACAGCTACATCGTAACCCTGGTGGAACGTCATACGCGCTATGTGCTGTTGGCGAAGGTGGCTGATAAACGCACCGCTACGGTTGTCGCTGCGCTCATCAAGCAGGCCAAGAAGCTACCGTCTGAGCTGTACAAATCGCTGACCTGGGACCGTGGCAAGGAACTCACCGATCATCGGCGGTTTAGCCTGGCGACCGACATCGACGTTTACTTCTGCGATCCACAAAGTCCGTGGCAACGTGGCTCCAACGAGAACACCAACCGCCTGCTCAGACAGTACTTCCCCAAGGGCACCGATTTGTCGGTGCACAGCCAAGCGCATCTGAATAAAGTGGCGCGGCAACTCAACGAACGACCACGCAAAACGTTGGGGTTTGAATCCCCAGCAGAACGATTTAACGCTTGTGTTGCATCGATCGGTTGAGGTGACCGGCCAAAAGCAGACCTGCGCCGCACCGATCCACAACTCGAACTGCCCCTTTTATGGCTATTTATGGGACAGTTTCCCATTAGCTCTCCCGACCAAGCCGATGCGGTTGTTGATCTAAATCTAGTTGTGCGGCTGGCGGCATGTTAGTATTTTTGCCTGATGAAACGATTCCTAGCGCCCTTGATTCTTGCCGTGCTGGTCGCCGCGGGCTGGCAGGTCTTCTCCCCCGACCCATTGCGGGCGCAACAAGCTGTGCCGGAGCCGGTCGGCGTCGACCAAGGCGTGGCGGCTTCCAGCGGCGCCACGCCCGGCGGTATCGATGCCGCGGGGGGTGAACCGGCTGGCGTCGAACAGGGCGTGGCCGATCCCTCGGCGGAGGGTATTGAGCTTACCGACGACGAAATTCGCGAGCTGTTGTCGAAGAACTCGATCGACGGCTTTACCAATCATTGGAAGCGGCGGCGCGGCTATCTCAATTCAAAAGAGTGCGGCGACTATCACCGCCTCGACGGGCCGACGGTTTATTGCGAGGCCTCAGAGGTGCCCGATGAATTGGTCCAAGAATACCGGGCGGAACAGATCCACCTGAATTCGACCTTCCTGAGCGAGCCCCAGGTTAAGTTTTAGCCTCATCCCTCACCCCTGACGGCGTCGCGCCGGCGCGCGGCACCACCTGTTCCAGCTCGGCCAGAATATCGGGCAGTACCCGCATGATGTGGAGCGCGGTATGGGGCACGCCGTTGCTCTCGCCCAGCCGGCCCCGCGCCAGGGGGCCGATCACCCGCAGCCTCGCCGCATGCCGACCGGCGCTATTTTGGGCGCGGCACAATTCGTCCACCCTCAGGCCGAGGCCCAGCGGATGGTTTACCAGCAAGCCCCCCGACACCAGGTTTTGCAGAAACGGATCGCCGGTCGGGCTCGGCTTGCGCTCCGGGCCGGTGCAGTTGATGACCGCGTCGAATAGCGCTGTCGATACCGCGCCCTGACCGCGCCGGCGGGTGGTAACTTCAATGCGGGCTTGCTTCGGTGCCGCGTCCACCACCGCCGCCGCCTGGGAGATCAACCGGCCCGCTGCGGTCATGCCTTGGATTTTCGCGTCGACCTGGGGCGGGTAACGGAACCGGCGGGTCTCGTACCAAGGCCATAGATGACGCACGAACCGGCTTTGCTCCTGATCCGATAGCAGCGGCCAAAGCTGATGCGCCGCGTCGCGCACATCGTCGAACGCTTCCTGCCACTCGCCGCCCGCCGCCACCATCGCGCGGGCATCGGCGCGGAGCGCGCGCAGGATGGCGCGCGCGGTATCGGGCCGGCCGTGACGCGCGACGAAAGCCGGCGCCGCGCGGCTCATGATTTCTAAAAACGTCGCCCCGGCCGGCGCCTGGCGCTGGTTCTGGGGCATCAGCCCGCGCCGCGACAGGGCGGTAACCGTGGCCTCGGGGCGGTCGCGCAGCACCACCAGCGCCACATCGGCCATCGTGAGGCCGGTGCCGATAATCAGGATGCGGGCGTCAGCGGGAATCCGCGACAGACGGTCCAGGTCCCAGGGGTCGGGATAAAAAGCCGGGTGCGCCGCCACCGCGCCCCTGAACGGCGCCAACAAAGCCGGCGGCGCGTTGCTGGTGGTGACCGCCAACAGATCAACCACCAGGTTGTCATGGCCGGCCAGCTTGACCGTATACAAGTCGCCGTCGGCCACCGTGTCGACCGCCCGGTCGCGGATATGGCGGATCGAGGAACCAGACGGATTGTCGGCTTGATGGCGGCTCAGCTCATCGCCCACATAGCGGCCCATCTCGCCGCGCCGGGGAAAAATACGGCCCTGCGGGTCGAGGCATTCCGGGTCCGCGGCAAGGCCGCCGCCCCCGCGAAACCAGCGATCGAAATGCATTGGATCGTCGGGGTAGAGCGAATGGGTGGTGGTCGGCCCGTTGGTGCGATGGTCCGGGTCGGTGGTGCCATAGGCAACGCCGCGCCCCAACCCGGCGGATGGCTCGACGATTGTGATGTCGAGCGGCAAGGCCGAAGTCCGGCTCAAGTGGATGGCGAAGGCCGCGCCGGAATAGCCGCCGCCGATGATGCCAACGCGCGGCCTCACGGGCAGCGCCTCGCCCCGCCCGAGGGCAGCGCGGGTCTAAATAGTTCCAGCGAGGAGATGTAAAACGGCAAGGACACGGGCGCTCTAATTGACCGTCGGCACCATGAATATCTGGCCGGGATAGATCAGGTCCGGGTCGCGAATTTGCGCGCGGTTGGCCTCGTAGATCAGCGTGTATTGCGGGCCGGCACCGTAACGCTCGCGGGCGATCTGCCACAGATAGTCGCCCGGCTGGATGATCACCACCCGACCTTCCGGCAAATCGGTCAACGGCTCGCCGCGCACGAAGGGAATTTGCGAACGCGCCACCACCTGGCCCTGCGGCGTTACCTGGTCGACGCGCAGAGTATAAGAGCCCGGGTCGACCCTGCGGTCCGGGATCAGCGACCAGCGGCCCTGCGCGTCGGCCTTGGTGCGGCCGATCAGCTCGTTATCCACATAGATCTGAACCGTGCTGCCCGGCGGCGCCGTGCCCGACAGGGCCACCGCGCCGGCATCGTTATAATCGACCGCGGCCACCGCCACGTCGGCTCCCGTGCCACCGGGTCCGGGCTGACCACCGGCCGGGGTTTGCAATACCTGGGTCGGCGCCGATCCATCGCGCGCCACCGCCACCGCCAGCGCGCCGACGCCCTGCGCCGGTTGCGGCACGGCGAGCACCACCACCCGGTCCGATTCCACCGGGTCGCTGTCGCCGCAGTTGGCGATTAGGTTCAATTCGCGGTCGCCGGGCTTGAGCGCTTCGTCGGGCACCACCACCCAGTCGCCGCGCCGGTCGACGGTCGCCGCGCCGACGATGGCATCGCCGTCGCGTACGGTGATCGTGCAGTCCGGCGTCGCCCGGCCGGCGATCACCACATTGCCATTATCGTCGACCCGCACGATGTCGAATTCCGGCGCCATGGGCGCAATCGCCACGCCGGGCGTCAGGGCCGCGGTTTGCGGCGCGCCCGTTCCTATCGTGCCGGGACTTGGCGCCGCACCGGTCGATGTCGTGCTGGCCGATGTCGTGCTGGTAGGCGCCGCGCCATTTGCCGGCGCGGGCGATGGCGAAGTCGACGGTTCGGCCGCCGGCGCCTGCGCCTGGCTTGGCGGGGTGTTGGGCGACGGCAGTTGAAAGAACACCACCACGCCGATCACCACCGCGGCCGCGAGCGCGGCGACACCCCAATATACGAGCGGACGATTCACGTTGGCGTTCCTGCTGACTTCTTGTTGTAGGCAAAACACGGTATTACGCCATACGAGTCAAGGCAATCGGCGCAAGTCACGCTATAGTTAGTTTTTCGGGCAGGCCACGGACAATCATGGAACATATTCGATCCCTCTGCGTTTACTGCGGTTCATCCGACCGGGGCCCGGCGGCGCACCGCGAGGCGGCTCACGCCTTCGGCCTTGAACTGGCCCGCCACGGCGTGCGGCTGGTCTTCGGCGGCGGCCGGGTCGGGGTGATGGGCGCGCTGGCCGACGCGGTGTTGGAAGGCGGCGGCACGGTCACCGGCATTATCCCCGACTTTCTCATGCGCCACGAAGTCGGCCATCAGGGCGTCACCCAATTGGAGGTGGTGTCCACCATGCACGAGCGCAAGGCGCGCATGGCCGAACTGTCCGATGGTTTCGTGGTGCTGCCGGGCGGCTTGGGCACCCTGGAAGAGCTGTTCGAGATCGTCACCTGGAAACAGCTCGGCCTGCACACCAAACCCATCGTCGTGGTCAATAGCGCGGGCTATTGGGACGGTCTGCGCGCCACCATGGATGGCATCGTCGCCGCCGGCTATGCGCGGCCCGAGAACGCCCAATTGGCGGTGTTCGTCGACGATGTCGACCAGGTATTCCCGACCCTGGCGGAACTGCCGGAAGGCGAGGGTAAGCTTGCGGCGGAGCGTCTATAGACGCGGCGGCATCACCGCAAATTACCGCACCCGCCCGACCGGCCAAGGCGATCCCCTATAACAGCCTCGCCCTTCGAGACGCCGCCCGTGGGGCGGCTCCTCAGGATGAGGCTTTGCGGAGGCCTATCAGAATTCCTCATCCTGAGGGCTCGCGCAGCGAGCGTCTCGAAGGACGAGGAATTCCAGCACGCGGCATATGCAATTGCCTAGGCCCGATCAGGGCTTTACAGCGGCGGGCGGACAAAGCATACAACCGGCTCTGTATTTTGCTTTGTCAGCCGACCGGATTCGGTCCTGACCAACCCCCCATCCCCGTTAAGAATATTCATCGAAAGAGGCGTAAATGATTGATCTAATGTCCATCGCGCGAACCGAGGCCGACGGCGGCGATCTGTTCGGAACCCTGCAGTCGCTCTATCAGCCGACCGACGTTCGGCCCGAGGGCTATCCCGACGCAGTGGTGTGGCAGGGTGGCAATTTCACCGACGGGGTGAGCCCGGTGGCGCATTCGATGACCGACGCCTATGCGCTGCTCGGCACCGTCGCCGCGCTCGATATTCTCGGCCTGCCCTTCTACGCTGTGCCCATGTGGTCGCAATATCGCCACGACACCAAGCTCGACTGTCTGGCCTGGTTCGGCAACATGCCGTGCATATCGATCAAATGGTCGACCGCCGGCGACGCCTATGTGAACGACGCCGACGGCAAGAAAGTGGTCGTCATGGGCAAATCGGGCAACGCGCCGCTGCGCACCCAGGCCGGTGTCTATTGCAACGTGCGCCCCTATGGCCCGATCACGGTGGTGCGCTGCATGCCGTGCCTGCCCTATTCGCAAGACCGGCCGAAATTTACCGTGGATGCCCAGTCCGGGCTGGTGCACACCGAAATGAACTCGCCGGGCGTGCAAATGGCCTACGCCAACCGGCTGTTCCTGCGGATGGTGCACGAGAGCGGCAAGCTCGGCCGGGTCGCCATGAAACCGACCCAGGCGATGGAAGACGGCATCAACGCCGGCCTGCACGCCTGGATGCTGCAAGGCACCAAGTTCGAGGTCGGCCGCAAATACGCCGTCGACCCCTACGAGGAGCACAAGGAGAATATCGACAAGATCGTCGCCCTGCTGCCGGCCGACTTCAAGGACGGCATGGAGAATTGGGGCGGCCGCATCGAGCAGCATATCGCCGATACCAATTACGGTCTGCTGCTGTGGGATCTGATCGAACAACGCGACTGCATCATTCTGGCGACCGACCTCGATGGCGACCGGCTAACCGATCTGCTGGCTGATGTGTCCGATCCGCTGCGCGCCTATTCCCAACGCCTCGCCGCCCAGCTTGGCCAGGACATCGATACCGGCGAGGTGTGGACCGAAATGGGCTACACCACCGGCAATGGCCGCGACATGACCTCGGTGATGCACCGCACGAGCGGCCCGGCGATCCATGAACAAACGCTGGGCTCGGCCGACGCCATGCTGCTGCGCCTGCTCGACGGCGACGAGTCCATGGGTGGCACTAAACAGCCCTACGATCCGCGCATCCATTTCGTGTTGATCCGCGACGCCTATCTCGATGCCAACCCGGACAACGCGGAATTGCGCCAATGGCTCGACGCCGCGCTCGATAGTTTCGACGAAGTCTATGGCAACACCCGGCCCGGCTTCCTGGAAGGCTATGCGGCGCTGAAAGAGAAGATCGCGCCCTGGGGCGGTTGAGGCCGGCGACCAACAAACTGTATCACTAAACTACCCCCCCTCCCTAACCCTCCCCCTCGCTGGGGGGATTGAGGCTGGACCGTCACGCCAGTGGCGTGGCGTAAGCCAGCCGAAATATTTTTCTGTAAAGCGACTTTCGCCGCGCTGTTGCGCGACGGCTCGCTCCACAGCCCCCCTTTGAGGGAAGGCTAATCGCATATGGCGGCGCTGGAATTCCTCGTCCTTCGAGACACTCGCTGCGCGAGCCCTCAGGATGAGGAATTCGGTTAGATATTCACAAAGCCTCATCCTGAGGAGCCGCCCAAAGGGCGGCGTCTCGAAGGGCGAGGCGGTGGTCGCCCTGCCCTCGCTGGGGCAGGGGTCGGGTGGGGGGTATGTATCGGCTTATTCGGTGATTTGCTGGTAGACGGCCTGGGCGGCGGTGAGCAGCGCATCGCGGCCGTTTTCATCTTCGAGCTCGCGCACCAGCGCGTAGGAATGTTGCGAATCATTCCAGTAGAACATCGATAAATCGTCCGACAGCGCATAGGTGATATCGACACCGCGCGCCGTCTCGCTGCGCAGGTACAGGCTGACCCGCCCGCCGTCGGCGTCCTCGAACACGAACTGCGCCGCGGGACCACCGTTATCCGGCAACACCCGGGTTCCGACCAGCCGATAACCCAGGTCGGACAGCTGCGGCACCCGCACCCGTTCGCCCATGCGCGTGCTGATATATTGCGCCATGTCACCGCCATCAGTGGCACTAGCCAATCGCAAATCGTCGTCGCGGCTGAACATATGGGCGCTGGTGGCGCGTTCCATCAGAACCTGGGTGTTGATCGGCGGCGTGACCGCGGCGACCTGCACCGCGTCGCCGGGCCCGGCCGGAAACTCACCACGCACCACCCAACCGGCGACCACGCCGGAAAGCAACAGCGCGAAACCCGCCGCGATCGCGGCGCCGCGCGGCAGCCACTGGCGCCGGCGTCCGGCCAACGCATCGATAATGACGGGGGGTAATTCTTCGTGCAGCACGCCATCGTAGAGCGCGTGCAAACCGGCGTTCTGCGCCCGGTACCGCGCCACGCGGCCGGCCGCTTCGGGGTTCTCCGACAGCCAGGCTTCGACCTCGGCTTGGCGCGCGGGATCGAGCTCGCCGTCAAGGAGGGCGTGCAATTCGCCGTCGTCGATCTGCCGGTCGATCATTTGATCCTCCGGATCTGCGAGACATTCTCGCCATCCAAGGTGCGCCGCAGCTCTTCGCGGGTGCGCGACAAGCGCGACATCACCGTGCCGACCGGCACATCGAGCGCTTCGGCGGCATCGGCGTAGCTAAATCCTTCCAAACCCACCAAAAGCAGCACTTGGCGCTGGGCGACCGGCAAGCCGGCAATGGCGGTGGACAGTTGCGATAACTCGACCGCCGCCTCCTGCTCGGGCGGGCTGCCATGGGATAGCGCAGCCCCCTCGAGGGGCTGGTTATCGGCAGTCCGGCTAAGCCGGCGCATATCGTTGGCGTGCAGGTTATGCATAATCGTAAAAAGCCAGGTCCTCATGTTGGTGCCGTCGCGCCACAGATGCAGCTTGTCGAGGGCACGTAAAACCACGTCCTGAACAAGGTCGTCGGCGGCTATGCGATCGCGCAACAGCGCGATCGCATATCGCCTGAGCCGCGGTATTTCCGCGATCAATAGCTCTCGCTTATTATCCGTGCTCACAATCCATACCGGTAACTATGAAGCAGCTGATCCGGCGGCCACAGTCACCGCGGCCGCCGGTCCGTTAATGACTTACTTCTTCATGGCGTCCTTGGCCATTTCGTCCTTCTTCATGGACGCGTCTTTGGCCATGGCATCCTTAGCCATCTCGTCCTTCTTCATGGCCGCTTCCTTGGCCATCATCTCTTCCTTGGTCATCTCGCCCTTGGCGTGGTCCTTCTTGGCCATAGCGTCGTCTTTGGCCATTCCGTCCTTAGCCATCTCGTCCTTGGCCATTTCAGACTTCATGGCGTCGCCTTTGCCCATGGCATCAGCTTTTTTACCTTCGGCAAGCGCCGCGCCGGACAGGGCCATCGTTGCAACGGCGGCTGCCGCAATCATTCGTGCGATCGACATTCGTAATTCTCCTTGGTGTTAGATAAAATTTGGGCTTCCAAGGTGGCAAACACCGCTAACAGATAAATATTCCAAGGTTTTTCGCGTTCAGCAGAAAATAATCACTATGGTTAATAACTCATTGACCGCATCGCGCCCTCGAGCCCTTCCAGGGTGAGCGGGAACATGCGCCCTTCGAACAACTCGCTAATCATGCCGGCCGACGGAAAATAGCGCCAACGGTCCTGGGGCAAGGGATTGAGCCAGGCGGCATGGGGATAGGTGCGCAGCAACCGGCGCAGCCAGACATCGCCGGCCTCCTCGTTCCAATGCTCGACACTGCCCCCGGGATGAGCGATTTCGTAAGGGCTCATCGCCGCATCGCCGACGATAATCAGCTTGTAATCGGACGGATAGGTGTGCAGCAGGTCCCAGGTGGCCATGCGACGCGACTGCCGGCGGCGGTTCTCGCGCCAGACCGATTCGTAGACGCAATTGTGGAAGTAGAAATATTCGAGATGTTTGAACTCGGTGCGCGCGGCGGAAAACAGCTCCTCGCAGGTGCGCACATGGTTGTCCATCGACCCGCCGACATCGAATAGCAGCAACACCTTCACCGCGTTATGGCGCTCGGGCACCATCTTGATGTCGAGCCAGCCGCCATTGCGCGCGGTCGATGAAATAGTGTCGTCGAGATCGAGCTCGTCGGCGGCGCCTTCGCGGGCGAATTTGCGCAACCGGCGGAGCGCCATCTTGATGTTGCGGGTGCCCAATTCCACGTCGGCGTCGAGATCGCGGAAGATGCGCTTATCCCACACCTTCACCGCCGAATAATTGCGGTTCTCGTCCTGGCCGATGCGCACGCCCTCGGGGTTGTAACCCTGCGCGCCAAAGGGCGACTTGCCCTGAGTACCAATCCATTTATTGCCGCCCTGGTGTCGGCCCTTTTGTTCTTCCAAGCGCTGGCGGAGGGTCTCCATGAGCTTTTCCCAGCCACCGAGCGCCTCGATCTCGGCCTTCTCCTCTTCGGTCAACACCAATTCGCCCATCTTGCGCAGCCATTCCTCGGGAATTTCGGCGACGTCTTCATCGAAGTTGGGCGGCTCGAGGCCTCGGAAAATATGGGCAAACACCTGGTCGAAACGGTCGATATGGCGCTCGTCTTTCACCAATAGCGCGCGCGACAGATAGTAGAATTCGTCGACCTGATAATGACCCAGCCCACGGTCGAGCGCCCCCATGAGGTCGAGATATTCGCGCAGCGAGACCGGAACCTCGGCGCGGCGCAGCTCGGAAAAGAATTGGGAGAACATCGGCCTCGTGGTGTCCTATTCGCCCGCCCGCTCGCGGCGGTGCAGGAACGCCAAACGCTCTAACAATTGCACGTCTTGTTCCGACTTCAGCAGCGCGCCATAGAGCGGCGGGATCAGCTTCGCCGGATCGCTAGTGCGCAACACCTCGGCATCGATGTCCTCGGCGACCAGCAGCTTGAGCCAGTCCAACAGTTCCGACGTGGACGGCTTTTTCTTCAGCCCCGGCACATCGCGTACATCGTAGAAAACCCGCAAGGCTTCACGCAGCAGGTTCTTCTTGATGTCGGGATAGTGCACATCGACGATGCGGGTCATGGTCTCGTCATCGGGAAAGGTGATGTAGTGGAAGAAACACCGGCGCAGGAAGGCGTCGGGCAGCTCTTTCTCATTGTTCGAGGTGATCAGCACGATCGGTCGGTGCTTGGAGACGACCGTGGTCTTGGTCTCGTAGATATGAAATTCCATACGGTCGAGTTCGAGCAACAGATCGTTGGGGAATTCGATATCAGCCTTGTCGATCTCGTCGATCAGCACCACCGGGCGCACGTCGCTGTCGAAGGCCTCCCATAGCTTGCCGCGCACGATGTAATTGCCGATATCGTGCACCCGCTCGTCGCCGAGCTGGCCGTCGCGCAGCCGGGCGACCGCGTCATAGTCATAGAGACCATGCTGCGCCTTGGTGGTCGATTTTATGTGCCACTCAATCAGCGGCGCGCCGAGGGCGGCGGCGATCTCGTGGGCCAGTACGGTCTTGCCCGTGCCCGGCTCGCCCTTGACCAGCAGCGGCCGCTCCAGGGTAATCGCCGCGTTGACCGCGACCTGCAGGTCCTCGGTAACAACGTAGGTCTCGGTACCTTCAAAGCGCATGGATCGTTCCACTTGTTGCAGAGACTTGCTGTTGTAGGGGTTTGCCTGGCCCTATCGTTAAACCGCCAATTGTTCCTTGAGCAGGCGCTCGATCGCTGCTAAGGCGGCATCGGTCTGACCGGCATCGGGACCGCCGCCTTGCGCCATATCGGGCCGCCCGCCGCCGCCCTTGCCGCCAAGCTCGCTGACGCCAACGCGCACCAGGTCGACGGCGCTGAAGCGTTTGACCAGGTCGGCGGTCACGCCAACGACGATCGAACCCTTGCCGTCGTAAGCATCGGTGATGGCGACGATGCCCGAGCCGATTTGGCCCTTGAGATCGTCGACCATGGATTTCAGCTCGCGCGGCGGCACATCCGACAGGGCGCGGCCGACAAAAGTCACGCCGCCAATATCCGCGCCGGCCGCCTCGCTCTCCCCGCCCCCACCGGTCGCCAGTTTGCGCCGGGTCTCAGCCAACTCGCGCTCTAGCTTGCGCCGCTCGTCGAGCAATTGCGTGACCCGCGCCGGCACATCGGCGGGGCTGGCCTTCAAGACCTCGGCGGCCGAGTTCAGCAAGCCCGCCTGCTCGGCCAGATGGTGGCGGGCATCGATACCGGTCAGCGCCTCGATCCGGCGCACGCCGGCGGACACGCCGCCCTCCGACACGATGGTGAAGAGACCGATATCGCCGGTGCGCGTTACATGGGTGCCGCCGCACAGCTCGACCGAGAAGACGGGGCCATCGTCGCTGTCCGCACCACCAGGGCCACCCATCGACACGACGCGGACTTCGTCGCCGTATTTTTCGCCGAACAGGGCCAGCGCGCCGGCCTCGATCGCTGAATCGGGGGTCATCAATAGGGTTTCCACCGGCGCATTGAGCGCGACGCGCTCGTTGACCATTTCCTCGACCACCGCCAGATCATCGGCGGCAATCGGCGTCGGCTGGCTGATATCGAAGCGCAGCCGGTCGGGGGCGACCAGCGAACCCTTCTGGGTCACATGATCGCCGAGCTGCCGGCGCAAGGCCTGGTGCAAGAGATGGGTCGCCGAATGATTGGCCCGCAACCGGTCGCGGCGGGCGCCGTCGACGCGCATTTCCATCACATCGCCGACCGCTAACGGCTTATGCGCGACGGTGCCGAAATGCACATGCAGATCGCCCAGCTTCTTCTGGGTGTCGGTCACCGCGACCTCGGCCCCCGCGGCGCTGAACAGGCTGCCGGTATCGCCCATTTGGCCGCCGGATTCGCCATAGAACGGGGTCTGGTTCAGGACCAGGGCCACCGCGTCGCCGACATCCGCCCGATCGACCACATCGCCGCCGACCACGATGGCCGCGACGATGCCTTCCGCGACGCTGGTGTCGTAGCCCAGGAACTCGGTCGCGCCGGTTTTCTCGCGGACATCGAACCAGATCTCATCGGTCGCCGCCTCGCCCGAGCCCGACCAGGCCTGGCGCGCCGCGGCGCGCTGGCGCTCCATCGCCGCATCGAATTCGCCGGTGTCGACGGTGCGGCCCTGGCCGCGCAGAATGTCCTCGGTCAGATCGAGGGGGAAACCGAACGTATCGTAGAGGCGGAACGCGACCTCGCCGGACAAGGTCTTGCCGGACCCCAGGCGATCGGTCTCCTCGTCGAGCAAGCGCAGGCCCCGGTCGAGGGTCTGTTTGAAGCGTTCTTCCTCCAGTTTGAAGGTCTCGGTAATTAGCGCCTCGGCCCGGCCGAGTTCGCCGAAGGCCTGGCCCATGGCGCTCACCAGGGCCGGCACCAGGCGATACATCAACGGGTCCTGGCAGCCGAGCAAATGGGCGTGACGCATGGCGCGGCGCATAATCCGCCGCAACACATAGCCGCGGCCCTCATTCGACGGCAGCACCCCGTCGGCGATGAGGAACGAGCACGCACGCAGATGATCGGCGATCACCCGGTGGCTCACCGCCTGGTCGCCATCGGCGGCGACGTTCGAGGCATCGGCCGAAGCCTCGATGAGGCCGCGCATGAGGTCGATATCGTAATTGTCGTGCTTGCCTTGCAACACCGCGGCGAGGCGCTCCAACCCCATGCCGGTATCGATCGAGGGTTTGGGTAGATCGGCCCGCTCGCCCGGCGCATGCTGCTCGTACTGCATGAACACCAGGTTCCAGATTTCGATGAACCGGTCGCCATCCTCGTCCGGGCTGCCGGGCGGCCCGCCGGGGATATGATCGCCATGATCGAAAAAGATTTCCGAACACGGGCCGCACGGGCCGGTGTCGCCCATCTGCCAGAAATTATCGTGGGTGGCGATACGGATGATGCGCGCATCGGGCAGGCCGGCAATCTTGCCCCACAGATCGAACGCCTCATCGTCGTCGGCATAGACAGTGACCAGCAGCTTGTCCGCCGGCAGGCCGTACTCTTTGGTGATCAGGTTCCAGGCCAATTCGATGGCGTGTTCCTTGAAATAATCGCCGAACGAGAAATTGCCCAACATCTCGAAGAAGGTGTGGTGGCGCGCCGTATAGCCGACATTTTCCAGATCGTTATGCTTGCCGCCGGCGCGCACGCATTTCTGCGATGTGGTGGCGCGCTGATAGGGCCGCGTCTCGGCGCCGGTGAAGACATTCTTGAACTGCACCATACCGGCATTGGTGAACAGCAAGGTGGGATCGTTGCGCGGCACCAGGGGCGACGAGGAAACGATTTCATGGCCGTAGCGCGCAAAGAAATCGAGGAAGGCGGAACGGATTTCGCTTGTCGTTGCCATAATATGAAGACTTGGACCGGTGGATGGGCGGTGAGACGTCGGCCCGGCGTTTTACCTTGCGCCCCGAGAGGTGTCGAGACCCGCGTTTCCCGACATCCCACGCAAAAGCGGCGCCCCGGGGGACGCCGCTATTGTTTCGCAGGACCGCTAATTCAGTGCCGGCCCAAATTTCACCGCCCGGCGGCGTCAGTCGTCACCCTCGGCGAGGGACGCATCATCGTCACCTTCACCGGCCAAATCCTCCGGCGAGCCGAGCATGGCGTCGGAAATTAGGCCAGCACTGGCGCGGATGCGGTTTTCGATATCCTCGGCAATCTCGGGATGTTCGCGCAGGAAGGTCTTGGAATTCTCCCGACCCTGACCAATACGTTCATCGCCATAGGAAAACCACGAACCCGACTTATTGACGATGCCGGCCTGCACCCCAAGATCGATCAGCTCACCCATCTTCGAAATGCCCTCGCCATACATGATGTCGAACTCGACCACCTTGAAGGGCGGCGCCAGCTTATTCTTGACGACCTTGACCTTGGTCTGGTTGCCGACCACCTCGTCGCGTTCCTTGATCGAACCGATGCGGCGAATGTCGAGACGCACCGAGGCGTAAAACTTTAACGCGTTGCCGCCGGTGGTGGTTTCCGGACTACCGAACATCACGCCGATCTTGTGGCGGATCTGGTTGATGAAAACCACGGTGGTGTCGGAGCGCGAAATCGACCCGGTCAACTTGCGCAGCGCCTGGCTCATCAGCCGCGCGTGCAGGCCGGGCAGGCTGTCGCCCATCTCGCCCTCAAGCTCGGCGCGCGGCACCAGGGCCGCGACACTGTCGACCACGAGCACGTCAAGCGCGCCGGAGCGCACCAGCGTATCGGTAATCTCGAGCGCCTGCTCACCAGTATCGGGCTGGGAAATCAACAGATCGTCCAAATTGACGCCCAGCTTGCGGGCGTAAGTCGGATCGAGCGCATGCTCGGCATCGATAAAGGCGCAAGTGCCGCCGATCTTCTGGGATTCAGCGATGATATGCAGCGCCAATGTGGTCTTGCCGGAACTCTCCGGCCCATAAATCTCGACCACTCGGCCGCGCGGCACGCCGCCCAGGCCAAGACCAATATCGAGCCCCAGGGACCCGGTGGAAATCGAGGCCACCTCGACCGCCTGCTCGTCGCCCAGACGCATGATCGAACCCTTGCCGAAGGCCCGTTCGATCTGGCCCAGCGCGGCATCCAGCGCCTTACCTTTATCTTCCATACTTTCCTTCTCAACGACGCGAAGCGAGGTCGCCATAGATATCCCTCCTGTTATTCCACGTTGCCGCGCGGCCCGCAATGGAACGGTGTTGGTGCGGCAGTGAGCGCACTGTACTGCTTTTGTTCTTTTTTACAAGTTCTTTTTTTGTTCTACTTACGCCAAGCGGTATTACCGTAATCATGGTTAACAGTACCGCCTAACCGTAAGGCCACCGGGCGATTCGCCGCGATAGCCGCTAGCCGGGGTTGGGCAGGCTCATCACGTCCTTCACCTTGCCGGCCAATTGGTTGAGACTGAACGGCTTGGGCAGGAAGTGGATATCGTCGCTTTGTCCGAGCTTTTCGCGGAAGGTTTCCTCGGCATAGCCCGATATGCAGATCACCGGCAGGTCGGGCCGATCGTTGCGCATTTCGATGATCAGGGTCGGACCATCCATCTCCGGCATCACCGCATCGGTGATCATTAAGTCAATATGGTCGTCGACCACACCGAGCAACTCGAGGGCCGCCTCGCCAGTGCGCGCCTCGAGTACCTTGTAGCCCTTGGCCCGCAGCGCCCGGGCGGAGAACAGCCGCACCGCGTCCTCGTCCTCGACCAGCAGCACGGTGCCGGCCCCCGTCGTGTCGGCCGCCGCCGGCCCGTCCGCCGCTTCGGCCTTGCGCACCTCATCGGATGCGTCGGCGGTATGGCGCGGGATCAGAATAGTAAACTTGGCGCCCTCGCCCGGCGCACTGTCGAGGAAGACCTGGCCGCCGGTCTGCTTGACGATGCCATAGACAGTCGACAGACCAAGACCGGTGCCAGCGCCGACTTCCTTGGTGGTGAAAAACGGCTCGAAGATACGTTCTTGAATATCGAGCGGAATGCCGCTGCCATTATCGGCGATTTCGATCGCCACATATTCGCCGGGGGCAACGACCTCATTGCCGCGCCTTGTCTCGACGATCACCGACTCATTGAAGGTACGCACCGTCAACGCACCGCCTTCGGGCATGGCGTCGCGGGCGTTGACCGCCAGATTGATGACCACCTGTTCGAGCTGGCCCTGATCGACCCGCACCAGACCCAGATCGCGGCCATGGGCAATGTCGAGCTTGATGTTAGCGCCGATCAGCCGGCGCAGCAGGTTGGTGAGATCGCCCAGAACATCGGTGATCGAGAGCACGCGCGGTTGCAGGGTCTGCTGGCGCGAAAACGCCAATAGCTGACGCACTAGCCGGGCGGCACGGTTGGCGTTCTGTTTGATTTGCATGATATCGCCGAACGACTGGTCGCCGGGGCTGTGGCGCAATAGCAGCAGATCGCAAAAGCCGATCATGGCGGTCAGCAGGTTGTTGAAATCATGAGCCACGCCGCCAGCCAACTGGCCGACCGCCTGCATTTTTTGGCTCTGGGCGAACTGTTCCTCCAAATTGCGCTGCTCGGTGGTTTCATGGAAATGCACAACCGACCCGCCGTCACCCGGCCCACCTTCGATGCGACTGAGATAGAGGGTGGCGACGCGCGCCGTCCCGGTGGGCGTGTTGGTACGCAGTGTGGCGTCCTGTGGCGCCACCGGCACGGCGCCGCCGGCGACGCGCTCGAGCCAAGCCTCGATCTTACTCACCTCGTCATCGGCGATAAATTCGGTGATCGGCCGACCGGTCAGATTTGTCTCATCGGGCGCCACCAGCCGCTGCCAGGCCGGGTTCGATTCCAAGACCCGTCCCTCGCTATCGAGCAGAACAACGCCGACCGGCGCATTCTCGAACACACTGCCGAATCGCCGCTCACTACCAAGCGGGACCGGCTGTGCTTCTTGAACACTGGCGCTTTGGCGCACGACACTGCTGGTACGCAATCCACCATCCGTCGCCCGATTTTCCGACTGGACAACAACGACCGGCACCGCAGCCCCGTCCCGGTGTTTCAGCTCGACCCGTTGCCCCCGCTGCTGGATCGCCATCCGCAACGCGATGGGCGAGCGTCTGCGGGACTGGCGCTATGAGAATGTCGTGCAGCCGCAACCCCTGCGCTTCGAGATCACCCGGCGCGTAGCCCAGCCACGACACCAAGGCGTCGTTGGCTAGCAAAAATCGGCCATCTTGATCGACGGAATAAAACCCGACCGGCGCGGTCGCCAGAGTTTCAGCCAAGCTCGCCTGGCCGTCGCGTATTTCGGCCTCTGCTCGATAGGTAACTGTCGTATCCTCGAAGGTCCACAGCGCCAGACCATCTTGATCGGCCAAGGGTATGGCGGAGACGCGCAGCGCCACGATGCCAGTTTGGTTATCGGTCAGCAGCACGTCCTCGGTAACAGCGCTGCCGGCGGCAACGCCAGCGATCAGGCGGCCAATGAGATCGGCGGCCGCGCCGTCACCGCCGATCAGGCGTTTAAGGGCGGTAAGCGGCGCATGCTGCGTATCTGGGAAGAGCTGCCCGAACATCTCATTGGCGGCTTGGGCGCGGCCGGTCGCATCGATAACCGCGCTGGCCTGAGGCAACGCGCGAACCAACATCTCGGACGACAGCGTGTCGCGCGCGGCGTTGCGCTGGCGCCAGGTGACAATCGCCACGCTGGCCGCCGCGGCCGCCGCGACGGCGAGACCACCAACCGCCAGCGCCCACATATCAATTACTTCCGCCGCCCGACCGGCGATGGCGCCAATCAATACCGCGCTGGTGGCAATAAAGATGACGATAAGGCCGAGCCATAGCGGATCACGCCACAGCGCTACCGGCTTCTCGCCGGCGGCATCGCCGGAATCTTGGGCGGTAAGCTGGTCTGATGTGGTCATTAATTCGTCGCCGTTCCCGTCGAACAGCACATCGCCGTTCGGTTGCCCGGCCAAATTGTCACGCCGGCCGACGCCATAGCAACAGCGCGACTAATCGCCGGCTTCCGGCGCCTCATCGAAAGCGGTCTCGGCCATGGGACGTGGCCGGTCCTTCTTGATGCCCATCACGAAGGCGATGATTTCGGCGACCGCCTCGTAATGCTCGGGCTTGATATAGTCGTTGATATCGACCGCCGCATAGAGCGCCCGCGCCAAGGGCGGATTTTCGAACAGGGTCACGTCATATTCCTCGGCGCGCTCGCGAATACGCCGGGCCACCTCGTCGACGCCCTTGGCGACGACCTTCGGGGCGTCCATCTCGTCATGATCGTATTTCAGCGCGATGGCGTAATGGGTCGGGTTGGTGATCACCACGTCCGCCTCGGGCACCGCCTGCATCATCCGTTGGCGCGCGCGCTCGGTGCGGATTTGGCGCAACCGGGCCTTGATATGGGGGTCGCCTTCCGACTGGCGCATCTCGTCGCGCACTTCCTGCTGGGTCATGCGTAACTTTTTACGGTGCTCATAGAGTTGATAGAAAAAGTCGAGCAACGCCAACGCGGTCACCACCGAGACGACGCCGACCAGCAGGCGCGTGATCGAGTCGTGGAGAACGCCCAGCGATATGGGCACCGTCATCGACGGCAGAAGCGAAATTTTGTCGAAGATCGGCGAGACCACCACAAGCGTTATGGCGGCCACGAGAGAGATTTTCACCAAGCCCTTGAGAAGTTCGGTGACCGAGCGCAGCGAAAACATGCGTTTGACGCCGGCGAGCGGGGATATCTTGCTTAACGTCGGTTTGATCTTTTCGGGCGCAAACAGCAAACCGTATTGCACCAGCGACGAGGAAACCGCGGCGATCAAAAACAAACCGATCGGCGCGGCGATGGCAAAGCCCACCGCGAACCAGACTTCGACGAATATCTTGCGCAGCGAATCCGGGCTGACCAAAATTTGATGGGGGTTCTCGAGGAACTGGTAACTGACGGCGTAGATACGCTCGGCGCTAAACGGCGCGAACAGCGCCACGGCGACCGCCGCCGAAAACAACATGAACCAGTTGGCGACTTCGCGCGATTGCGCGACATCGCCCTTGTTGCGCGAATCGGTTAGGCGCTTGTGGGTTGGTTCTTCTGTTTTTTGGCTGTCATCATCATTTTCCGCCATCTCGACCTGCCCTACCTGACAATCAGGAAATCGCGGATGGTGGATTCAAACAGGTCGAGGAACAGCAACATGCTGGCACCGACCGTTAGCGCCAAAATGGTGAAGGCGACGAGCATCTGCAGCGGCAGAGCAATGAAGAAGACCTGGATCTGCGGCATCAGGCGCGCCATCAGACCCATCGAGATGTAAATCAGTATGCCGACAATGACCACCGGCATGGCGATTTGCAGCCCCATCTGGAAACTGCGGGATACGAATTGGGCGGCCAAGTCGGAGACGTCACCTACCGGAAAGCCGCCGCCCGGCACAAACAGTTGGTAGCTATCGACCAACGCCAGCAACATCAGATGATGCAGGTTGGTCACGAACAACAGGGTCACGCCGACGGTCGCCAAGAACGCGCCGGTAATGGCGCCCTGCTGGCCCACTGTGGGATCGAATAGCTGGGCGCTGCCGAGGCCGGAATTGAAGGCGATGATGGTGCCGGCGACTTGCAAGCTGGAGACCAGGATACGCGCCAGTGCGCCGATGACGATGCCGATCAGCACCTCGCCAGCGATAAACGTCGCCAAGCCAAACCCGTTCGCCGGCATCGCCGGGATAAGATCGACGACAAGCGGGAATAGGACAAATGTCAGGGTCAGCGCCAGAGCCAGGCGCACCCGCGCGGGTATGGTCAACTCGCCGAAGCCGGGCAAAACCATGACGGCGGCGCCCATGCGCGCAAATATCGCGAGGAACAAATAGACGTCTGTAACGAGCAGCCCTTCAAGCATGGCGCGGGGTGGCGCTTAGCCAATACCGATGATGCGGGTCGCCAGGCCTTGCGTAAACGTGACCAGGGTCGTCACCATGAACGGCAGGAAAAACAGCAGCGAGACGAAGATCACCAGGATCTTCGGCACGAAGGCCAGGGTCATTTCTTGAATTTGGGTCAGCGCCTGGAACAGCGAAATGACCAAGCCCACCAATAGGGCGATGATCATCAGCGGCGAGGCTAACTTTAGAAGGACGATGATCGCTTCGCGCGTAACATCGAGTACCTGGGCCATATCCATATGAACGCTTTCTGCGGTTAAGGGATTGGAGCCGCGCGTTATCCTTAGATCGGCATCCGCAGAATTTCCTGATACGCCGTGACCACCTGGTCGCGCACCGCAACCACGGTCTGTAAAGCCAATTCGGCGTTGGCGACGGCGGTGACGACTTCGGCGACATTGGCCTTGCCCTCGACCGCGGCGATCGACATTTGGTCAGCCTTTGCACCGGCCTCCAGCGCGCTCTCGCCAATTGACTTCATCACATCGGCGAAGTTACCGCCGGGCATTTTCTCCGCCGCCGCGCCGCCAGTGCCGGCGCCGGCGCTTTTAACCGCATCAACATAGGCATTAATGGCTGTCGCCATAGATGTAGACATAACCTTCTCCTCCTAGTGTCGGATCGTTCGCGTGTTTTGTCGCGTTAACGCAGTAAATCGATGGTGCGCGACACCATGGTCCGCGCCACGTCGACCACTCTCAGATTGGCTTCATAGCTGCGCTGGGCCTGGCGCAGATCGACCATTTCGATCAGCGGCTTGACGTTGGGCAACAGTACATAGCCGTTCTCGTCGGCCGCCGGATGGCCGGGATCGAAGTTCTGGCCGAACGCCGTGCGGTCGACCCCGATCCTGCCGACTTCGACAACTTCGACGCCGCTCGCGCGATCCATGGCGTTCTTGAACGACACGGTCTGGCGCTGATAGGGCTTGCCGCCCGGGCTGGTGCCCAAGCTTTCCGCATTGGCGATATTTTGCGAGATCACCCGCACGCGCACGTTCTGCGCGATCATACCCGATGTGGCGACCTGCATGGCCTTTTGAAATTCAGACAATGAAATTCCTCCTCAACGCCACGCGCTAGCGGCCACGGCCGAGCGCGATGCGGAACAGATCAAGATGCTTACGGTACAGATTGGTGGTCGCCTGATACGACAGTTGGGTTTGCCCGAGGCGCGTCAACTGCTGTTCCAGGCTGACATCGTTACCGTTGATGCTGGTTTCGAAATTGTCCGGGGTCTTTTCGGAATCGAATGGCAGGGTCGCGGTGGTGCCGGTCATGTGGCGGGCATTGGTGACCCGCGGCCCGGCGTCCTTCGGACCCGCCTCACGCGCCACCAGGTCGCGAAAATCAACCTGCTTCAGGTCGCGCGCGTTATAGCCCGGCGTATCGGCATTGGAGACGTTCTGCGCAATGACTTCAGTGCGACGCGACAACCAAGACATCTTCTTGGTCATCATCTGCATTATGGGGACGTTGTTAAATTCCATCCGCGCCGTTCCGCCCGCGCCGGAATTTCCACCGGGACAGGCATTAGCAAACAATTTATCGAAAATTTGATTTAACTTGGCCAGTATCACGCTCGGCTATTAACAAAAGGTAAAGCGCGATAGACTGGGCGCGACGAACCAGGGAGGATCGGCCGGTCGATCGTCGCCATCGCAGGGAATGTAAGGGTTTTCGCCCCCCTGATCGCCGGACCAATTGCAGGATCATGCTCTATCTGACACGCAAAATCGGCGAATCGCTCATCATCAACGACGACATCGAACTCACCGTCGTCGACGTCCGCGGCAAATCGATCAAGCTGGGCCTGACTTTCCCCTCGGATGTCAGCGTCTACCGGCAGGAGATTTACGAGCGGATCCAAGCGGAAAAAGCCGCCGAAGCGGCCGGCGCCAGTCCGGCCACCGACGACGACTAGCCGATACCCGCATTCAAAGGCCGACTGGCCATCCGCTGCGCGACGATCAACGACATCCTCGTTTGCTTCCGCCATCGTGGCGCTCTACGCGTTCCGCAACTTATAAAATCGAATCCTAATTGGCAGGAATAGCTCATGTACCGCGCCACCGCCGTCATGTGCGCGAGAAGATGGTGTCGCTGGTGCTCGGGACCAACATCGTGCGCAAGGAACTCGGCCTGCCGGAAGCCGATTGCATCGCCGCCGACGAGCGCTATTCGCTGCTGCAGACGGAGTAGTCGGGGCTGACACTATGATTGGGCCGGGTCTCCCCAGCTAGTTGACGTTATTTCAAACCTGTTGGCTTGTTAGAAACCGGTTCGCAGAGCCGCGCGCAACCCTGCGCACTGCCCGCCTTTAACGTTTCCTTAAGCATAATCGGTCAGGGTCGATGGCGAGTGGCAGAAGGCTGCTTGCAACCCGACGGGACCCTTTCGTGCCTGAAGAACTCGATGACGAGAAATTAGCGCAAGCGCGCCAAGCCGCGATTGCGATCAAAGGCACCGATGCCGAGAAGGTCGGCGCGCCGCTGACCGAGACCGCCCCGCGCATTATCGCCAAGGGCCATGGCGCGGTGGCCGACCAAATTCTCGAATTGGCCTTCGCCAGCGGCGTGAAAGTGCGTGAAGACGCCAATCTCGCCGAAATTCTCGAAGCCATCGAAGTCGATACCGAGGTGCCGCTGCACGCGCTCGCCGCGGTCGCTGAAATCCTTAGCTACGTCTACCGGGCCAACGATGTTTCCGCCGGCCGAACCAACAACAACCCATAGCGGAGGCTATGACATGACTGATCTGAACACTGTCCGCGAAGAATTGGACCAAGCCGTCGCCTCGCTCGACGATCTGCGCGTCGCCATGCGCGAGGGTGACGCCGTCGACCTGGACGGCTTCAACCTGATGGTTGCCAAGACTTGCAAGGCGGCGGTCGAATTGCCGCAAGCCGACGCGCCCAAGGTGCGCCCACAGCTCGAGCGCTTGCTGAGCGGCCTCAACGAGGTCAAAGCCGATATCGAGGCCGAGCAGACCGAAATCAATGAGCGGCTCAACGATCTGAGCGCGGCCGGCGAAATCGACATCACCGGCGGCCAGGACTGATCGAATTCCCGATTGCACCTACGACTGCGCCCCCGGCTGCAATGCCGAGTTTATGTCGATTTTTTCCTGATTTGGTCACCGGTTAAGCCTCATGGATCTCGTTGATTTCGCCCGTTTTTTGCTGTCCTTCGTGGTCGTCATCGGCCTGTTGGCCGGCCTGGCCTGGGTACTGCGGCGCTACGGCACCGGCCGCATCACCGCTGCCGCCGGTAAGGGACGGTTGGGGGTGGTCGAAGTCTCCATCGTCGACGCCAAGCGCCGGCTTATCCTGATTAAACGCGACGATGTGGAGCATCTGATCCTGCTCAGCCCGACCGCCGAGACCGTTATCGAAACCGGTATCACCATGGCGGCAAATAGCGACGGCTTCGCCGACCGGCTGGAAACCGCCAAGGCGGCCACCGAAGCCGACCGCAGCGAGCCAACCCGATGAGCATGGCCCAACGGCTTCGCCGGCTGGCGTTGACAGCCAGCCTGGGACTGGCGATCGCGCTGATCATCAGTGTGCCGGCGGCGGCGCAAAGCCTGTCGCTCGACCTCGGCGACGGCACCACGACGACGACGCGTATCGTTCAACTGGTCGCGCTGCTGACGGTTCTCAGCCTGGCGCCCTCGATCATCATCATGGTCACCAGCTTCACCCGCATCGTCGTGGTGCTGGCGTTTCTGCGTTCCGCCATCGGCACCCAGCAGACGCCGCCCAACACGGTGATTGTCAGCCTGGCGCTGTTCCTTACCGCCTTCGTCATGGCGCCGACCTTCGAGGCCGCCTACGAACAGGGCATCGAGCCCCTGATCAACGAAGAAATTACCCAGACCGAAGCCTTCGAGCGCTCCATGGCGCCAGTCAAAGTGTTCATGGTCACCCATGTGCGCGATCAGGATTTGCGCCTGTTCCTCGACCTGGCCGAGATCGAGAATATCGAAGGCCCCGAGGCGACACCGCTGCGCGCACTAATCCCGGCCTTCATGATTTCCGAACTGCGCCGCGCTTTCGAAATCGGCTTTCTGCTGTTCATCCCCTTCGTGATCATCGACATGGTGGTCGCCTCGATCCTGATGTCGATGGGCATGATGATGCTACCGCCGATCATGATCTCACTACCCTTTAAGCTGATCTTTTTCGTGCTGGTCGATGGCTGGTATCTGGTCGCCGGCAGCCTGGTGCAAAGCTTCGGCTGACGACGCTCGCACCATAGCCATCCGAAAGTCGAGATGCCGCCGGGCGGCATTCATGGTAGGAACGCGATCAATTCAATTGATCGTCGAGTGTTCTGCCATGCAATTTACCCAATCGCCCAGCGTCGCCCCCAATCCCAACGAGACCATGCCCTTGGCGGCGATCGTCAGCTTCGCCACCGATGCGCCATCGCGCGCGGTATTCGCGGTGTCGGGCGGCGGCCATAGCTGGACCGTCGAAACCGACGATGCGGCCACCGAACACAGCCAAGCGCTGCTCGGTCTGGCGGTCGGCACCGATTACGAGATCACGGTCAGCGCCCGCGACGACGCCGGCAATATGGTTGCCGCGGACGCGCCGTTGCACTTCACCACGCCGCCCCTGCCCGACGACTTCCCGCCCCTCGACATTCAGCTCTGCGAGCCGGCGGCGCGCGAACCGGCGACGATGATCTTTCCGGTCGGCCATCACCCCCTGGCAAAGGTCGAGAAACACGTTAATTATCTGGTCGGCATCGACCAGCACGGCGACATTGTCTGGCACCGCGAAATGCCGGGCCAAGTGCAGGACGTCCAACGGCTGGCCAACGGCAATCTGCTATGGCTCACCGGCAATTTTATCCTCAACGAACTCGACATGCTGGGCAACCAGGTGGGACGCTGGTATCCGCTGCATCATAAGGATAATCCACCGCCCGATGGGGTCGCCATCGAGACCCAGAGTATCCACCACTCCATCGCCGAAATGCCGTCGGGCAATATCGTCGTGCTGAGTCACGAGACCACGGATTTCGACGACTACCCGACCGACGACAGCGACCCGGATGCGCCGAAGGAAACCCGGCCGATCATCGGCGACACGATCGTCGAATTCACCCGCGACGGCGAGATCGTGCGGGACATAAAGCTATTCGATCTGCTCGACCCCTATCGCATCGGCTACGGCCTGAACGATCCGTTCTGGCATATGCGCGGCTATGAGGGCGGTGTCGACTGGGCCCATGCCAACGGCATCGCCTATGACGCCAGCGATAACAGTTACCTGGTGTCGGTGCGCCACCAGGACGCGCTAATCAAAGTCGACCGCGAGACCGGCGATCTAAAATGGATTCTCGGCACCCATGCCAATTGGGGCGAGCGCTGGCGGGACCTGCTACTAACCCCGGACGACGGGTTGGAATGGCAGTACCATCAGCACGACCCCTCGGTGACGCATGAAGGCACGTTCATGGTGTTCGACAATGGCAATAACCGCGCCGTGCCGTTCGAACCCAAGACACCGCCGGGCAAGAACCACAGCCGCGCGGTGGAATTCGCCGTCGACCCGGCGACGATGGCCGTCGAACAGATATGGTCCTACGGCGATGGCGGCGAAGATCCGATTTATGCGAATTTCGTCAGCGGCGCCTACCGGTTGCCGGACACCGGCAACGTCTTTGTCACCTTCGGCGGCGTGATTACCGATCCCGACGGGAAGCCCTCGGCTAATATGCGCGAACACCAAGTCTCGGCGCGCATGGTCGAAGTGACCCACACAACGCCGGCGAAGAAGGTCTTCGAGATGGTGATAAAGGATATGTCCGACGATCCGGTCAGCTTCATGGCCTTCCGCAGCGAGCGCGTGCCGGACTTGCGTCAGTCGTAGATAATTCGGATGTGGCGGACGCTGTTTAGAGGGGCAGCGCCTACCGATCACCCCGTCCCGCTATTCCGAAAGGGCAGCGGCGAGCTGTTCGTCATTGAGCACGGGAATGATCTCGAACTCCAACAAATCGGTCCAGCCCCGACACCATTTAGCCAAGGCGATCGGATCATCGGTTTCGGAGATCGCGAAACCACGATGACCGGCCGCGTCGTGCCAGCGCGACAACATGGTGACACCTTCGGGCGGTACGGCGCCGGTTTCCATGAAGCGTTCAATCGTGGCTTGTGAATTCTCCGGACTAAACGTCCAAACAGTCATAAAGTACATTATAAACCTCCCTTAGGCATTTGTTTTTAAACAGAAGTGCAAATCGCGAACAGGCGTCGGCGCTGCGGCTCGGTTAATCAGAGCCGGCGGGGAGTGTAGCCGATAAATACGCTGATACCACCCGACAGATGGACTTTCGCCCAACGCTGGAGGGTGGCTGAATCTAATTGACGGTGCTGTCCTGCGATGCGGTCTGGGTCTGCGCCAAGCGTGCCCGATAGCCTTCCATGAAGGCTTGGAAATCATCGGCGACCGATACCCGCCGCAACACGTCCTGGAAGTCGGCGGCGGCGGAATCGACCGAAGCGATGACCTGGAAATCAGCGCCGAACGGGGTCGCCGCCATGGCCGACGAGAAATTGCGGTGCAGAGCCCCTAACCCCGGCAAATCGCTGTTCAAGGCCAACGCCACAGCGCGGCTCAACACATAGCGGCTGCGCACGTCATCGAGGGACTGGCCGCGCGCCGGCGGCTTGCCAGCCAGCCGGCCGAACACTTCCGCCGCCTGGGCCCAATCGCGGGTTTGCCACATAATATCGGCGCGAACCCGGTCTGCTGATGCGCTTTGGTTGCCGTTCAGCGCCGTCAGCGCCTTATCGAAGGCAGCCAACTGGGTGTAAGCGCGCGCGGAGATCAGGCCGCGCTCTTGATCCAGCTCCTCGGAAATACCGTCGGAATGGCTGTCGGCAATCGCCGCCAGCGCCTCGCCAGGATCCCGGTCGAGTAACCGGACAACCGCCAACCGGGCGCCAACGCGCGCCTTGTCCTCGCCCTTCAAGCGGAATTCCACCTGATGGGACAACAGTTTGGCCGCTTGGGGCAACAGGTCGACGGACACCAACCGGTCCGCCAATCGGCGGATCATGGCGTCACCGTCGGTGCCCGCCGGCGCCAGTTCGCGAAAATCGTTAAACAGGGCGATCGCCATCACCGGCGGCAGGGTCTCGATGGTTCCCGCCGCATAGAGTTGGGCGAAGGTGCCGCGCATATATTCGGCGATCTCCGGCGCCAGACGATGGTCGCCGAAATTCGTGACCAGGCGCTTCAGACTTTGCAGGCCTTCGCGATACTGGCCAGATTCGATCTGCAGTTCGCCGAGCCGGCGCAACACCCGGAACTCGATGCCGTCACCGCGCCACACATAGCGCAGCCGGTCGAGATCGTCGATCGCCTGCTCGGTCGATATTTCACCTTCGTCGACCAGCAGCTCGGTTTTCTCCAACACCGCGCGGGCGCGGCTGCGGCGGTCGCGCCCGGCGATGGCGGAATCGTACATGCCTAACGCGGTGTCGATTTCCCCATCGAGCGCCGCGATATTGGCTTCCAAGACATGCTTATAGGCCCTATCGGTCGGGTTGAGGTGGGCGCCTTCGGCGATCTCCAACCAGAATTCGCCGCCGCGCGGATCTTCGTTGGCAAACGCGGTCTCCGCGCCGAGAAAGGCAAATCGTTTGCGCATGCCATCAGGATAGCTCTGCACGAAGCGATCGGACTGGCGCAGGCCAAATGTCGCCTCATCGAACCGGCCTTCCTCCGCCGCCAGCGCGGCACGCCACAACACGATCTCGGGCTCGCTATCGAGGTCGCGATCGAGAAGGTCGGCGCGCGCCTTGTCAAAATCACCCATGATATATTCGACCGCGCCGCGCAATGCCTTGAACGTTCCAAGCCGCGTAGCGTCTTCGTCTTCGGCGGCGACCAGTTGCAATATGCCGCGCGCGCGCGCGCCCATACCCTGGGCGAAATAGAACCGCGCCAATTCCAAGCGCTCGGCATTGCGCGCCTCGGGCGCGGCATGCTCGATTTGCGTCAACAAATGAGTTTGCGCGGCCGCATAATCACCGACATCGCCATGGCGCCAGGCATCAAAATCGTACATCCGCTCGGCCTTGGAATTCTCCGTCGCGGTGGCGAGAACCCGGCGGCGGACCTGTGCATTGGCCAAGCGCAAACCGCGCGCGGACGACACGATAATTTGCTGGCCGCGCGGCTCCACCTTTAGCCCGTCGGCATAGGGCACAACGGCGACACCCTGCACCGAGGGCAGTAAGCGGAAATCGCTGAATTGCTGGGACCGGGCCAGCCCATGACCGCTTTCGGCAACGGTCACCACAAAAATCTGGTCGCCGACCTCCGGATCGTTAAGCGCCAAGGGCGTCGAGGGCACCGTCGGCCCCAGCGCAACATTGGCGTCGCGGCCAGGATTGGCGGTTACCTTCAAGCGGGTTTCCGGCCGCATCAATTGCGGCGCGATGACGACCTCCCATCTGTTGCCTTCTCGCGCCACCGAGGCGTTGAAACCCGGGGTTGTGGCGAGACGCAACACGGTCGCGTTGCCATGTTCCAGTTGTTCGGCGGCGGAAATAAATTCCTCTGCCGCGACGATCGCCGAAGTGTCAATGCGGTATGGGCGGTCGAACACCAGCCACAACCAACCGCCCCGCCGGAAGGCGGCCATCGAAGTGGCGTCGGTAAAGGGAAAGGCCAGCCCGATGCCGTCGAGTTCGACTTTGACCTTTATATCCAGGGTCTTCGCATCGTCGGGCAAGGATGCCGGCGCCGCGTCGGCCGCACGTAAGCTCGGCGGCACCAATTGCAGCGGGGCGCCGCCCTTCGCCGCGCTGTCGCCGGTCGGCGCTGGCACGGCAGCGGTCTGTGGTTCCGGCGCGGCCGTTTGGCTATTGGTTTCGCCGGGCTTGGCGTCCTTGTCATTCAGAATATCGACGACGACCTTGCGGCCGTCGCGGAAGTGGCGCACCTGTCCGGCCACACCCAGATCGATCTGCGGTTTTCCGTCGTCGCGCTGCGCGCTTTGCATGCTGGTAAGCAGCGGCGAGGTTGTGCTCGCTGATTTGGGCACCGCGATGTCGCCGGCGCGAGCAAAGGTCAGTGAGACCCGATCGTTCTTCTGGGACAGATCATAGTCGGTGCGCACCGGCCAATCGAACACGATACGGGCGTAACCGTTACGTTTTGATATCCGCACCGGCACCTGTGGTACCGTCTTGGCCGAAGCGTTCGCCTCGCCCGCGGGACGAAGATCGATGACGACCGAGCCCTCGTTGATGAAATGGTTTGTCTTAATCGGGCGTTTGAGGTCGATCACAACGCGCTTGCCGCCATCCTCCAGACGAGCATTTCCCATATATTCGGGAATCTCGGCGCGAGCCTTGTCGAACCTACCTTCCATCGCCCGGTCGAAGGTCACGGTGAGCTGTTGATCGGTGGTCGCGACCTTATAGGAAACCGGCGCCTTCCAGTCGAAGACCAGGCGGCCAAAGGTCGGGTGCAGGCCACCGCGAACACGCACCTGCTCGGCCGCATGAGCGGTGCCCATCGTGGCGATCAGGATGGCAATGGCCAAAACGGGGATGATCGCCATACGCGTAAACCAGCACGGCGCAGCCTGAATGGCTAAGGTTATGTGGCGGCTCATGGGCCGTCTCCTGTCTCGGATTGTACGATGATTTCGATACGGCGAACCGGCAGTCCGCGCGGACCTTCGATCCGCTCAACCGGCGCCAGGTCGCCAAAGTGGCTACCAAAGCGACCCTGCACTTCGATCGGGCCGGTGTAGCCGCCAGCCTCGAGCGCGCGGGCCACCCGCGCCGCGCGCAGCAGCGATAACTCCCAATCGATAATCGATTGCCCATCCTCGCTCTGAGCAGGTTCGACATGGCCCACCACGGCGACTTGATTTTCGATACCGGCGAATAGACCGCCGAGAATAAACAGCGACTCGCGACCGCCCGCGGTGACCCCGACCCGGCCATTGGCGAAGACCAGTTCGCCAGGAAAATCGAGGGCGATCCGGTCGGGACTGACAAGCATGCGCACATCTTCGAGCGCCGTTTGTCCCCCCAGTTGCTCGCTGACAACGCGCTCGAGATAACGCAGATCGAGGGCCGCTTCTTCGACGCGCTGCGTGATGTTGGCGGTTTCGACAGGCCGCGGCGTAACGCGCGATTCGGAAATTCGAAACTGCCGGTCGAAGGCGGTCGTCGCCCCTTCCCATTTGTCGGAATCGACCTCGGCCATCGAGAACAGCAGCACGAAGAAGGCGACCATCACCGCGGCGAGATCGGCGAAGGTGATCAGCCAGCGCGCCTCGGAGCGGCGTTTTTGTCCCGCCGGGTTACTCAAGGTTGGCCGGGCGACGAGTGAGATCGGGCTCATGGGCTCGCCTCCCCGGTCGGCGGTTTGGCCAGAACGCGAAATTCGATGCGGGTCTGTCGGGGATCGCCATCTTCCAGCGCCACCACCAACTGCCCCGGCACCACGCCAAATTCAGCAAAGGTACGAACCACCGCCCCGGCCCGTTTGGCCGCCGCTTCGATCGCCGCGGAACGGGCGCCGATCACTTTGCCGCCAGACGGGCGACCATAGGCGGTGAGCTCGATGGTCACATCATCCGCCGCCAAGGTCAGCAGTTCCGACGCCGGTTCGGCGAGTTCGCGCAACTTGTGTGAACTCACAACGCCATCGGTGAAGAGCACCTTGTTATCGATCGACGTGCTGAGCAGGGTACCGGTTCGGATCAGATCGAAGCTGCCAAAGCCAACCAAGGTGCGCAGCAATCCGGTGATTTCGCGCTCCAAATCGGCCGCCGCTTCGAGATGTCCGACGAACGAGCCCAGGGTGCGCGACTGGCCGTCGGGATCGCTCAGATTGAAGGTCGCCGCGAGGCTGCCCAAGACGGCCTTGGTTCGGTTCGCCTCGAACTGCGCCAAGCTGTTCAACAGGATAAAGAACGCCAGCAGCAGCAGGAACAACGACAGTACCGATGTCAGCCCCGCCGCTTGCATGCGCACGCGGATGTCGTCGCGATCGGCGGATGCATGGGCAAATCCGTCGGCGCTTTGATCGTCACTATGGTCGTCAAACCTTGCCATTTATCTCACTTGAGCGGCCGCTAAATGACCGCGGCCGTTTAGCCTTGGATCAGCCCGACGGCTCAGTTTTGGTCGCCGGCGTGGTCAAATCGATCGCCCGTTGGCGGGCCAGTTCGGTTGTCACTTCGCGCGCGCGTTTCGGCTCCATCGCGGCCAGGATCGAGGCGCTCTTGCGCTCTTTCATGGCTTCCATGATGCCGAGCAAAATTCTCATATCGAGGTCACCGAGGATGCTCGCAGCATCCTTCGGCTTCATGGTTTCGTAGATTTTGACGATGCTTTGCAGCTCGGACTCTTCCTGCTCATCGTATTGGCGCACCAACGCCTCAATCGAATCGCGCAGCAACTGCAATTCGGCGATGCGGCTATCGAGGCGCTCTTCGGTCACGTTCAGCAGACGCTCGCGCGCCTCCAATTCCTTTTCGAACACCGCCAGCTCATCGCGGCGCGCGGCGAGTTCCTGCAGCACGGCGACTTCGCCCGGGGTAAACTCGACCGGGAAATCGATTAGCCGGTCTTCTTCCGCCGCTTCGTGGGCTTCGTCGGCATGCGCCGCGTCACCGGCTGGCGCGTGATCGCCCGCCCCAGCCTTTTCAGGCTTGGACTCATCGCCGCTTTTAGTGTCGCTCTTCTCGGCCGCCACGGCGGGCCGTGTCGGCGACAGATCGACGCCGAACGACAACTCGCCCACGCGCACGACAAACAAGGCCGCGACGCCGACGATAACAACGGGAAGCAGACGGATTTTCATTCGCGATTTCGGGGACCCGGAATACGTCATCGTAACTCCTGTACAGCGGCCGGACGGGGTTCAGGATCGCCAAACAGCTCGGCATCGAGACCCGCGTTGGCCGATAATCCATCGGCCGGACCCACCGGGGCTTTCGCGGCCGGCGCGCGGCCATCACTTATTAAACCTTCAAGGCGCGCGCCCTGCCCTTCAGCACGCTCGACCAGATACTCAAGTTCATCGCGGAGTTTCTTCATCGATTCGAACTGCTCGAAGAACTCGGAGTCATTGCGACCGGCCACTTCTTTCATGGCCGAGAGACCCGATTCCGCCCGCGTGGTCGCCTGATAGAAATCGCTGATCAAGCGCTCCATTTGCTGGGCGCCGCCACGCAGCTGGCTCAAACGGCGGTTGAGGACGATCGCATAGGCAATCGTCGCCACCAGCAATCCGGCGACTAGAAGGTCGAGAGCGACGGCGACACTCATTCCGACACTTGCTCCGGTTCGACCTTTTCCTCGATACACACCGCGACGACGTTACCCTTGCGACCCATCTTGCCGGAGAACATCGGCATATCACCGCACAGCAGGGTGATTGGGGCGTCCGGCGCCGCGTTCAACGGCAGGTGGGACCCGACCTGGAGATTGATGACATCGTTGAGGGACACTTGCTGTTGGTCGAGAACGGCCTGGATGTTGACGTCGGTCTGCCAGAGTTCGGTGGCAAGATGGGATTCCCAAATCGAGTCACGGCCGAATTTTTCGCCCATGAACATCTGCAGCAGCAGATCGCGCACCGGCTCTAACGTGGCGTAGGGCAACATCAGCTCCAGATTGCCGCCGCGATCTTCCATATCGATGCGCAGCCGCGCGATAATACCGGCGTTGGACGGTCGGCCGATGGTGGCAAACCGCGGGTTGGTTTCCAGCCGGTCGAGGCGAAAGTTGACCGGCGACAACGGGTCGAAGGCGGCCGACAGGTCGACTAGCACCACATTGATCATGCGCTCGACGAGATTGCGCTCGATGGTCGTATAGGGCCGGCCTTCGATGCGCATCGCCGCGGTGCCGTGGCGGCCGCCGAGCAACACGTCGACGATCGAGTAAATCAGCGAGCTGTCGACGGTCAGCAGTCCATAATTGTCCCACTCTTCGGCGCGAAAAACGCCGAGCATCGCCGGCAGGGGAATTGAGTTCAGATAGTCGCCAAAGCGGATCGACTGAATGGAATCGATCGACACCTCGACATTGTCCGAGGTGAAGTTACGCAAGCTGGTGGTCATCAAACGGACGAGCCGGTCATAGACCACTTCGAGCATCGGCAGACGCTCATAGTTGACCAGCGCCGAATTGATGAGAACCGACATGCCGTCATCGGCACCGTCGTTACCCGGCCCATCGAAGCCGAGCAGATTGTCGATTTCGTCCTGATCGAGGACGCGCTCGTCGACGGCGCCGTCACCGTCACCGTCGTCGCCCTCGCCCGCGGCCATGGCTTCCCATTGGGCAGCCATCTCCTCGTCGCTGAGGACTTCCTCTTCTTCCGAGTTCTCGGTTTCTTCCGGATTCTCAGCCGACTCGTCTTCCATACTCACAGATGAGCGCTCCGTACTTTACTGGACTAGCATTTCTTTGAATAAGACATCGGTGACCCGCGCCGGGCTGGCCGCCGCGTTAACCCGAAACAACAGTTCCTCGCGCAGCCGATACAGGCCGGCGGAGCCTCGCAGGTCCTCGACGCGAAGCTCGCGCAGATAAACTTGAAAATTATCGATGATTCGTGGCAAGGCCGATTCCAGGGTGGCTTTATCGGCCTCGCTGGTCAGCTCCAACGAAACAACGATCTTCAGAAAGTTGGTACGCCGTCCCGACGTGCTCAGATTGACCAACATCTGCGGCAGTTCGAAATAGACTGTGCCGTGTTCCTCACCACCGCCATGGGCGTCGACCTCGCCGGCGGCCGGCGCGCCATGGCCGTCCGCGACCTCAACGGGCTCCTCTTTACCGAGCAGACCATCCGCGAGGCCGGAGAGAAATACGCCGGCGCCACCGCCCCCGAGTAACAGAATCGGCAGCACAATCATCAGCAGCTTCTTTTTGCCGCCCTTCTTTTTGCCGCCTTCTTCTAACTCTTCGCCGTCTTCGGCGCCCTCGAGTTCTTCATCGGGTTCGTCAGTATTGGTTTCGTCTGTCATGTCGCTGCTTCCAAGTGACCGCGCGACCGCAAGCGCGATGGCGAAATTCGCGGAAATACTAGGCCGAACCTGGTTAACAAAAGTTAAATCGCCACCCACATCGCCCCTGTAAGGCGGCGGTGGCGACCGCGAATTTTGGCCTTCCGCAAGGCAGCCCTTGCCCGGCAATCACTGCCTAACCGGCACTTCTGATGCCCGTCGGGGCCGGATAGAATTTTCTAAGTATTTGAATTAATTAGAAAATATATGTTGGCACGGCACCTGCTTAGTGAGGGGCGTGATGATCCGCACCAGGAATACAAAATGACCACTACAGGCGAAGTCGCGCTGTCTTATCAGTTGGCGCTTTCTAATCAGTTAGACATTACGGCGAACAACATCGCCAATGTGACCACCCCCGGGTTCCAGAGCAGCCATCCGATTTTCGCGGAATTTCTGGTCTCGGTCGACGAGACCGGCGAGCAAATTGCCTATGTCGTCGATAAGGGCACGGTGAGAAACCTCAACCCCGGCCCGGTGAACTTCACCGGGAACCCGCTGGATATCAGCATCGAAGGCAGGGGCTACTTTGTCGTCGAGAACGAAGAGGGCATTGCCTATACGCGCAATGGCGCCTTCCGGCTCGACTCTTCCGGACAACTCATCACCAGCGCCGGCGCTGTGGTGCTCAACGATAGTAACGACCCCATCGTAATCGCACCGGGCGAATCCCAAATCGACGTTACGCAAGATGGCACGATCAGTACCGAAAACGGTGTGATCGGCCGCTTCCGCCTCGTTGAATTCGCCGACGAACAAGAGCTGTTAAATCTCGGCAACAGCCTGATGTCGTCCGAACAGGAACCGCTCGAAGCCGCCGACTCCGCCGTCGTTCAAGGCATGCTCGAAGGTTCCAACGTCATTTCCGTGACTGAAATTTCGCGCATGATCCAGCTTCTGCGCAGCTATCAGGCCGCTCAACAACTGATCACGACCGAAGAGGAACGTGAGCAGCAGGCCATCGAAACACTCACCCAAATCGTGTGAGCCCAGGAGGAATAAAATGAGATCTTTAAGCATCGCCGCGACCGGCATGTTGGCCCAGCAACTCAATGTTGAGGTTATCTCCAACAACATCGCCAACATGAACACAACCGGCTTTAAGCGCCAGCGCGCGGAATTCCAGGATCTGCTCTACCAGACCGTCGAACGCGTCGGCTCGACCTCGTCGGACAGCGGCACCGTGGTGCCCGCCGGCGTTCAAATCGGCCTCGGGGTGAAAGCCGCGGCGGTCTATAACATCGCCGAGCAAGGCAATCTGCAATCCACCAGCAACCCGCTCGATATGGCGATTAGCGGCGCCGGTTATTTCCAAGTGACGCTGCCCACCGGGGACACGGCCTATACCCGAGCCGGCTCGTTCCAACTGAGCCCGACCGGTGAAATTGTCACCGTCGACGGCTACACGGTAGATCCCGCGATTACCGTGCCGGCAGACGCGCTACAGGTGACTATCAACGCCAGCGGCCAGGTCTCGGTGCAGCTTCCCAATACCGTCGCTGAATCGATTGTCGGCCAGCTCACGCTTGCCAACTTCCCCAACCCCGCCGGCCTCGACCCACAGGGCGATAATCTATTCCTCGAGACCACCGCCTCCGGCGCCGCCACGACCGGCACACCGGGCGCCACCGGTCTGGGTGTGATCGAGCAGGGTTTTGTCGAAACATCGAACGTCAACACGGTGACCGAGATCACCAACCTCATCACCGCCCAGCGGGCCTACGAGATGAACTCGAAGGTGATCCAGACATCCGATGAGATGCTCAGCACCATCAACCGGTTGCGGTAGGGAGGTTTTGATGAACGCCTTTAAAAGCCTCACCCTGCTGACCCGGTTCGCGCTGGCGGCGTTCTTCGCCGTCATGCTGGGCCTGTCGACAGTGTCGGCCGATGCCACCCTCGACGCGCCGCTGACTTTGCGCAATCACGTGACCATCAACGGCGGTTCGATCCATCTCGGCGATATATTCGACGGCTTCGAGACCCCGCGTAGCGGTGTCAGCGGCGAGACCATCGTCGCCTACGCCCCGCAACCGGGACGGCGCGCCGTCTTCGATGCCAAGTGGCTATCACGCGTCGCCCAGCGCCACCGCCTGGATTGGCGCCCAACAACGCGCCTCGACCGCGTCGTCGTCGAACGGGCCAGCACGGTTATTAACGCCGAAGACATCGTCTCGGCGCTGCGCAACGAAATCGAAGCGCGTGGCAATGCCGGCGCCATCGACCTTGAGCTCTCGAACCGAAATCTTTTGGTGCATATCGATAGCGCCTTGCCGCCGACGATCGAGGTGGTTCATTTGGCCGCCGCATCGCGCCGCGGACAGTTTTCGGCCATCATCGCGGTGCCCGCCGGCGATCCGCAAGCCCGCCGCATCACCGTCGTGGGCCAGATGTTCTCAGTCGTCGAAGTGCCGGTGCCGGCCCGCGCCCTGCGCCCCGGCAATCCGATCCGCGAGGGCGACATTAAATGGAAGCGCGTGCGCGCTAACACCGTGCGCAACGATACGGTGACGGATGCCAACGAGTTCTTGAGCCTGGAGCCGAAGCGGCCCCTGAGCGCCAATAAGATGGTGCAACGCTCAGATCTGCGCGCGCCGGTTACCGTGTCGAAGGGGATGCTGGTCACGATGATCTTCCGCACCTCCTCGATGGTGCTGACCGCCAGTGGGCGCGCCCTGGAAGCCGGCTCGACCGGCGACTTCATCACCGTCCGCAACACCCAGACCAACACCAATGTCGACGCCAAAATCCTCGGCCCCAATCGCGTCGAAGTGGCGACGCTTCGCCAACTCGCCTCGTCAGAAGGAAACGTACAATGAGCCTAAACCGCACCTCGCTGCGCGTGCCGGTGATCATCGCGCTCGCCCTCGCGCTCAGCGGCTGTAACGCCCTCACCCGCTTGTCCAGTGTCGGCGCCGAGCCGCCCTTAACGACCATCCAGAACCCGACGCTGCAGGCGAATTACCGTCCCGTGTCGATGCCCATGCCGGCGCCCAAGCCGGTCGAGCGCAACGCCAACTCGCTGTGGCGCACCGGCGCGCGGGCCTTCTTCAAGGATCAACGGGCGGCCGATGTCGGCGACATTCTGACCGTGGTTGTCGACATCGACGATCAGGCGACCATCAACAATGCGACCACACGGGCCCGCAGCGCCGAAGAGGGCGCCTCCCTCAACCGCCTACTCGGATATGAGGGAAGTCTCGGAACGGTTTTGCCAGAAGCGATCAACCCGGCAAACCTACTGGACTTGAATTCGGATTCCGCGTCGAACGGCAATGGCCAGATCTCCCGCGACGAGCAGATCGAGTTGAAGATCGCCGCGGTTGTCAGCCAAGTGTTGCCCAACGGCAATCTGGTGATCCATGGCAGGCAGGAATTCCGCGTCAACTTCGAGGCGCGTGAATTGCAGATCGCCGGCATCATCCGGCCGGAAGACATTTCGTCGACCAACGCCATCGTCTACGAAAAAATCGCTGAAGCCCGTATTTCGTACGGCGGACGCGGACAAATTTCGGACCTGCAGCAGCCTCGTTACGGCCAGCAGGTACTCGATATCCTATTTCCGTTCTAAGCAATCGGCAGGCAGCCAAATCGTTTGAACGGAATTCTGGCCAGGTAGGCCAACCGGTCAGGTAGGCCGGAAGATGCGGAAAGGTCGGTCCCAGGTAGGGACCGGCCTTTTTCGTGTTACTGCTGTTTTGAGCATGTACGAATGCGAGAAATGGACCGCCCTAATCTTAGATATTCGATGTCTCGTGTCGGGGATACTGGCCGTAATTGGTCATCGCTACCAATGTCGGTTGTTTGCCATAAGTGGCACTTCAGAACAAACTAATATACCGCGTGCTGTGACGCGACTAAACTGTCCGGTGCCGGTTGTGGCAACCGGCTTAATGGGATTTACTCATGGGGAGGACGTTTATGTTCAATGGTGTTCGGTAACACCGAGAACCTTCAACTAAACTGAATGGGGAGAACAGTAAGATGTCACTTCGATTAACACGAATGATAGGGGTATGTTTCGCGCTGGGGGCGATTGCTTCGGCACCGGTAAGTGCGGAGAATTTCACGTTTCGTATCGCAGCTGGCCACCCGGCACCGCCATTGGCGACCGTCAACCAACTGCAAAAAACCTTCGTACCGAACATTACAAAACGCGTTGCTGCGGAAACCGAACACACAGTGCGGTTCATTGAGGGCTATGGCGGAACGATCGCCAACCTTTTTGAAGTGCTCGAATCGACCCAAAAGGGATTGGTCGATTTCGGTTCCATACCGTCGGCCTTTGAGCCCACTAAACTGTTTGCGCACAACTTGAACTATTTTGTGCCCTTTCTCTCGGGCGACCCCAAGATCATGGGGCCGACAACCCGGCAGGTTCAGAAAGAGTTCGACTATTTCTATGAGGTTTTCGAGCGCTACAACCAGACCTATCTCGGTGGCGGTGCGTTCGACGATTATGGTCTCGGCACCAGTTTTCCTTGGACCAAAATGGAAGAGCTTAAGAATGTGAAAATCGGCGCGGCGGGTCCTAATTTGCCGTGGCTCGATTTTGCCGGCGCCGCCAAGGTCCAGACTAACTTGAACGAGGCCTATAACGCCCTGCAATCGGGCGTCTATAAAGGTCTTGTCATTTTTCCAGCGCCGTATTTCGGCTTCAAATTGGGTGAGCCGGCCAAGTACTATACGACGATGGGATGGGGCTCGACCCTGATTTATCCGCTCAGCGTCAACAACGACACCTGGGCTAAGATCCCCGACTCTGTGAAGAAAATTATCCGAGAAGAAGTGACGGTTTATTCCAACGCTGTTGAGCAGGAATCATCAAGGAAATTTAATGCCGCGCTCAAGAGTCTCAGCGATCAAGGGGTAACCGTGCGCGATCTCGGCGATGAGGAGCGCCGCAAGATGGCTCGCGCAATCGAGCCATGGGTCAATCAAAAAGCCCAGGAATACGAAGATCAGGGCTTCGAGGGTCGCGCCACGTTCAAAAGGTTGATTGAACTGGCGAAGCAAAACGGTGCGAAGCCGGCCTACGACTATACGATCAAGTAGTCGGAATTCTTCAGAACTTGCGAGAATCTAGGGCAGCCTTTCGGCTGCCCTTTTTTCACTATTCGGATTTCGCGAAGGTGGCACGATGCCCGGCGCGATATGGATCGTTCGGGGGAGCCAATTGGGAATTGGCGGAGCTTGGCGTAGAATACGACCAAATATGGGCGACAACACGTACTCACATAACAGCCCACCAGCGCCGAAACGCCGTTTCCAACAAGGGGAATGATCGATGGCAAATTTAGAAATTTCGGTTGAAGAGATGGAGCGCGAGCGAGTGGCTCGTTTTGGCAATTCTAAGCCCAATCCCATGATGTTCGTCGACACCCGACTGCCTGAGCACGCCCGCGATTTATTCAGTGTGATCGGTCCCGGTGTATCGGAGGACCCTTCGACTCGTCCTTCGATTACCGATAGTCATGGCTTCAATATTGCCTATGTGGGCGCCGAGCCGGGTTGCGGCGCCGCCTTACATAATCACGTGACCGTAGAAGTGTTCATACCGTTTTCCGGGCAGTGGACAATTTATTGGGGCGATGAAGGTGAGAATGAAATTCAAGTTGGCCCTCTCGACTGTTTCTCCGTTCCTCCCGGCGTGATGCGGGGTTTCCGCAACGATGGTGACGAATATGCGCACATGGTCGCTGTGGTCGGCGGTGACGACAATGGCAAGGTCGAGTGGGCCCAGTCGGTGCTCGACCGAGCTGGCGAGACTGGATTACGGCTGGACGAAGACGGCAATTTAGTGGTCGAGCCGGCTGAATAGCCCGCCCGCCGTCACCCATTCAAACCAACGGCCCCCTGGAGGACACCATGACCAAATCCAAATGGGACGTCGAGCGCATGGAAGGCGAGCGGATCGCGCGCTTTGACGACCTAAAGACTGATCCCCGGTTTTTCCTCGATTCTATGCTGCCCGGCCATGAACGGCTCAACTACAATGTCATTGGTACCGGTGTCGCCGAGAACCCCGATGCCAAGCCGGCGATTGACTTCGCGCAGGATTTCAATCTCACCTATATGAAGGCCGCTCCAGGCAAGGGTCCGTCGCTGCATTCCCATGATCATGTCGAAGTCTTCATCGCAATGACGGGACGATGGTCGGTCACATGGGGCGATGAAGGCGAATACGAAACCTTTCTCGAGCCGTTTGATGTGATATCGGTACCGATTGGCGAAATGCGCGCAATTCGTAACGCTGGCGATAGCGATGCCTGGCATCTGACCATTCTCGGCGGCACCAAACCCAGCCGCGTCGACTGGCACGATGATGTCATCCGACGTGCACAAGATGCCGGTTTCACGCTCGACGAGGACGGCAATATCCAAGAGACCTGACCCGCCGTGGTCACCCATGACCACTCACGGCAGGTTTACACAGGTCACCTCAACCGATCGATGCAACACAAGCGTTAAATCGTTCTGCTGGGGATTCAAACCCCAACGTTTTGCGTGGTCGTTCGTTGAGTTGCCGCGCCACTTTATTCAGATGCGCTTGGCTGTGCACCGACAAATCGGTGCCCTTGGGGAAGTACTGTCTGAGCAGGCGGTTGGTGTTCTCGTTGGAGCCACGTTGCCACGGACTTTGTGGATCGCAGAAGTAAACGTCGATGTCGGTCGCCAGGCTAAACCGCCGATGATCGGTGAGTTCCTTGCCACGGTCCCAGGTCAGCGATTTGTACAGCTCAGACGGTAGCTTCTTGGCCTGCTTGATGAGCGCAGCGACAACCGTAGCGGTGCGTTTATCAGCCACCTTCGCCAACAGCACATAGCGCGTATGACGTTCCACCAGGGTTACGATGTAGCTGTCCTTCGGTCCCGACAGAAGATCACCCTCCCAGTGACCCGGCACCGCCCGGTCTTCAACTGAGGCCGGTCGCTCGCGGATCGAGATCATATCTTTGATCTGTCCACGGCCATCGCCTTTGCCGCTGCCATGCCGGGAGTGGCGCATCGTGCGCTGCGAGCGCAGATACTGCATCAGCTCTTTCTTAAGCACACCGCGGGTTTGCACGAACAGACTGCGATAGATCGTCTCGTGAGACACCTGATAAGCCCCTTGCCCTGGATGCGTGCGCTTCAGCCAACCGCCAATCTGCTCGGGCGACCAATTCAACCGGAGTTGCTGTGCCACCACCCGCCGCAACCACGCGCTGGTCGTCAGTTTACAGTGCTTCGGACGACGCGCTCTAGCCCAGGCTTGTGCATCAGCCTTTGCCGCGCGGTAGCGACGGGTGCCGCCATTGCGGCCAACCTCGCGGCTCACCGTCGACGGCGCGCGGCCCAGCGATCTCGCTATCGAGCGGATCGAGTATCGCGCCACAAGAGCACGAGATATCTCCTCGCGTTCCGACAGCGTCAAGGCCAGCCGCGAGCGCCGCCGTTCCACCGGCCGGATCCCACCATGCGGCGACACCAAACAATAAATCGACGACGACGGCCTACCAAACGCCCGCCCGATCGCCGACAGCGATTCCCCGCGCTGCCAGCGATCCCATAACTCCGTCTTCTGCGCAGACGTTAAACCTGGACGATACCTTTGACCCATATCCAATCACTCCATCTTTGCTTCCAAGATAAAGTGTTGCGTCGACCAGTTGAGATCACCACACGATATCAGACATCGACCGGTCTGGGCGTTGGGTTGCCGCGGCCGGGGCAGGATGGCACGTTCTGGCAATTCCGCGACGCGCCGATCGCAACCCGATCACCACCGCGCGCGCTGTAACGATAACCTGGAGGAGCGCCATGCCGCTGTCACCCTACAAACTGGAATTCAGCGAACCGACGGCGATGAAGCTTGCCTACGTCATCGCGACGCCGGAAGTCCGCTCGCCGCTGATGCCGGGCGTGCGCGGCGTCTTCGCCGACAATTTGCAATTTCTCAAAGACCTCGGATACGAAGCCGTCGAGGTTGCCATGCGCGACCCCGACGACCCGGACGCGGCGGAAGTCGCCGCCGATTTTGAGCGCGTCGGCCTGCCCGCGGCGATGATCGGCTCGGCGCCGAGCGAATTGCAAGACGGCATCATGCTTTGTCACCCCGACGAAAGCGTGCGTGACGCCGGCGCGGCGCGGCTGCGTGCGCTGGTCGATATGGCGGCGCGGCTCGACGCGCTAGGCGTCAATATCGGCCGCTTCCGCGGTACGCGCACACCCGGCGATCTGTGGGAGACGTCCACTGGCTGGATGGAGGACGCCCTGAAGGCCGGCGGCGATTACGCGGCAAAAAACGGCGTGAAAATCTTCATCGAGCCCTATAACCGCTATGAGACGAACTTCGTCAACACCGTCGGCCAGGGTGCTGATTATGTTCGTGAGGTGGATCACCCCGGCATTGCCCTGATGATCGATACCTGCTGGATGAACAGCGAAGACGCGTCGTTACCCGGCGCGGTGTTCGGCGCCGGCGCGTTGATCGAATATGTCCATATCGCCGACAGCAACCGATGCTATCCGGGCGCTGGGCATATTCATTTTGGCGACATTATTCGCGCGCTGCGCCTGGTCGGCTATGAGGGTTACCTGACGGTGCAGATCGACCAAAAACCGTCCTTCAAGATGGTCGCGGAAAAGAGCATCAACTATATGAATGCCTTTTTATAGATTCCCGCATGAATTCCCGGCGCGGCCGCCGTGTCCGCTTTCGGCGTAGGAGGCATCGTAATTAGCGGCTGCCGTTGACGGCAGAAATAGCCAATTACTGCCCGAACACCGCCAACCGTTCTCGCTCTTGCTGGTGGGCGAGATTCCAGCGACGCATCAACTCAAAACCTTCTTCTCTGGAAATCCGCGGGTTTGGCGTACAAGTGATAGACCCGTCCGCATTGGTCTCGATGATGTCTCCCGCGGCGCGGTGTGCGTCCAACTTGTCGAAGCCTAGTTCTTTCACTCGGGCGTCGAAATCGGGATGTACCGGTAAAATCTTGGTTCGCGCCGGCAATTCGCCGCGCTCGATGAAGCCGGACAGACTCCCCCACGCATCGCGGCTTTTGTGGTTGCTCTTGATGTAAGGGCGTCCGCTATCCCCGCCGGAAAACTCACTTGAAACGTATGTTCGCTCCGCTGGTGACAGCTCTCTGACTGAGCCATCCTGATTCACATAAACGAACTCAAAATCTGGCTCGGTAGAGCGATGTGGACGAGTCTCCATATGAATACACCTACCACCAATATGATGATTGACGCCGTGAGCGTTTGCATAAACCAAACGTCTGCTCGTCCCTAATGATCTTTTCGGATATCTGGCCGGGATCAAGGTTCCGTGACCGATCCCTATTCGTGTTTTTGAGGGTATTTTACTCCGTGTCGGCTACGTCAGGTGCAAGCCCTACAACCCCGCCGCGGCCTCTTCGACGCGCTTAGAGTAGCGCGGATCGTTGGGGCCGAACTCGTCAAGCAGGCGCGACGCCTTGAGCGACAGCACGTCGTTGGTGCCGTCGGAGTGAATGAAGCTGAGCGCGTCGCGCAGCAGTTTCTCGATCGGGTTTTTCTTCATATAGCCGGTCGCCGCCCAGAGCTCGAACGCCTCTTGAGTGACCGTCAGCGCGGATTCCGACGCAAACACTTTGCACAAGGAGGCCGCGCGGGCATCGGTCTTGCCTTGGGTCGCCGTCCAGCCGGAATACCACAGATAGTAACGCGCCGATTCGAGCAGCATCTGCATCCGCGCCAGGCGTTTCGCCTGGATCTGATGCTCGATGATCGGCTTGCCGCCCTGTACCCGTTGGCGGGCATATTGCAGGGTGACGTCATGGGCGCGCTGGGCCACGCCGAGCACGGTGGCGCCGGCCTGAATGTTGGAGCCGAAGCGGGTTAGAAGCGCGCCGATTTCGGCCAACGCGTTGCCCGGTTCACCGACCACGTCTTCTTCGGGGATTTCGACATTGTTGAATTCCAAGGTGCCGTTTTGCACCGCCCGTTGGCCCAGCTTGTCCCACACTTCGGTGCACTCATAGCCCGGCGTATCCGACGTCAGCAGAAACCCGACCATGCTCTGCGACGGCGGTTTCGACAGATCGGCGCGGGCCATCACATAGATCACCTTGGCCAGACCGCCGTTGGAGATGTAGCGTTTGGTGCCGTTGAGCACCCAACGGTCGCCCTTCTTCTCCGCCGTCATGCGAATGCCGCCCCCAGCGCCATCATAGGGCAATATGGTGTCGCTGCCCGAGGTCGGTTCCGTGGCCGCCGCGGCCAATAGGCAGGTATCGTCGTCCATGACCACCGGCATCCAGCGCTGGCGCTGCGCCTCGGTGGTCAAGTTGAATATCATGGTCATGATTTTCCAGGTCTGGTCGAAGGCCACCGCGACGCCGAGATCGCCATAGGCGATGTTCTCGCCGACCATCGACAAAGTCATCACGTCGGCGCCCTCGCCACCATAGTCTTTCGGCACCGACAGGGTGCGCAGGCCAAGCCGCGAGGATTCGCGCACCAACTCCCAATCGAAGGACTGGTCGGGTTCGGGTATCCGATCCGACGCCGCGGCGCGCGGCATCACCGTGTTGATCGCGTAATCGCGGGCAATTTCGCGCAACTCTTGCTGGCGCGCGGATAGCGTAAAATCGACCATGTGCTTCTCCCTCCGGCGCGCTGCTGCGCCACCGTATCTTGTTTGTTCTAGTCGTCGTAGATCAGCCCACCGCGGCCCAACAGCTCTTGCCCCTTCAGGTCGTCGAACAAGGATTCAACTTCCGTGAAATGTACCCGCTTGCCGACCACCGCCTTTACGTCGCCGCGCGCCATCACCTCCATGGTTTCCATCAACTCGGCGCGGGTTGAATGGCGCGACCCGGTAATGACCTGTTCGGTAATGACCAGGTTGATCGGGTTCACCTTCACATCGCCCGGTTGCGCGCCGATCACCACCGCGCGGCCGGCGCGGGTCAGGCTTTCGATACAGGCTTGGAAGGTTTCCGGCGCGCCGTGGAAATCGACCGCCGCCTCGACCCCCTTACCGTCGGTGAGCTTTTTAACTTCCGCCGTCAGATCGTTAACCGCGCGCACATTGATCACCTCGTCGGCGCCCCATTGGCGGGCGAGATCGAGCTTGGCTTCCGACACATCGACGGCGATCACCCGCGCGCCGAACAGCTTGGCGACCTGCACCCCGTGGATGCCGACCCCGCCGCCGGCGCCGATCAGCAGCACATCGTCGTGGGGGTTTACCTGGGCGCGCTCGCGCATGCAGTGCCACGGTGTGTTGACCGCATCGGCGGCGATCGCCGCGCCTTCATAGTCCAAACCCTCAGGAATCGGCAGATAGTTGTCGGCGGGCAGGCACACATAGTCCGCATAGCCGCCGTCGCGGTGCACACCGACATAGCCGCCGTGGTTTTCGCATAACGTCTCGCGGCCGTTTCGACACCACCGGCAGTGCCCGCAATTGAGATAGAAATACACCGCGCAACGGTCGCCGACCGCCACATTGGTCACCCCCTCGCCGACCGCGACGATATCGCCGCCCAACTCGTGGCCCATCACCCGCGGCGCCTCGCCGCCAAAGACGCCGGTGCGCATGGTAACAAGCGTCAATCCAACGCCCGCCGCGCGGACTTTCATGACGGCTTCGCCGGGACCGGGTTCCGGATCAGGCCGTTCTTCCAATGTGAAAGCTTCGCCCCAGTTTTTAACGACCATCGCGCGCATGGCTCGCACCCCTTTGCTTCGGTCCCTTTTGATTAAGACCGTTGCGGGCAACGCTATCAGGCTTTGGCCAGCCAGATAAGGGGGCGGGCGACGGGGTTAGCTTTCGCGGTGGGTTTTTTCCATGCGCTCGTGGCGCTCTTGCGCCTCGACGCTAAGGGTCGCGATCGGCCGGGCAATGAGTCGGCGAATATTGATCGGCTCGCCGGAATCTTCGCAATAGCCGTAATCGCCAGTATCGATCCGCCGTAGCGCATCGTCGATCTTGCTGATCAGCTTGCGGCCACGGTCGCGGGTGCGCAGCTCCAGCGCCCGCTCGCTTTCCAACGAGGCGCGATCGGCAATGTCGGGTTCCTGGATGCTGGTAGTCTGCATATTGACCAAGGTCTGATCGGATTCGCGCAGCAAATCGTTTCGCCACTCCATCAGGCGCTGGCGAAAGAACTCCGTCATCAACGGGTTCATGAACTCGTCATCATCAGACGGAACATAGTCGGGCGGTAACAACGTCGAAGACATGACCCGTCCTTTTTATTAACTCACAGTCGAACCGATTGCGGCGCGCGGAATATATATACGCTAAATCGCTTCCGGCAAGCCGAAATCGCAGTCCTAAAGGATGGGGCCTAATAATACCTAAATATACATAACTTATTGTTATTAAATAACATTACAGCGTTGGCAGCGAAAAAATACCAACCTGAATCGGTATCGAGCATCACATCATTGAGAGTTTTGCCAGTTCCACCTTCGCCCGGAGCTCGATTTCATCGACAATCGCAATGAGGCGCGGATCACCGGTTTCGCGCCGCCGTTCGGCCATCCGCAACACTAAAGCCTGCAGGTCGAGCGGCGATAAATCGCCCCGCAACAGACCCAACCGAATTTGGTCGAGCCGATCTAACAGGTCTTCGGCGTGCTTTTGCTCGGGCGGTTTCGTCTGGTGGGTGGCGTCGGGCGCTTCCTGTAAGGCGCCCAAGGCCTCGACGGAACCGAGTTGCGACGCGCCGCCGCCACCGGCGACCGGCGCCGCTTCGCTGCCGGACGAAATATGCTTGGCAAATTCGCTGCCCTGGCCGCTCTGGGTTTTTTCTTTGCGGCGAACCGAATTAGCGCGCACTGACCCGGGAGAGTCGATTTTCATGCTTCGTGTCCGTTAGCGCGGCCACCCTTGGGCGCTGGTCACCCTAGATTGCCCAAACACGGTTAATACAAGGTTAAAGATCGGTTCAATAACCGATCAATTTTCGGTTTGGCGCAGCCGCAGTGGCCGGTTCCGGTCTAGACCCCCACGCCATCAATCGCCTCGATAAACGACCATCCATCGCCTTCCGCGACGATGCTGCTCATGCCGTCGGGGCGGGTCACAATGATGGTCCAGGACCGGCCATCAGGCGCGGCGAAAACTTCAATAATATTGCCGTTGGTCGCAATGCCGCCGGCCACCGGAACCTCGCGATAGTCGCGGTCGAGCGTGGCGACAACTTCGTCGCGGGAGAGCCCGTAAGGTTCCTGCGCGTAATATTCCCGACCCAGATCCTGCGCGGCGGCTTGCTGTGTATTCAACACAAACATGAACGCCAGAACCACGTCCATTAGCGCTGTCAGCAATAACCGCACGGCGGTGTCGACGCTTAATCGATTCTGCAGGACTGGGTAGCGCATAACCGGCTCCTTTTCGTATTGGCGATCACTGGCGATAGCCATTGGCGAGTTCGGCATGAGTATCGGCTAATCCGCGCCATGTGGCTGTGACCGCGCTCACAGCTCACCACTTCGTGCAAATCGGCAGAATTTCTGTGAGGCGGAGCCGTCGCGCCGCGACCCGGCAAGAGTTTCCAAACACCGGCACAAACTGCCGCACAGTCCCGATTTATCCTAAGCCTAGCTATTATTATTGTTCTAAAACAGACTGTTACGGGAAATTCCAGACTGGCACGGTTCTCGCATTAACGTTGGGAGAAATGAATTCCCTCTGTCCGAACGGAACCGACCTTTGACCATGACTGTATCACTTCACACCCTGCACCGCCGGTTCGTGGCGCCGCTGAAAACCGCCGCTCTGGTGGGCACCGCGGCCGCAATGCTGGTCGCCGCCAGCGTGGCGCCGGCCGCGGCCCAATCGCGCATCAAGGACATCGTCAATGTCGAAGGTGTGCGCGACAACCTGCTGGTGGGCTACGGGCTGGTGGTCGGCCTGAACGGTACCGGTGATTCGCTGCAGAGCGCGCCCTTCACCCAGCAGAGTCTGATCGGCATGTTGGAACGCCTGGGCGTCAACACGCGCGACGAAATCAACGCCCTGAAAACCGCCAATGTCGCCGCCGTCATGGTCACCGCGACCCTGCCGCCCTTTTCGCGCCAGGGGTCGCGCATCGACGTCACGGTTAGCGCGTTGGGCGATTCCGATAGTTTGCAGGGCGGCACCCTGCTGGTGACCCCAATGCTGGGCGCCGACGGCGAAATCTATTCCGTGTCGCAAGGCCCGCTGGTGGTCGAAGGCTTCAGCGCCCAGGGCAACGGCCAAACGGTTATCAAGGGCGTGCCGACGACGGCGCGCATCCCCAACGGGGCCATCATCGAACGGGAAATCAATTTCAACCTGGACCAACTCGATATGGTTCACCTGAATTTGCGCAACCCGGATTTCACCACCTCGCGGCGTATCGCCGAATCGATCAATAAATTCCTCGGTGTCCCCGCCGCCGCCGCCACCAACCCCGGGACAGTACGCGTCGCGGTGCCGCCGAAATACGCCAACAGCGCCGTGGCGATGCTGACCGACATCGAACAATTGAAAGTCACGCCGGATCAGCAGGCCCGCGTCATCGTCGCCGAACATTCCGGCGTCATCGTGATGGGCGAAGAGGTGCGCATCAGCACCGTCGCCATCGCCCAGGGCAATCTAACCATCCGCATCACCGAGACCCCGCAAGTCAGTCAACCCAATGCCTTCGCCGAACAAGGCGAGACGCAAGTGGTCGACCGCACCAATATCGAGATCGACACCAGCGAAGACAAACGCCTCACCGTGCTCGATCGCGGCGTCACCCTGCAAGAGCTGGTCAACGGGCTCAACGCGCTGGGCATCGGCCCGCGCGACATGATTTCGATCCTGCAGACCATCAAAGCCGCTGGCGCCTTGCAGGCCGAGATCGAGGTGATCTAATGGAAACGCCCCTCACCTCCCTGGGTTCGGCTCTGCCCAACGCCTTCGAAGGCGTCACCCAATCGCTGGCCAACCGCCCCTCGCCGCTCAACGGCCAGCCGGCCGGCGGCGACGCGCGAGAGGCCGCTGAATCGTTCGAAGCCTTTTTCATCTCGCAGATGCTGTCCGACATGTTCGCCGGCGTCGAAACCGATCCGCTGTTCGGCGGCGGCCCGGGCGAGACCGTGTTCCGGTCCCTGATGATCGACGAATACGGCAAATCCCTGGCCAGCACCGGCGGCGTCGGCATCGCCAACAGCGTGCTGGGAGAAATCATTCGCTTACAGGAGACCGACCAATGATCGCTAACCACTCCACCCCTTCGGGCAAGGACAACGCCGCCGATTTGATTCGCATGACCGACCGTTTGTCACAATTGATGGAGCAGGAAGTCGAGCTGCTGCGCGGCCGGCGCGCTAACGATATCCAGGCGCTGCAGAGCGACAAGGAATCATTGGCCGCGGTCTATCAGCGCATCATCACCGACCTGCAGCACAATCCGGCAGCGCTGGCGGGATTGGACGATCAGCGCCGCGACCGGCTGAAACACGCCGCCGCCCGCCTGCAAGGCGCGGCGACCGGCAACGCCATCGCGCTGCGCTCGGCCATTGAAGCCAACCATCAACTCATCGAGACCATCGCCGGCGCCATCCGCGATCAAGGCAACGCCCACGCGCCCTATACATCGAACGGCCGCATCGCCCACGGCAACGGCGTGCAGACCAAGCAGCATATGCCCGTCAGCTTGAACAACACCCTGTAGCGGCTTCGCAAGTAGCGATCCGATTAAAGATTATCCTAGGTAGGGACTTCTAAATGTCTTTAACAATTTCCCTTCAGTCCGCACTGGCATCGCTCAGCGTTACCCAGTCGCAAATGCAAATCGTCTCGAGCAATGTGGCGAATGCATCGACCGAGGGCTACACGAAGAAGACGGCTGCCGCGAACAACCAGATCCTAGCCGGTCGGGGTGCCGGCGTGCGCCTGGCGGAAATCGAGCGCATCGTCGACCAAAACCTGCTGCGCCAGTTACGCGACCAGCTCGCGCGGGTTGGCAACCTGGAAGTCCAGAACGATTATTTCGGCCGCATGCAAGACCTGTTCGGAACCCCGGGCAGCAACTCCGATGTCAGTCACATTATTGGCGAGTTGGGCGCTGCCCTGGAATCGCTGACATCGTCACCAGAACTCGCCGCCGGCAAGTTCGAGGTCATCGCCAACGCCCAGACGCTCGCCGAACGCATGGCGACCCTGACCGATGAAATTCAGAGAATGCGGCGCGACGCCGACGCCGAGATTTCTAACACCATCACAGTCATCAATCAGCGGCTGACGACGATCAACGAGTTCAACGACCAGATCGGCGACGCCATGGCGCTCGGCCAGTCGACCGCCGACCTCGAAGACGCCAGAGATCTGGCGATCGCCGATCTCGCCGAGCTGATGGACATTCAAACCTATACGCGGGCCAACGGCCACATTGTCGTCCTGACGCCGGCCGCCCGCCCGTTGGTCGATAACGGCGCGGTCATGCTAACCCACGACGCGGTATCGACCATGGCCGCCGGGATCACCTACCCCACGGTCATCGACGCGATCTCTTACGGACCCGGCGGCGCCGATATCACCGCCGAAATCCAGGGCGGACGCCTGGCCGGGCTGATCGAAATGCGCGACCAGCAACTGACCGAGTTACAGAACGAGGTCGATCGCCTCACCGAGGTCTTGGTCTCCAGCGTCAATGGCGCCCACAATGCCGGCACCGCCTTCCCGTCGCCGACAACACTGACCGGCAGCCTGTCCTTCAATGGCGCCGACGCGCCGGCGATGAGCGGCACGTTCCGCGTCACCATCACCGACAGCGGCGGCGCGGTTGTCGAGACCCAGGATATCGCGCTCGGCGGACTTGCCGACATCAATGCGCTGGTCGCCGCCGTCAACGGTATGGCCAACGCCACGGCGTCGCTGGACGCCAACGGCAAATTCGTCATGTCAGCGACTGGCGCCAACCGTATCGCGGTCAACGAGATGACCAGTCAGGTGACGGCCGGCAACCAGACCACCGGATTGGCCCAATTTCTGGGGCTGAACGATCTATTCACCCTGAACACCAATTACGTCGACTATCTTGCCGGCCTGCAAACCAGCGCGACCACCGCCCTGGGCCTGGCCGGCAACTTGACCTTTTCTCATCCCGGTGGACCCACCGTGGTTGCCTACGGCGTCGGCGACGATCTGACCACCATCGCCGCCAACGTTACGGCTGCCCTGGCGGCGGAAAACATTACCGCGACCGTGGCTCAAGAAAACGGCGAATTCCGTCTGACCCTGACCGATGCCGACGGCGACAACTTTTTCATCACCGACAGCGGTTCGCTGACCAGCACGTTGAATATACATAGCGGGCTAATCGGCGCCGCCGGCCGGGTCGCCCTGCGATCGGATATTCTGGCCGACCCCAACATGCTGTCCACCGGACAACTCTCCAATGCCGCAACACTCAATGTCGGTGATTTCGTCCTTGCCTCCGGCGATAGCAGCGGCGCCGCCGCGCTGGCCGCCGCGTTAACCGACAGCCAAACATTCTCTGCCGCCGGCGGCCTGCCCGCCGCGACAACGCGCCTGGCTGATTACGCCGCCTCGATCGTCTCGCTCAACTCGACCCAGGCCGCGAGCGTCGAAGCGCAGTTTGAGATTCAAGAAGGCTACAAAGAGGCCATCATCGGCCGCAGCGCCGCCGTCAGCGACGTCAATATCGACGAGGAAATGTCCACCCTATTGGTTTTACAGAACGCCTATCAGGCGGCTGCACGGGTCACCCAAACCGTCAGCCAAATGATGGAAGTTCTTGTAAACATTATTAATTAACCCTGGAGCCGAGCGATGACTCGCGTTGGTACATTTGCCCAACAGAAACTTTTGATGTTTCACACGCTGCGTACGCAGGAGCGCCTGTTTTCCGGTTCCATCCAGCTCGCCTCAGGTCAGAAGGCACAGCAATATACCGGCATCGCCAGCGATGTCAGCCGGCTGCTCGCGGTCGAAACCGCGCAGTTACGCACCAAGGAATATTTGGCCAATGTCGAGGTCGCGCAACGGCGCATCGAGCTGACCGATTTCAATCTCGAGGGTATCGAGGGCATCGCGCGCAGCTTACGCGGTTTTTTCGAGGATGCCGGCGATTCGCCAGCCGGTAACTTCGCCAATCTGAAAAGCTTCGCGACCAACGCGCGCTCGCTGTTGATCGACCATTTCAACGCCCGCGATGGCGACCGCTATCTGTTGTCCGGCAACCGGGTCGACCAGCAGACCGCGACCATCGACCCGTCGGTCTACACGCCGTTGAGCCTGTTCCAGGCCGACGCCATAACCATCGATTCGACGTTTTACGCCCAATACCGTTCCGACGTGCTGGGTACGCCCGGCTTCCCGGCGGGTTCGTTCTACGAGCAGATCTATTTCGATAAGAACGGCGTGGCGCCAACCGTGCCCTTCCCGGCCGATCCCGCCAACCCAACCGCCACCGAATTCATCGCCGAAGACCCTGCTTTGTGGGACTATTACGTCACCCGCATGAGTTCGCCGGAAATGCTGGCCAATCCGAAGTTGGATTACTATCAGGGCGACGGCAACCCGCCGCGGATGCGGATTTCCGAAACCACCACGATCTCCTACGGCATCACCGGCGACGAAGAAGCCCTGCAGCAGATGTTCCTGCTGCTCGACGCCATCGTGAGCCTGCCAGACACCGCGCCGCCGGATTTCTTCCTGTCCACAATCATCGACGAAGGGATGAAAACCCTCTCGAAGGTCATCGACGTGGATTCCACGACCACCTTCGAATCGCTGTCGGAACTGCGCAATCGCGTCGTTGGGCCGGTGAACCTGCTGGGCAATGCCCGCGAAACGCTGACCCGCTCGATCGACATCGCCAACAATGTGATCGCCGAGGCCGAGGGCATAAACGAAACCGAAGTGATCGCGCAAATCCAGACCGAACAACTGATCCTGGAAGCGTCGTATCGCACCGTGTCGCAAATCCAATCCCTATCGCTGACCAACTTCCTCTAATGGCGATGGGCTCACAGTTTTAGGTAGCAACAATTAGGTAAATCGAGGCGAAGCGCCTCACCACGTATCAACTTCAGAACGAGGATAAAGTAATGGCTGACATCACTCTGAGCGCGGCAGTCCGCTCAAATCTCCTGGCGCTTGCCAATACGGCAAGACTGATCGACCGCACCCAAGACCGTCTATCGACGGGCCTGCGGGTCGCCAACCCGGTTGACGACGCTAAAGCGTTCTTCGAATCGAAAGCCTTGAGCGACCGCGCCGCGACCATCAACGAGAAGAAAGACGGCATCGACCAGGCGGTGAGCTCGGTGTCGGTCGCGCTGGAAGCGGTTAGCGCCATCGACACCGTCGTCGAGCAGCTCAAAGGTGTCGTGAACAGCGCCGCTTCGGCCGCCACCGCTGCTGAATTCACCGAGTTGAACGCGCAGTACAACGCGCTGCTGCTACAGATCGACAACTTTGCGTCGGACGCCAGCTACCAGGGTGTTAACCTGGTCAACGGCACCGGCACGACGCTGACCGTCAACTTTTCCAACAGCACGTCCAGCACCTTGTCGATTGCCTCGGTCGGCCTGACCCACAACACCGCAACGGGCCTTGGCATTATGACCGGCGCGTTGCTCAGTGTTACCGCCAACCGCGCCTGCGCCATCAACCAGTTGGACACGGCCATCGCTACGTTGGATGCTAAGGCGAAATCGCTGGGTTCGAACGTCGCGCTATTGCAGACCCGCTTGGATTTCTCATCGGCCTACGCCAACGAGTTGCAGGCGGGTTCCGACAAGCTGGTTCTGGCCGACATCACCGAAGAAGGCGCCAATCTGGTGGCGTTACAGACACGTCAGCAGCTCGGTATTTCTTCGCTGTCGTTCGCCGGCAACAGCGAGCAGTCGGTTCTGTCACTGTTCCGTTAAGCCAAATATCAGCTTCGCTGGCGCTCTAATTAACGAGCGAACCCGCGCTGCGCCTGAAATTTTGGCTGTCGCGTAACCATTTGTTAACCCGTGGCGCGCAGGGTAGGCGTGCCGGCAAGTAGGTCGGCGCCACCAGTCCGAAGGTATTGGACGAGATATGTTGATCGGAAGTTCCAACAACTTTTTCCATTCGTCGTTCGATTTCGGTCAAGCGATGGTGCAAACGTCGATCGCCGCGGCGCGCCCGGCGTTTGAACTGCAGTTCTTCTTAACGCAGGACGCGTTATTGGAAAAACTCAACACCGAGATCGATGAGATCAACGGCGCCGTGAATACCAAAACCGCGACTGCCCTTTTGCAGGTGCAGATATCGCGCCTGAACAACGATCTGGAAACGATCAACGACTATAAAAGCCGCACCGACGCTAAAGCGGAGCGCATTACCGATACGCTGGATTTCCTGGCCGAGCTGGAAACTCTAGCCGCCCCCGGTACCGTCGCCGAATTTGACGCAAAATTGGCGGATACCATCACTCTATTACAGAAGACCAACGCCCCGACTTACGAACGCTACGGCGTGCAGGACCGCCTGCGTAAGGCGAAGAATGACGGTCTCGCGCAGCTGGAAGCCTTGGTCCACAACAACTTTGCCACGCAAACGGATATCGACAACGCCGTTGCCGTAATAAACGACATCGAGACCGATTATCTGGCCTCCCAATCGATCGTCAACAGCAATACGACGATCGCCTTTAACCTGCAGCAGAACTCGATCGAGACCGTCGGCGAACTCAGCCGCCAAGTTTCCAACATCAAGATAGACGCGCTGGACAAGGCGACTGACGAAGTTAAGGAAAAGCAGGATCGCTTTGCCCAAATACTGACGGCGATTTCGCTGTCCTTTGAGGCGTCGCAAAACATTACAAATTTCGTTGCCGAGAACGTCGCGTTTCCGCAAGAGATCGAACCTGGCTCCGTTCTCAATCTATTTTCCTGATCATTTTCCCAAGCGCCTTATAAACGCAGACCAGTTGGCGCTGCGCATTTACGCGTGCCGTCGGCACTATTGGATTCAATCTTTGAGATCAGGCCGGCAATTATTGCCGGACGGCGGAAAATATTGCCGGGTAATCGGGAACTTATTACCTATCCAGGCACCCTGGTGAAACTTAACCCGTTGATATTACGCATTAATTTTTTTGGCACACTTATTGCGAAGAAGTAAACCGGAGCAGAACCGCTCCGTAACTTTAACTTCAGAATGAGGAATAACATCATGGGTGATATTACCCTTAGCGCCGCAGTTCGCTCGAACCTGTTGGCTCTCAGTGAAACTTCGAAATTGATTGACCGCACCCAGGACCGTCTGTCCACGGGCCTGCGGGTCAGTAGCCCGGTTGACGACGCCAAGGCGTTCTTCGAGGCCAAAGCGTTGACCGACCGTGCTTCGACCATCAACGAGAAGAAAGACAGCATCGACCAGGCCGTGAGCTCCGTGTCGGTTGCTCTCGAAGCGGTTAACGCCATCGACTCCGTCGTCGAGCAGCTCAAAGGTGTCGTGAACAGCGCCGCCTCTGCCGCCACCACGGCCGAGTTCACCGAGTTGAACGCGCAGTACAACGCGTTGGTCCTGCAGATCGACAACTTCGCGGCGGACGCCAGCTACCAGGGTGTTAACCTGGTCAATGGCACCGGCACGACGCTGACGGTCAGCTTCTCCAACAGCACGTCCAGCACCTTGGCTATCGCCTCGGTTGGCCTGACCCACGCCACGGCCACGGGCCTCGGTATTTATACCGGCGCCTCGCTCAGCACCACGGCAAACCGCACTTGCGCCATCAACCAGTTGGATGCCGCGATTGCGACCTTGGATTCCAAGTCGAAATCCTTGGGTTCGAACGTCGCGTTGTTGCAGACTCGTTTGGACTTCTCGGCGTCCTACGCCAACGAACTCCAAGCTGGTGGCGATAAGCTGGTTCTGGCTGACATCACCGAAGAAGGTGCCAACCTGGTGGCGTTGCAGACACGTCAGCAGCTCGGTATTTCTTCGCTGTCGTTCGCCGGTAACAGCGAGCAGTCGGTTCTGTCACTGTTCCGTTAAACCTAACGGCTCAGTCAGTACTTTTAAGGGGAGAGCTTCGGCTCTCCCCTTTTTCTTTGCGGATTCCACACCGCCCTTAGCCCCCAGCGACATTGGCGCTGCGCGCGGCCAGTAATCCTCCGTTAACCAACTTATGGCTAAATAAACGTTAACGCGGCCGGTTATCCGGCGCTTACGCGTAAACGACGAGGGAGCCTGCCCGATCGGTCAGTTCGGGCGGCGTATCAAAAGGCGGCTATTGAATGTTGGTGCAGGCGCGTATTGCGGTCCCAGAACTCGACGCTAAAGAAGCGCCACAATCCAACCAGAATGCTGTCGCTCACCTGTTACGCCACTGCGGCGGTCTGAGCGCGGACGAGACCCTGGTTATCGTCTGCGACACCAGCACCCTTCACATCGCCGAGTTATTCGCCGAACAGGCGCGCGCGGTAACCTCAAATGTCGACTTCCATCAAATAGCCGAATTCTCCATGCACGGACAGGAGCCGCCAGCCGCGACCGCCGCCGCTATGCGCGACGCCGATTTGATTTTGGGCATGACCCAACTGTCGATGGCGCACACCCAAGCCCGCCTGGCCGCCAGTAACAGCGGCGCACGCTATCTCAGCATGCCCGACTACGACCTGGCGCTTCTGCAAAACCCCGCCGTTACCGTCGACTACCAAACGGCCGCGCCGCGCGTACGCCGTTTCGCCGACGCGCTCAGCGCCGGCACGAAAGTGCGTGTCACCACCGCAAGCGGCACCGATATGGCGATGAATATCACCGACCGAACGGCGAATTTCTGCCCCGGATTTGTCGATGCGCCTGGCGCCCTAGGTTCGCCGCCGGATATCGAAGCCAATGTGTCGCCGGTCGAAACGGACTCCAACGGCATCGTCGTTGTCGACGGCTCCATCCCGTGCCGCGAAATCGGTCTATTGTCCGCGCCGGTCACGCTGACCGTGCGCGACGGCAAAATTTGCGACATCGCGACGTCGGACCCGGCGCTGAAGGCTTGCCTGACCGGACTGTTCGAGAGTGTCGGGTCGGACAACGCCTTGATCCTCGGCGAATGCGGCATCGGCCTTAACCCGGCGGCCGAGTTGACCGGCAATATGCTGACCGACGAAGGCGCGTTCGGCTGTGTGCATTTCGGTTTCGGCTCGAACGCGACCGTGGGCGGCACCAACGATGTGCCGTTCCATCTCGACTTCGTGTTCCGCCAACCGACCCTGACGGTGGACGATGAGACCCTGATCGACCGCGGAGATGTCCTGCTGTGAGTGTCGCCCTGACCAGTTTTTACGATGATATCCGCGCCCGCGCCCGCCTGGAACCGGCGGCGCCGGCAATCATCGACGCGCAAGATTCGCGGATCTGGAGCTATGTCGATTTGCTACACCAGATCGATCGCTGCGGTGGATTTTTTGCGACCCATGGCGCAACGCCCTCGCAGCCGGTGATGTCGTTATTGTCCAATTCCACCGAAGCCTTCATCGCCTTTTTGGCATCACTGGACCGGGGACAGGGCTTTGCACCCTTCGCGCCCGATGCGACGGCCGACGAAGTCGCGCGCTGGGCGTCGTTGGTTAAGCCCAGCCTCTGTCTGGTCTGCGAGACCACCGAAGACGCCGTTCTCGACGCCCTCCGCGAGGCCGATGTTCCGACCATCGCGGCCACCCTCGATGGAAGCTTCGGCTGGCTCGGCTCCGACGGCCCCACCGGGGCGCCACCGCTATCGCCGGCCCGCCTCTATCTGACCACCAGCGGGTCGACCGGCGAGCCCCGCGCGCTGGTCATCGACGGCGACCGTCTCTGGTCGAGCGGTATGGCGTTCTGCGGCGTTCATGACTTCCTCGATGGCGACGCGCGGTTTTTCAACATTCTGCCCATGTCCTATCTCGGCGGCCTGTTCAACCTCGGCCTCATACCGCTGGCGGCGGGCGGCAGCGTGGTGATCGCGCCGGCCTTTTCCGGCCGTTCGTTCTTGAGTTTCTGGCAGGACGTCGAACGCTACGACGTGAACGTGCTGTGGCTGGTGCCGACGATCGTGCGCGGACTGCTCTCGATCGCCCAACGCACGCGGCGCCACGAAGCGGTCCCCGGCGCACAAGACGTGCGCGCCTGTCTGATCGGCACCGCGCCCCTCGACCTGGCGACCAAAGAAAAGTTCGAAACCCTGTTCGATATTCCGGTATTGGAAAATTACGGCCTGTCGGAAACCACCTTCCTGACGTCGGAGACCCTAAAAACACGCGGCCTGCGGCAAGAGGGCTCGGTGGGTTCGGTGCTGCCCTATGTGGAACTGGACTTCGCGGCAACCCAAGCCGACGAACCGGCGGCGCAGGGCGACACATCGCTGGCGCAGGTTCGGTCCAAAACGCCTTTCATGTTTCTCGGCTATCTCAACGGCGACGGCACCCTCGACAGCGAACTCGACGATAGCGGCTTTCTGGCCACCGGCGATCTGGGCGAGGCGACCCGAGACGATCTGCTGGTCATTGGCGGACGGCTGCGCGACATCATCAAGAAGGGCGGCTATCTGGTGCCATTACGTGAAATCGAAACCCTCGCCGAGCGTCACCCGGCGGTCGAGGAAGCCATCGCTGTCGGTCTGGCGCACGATTTTTACGGCGAGAGCTATAACCTGCTGCTGCGCTTCGCCGATGCGAGTGAAGGCGACGGCGCCATCGATAATTTCGGCGCCTGGTTGCGCGGCAATTTGGTGCGCTACAAATGGCCGGAAGCCATAGCCGCGGTCACCGAAATTCCCCGCACCTCGAGCGGCAAGGTCCGCAAGCACCAGCTCGCCGAACAATTGGCCAGTGGAGCAGCGTAATGACCCTGGCGCACGACACGATAAATGACTTGCCGGTTGCGCAGCCTGAACGCGAGGCCCTTGCCGAACCGCTACCCGACATGCCCTTCAGCGACCGGGTGGAATCCCTGCCCGAAGCCTTGTCGATCTATATCAACCAGCTGGTCTACGATTTGAAACGGCGCGGGCACGATATTGTCTCGCTATCGCTGGGCGAGGCGTTTTTCGATATCCCGCTGTTCGATTTCAAAAAGCTCGATATCAACAAGTCCTATCACTACTCCGACAGCCGCGGCATTCCCGAGCTGCGCGGCAAAATTGCCGGCTATTACAAGCACCATTATGACGCCCCGCTCGACGCGGCTTCGGAACTGCTGATCACCGCGGGCTCGAAACCGGCGATCTTCATGGCCATGCAGGCGACGCTGAACCCCGGTGACGAAGTGCTTATTCACGAACCGGCATGGCTCAGCTATCCCGAGCAGGCCCGGCTGGTCGGCGCCGAGCCGCGGTTCATTCCCTACGACACTCCGGTCAGCGATTTCGGCGACCATATCGGTCCACAGACCCGCATGGTGGTGATCAATAATCCGAACAATCCGGCCGGCCGCATCTATAGCCGCGACGAACTGCTGACCCTCTATACGCTGTGCCGCCAGCGCGGCATCTACATTTTGGTCGACGAAGCCTATAGCGACTTCGTCATCGACGATCCCTTCACATCGATGGCGTCGCTGGTGCCGAACAAGGACGGCATCATCGTCGTCAACTCGCTATCCAAAAATATGGGCATGTCGGGCTGGCGCGTCGGCTACGCCATTGGCTCGCCGCCACTGATCGACCGGATGCTGAAGCTCAATCAGCACATCATTACCTGCGCGCCGTCGATCTTGCTGTATTACCTGGCGCAATATTTCGACCAGATAACGGCGATCACCCTGCCGCAAGTCCGCGACGTGGTGGAAAAGCGCCAACGGGTGGCGCAGATGGTCGACGAGGCTGGCCTGACCCGGCTGGACGGGTCGTCGACCTTTTACTTCTTCGTGTCGCTTGATGATTTTCCCGGATCGTCGCTCGACTTTTCCCTGCTCATGCTGCTCAACAAGGGTATCGCCGTGGTGCCGGGGCTGGCCTACGGCGACAGCACCAGCCGCTTCATACGCATGTCGATCGGCACCGAATCCGAGGAACGGATCCGCCAGTCGATCTTGATCATGAAAGACGCGATCACGGCCGGCACGTTCGATCGGCCCGCGCTGCGCGCCAAACTCGAGAGCTACGGCCTGGCGGAGTTTTCACCGGGCGCCGATAGCGAGGCGCCGTAGCCCATGTCCGGCAACAATGACCGCGAGACGTTCCGCGCCTGCACCGACGCCCTGCTGCGGCCTTGCGACGGCGCATGGGTCTTGTCGAACCCACGCACCCGGCGGCATATCGAACTGGACGCCGCCGCCATTGCCGCCTTCACGCAACATGCGGCGGGCGCTTCCGAAGAACTGTGGCAAGAGGCTCTCAACGGCGCCCAAGGTCACGACCGCACCGCGCCGACCGGCGAAAGCGGATTATGGGGCGACCCCACCGGACTGGCGCCGTGCGACGGTTCGGCGGTGAGCGGCGACGCCTTGTTCGCCCTGCTGCGCCGGCATCTGTTCGTGCTGCAAGACGGTGCGAACGAATATGAAAACTTTCTCGCACCGCAAACCTCGCCGCTCGACGATGCTCATCTCGGTACCTTCCACCAGCGTGTCGGGCAAACCCTGTTACGCCATCGGGTGCGCGAGCGCTGGCGCTGGTGGCACAATCAAAAATTTGTCGACGACGGCACTGCCATTCAAGCCGCGCCGTACAAACTGGTGCAGGAAAATTTCTTCGACCGCTACTTCGCCAACGCGGACATCGCCGGCGAGCGCATCCTCGATTTCGCCTGCGGCAACGGCTATTTCGCCGCGAAACTGGCCAGACTGGGCGCCAACGTCGTTGGCATCGACACCTCCGAACCGCTGATCGCCAGCGCCCAGCGAAACTACGGTGCGGCCGCCGAGTTCGTGCATGTCGCCGACCCCCAAGCCGGCCTGGACTGGCTGGCACAACAGGAACCAGACAGTTTCGACCGGATATATATGTCCGACATTCTGCTGCTGCTGCTCACGCCGGAAGACGGCAAGCCCGACCCGGACAATGTCACATGCCTGCTCAGCGCCTTGGCCCGCCTGCTTCGCGTTGGCGGCCAGATGCACATGATGGAGCCCAACGGCACCACCTGGCTGGCTGGCCGCTATGGCGGCGAGGCCGGCCGCAACTATGTGATCGTGCCGGAATATCGCCGGCCGGTGTTCAACGTGGCGCCGACGCTGGACCGGGTGATGGAACTGGTCGGCGCCGCCGGTTTCGTGCTCGCCGATTATCGTCATCCCGAAATCAGCGACGACAGTAGTAGTGACCCGGCCCTGTCGGCCTACGCAAATGAATTTCCGCTGTGGGATTTTCTGACCTTCCGGCGCTGGCCGGATGACGGTAGCAGCCTGGGTGACATACGTGCCCACGCTTGATGACATTATCGAGGTTTGCGCCGAACTGATCGGCGACGACCGCCGCCCGGTCGTGGTCTACGCCGCCATGTGGCCACTGGCGCGGCTGCTCGGATCGCGCGACCGGACGTTGCCCGATCAACTATGCGAACGGCTCGAAGCCCTAGTCGGCGACCATCGTTCCCTGTTGATGCCGACCTTCGTGCCGGGTTATCGCGACGGGCTGTGCGATCTGGACACCACACCCAGCACGACCGGCCAGCTCAGCGAGGCCTTCCGCCTACGCCCCGGTGTGCGGCAAACCGTCAGCGCGTTTTTTCCTTTCGCCGTACGCGGCCCCGATAGCGACGCGGTCATCACCTTGCGCCCACAACAGGCCTGGGGCGCGGGCTCGCTCTACGAATGGTTCGAACAAGCCGATGTGCGGTTTCTGATGCTGGGCACCCACGCCACCCATTGCAGCTATCTGCACCGCATGGAATTTCTGGTCGGCGTGCCCTACCGCTTTAACAAATCCTTCACCGGCGCCGTCCGCCGCCAGGGCGAAGAATTCGAACTAACCGAGGAGCTTTATGTTCGCACCCTCGACCCGCTGGCCCTCAATGACTTTACCGTACTGGGCGACGCGCTGTGCGCCGGTGGCATGCAATCCCGCCTTATCGACGGCTTTCCCATAAGCGAAATGGGCGCGGTCGCCATGCGCGACGCGTTTCTACCGATATTGCAGGCCGACCCGCTTTGTGTCGTCCAGAACCAAGACGATTTCGCCCACCTCCTCTACCCGGCAGCCAGGAGCATTGCCCAATGAACGTTCAAACCCCCGCCCCTTCGATCGAACAGGATATCCAGCAGATCCTCGACGAAGTGATCACGACCGCGCCGGTCGCCATCGAAGCCGACACCGACCTGTTCAACAGCGGCATCATCGACTCGTTCAACATGATCGAAATCATCGAGCGCCTCGAAGAGCGCTTCGATATCGCCTTCGCCATGGAAGACCTGACCTTACAGAATTTCGGCACGATCGCGGCCATCTCAAACATCGTGCGAAACTATCAGGCGCAGGCTTCAGCGGCCTGACCGCGCGAATTAGGCACCCCCATGACCAACCAGCCAATTCATAAAGATGTCGGCGAGCTGATGTATGATCGCGCGGCGGACTTGTTCCCGCTGTGCCGCAGCATCACCGGTAACGGGGTGCGCGAGACGCTGGCCTATATCAAGGAAATCCTACCCGACCTCACAATCCACGAGGTGCCGTCGGGCACCCAGGCCTTCGACTGGCAGGTCCCCGACGAGTGGAATATCGCGGACGCCTATATCGCCGACGAGGCCGGTAACCGGCTGATCGATTTTCGGCAAAGCAATCTTCACGTGGTCGGTTATTCCGAGCCGGTAGATCAATGGATGACCCGCGAGGAACTTGACGGCCATCTCCACTCGCTGCCCGAGCAGCCCGACGCCATCCCCTACATCACCAGCTACTACCAGCGCCGCTGGGGGTTCTGCTTGACCCATAACCAGCGCCAAGCGCTGCCGGATGGGCGCTACCATGTGGTGATCCGCAGCACTCTGGCGCCGGGCGCTCTGAGCTATGGCGAGCTTATTCTGCCGGGCCGCGAGCCGGCTGAGGTGTTGCTATCGACCTATATCTGCCACCCATCGCTGGCCAACAACGAATTGTCCGGCCCAGTGGTGACCACGGCCCTGGTGGAATGGCTGCAGCAGCAAACCGACCGACGCTACACCTATCGTATTGTCTTTGTGCCCGAGACGATCGGCTCGATCGTCTATCTGAGCCGCAATCTCGACGCCATGCGCCGCAATACGGTGGCCGGATTTGTGGTCACCTGCATCGGCGACGACCGCGCCTACTCCTACCTAGAGTCGCGTACGGCGGACACGCTGTCGGATCGGGTCGTCAAACATGCGATGAGCAACGTTGCGCCCGATCACCTGACGTATAGTTTTCTCACCCGCGGCAGCGACGAGCGGCAATATTGTAGCCCCGGCGTCGACCTACCGGTGGTCGCCGTCATGCGCAGCAAGTTCGGCGAATATCCGGAATACCATACCTCGCTCGACGACATGTCGCTGATCTCGCCGGCGGGCTTGCGCGGCGGGTATGAGGTGATGCGCCAATGCCTCGACATCCTCGACCGTAATTTCATCTATGAAGCGACAACGCCGTGCGAGCCGCAACTCGGTAAGCGCGGGCTGTTCCCTACCCTGGGGACCCGCGCCAACAACACGCTGGGGCGCGATACGCTCAACGTTTTGGCCTATGCCGATGGGCAGCACGATATCCTTTCCGTCGCCGAACAAATCGGCATACCGGCACAGCGTTGCGCGGAGATCGCCGAAGAGCTGGCGAGCCACGATTTGCTGCGCCAAGTGACCGAAAAAAGTTCCGTGGAAACCACCGAGCCGGCCCTCGCCTTGGTGTCCGCACAGCGCTGAATATGGTTAGTTTTTTCTCGTTTTATCAGTGGGCTATGAGTTTTTCTAAATGTGTCAAAACAAGGTGTGAAGGCATTATCGTTAACGGTGCCTTAAATGCCGATGCCTAGGGTGCGCCCATGACCACCAACACCGCCGCAATCACTGAAAATCCCGACCAAGACGATGTCCTCGCCGCCGGTATCCGCGACGTGCGCATGTCCTTCGACTATGGCAATTACACCGACGCGCTCAACGCCTGCGAAGTGCTGCTCGCACGCCGCCCCGGCCACGCCGAAGCGCTATTATTGTTGGGCCTGATCAGTTTCGAATTGGAAGAACCGCAACGCGCGCTGCTACTACTGGGACAGGCCCATGAAACGGCGCCGGATGTCCGCGAATATGCCGACGCACTGGCCAACGTCAACGCGCAACTCGGCGAGGTCGGCGAGGCGCTGTATTACGCTAAGCTGGCAACAATATTGCAGCCCCACTGGATGGGAGACGCGCTGCTTCCGGAAAAATACAGCAAGTTTTTCGAGGGACTTCGCAACGCCAACCCCCATCTGTTCCGCAACCGGGCGCAACGCCTGCTGGAAAAAGGCAACGCAGCCGACGCGCTGGCGCTCTGCGAAAAGCAGTTGGAACTTACCGCCGACGATATCGATACCTGGCGCTTTCTCGCCCGCGCCGCACAAGAGGTCGGTAATATTGAGCGGGTCCTCGACGCCTGTGAATTTCTGAGTGCCGAGGAAGACCTATCAGCCGACGATTACGATGTATTGGCCCGCGCCCTAGCAAAGGTCGGCCGTTTTGCCGATGCGGAACAGGCGCACCGCAACGCCATCGAACACGAACCGGACAACCCATCTCTATCGCAAAGCCGCATCCGCACCCTCGCGGCGCAATACGGCAATACCGACGGCCATCTGGATCGGGAAAACAGCGCCTGGGTGGCGCAGAACTTGGTAACAACCGCCTCGCCGTCACAAGCCCCAACACCGGCGGCCGTTGGCGAGCGGCCGCTGCGCATCGGCTATGTCGGCGGCGAATTATACGGCGGCCCCCTCGCCGACCTACTGGCCCCGATCCTGACATTGCACGACCCAAAGCGCGTTAAAATCTACTGTTATGCCGCAAACGCGCGATACGACACCGCCTCGGAAAGCCTGGCGAATAAAAGCGCGCGCTGGACTGATATTCACGGCGTCGATCCGCTGACGGTGGCCCAGATCCTGCGCGGCGACGGTATCGACATCGCCGTCGATTTAAGCGGGCACGGCCCTGATAACCAGCTGCGGATGTTCGCACAGCGGCCGGCGCCAATCTGCGTGAGCTGGTTGGGCACGGCACTGCCCGCCGGCGCCAACTTCGATTATCAACTGGCGAGTGAAGCGCTTCTGCCAGCCAGCGAACCGGCTGGCGACAGCGCGGCCAACGTCTACCGTCTGCCGAAGACCCACCTGGCGCACCGTCCGTTCAACGCGCCGGAGATGGTCGCGCCACTGCCAGCGCGCATGCAGCCCCACCTCACGCTCGGCGTCATGGCGCCCTTGGCTCAGTTAGGCGAGACTTGCGTGCGCGACTGGGCCGAAATCCTGGCGGCGATCCCCAATGCGCGGATCGTGGTTGCCAATGTCGAGGGGCTCAAAGACGCGGCGGTGCATCGCCTCCACGAACTGGCCGCAACGATGAGTATTCGCGAGCGCATCGACGTCGCCGATCTCGAGAACCTCGACCCCGACGGCTATGGGTTTTTCGACCATTTCGACCTCATGCTCGACCCTCAGCCCAACAGCCGATTTCTGGAAACCTGCCGGGCGCTTTGGATGGGCGTGCCGGTACTCGCCGTCGCCGGTACCGGCCCCCTGGGCCGACAAGCCGCCGATGCATTATCGGCCGCCGACCGACTCGAATGGGTATTCGACAGCACTCAGGCGCGGATCGCCGGCATCTCGGATTTAGCGGGCGACTTAGGAGCTCTGGCTGACCTACGGGCGGGTTTGCGCGACGAAATCGCGACGACCGCGCTCTACGATGTCGCCGGGTTCACGCGCTCGTTGGAAGACGCCTATCACGCCCTATAGTCACCGACCCCGCCATGGCGGCGGGTGGGTCAAATATCGAATTCGGTCTCGATGCGGGCGATCTCGCCGGCCAAACAGCGGCCGACATCAACGCACAAAATCGACAGCCGCTTCTCCATTTCCGCGTAGAGACGGCGCAATTCGCGCACCGCGACCCGCCGCACGTGCCGGCGTACCAGCGGATCATCGATCCGGCCGTCGAACCACCAGCTCGCGCCGAGAAACAGACAGTTGGTGCCGAATAGGAAAATACCGATCGGCGCCGATTTCGCTTTCGCCTGGTTGATCAGATCGTTCAGTTCGTAGATCCAGTTGACGCCGGGATCGTCAATCGCGGCGGCCGCCGCCAGCACTTCATCGAACCCGGCGAAGATTTCATGGGCGACCGTCATCAAGTCGGTATCACGCCAAATTTGATCCAATAGTTCCGCCGAGAAGGACGGCATGTTGGTGCGTAAATCATCCATCACGCGAGCGCGGTCGAGCGGCTGGTTTTGCAGATCGATGACCTCTGGCAGCATCGGGACGGAGCTGGCAATACGCGCGCCGTCGCTGCAGTTAACGCAACGAATATCCGGGTTCAAATTCAGAACGTTTTCGAGCACAGCGCGCGACCAGTTGAGAATGCTCTGGGTGACAACGTCCCCGCCAAAATTCGCCGGCACCGGCAAGCGCGGACCGCCCGCCCATTCTTTGGATTCGCCGCGCCCGATATAGGTCTCGGACGAGTGAAAATTATCCGCCTGCCGCGATCCCATATCGACGCCCAGCAAGTAGATGTCGCGAAATCCCAAATACAAAAGCGTGACCAGCGCGGCGTTGGCGACGGTCGGGCCGGACGAACTCATATGTTCGGTGCTGCGGCCGAATATTTCGGCCGGGCTCTGGCTGTCGCGGAAGTACAGAATAACCTCATCGAACAGCTCGGGAACATCCGGCTGGATAGTTGAAGCGCCGAGGAGTGTGATACCGGATAGATCAAATTCGGCGGCGATACGTTTGACCATTTCGGCATTTACCGGGTGGTTTTCCGTTTCCACATGGAAGTCGGGGCGAATGCCGTGCGCCAGCAGCGAGCGCAGGCTCGACCCCATGGACACGACCAGCGCGCGGTCGCGTTGGGCGGCGATGATGTCCAGGTTCGGATCGATCGACGGTCCCGAACCGCAAATAAAGATCGGCTCGTCGCGCGGCTGTTGGGTCGTGTTGAGGAATCGAGCACCCTTGTTTTTTAGGTTCACCACCGCATTGGCCATCATCAACATCTCATCCTCGAAAAAGCCGAGGCCAAGAATGTTCAAGGCAAAGTCGCGGTGAAACGCTTGTCGCGCCTCGGTCATCATGCTCGATGGGTAATGTTGGTACACATAGACCCCGTCGAGCAGCGACGGGTTGGCCGACTGAATCAGCTTGCGCAGATGGGTCGCGATCGATTTTTGGTCTTTGTCGTGGATTAGATTGATCGTGCAACCGGCCTGTGACGCCTGATCGAACAAGGCGCTCCAATCGATGACAAACAATGAGTGGTAAAGATTATCGAAATTGGGTTCGACGATCATCAGCTCAGCGCAGCCAGTGAATTCGATGAGCGAGCCGATATGGAGACCGAGGCCCAAGCCGAAGACAATGGTGAAATGGCTGGTCTCATCGACGCGAACATTTTCGGTTTCCGCGCCCTCGGCGGTCAGCGCGTCGGCCATCGCTTTTTCGAAGATCTGTTCAAGGCCGTCCTGAAATCCAAAATCCAGGTGATCGATATAGCGGCGTTCGGGGTTGGCGATATAGGCGGCGATCTGACGTTGGGTAAAGGCGACGGCGTCTTCGCCGTAAAAGCGACGGTCGCCAAAGGCAATGTCGAGCGCACCGTCATCGTCGACGGTCAATCGTGAATGGGGCGTTTTTATTTCCGCCAACCGCGCATGCACATGCGGCGCATGTTCGCGGAAAGCGGCCATGTTTTCTTGAAAGAAAGCCAGCTGCGGCGAATTTTCATCGGCGTCTGCGGCTGCAAGTGAAGTATCTGCCATGTCCTGTTCCGTGTTTAGAATTTATTGCCCGACCGCGTCGGCCAGCGGCGCGGTGTCGAGGCGCTGGGCCAGGCGTCCAATGCCTTCGAACCAAGCGCCGCTGTCGTCGCCGCACGTGCCCAGATGGGCGGAGATTTCTTGCGGGTTCAGGCTTCGTAGCCGCGCTATCACTTGCTCGGCGTCGTCGGCGCGTCCAGCTAACGCGGGGTGCGCGGAAAACGCGCGGTAGTGCCGCAGCATGGCTTCGCTCTGAGCGATCGCCTGCGACTTGGTGCCCGGCGCACCTGCCCCCAGAATGTTGGCGTCATGAAGCCGGTACGAAGCAATCGCGCCCGCGGCCTTCTTGCCGCGCAGGCCGCCCAACAACAGCATGGTGAAAAACCACCAGTCCGCCGCGATAACATCTTCGGGCACGATCAAAGCGACCGGCGCGATGCGGTCGGCCCACACGGCGGTGTTGGAAAATCCCAGGAAATTGCGGTCGCAAACGGCCGTGACATCGTCGACCCGGTCGGGCACGTCGGCATCATCAAAGAAGCACCGCCCAAGACTTTGTCCCGAGGCGTCAATCAGGTCTAGGTCACCGTAGGAAAAATCAGCCCAAGCCAAAGCGACCAGATGGCGATCCAACGCGCGCGGCGCGATAACATCGTCCATGTCGATGAACACCAGGATGTCGGCGCCGGTCGACTGCCCCGCCGTTAGCATGGCGCCGCGAACGCCGGCAGGCGTATGGCCCACCGGCACATCGACGGTGACGACGTCAATATCCTTCGCTATATCAGCCAGCGCGTCGCGCGAGTTTTCCAGACCATCGACGGCAGCCACAAAAATAGCGTCGTGTCCCGCGGCCGCGACCCGCACCGCCTGGGAAAATTCGGCCAGAAACGGCCGCCCGGCCTCATACAGCGCGGCGCAAATCGCGATCTTCATGATCCCGCAATCGGTTATTCAAGAGAGCTTCGGCGGCCAGGAAATCGGCTTCCGTATCGATATCGACAGAACGTTCCGCCGGCATCGGGTATCCGAATGTCCGCGGGCCGACATAGTGGCGCGCGTGCCGCAGGGTCTCGACATCGAAGATATAGATCGACCCGTTGGGCAGATAAATCGGTTCGTAGTCCTGGCGATTATCTAGACTCTCACTGGCGACGACGGGCTGTAAGCGGCCATCTTCGGCCATATTGTGTAACCATTCCGCCGGTTTCGCCTCGGTGACCGATACCACCGCCTGGGCACCGTTTTGCCGATACAATTCGATCGCCGCGTCGATATCGCTGGGTAGGCGCAGCGGCGAGGTGGGCAACAGGACACAAATCTCGGTGCACGCGACGCCTTCGCTAACGGCCAGACAATCGACAACATGAAGATAGGCATCTGAGGCGACCGCATCGTCGGTCGCTAAATGGGCCGGCCGGCGAAAGGGCACCTCGACACCGTCGACACTACGACAAACACGAATAATCTCGTCGTCGTCGGTCGATACGATTACCCGCTCAACCGCCGGACAATCGAGCGCCGATTGCAGTGTATGGACAATTAGCGGCCGGCCCGCGAGCGGGCGTAAATTCTTACCTGGTAATCCCTTCGATCCGCCGCGCGCCGGCACAATCACGATCATGCGGCGCACTCGACCTGGGACGGCGCCCGCGCGACATCGTCGTCGGACAAGAGGGCATCGGCGGCAATGTCGTGGCGAACCGCGCGACCGATTAAGCGACCGGCGTCGTTGGGACTGATGCCGGTGCCGGGGCGGCGGAATTCGAGATGGTCCTCGGTCAAAATTTCGCCGGCGCGAATATCGCGGGCGGCGACGACGCTGCGCCGCATAACATCAGCGTTCTGGCGTTCGCCGTCGGATATGATACGCCGGCGCGATCCAAGCGCGGCGGGAATTCGTTTTGCCGCCGATGTGATAATCGCCATATCGGCGGGGTCGGCCGAGACCGCGTGATCCCAACCCGGCAAGGTCTTATCGAGGGTGAAGTGCTTTTCGATGACCGTTGCGCCCAGCGCGATCGCCGCCAGTGTCACCTCGACACCGGTGGTATGATCGGAATAGCCGACCGGGTAGCCAAACGTGTCCTGCAGCATCTCCATGTTGCGCAGGTTGACCAAATCGTCCTCCGGCGGCGGATACATGGCAATGCAATGGAGCAACACGGTATCGGTGTGACCGACGCCTTCCAGCGTGCCCAGCGCATGCTCGATTTCGGCCAGGGTGCTGAACCCCGTCGACAATATGATCGGTCGGCCGGTTTTCGCCGCGTCGATCAACATGCGGTCATGGTTTAAATCCATCGAGGCGATTTTTATAAACGGCGGGTCGAGCGCATCGAGCGCCGCCATCTCGGGCGCCGAACAAGGGGTCGAGGCGAAATCGATTTTGGTCTCGCGGCAATATTGCGCCAGACCAGCCATATCGCTTTCGGCCACCGCATAGGCGGCAACGGCTTCCTTCAGTTCGGCATTCTTGTCGTAGAAAGACTGGGCGAACAGACCGGTGCCCCATGATTGAAATTTCGCGGCGTCCGCGCCGGCGCTTTTGGCGGCCCGAACATGCGCCCGGGCCTGCTCCATATCGCCATTATGATTGGCCCCAATTTCGGCAATGACATAGGGGCAATCGTCTTTGAGAAACCGCATTTCCGCTCCGCAGACAGGTGTTAAACCGGTAATCGCTCCGGCCGGTGCTTATCGGCTTCAAACCTATCCGCCTGGCGGTAAAGATTTCCTAAACCATAACGGCGCGGTGTGGTCGGGCGTTGCGGGGTTTTCGGCGATAAAATTATCCGCGACCGGCGGCGTTTAATTTAAACTTTCATAGAATCCCGCAGGTTTTTACGCTTCCTTAAGTGACATGGCGCGAGACTGCCGGCTTATGCCAGAGCAGGCGAGTGCAAGAAATGCCACTTAAATTATCCCTTCCCCGCGGCGAAAAGTTGGTCGTCAACGGCGCCGTCATTAAGAACGACGGGCCGGATGTAAACTTGGTGTTCGAAAACCAAGCCCACATCATGCGCCAAAAAGACATCATGACGATGGAAGAAGCCACGTCGCCGGGGCGGCGTATCTACCTGGCCCTGCAATGCGCCTATATGTTCGACGACCGCCGCGACGAACACCTTGAAGATTTCGAAGCGCTCATTGGCGAATTTCGCGAAGCCGCACCAAGTTCCGAGCCGATTGCCGAAAAAATAATCAAACTGGCCGGGGACGGAGACCTGTACGGCGCGCTCAAAGAGTGTCGTAAATTGATCGAGTATGAAGGGGAGATCCTACAGCATGTCCAATGAAAACGCCTCGACGCAATACCGTCAGCCGGCGCAACAGGGGGGATCACCGCGCGAGACCGAAGGCCGCGCGCTTATGGAAGCCGCCCGACGGCTAGCCATGGTCAAGGATCATCCCGGCGATACCGCCGCCCTGGTCGACACCGTGAGATTGAACTGGCGGCTGTGGACGATTTTCCAGTCGGACGTCAGCGATCCCTCGGCCAACTTGCCCGACGATATCCGCAGCAACATGCTGACATTGTGTAATTTCGTCGACAAACGCACGGTGGAAATCCTCGCCGACCCGAAGCCGCAATCGCTCGATGTTTTGATAAACATAAACCGCAACATCGCCGCCGGTCTGCTGAGCGAATCCGCGACGCCGCAAGCCGCCGCCGACAACGTTACTGAAGAACACCATCCCTCACCGCTCGACGGCTTGACCGCCTAACCACAATTACCCTCCCCGTTTGGACCGACGATGCGCCGGCGCTTTTTTAAAGCGTCGGCGTTTTTCGTAGCGAGATGGGGCGGCCCGGAAAGGTCTGCCCGCCCACGGCAATAAATGCCGCAATGGCCATGCAGGAATTGCCCCTCACCGATCCACCAGATACCAGCGTAGATATTTTTATGTTGTTTTTCATGTAGTTAAAGTGAGTCGCGAAGTTGGCCCGCGAATTGCTGACCTAATCACTGCTACGGCAAGTAGGCCGTATTTATACGCAGGATGCGATCAACATGAGTGATACCGTTACCAACTTGGTAGGCAACACCGAACCGCGCAACGCCGCGGCGACGGGGTTTCAGAACGCCAAGGTGCCCCTTTCCGACCTGTTTGCAAACGTCTTGGACAAGACGACGTTCGCCGACCGGATGCTGCCGCAAACCGATTTAGGTTTAGCGCGCGCAGCCGAACGCGACCATGACGCGGACCAAGAAATCTATAACGACGATCAAGACCATGCCGATGCGGCGCCAGCCGACGACGCATCGTCGGATGTGCGCGACGATGATGATCGTAATCAGGATGGTGACGATGCGGAGGCCGAAGGTCAGACCGACGATCAGCCACAAGACGATGGCGCCAACGACGCCCAACAATTCGCAGCGACCTCAACCGAAGACGCTTTACTGGATCTGAACGCCGCCGCTAACGAGGCCCAGAAGGCGGGCCTTATCGTTCAGCCCAATGCCGCCAGCGGCGTCGTGCTAAAATCGAAAACCGAAGGCGATATGACGGGTCAGACCCGTGTGATGGCCAACCGTGGTGAGGCTCAAGCAGCGGCGCAGACCGCGGCGAATGCCGATAAGGCAAACGCGCTGGGGCAAGACACGGCGGCGCGCGCCAACGCGGCGCTGCTCAACAGCCAGGCAAGCGCCAGGGGCCAGCAGGCCGACGGTGCAGCGGCGAAAGCCGGTGCGTCCGCCGATGGCGCGGCGGCCGAGAAGGCCGAGACGACCAAAACTCCGGCGATGACCCAGACGCAAAACACCGCGCTGGGCGATGACGACGGGCTTGGCGCGTCGCTCGAGAAGCATGCCATGCTCATCCGCGCCGGCGCCGAACGCGCGGCCGAGCTCCACAATATGAAAATTCGCGTGATGGCCCATCGCGCAGAGATCAAGGAAGCCATAGCTCAGAGCGCCAACAATAATAACGGCACCCAGGCGCCAGCCAATGGGTCAAGCGCCAACAAGCCGTCGATCGAAATCACCACCAGCGCGATGCCACCGGCCCCTGCTGCTCATGACGGACCGGCGACACGGCCGACGACCCTGTTCAATTCGCCCGCTACCGGCGCTCTACCGGGGCAGGCCGGGGTTAACGGACAGACCACTATGGCTATCGGCGACACGGTCGGAAACGGCAGCGAGCAATCGATCACCGCCGCGGACCGGCAGGCCATGACCACCAACACCACGCGTGGCCTCAACATGCGGCCCCTGCCGCCCCAACAGGCCTATCAACCCGCCGAGCAGGTGAAGGTTCACATTCAGCAACTAGTGAAGTCGGACGCCGACCGCATTCAAGTCAAACTTTCACCGGCATCGTTGGGCAAGGTCGAGGTCACTCTTGAAGTAAGCCCGGATAAAGCGGTGCAGGCGATCGTCTATGCCGAAAAGCCAGAAACCCTCGACATGCTCGAACGCGACGCGAGGGTTCTCCAGCGAGCGTTCGAGGAAGCTGGCATGAAATTGGACCAGGACAGCCTGATGTTCAAACACGGTCAGTCCGGCGATCCGGAAACCGAACTCGCCGACGGTTCGCCATCCTCGGAGACCGACGGCACTGCGGATGGCGATGGTTCGGACGAAACTGACGCCAACGCTGCCGAACCGGCTAGCCGTCGTAGTCACGACGGCATGTTGGACCTCGAAATATAGGAGCGCCATCATGGACATCACCGGCCTCACCTCAACCCCATCATCGAACGACCCCAGCGCCGCGACCCAGTCGCTGACGGAAAACTTCGATAATTTTCTGCTGATGCTGACAACCCAATTGCAGCATCAAGATCCACTCTCGCCAACCGACGCGACGGAATTCACCAACCAGTTGGTGCAATTCAGCCAACTCGAGCAGCAGATTTCGCAATCCGATAAGATCGATGACTTGGTCGCCCTGCAGCAAGCCGCCGAGAGCCTCGGCGCCGTCAGCTTCCTGGGCAAGACGGTCGAAGTTCAAAGCGACCTGACCCTGCTCGACGGTGGTAGCGCGACGATCTCTTACGACATGCCCAGCGGCGTGGCGAACGCGACGATCGCGATCCTCGATAGCGATGGAAATCTCGTTAGAACCCTGCCAGGCAGTACTGGGCCGGGCCGTCAAGACACGATCTGGGACGGCACCGATAACCAAGGCATCGTACAGGCCGACGGGCACTACACCGTCGTCGTGTCGGCGGTCGACGCCGACGACGTCCCCTTCGAAGACATTCCGATCTATTTCAGCGGCATCGCCGATGAGATTTGGCAGTTCGAGGGTCAAACCTTCGTCACCGTCGGACCGCTCGATGTCGAACTCGATAGAATTTTGTCGGTCAAGTTACCCGATACACCCCCCACCGTTTAACGACCCGCAAGCCACATCCCTTGCTAGGAGAGTAATATGAGTATCTACGGCGCAATGTTTTCCGGAATTTCGAGCCTCAACGCCAACAGTCAGGCGATGGGCGTGATTTCCGATAATATCTCGAACCTGAACACCATCGGTTACAAGAACACCGAAGCACGGTTTTCGACCCTGGTGACCGGCACCGGCAGTTCGACCAACCGCTATTCACCGGGTGGCCTGACCGCCTCGTCGTTTCAGGCCGCCGATCGTCAGGGCCTCCTTCAGGCTTCGACCAGCGCCACCGATATCGCCATATCGGGCCAAGGCTTCTTTGTCGTGAATACCGATCAAGTCTCGTCGAACGGCTCGTTCCTCTTTACCCGCGCGGGCCAATTTTCGGTCAACGCGAACGGCGCCTTGGTCAACGCTGGCGGTTATTTTCTGCAAGGCTGGCCGACCCTGGCCGACGGCTCCTTCGACGTCGATCAAAACGGCATCGCCGATCCGACCATTCCCGATCCCACGAGCCTGGCCAACCTTCAATCCGTCGACGTGACCACATTGTCCGGTACGGCAACCGCGACCTCCAACGTGACGTTGGCGGCTAACCTGCCGGCGACAGCCCTTGTCGGCGACACCAACACCGCGACGGTGCAAGTCTTCGATGCCCTTGGCGTTGGTCACAATATCGCGCTGCAGTGGGACAAGACCGTTGCCGTGCCGGCGACTTGGGACCTTTCCGTAACCGGCATGACGCGCACCGACAACGGCGCGGCATCGGTCAGCGGCGCCACCTTGGCTTCGTTCCCCTTGACCATCGATACGGTGGTGTTCAACGGTGACGGCACGCCGGCCTCCTTTACCCCGACCGCCCTGGCCATCCCGGCAGGCGATTGGACCACGGCGGCCGCGGCGAGCAGCATTTCCTTCAATCTCGGCTCGGCCAACCAGGCCGATGGCGTCACCCAGTTCGCCTCGAACTACTCCGTTATTTCGATCGAACAGGACGGCGTTACCTTCGGTCGGTTCGAGTCGATCTCGATCGGCGAAGACGGCCAGGTGAATGCGCTGTTCGACAACGGTATCGAACGGGCCATTTTCCGCCTGCCGGTGGCGACCTTCGCCAATTCCTCCGCCCTCGATTCCCGCTCTGGCAACGCCTGGGCCGCCACGACATCGGCGGGTAGCTTCTTTCTGAACCCGGCCGGCACCGGCGCCTCGGGCACCGTATCGCCAGCCAGTCTCGAGACTTCGACCGTCGATCTCGGGGCGGAATTTACCAACATGATTATCACCCAGCGCGCCTATTCCGCGAGCAGCCGGATCATCACAACGGCTGATCAGATGCTTGAAGAACTGGTGCGGATCAAGCGATAGCGCGTTAGGTGACTAAGCACGGCCCCGGCGGCGCCCCTCCTGCGGCGTCGGGGCCGCTCTCCTAAAATTTATCTAAAATGCGATAAATTCGAATGCCGCATTTAGCCTTTCCTTAAGGCCCAGGGCCTAGCTTCAGAGGCACCACAATCAGGAAGACGTGGTGAGCACCATGGACGGACAAAACTCCCATCGGCAAGACGCCGATACGAACATAAGCAATATCGATCGCGGCCAGAATCAAATGATGTTAAACGAACTCCCGCCGCCCGATACCAAACGTTGGGTAGTCCGACGTAAGGCAGCTGTCGTCGCCGCCGTGAAAAACGGCGCGATTACACTCGAGGAAGTGTGCCGACGCTACAATCTCTCGGTCGAGGAATTCTTGACCTGGCAGGAGATGGTGGACAAGCACGGCGTCCGAGGCCTTCGCGTCACCCGACTGCAGGACTATCGCGCGCCCTAACGAGAGCAAATTACCGCTCCCCGGACCGATCCACGTCGATCTAATCCGGGCACGAAAATTTGACCCGCCTCGGGAAACCGAGGCGGGTTTTCTATAATTTTCGTAAAAACTGATCAAAGGTGGCATTTTTTGCCTACTTACCCGGCAAAAATTGCCGCCGGTTAACGCCTTATTCACTCAGAATTCCTACCGTTGTCTGGTCGTTGAGCGAAATATCCGTTCGACGGTGTCCTTGTCTTTTACGAACAGGCCATGGTTTGAACTCTTTCTCGCAAGTTATGCGGCAGCTCGGTCCCGTCCGCATCGCCACGATGGCGATCGTCGCCGCCGGCATGATCGGCTTTTTCATGTTCATGACGTCGCGCCTGGCGACGCCCGATCTATCGCTCCTCTACAGCGACCTCACCATCGAGGATTCGAGCGCGATCACCAGCCGGCTCGATAGCCAAAACATCACCTATGAGATTCGCGGCGGCGGCACCCAGATCTATGTGCCGCAAGCCGATGTGGCGCGGGTGCGTCTGATCATGGCCGGCGACGGTCTGCCCAACGGTGGCTCCGTCGGCTACGAGCTGTTCGACGATTCAAGCACCCTGGGCACCACGAATTTCGTCCAACGCATCAACCAAGCGCGCGCCCTTGAGGGCGAATTATCGCGGACCATCTCGGCGATCCGTCAGGTTAAGTCAGCGCGGGTGCACCTTGTATTGCCACGCCGCGAAGTATTCAGTCGCGACCAACAGGAACCCAGCGCCTCGGTGGTTGTGCAACTTAACGGCTCGATCCTGCAGCCCAGCCAGGTGGTCGCGATCCAACATTTGGTCTCTACCGCTGTCCCCGGTTTGCAACCCTCGCGAATTTCGGTCATCGATAATAATGGCCGCCTGCTTGCCCGCGGCGGCGATAACGATGAAGAGGCCTTCTCCGCCGCCAATGGAGAGGAAGCCCGCCAGCGCTATGAGACGCGCCTGGCCCGGTCGATCGAGAAGCTTCTCGAACGCTCGGTTGGCATCGGCGCGGTACGGGCCGAGGTCTCGGCCGATATCGATTTCGACCGGGTGACGACAAGCGACGAGTCTTACGACCCCGACGGCCAGGTGGCGCGCTCGACCCAAACGGTGGAGCAGGAAGACGATAGCGCCGAGGCCGATCCGGATAATTCGGTATCGGTGGCCAATAACTTGCCCGGCGCCGTTTTGGACAACGGCGCGGCGAGCACAAGCAACAGCAGTTCGCGCCGTATCGAAGAGACGGTCAATTTCGAGATTTCGCGCACCGTGACAACCCAAGTTCGCGAGACCGGCAACGTCAAACGACTGACCGTTGCCGTGCTGGTGGACGGCATCGTCGATGGCGAGGGCGCCTATACAGCGCGCACACCGGAAGAACTGGCGCAATACGACGCGCTGGTGAAGTCGGCGATCGGTTTCGAGGAAGCGCGCGGCGACGTGGTCGAGGTGGTGAACTTGCAATTCGTCTCGACCGCCGTCGAAGAAGTCGCCGCCATCGACCCGGGATTTCTGGGTCTGTCAAAAGCCGACCTGTTTAGAATCGCTGAAATGCTGGTGCTCGGCATTGTCGCCGTATTGGTCATTCTCTTGGTCGTACGGCCGCTGATAACCCGCGCTTTCGATATCGCGGCGACGGCCGACCCCATGGCTACCCAGGGCATGTTGCCCGCCGGCGCTAGCACCGGCCCGATGGGTCAGCTCGCACCACCGGTCGCCGGCGCGCAGGCGCTACCCGATGGCAGCGAGATGCCCGAAGGAGCCGAAGCGAGTGCTGAAGTTCAACCGGGGCTCGATATTTCCGGCGTCGATGGCCGAGTTCAAGCGTCGTCGATGAACCAGATCAATCAAGTTATTGGCAAACACCCTGACGAAACGGTCGCGATACTGCGGCAGTGGATGTACCAGGAAAGCTAGGGTTTTAGCGCATGGCCAGTCGCGTACGTTCCGATTATCGAACCATCAACGGCACCGAGAAAGCCGCGATCATCATGCTGTCCGTCGGTGAAGAAGGCGCGCAGGAATTGTTCGCCCTGATGGATGAAGATGAGATTCGCGAGATTTCTCAGACGATGGCCAAGCTGGGCACCATCGACTCTCAGGTAATCGAAAACCTGTTTGTCGAATTTGCCGAGCAACTATCGTCAACCGGCTCGCTGACCGGCACCATGGATTCGACCGAGCGTTTGTTGAACCGGGCTCTCCCCGATGAGCGGGTCAAAACCATCATGGAGGAAATCCGCGGGCCCGCCGGTCGCACCATGTGGGACAAGCTGGCCAATGTGAATGAGACCGTCCTCGCCAACTACCTCAAGAACGAATACCCGCAGACCGTCGCCGTCATCGTCTCGAAGATCCGCCCCGACCATGCGGCGCGGGTGCTGAGCACCCTGCCCGAAGCCTTCGCCATGGAAGTGGTGATGCGCATGCTGCACATGGAATCGGTGCAAAAAGACATTCTCGACGATGTCGAACAGACGCTGCGCACCGAGTTCATGTCGAACCTGGCGCGGGCGCAACGGCGTGATGCCCATGAAATGATGGCCGAGATCTTCAACAATCTCGACCGCCAGGCCGAAGGCCGGTTCATCTCGTCTCTGGAAGATCGAAACCGCGAATCCGCGGAAAAAATCAAGGCCTTGATGTTCACCTTCGAGGATCTCGAGAAACTCGACGGCACCGCCGTCCAGACCCTGCTGCGGGTCGCCAACAAGGACAAGTTGGGCGTCGCCTTGAAGGGCGCCTCGGAAGTGTTGCGCGATCTGTTCTTTTCGAACATGTCCGAACGCGCCGGCAAGATTTTGAAAGAAGACATGGAAGCGATGGGCCCGGTCCGCCTCAGCGACGTCGACGAGGCGCAAACAGAAATCGTGCTAGCCGCCAAGGACTTGGCCGACAAAGGCGAGATCCTCATCGCCGATGGCGGCGGCGACGACGAGCTGGTGTACTAATATGAGCACGGAAACCAGATTTCTCTTCGAAACCGATTTCGGCAATCCGGACGCGAACGAGAACCAAGCGCGCAAATACAGCGAAGAGGATATTACCGCGGCGCGGCAAGAAGCCTTGGACGCTGCGCGTGGTGAATTGCACAGCTACGAGGAAAAGCGCGCTGCCGACCTGCTCGGCGAAATTTCCACCAAGCTCGACACGCTTTCCGCGCAACGCGCCGAGGACCTGCAGTCGACAACCGAAAGCGCGGTCGACATCGCCGTCCTCATGTGCCGGAAAGTATTGCCGACATTAGCCGCGCAGAATGCTCTGGTTGAGATCGAGGGCCATATCACACGCGCACTAGCTGACGTGCATGGCGAACTGCGGATCGTGGTTCGCGTCTCGGAAGAACATGTCGCTGCCCTGCAGCCGCGCATCGAGAATTTCGCCAACGGCTTCGACGGCAAAATCGTGCTTTTGGCCGACGATCAGCTATCGCCGACCGATTGTCATGTGATGTGGGCCGACGGCGGAAGCGAGCGCGATGTGCAGCGCACCTGGTCTGAAATCAACAAAGTTGCCGACCAGATAACCGATGTCGGCATTGGCCCGATGACCCCCGAACCGATCGCCGAACCCGATCCGGAAGCCGCGACCGACATTCCTGAATTACCCAATGATATCAACGATATCGAACAACCTTCTCAAGTGACCGACTAGGAGCGTCTTATGGACGACACGGAAAATATAGATTTTGAAGATCTCGACGAGACCGCGGCGGATGCGCCGGCCTCCGAAGATATGTCAACCGATGACATCGACGGCATGTTCGATTCGGCCGCCCCTGAACAACCTGAGGTCGACCTCGGCGAGGAGGGCGTGGGCTCGGCGGCAGGCCTTGAGGCGGTTTACGATATACCGGTTCAAATTTCCGCCGTTCTCGGCAAATCGACCATGCAGGTCAGCCAATTGCTGAAGCTGGGCCGCGGCGCCGTCGTCGAACTCGACCGCAAGGTCGGCGAAGCGATCGACATTTACGTCAACAACCGCTTGGTCGCCCGTGGCGAAGTCGTTGTCGTCAACGAGCGCCTTGGCGTGACGATGACTGAAATTATCAAGTCGGACTGATCAGCTCATGACCGACACCGCCACCCAACGATCGCGTAACGCCGCCCGCGGCCGGAATAGCCGGCGCGGCGCGCAGCCGCGCGCCTTCGATGGCGCAACCGTGTTCGGCCTCGGCGGGGCGTTCGTTCTGATCACGATCGCCATCGTATTGGGTGGTTCGTGGGGAGCCTTTGTCGACCTGCCGGCGATGCTTATCGTGCTGGGCGGCACCAGCGCGGTGACGACCATAAGTTTCAGCCTCGCCGATATACGAACGACCCAAAGCATCGTCGCCAAAAGCTTATTTAAAACCACGCGCGACCCCGGCGAGGCGGCGCGTAACGTCATCTCTCTGGCGGAAACCGCCCGCCAACGCGGCACCCTGACCCTGCAGGATCATTTAGCCGGGCTGCGCAACGAACCCTATCTGGCCCGTGGTTTGACTTTGGTCATCGACGGAACGCCGGGCGCGGAGGCCGAGCGGCTGATGCGCAAGGAGCTTCACGCCATCGCCGACCGCCATGCCAAGGGCGCCAGCGTCTTGCGGCGCGCCGCCGATGTCGCGCCGGCCATGGGATTGATCGGCACCTTGGTCGGTTTGGTACAGATGCTTGGCAACCTGGAAGATCCCGCCGCGATTGGCCCGGCAATGGCCGTCGCGCTGCTGACCACATTCTACGGCGCGGTATTGGGCAATATGGTTCTCGCCCCGCTCGCCGGAAAACTCGAACGCAAGTCCGACGACGAAGCGCTGGTTAACGAAGTCTACCTGCTCGGCGTGAGTTCGATCGGCCGTCAGGAAAGTCCCCGCCGGCTGGAAACGCTGGTGAATACCATCCTGCCCTCCTCAAAACGCGTTTCGTTCTTCGACTGACGAAGATCCGATCCGCAACAGTGAAGTTAATTTTGGAGAATAAGAAATGCGATTGCTGATTATCGGCCGCCTGGGTGGACACATTACCGCGGCAAGCAAGATCGCCATTGCCCGCGGCGCAAAGGTCGCGCAAGTCGATGATATCGACTCCGGCCTGAACGCCATGCGCGCCGGCCAGAGCGCCGAACTGGTGATGGTCGACGTTGCCCTTGATGTCGGCGAACTGGTGTCGAGCCTGACCTCGGAGCGCATTAGCGTCCCGGTGGTGGCCTACGGCTTGGAAAACGACGCCGAGGCCGCGGTTGCCGCGATCAAGTCCGGCGCCAAGGAATATATTCCCCTGCCCCCCGATCCGGATTTGATCGCCGCCGTCCTCGAGGCGGTCTCCGAGGAGAGCGACGAGATTATTTTCAGCGATGCCGGCATGGCCGACATCATCAAGCTCGCCGACCGGGTCGCGCCGTCGGAAGCCTCGATTTTGATCACCGGCGAATCGGGCACCGGTAAGGAATTGATGGCGCGCCACATCCACCGCAAATCGAAGCGCGCGAAGCAGATATTCGTCTCGGTAAACTGTGCTGCGATCCCGGAAAACCTTTTGGAGTCGGAACTTTTCGGCCACGAAAAGGGCGCGTTCACCGGCGCCGTTGCCCGGCGCATCGGCCGCTTCGAGGAAGCCACCGGCGGCACCCTGTTACTCGACGAAGTCTCCGAAATGGACACCCATCTGCAGGCGAAACTGCTGCGGGCGATCCAGGAACGCGAAATAACCCGGGTCGGCAGCAACCGGCCGATCAAGGTCGATATCCGGTTGGTGGCCACCACGAACCGCGATCTGGCCGAAGAAGCCGCCAAGGGCACCTTTCGCGAAGATCTCTATTTTCGCCTCAACGTGGTCAATCTGTGGATGCCGCCGCTGCGTTCGCGCCGCGGCGATATCGCCGCGCTGGCCAACCATTTCGTCGAAAAATATTCCGATGCGAACGGCGTTTCCGAGTTGCCGATCAGCGACGCCGCTTTGCAGCTTCTGATGTCGCACCATTGGCGCGGCAACGTCCGCGAGCTGGAAAACACCCTGCACCGCGCGGTGCTGCTGTCGACCGGCGATGAGATCGATACAGACGCTATCCAGTTAACCGACATGTTGGACGGCGCCGCCTCAGACGATCCAACCGCCGTGGCCAGCGCCGCAACCCAAGGAACGACGGAAAACCTCGTCGGGCATACGGTTGCCGAGGTCGAACGCGAGCTGATCCTCGACACGCTTAATCATTGTCTGGGCAACCGCACCCATGCGGCGACCATCCTCGGCATTTCCATTCGCACCCTGCGCAACAAGCTAAAGCAATATACCGAGCAAGGCGTTCCGGTGCCGATGCCGGGCGAAAGCGCCGTCCTGTAAGTGGTGAGGCTGGAATCGCAGCAGACGTATTACGAATATGACTGATACCTCACAGGCAGGCGCCACCGATATCGCCACCACGGCTCCGGCCGAGGGTGCGGTGGATGCCGGCGAGACCCCGGCAGCGGGTGGCGGCGGCGACGCCTTCGGTCAGTTTACCGCCCTGTTCCGGCGCCCCGATATCGGGCTGGCGCTGGGCATTGTCGCCATTTTGGTGATGCTGATCTTGCCGATGCCGAAATGGCTGCTCGACTCCGGTCTGGCCATCTCGATCACCTTCTCGGTGCTAGTGCTGATGACGTCCCTGTTCATCCGCACGCCCCTGGAATTCAGCTCGTTTCCAACGATTTTGCTTATCGCGACGATGCTCCGTCTGTCGCTCAACCTAGCGTCGACTCGTTTAATTCTGGCCGATGGCCATAGCGGGCCCGAGGCCGCCGGCCAGGTTATCCAGGCCTTCGGCAATTTCGTCATGAGCGGCAATTTCGTCATCGGCATCATCGTTTTCGTGATTCATGTATTGGTGAACTTTATTGTCATCACCATGGGCTCCGGCCGAATCGCCGAAGTCGCGGCACGGTTCAGCTTGGATGCCTTGCCGGGCAAGCAGATGGCGATCGACGCCGATTTATCGGCCGGTCTGATCACCGAAGACGATGCCCGCGAACGGCGCAAGAAATTGGAAGAAGAGTCGAGCTTTTTCGGCGCCATGGACGGCGCGGCCAAGTTTGTACGTGGCGACGCCATCGCCGGCCTGCTGATTACCTTTATCAATATCATCGCCGGCATGATCATCGGCGTCGGCCAACAGGGCCTGACCATGGGTCAGGCGGCCGAAGCCTATACGTTATTGACTGTCGGCGATGGCCTGGTCTCGCAAATTCCAGCGATCATCGTCTCCACCGCCGCCGGCATGGTGGTCACCAAGGCCGGGGTCTCGGGCAGCGCTGAGAAAGCCGTGTTCGGCCAATTGTCCGGCTATCCCGCCGCGCTTGGCGTTAGCGGCTTTCTACTGTTCTGCTTAGCGCTGTTGCCGGGTATTCCGTTGGTGCCGTTTATGGCCCTCGCCGGGGCGACCGGGGGCGGCGCCTGGCTAATAACGCAGCGGCGGCAAACCGCGATCGATGACGGCGAAGCGGCGGAAGCCGCCGAAGCCGCGGCCGCACCAGCCGCCGAAGAGCCCATTTCGACGGCCTTGCAAATCGACCAGATTCGGCTCGAATTGGGTTACGGATTGCTGGCCATGATTAATTCGGAAAAAGGCCAACGCCTGACCGATCAGATTCGCGCCTTACGGCGCCAGTTGGCGACCGAGATGGGTTTCATTCTGCCGGCGGTACGGATCCAGGATAATATGCAGCTTGGCCCAACGACTTACATTGTGCGGGTCAAGGAGATCGAAGCGGGCCGCGGCGAAGTGCGCCCGAACATGCTGTTGGTGATGGACCCGCGCGGCGACGCCATTACGCTGCCCGGCGAAGAAACGGTAGAGCCGACCTTCGGCTTGCCGGCCATGTGGGTCAGCGAGCCGAACAAGGAAGAAGCCCTGTTCCGCGGCTATACGGTGGTCGATCCGCCGACCGTGATCACCACCCATCTAACCGAATCCGTCAAAGACAATATGGCGGAAATGCTGTCCTACGCCGAAACCCAGCGGCTGCTCGACGAGCTCGACAAGGAACATCAAAAACTGGTGTCCGATCTGGTGCCGAACCTCATCACCGTGGGCGGCATCCAGCGCGTCTTGCAGAACTTGCTCGCCGAGCGGGCCTCGATCCGCGACCTGGCGACTATTCTCGAAGCGATCAACGAAGCCTGCGCCGCGACGCGAAACGTTTCGGTCATTACCGAGCATGTGCGTTCGCGCCTGTCGCGCCAGCTCAGCGATGCCTATATCAACGACGACGGCTTTTTACAGATCGTCACCCTGTCGCCGGAATGGGAGCAAGCGTTCTCCGAATCGTTGACGTCGGATGGCGACGAGGTTCATCTGGCGATGGCCCCGTCCCGGCTGCAGGATTTCATCACTGCGGTTCGCGCCGAATTCGACAAGCACGCCATGGCTGGCGAGACGCCGGTCTTTTTGACCAGCCCATCTGTGCGACCCTATGCGCGATCCCTGATCGAACGGTTCCGGCCGCAGACCACGGTCCTGTCGCAAAACGAGATTCATCCCAAAGTACGTATTCGCACGCTCGGGGTGGTCTAGGAAGGAGGCGGCATGAGTCAGACGGTTACATCCAGTGTTACCGCGCTGCCGACAGCGTCCTCGGGCCCGACGGCCTCGGCCGGCAATGGCAATACCAGCGGCACCGGCTCTGGCACGATTCTGCTGCCCCACCCCTCGCCCAGCCTGTCGGCACAAGCCGAAGGGCAGTTGATCCGCGCGGTTGTCGTGGGGCCGACCGCCGACGGCAAAACCATCGTCGATACGCGTTTCGGAAAATTCGCCCTGCCCCTGGCGACCACGCCGTCGTCGGGCAGCGTCTTACAATTACAAATCGTCAAATCCGGCACGCCGGTCGAACTGCTATTGCTTGGATCGGAAAACCGGGCGCCCGCAACTCAAACGTCGGCGCTTATCCGCGTGCCCCAGCCGCCGCCGGCACTGCTGACGCTAACCAATGGCGAACTGTTTCGCGGCCTGGTCGTCAATGGCGCTGCCGACGGCAAGACGATCATCGACACCAGGTTCGGTCAGCTTACGCTGCAATTGAGCAACCCGCCGGCGAACGGCAGCACGCTGCAGCTGCAAATCGTCAAATCGGGCACCCCCCTCGACCTGCGTCTGGTATCAACCGAAGCGCCGAACGCCGGACAGGCACCGGCAGCGAAGAGCGCGTCGTCGGGCGCGCTGACCGTGGGCGAGACCGTGGTCGGGCGCTATGCCCCATCAGCAAACAGCGCCGCTGCGGCCAGCCCCGGCGGCCTGACGGCCGGCGGTTTCCACGCCAGAGTCGTGGCCATTCATGCGACACCGCCAGCCGCGACAGCGGCGACCGCCAATGAAGCCGTCGTGACCGGGCGCATTGTCGCCTCGCAAACCGGCGGCCCAACGGTGATCGAAACGGCGGCGGGGCGGATCGCCCTGCCGACCACCGGCGGCGCCCTCACCGGCCGGTTCGTGACCCTGCAAATCGTCGCCGAACCCGGCACCGTGCTGCCCACCAATCCCAGCACCGCCTATCAACGCTCGTTGATGAGCCTATCCCACAATTGGACCGCCCTGGCCGATGTGATTGACGCCGCAACCACCAGCAACCCGCAGGTCGCCGCGCAATTTTCCGCGACGGCGATCCCCAATACCGGCGTCACCCTGACCAGCGGCATCGCGCTGTTCCTGGCGATCCTGACCCGCGGTCAACTGCCCGAATGGCTCGGGCCCGACGTGGTGCGCCTGATGGAGAGCACCAACCGTCAGCCTTTGCTCAACCAATTGAGTGACGATTTCAATCAAATCGTCCGTTTGGCCGGTGAACCCACCAACAGCGATTGGCGCGTCGCCATGCTGCCGCTCCTGCACGATGGCAGCTTGCAACAAATTCGGTTGTATTTGCGTGAACGCTATGGCGGCGAGGAAGACGATAAAAAACTCGGCACCCGCTTTGTCATCGAAGCCTCGCTCAGCCATCTCGGCGATATTCAGCTCGACGGGCTGGTGCGCGCGGCGCGGTTCGACCTGATGGTGCGCACCCAAGCACCGTTGCCACGGGCGATGCGAAGCGAGATTGCCGAACTGTTCGCGCAGGCCAATGAAGAGTTTGGCGTGCAGGGACGCATTAATTTTCAGGTGCAAGAACGGTTTCCCGTGGACCCGGTCGACGAGTTATCGGAACACGCGGTCGGCGTTTACGCCTGAGCGCGCCGTCACGACTGGCCGGGCGTACGCGCTCGCCGATAGGCTGTCATCCCCACTTCGTCCAAAGTTGCCTGTTCACGCCGGCCCGCTTCCGCTACCGCACGCTGATCAGCCAGGGACTGGGCCAATTCAAAACGCTTCATCTCGCGGAATGCATCGGCGACTTCGTCGGCGGCGACCGCAATCTTTTCGTTCACTTGGGCTAAGCGCGCTTCGAACCCGCCGCGGCGCGCCTTCGCCGAGGCGATGTAGCTGCCAAAGCCAAACGAGCTTTCGGCGTCGCCTCGCGCGGCCTCGGTTTCGCAGGCGACTTCGATCGACAGATTTTCCATCATCGCCTTGATGTTCGCCGCTTCGGTTTCAAAGCGGGTCAGCACCAGACGTTTCTCGTCGAGCTGCTCCTGCTTCAATCGGATGAGGGTGGGCAGGGATTTCACGCCTACGAGCCGCCGGTGCCGAAGGGTTCATCCAGGGGCATCATGCCGGGCGCCTGTCCCGGCGTCGCCATTTGCGGCGACATGGAATCGTCTCCACTGCCCTCGCCATCTCCTAAATCGATTATGTCGGCCAACGCCTGATAGCCGTCGTCAAGCAGCGCGCGCTCGTTGACCGGCTGGTTCATGAAGGCTTCAAGTGCGGGGTAGTAGCGCATGGCCTCGTCGACCCCAGCGTCGGACCCTTCGCGATATGCGCCGAGCCGGATCATTTCAGCCATATCCTCATAACGCGCCAACAGGCCGCGCGCGCGCATCACCAGCGCGTTTTCTATTTCGCTATTACAGTCGGGCATGGTCCGCGAGATCGAGCGCAGAATATTCACCGCCGGGTAGCGGGCACGTTCGGCGATCGAGCGATCAAGGACGATATGACCGTCCAAGGTCGCGCGCACCGCATCGGCGATCGGCTCGTTATGATCGTCGCCTTCGACCAAGACCGTGAACAGACCGGTAATATTACCGGTGCCCTCGACACCGGGGCCGGCGCGCTCGAGCAGTTTCGGCAATTCGGCGAATACCGTCGGCGTATAACCCTTGGACGCCGGTGGCTCACCGGCGCTGAGACCGATTTCGCGCTGAGCCTGGGCAAAGCGCGTAACACTGTCCATCAGGCACAGCACCTCTTTGCCCTGATCGCGAAAGAATTCGGACAGCGCCAGGGTCATATAAGCGGCCTGGCGGCGCATCAGCGGCGGCTCGTCGGAGGTCGCGACAACCACGACGCTGCGGCGCAAGCCTTCTTCGCCAAGGTTATCTTCGATAAATTCCTGGACTTCGCGGCCGCGCTCGCCGATCAAGCCGATGACATTCACGTCCGAGGCGGTGTAGCGGGACAGCATCGACAGCAGCACCGACTTGCCGACGCCCGAGCCGGCGAAAATTCCCATCCGTTGACCCTGGCAGCAGGTCAGAAATGTATTTAAGGCCCGCACCCCGAGGTCGAGCTTGTCACCGACCCGGCGGCGTTGATGGGCGGGCGGCGGACTGTTGCGCAGCAAATAAGGGATCCGGCCATAGGGCAAGGGCGGCCCGCCATCAATCGGTTCACCCATGGCGTTAACCACACGCCCCAACCAGGCGGCATCGGGATGGATCACCGGCGCGGCGTCGGCCAGCTCCGCCTTAGAACCGATACCGACCCCGTCGAGCGAGCCAAACGGCATGAGCAGAGCGCGATCATCGCGAAAACCGATGATCTCACAAATCACCGGCTGTCCATCGCGGGCCTGCAAATGGCACCTGCCGCCAACTGAAACAGCGCGCTGAACGCCCCCGACTTCGACCATCAAACCCTGCACAGCGGTGACGCGGCCATAGAAAAACTGCTCAGAAACACGCTCAATGCTGGCTTGGATATTCGGAATATTAACCATCAAGTATTAATTTTTTCCCATAATTTCGGCCGACCCAGCCGCGCCGCGAGTGCCGCTAAGGCCCTGAAGTCCCAGCTATTCTATGGTTTACGTGCTTAAGGTTCAGTAAAGAGCGAATCGGCGTCGGAGGCGAAAAATAAATTGTGGCAATAATTTGTTAACCAAATCGGGGCTATCTTGTTAATGATGATTACCAAGAAAACCCGACCGGACGTGTCGGGCCTCATTCAACGATCGGAGTAACAGTATGCGCATCCTGCTTATCGAAGACGATTCAGCAACGGCGCAAAGCATTCAGTTGATGCTTAAATCCGAAGGCTATATCTGCGATACCACCGATCTGGGCGAAGACGGCCTGGAAATCGGCAAACTCTACGATTACGACAACATGGTTCTGGACCTGATGTTACCCGATATCGATGGCTACGAAGTCGTCCGGCGCTTGCGAGAAGCGCGGGTCGAAACCCCCATCCTGATCCTGTCCGGCCTTAACGAGGCCGACAACAAGATCAAGGGTCTGGGCATCGGCGCCGACGACTATCTGACCAAACCCTTCGATAAGCGCGAGCTTATTGCCCGGGTGCAGGCGATTGTTCGCCGCTCGAAAGGTCATGCGGATTCGGTGATCAAAACCGGCAAACTCGAAGTCAATCTGGATGCCCGTACCGTGGAGGTTGATGCCAAACCGGTACACCTTACTGGCAAGGAATATGGCATTCTGGAGTTGCTGTCCCTACGCAAGGGCACGACCCTGACCAAGGAGATGTTCTTAAACCATCTCTATGGCGGTATGGACGAGCCAGAACTGAAGATCATCGACGTATTCGTCTGCAAGCTGCGCAAAAAACTGTCGCAGGCGTCGGAAGGTGAGAATTATATCGAGACAGTGTGGGGCCGCGGTTATGTCCTGCGCGATCCGATCGCCGACCCAGCAGACCAAAAATCGGCAGCCCAAGCAGCGTAACGCCGCCGATCAAGCAATTAAAAAGCCGGCGCTTGTCGCCGGCTTTTTTATGCCCCCGCGCTGGGCAGATTAAAGCGAAATACGATCTCGTCGGGCTTCGAGGTTTCGACCGCCAAACCGCCGTCGAGCCCGCGCGCCATTACAGACGTATAGTAAGCGTGCGCCGAGCGCGGGGTCAGGTCTTCAGAACTGGTCTCGCCAGACAAGGCCCCCGATAATTCATCGTCCAGTCCGGCCCGTTCACCGGTGGCAGTCACGCGGACCGTGTAATCCCCGGTGCCGGGGGCCTCGGAATTAATGCGCAGCACGCCGCCGCGCGGCAAACAATCGCCGGCCAACATAGCGCCATTGAGCATGACCTTGATGGCGCCTAGGGGTGGGCTATTGTCGAGGGCATCGGTTTCGATCGTGGTGCGTTGGTTGCCACACACAGAGCGGATCAGCGCCAACGCATCGGCCACCGTAACGCCCGATGCGGAATTCCCCGCCGACCCATAGGCCAAACGAAAGAACTGCAGTTTTTCAGAGGCTTGCAACGCACTCTTCGTAATCAACCCCATGGTCTCGCCTTCAGCGTCATCGCCATATTCGGTGAGCAGTTCGACGCCGGTTTTCACCGCGCCCACCGGGCTGACCATATCGTGGCATAGTCGCGACGCCAGCAATTCGGCGACGTACAAATCGATTGTCGGGCTCATGCCCCCACCCCATTCCGTTCAGGCCTGTCAGCTGCTCCGGTTGACCGACGCAGTGACGACCAATCTAATGCGATTCGGTCTTGAATACTTCCTCTTGTATGACAGCGTTCCGCCATGTCTCTAAGTTTCGCCCCCGGCGCCCCCAGCGCCCTCGTCCGCCATCCCGACCAACCGGACTGGCGCCTGGGCATGGTTCAATCCACTATCGGCAATCGGGTAACGGTAAATTTTGCGCAGGTTGGCAAACAGACTATCGATACCGAGAATGTTGCGCTGGAATTAATCTCGGAAGATCGAAGTGGCTGATATTCGTAAATTTCATCATCCGGGCAGCGGTCGGCGCCGTGCCGTGCCGTTTCCCAAAGGACGCCAAGCCTCGCCGGAAGCGCTCGAAGAAATTCGCGCGCTGCTGGCGACAGATCCGCTGCAACGCAGCGAATTGATCGAATATCTGCATGCTATTCAGGACCGATATGCGTGCCTATCGGGGTTTCACCTTGCGGCGCTGGCCGAGTTGATGGGGTTGGCGCTGGCGGAAGTCTACGAGGTCGCCACCTTCTACGCCCATTTCGACGTTGTGGTGGATGACACGGAGACGCCGCCGGCGGAACTCATTGTCAGGGTTTGCGATAGTTTACCGTGCGCGCTGGCCGGCAGCGATGTTCTGCACCACGCCTTGGTGCAACAGCCGCCATCGGGCGTGCGCATCGTGCGGGCGCCGTGCATGGGGCGGTGCGACTGCGCGCCGGTTGCCGAGGTCGGTCATCGTCATATCGATAAGGCCACGCCGGAAACCATCGCCGCGGCGGCCGATGGCGGCGACACCGCGCCAGCCGTACCCGCCTACGCCAATTTGGCGAAATACCAATCGGTCGGCGGCTACGCCGTCTATGAGGCCTGCAAACGCGGCGAACGCAGCGCTGCCGATACAGAGGCCACCATCAACGATGCCGGGTTGCGCGGCATGGGCGGTGCGGGTTTTCCAGCCGCGCGCAAATGGTCGTTCGTGCGCGCCGAAGCCAAACCCCGGCGCCTCGCGGTCAACGCCGACGAAGGCGAACCTGGCACTTTCAAGGACCGCCACTTCCTCGAGACCGCGCCCCATACGGTGCTCGAAGGCGCGCTGATCGCCGCCTGGGCGGTCGAAGCCGAGGAAATTTACATTTATCTGCGCGACGAATATCCGGCGGCCCATGAAATATTGCTGACAGAAATTGCGGCGTTGGAGGCGACCGGCATCATTCGGCCTGGCCAGATCATTCTGCGCCGCGGCGCCGGCGCCTATATCTGTGGCGAAGAAAGCGCGATGATCGAATCGATCGAAGGCAAGCGCGGCCTACCGCGGCACCGGCCACCCTATGTCGCCCAGGTCGGTTTGTTCGGCCAGCCGACATTGGTTCATAACGTTGAAACCCTCTATTGGATCCGCGAAATTCTGGAGAACGGCGCGGATTGGTATCGCGGCAACGGACGCCATGGCAGCAACGGTCTGCGAGCTTATTCGGTCTCGGGCCGGGCCAAAGAACCGGGCGTCAAAATCGCCCCGGCCGGTATTACCGCGCGCGAACTGATCGACGAATATGCCGGCGGCATGGCCGAGGGCCACAACTTCAAGGCCTATCTACCGGGCGGCGCCTCGGGCGGCATTCTGCCCGCCACCTTGGCCGACCTGCCGCTTGATTTCGGCACCCTCGAAAAACATGGCAGTTTCATCGGCTCCGCCGCGGTGGTCGTCCTATCCGATCAGGATAGCGTACGCGCGGCGGCGCTCAATCTGATGCGGTTCTTCGAGGATGAAAGCTGCGGGCAATGCACGCCGTGCCGTGTCGGTACCGAAAAGGCGGTCAAGCTGATGCTCGCCGATACTTGGGACGCCGATTTGTTGGCCGAGCTGTCGCAAGCCATGCGCGACGCCTCGATCTGCGGCCTCGGCCAGGCCGCGCCGAACCCGATGGACAGCGTGTTGAAATATTTCCCGGACGAGGTCGGCGGCGGCGACGCTTAGTCGCCGAACACCCAGCGATAGATGCGCGAATCGTCTTGATAGCCATCATTGGCGACGAAGGGCTCGTTGTTCCAGAATTCCTCGGCCGCCGCCCGCCCGGGCAGCTCCAGCATCAATGCGGTGCCAATATTGTCGATACCGTCGGCGGAGCGGATCGGCCCGCGAAAAATAAAGCTGTCGTCATATTCGCGGAAGTAACGTTCATGGTCGTTGCGATGGGTGGCGAGCAAGGTCTCTGTATCGGCAATCTTCGACCCGGTGCACAGAAACTGCTGCAGACCCTTGCGCTGATAGTCGGCTTGCCGTTTGAGAAAACTATTCGACCAGCGGTGAACGTCAACGCCTCCATAGACCCCAGCCTTGGCGAGCGGATCGGCAGCAAGGAAGTTCTCGACCGCATGGCGATCATCGAGCTGAATGAAATAGGTCGTTCCCAACGTGTTCAAACCATCGTCGGACACCACATGGCCGTAACCGATGACCTGTTCGCCGAACGAGGCCACGTACAGCCGCTGATCTTGCAGGTAGGTCCCGCGCGCTTCCAACGTGCCCGCCTCGTCCCAGCAATAGATCGCCCATTCCGCGGGTTTGCTGGCGTAGTACGCCTTCAGCTCTTCTGCATTAAGGCCGTACCGAGGATCGCCCGGTAAATATTCGGCAGACTCTCCACCCGCCATCTCGTCGCCCTCCCGGACACAACTTAATAGTGAATATGCGACAATTCCGTGGCAATCAATAGCCCCGTCAGCGCAGTAACTTGACATCGCAAGTAGCCTCGCCTACAAGCCGGCCCGCGATGATGCACCGAGCTACCATAGTCAAAACCGTGACTAACCGCGCCCCGCGATGGGGTGAAGCGGGCGGGTTCGAGTGCGCGTGGCGGCTGTCATAACAGCCATCGATTAAACGCAGTAAATCGCACACCGCCGGCATCATGCACGGCGGTTTTTATTTGTGCAGTTGCCGGTTCCCTCCCTTCCACGCTTTACGGGACAAAAGGCAATGGACAGCATGTACAAGATTGCCCACGATATTTCCGAAATCGACTGGTGGCGGCTCGCCGATATCATGGCGCGAGCCCCGTTGTTCGAGCGCAAACCGTTCGATTTGGCCCAGGCGTTTCGCAATAGCGATGCGGTAGTCTTTGCCCACGCCGATGGCGTGTTGGTGGGCGCCGCACGCGCGCTATCCGACGGCGTCTACTATGCCACGATCTACGACGTGGCCGTCGCGCCTGAACACCAAGGCTGCGGCGTCGGCCGTCAGATGGTCTCTGCCTTGCTCAGCAAATTGCCGGTCGAGCGGGTTTTCCTCACATCGGTGTTCGGCAAGGAAGGATTCTACGAAAGATTCGGCTTTCTAGCGCAAACCAACGCCATGGGACGCTACGCCGAACCGGCGCGAGGCCAGGCGCTGGCGTCGGGTGTCTTGACGGCGGTCCGCACAACAAGTTCATTAGGCGTCACAAAAACGTCCAATTAACCTAACAGAGTTTATGTTTATGCAGAGGAAAGCCTTGAAATGTTTGAAAACAATGCCCGCCTTGGCCGCGGATTGCGGGGATCGCTCGCGGTCGCTTTGTTCGCCCTGTTCCTGGCAGTGCCGCAAATGAGCGACGCTCAGGAAACCATCACCACAGCGAGCGGCCTCAGCTATATCGACACCGAAGCCGGTGACGGCGCGGAAGCGAAGGCCGGTCAAAACGCCACCGTGCACTACACCGGCTGGCTCTATCAAAACGGCGAGAAGGGCGACAAGTTCGACAGCTCGGTCGACCGCGGCCAGCCGTTCAGCTTTCCCTTGGGCGCCGGCCGCGTCATCCGCGGCTGGGACGAAGGTGTCGCCGGCATGAAGCCCGGCGGCAAGCGCACCCTCATCATCCCACCCGCGCTGGGTTACGGTGCACAGGGCGCCGGCGGCGTCATTCCGCCCAACGCAACCCTGATCTTCGAAGTCGAGTTGATCGAGGCCAAATAGTCTCTTTTGCGTCATCTCCGGCCAGAATTAAGGCGTTCTGGCCGGAGAGGCCCCTAGACACGACGCACTCCCGCGCGGCACCTTAGCGGGACAATGAGCGACAAACCGATCACCTTCACCCTCGACGGCCGCGCGGTCACCGCCGCGCCGGACGAGACCATCTGGCAGGTCGCCCAGCGCGAGGGGGTCGAGATCCCCCATCTCTGCTACACGCCGGAGCCAGGCTATCGGCCCGACGGCAATTGCCGCGCGTGCATGGTGCATATCGAGGGTGAGCGGCCGCTCGCCGCCTCGTGCCTGCGCCAACCCGACGAGGGCATGGTGGTCGAGACCCAGGCCGAACGCGCCACGGCGGCGCGTGACATGGTGATCGAGTTGCTGATGGCCGATCAGCCGGCGCGCGAAACCGCACCCGATCCGGGTTCTAAATTCTGGCAATGGGCCGACCGCGCTGGCGTCACCGACAGCCGCTTGCCAGCCCGCGACAGCAGCGAGACCCCGGCATCCGATCCCAGCCATCCGGCGATGGCGGTCAATCTCGACGCCTGCATCCATTGTAATTTATGCGTGCGCGCGTGCCGCGAGGTGCAGGTCAACGATGTCATCGGCATGGCCGGCCGGGGGGCTGCCGCCAAGATCGTGTTCGATTTCGATGACCCGATGGGGAATTCGACCTGCGTGGCCTGCGGCGAATGCGTGCAAGCGTGTCCGACCGGGGCGCTGTTGCCCGCCACCATGATCGACGAGGCCGGCATCGGCGTCGGCGCCGACGGGTTCGACCGCAGCGTCGATAGCGTCTGCCCCTATTGCGGGGTCGGCTGCCAGCTCACCTACCAGATCAAAGACGACCGCATCGTTAAGGTCGAGGGGCGTAACGGCCCGGCCAACGAAAGCCGGCTGTGCGTCAAAGGCCGCTTCGGCTTCGACTATGTGCACCATCCCCACCGCTTGACCACGCCGTTGATCCGCAAGGAGGGCGTGGGCAAGAGCTGGGACGACGAGGTCGACCCCGCCGATCCCTCGAGCCATTTCCGCGAAGCGACGTGGGAGGAAGCGCTCGACGCCGCCGCCAACGGTCTGCGCAAGGTTGCCGACAGCCATGGCGGCGACGCCATCGCCGGCTTCGGGTCGGCCAAGGGCTCGAACGAAGAAGCCTATCTGTTCCAGAAACTTATCCGCACCGCGTTCAAGACCAATAACGTCGATCACTGCACTCGGCTGTGCCACGCCTCGTCGGTGGCGGCGCTGATGGAGACCATCGGCTCCGGCGCGGTAACCGCGCCGTTCACGGCGGCGGAGGATTCCGACTGCATCATCGTTATCGGCGCGCGGCCGACAGAAAACCACCCGGTCGCCGCGACCTACCTCAAACAAGCCGCCAAGCGCGGCGCGACGCTAATCGTGATGGATCCCCGCGGCTACGCGCTGACCCGCCACGCCGATCATTTCGTGCAATTCAAACCGGGCACCGACGTGGCCCTACTCAACGCCATGATGCACACCATCCTCGACGAAGGGCTCGCCGACGACCAATATATCGCCGGCTACACCGAGGACTTCGACGCTCTGAAGGAAAAGGTCACTGCCTTTGCGCCGGAGGACATGGCCGAGGTTTGCGGCGTCGACGCCGAGACCATACGCACCATCGCGCGCACCTACGCCACCGCCGAGCGGTCGATCATTTTCTGGGGCATGGGTATCTCCCAACATGTGCACGGCACCGACAATGCCCGTTGCCTGATTTCGCTAGCATTGCTGACCGGCCAGGTCGGCCGCCCGGGCACCGGCCTGCACCCGCTGCGCGGCCAGAACAATGTCCAGGGCGCGTCGGACGCCGGCCTCATTCCCATGGTCTATCCCGACTACCAATCGGTCACCGACCCGGCGGTCCGCCAGCGGTTTGAGAGCCTGTGGGGGGTCGAGGATCTCGACCCCAATGCCGGGCTGACCGTGGTCGAAATCATGGACGCCGCGCGCGAAGGCCAGGTGCGGGCAATGTATGTCATGGGCGAGAACCCAGCCATGTCGGACCCCGACCAGCACCATGCGCGCCAAGGCCTCGCCGCACTCGATCATCTGGTGGTGCAGGAGATCTTTCTCACCGAGACGGCGGCCCACGCCGACGTCATTCTGCCGGCCTCGGCCTGGCCTGAGAAATCGGGCACGGTCACCAACACCAATCGGCAAGTACAAATCGGTCGCCCGGCGCTGCCCCTGCCCGGCGACGTACAGCAGGATTGGTGGATCATCCAGCAACTCGCCCAGCGGCTTGGCCTGGGCTGGGCCTATGGCGGCGTCGATGAAGTATTCGACGAGTTGCGACGGGCCATGGACTCGATCGACGGGATTACCTGGGAGCGCCTACAACGCGAAGACGCGGTCACCTATCCGTGCGACGCGGAGGATCAGCCGGGCCAGGAAATCATGTTCGCCAATGGCTTCCCCACAGCGTCGGGCCGCGGCAAGTTCGTGCCCGCCGATGTGCTGCCGCCCGACGAATTGCCCGACACCGACTATCCGATGGTGCTGACCACCGGGCGCATGCTCGAACATTGGCATACCGGCGCCATCACGCGGCGCGCGACCGTGCTCGACCATATCGAACCGGAAGCGGTGGCAACCTTACATCCGCGCGAGCTGCGGCGTCTTGAGGTCGACCCCGGCGGCATCATCCGGGTGGCAACCCGGCGCGGGATCATCGAACTGGCGGCGCGCGCCGACCGCGACGTGCCGGAGGGCATGGTCTTCATCCCCTTCTGTTTCGCCGAAGCGGCGGCGAACCTGTTGACCAATCCACAGCTCGACCCGTGGGGTAAAATCCCCGAGTTCAAATTCTGCGCCGCCAAGGTGGAAAACGCCGAACGCGTGGCCGCCGAGTAACGGCATCACACCCGGGATAGGGAGGAAAGAAGATGGACATACCCCGCATATCGGCCGCTGAAATGGAAGCGAAGCACGTCGTTCGCGTCGGCGATTGCCGAGGGTCCGACCTCGCCTATCTCGATCAGCGCATCCCCGGCCATGAACGCGAGATCGTCAATGTGGTCGGCATGAACGTTACCGAAAACCTCGAGGATCCTGATCTGGAACCGAAAGTCGGCAAGGCCCATGGCTTCTCGTTGGTCTATAACCGCGCCAAGGAAGGCAGCGGGTCGGGCGCCGCGCTGCACGCCCATCAGACCGAAGAGATATTCGTGCCGATGATCGGCAGTTGGGAGGTCTTCTGGCTTGAGGGCGAGGACGAACGCGCGGTACGGCTCGACCCGCTCGATGTCATCAGTGTGCCAATCGGTATTTACCGCGGCTTTCGTTTGGTCGAGGGCGGCGCCGATTCACTCATGCTCGCCATCGTCGGCGGCCCCGACGCCGGCCATGTTTCGTGGCATCCCAGCGTGATCGAGCGGGCACGTGAGACCGGACTGGAAGTCGACGAGAACGGAAACCTTCGCGAGCTCGACTAGGATTCGGGTCGCGCTAAACGCCCTCGTGCTTCGACAAGCTCAGCACGAGGGCTAGAGCGAACACAATAACATCGCCCTCATCCTGAGCTTGTCGAAGGATGAAGACGCAAGGACATACTTCGAGACGCCGGCTTTGCCGGCTCCTCAGTATGAGGTTATCTATTTTTGCGAAATTAAACCGAGTCCCTCATCCTGAGAGTCTGACCGGAAATGAAGTGAGCGATATCAGCGGTTTATCAATCTGACCCTCGAGCGTCATCACCCCCACCCCAACCCTCCCCCCTCAAGGGGGAGGGGGTAATAGCCAGCGGGTCGCTAATAATTTCCCTCCCCCCAGCGAGGGGGAGGGTTAGGGAGGGGGGTGGCGTTAGCCATTGCGTTTGGTTTTCTCCCACGGGGCGGGGAACAAGGTCTTAGAAACAAACAATTCATTTCCGGCCAGGCTCTGAGGAGGTGCGCAGCACCGTCTCGAAGGGTGAGAGCCTCATCTCTAAAGAAAGAAGCCCGACCGTTTTCACGGCCGGGCCTCTTCTGAGCTTTATCGGGTGCAAACTTTAGAAGCGAGCGGTCCATTGGCTGGCCCTGCTCGGCCGGAATACATACACAAGATTTCCGAACACTGCTCCCGTCTCTCCTCCCCTCCCTCGGGCCGTCTTACACACCGCCAGGTTATGTGCCTTCGCGGCGGCGGCGCGCTGGCCTCTCAACCTCGCGCCGTTCTTTCGAGGGCGGATTTAAGAGGGTTTGGGAACCAGAGTCAAACGGTACCTACGTCTGGGTTAGAGGGATTCTAATCGGCCAAAAACGATTCAGCGGCGGCGAGGTCTTCCGGCCGATTAACGTTAAAAAAGGGGTCAATTGCATCGACGGCGAACGCACCCACGCTCAGGTTGTAACCGCCGGTCCAGTCGTCGACCTTGCGAATCCCACCTTCGACAAGCGCAGCGCGGAGTTCGGCCGCCAACGCCACCGGCCAGAGGCCGAAGACCGGATGCCGCCGGTCACCGCTTTTTGCACACGCCATATCGCCATTATCGGCGAGAAGCGTCACTGTTAACCGTTCGACCAGGTCGTCAGGAAAAAATGGCGCATCAGTCGCGAAAGTCGCGATCCAGGCACATTCCGGCGCATGGATCGCTGCCCATTCCATGCCGGTCAGGACTCCCGCCAGGGGGCCGGCAAAACCCTCGACGGTATCGGCAGCGACAGGGATATCAAACGGCGCGAACCGCGCCGGGTCACCATTGGCGTTAATCATCAGACGGGATACTTGCGGCGCGGCGCGGTCGATGATGTGCGCGAGGATCGGCCGCCCCCCGAGGGAACGTAGACATTTATCGCCGCCACCCATGCGCCGGGACTGGCCGCCGGCGAGCAGAATACCGGCTATCGGGCCGATCCCCGTCACGCCGGCCGGGTCGCTCAAGCCGCGTCCTCGGACGTTGCCGTGCGTTTACCGCCCTGGGGTTCGGCGTCAAACTCAATGCGCTCCTGCCCCGCCAACGCCAGGAAACGATGACCGCGGGCGCGGCCGATCAGGGTCAAGCCCGCTTGGCGCGCCAGATCGACGCCCCAGGCAGTGAAGCCCGAGCGCGATACCAGGATTGGAATGCCCATATGGACTGTCTTGATCACCATTTCCGATGTTAGCCGGCCGGTGGTGTAGAAAATTTTGTCGTCGGTGCGAATGCCATTTAGGCGGATATAGCCGGCGATCTTATCGACCGCGTTGTGGCGGCCGACATCTTCCATATACAGCAAGGGCCGGTCCTGTTCACACAACACGCAGCCATGGATCGCACCGGCGGTGAGATAGAGGCTCGGCATGGTGTTGATTTCCTTGGTCAACGCATAGAGCCAGGACGTCCTGAGAACGGCGTCGCGGTTCAACGCCACATCTTCGAAACTCTCCATTAGATCGCCGAATACGGTGCCCTGGGCACAGCCGCTGGTCAGGGTCTTCTTGCGTAATTTCGCTTCATAATCGGTTTGGCGCGAGGTTCGCACCACCACGACCTCGAGATCGTCGTCATGCTCGACCTCAACAATATCGTCGTCCGGCAACAGCATGTTCTGATTGGCCAGGTAACCCACCGCGAGATATTCGGGATAATCGCCAACCGTCATCATGGTGACGATCTCTTGGCCATTGAGAAACAAGGTCAGGGGCCGTTCGACGACAACCGACGCCTCGACCCGGCCGCCCTGCTCATCGATCCCCACAACCCGCTCGGTCAGGCGGGGATCCTGTGGATTTGGCTTCACCAACTGCGCGGCCATGTTGCGGCTTCCATTATCAAACGATGCGCACAACCTAGGTCGCCCGGCCCAGTGCCGGCAAGACCAGCGAACAAAAGCATAGACGTGGCCAATGGGAATGCTATTTAGTTATCTTACCTACGTAAATTATATATCTTGTTAAAATATGCATATTTTTGCTCCTAAAATCATATCATCTAGCCGATATGGGTGAATTCGGCCAAGGTTTGATCAATGCGGCCACGCTGATCGTGTCGTTCGACAGCGATTTTCTCGGCATCGTCGGACTGTCCCTGCGGGTCAGCCTGAGCGCGGTGGTGATCGCCTGTTTGATTGGTTTTCCCTTAGGCGCTCTGCTGGCCTTAAGTCGCTTTCCCGGCCGCGGCGCCGCCGTCGCCGTGTTGAACGCGCTGATGGGCTTGCCGCCGGTCGTGGTCGGCCTGATCGTGTTCCTGGCGCTATCGCGCAGCGGACCGTTCGGCGTGCTCGGTCTGTTGTTCACGCCAACCGCCATGATCATCGCCCAGACCATCTTGGTCGCGCCGATCATCGCCGCTTTGACCCGCCAAACCGTGGAGGATCTGTGGGCGGAGTATGGCGAGCATTTGCGCTCGCTCAACGCCACCCGCGCCGACACCATCGCCACCTTGCTCTGGGACGGCCGATATTCCCTCACGACAACGGTGCTCGCCGGGTTCGGCCGGGCGATCGCCGAAGTCGGCGCGGTGATGATCGTCGGCGGCAATATCGACAATTTGACCCGTGTCATGACCACCGCGATCGCCCTGGAGACCAGCAAGGGTAATCTCGAGATGGCGCTTGGCCTCGGCATCGTCCTGCTGGTACTGGCCTTAACGGTCAACGGCGTATCGCAACTAATCGGCGCCAGCGCCCAGCGACAGGCCCTGCGCGCATGACCGCCCCATCGACCATCCTACCGCTCGACGTATCGTCCCTGGTCTACGAAGCCGGCGGCACGCGCTTGTTGCACGATGTCAGCTTTCGGCTCACCGCTGGCACGCGGACCGTCATGTTGGGACCCAATGGCGCGGGCAAGAGCCTGACACTTCGGCTGTGCCACGGACTGTTGACGCCAACCATGGGCGCCATCCGTTGGGGCGGTGAGGTTTCCAGCGACCCGGCGCGAACGCGACGCCATCAGGCCATGGTCTTCCAACGCCCCGTGCTGCTGCGCCGCTCGGCTCGCGGCAATATCGAACACGCGCTAAAACTACGCCGGGTGCCGCGTGCTGAGCGACGCGCCCGCGCCGAGCTGGCGTTGGCGCAAACCGGCTTGGCCGCGCTCGGCGACCGACCCGCCCGCGCACTGTCGGGCGGCGAGCAGCAGCGCCTCGCTCTGGCCCGGGCTTGGGCGACGACGCCCCAGGTGCTATTCCTCGATGAGCCGACTGCCAATCTCGACCCCGCGGCGACCCGCGCGGTTGAAACCCTGATCGGCGGGTTCCACGCCGCCGGCGCCAAAATCATTATGACGACCCACGACCTTGGCCAAGCGCAGCGCATCGCCGATGAGATCCTATTCGTCCATAATGGTCGGTTGCTGGAGAAGACCGCGGCCGAACAATTTTTCACCGCGCCGACAACGCGCGAGGCCGAGGCTTTCATCAAGGGAGAGTTGCTGTGGTAGACCTTTTCCGCCGCCTAGCCTGGCTGCTGTCGTTGCTGCCTTTAATCGCCGCGACACCCACCGCCGCTGAACGCCCCCTCATTCTGGCAACGACGACGTCAGTCGATAATTCAGGCCTCCTCAAACATCTGTTGCCGAAAGTCACAGCAGATACCGGACTGACCGTCCATGTAGTGGTGCGCGGCACCGGCGCGGCATTGCGGCTCGGTACCAGCGGCGACGCCGATGTGGTCTTTGTCCACGACCGGCTTGCCGAAGACGCCTTCGTCGCCGCCGGTCATGGATCCTTCCGCCGTGACGTTATGAGTAGCAACTTTCTGATCATCGGTCCGCACGACGATCCAGCCAAGATCGCCGATCTGCCCGACCCCGCCGCGGGCTTGCGCCGCATCGCTCAAACCAAAACATTGTTTGTCTCGCGCGGCGATGGCAGCGGCACTCACAATGCCGAACTTCGCCTCTGGACCGCGGCCGGGCTCGACCCTCGCGTGGCGTCCGGCACCTGGTACCGCGAAACCGGATCCGGCATGGGCGCGACCTTGAATATTGCATCGGCCCTCGATGCTTACCTGCTGACCGAGAGCGGCACGTGGGCGAATTTCGGCAATCGTGGAGCCCTTACGGTTCTCAACGATAATGCGCTCCTCAACCCCTATGGGATCATGCTGGTGAATCCGCAACGCCACCCTCATGTGCCCGAGAACGACGCCCGTAAATTTATCGATTGGCTGACCAGCCCGGTGGCCCAACAAGCCATCGATGAATTCACCATCAACGATCAGCACCCGTTTCGCAGCGCTGCCGGCGCAGAGACGACAGCCAAATAGACCCAACTATTGACCCTGGCGGAACGCGGGGCCATTTCTGTATTACTCTTTCCACGGGACCATTACGGAAGCTTACTCTTGTCTGCGCATCCCCTGCGATCCTTCGTATTGGCTGTCATGGCCACCGTTATTGTGGTGCCGGTTTCGCGCGCCGCCGATGATGACGAAACACCGCTGGTCGCTGTCACCGCGATTGTTCGCGACGCGTCAATCGACGCCCTCTACACCGGCATGACCGACGCCATGCGCGACGCCGGATATCACGACGGCGTTTCGGTTCGCCTGCGCTTCGAAAACGCCGAGGCGGATTCAAGGCGGGCCGCGCAATTGATCAAATCGTTCAGCCAAGACCGCGCCGATATCATCGTCGCGTTCACCGATCCCTCGGTACGCATCGCGGCAAAGGAACGGCTGCGAATTCCCCTGGTTGTAGCGGGTATCGGTCCGGCGACCGCGAACGAGTTACGCCGCAACCGCAATACGCGGCTGTTAACCGGCATCGTCGACGAAGAGCGCTACGACACTCAGTTGGCCCTCATTCGCGATGTGGCGCCGACAGTGCGTAGCGTGGCGATCCCGGTCAACGCCGACAAACCCTTAGACAGGGAAGTCATGCGGGCGATCACAGCATTTGCGCGGAGCATTGATCTGACGGTCGAACAATTGCCGGTCTCCGTCGAAAAGGAGCTGATCGCTGCAACCATCGAAGGCTATTCGCCCGAGGAGACGGTGATCCTGCTCGACAAACGTGTTTTTCCCGACGCGCCGGTCGACCGGATCATCGCCGCCGCCGAAGCCACCAGGCTTTTGGTGTTCACCAGCGATGAGGACACGGTTGTGCGTGGCGCGCTAGCCGCCATCGTGACCGACCCCTACGGCACAGGACGGCAAATCGGCCGATTGGTGGCGCGCATTTTAAAAGAGCCCTCGGCCGCCCGCACACCGCTGCAAGCGGCGGAGCCTTCCTACATCGTCATTAATCAAGACACGGCAACGCGGATCGGCGTCGAAATTCCCGATCCGGTGCTGGCCCGCCGGGGCCGGCTCATCGGCTGGGCCGATACCAATGGACCCCGGCCCCGCGACAAGCCGATCGTCCCCGACCCACCGCCATCCGCCGCGTCGGAAGAGGCCGATGCAACGGCAGATGACGACGACGCGGCTGAGACCGCTAATCCCCGTTCCACACCACCGTCCCGAATTCGCGAATATCGTATCCCGTAAGCTCGTCGGCCCTGGCGCGAAACGCATCACCGCGCGCGAAGGCTAGCAAGGTCTGGATCGGCGCTTCGAAGTAATCATGGCGGCGCACGATCAGATCGAAATATTCATCGGCCAGGGGCACGAAATCCAGTCGGTGGGTGCGCGCCACAGCGGCGATGGCGACACCAGCATCGGCCTTGTCATCGGCGATGAGCAGCGCCAAGTCGCCTTCCGTGTTGGCCGACGGCAACACCAGATTTAGATCGTCCAATGCGATGTCGGCATCCCCCAGAAGCTGGCGCAGCAGCATCTGGCTCCCCGCCCCCTCCTGGCGCTGACCAACGCGCGGCTTCGCCGTCCCGGCCAAATCGGCGATGCCGGCCAAACCCAGCGGATTACCGGCGGCCACCAACAGGCCCTGCACGCGCTGCGCCCAGCGGATCACCACCACGTCGCGACCGCCCAGCGCGCGGCTAACCCAGGGAACATTGTAGGTACCGGTCTCGGGATCGCGCATATGCGCCCCGCAGGCCGCCGCCGCGCCATCGGCCACCCGCGACAAGCCATCCAGGCTACCGCCGCCCAAGATCGCCAAGCCGCAGCCGCTTTCGCGCACCGCCCAATCGAGCAATGGATCATGGCTGCCGGCGATGATCGCCGGCGCCGGCCCCAAGGCGATCTCAGGCGATTGAACCCCCTGCAGCACCCACCGGTCGATCAGCGCCTTGGGGAACAGCCATTTTCCCGACCGGCGCGAACAGGGAATATTGCCCTGGCGAACCAGGTCATAGACCTTGCGCTCCTTAATACGCAGATAATCGGCGACTTCGCGGGTGGTCATCAGGTCGTTCATGGTCGTTTTTCCGGCACCAGCGGCGAAATTGGAGGATATAACCTGTTATTTTTAGCATATATATGTTGTTTTTTTCTATCGTAATATGTCGCCCGAATGTTTCCGAATAGACGCCATTGCCGTAGATTTGTCGGCCCCCTACTTCTTTCGCCGCAGATGTACTACATACATCTCTTGAACAGCGGCAGCCTTTCGAGAATATGCCATGAGTAATGCCCCTCTGATCGATCCCTTCGATCGCCAGATCAATTACCTGCGGGTGTCGGTCACCGACCGCTGCGATTTGCGCTGCGTATACTGCATGGCCGAGGACATGACCTTCCTGCCCAAGGCCGAGGTGCTGTCCCTGGAAGAGCTCGACCGCCTGTGCAGCGCCTTCGTCGATATGGGCGTGCGCAAGCTGCGGCTGACCGGCGGTGAACCGCTGGTGCGCAAGAATGTCATGTGGCTGGTGAACCGCCTGGGCCGCCATCTCAAAAGCGGCGCGCTGGAAGAACTGACCCTAACCTCGAACGGCACCCAACTGGCGAAATACGCGCAAGAGCTTGCCGATGCCGGCGTGCGGCGGATCAATGTTTCCCTCGACACGCTGGATGCCAACAAGTTCGCCGCGATTACCCGCTGGGGCAATCTCGACCAGGTTCTCGACGGTCTCGCTGCAGCCAAGCAAGCTGGCCTGGCGGTCAAGATCAACACGGTGGCGCTGAAGGGTGTCAACGACGATGAGCTGGACCGGCTGCTGACCTGGTGCGGCGAATGCGGCTTCGATCTCACCTTCATTGAGGTGATGCCCATGGGCGAGATCGGCGAGCAGCGCATCGACCAATATCTACCTCTCTCGATGGTGCGGGCCAAACTTGCCGAGACCTGGACGTTGACCGACAGCGACCACCAGACCGGCGGCCCGGCGCGTTATGTGGACGTCGGCGAAACCGGTCAGAAGCTGGGTTTCATTACCCCGCTGACCCATAATTTCTGCGAATCCTGTAATCGCGTGCGCCTGACCTGCACCGGCACGCTCTATATGTGCCTGGGCCAAGATGACGATGCCGATTTGCGCAACGCCTTGCGGGCGAGCGACGATGACGCAGCCCTCCAGCAAGCCATCCGCGAGGCGATCACCCGCAAACCCAAAGGCCACGATTTCATCATCGACCGGCGCTCGAACCAACCCGCGGTCGGCCGGCATATGAGCGTCACCGGCGGCTAACTCTCAAAACCGTAGGTAACCGGCACCGGGTCAGGTCCGCCGAATGTTGGCGCGCTTATTGTCAAACGCTTCCGGTCTCGAACTACGCCAAACTTGGCCAATTCCAAATTGACTCCCGCGAGGGCGGCCCATACCGTGGTCTCCTGTAAGACTGCTGTTTTAGGAGCTGTTTCACCAAAAAGCATATGTGCCGGACACGCATCGCCCCCGTGGGAGCCGATGCCAAAAATGGGGACGTCCATGAGCGCAGAAACGACACTTGTTGAAGAATCGGGTGTTTCCGATATCCGCCGCAACGACGCGTTGGAAGAGATACCGATCCTCGATCTAGGCCCCTATCTTGCCGGCGAAGCGGGCGCGGCTGAGAAACTGGTCGCCGAACTGCGTTACGCGCAGGAAAATATCGGTTTCTATTTCATCATCAATCACGGCGTGACGCCGTCGTTGTTCGATCGCTGTTTCGACGAACTCAAACAGTTTTTCGCACTGCCCTTCGAAGAGAAGATCAAGCTAAAATTCGATACAGACATGATCGGCTATATTCCGCCGAAATCGACGATCTATGAAACCTCGACAATCAATGAGAACACCAAGAAGGATCAAAACGAGACGATTCTGATCGGTGTCGAATTCGATGCCGACCATCCGCGCTATCAAGAGGGCCGCCGATTCCGAGTACCCAATAAATGGCCGCAATCATTGCCGAGCCTGCGCGAAACGATGGTGGAATACCAGCAGACCATGATGGCGCTTGGCTGGCAGTTGCTGCCGCTCTACGCGCAGGCGCTGGATAAACCGGCGGATTATTTCAATCCCTATTTCGAGAATGAACCCCACTGCATCGGCCGCAATTCGCACTATCCAGTGGTCGATCTGGAGGAGAACCAATTCGGTATCGCGCCCCACAGCGATCATGGCTTTATCACCCTGTTGCCGCTATCCGAGGTGCCAGGACTCGAAGTCCTGACCCAGTCGGGCAAATGGATTCCAGCGCCGCATATCCCCGGCGCGATCCTGGTCAACACCGGCGAATTCCTCAACCGCTGGACCAACGGGCGCTTCATCGCGACACCCCACCGCGTGGTGTCGCCAGCGGCCGACCGCTACGCCATCACCTTCTTCTACAGCCCATGCGACGAGGCGGTCGCCGAGCCCCTCGACACCTGTGTCGGCCCCGGCAATCCGGCGCAATATGAGCCGATGAGTTTCATCGAATATCTGGCCTTCTACACCGATGGCAATTTTCTTCACGAAAAACGAAAGCGAGGTGCCGCGGGGGACGCGGCGCTGGCTAAATAAGCCGACGCTATTTTGCTGCGCTTGGCTATTCCGCCGCGGCCGCCACCGACACCGTCGGTTCGCGCCACGCTGTCATCAGATCGGCCCGACACAGCTGCGCCTCGCCCATGTTACGCGCTTTGACATATCCGTAGCCGCGGATGCTTTCCGGAATACTGGCAATCTCGACCGCCAACGGGTGATTATCGCTGTGCAAGCCGTCGATAAGTTCGCTGACTGTCGCCTGGTATTCAGCGATGAGCTGGCGTTCGGCGCGCCGTTCTTGAGTATAGCCAAACACGTCCAGTTTGGTGCCGCGTAGAATTTTGAACCGTGCCAGCATCCCCATCACCCGAAGCATCCATGGACCGAAAGTGCGTTTGACCGGCAGGCCGGTATCGCGGTCTTTTCGGGTGAGTAAGGGCGGCGCTAGATGGATTTGCAGTTTGAAGTCGCCCTCGAACTGCGTGGTCAGTCGTTCGGCAAACCCGCTATCGCTGTAGAGCCGCGCAACCTCATATTCATCCTTGTAGGCCATCAGCTTATAGCCATAGCGCGCGACGGCTTCGGCGAATCCGGTCTGGCCCGGGGCCCTTTCCGCTTCGGCCGACCGGGCGGCTTCGACCAATTGTTGGTACCGCCGGGCGTAGCGGCGGCTTTGGTAGGCGCGCAACTGATCGACCCGACGGGTAATCATCTCGTCGAGATTTTCCGACAGTCTGAGGCTGTCGACCGTTGTATCCGGCTCGGCGATCGCCGTGGTCGTCTGCGGATCGATGACGGCGTAACAACCCATGTTGAAGGTTTCGATATTTGCATCAACGGCGATGCCGTTCAGCTCAATGGCGCGTTCGATCGATTCCGGCGAGAGCGGGATCAACCCGCGTTGCCAAGCATAACCCAGCATGAACAAATTCGCCGCGATCGAATCGCCCATCAGCGCCGTGGCAATACGGGTGGCGTCGACGAATTCGACCTGATCGCGACCAGCCGCCGCGACCAGCCGTTCGGCCAGAGCCTCGCTGGGAAACTGTAGGTCGGGGTCGCGGGTAAACTGGCCGGTAATCGCCTCGTGCGTATTGACGATAATCCGCGTCTCGTTGGGGCGAATGGTGCCCAACGCCAACTCGCCGCCGGCGACCAGTTTGTCGCACGCCAGTATCAGGTCGGCGGCACCGGAGGTCAGGCGCACCGCCTTGATGTCCTGAGGCTGCGCGGCAATTTGCACATGGCTGGTGACCGGCCCGCCCTTCTGGGCCATGCCGAACTGATCGACACCCGCGCATCCCAGCCCTTCGAGATGAGCCGCCATGGTCAATAGAGCACCAATGGTCGCCACGCCGGTCCCGCCAACCCCGGTGACGAGTATTTTGTACGGGCGGCCGGGTTCGAGGCCGGGACGCGTCGGCTCCGGCCAATCCTCCAGATTGGTGGGCATCAGCCGGCGGTTGACGGAACGTCGCGGTTGCCCACCGATGACGCTGACGAAGCTGGGACAGAAACCATCGGCGCACGAATAGTCCTTGTTGCACGATGACTGGTCGATCTGGCGCTTACGCCCATATTCCGTATCGAGCGGCAGCACCGACAGACAATTCGAACGTTCGTTGCAATCGCCGCAGCCCTCACAGACCGCTTCGTTGATGAACACCCGGCGCACCGGATCGTTCATCGTGCCGCGCTTGCGCCGCCGGCGCTTCTCCGCCGCGCAAGTTTGGTCGTAGATGATCACACTAACACCGGGGACCTCGCGCAATTCACGCTGTACGCGGTCGAGCGCCTTGCGGTGTTCAAACGTGACTCCGGGGGCAAATTTTTCGCTTTTCGGATATTTTTTTGGCTCGTCGGAGACCAGCGTAATCCTGCGCACGCCCTCTCCGTAGACCTGCTGCGAAATCAGCGCCGGGCTTAATGGGCCGTCATGGGGCTGACCACCGGTCATGGCAACCGCATCGTTGAACAGAATTTTGAAGGTAATGTTGGTGGCGGCGGCAATGCTGGCGCGGATGCCGAGCAAGCCGGAATGGTAATAGGTGCCGTCGCCCAGGTTCTGAAAGATGTGGTCGGTCTCGACAAATGGCGCCTGGCCAATCCAAGTCGCGCCCTCGCCGCCCATATGGGTGTGATTGCTGGTATTGCGATCCATGTTGACCGCCATAAAATGGCATCCGACGCCGCCATGAGCGCGGCTGCCGTCGGGCAGCTTGGTCGAACTGTTATGCGGGCAGCCGGAACAAAAGGTCGCGCTACGCACCACCGACAGTGCCTCGCGTTCCCGCGCCGCCTTTTCCTGCTGGCCGAGGAAGGCGATCCGCGCGGCCATTTGGTCGCTGGTGTGGAAGTGCGCGATGCGTTTCGCGATGGCCTTGGCGATGTCATCGGGGGTCAACTCGCCGCGCCCGGACACCAACGGATTCCAGTTCTCGTCACCGCGCCCGACCACCGCGGGCCGACTGCCCTCCGGCAACACGTAGAGCAAATCCTTCACCTGGGTTTCGACCACCCGGCGTTTTTCCTCGACCACCAGCACTTGCTCGGCGCCGTTGGTGAAGGCGTAAATCTCGTGGCCATCGAGGGGATGCGGCATACCAATTTTGAACAGCGAAATACCCAGTTGCATTGCGGTCTGATCGTCCAGGCCCAACTCGTGCAATGCCTGATGCGCGTCGAGCGCCGCCTTGCCACTGGCGATGATCGCCAGACGCGTGCGCGGCGCTTGGATAAGCGCGCGGTTGATCCCATTCGCCCGCGCAAATGACCGTGCTGCCGCTAGTTTATGCGCTGTCTGGCGCGCCTCCTGGTCATGCCACGGATCGGGCAGCCGGATGTTGAGCCCGCCCGGCGGCATCTTGAAATCGTCTGGTATAACGATGTTCGGGCGGCCGGGATCGGCATCGACAGAGGCGGCCGTATCGACAGTGTCGGAGACCGTCTTAAAGCCCACCCAGCTGCCGCAATAGCGCGACATCGCCCAGCCGATCTGGCCGTAATCGAGGATTTCCTGAACGCTCGCCGGATACAGCACCGGCATCATCAGGTCGACAAATGTCGGTTCCGATGTCGCCGGCGTGTCGGTCGACATCATCGCCGGGTCGTCACCCACCGCCACCAAGACGCCGCCATGCGCCGAGGCGCCAGCCAGATTGGCGTGGCGGATGGCATCGACGCTACGGTCGAGGCCCGGCCCCTTGCCGTACCAAAGCCCGAATACGCCGTCGTAGCGGTTATCGCCGTGCAACTGCGCCTGTTGGCTGCCCCAAATTGCCGTCGCCGCCAGGTCCTCATTGACCGCTGGCTGAAATTGAATGTTGTTGGCTTCGACCAAGGCGCCAGCGCGCCAGAATTCGCGGTCGACATTGTGCATCGGCGAGCCGCGATAGCCGGAGACCAGACAGGCCGTATTCAGCCCGTTGTCCCGATCCCGTTCGGCCTGAACGATCGCTAGCCGCACCAGCGCCTGACTGCCGGTTAGATAGACGCGCCCGTCGCGGCGCACATATTTGTCGTCAAGCGTAACCTCGGCTAGGGACATCGCTCACCTCCCGGTACGGTGGAAATAGCGCTGCGATGTTATCACGTTGGCGCGCGACGTCGAATGCGGGCGACCACACCGCCGACTATCTCGAATGGTACGTCACCCAGAACCTCACCGGCAGGAAACGCCGTAATTTTCGATAGGTGGGCGGTCGCTATTCCAGCACGACCTGATGGGCGAATTTGTCGCCGTCGGTGAAGGTGATCAACTCGAACCCTAGTAACTTGGCCAGATCGAAAAAGGTGTAGCGGTCCGCCGCCGGCTGTTCCTTGAAGAATTGAGTAGAGCGCGCCATCGCCGTCAACATGGCGAACAGGGCGCGGGCGCGAAACAAGGTGTTGTAGCCGCTGTCATTGAGCCCGGCGACGATCAATTTTTCCGATTCCGCGCCCTTGGCGAAAATCGCGAACTGCGGCGGATAGGGGTTCTTCAACATCTGCGCGGTCAGAACGGTCACGAACCCGATGCGGCGCAGGCGGTCGCTATCGTGCAATGTCGGCACCCGCGCGTCGTAGACTTCGCGCGACGCCGGCTCTGGATAGTAGTAATCGACATGGCGGTCGGCGGCCCATCCGGAGTTGGCGCCAAGCCCGATTACGCCCACCGCGATTGCCAGGGTGTACAAAAACGTCTTTCTCATATCCGTGCCTTTCTCGGGGCGTTGCAACCCATGGATTAATATATCGATTCCGCAGTTTCGGCCTGCACTTTGGCTGCGTGAATACTAAATGACAACCAATTGACAAATAGTGGTCCGGCGCAGCCGCTGGGCTATACTCCGCCGCGCAAACACCAGGTTCCCAACCGACCCTCCCGCGCGCCCCTAACTCTAAGGAAACCAAAGCACGTGTCAGCCAAGGCGAAAGACCAAGTAGCGGCCGTCAAAACGGATCGGGTGGCCATCGTCGCCGCCGATTTCGACGACGCGCAAACCGCGCTCACAGAATTGTCGAAAATTTACGACACCGTCGAGCCGCAAGACGCCAATATCATTGTCGCCCTGGGCGGCGACGGCTTCGTATTGCAAACCCTGCGCCACTATGTCGACCACAAGATCCCGGTATTCGGTATGAACCGCGGCTCGATTGGTTTCCTAATGAACGATTATTTGACCGAGGATTTGCCGAAGCGTTTGGCAAACGCCCAGTCGATGACGCTCTATCCGCTACGTATGCGCGCCAAAACCGCGGACGGGGCGATGCACGAATCCTTGGCGATCAACGAAGTCTCCCTGCTACGTCAAACCTACCAGGCCGCGAAACTTGAGATCGAAGTCGACGGCGTCGTGCGCATGGCCGAACTCATTTGCGATGGCGCCATGGTCTCGACCCCCGCCGGCAGCACCGCCTATAACCTGTCGGTGGGCGGGCCGATCATTCCCTTAAGCGCAGAAATCATGGCCCTGACGCCAATCAGCGCCTTTCGGCCGCGGCGCTGGCGCGGGGCGCTGCTCCCCCACACCGCGCAAGTCCGCTTCAAGGTGCTCGACAATAGGAAACGGCCGGTCAGCGCCACCGCCGACGATACCGAAATACGCGATGTGGTCGAAGTCGAGGTCGGCGAAGAACGTGCTTCTAGTTTCCAGCTCTTATTCGACCCCGAGACCAATCTTGAGGAACGTATCCTCAAAGAACAATTCACCCCCTGATCACCGCCCCCGCACCCGTTTACCCCGACGCTATCGCCGACCGTGACTGAAAAACCCCCAACCGCTCCCGCGATCGAACTGACCCCGCCCGACATCGAACCCTACCGATCGGGCAATACAGGCGTACCCTACGTCACCACCTTCGACAGCGGGAAAATCGGCCCCCACGCGATGATCTGCGCCATCATCCATGGCAACGAATTATGTGGCGCCATCGCGCTCGACCAATTATTCCAACGCGACATTCGCCCACAACGGGGTCGTTTCACTTTGGTCTTCGCCAACCCCGATGCGTACGACCAATTCGATCCGACACACCCCACGGCGTCGCGGTTTGTCGATGAGGATTTGAACCGGGTCTGGTCACCGGAAGTCCTGGCGGGATCGCGCGCCAGTCTCGAGCTTGAACGCGCCCGCGCGCTACGCCCTATCGTCGATACCGTCGATACGTTGCTCGACCTGCATTCCATGCAGTCGAACGGCGCGCCGCTCATATTGTCGGGGCCGTCGACGAAAGGCCGAAATCTGGCGGCGACTTTGGCGAGCCCGGCGGTGATCGTCGCCGACAGCGGACACAGCGCGGGAACCCGACTGCGCGATTATGGCGCCTTCAGCGACCCCGATGACGGGCGCAACGCGTTGCTTGTCGAATGCGGCCAACATTGGCGCGCCGACACCGCGGCGGTTGCCGTCGATACCGCCTACCGGTTTCTGGTCCGGCTCGGCATGGTCGATCTCGACGACGCCGCCTCTCATCTGCTGCCCGCCCCCGCGGTGCCCGAGCGATGGATAGACGTTACAGATGCGATAAATATGAACCATGACGATTGCCGTTTCAGCGATGACTATGCGGGCCTACAGGTGATTCCTGCCGCCGGCACCTTGATCGCCATGGATGGCGACCGCGAGATTCGCACGCCCTATGACGACTGCGTTCTGGTGATGCCGGCCCGGCGACTGGCGCCAGGGCAAACAGCGGTGCGGCTGGGGCGCTATGTCGAGATGCCGGTGACCGATGGCAACTGAGACCGCCAAGCCCGAAGCCGCCGTTCCGGCACGCCGCCCGTCGCCTGTCCACAAGCTGGGCCGCGAAGATCTCGGCAAGTTCGCCCTGGCGATCGCCATCGCCACCGGCGGCGGCGCGGTGTTCAGCTATTTCGACTTACCGCTGCCCTGGATGATGGGCGCAATGTTCGCCACCGGTGTGGCAACCCTGGGCGGCGCGAAACTCAAAATGGATTCGCGACTACGCATGCTGATGATCCTTGTGCTTGGGGTGCTGCTGGGCGGGGCTTTTTCGCCGGAAATCCTCGAACGCATTCCGCGCTGGCCGATCACCCTGGCGTCGCTGGCGATTTATGTGCTGATCGCCACCTTGGCGGCATTTTGCTATTTCCGCTACATCGCCAAGTTCGACCCGCGCACGGCCTTTTTCTGCGCCGTGCCCGGCGGCTTGAACGAGATGATCATCCTGGGCGAGAACGCCGGCGCCGACGAACGCCAGATCAGCGTCTCCCACACCACGCGCATTTTCTTCGTGGTGATGATGCTGCCGTTTTTCTTTCGCATATTCGGCGATTTGGGAACCACCGTGCGCACCTTCGCCGGCGGCCATGCTGGCGCCATCGGCCCCACCGACATGGCGATCCTAACCGGTTGCGCGGTGTTCGGCTTCTACGCCGCCCGCTTCGCCCGCATTCCCGCCCCCCATATTACCGGCCCCATGATCTTCAGCGCCGCCGTTCATTTGGCCGGCCTGACCTCGGCCTCACCGCCGGCGATCGTCGTCGCCATCGCGCAGATCATCCTCGGCGCCTCGGTCGGCGCCCGATTTGCCGGCCTGACCTTTCGCGACCTGGGCCGCATTGTCCGCCTCGGCGGCATCGCGACGGCGATCCTGCTAGCGATTACCATGTCGTTTGCCCTCGCGCTCACCGCAATAGCCGGGTTTCCGTTCTCCTCGCTGGTGCTGGCTTTCTCACCGGGCGGTCTGGTCGAGATGAGCCTGATCGCGCTCACCCTCGATATCGACACCGCCTTTGTCGCGACCCATCATATTGCGCGCATTGGCATCGTGGTAATCGTGGTGCCGATCATCTTCCAACTGCTGGTGCGTTTCGGCCTGATGGGTCCCGCGCCTTGAACGACCCCCTGAACCCCCATAGCCCTGCGCCGCCGCGGCGCGTAAAATAGTCAAAATCCAACACTGAAGGATGCTGCTGCCATGATCATCGAACAAATTTGGACGGGAAACGGAGGCCGCAATTTCTTTTATATGGTGGCCTGTTCCGACACTGGCGAGACGCTGGCCATCGACCCGATCGATCCGGCGATGTGCCTGGCCGCGGCCAAGGATAACGGCTGGGAGGTAACCCGCGTGCTCAACACCCACGAGCATGGCGACCATACCGGCGGCAACGATGCGGTGATTGCGGCGACCGGCGCCAAACTGCTCGGGCCGGCCAACGCCGCCGGCCGGATCGATAAGATCGACGAAGAGCTGCGCGACGGCGACGTGGTGAAAATCGGCACCAGCGGCGAATTCAAGGTGATGGAGACCCCGGGCCACACGCCGATCCATATCTCGCTGTTCGGCCACAGCGACACGCCCCACCTTCTCTGCGGCGACACGTTGTTCAACGCCGGGGTCGGCCATTGCCGCAGCGGCGATCCGGATGTGCTCTACGCCACTTTCAGCGAAAAAATCGCCGCCCTGCCCGACGAGACGCTGGTCTATCCGGGTCACGAATATATGGCGAACAATCTGGGTTTCACCCTGGATCGAGAGCCCGACAATGCGGTCGCCAAAGACCTGCTCGATGAGCTGGCGGATCAGGACCCGAATAATGCACGGATCACCACCCTGGGCCTGGAGCGGCAGATCAACACCTTCCTGCGCCTCGACAGCGCGTCTGTGCAGGCCGGCATCAAGGATCAATTCCCCGATGTGGGCGACGACCCGGATGCGAAAACCGTGTTCCTTAAACTGCGCGAACTGCGCAACAACTGGTAGGCGACATTATTCGGCGGCCCGGAGCGGGACAACCGCGCAATCCGCCGCCCTCCCCCGCGCCAACTCGCGGCAGGTTTACATCCGAGAGCGGCCCTCCTTTCTTTCTCGGGCCACAACCGTGGTAGGCTGTCGGTATGAAACGAGTGCGACCCGCCGCCCTTGCCATTCTAGCGTCTCTACTCCTGCCGCAGATGGCGCAGGCGCAGTTGTTCGATGCAGACCAACTCGCCAAGGTCGAGGAAGTCGAAGTTGTATTTGTATATGAAATACGCCCCGCCTGCCTGCTATCACCAGGTGACTTGAAAGACGAGGCGGAATGGGTTCTGCGGAACTCGGGCATTGCCGTTGCGGACCACGCATCCCAGATCGCGCACAAGCTTCAAATCAACGTCGTCGCAGAGCGGGCGTATACGCAAGGGTGCGCGGCCAGCATCTCAACCCAACTGGTTCGCCTGGATACACTGGACTCAGGATCGGTCGATAGCGTTAAGGAAAGCGCTTTTGTACTGGCCTATCAGAACCGCTTGAGTCTTCACATCGGCCCAGAACCCGGCTTCACGCCGCAACTGCGAATCTTCATCAATCAGTCGGTCACCGCCCTCGCTAACAAGATCGTCGAAGCCCGCACCGGCCGCTAGAACTTGCCGGCCGAAGTCACAGCGATTGGTGCCGCTATCGGGTGGGACGCCGACGACGTTCTCATAATCCGAACGGACGAGACTGTATCGACAAGGTTTAAAACCGTCAGGGCATCCGGCCGTGCGCAGATGCCCTCCGACCATGACCGATACGCCTAACCCAACCCGCGCAGCCAGTCGGCAATCGCCTGGCCGATTTCGTCAGGCGAGTCTTCCTGGATGAAGTGGGAACCCTTGACCCGCACTTCGCTCTGGTTGGTCCAGGTTCGGCAGAAATCTCGGCTCGGCCCGTCAGATAATATGGCGCCCGGGTCGGCATCGATGAATAGCTTGGGCAGCTCCGAGGTGGAGACCCAGGCGGCGAAGTCGTCGACGATCGCCATCACGTCCGCCGGTTCGCCGTCGATGGGGATTTGCCGCGGCCAAGTCAGGGTCGGCCGCCGCGCCTCTCCCGCGTCAGCAAACGGACGACGGTACTCGTCCATTTCTTCTTCCGTGAGATCGCGCAGGATCGAGCCGGGCAGCATGCGTTCGACGAAGAAGTTTTCGTCCAGCACCATCTTGTCGCCGGCCGGCGAGCGCATCGCCTGAAAGGCCGGGCGCGCGCGCTCGGGGAAATCATCCCAGGTCCGCGCCTGCACGATGGCTTCCATATAGGCGATGCCTTTGAGCGCATCGCGGTGGTGATTGGCCCAATCGAAGCCCAGCGCGCTGCCCCAATCGTGGATCACCAATGTGACGTTTTGGTTCACGCCAATTGCGTCGAGCAGGCCGGCCAGATAGTCGCGGTGCTCGACGAAGCGGTATCGGTCGGGGCCGCTATCGGGCAGCTTTTCGGAGTCCCCCATGCCGATCAAGTCCGGCGCGATGCAGCGCCCCACATCGGTCATGTAGGGAATTATATTGCGCCACAGATAGCTCGACGTCGGATTGCCGTGGAGAAACACAATCGGGTCGCCGTCGAGATTGCCGGTTTCCACATAGGCCATGCGGCGGCCCTTGACCTCGGCAAATTTTTTCTCGGTCCACGTCATGGATGTCTCTCCCTCGGTAAATCGACCGTGCCAAGTTAAAAAATCGAGCGACCATCTCCTCCTCGTACTTCGACAAGCTCAGCATGAGGTGGCGCTTTTCATCAACCGACCGGCCTCATCCTGAGCTTGTCGAAGGATGGGGTCAACGCGCTCGCATGGGACTGCTTAAACCTACGGAATCAGCACCGTCGATCCCGTGGTGCGCCGCGCTTCCATATCGCGTTGGGCCTTGCGGGCGTCTTTCAACGCGTAGCGCTGGTTGACGCGAATTTTCACCGCGCCGCTCTCAATGGTACGAAATAGGTCGCGCGCCCTTGAAAGCAACTCGGCCCGGCTGGTGGTGTAATTGACCAGCGCGCAGCGCGCCATAAACGGCGAGCCCATGGCGCCGGTCGCCGCGATATCGACTTTCGGCGGCTCGCCCGAGGCGCTGCCGAAGCTGATCAGCGTGCCGCGGCGGCGTACACTGGCCAGGGATTCGTTCCAGGTCAGCTTGCCGACGGAATCATAGACCACGTTCGCGCCTTCGCCGCCGGTGATCTCGCGCACCTGCTTGGCGAACTTCGCCGTGCGGCTAACGATGGGATAGTGACAGCCGTTGCGCTTGGCGAATTTCGCCTTGTCCTGGCTGCTGACCACGCCGATCACCGTGGCGCCGATCGAATTCGCCCATTGGCACATGATCGACCCCACGCCACCGGCGGCGGCGTGCACTAAAATGGCGTCGCCCTTTCGCACCCGGTAGGCATCGCGCAGCAAATATTGTGCAGTGATGCCCTTCAGCAAGGCGGCCGCGGCGGTGCGGTCTTTGATCCCATCGGGCAGCGGAATGAGGGCGGCGGCGTTGGCGACCCGGCGTTCGGAATAAGCATCGAGTGCGCCGCCGCCGACATAGCCTACCCGGTCGCCCACTTTGAGCCCGCGCACGCCGGGGCCGACCGCTTCGATCACGCCAACTGCTTCGTTGCCCATGCCGTTGGGCAGCGGCACCTTATAGATGCCGCGCCGCCGGTAGGTGTCGGCCAGGTTCAGACCGATCACCGTGTGGCGCAGCAACACCTGGCCGCGCCCCGGTTCGAGCACCTCGACGGTCTCCCATTTCAGGACGCTCGGCCCGCCGACTTTGTACATGCGAAAGGCTTTGGTCTTCATGTCTCCCCCCAATTTTCAAATAACGTTTATTTTTGACGACAGAGCGTCGTCATTCGATGGCTTCGACAAGCCGTAAGTCGCGTGTGACACCATCGCCCAGTTCTTTAAGGGCCGCTTGATAGCCCGGACTATCGTGTAGGGCGATTGCGGCGTCCAAAGATTCGAATTCGATTACCGTCGTCCGTTGCAATACCCCGGCTTCGTAAACCTTGGCGGCGGGGCCCCGCGCCAAAAACTTGCCGCCCGAAGCTTCGATTTCGGGTCCGGCCAGTTTCAGATATGCCGCTAACTTTTCTTCATCGTGAATTTCGCGGTATGCGGCAATCCAATATGCTTTCGCCATAGTATCGTTCCTATTGTCAAACAGACCCAAGCGCGCCGATCACTCAGACAAGCGCTTCCGCCTTGCCGAGAAAGGTCTGCACCGTTGCATTCCACGTTTCGGGATGGCGCCGGTAGGAATAATGCCCGCCATCGTCAAACTTCATCATCTCAGATCCGTTGATCGCGGCGTGCAGGTCTTCGGCGAAGTAATACGGGATGGTGGCGTCATCGACCGTGCCGATAACAAGCGACGGTTTGTCGATACCACCTATCTCGTCGCTGCGGTTGTGCGCCAGCATCATATCAATTCGCGCGGCTAGGATTTCGACCGGCCCAACCGTCTCCAACGCGCGGCGTTCGAGCTCCATGACCGCGTCGAGATTGTGGCGAAATTGGTGGGCGCCGGAGGTGAACATCGACGAGACCTTCACATATTCCTCGGCCCCGTAGGACTCCGCCATGCGTTTGCGGGTGATGGCAACGCGGGTAATGAACTCGTCGGCGGTGATCCAAGTATTGTTGAAGATGCAAGCGCGCACGCGCTCCGGATGATCAAGCGCCAGATTTTGTAGAATGCATCCGCCGGTCGACGTACCGGCGATATGCGCCTTATCGACGCCCAGCGTATCCATCAAGGCGATGACGTCGTCGGCGATGGCCTGGGTTGAATAAGCGCCGGGCCCGGTTGGTTTGTCGCTCTCGCCGGTGCCGCGGTGATCAAAGGTTATGCATCGATAGCGCTGCGCGAAATGGCTCAGTTGAAAGGACCAGGCGTCGTACAATCCGACAAGACCTGGGATGAATATGAAGGCCGGGCCGTCACCCCGATCGTCACAGTTGAGGGTGATGTGCCCAATATCGATACGCGCCATAACGCCGCTCAATCCTTGGTAAATGAAATGGTGCGCGCGATTTCCAACATCGGTTGTTCCAGCGGAACCCGCAGACCATCGTTCAGCTTGTTCAACAATCCCATCGCGGCGGCGACAATCGTGACCTCCACGCGTTCCTGCTCGGTTAGGAGTTCCGCAAACGGTCCAACGACGTCGTCGGGAATATTGCCGGCGTCGACTGTCAGCGCCTCGGCATAGCCAAGGATCGCCCGCTCTTTTTCTGAAAAGGCGGAATGGGTTCGGTAATCGTGCATATTGTCGATCTTGTCCTGCGCGACCCCCTGGCTGACCATGACGCGGATTTGATGGGCCGAACAATACAGGCAGGCGTTGATATTGGAGACCTTATGACGGATCAGCGCTTTCAAGGGTTTCGGCAACGCGCCATGGTCCCAAACGTCATCGAGAAACTTTCGCATTGTCGCGCCCAGCTCCGGCGAGTTTGCCATCGCGCGCACATTATTCGCGGTCATGCCGACACGTTTGGAGACGCGTTCGGCCGATTGCTTGAACGCCGGCGAGAAATCTTCGTCTGCGACCAGAGGGACAAGGCAGGTGTGGCCGGCCGCCAGGGTTGTGTCGTCCATCATTTTTTCCTTATTCGCCGTGGCCGGCGACGCTTGATGTGGCGTGCGGGACCGCGGGTCTAGATCGACTGCAGGACCTCGAGACAGCGTTTCCAGGAGGCTTCGGCCACCTCCTTGTGGTAGGCTTGAGGGTTCGTCGGCTCCATAAATCCGTGCACGGCGCCGGGATAAACGGTGACTTCGGCGTTGCCAAGCTTCGCGAACGCCTCTTTAACTTTTTCGATCTCTTCCATTGGGGCCGCCACGTCCTGGTCGCCCCAGTGGTAACTTAGTTTTGCATCGCCGATTTTATCGATCTCGCCGAACAACGGACTGATGCCGGCGCTGTGGAAGGCGATGCCGGCATCGGTGCCGAGCCGGGCAGCGCCCAGGAACGCATAAAGACCGCCAAAGCAAAATCCAACCACGGCGCTTTTTCCATTGCATTGCGGCAGCGATTTCAGATGGTTCATGACCGATGCCATGTCCTGGACGTTCACGTCGTGGTCGGCGCGCCCCATGCGGGCGAAGGCGCGTTTGCGGCCTTCTTCATCGCCGGGAACAACGCCGGGGTCTTCATCACGCCAGAAAGGATCGGGGGCCGCGACGCAAAAGCCTTTTGAAGCCAAGTCTTCGACATAGTCGATCATGTCTTCTTTGACGCCGCGGATCGTCACGATGACGACCACCGCGGGGCCTGATCCGCTTTCGGGGACAGACATGTAAGTAGGGATCGCGCCGCCATCGTGCGCGGAGACCGTTATGTGTTCACCAGCCATGAGGATACTCCTTCGAGATTCGATGATTTTTTCTTTGGATTTTCTTATGTCTAGAATCAGGCAATCTACACAATGAAACTAATGCTACCCACCCCGCTAGAGGCGGCCCGGTTGAGGTTCCACCATAGCCGCGACATCCAACATATGACCGTGCGGCTGGAATTCGCCCAGCGCGGCGCCAATGCGTTCGGCGTTGCTGTCGCGAAATTCAATAAATGCCCGATGGCTGTCCCAACGCATCACGTTCCAAACAGTGCCGGTCGCCTCCTCACGATGTATCGTTGCGCCGTGGAACGCCGCCTGCGTGGCGACAAGCGCATTTGTGATTTCCGAAACGGCGGCGACACAGGCATCGAGGCGTTCGGCGCCGACGGCGAATTCGACCATAACGATTTGCATTAGAGAACCTTTCAACAGGGCTCTGAGCTTATAACTTTGTTTCGCGCCAGCGCGCAAAGGTCGGCCTTTAGAGAACTGCCATAGACCAGATTGCAAGGCCTTGCTTTGCACCACGCGACATCCTCTTTATACACTTGCAGATCAGCAAAGGGCCAACCCGCCGGCCGGCCCAAGATTTGCGAAACTCAGGCGCTTTCCTACGAAGGCCCGAGAACATTTAAAACCGCAACGAGGGACGAGTTATGGATTTGGGATTGAAGGGAAAACGCGCGATTGTCACCGGCGCCAGCCGTGGGATCGGCAAGGAATGCGCCCTGGTGCTGGCGGCCGAAGGCGCGCGAGTGTGCGTGACCGCACGCGACGAAGACCTGCTGGCGCAAGTGGTGCAGGAAATCGAAGCCGCCGGCGGCGAAGCCATGTATGTCGCAGCCGACCTGACAGCGGCCTCGGGATGCACCGATGTCGTCGACGCGTGCGTATCGAAACTGGGCGGCGTCGACGTGCTGGTCAACGCCGCCGGCGCGGCGCGCGGCGGTGATATTCTGGGACTATCCGCCGATGTGATCAGCGAGGCGCTGGAATTGAAGTCGTTCGGCTATCTGAAAATGGCCCAGGCCGCCATCCCCCATATGCAGGAAAACAAATGGGGCCGCATCGTCAACATTGCCGGCGGCGCCGGGGCCAGTCCGGCGCGCGGCAACATTCCGACATCCATCGCCAATGCTGCGGTGTATAACATCACCCGCGCCTTATCCGACGCGGTATCGCCGGATGGGATATTGGTGAACGTGATCAATCCCGGCATGACCAATACCCAACGCGCACGCGATATGCAGCAGGCGCGCGCCGAAAAAGAAGGTCGTGACGTCGAAGAAATACTCACCGAACTGGGCGCGAAACTACCGGCCGGCCGCATCGGCGAACCGGAAGAAGTTGCCCGGGTCGTCTGCTTCTTCGCGTCCGAAGCCTGTTCCTACGTCTTCGGCAGCTCGGTCTATATGGATGGCGGATCGCGTCGGGCGACGCCGTAGGGTATCGACGATCGGCGGGGCCATTTGGGCGGCGGTTTGATACCGGCCGGAAACGTCCGTCCGCCGCGCTAACCGGCGCGCTGGAATAGCTGAACCAGATTTCCGTCCGGATCGCGAAACGTCAGCGCCTTGCCGTGATCGCCCATGTCGCGTTCTTCCAAGATCTCGGCCCCACCCGCCGCTATTTGGTCGCGGCTGGCGGCGATGTCGTCAACTTCGAAGATCACCACCGCCCCGGTGGCGCCGGCGGCGCCTTCTTCCGCCGAACTGAGCGAGAAATTCACATCGCCGGCCTTCATCTGCGCCCACTTACCGCCATCCTGGAAGGTCAGGGAGAGACCCAGAGCGTCGCGATAAAAGGCGACCGCGCGGTCCATATCGCCGGTGATGTAATAGGCATTTTGCAGCTTCTTGACGGCCATTGTGTCGCTCCTGATTGACGGTTTCAGTTGATCACGCCGGTTTGCGAAAAACCACCGACAGATTATTGACCGGCATCTCGATCACTTGATCGAGCAATAGGTCTTCGCCCTTGGCCGCAGCTTCCACCTCGTCGAGATCGCGCACCCCCCATTGCGGGTCGCGCGCCTGCAGCGAGCGGTCGAAATCTTCGTTGCTGGTGACGGTGTGAATGCCGCCGCGGCGATAGGGCCCATACAGATACAGAATACCGCCCGGCGGCAATATGCGCCCGGCGCCCGCCAAGAGGCCGAGGCACGCCGCCCAGGGCGCGATATGGATCATGTTGATGTTGACGATGGCGCTGATGGGAAATTCTGGCGAGGTCTCTTCCACCGGCCAAACCGGGTCGCGAGCGTCGAGGGTGACCGGCGGCAGCAGCCGCGCCGAGGGCACCCGTTCGCGCCAATCTTCAATGCTGCCGATGAGGGCGCGGTCGAACTCGCTGGGTTGCCAGCGCCGTGGCGCCAATTCGGGCGTGAAATAGGCGGCGTGCTGGCCGGTGCCGCTGGAAACCTCGAGCACGGTTCCGCTCGGCGGCAGCACCTTTTGCAACACTTCGAGGATGGCCGAGCGGTTGCGTTCGGCCGCCGGGACGCGGCGCGGGCGGTGGCTCATGGGGTCACCCCGTCATGATGGTCGACCCGGTCGCGCAACCGCACCATGTCCGCGTCTTCGAGACCTTCGCGCTCGAGGGCGTCGACCAGCAAATCGAGATATTCCCGGCACCGCCCCCATTCACCTTCGGCCCGCGCAATGATCGCCGCCGCTTCGTCTTCCGGCAGACGGCCGGCATAATTGCGATGGTCGCGATTACCGACGAAACAGATCGCCGGCACCATGCCCGTCTCGGTTACCACCGGACACCAGGTCGGGAAATAAACACCGCTGAACATTTCCCGATACCACAAAGCCGCCATGTCTTCGTCCTGGCTGTGGCTGTTCAGGCGAAAGACTTTACCCTGGCAGGTGCCGGGATCGGGTTCCAACGCGAGACCGAGTCCGGGATTATCCGGCCGGCCCCGCGCGCGAATAGTCCAAAAACTAAACTGACGGGAATAGCCATGTAATGTGCCGTTACGCGCCTCGGCGGGTTCGAACCCCGGCCGCCAGATCAGCGATCCGGCGCCGAAGACCCAGATCGCATCAGGCTCGGGCGCCTTGGCCAGGAACCCGGTCAGATGGACGCGGCGCGCTTCCTCGGACAGATCGACGGGTTCGGTCGGCGGCGGATTGACGGCGAATTTGGACACGGGCGGCAACGGTTCAAGACTGTGGTTTAAGAGTGAATTTGAGCGGCCTCCTATACGCCAGAAAAATTGAGCGGTATACCACCGCTCCTGCTATCTTGAACAAAATCACCTTATGAAAGACAGAGAGTGAGAGCATGGCTAACGATAATCTGAAGTCCCACACCTTCGGCTGGATTGGCACCGGGAAAATGGGTTACCCCATGGCAGCGCGCCTGATCGCCGCCGGCGTCGACGTCACCGTCTATAACCGCACGGCGGCCAAGGCCGAACCACTGGGCGTCACCGTCGTTGGCGCGCCGTCCGACCTCGCCGATCGCGATATCGTCTACACCATCGTCACCGACGACACGGCGTTTCTCGAAACCGTTCTCGGCCCAAAGGGCGTTTTGTCCGGCGACACGGTGCCCAAGATGATACTCGATTCCTCGACCGTATCGCCGGAGGCCTCCGACAAAGTCCGCGCCGCCGCGAAAGCCAAGGGCGTCGATTTTCTCGCCGTACCGATCAGCGGTAACGGTCACGCGGTCAAAGCCGGCAAGGCAACATTTGGGGTGTCGGGTTCGCGCGAGTCCTACGATCTTGTCGAACCCTATCTGGCGCAAATCGGCGCCGCGGTCACCTATCTGGGTGAAGGCGATCTCGCCCGCCTGGCCAAGCTGGCTCACAATGTGATGCTTGGCGTGGTGGCGCAATGTTTGGCCGAGATCACCGTGTTCGCCGAACGCGGCGGCGTCGAACGCCATGCCTTTCTCAACTATCTGAACAAGAGCGCCATGGGATCGGTTTTCACCGCCTATAAAACGCCAGCCTTCGTGAACCTGGATTATACCGCCACGCACACCGCGGTGATGTTGCGCAAGGACATGGAATTAGCGCTGACGGCGGCGCGAAAAATGGAAGTACCGATGCCCATCTCCAACCACACCCGCGATATCATCCAGACCCTGATCGGCATGGGTCACGCGGATTCCGATTTCGCCGCGCTGCTCGAAATCCAGGCCAAGGCGTCGGGCTACGAGATCCAGCCGGAGAATGTCGAAGTCTCCGATGGCCTGCAGGAGGCTGCCGAGTAACGGCAGGGACAAAACATATGAGCGAGAGCACCCCACTTCGGCCCAACTCGCCCGAGGGCCGCGATGTCGCGTCGGTCATCCATCCGCTGACCAATTTGAAGACGCATTTGGAAAAAGGCCCGGTCGTCGTCACCGAAGGCGACGGCGTCTGGGTCACCGACATTCATGGCAAATCATATATTGAAGGTATGGCCGGGCTTTGGTGCATATCTTTAGGATATGGGCAGGAACGCTTGGTCGAAGCGGCGGCCGACCAGATGCGCCGCCTGCCCTACTACCATCTGACCAACCATAAGAGCCATTCGCCAGTGATCGATCTGGCGGAGAAACTGCTCGAGATCGCGCCGGTGCCGATGTCGAAAATCTGGTTCGCCAATTCCGGGTCGGAGGGCAATGACAGCGCGGCGCGCATCGTCTGGTACTACTGGAGCGCGATGGGCCAACCCGAGCGGCGCAAGATCATTTCCCACCGCCAGGCCTATCACGGCAACACCATCGCTTCGGCCAGCCTGTCGGGCATGCATTATAATCACGCCTCGTTCGGGCTGCCGCTCGACGGTTTTCTGCATGTCACGCCGCCGCACCATTACCGCTTCGCCCAACCCGGTGAGAGCGAAGACGATTTCGCCACCCGTCTGGCGGACGAGCTTGACGCGCTGATCCAGGCGGAAGGGCCGGAGACCGTCGGCGCCTTTTTCACGGAACCGATCATGGGCTCGGGCGGGGTCATCGTGCCGCCACCGACCTATTTCGAAAAAGTTCAAGCGGTGCTGGCCAAATACGAGATTTTACTGGTCGCCGACGAAGTGATCACCGGCTTCGCGCGCACCGGCAATATGTTCGGCACCACCACCATGGGGCTCACGCCCGATATGATCGTCTGCGCCAAAGGCCTGTCGAGCGCTTATATTCCGATCTCCGCACTGATGGTGAACGCGCGGGTATTCGACGCCATCGCCGCGGAAAGCGACCGGGTCGGCATCTTCGGGCTCAGCTTCACCTATTCCGGCCACCCGGTGTCGGCCGCGGTCGCCCGCGAGGCGCTCGCCATCTACGAGGACGAGGATATCGTCGGCCATGTGCGGCGCATGACCCCGCATTTCCAGGGCGGCTTGCGCGAACTGCTCGACCACCCGCTGGTCGGCGAAGTGCGCGGCGAAGGGCTGGTCGCCGGGGTCGAGCTGGTGCGCGACAAGGCGACCCACGCGCCGTTCGATTCAGACCTCGGCATTGGGCCGTTCTGCAATCAGCGGGCCGAAGACCATGGGCTGATCGTGCGCGCCATCGGCGATACGATCTCGTTCTGCCCGCCGTTGATTATCAACCAGGAAGAGATCGAGGAAATGATCGCCCGGTTCCGCCTGGCGCTCGACGACACCTGGGAGAAGGTGCGCGGCGAGGGTTTGATCGCCGCAGAATAAGTGCCCACAACATAGGGGGAGATATGACCAGCAACCTGATGGCCATGACCGCGGTCGAACTAGCCCAATTGTTCGAAGAAGGCGATGCCTCGCCGCTTGAAGCCGCGCAAGCCGCGCTCGATCAGATCGAGCGTCATAACGACACGCTGAATTGCATTTGTCTGGTCGACCCCGCAACAACCCTTGATATGGCGGAGGCAGCCGAGGCCCGGTGGCAGAAGGGCGAGCCCAACAGTCCGATCGACGGCGTGCCGGTGACCATCAAGGACCTTACCCTGACCAAAGGCTGGCCGACCCTGCGCGGCTCGAAGACCACCGATCCGGCGGGACCGTGGGACGAGGACGCACCAGCGACCGCGCGGCTACGCGAAGCCGGCGCCGTTCTAGTCGGCAAGACCACCACCCCGGAATTCGGCTGGAAGGGGGTCACCGACAATCCGCTGACCGGGATCACCCGCAATGCCTGGAACCCGGAACGCACGCCGGGCGGCTCGAGTGGCGGCGCGGCGGCGGCCGCCGGCGCCTTTATGGGACCATTGCACCAGGGCTCGGACGCGGCCGGCTCGATCCGCATCCCGGCCGCCTTCAGCGGCGTCTTCGGCCACAAGCCGACCTTCGGCGTGGTGCCCAACTATCCCCTGCCCGGCCATATCGGCAGCCTGGCCAATATGGGCCCGCTGACCCGCACGGTGAACGATGCGGTGGTGATGCTCAACGTTCTGGCGCAGCCCGATTTCCGCGACTTCATGTCGCCACCCGTGCAAGGCCGGAATTATTTGGACGGGCTGGAAGACGGTGTCGCGGGCTTGCGCATCGCCTACAGCCCAACTCTCGGCGGCCACGCCTGGGCCGACGACGATGTCGCCACAGCGGTCGCAACGGCGGCGAAAGTCTTCGAAGAGCTCGGCGCCACGGTCGAGCAAGTCGATCCCGATATCCCCGACTGCCGGCCGATCATCGAGACCATGTGGTTTGCCGCCGACGCTTTCATCGTCGACCAAATGCCACCGGATAAGGTCAAACTGATGGACCCCGGCCTGGTTGCCGTCGCCGAACAGGGCGCCGGCATGTCGGTGCAGGATTTGATCGGCGCCCACGCGGCGCGCATCGATTTGGGCGTGCGCATGGCGCGCTTCCACCAGGATTACGATCTGCTGCTCACACCGCAAATGCCACTCGAGGCCATCGAGGCCGGTAAGAACTTCCCCGACGACCGCGATATGGGCGAATGGGTCGACTGGTCCCCCTTCACCTATCCGTTCAATCTGACCATGCAGCCGGCCGCCTCGGTGCCCTGCGGTTTCGGCGACGAAGGCCTGCCGGTGGCTTTCCAAATGGTCGGCCGGCGTTACGACGACCCGACGGTCCTGCGCGCCGCCCGCGCCTACGAAAAGGCCCATCCGTTCAAAATGCCGGAGGGCTATGTTTAGGAGTGAAGTCCGAGGTTATTCCCGGCGCCCCACCGCGGCCCTCTTCCATCAAGGCAGGGCTATCGCATGTGGCGGTGGGTGGAATTCCGCCTCCTTCGAGACACTCGCTGCGCGAGCCCTCAGGATGAGGAATTCTGTTAGATATGCGCAAAGCCTCATCCTGAGGAGCCGCCCGAAGGGCGGCGTCTCGAAGGGCGAGGCTGTCATAGCCGATTCCCCTGAAGCGAGGGGAGGATTTATGTGGGGGTGATATGTTGAGGCATATTATGCGTCACCGATTGCTCGCAACTATTGCCATTACCGCCGCGCTCCTGCTCTGGCCGGGCGGCGGCGCGTTCGCCGCCGAGGAAGTTTTTCGCGACGACCGGTTCATCATTATCGATGAAGGCGACCACGGCGCGGCGCGCATCGCCTATGTGCGCGACGAGCTGTATCGCGGTATCGAGGCGCTCGATCATTTGGGGGTCGATATCGACGACGCGCCCTATCCGATCACCGTGCGCGCCCGGCCGGGGCGCGGGCTATCCCATATCAACCGCCGGGGCGAAATCGTTCTGTACCGGTTGCGCCAAGACCGCGCGCCGATCCTGCACGAGCTTACCCATGTGGTGGCCGGCTATGACCGGTCAAAGGGCCATTGGAGCCAGGAGGGCTTCGCGTCCTTCGTGCAGGATTCCTTTGGCGGCAACAACGCCTATCCGACCTATAAGCAACCGGAGGATTTAGCCCGGATCATTTTCTCGAAGGACGAAATGCTGCCGATGGCCGACGTGATGGCCGACCGCAACCGGCAGAAATATTTCGGCAAACAGGATGCCTGGCGGCGCTGGCAGGCCTATGCGCAATCGTCGGCCTTCGTCGGCTATCTAATCGGCAAATACGGCACGACGCCGTTCCACGCCATCTATAATCGCGCGGTCGAGGACATGGATTTCGACGACGCTTTCGGACAGCCCAAAGACAAGCTCATCGCCGACTGGATCGAGACTTTGTTTGGCCAATCCGAGCCGTCCGCAGAGGGTCAGCGGATCTATCAATTACTAAATAAAAACCTCAAATAGAGGTCATAAATCCTTGTAATTGAATAGTTATGTCAGGAAAGTTGGTCGCCAGTCTATCCACCGCATAGCCTGCTCCAATTGTCCCGACAGGCGAAACAATGTGGCTTCGTCGGCGTAACGGCCGACCGCTTGGACCGACACCGGAAAGCCGCTTGCCGTGGCGCCGACCGGCCCCTGAACACTTCTGGACCTAGTATCGGGCATATTTCGGAGCCGCCTACTGGTCTCCCATTTTTGGTGATGGAGCGAGTCCGTTAATAACTTTAACGGTAGCTTTATTTTCTGAGCTTACGTTTTCAGCTAGTTCGATGCCCATGTCGAACCAATAATTGCTCGAAACATAGACTAGCGAATATTTTCCCTAAACGATCCATGACAACACAGCGATGGATATTCTAAGCGAAAACAAGCGTCAAAGCGGACAGGACTGGAGAAAATTTGCCCTGCAGTATCTGATGGTTTGCGCTTTGTTGGCCAGTTTGGCCGCTTTCGGATTCTACTCCCTTGCGATCGACCAATACAAAGAGAACCGCTTAGCAGAAAAAGCGACAGTTTTGTCTTTGGTCGATGCCTTCTTTTCAACCTATGCCGATGCCAGAAGTAAGGCTTCCCAAACAGACTTGCCCGTACCGGCGACGTTTCGCGCCCACGCCCTGGAGTCCTTTAACAGAGTCCGAGTGGACGACGAAGCGATTAGGGTCGCAATGGTGGGCTTTCCCGGACGCGAAATTCGCACAGCTGCACAAGATGAAAATATGCGCGTGACCATGCGCGCATTTGCCGATCAGAACATGCGAGACCCTGTCGTCTCCCTAATTCAATTGAATGGCGAACCGGTCTTACGCACAATCCGTCCGTCGATCGCAAAAAGCAAAAGCTGCGTTACGTGTCACAATAAATATGCTCCACCAGGGGGACAGTGGAGTTTGGGTGAGGTCATGGGTGCATTTGTGATTGATGCCCCGGCCGGGGTGGCCTTACGCAGTTTCCTGATCCAAAGCATCGGTATTGGGTTAGTTGCGTTCTTGTTGACGTCGGGCCTTTCAACCTTTGCCTATTTCTTTCAGGCTCGTCGATCGGAAGCCGCTTTTCAGGCTCGTCGATCGGAGGCTGCGGAATCCGCCAATCAAGCGAAATCGTCGTTTTTGGCGAATATGAGCCACGAATTGCGCACGCCGCTCAACGCGATCATCGGCTACAGCGAAATGTTGTTGGAAGATGCCCGCGACGAAGAGGCGGAGGAACGGGCGTCTGATCTGCAGAAGGTGCGAGGTTCGGGACGTCACCTGCTCGGCCTGATCAACGATATCCTCGACATTTCCAAAATC
>WLWD01000316.1_pt1 | contig 230765 bp, 116 predicted proteins | sample 6712731 | NCBI WGS metagenome assembly WLWD01 (sample SAMN12718690, study PRJNA576275) | sponge metagenome | isolation source: marine sponge | host: Mycale hentscheli | place: New Zealand: South Island, Marlborough, Capsize Point | collected 2014-11-01 | reverse complement strand
GCACTAACTTGTGAATCTCCACCACCACTGATTGCATCGATTGAGGTATGGACACTATTGATAAAGTAGGTGCTATTAATGATAACACTTTTAATCATTGCAGAAGTACTCAGAACCTTGACCAGGGGTTCTAACTTAGCACAGTTATGAAACCTCATGAACTCTATCCTCACACTTCCCTTCACTGTAAATGAAATAGAAGCATCATTCCTACAATAGATATGTACTGGGTTGATTCCTATTGGCAGTATTTCAGTCATTATTTTGTCATTTACAATCTTGATGTCTTCTAGCACAAAATATTTTCCTGACCAGAAGTAAAACGTGGTTGTATTACTTGTAAAATGAAGGGAAATATTAGCCATTTCGTGTATTGAAATACAAGGTGGCGATTCTTCATTGCTCTGAACACACGACTGATTGACAACAATTATCTGGGCATCCACTGAGGTTAGCAAATGTGCTAATGTCGCTAGTAAAAGTATCATCTTGATCACCTAAGATAGTGTCACACTAACCAATGTTTTTATAGAAATCTTGATCTGTATAGCTTCCAGTAGTTTGTGCACTTCAATAGGTAGTTTTATTCCCAACAACAAACAGTGTTATTAATTCATCAATATATTTAGTTTGGGAATATGTAAAATGAATGGCTAAAACAAAATGTTTGCAAACACTTACATCTTCACAAGAGCATAGTTAGAACAGAATAAGGTGAGCACTAAACCTAATTTTAAACACTAAGTCACAAATTTTTTTAGAATGTTACCAAAAATATAAATTCTAGTTTGATGAATATTTCACAAGATTATAGCTGACACAACATGGCTGAATTATAAATAATGAAAAAAAAACTCCCACTTCCCAAGTACATGATTTACATGGTGTATGATATTACTCTCATTGAACCAATAATAAAGATAATGGGATGAGCTCTTCATTAGTACCAAAAATAGCCAAACTATTAGAATTAAAGTGGCTTATATGATGATTTCAAAACTATATGTGACTATTAGTATAATTATAGAATTCTACTTCAAGTTGACATCATCTTTATATTTGGGAAGTGTGTCAGTAAGACTAATATACTCATCTTTCCACTGTGAAGCATAGAATATTGCTATTTCAATTAATAACTGGTGTGTTTGTGTATGGTGACTCTAAGTTTAAAATAGCCTAGCTACTTGCATGAGTGATCCACTCTCCACACAAACCAGCTATAGAATTTAAATAGGAAATATACTCAATCATTCTGACTAACTGCTAGCAGGCAGACGAAAGAGACCACTAAATTCAGTGTTAAGATTTTCTGTATGTGCTGTTATTGTTTTCTCCATCCCCAGCGACTTTTGGAATGTTCTGAATGGTAGAGATTGTATAAAGTGTTTATTATTAATAAACACAAACAACTTGTGTTGCTTGAAAAAGAATTTTCAAAGCAAGTATTGGAAGGAAAAACAACACATACATTGGGAGAGAGTTATGGGAACATGAACAAGCTAAGAATACATCACCATTTTTTTCCACAAACTATTCACTCATGAGATTCAAATTGGATAGCGTCTCAGAGTTTGGATATCAAGGGATTTTATTCCAAGTAAATTTGTGTTAGTTCTAGTTAGATGCTCTTTATGAAGGTATGCTAATAGTCAATACAGTCAGGTTGGGAGTTCACTGTTATTTTTTCTAGTTCACCATGCTTCTTAAACTTTCTAAAAACAATTCTCACTTGTATGACATACATCTATCTCTTGTCAAAGAAACACAATTTAGAGCAACTTTTTTTTTTGAAAATATGAGAACAAAATATTTATGATGATAATAGTGCTGCAGCACTCTATTTGCATCTGCAACAATGACCCCCACTTTACCAAGTTGGGTTATCTGAATCAGTAAGTGTTGGATAGAGTACTGCCATAGATACTACCAAAAATTCAACAACATTATCTAGGAAATTCATAACACTAGCCATACACACTAATGTGTAGTACAGGTTTTTTTAATAATGAAGTTTATTGCAATGGTGTAGGAAGGGGAGGGGCACTAGGAATGGAGCCCACCCATAATTTTGGGGCTCAATCTAGCTACTGGATGATTATTCGGCCCTATACCGAAACATCTTATTCACTGCTGTATTGGACTTTTTGACAGTGCTAATATAAAAGCAGAGATATATTTACCGTAAATATACGTGTATTATTATACCCCTGATAAAAGTCAATTTTTCAAATTCACGATATTGGCGCACTGATTAGTCCGAATTTGCCGACCCTTACCTCAACCCTTTACGTGGGACGCCCCCCACTAACAAAACTAGGTAAAGGTAGGTGACATCAGACAGTGCTACTGGTAGAGTGATGTGTCATTGTTTGGAGGTGATATGGAGAGGCCAGGTCAGTTCTTGTGGATCTTCTTCGATTTGGAAACCACTGGGCTCTATCCCCTAGAAGATCAAATAATAGAGGTGGGGGCGGTGGCTGTTATTACCCAGAAATTGAAACTCCCAAATCTCAGTTTATCGAAACTAGTGAAACCCACAAAGCATATATCAATAGGTGGTAAGTGAAAAGTATAGTTTGACCATTAAATGTATCATCAATTTCCCCTATGGACTAAAGCTTGCTTTCTCGTTTCTGTTAGTGGCATGCTCAAGCTTGCCCTCTCTAGTTTGTGGCCTGCTCAAGCTTGCTCTCTCTAATTTGTATCATGCTCAAGTTTGTTCTTTCTAGTTTGTAGCATGCTCAAGTATGCTCCCTCTAGTTTAGTTTATTGTTTTGTCAGTGTTATATAAAAACAAGGATATTATGATAAAACATATGTAGCAATTGGGATTCTATGCTAAAAATAAGTAAAAATATAAATACTTCACTGGAAATGTAGAGGAACTGTATGCATTAGTACAACTGACGGAATTTGAAATTTGAACCAATATGTTGTGGACCTTTTTCCATATTGAACTAATGTATTGTGGACACTTTTCTGTATTGAACTAATAATTGTGGAGCCTTTTCCTTATCGAACCAATATGTTGTGGAACCTTTTCCTTATTGAACTTATATATTGTGGACCCTTTTCGATATTAAACTTATATTATAATTGTGGACACTTTCCATATTAAACTAATATTATATTGTGGACTCTTTTCCATATTGAACTTATGTATTGTGGACCCTTTTCCATATTAAACTAGTATAATTGTGGACACTTTTTCCATAATGAACCCTTTCGTTCCTGAATTGTTTGGACACGCACGGAAAAATCTAATCTTCTACCGCGGAATAGAGCATTACCGTTTTATTTTTTTAACTCGATGCTGGCTGGGAAAACCCCATAGCAACCATATATCACTAAATAGACCAAGAGTTTGGGATTCCCCTTATTTTATTAATTGAGAAAATTGAATAATATTTAGGCCCTCTACTAATGCTTTAAAAAAATATATATATTTTCCCAAAAAATTCCACTTTTCCCATCAATAAAAAAAAATAAATAGAAATAATGTTGTTTAATGTATTTTATACCAATATTATTTATTAGTTCAACAATAAAATATGTTGTTTGTTGTGTTTGGTGCTGATTGTGATCATGTAGGAGACATCTATGAGTGTCCACAAGGAACATATGCCATCGGACGTTGAGATCTACTACAAAACAATTTCATATACACAAAAACATAAACAACTAAGATATTTGTAATACAAACAACAAATTATTCATGATCCTATATAATTGCAACTTTATGATGTATTGTAAGCAGTTTCATACATGATTTTTGTTTGGGGTGGGGGGGTGGGGCTCCGAGTGTACTTCGCCAGGGCCGGCATCTTCTCCTTCATCACTGGAAGACTCTGCTCCTGTTGCCTCATCTGCGTCCTCTTCACAATCGGGTCGGTGACTGCATACACATCTGGTCCTAGTAGTACGTGTGGCTAAAAAAAATTAAATTTTTTTGATAATTTGAAATTGTTCAAAAAACCACAACCCACTTTCAAATCTAAAAACTCAATGAAATATATACATATTGTAACTAAACAGCTTTCTCTATCTCAATATAGCTATAAATAAGTCCTTTCCACAACAGAAGCTTGCTAGTTTTCAAGAGAAAGATAAGAGAGAGACAAACTTACCTCGATCATCTTCTTGACTTCCATTGTCAGTATCAGAGTTGGCAGGGTCTGGTCCACCAAGATACAGGGCCTCCTATAGCCCTAGATGTCGTCTCCCTCCTCTCCACTTGATCCTGAGTCGCTAGAGTCAGTATCAAGCAAGTCTAAAACTTCCACAGCACTGTAACTGGTAGACGCCATCTTTCCAAACTGACTTCGAAAAAAACAATTTTTTGGCATAGTTACCGGGATCACACGACACGCTCACTTTTTTCCTATGATGTAATAAGCATTACCTAAGACTGTGCGTAATGGGGAGGCCCCCAGTTGAACTGGCGATTTTATAAAAAAAGGAGAAGACAGTAAGTCAAACCGCAAAGTCTTGGTCGGCAAAGAAGCGGTTGTTTCAATGTGTTATGGAAGGCTACTGGGCTCAAGCAATTTTTCGCCGCTTCTACAAAGCTCTGGAGATGACTGGATCCATAAATGAAGCTGCTGTAAAGAAGGAAGCTATTTTAGATGCTTCTCCAATGCATTGGGCACTTGTGTATGCAATCTGAAGGTTCTAGCTGTAAAGTAACTATTTTTAAAAATTCAGAGAAGCCAACCGGTCTTCACCCGCTTCTAAGCGGGAACGAAAGGGTTAAACTAATATGTGGACCATTTTAACTAATATATTGTGGACCCTTTTCTGTATTGAACTTAATGTATTGTGGATACTTTTCCGTATTGTGGATACTTTTCCGTATTGAACTGACATTGTGGACACTTCTCTGTATTGAACTAATATATTGTGGGACCCTTTTCTATAATATCTTGTGGACCCTTTTCCATATTGAATGGATATATTGTGGATCGCAATCCATATTGAACTAATATATTATGGACCCTTTTCCTTATTGAACTAATATATTGTGAACCCTTTTCCTTATTGAACTAATATATTGTGGACCTCTATTCAGAGCGGTAAACAATTCAATTTTTTTGGATGATACGGGTAATGATCGCTAAACCGGAAGATTTCACTTAGTGAAGTTTGGTTCGGGTTCGAACAATGACCTAACACTAAAATACGAGAAGGTCAAAGTACAAAAGGAGATACATACGTCCAAACATATATAAACCAGTGGTGTGCTTGAGCACAAATGGCAAGCAAGCCTTAAACTACACTATTGTTAAACGATTGATTTTAACAACTAACACTCAAGCTACTAAAATAAAAGTTTTTACATTACGTATCCGGTAAAGGGGATTCAATGCCATAGTAACCTCTCCTGCAACTGTTTGAATTGAAAAAAAGCAACAAAATCAAATCACACTATTTAAAGTTTTATTTGTGGTATTCTTAATAGTAGTTGTAACGCATAATACTTTCACACAATTGAACATACCTACGCAAGACATACCTTCGTGGTTCGTCTAGTGGACAATGAATTTTCAAGTAAATGCTGTTGAGTAGGGCTTATAACTGTGACAAATAGTGTATTAATACCTCCACGTCCCAGTCTCTAACTCCATGTCCCAGTCTCTAACTCCATGTCCCAGTCTCTAACTCCACCATGTCCCAGTCTCTAACTCCACGTCCCAGTCTCTAACTCCACGTCCCAGTCTCTAACTCCACCATGTCCCAGTCTCTAACTCCACCATGTCCCAGTCTCTAACTCCACCACATCCCAGTCTCTAACTCCACGTCCCAGTCTCTAACTCCACATCCCAGTCTCTAACTCCATGTCCCAGTCTCTAACTCCACATCCCAGTCTCTAACTCCATGTCCCAGTCTCTAACTCCACCATGTCCCAGTCTCTAACTCCACGTCCCAGTGTCTAATTCCACGTCCCAGTCTCTAACTCCACATCCCAGTCTCTAACTCCGCAATGTCCCAGTCTCTAACTCCATGTCCCAGTCTCTAACTCCACGTCTGAGTCTCTAACTCCACGTCCCAGTCTCTAACTCCATGTCCCAGTCTCTAATTCCACATCCCAGTCTCTAATTCCACGTCCCAGTCTCTAACTCCATGTCCCAGTCTCTAACTCCACATCCCAGTCTCTAACTCCACCATGTCGCAGTCTCTAACTCCACGTCCCAGTCTCTAACTCCATGTCCCAGTCTCTAACTCCACCATGTCCCAGTCTCTAATTCCACGTCCCAGTCTCTAACTCCACCATGTCGCAGTCTCTAACTCCACGTCCCAGTCTCTAACTCCACGTCCCAATCTCTAACTCCACGTCCCAGTCTCTAACTCCATGTCCCAGTCTCTACTCCACGTCCCAGTCTCTAACTCCAAGTCCCAGTCTCTAACTCCACGTCCCAGCTCTAACTCAAGTCCCAGTCTCTACTCCAGTCCCAGTCTCTAACCTAACCGTCCCAGTCTCTAAACTCAAAGTTCCCAGTCTCTAAACTCCACGTCCCAGTCTCTAACTCCACGTCCCCAGTCTCAACCTCACGTCCCAGTCTCTAAGCTCCACGTCCAGTATCTACTCCACATGTCCCAGTCGCTAACTCAACGTCCCAGTCTCTAACTCCACGTCCCGTCTCTAACTCCAGTCCCAGTCTCTAACTCCACGTCCCAGTCTATAACTCCACGTCCCAGTCTCTAACTCCACGTCCCAGTCTCTAACTCCACGTCCCAGTCTCTAACTCCACGTCCCAGTCTCTAACTCCACGTCCCAGTCTCTAACTCCACGTCCCAGTCTCTAACTCCACGTCCTAGTCTCTAGCTCCACTAACTCCCCGTCTCTAACTCCACGTCCCAGTCTCTAACTCCACATCCCAGTCTCTAACTCCACGTCCCAGTCTCTAACTCCATGTCCCAGTCTCTAACTCCACCATGTCCCAGTCTCTAACTCCACGTCCCAGTCTCTAACTCCACGTCCCAGTCTCTAACTCCACGTCACAGTCTCTAACTCCACGTCCCAGTCTCTAACTCCATGTCCCAGTCTCTAACTCCACGTCCCAGTCTCTAACTCCACGTCCCAGTCTCTAACTCCACATGTCCCAGTCTCTAACTCCACGTCCCAGTCTCTAACTCCACGTCCCAGTCTCTAGCTCCACGTCCCAGTCTCTAGCTCCACGTCCCAGTCTCTAACTCTACGTCCCAGTCTCTAACTTCACAGTCCCAGTCTCTAACTCCACGTCCCAGTCTCTAACTCCATGTCCCAGTCTCTAACTCCATGTCCAGTGTCTCAATTTTACCAACTTGTATTTTAAGTTTTTTCACCACCCGAAGTAACGTACCAAGTCTTATTTCATCATGGCATCTTGGCATAAGGAAGTGGCTACTCCATAACTATAACTTCAGTGAAATATCCCAGGACATAAAACCTAGCAATAATATGATAATAATAATACTTACTTTCATTTTTAAAATCTTAACACATCAATTATTTGCAAATGTCATCCCATATATTAACTCATTTTATCTTCAATGAGGGAATGGCAAAAAAAAAAATGGTTGCATAGTATACATGAAAGCACCGAAATAGTTCAACATTTTCCAACATCAACAATGAAACAGTAGAGGTATGACCATGTGCCAGTTGTACACTATAAGCATTACACAAAAAAATTACACAAATCAAGAAAAAAGTAGTGAAAATGTATTTTGTGGTTCCACTCCCCCCCCCCCAAACTCGTGGAATTAAGAATTCTAAGCATTCATTGTTAGTATGAGCAGCCCTAGTTGCAAAGTTGAGGTACTTCTGATCTTTACCTCTATTACAAGCTTCTATTAATCATAGTTGTAGGATGGTTGAACTGAGCTACATGAATATGGATTTATTGGCTCAACTATTACACGCACACATGCATGCACTCACACACCCTTACTCACACAACACAAACTCACATACACATAAATACACCCCCCCCCCCTGCATACATACACACTCACATAAATACACACACACTGCAAATTGAATAAAGCACCAAAGGTGCGAACCCTTAGCACTACTATACACTAGCTAGTACATCATTTCTCAGACCAAAAGCATACTTTAAATACTTGGCTTCCTAACCAGAATTTAGCTCCAGGAACAAAAACAGTAAATATAAATGCCGTCTTTATAAGAGAAAAAGTTAGCTAAACATGTAAGACACACTTACTGGTATATAGTTGCAACACAAAACTCCAATTCCAGCACTAGGTTATCTTTACAGCATAAAAAAACAACAAAAAAACAACTACCGCAAATAGGAAAACAGACTATTTGAACACGTAATTCAATATGGAGCATTACCCACAAAGCTAGCACCAAAACGTGGAGCTGTTGATGCACACATTGAACGGTGATGAGATTACGTAAGTGTATACAGTTATCCTTCCCATTCTATAAATCTGTCTAGCTATGTATATATTCAGTTAGCTGCCATTGCCATGAACACTTGAGAATGATCTGGTTTCCGGTTAGTTGTGTATAGGTCAGTTTACATCTCCACTAGAACTTTAGGCGAGTTCATAATTTACACTCAGCATGCATGTACAAGAGGGTTTTTTTTAGTAGTTGTCCTATCTTTTTGTCTGTCTATTCGTTATGCTCTGATTTGGGAGATTACTGACAATTAATCGTTGATTTAGGTATGAACTTACTCCAAATAACAATTTAAGACCTTTTATTGTGCTTCTCTTGTTTTTTAAGAAAATTGGATGCTGTCATGTACCATTACCTATAAAAATCAACAAAGACAATACTGTGAATTCACTTAATGGTGATACTTTTACTGTATGCATTGCTTTATTCAATATGTCTGTTATACCTTGCAGATATAGTCTTTGAAAGTGGTGGTGGAGGTTACTGAAATTACCAGTGGGAGTAAGCAGTAACTGAGCCGGTCAAGCAAATGGACCGACTGAAGTCATGATAACACCACACACATAATTCATAACTTTCTTTGAAACATATGAATTATGCGTGTTGTAATATCATAATTTAGTTGTCTAGCAACAAACCACAAAGTTGTTATTGTGACCAAAACAAAACTAATATCATAACAATGTGAACTATATGGCTTCCAGTGCAATATTAGCAATTGCTTTACTGTACTTATAGACAGTCATCTCATCCAGCAATGCTGTTGCCCACTGGTGACATCAGGGAAGGTGTGACTGCTAACTCCGCAAAAGAACAAAAATGAAAAAATGTAGCAAACAATTCCAGTCTTATCTGCAAACGCTCACTCTTCCCCCTAGCAATTCTCTTACTCATACTCCGTATTTCTCATTCATTCATTGCTTTGTCTACCTTTTTTTTTTTTTTTTTGCTTTGAACATAATCAGTAGCATCATCTGAATATTGTGACCTTACAGAAGTAAAGACATCATCCTTTGAATGAATAGAAGAAGTTCAAAAGTAATTCAGAGAGCAAAGGAAAACATGTTGAAATGAAATATTCTGGCACATTAATGGGACTATACAGGGTTTGATACAGATATTTTTGCTGGGAAAGGAGGGGAAGGGGTGTTAAGAGAGTGGAGCTAAGTGGTTTGAGATATGTGGACACATCCAGTAATTTACAAATGAATTAAATTACCCACTACCCATACGAAATTCTATTGCACAGCAAAAATAGAGCATTCACTTGTAACTGTAGAAAATGTTTTGACAACCATTCATTCTGCATAGGAAGCTGTATTTGTGGGTGAGGAAGAGGGGGGTGGAAATTTTTCTTTGAGGAGAAACAACTCCATTTAGGTAAGGGAGGGAGGGGAGGAGAAGTTCCTCCCCTCTGAATCAAACACTGCCACAGCTCAGTACAACAGTTTGATGACTCTTCAGATTCGGGAGGCCACCGCCTTTGAGGTCCTCTGTTTCTGATTGACTGACTGACAGACAAAGTGAATACTGTAACGCTCTCATGCATGCACATAGAGCGTTTTAATTATGTCAATTACAACAAATACAATGTGTGCAACATTTCACTGGATAATACAGCCCACATGTCAATCAAATAGAAAAACAATTCATGAAGTGCTAACGCCAGTTTAGCTTAGTTGCACTAGTGCCAACCTTCATTGTTACTGTAATGAAATAAATGATCAGACTTACTAGGCATGGCCTAGCTAGCAATTGGAGTATGTTCATACCAATAAGCTTATCGTATGACTACTTACGTCAGACAACAAAGCATAAGATCAAAAGATAGAAGGAAGAACAACAAGAAACTGAGAAGGTGGAAAGAAAATGGTGCAAGACAAAAGAAGTGGGAACGAAGAAAGAAATACGTGTAGTCACAAAAGAGAGGGGGGAGGGGGGGAGATAGTATAAGGAATGAAGCAAGTAGCATGATGAAGGATAAAAAGAAGGAAATAACGAACCAAATAAGAAAGTTAAAATGAAAACATGTACATGTGACACAGCTTCTCCTTGCTCTGTTATAATGCCCATGTTTCAGAAAACAAGGTCAAAAAAATCTTTATACCTAACAGAAGGACTTCTCACAATGTGTACATAGAAACCAGAATCTAGTATCTTTTTTACAAAACTTTAGCTTTCCATATAGCTATCTCACCACAACTAATATGCTACACCTCAGTTTAGGCTACAAAAAACAACAACAACAAAAACACGATATGGATGTAGCGCTCCATTTGGATCCCCAATCTTACTAATAGACAAGACACATGACTCCGACATACAAACTTACCAGACAACACATAGACCTCAGCTCAAATTCACCAAAGTTTTGACGACTAACGACACGTACATCTCCACTCCAGCTGATTCGAGGGACAATCCATCAAGTAAACGCATTCTAATGAAGGCCCACTTCGTTTTTATTGTTTGTGTGTTTGAACTCGCGGGGAGGCACTTGCTGGACCGTGGTAAATATTGGTTCTGCGGTTTGCTAATGATCTCAATCTTACAGTTTCTTTTCTTATCACAGCCACACCCATTTGTCGCATATTAGTAGTACAGTTATGATTACTAGCAAACCTGTACCTAATAAGTGACAGGAATTCCTTATAGAATAAACTACCTTCTGTTAGGTTGCAAGATTATTTCAGTTATGGCTTCAACACCTTCCATTGTCTCACTGACCACAAATTTGGTCACATTTCATTTTAATCTCTGGAACATTTCACAATTATTATTTTTTATATTTATATTTATATTTAGTCATTATAGGTCAATTGACTAGTCCAGACTGGACTTTAATACTCAAATCTAATAACAATTATTGAAATGACATCTTGGATAGTTTGCTGCATGCATACTATAAGACACTTTGGTCACATTGGCAGGCAATGATGTAGTAGCCAGTTGATCATATTGCCAAAAAGTGGGAATAAATGTTTTATATGGAATCAGGGATGCCGTGACAAACTCCATCAGATCATCAACTTGTTTTAGCACCTTCTCAAGTTTTCAATCAACTACCAACTACTTAACACTAATTGTTGTAATTTACGATCCACAAAGCAATTAGCTCCTGCATGGTTAATCATAACTGTTTAGCAGTTATAGCTCCACACTAAGCAATCTCAGATGCTACTGGAGGGGGGGGGGGTCAGTACCTAGAAATAACATTGTGAAGATATCTAGGGTGGTATATATTTATATAGTACTTATTACATGCATCAGAGTGTGATATGGTGAAATATTTCAGAGCAGGCTAATTTATTTTCACAGCCAAAGTCCAGAGTGAAAATAAAGCCTGAGAGTGAAATACCTATAGCCATATCACTCTGAGGAGTGTAATAAGTGGTTTATTCCACACTAGATAACTTCACTGGAGTAGTTTGTTTTTGTTTTTGTATTTTTCTGTAACTCCTGGTGTAAAGTTGGCAAAACTCACTAGGGCTCCCCACAACCCCAGCTGATATTATAGCAGCTACTTTAACCTGGCTGGGTAGGCTCCACTAGAGTGAAGGTAGCTGTAAAAACCCAGAAAACTTGCACACCAGGCCCGCCAGTTGCTATAACTACTCTGGTAATTAGCTTGGCAATACAGCCATGAGATAACACTTTGTGATATCATGAGATATCTTGAGATATCTCATGGGTCACACCTAAAAATATCATTGTGAAGATATCTAGCATGGAATAAATATATATATATATATAATTAAATGCTAATTTATGCTAAATAAATGCCCAAATTATCTACATATTGCATTAAATTTTTTTAATATTCCTAAATATAATTGGACCCCTCCTCATCATTGGCACTGGATCTGCCCCTTATTAGTAATTTTTTACAGTATAGGATATTTGCTGTGCTATTCAATATAAAACATGTCATTGCACATACAGTATTAATTGAAGAATAATATTTACAATAATAATATAATTATTTAAAAAGAGGAACACATATACAAATATTATCTTCTCCATAATCAAAAGTAAATTTGTAATTTCTTCTTATTGCACACCTTCCTGCAATTCTGGAGACAGGAATGAAAGTAGCTGGTGATGGAGATTCTAGAAGGTTGCAACTTACTATCACCGAAGTATGAAAATGATCTCTTCTAGGATGTTGCATGTGCCATTTCACTGAAGCTATACAGTGCACCATGGTCTCACTACTTTCATCAAGTTTAACTTCATGAGTGAGTATTGAAGAAATTATGCCTGTACGCATAGGAGCAGTCCCATTTACATCAATGTCACTTCCAGTTTGATTAGGCCAGTGAGCTACAATAGCTGCAGAACGTTGTGAGCGTGAGTGTTCAGAAACAAAATGTTCTCCATTAATTGTAATATCTCTGCTTTCTTCATAAAAGTAAGACATTTTCTTACCATCCTGGCCTGGATAGAGTCGGTCATACATCATCTTTATGTTTTGGAGTTCATCATGTTTGAAACACTTTCTGCGTTTTGGTAGGGACAATGTGTACCAATCTTTTAGTGTAGCATCAATAGACTGGATTGGACAGGTAGTGTAAACAAATTGCTGCAAGATTCTAGAAGGGTCCGACAATGACTGGCTACATGAGTCAAAATTTTCAGTAGATATAGAACTTAAAACGTTATGTTCCATCAAATAAGAACAGAAGCGTTTATCTCCACTATTGGAATCTAAATTTTCTCTTGCTACAGCTTGCATGTCAAGGAATTTTAATAGCATTTGTTTTTCAGGGTTTCGCCATGACATTTTCATGCTCTCAAGTATGCCGTTATATCTTTCAAAAGAGAATGTCCAGAATGATGCAATTGGTCCATAGTCTATTAAGTTGGATTTTAGATGACATGCCATATGCATGTTAGGAGTACAATATTCTTTACCGCATACTTCTTCAAATTTCTTGCAATAATTGAGTATGCATGTATGGGCTTGTGCAATATCACTGGAGCTGATCTTGAGCTTACACAAGATTCGACATGCATCAACGAAAAAACACCAGTATTGGTAATGCTCATCAGGAATAATTTTGTACAGTGCATGAACTGAATAAAGAAGTGTCCAGTGCTTCCATTCATCAGCAGTAAATGATGAAAATGAAGAAGAAATTTTTCTAGGTATACGCCCAATACCTGCTGGAGGAATAATAGAATCAACACGTTCTTGAAGCATATCAAACTGAGCAGACTTTAATATTTGAAGCTGTCTCCAAGTGTCCACTGTATGTTTGGCTATTCCTAAAAAAAGATTATGCATTGGATCTACCACATGATGTCGCACTACATCATAATACGGCAATCGAAATAATTCTGAATATCTGGCTCCATAAGAAGCTTCAATTGTATATTGGGCAGTACTATTGTTGGCTTGCATAGCATCTTTAGCTATTTGTTTGTGTCGAATAGGGTTTCTAGCAATCCAAGTGTCAACATTATATCCAGAATAATCAGTCTTTGAATCAAAACGTGCCTTGGGAAATTCTTGCAAACATTTTGAACAGCCAAACCTTGCATGATAGCTAAGAAATCCACATACCTTTCTAGTTGCTGGCATATCGCACATAATACAAGTTAAAATTGCTCTGATGCTAGTCTCTTTAAAAACTGAATTAGTGTTTGCTATATTTACTCCATGATATAACTTAATTAAATCATCTACTAATGGTCTTAAATAGAAGTTAATATTTTTCTTCGGCTCTCGGGGGCCTGGAATGGTACCTACCAGTATAATATTTTCCATTTTGTACCGGTCACACCTAGGTAAATTTTGCACAGTTAGATATATTGCACCAACTGAATAAGGTGTCTCTTTATAGGGATTGAACCAGTCAATGTTCAAGCATAAACAAAGATTTCCAGCATACACCAAATATGGTTGACCATCAAGATGACTAAATTCCTTCCATACTTTTCCATCATATAAGTCAGTCATAACATCATCAAGAGTTGTATTTTGTCTCCATGCTTCACACTTCCTCAAAAAATGTTTGCACTGAATAAGATTCGAAAGTGATGAAATGATGCTGTGATAATTATATGTTTTTCTTGGAACAAACTTTGTTATTTTGTTTCCAGTATGAATATTCTTCATCAATATTGCTCCACATTTGTTTCGTCTAGATAGTTGTCGATGATTTGGAAACTCAATATAATCACATTGTTTTGACTCTTTTTCCCCGTTACTGGAAAAAATTAAGCAGTTTGTTTTTGAGTAAAGAGAATTGCATACTGGACACACCACATACTCTGTTATGTTCTGATTAATTTTATACAGCTTGCGCATTCTGTAAAGTGACTTTGGAAAATTGGATAACAAGCTATCAATAAGCTGATTTCCTCCAATTGTTGAAGAAATATAGAGCAGTAAGAATTTGATAAATAACATAAAGGACAACAGGGCTTTCTCAGAGAGACGAAATGTCAAATAAAAAAAGTTAAAAAAAAAGATATTCCACGGAGTACACTTCTAGCTTCCACATCATCACATGCATCATCCTCAGATTCTTCTTCACTGGAAGTTATCTCAGTGTCCCATATTTCATCACCAGAAGTGATAGAGTCTTTATCTGAAGAGCTACCAGAACATTCACTCTCAGAAATATCACCATCAATTTGATGGCCAATGGATGGAGGAGGATCAGCACCTTCTTCATCACTAGTATGGAGAGTGGAATCTGATTCACTGCAATCTTCAAAAGATATATTCGATGAATTATCGCTCAAACTACTTTCGTTTATGCTTGAGTCACTACTACCGATAGTACCAGAAGTGTCCAAGTTTTCAGAAGAAGTACAGGAATATCGTAGGTGTCTATAGAATGCTGTTATTCCAAAACTTTGTTGACATGTGGCACAGGTTTTTCTTTTCTCCCTACGAGCACCCCGAAGAACAGGTACTGGGAAGACACATCGTGGGGTTGCAGTTAGGAGAACGCTAAATTTTTCTGGTGCCTCCTCATCAACTTTTTACAGCTCCCATGATAGGTGAGTGAAAGCACCAAAATCCAATGTTGTGCAAATAACTTATGAAACTGTTTGTTACTTTCTGGGATAAAGGTTACTAAACTCTCATGGTAACTATATTTCCTTTATGGGCTACTAGTTTATGGCTTTAGTTTAGGGTGAAGATAATATTCATGGTTCACAGTGTAAGGATAACTGAACGGATGCTTACCTAACAATGGCTAATAACTGTACTAATCAAGACCAGTATGGTCAAATTTCTGCTTTTTTTGGTTATGTTTTTTTTTTCCTTTTCTTTTTTAGTGGGTTCAGCATAAATAGTGAATGATTCAGATTAAACCTTGTTAAATTTCATAGTGAATGATTCAGATTAAGCCTTGTTAAATTTCATACTTCAGACCAATAATAGTTTCATTCAAGTTCTCAGTTTAATTTCTATGAGTAACAAGCAAAATAATAACTTATTTTCACAGGCGAATGCCTGAATTTCAACAGCTTATGTTTGCACGCTGTTAAGCAGTAAAATTGAAGTGGTCAAACTGAAATCACTGTTTAAAGCCCCTAAGAAAAGAAAAGCAGTCTATCAGTTGCTCTCAGTTTCCTAAGCATGATTCATTGACAAAGTAAATAAAAGTTCCAGCATCTAGAGCTACCCATAGGGTTGACTACCAGTTATTGAGGCACAAATGTCATTATGGAATATTTGGGCAATAATGATTACCAACAGTACTTCATGTATTAAGATAGTTTTCCATATAACATAATTGCCCAAAGAAAAACAACGTACTGTATACAATACATACATATAAATATATTGATGTCAAAGTCTCCATTAAATTACACCTGTGAAAGTCTCGCTCACTTTGCTAGCTTAACAAAAACAAAACAATTTCATTCTTATTATTATGATTATTGCACCATTATACAATTTTAATAATAATAATAATAATAATAATAAAATAATAATAATAATAATAATTATAATATAATATTGTTATTATTGTTATATTATATTTGGTTTTCATAGGAACTCAGTGGATGATGCAGTTGAGCCCACAGGGGCAGCAGGAATACTTCATAGACCTGATGAAAGTGATCGTGATACCTCATATGGTGAACAAATGAGTCTAGAACGTTTTCATTTATCCATGAAGACTACATTAGATACAAAATTCACAGAAATTTTTGGCAAGTTTGATGGAATTACTAAGAAAATAGAGTCTATTGAAGTTCGACAAAAAGCTTTGGAAGAAGAGCTTAAAAATTCACCAGTGTCAAGTATTATATCTAGCCCATCCATTTCAACGCCTGGTAGACAAAGAAGAACTCCATTAGCTTTACAGGTAGGTGCTATTAGCTAGTTTGTGTTGAGGTCTATTCCATTGTTTGTGTATTGTAGAGTCGTATACGAGAGATTCATAATTCTTTTGATGATGATTTCCAGTTTAACTTAGAAGAACCGTAAGTTTACAGATTATTTTATGAAATCATTTGGTGCAATTAGAAAGTGGCACAAAATAATTTGCAGGGTTGCAGATAGTTACATCCTTCAATTTACCATTCCATTGACAAACTAACCACACTCAATTTTGTTGTGGTCCTCCTCAGCTTCCCACAATCTATGAGACAATATTTTTCCTACATGCTTTGTTCTGGTCCAAGTTTTAGATCATACTTTTCCTTCAAGAGAAATGCTTTCTCTGAATTGTGGTGCAAAAGTATAGGATGATATGATTATTGAATATTTTCTGAGAATTATTATCATGATAACTATAAAAGTTTTCTTTATTTTTAAAATATTAAAAGCCAACTTACTTAATAATAGGTTATCCATATGTGCATTATAATTTGGTATTTTATATGTATGTAATAAGCATACAAATTTAAAGTTAACTGATTGAGTTCTGTTTGTGTTGTTGCAGCATCACAAGCAACCATAACACACAAGTTACTGAGAAGATCGGAGATGCACTTGGGGAATCTGGATTTTCAAAAGATTTAATAAGAAGTAATTATATAGGATGGGTAGATGTTGAGGTAACTTAGATATAAGCCCTCCTGACATGCTGCTAATAAATACGACTATTAGTTGCACAAGATGTTCTGAATAGAACACATGTACACACTAGCTCCAGGTGTGGATGTACATGTAGATGTTATGATTAGGTATGGTGCCCAGTAGACTGGAATTTTTTTTGCTATCCCCAAGAGTTCCAGGTCAGGTCAGTTGTGTAGTGGTCTGGGTGAGCTGATAACCTATAGACTAGTGCACTCAGTAGTGGTCAGGTGGGTGTGTGCTGTCACCACCAGCTGATAATTGTGGTTCTGCTAGTCTTACTGAGAACTGATTCCAGTGACATATCTGCACAACCTAACATGTACAGTGTATAGGTATTTGTTATGATGAACAGTTAGTCTAAAATGAAGTTAGTTATAAAGATCAATCATACCAACCTTAAACTTATCCTTGGTGTGCTATAAAACTGTAAATTATGCATAAGCTGTTGATTAGGTGCTAAGATAAACTGTATGTAATGATTGTCATAATTAATTAATGACAAAAAGTTAAAGTTATATTTAATAGATTGCATAGCTGTATATATATATATAATATTTATTATATTTACTGGCTCATGAAAATATATTAGCCTGCTCGTGAAATATTACACCATATCATACTCTAACTCATGTAATAAGTACTATAGCTATATATATGCACATATTATTATATGTATGATGATAGGGCATTTTAAATCTACACATAGACTTACCAAAATATCTTTAAGAAGTACTACCCACTAGAAGCCATGAACACTCCCCTATAACTATTTGTGTTTTTAAGTCTGACTTATAGGCAGTTTTTGCAAAGGAGTAATGACTCACCCACAGGAAGTGACCACTCTAATCATCAAATCTTGCTCAAGATGCAAATTGGTATGTGACCAGTGGTAAAATAATCAACAAGTTTTCAGCAGGTCCAGACCACAGCACCTACTTTTGCCTCTTGTTATTCTTTAAAAACAACTAAACAAAAAGAAATGGAATAATTTGTTTCTTGTCTTCTACGGTTTATTGAACACAATTGGTACAAGCATCCAACTTACCACCGCCACTATCTCGAATAGAAATGGTGCTCCCATAAGTTTTTGCGTTTTAACTGCACCCGCAAAACAATTCAAAGCTGTAAACAATTCAATTTCTAAGGTGATACGGTAATGGTCGCTAAACCAAAGGATTCTGTTTACCCCTGTAAGTAATTACAGTTGCTTAGTATTTTTTAAGTAGCTTGTGTTGCTGTGGTTATTCCATTAGGTTATTTTGTCCCCACCCCCACCCCCATTCTTGCGTGTACACAATAATTTTATTCTTTATTTAATACCAGAGAATATCACTCATTTGATTGGCCATGGTAATATGGGAGCATACTTCCTAAGCAAATTCTTTTTATTATTATGCATTTCCTGTAGGTCAACAGTCTGAACTAGTTCAGTACACCCTAATGTGAAATCAATATTCATTAAGAGTGTAAAGTGCACATAGTAATTTGACTTTATTAGCAACATAAATGTAATCAAGCTTTAGTAGTTATATCTTTGCATAGTTAATTGCACTTAACTAATTACTACACATTCTTGTCAATTAGCACCTCCATTTGAAGCTGCATAGAGTAGTAAGCAAGTGTTTGGCACCTAATTCCCAGCTGCAGCAAAATGAAATGGTAATTATTGAACCACATTAGGTCATACTACATTTAAAAAAATCATTCAAGTGAAAAAAATAAAACTAATAACGTGAATACATCATGACTGTAGCCTACAATTTATAGGTGAGTTCACCTCTCATTTTGCAAAAACTCCGCTTAATTTCAACATACAAAAGGTGGATAATCTAATTGGCGAGCGAGCGTAGCGAGCGAGACACTTACAGGGGTAAAAATGAAAAAATTGGGGATGTTTGTTTATTTATTTGTATATATGTTTGGACGTACGTATGTCATTTTGTACTTTGACCCTCGCGTTTTTGTGTTAGTTATATGGTCGACCCCGTCCCAAATTGCACTAAACAGAATCCTCTGACCGTTTTGAATTCTTTGCGGGTGCAGTTAAAACGTGAAAACTTAAGGGACTTTCATTTCTATTCGAGTTAGTGGCGGTGGTAAGTCAATGCGCTCTTTGTCATGGTTATAAGCTGTGCGCAACAGTATTTACTTGAAAATACATTGTCCACTAGACTACCGTGAAGGTAAGTCTGTGTAGGTGCATGTCCAGTTGTGTCAAAGCATTGTGTGTTACAACCACTACTTAGCTAAAGAATATCACAAAGAAAACATTTAAATAACGTGTATTGTTTTGTTGTTGTTTTTTTCCTTCAATTCAAGCAGTTGCAGAGAGTTGTTACTATGGCACTGAAATCCCTTTACCCTGTATGCTAAATTAAAAAACTGGACCTTATTTTCAGTAACTTCAGCGTTAAAAGTCAAAATCATTCATATAAAAATAGTATAGTCTTTAGGCTCGCTCGCCATTTGTGCTCAAGCACATCACTAGTTAAGAACAGTGGGCATATGATGTAATTACATATACATGTAACAATCTGTTTATACATGTATTTGTAGCTCAGCTCATGTATTAATAGAAAATTAATAGAGAATGTGGCCAAGACTATTGATGTGTGCAAAAACTCTGTCATAATTATACAAGATATAACTAGACCGTTCAATTGCAATATGTGCTAATCAAATGACTATTACTATGATAATAATTGTAGTCATGATGATCAAGGAAGTGATTGTTTTAAACCACAAAAACATGTTTAATAAGTTTCTATGAAATGTGTCTGTATACTTTTCAATAAAACTGTTCTTTTTTCTGTGCAGGAGGCTGTAAGACCTATAAGAAGACATTATCGGAGAAGCAAAAGCATCAATCCACGCCAGTTAAGAGGAAGAAGATGTTGCGGTCACTAAAACAGCGAGTAAGTTAATATAATTATTATTAATTTTGAGGAATCAACTATTAGAATATATCTCAAAATTATGGGGGGAGGGCTCCAGCCCTGGGAGCCGCACCCCCTCTTTTCCACCATTATTTATTCTCCATAAAAATTCCAAGTTGTTAATCACATCACTAGGAGGTAACGGCTAGCTTAACCACACATTACTGCTTTGAAAAATACTGTAAGAATATTCTTGGAGGCATAGTCTGACAGTGTTTGTGGTATTTAGTCTAAGAGATTGGTTGACATGCACCACCCAAGATCACAGCATTAAATACAGTATAAGGATTGCACATTTCATCCATAAAACACAATCTTTCTAAGTTTCAAGAGTATTTATAGCTATATCGATAAAACTTTTTTTCCCCATCATAATAACTATGGTATTAGCATATTGCTGCTTTGTATGGGAGCTTGGTGATACAAAAAAATTACTATACAGGTGGGCTCCACAGGACGAGAAATACATTGATGTAAATGTAACTGATCTCTCGGGCAATATAAAGGTAACAAGTTTTGATAATTGAATAAAACTATCACAATGTTAACCCTCAGTGTTCTAACTAGCTATTACAGTATCATTTTTATAACCAATCAGGCAAAGTTCGTGCAATGAAATGGTCAGATGTAAATGCTTCGTAGTATATGTAACACAAGGGACACTCATCTGCAATGCCAAACTCCAATTCAAACACTCGGTTATAACTTCCTCAAGCATAAGCAAGACTGCCACTGACAGCAAACTAATATTCACTCACATAATTATAGCATGCCGATAGAGGGTGTTAACCAAAAATTGTTGTTCAGAGTATTTATAGTTAGTTCAATGGTTAATTGTCAGTAATCAAACAGAGTGTGACAGAAAAACAGACTGACAGACAGACAGACAGACAAAAAAACTGCTATAACCTTCTTGTGCATGAACGATGAGAGTAAATGATTGTCAAAGTCAGATCTATCATAAATTAAGCTTTTTGTTATATTGAACCACACTTTTAATCTAGTGATTTGCAATAAAGGATTGATAGTATTGTGAGTAGGTTCAGTTTGAATCAATTTAATTCTTGAACTGCTGCCATGAGTCAGTGATGATGCACATGTTTATAACCTAACGTCTCAAAAACACATGACACATGCAATTTTTGTTGTTGTTGCTGCTGCTATTGTGTTGCATCATTTCCAATGTTTTGTGGGTTGAGAACTCAGTTTGTAATTCACATTGGTAAAGGGTTTCCATACCATTAAACTAGCATGGCACCCTTAACAATATGGTAAGGGGTTTCAGTGCCATACTATACCTTTATGGTAAAGGGTTTTTTCTAAAGCTTTCACCATTGCTTAAAAAGACTTAACCATTTATATTAGTTCATACCTATCTGTCAAGATTGATTTAGAGCACTCAAGTGGAACACAACTAATTCTATTCCATTGAAAGAAATTCTATTTTCTATGTATGACCACCTCACTTTTAGAGATAACAATAATTTGAAAAGGGTTATCACGTAACCTGAATATGTTTCTTAACAGTTTACATTTTGACAGTCTAAACTAATACTTTAAACTTAAGCAAGCACTACATTTTCTGAGTGACCATCATGCAGCTATTCCTAATTTGAATGTTCTAGAGTAAGCTCTATATTAGTGAGAAAAAATAAAGCAATGATCATGAGAATGAGAGCCTCTCCACTTCTGGAAACCTTCCAGCAACTCTGAATAATCCAATTTAGCATTCCTAATTAAATTTTACTGGTTATCAATAAGTACTTGTGAAAGTAGTAGTGTAGAAGTTAGTGATTATCTTTTAATGTGTTTTACATTTAATAGTCATATGATAGAAGAAGTCGAGTGGTAAAGGGGGAGAAGGAAAGCAAGAGATGGAATGAGTTAACGCCTGAGATGATGTCAGAAGAAGAAAAAAATGAAGACAAGTTTGTGCGCCACCCACCTTCATTTCGTTCGGCTAAGGTCAAACAATTTATTGGAAAGTTAGAGCGCAGGCTTGAAAGAAAGCCAAGTTTGAGAGTTCGCCGAGTGGAAGGATCTCCACGATCAGTACCTATTCCAGTTGGTGCAAAAAAGTGGACATTTAAAAGTCCATCAAAGGAAATTACTCCAGTGAATGCCCAAGATTCAGATATATCTGAAGAACTTTTTTCTGAATGATGTTTATGATGTAGCTATAATATTCTTTCTCTTTCAATTAAAAAAAAATGTATTTTTCGATATTAAACTGCTAATATAATTTGATGGCTTAGCTATAAAGATTATATTATGTCAGATAGCAACAGATTAAGCTCATTGTTATACACTTACTATACTGGTCCTTAAAACCGAGTTATAAGTTATCTTATAACAAGCTGATAGTGTTCCTATAAGATAGTATAAACCCATATAAGCTACTTTATAAGCAAGCGTATAGCAGCCTTAAACTAATGTAATAAGCATTGTTATCTGACTATGTAAGGGGTGCTTATAACATGCGTTTGGTACAGTGAATTCTGTTGATACATTATCATTTCAACTCCTGATTTCACTATACATTCTAATAAGAGTTTACCTATTGGGAAAGTCAATTGCGTTAGACAGAGATAGAAAGATATGTTGAATATAATTAGAAGATGTACTAACTGTAATTGATGGAGTCACTCTTGTAAGACTTCCCTGTGATGTCCTATATTTCACGTTTTCAATGTTGCCTTCTAAATTAGGGTAAATATTAACAACTTCTCCTGTTTCTGCCAATGTCACTGTTAACGTTGAAGGCAAGATACCTATGAAAAAAATGCACAAGTACTATGGTCTATCTTGAGTAGTTAGGAATTATTGTTACATTTACATAGCATACCACATTAAATACTTGTTTATCATGATGTTAATAACTGTGTGAAGGAGAACTATGTATCTCAGATAGCATTACTTGAAATAGCTAACTAGTGAACTTACTGATTGGTTTTGGAATAAGTATTGTGAGTGACTGGCCTCCACAAGTCATTCTAGTTCCATTTAACTCTTGTGGACTGAATAGGGTAGCTATATTATTTGTAAATAGAGGACCAACATCTGTTAGGTTGAATTGTACTGAAGTACTAAAAATAGACTGATTCATGATTCCTGGCATATCACCACGAAGAGCTGCATATCTATCAGTGGATGAGGAAAGCATCCATTCCCAAATCACTGGATCACTCCCAGTCACATTACATTGGTAGACTACACTGTCACCAGGACAAGTAGGAAATGTTTGAAAAACCAATTCACCTTAAGGAGTGTCACTCTACATCATTAAAAATTATGAACTAATTAGTTTAGTTACCTTTCACCAGAATAGACAAGTAGTAGCAACTAAAAATTACAGCTCCAGCTTTCCAGGCCATGACGTTTTCCTCTCTAAAGCCAGCAGTATAGACAGGAAATTATAGTCTAAAACATTTCCAGTTTAATTAACCAAGACATTCTTCATGAATTACAGGAAGTATGTTGTGTAATAATTCCAGACAATAATTTATCATTCTTCTAGTTCACAATAATTTTATATATGTGTAGTATGCCATACCACTCTGAAGGATGAATCTACTCTAGATATTTATGCTGCTGTGGTTTGTTTGACTTGTTCCCTCAACAGGTGTATAGACAGCTATATAGCTTACCGAAAAAGAACATTGCATGGAATACATATATATATATATGTATATGTGACCGTCTACAGGAAAATCAGGCACAACGCGGCCCCGACAAAAAAATTTTTTTTTGCACTTACACACTCCTCGGCAAGCACATATTAAGCTCTCCAAGTTTTATCGCCGTAGCTTTAGCCATTCCCGCTATATTTCACCTAACCGTTCCCTTCGTTAGGCTTATTTAATACAATTTTAAAAACTAAATTGATCCTTTTGCGACGTCTACGCATGCCGCGTTGTGCCCAATTTTCCCTTAGACGGTCACACACATATATATATATATATATATATGACATCTTCACAATGATATCTTTAGGTAAGTATTACCCTTGAAATAACTGTTATTTCAGCTGTAAGCTCATTACCCTAACAGTTATAACAACAGGCCAACTTGTAAATTTTCTTGGTTTTTACAGCTACCTTACTCTTGTGTAGCCTACTCAACTGAGTTAAAGTAGCTTTGAAAATATCAGCAGGGGGTGTGGGTAGCCCCCTACAACCAACTTTACCCTGTGAGTTACCAGTCCTCTTGTACTAACTACATTTATACTGAATATATCTGGTGTGAAATGATTCACTTATTATACTCATCTGAGTGATATGGCTGTGGGGGTTTAGGGGTTAACAGTAACCTCCTTTTCAAATTAATTATATCCAGAGACCAATGTCCGGTTACACTATATATTTTTTTAGCAAATACTTCATAGAACCACAATGCTTAAGCTACTGACATGACATGAAATGAATGCTGCTATAATGTTGGAATGAATTTTAAAAGAAAGGGTGTCAGCATTATGGTTTTTGTTTTAGAAAGAGAGCAAAAAAATGGACAGTCAGTACAGTTATGACATGGTTCACTACACAAAATCATCACAAAAGATATGACTGTCTATTGTATATGAAACAAAAGTTGATGTATATAGACAACAAGTGTTTGTTTAGACAATATTATGAAGGTATATAAAATTCTTTGCCGTTTAAAACAACTATTGCAGTTTGTTGGTATTTATTATGCAGTTTGGGTGTGGCCACTACCACGCCTACGTAATTTATGCTGTCTACGTCTTCATAAGAAGTCAAACATTAAAGAGACACTCACCTCACCAGTAGCTTCAACGGGAAACTCCTACCACTAATCAACTAAATCGGTGAGAATAATAAGCTAAACTACTGCAAATTGTTTGTTCTCGTCATTACCGTGAGACTACAGGAGGCGTTACTTATAAGAGCTTCCGGTCTCATTGCCAACAAATGATTAGCTTTGTGGGGCTGGAGAGTCGAGCAAGCAGCAGGGGAGCAGCCACGCCCCAGCAAGGAGCAGCCACGCCCCAAGGTGGAGCAGCTATGCCCCGAAGGAGGAGCCTGAGGAATAAAGGCAAATGTGTCACTAACAGGTCACAGACATAAAGTCAATAACATTCACATGGGTCACCAGGACATTTTATAATTTGTCATTTTGTGCGCATGCGGTGCCGTGTGCAAAGACACGGCGTGCAAGGTAACTTTTTGAAATAAAAAAATATGGAACTTGAGTTGTTTTGTACAACAGTTGGACACTTTGGGAGGCTGCTATATTTGATAAACCAGAGCAATAGTACTGTAAATTTGGAGTGCAAAGGTTTAACTTTTTTTTTATATAGCTAGTGCAAGAAAGCATGCAGCTCCAATAAATTCTTGCTATATTATCTAATTTCTGAAAGAGATTGAAACTTTATAGAACATATTATTAAAAAGTGAGAGGGGTCTAAAGAGTGGGGTTTAAGCCCTTTAATCACCTCCTATCTACATCCCATTTTATGCAATGTATTTATAAGTATATTTCTCAAAATGTACTGTTTGCTATATAATTAATAAATTCTTTATTTAATATTGATGCTGTTATGATCATTATTATGAAATACAACAGATGTCAGCCTCATAGAAACAACTATGTAGTAGAGTATGTGTTACTGTAATTACAACTTTCTCATGTGAATATTTGAAGCCACATATTGCCTCTGGAAAACCACAAACTCTAGCATGTGTATACCATCTCATCAGTTGAAGCCACGTATTCATTCTACTGTTTACATTTAATAAGGCATTTTAATAATTATACTGATATTTTTAATGTGTGATAATCATAATAATATGTCAGAGAGAATTACATCAACATTATCTTCTATCATTAAAATTTTAATTATGTGGAAATCAAATATATATTATACACAATATATAATATTAACATATAAAAGTAACGAAACAGAAGTATTATATTTTCTTAACTATATCATAAGAAAAGTTTGGATTCAGTTCAACATTTTTATCCATTTCCACTTCTTCATATAAAGGTCCTTTATTGGAGTCGTTGTTCTTATTAGATGAATCCTTTGTCCGGCAAGCAGATACTAAGCTTTTATCGCCGTAGCTTTAGCCATTCCCGCTATATATCACCTAACCGTTCCCTTCGCTAGGCTTATTTAATACCTGCCAATTTAAATTGGAGAATGGCACAAGAAAAACTGACAAAAACACATAACGACAATGCTTTTATAGGAGTGACAACAAGTACATAATGAGAACAAGAAATTGCATACCAACATATCGAGAGCTGTCCAGAAATGCCGTAAATTGTCCATTCCATCCCATGGTCCCATGGGATCATGGGACTACATGGAATTGTCCATCCTATCCCACGGTCCCATGGGTCTGTGAAATAGCTTGTGTGTAACATTTGTGCTGATAGTGAGTGGTTTTTATTAATAATGTGTATCATTAACATACTTGTAATCTTATCAGCAATTACCCTTTCTTGCATGTTAAACCTAGCATGACACCTCCTTCTCTTCACTCAGTCGGCTTGTCAAAGTGTGTCGTCCCGCCTTTGGCGCTCTTCTAATCTAACGCTAATCGCGCCACGCGCTTTGCTAAGTCTAAGTGTTCATTGTGACAATACTTTCATGGGATTGTGGAATGGAATGAAGTGGCAGTATCTGTAAGAGGGACATGTTGACATCCCATGAAATGTCCCACGTGTCTCGGAGTTTATAAATCACATACAAACCTCAATTTTGGTTTATAACTATAACTTATCTATCATCTTTCCAATCTAGATGCTCCTACTTGAATCTGCTTTTTGCTCATTAAATCTTGCCAAATTTAGTCAGGTGTTCATTGTAGGCGATTTTAACATAGATCTCTCCGCTGTCCAATCCACTCAAGCTACAGAACTACAAGCCAAAATGAGCAGTTAGGGGCTGTATCAATTAGTAAATTTGGCTATCCTATCACTCCCACCTCCTCAATCCTGAAGACTTCCTTTTGAGCAGTGACCCTCAGTTTATTGATGCTGCCTGTGTCATCTAAATTGGGTGCATCAGATCACTGCTCTCTAACTTGGTCCATCAAGTCACTTAGCTAAGCCTGTCTCTGCAGCTTTCGTAAGAAGGTGTGGTTTTGATGATGCCCTAGAATACTCCCTTCCCCCAATAGAAGTCATAGATGGCGGTGATGTTGACAAGACCTGGCACTTTATGTATAATGCCTTTATGACGTGTATGTGTCATTTAAGATATAGAGTTCACAATTTTGAGAGTAGTTAATGCACCATAGGGAAGATAGAGGCTTACTTACAAATATCCTTCGATTTTATTATGTAGTCATAACTGTATCCACTATATTATAACACTAGCACTTACTTGTTGGTTAAGGGACAATACCAGTTGACATGGACTGTGTCAAGATTTATGGAGATAAAAAATTGAAACTACGTAAAAGTAATTGTAATTATAATTATGTATTTGTGTGTTAATTTAGAGACTGTGAATGCAAAAAAAATTACATTAACTTCAAGCGATAACATTAATGGCTCTTTTTGTCCTGGAAAGATAATATTTAATTGCAATGGTCGAGAGGTTCCAGTTGTGTTTTATTGGTTTGTCAATGGAACTCAAATTGGTCCTTATATTTTTCGAGATGAGGATCTAATCTTCCCTCAAGTTATAACGAATACCCCTACTGCAATCAATTTGGAATCAGTTCTTGTTGGACATCTGGATTACTAATTTAATGAGTGACGCTTATATCATTTCCAATCATGGTAATATTATTTGAAGTAAATACTCCAATCAAATAGGGGTGTTATTAATATAATATTAAAAGCAATTACCCGGCCACACTGTGGCACAAAATGTAACATATTCAAGTTGAACATCCATTGCTAACATTTCTACCACATGGTTTAATTACATTTAGTTCATTTTTTACTCACTCTTCTTTCCTCTGTTTTCTCACAACTTTTCTTGACCCATCAGTTCACTTACTTTTCTAACTTCTTGACCAATGACTATGCTTTACCAAAGTTGGGCTAAGTTTGATCAATACACGCGCCAAACAATTGCATCACATGTCACATATCATTTATATCACTTGTATATAGTTCCAGGAATACCAATGGTTACTATATCTACACTATATGGAAATTCAGAGGTGTATATTGCAGCTGACTTAGAGAAACTTGTAAGTTTTTTCAAGCAGTGCGTTGTTGTTGTTTTTACAAATGAGAGTTGAATAAATTACACAATTTCGTTTAACTACAATGGTTTGACAAGTTTAACTTTTATTTAGACTGCCAGTTCGTACATTATGGTGGAAAACTAACATATTTAACATAATTAATATAATCGTTCTTAACTACATGGAGTAGTACTTACTTTTTTCACTAGATGAAACACAAGACATATAGCAATCAGTGTCACTAAATAAAAATGGTGATATAATATAGTATGACAAGTAATTGTTTGAATTACGTTAAGAAAAAATATCTGAGTCCATCTATAATTTAATTGAATTCACAAAGACAAAGACCAATATAGCATTTTCCTTGACATTATTAAGAATTGATTTTGGTCAATTCTAAGATTTTTCTAACAATTATAATAATGATATTGTGTTGCACTTTGTTATTTTAATAAAGAATTTCAATTTCATTTGAAGAAAAATTTGCTGTAACATATGGGCTGAAATTCTACATATATTGTTGCAGCTTTTGAGCTTTTTTATCCTCTACTTACCTCCATAATAACAACACAGATTGATGCTAATTTATATCACATTTTAACTCGCAATATAGTAAATATGATACTTAATAATGTTGCGCAGTAAAAATAATCCTTTACAATTATATAATATGTTTAATTTTGGAATTGAAACCTAACTACTATAATGTATTATGGATTTGGAATGCTGTCAGCATAAAACAATTAAATTATTTTAAACTGATAATACAATGAATATTGAACTTATATCAATTTCTGAATTCGAGTTTGGGAAAGCAATTCTTTTATAATCTGTTGTATATTTAGTATTCTTATTGCTAGATGTTATTATTAATATGATTATAGGTATCTCCATGTCCAGGATTAACCTATGAGTATGAAATAGTATTAAGGAACAATAAAACTGGATTAATTATTAACACTCAGAAGACACAATGCTCCAGTGAAATTTGCCGTGTAATATTTGGACAAGGTCAAGCAAATTGTACCTATTTTATTGAAGTTACTGCTACAAAATGTGAAAGGCATCACATTTGTATCTGAAGTTATAAGTAAGCCAACAATATTGTTACAAATAGTCCGTGAACCAAAGAGTTGGGCATCATCAAGAGGAATAATTAATCATACATATATATTTTTTAAGTACAACTTTAAGCCATTACTGAGATTTCTATAATATGCTACATAATAGCTAAAAATAGTAGAATTTTATGTATAGATAAATGGGTGGATAAATTGATCATGAAGTGGGTTAGTAAGTGCATGTGGATGTGTGAGTAAGGGTTCCTGTGGGCAGGTAAGTAGATGAGAGCTAAATAAAATATGACTTTTTTTCTAGGGTGATGCAATAAATTAGATATCTGTTATAAAGAGATACTAATAACTACATTTTTTCACATACAATATATGTGTCTATTGCTCCAATCTCTTTATCATATTGAGTAACCTAATTAATTTTCTATTTGAGTTATCAATAGTTTCTAATAAAAAAATTAATGCTAATTATCTTTTTCACAAACATGGCTTTCATATACGAAAGAGCCATTGAGGGAAAAACATTGAAAAATTTTACAATGTTTAATCATGAGTATTATAATAAAATATAAAAACACTTTGTTTTAAAACCTTATATTGTTGTAGCAATAGAGAGTAGGGCAGATGTTACTACTGACACTGAAGAATATCTGGTATGTTTAATTATGTCTCTTGATATTGTTTGCTTCACTGTTTTTATAAAAAACAAAATACTAATTACTTGTACAGATTATGCTCAAAATGTACTTGAGGTTACATTTTTTATTTTAATAGGTGTCATTACCAAGAAAATATAAAGAGTATTCCACAATCATTGGCAGTGTGAGTGGAGGCTTCCTGGTGGTGCTTATTCTGGGCATTTCATTGGGAATATTGCTTGGAATAAAATATAGATACAGTATGAAGAAGAAGCTATCTAAAGAGAGTGTAGAATTTTCTACTACTTACTGTAAAGAACCTCAGTATGAAGAACTCGAACTGGATAAACCTGTCACAATGTCTGAAAATGTCTCATATGATGTTCTCAGGAAATAATTCGTTATTATAGTACATTTTTGGTTGTTGTTGTTTTTTATTTGTGAACACTGTGCACTATTATAAGATTATTACAAAATTATTAATTAAGTTGCTAGACATGACAGTACTAGTATGTTTCAGTTATGAAAAGAGTAGAATATCAGTTATCACATATTGAATTGACCATAAAGGCATTTCAACCATAAAACACTCATCAGTTGTTATTTTTCATTATAATTCATATGTATTGTACATTTCTATCATTTTGAGTGGTACTTAAGCATTTTGCTTGGTAAAGTTAAGCTCTTCTACAAAACATTGAATATAAATTAGATCCTATAGGACAATGTCAATATTACAATAAAATATTTGATTCTATACAGTTTCATCATTGGCTGCATATCCACTTACTGGTGGAAACGGTACAACACTTCATCATTTCACATTAAATTCAACATTGTGTTAACCAAGAGTTATTTACAAGCAAGTATAGCATATTAAAAGTAGATTGTAAATTTAGAAAGAAGTCAACCTCAAAATATATATAATATATTGTATACATATATATTTATATATACAGTGGAACCTCTCTACAAAGGGACTCTGAAGAACAACTTGACTCTTAACAACAGCCAGCGTAAATGGAACACAGTGATCTACTACAATAAAAAATAAACTCTGAAAGCAGCCAAACTCTCTACAAGGGTCAAAACACTTGATATAATTATATACATTATTTATTTATGTACAATATTGCCTTATTTATACACAAACAGTTTTATTTTATTTATATCTTTTTACATTTTTGTTTCCTTTTCTTTGTGATCCCATTGGTAGTCTATAAAAGGACTGACCAGGGACAGTCAAGATTCTGACACCCTGACACTCTTTCTCTTTATAATTATTTGGATTAATTAAAATGATTTAAACTGAACAGAACAGGAAGAGAATTAGTTTAGCATTGTTAGGTGGACCTAGCCTAGTAACAGAGGGCCCGACAATATGAAACAAGTCAAGTTGACAATAGGATATGATGCTTTAACTATTTGATTGTCAAACACTGATAATCTTGAAACTAATAACCAGATGTATATGACAGTTAGCCATTTATATAGTAAAGGGTCTATTAAAACATGCCATGCTGTACGAGTTTTTCTTTTAACAACTGAAGTCAGAAACTGACAATAATAATTTTGTCACACAGAGCAATACTCTCGGGGTGCTAAACATTCTTCGCACGCATTATTCATGCACATGCCTTTACAAAAGTGCATATTCTTCATGGTATTGTGCTGTAGTTTACAGATGTCGTGTCAACATATAGTAGGGAAAAAATTTATAACTTGGGCTATGTATACAACTCCAAAAATACTATACATTCATCAGCAGACTGAAAGATTATAGAAACTGCTACAATAATAAATCTGGTAATGTTGGTCCTCATTATTTCAGTGCGGTCATTTTTGAGAGTATAACATGTGATAGTAAAATCAAACAAACTCTAGTTTAAGAAAATATATACATTGACACAAACTATCTTCCTCAGTAAACCTTTTTTTATTTCCATATGCTACAATAATAACCAGAAGATGTTTGGACCATCTTCCTGAATAAACATTACTTATTTCCATATGCTACAAAAATAACTAGAAGATGTTTTGACTTCTATTGGAAAAGCAATGGAATAAAGGAGTTGTTTGCAATAACTAAAAGTTTTGATATAGATTACTTTATATTAATTTTAATTCCTATTAATTACTATCAAGTATTGAAACATTAAAATAATTTTATCATATTTAGCAAATATGCCTATTATTTATGCATGTGTGATAAACAAATTTGCTCAGAGAAACATATTTCTAATAAATTCAGATATGATTACTTTAATATTTTGTACATTCTTGTTGCAAACACATGAATCTTCATGATGTGTATTTTCAGGAAAGTGATTAAATTGATTAGTGTTTTGGTGTAATATCTTGAAACTAATTCTTTATCAGAATCATTTATTATAATAGCTTACAAATTATGACTGTTTGGTTTTTGATATTTGTCATATTTTTACCAACACCATAATACAATTTAACAGGATTGAGTGAGAGTATTCAGAGAGTGTAATAAAAAAATATATTTGCTTAACTTTTCGTTCAATTGGTTCAAAAGAGATCGGGCGTGGCCCGCTATTTCGGGCTTACGGAAATCTTAATCATGTGACACAGATTCCGTTGTTTGTCGTACTTGGTGCGAGCTTTTTAACAAGTACCTATAGTTGACACCGGCAGGACTTACCATGAGATATAAATCGTTTACTATTTGTCTCAGTATATTCCACCTACTAGCAGCAGGTAATTACATTTATCTAGCGAAAGAAATAGTTCAGCCTAGCTAACTATATTAGGTATTGAAGGGGATCTCATTCTCCGAAGAAGCCCTGTTTGTCCCGGTGAAAATGTAGTCTATAGATGTAATGTAAGTGGAGCAGATCTAGTGACTTGGACCTGGACTTTATCTTCCACTATTGAAAGATACTCTGTTATACCTGGTTTCACTCCAATTGGAATCATGAATCAATCTATTCATAATATTCCAGTACAATTCAACCTAACAGATGTTGGTCCTCCATATACTAATATCATTGCTACTTTCTTTAAACCACAGCAGTTAAATGGCATTGTAATGAATTCTAATGGCCAATCACTCTTAATAGATATTCCACTATTAAACTGTAAGTTATCATTGAATTGGCTTAATTGTTCAAATTTAAATTTTGTTAAAGAGATAATTTGTAATAGGATATATAATAATAAAGTAACAAATTTATGAAAAAGTCAAATTCTTTCAAGTGAAATTTCTTTCAAGTGAAATTGCAAAATATTATTTTGGTGTAGTGTATTTTATATTATTATACTTTATACATAAGTTAAAAGTGATACGACAAGATATACAACAAGCGGAGTTATTAATTTGAATGAGCAAGGCTAGTGAAAATATAGTCTGAGAATAAAATAGCTAGTTGTATTACACATGAGTGTGGCTTATTCTATGTCGAATGTCTTGACTGCATTGGTGAGATAGTTGCAGTAGCAGTAAAACTTTGGGACCTGGTAAGCTAGGTGGTTGCAAATAACTACTATGGTAACATCGAGAAATGTATGAGATATGTTATGAGATATGTCAAGGATCACATAAATGATGAGTCAAGTGTAATATGGATGAATAATTCACATGCAAGCTAATATATTTTCACAAGACAGAAAAGAGTGAATACAGTATAAAGACTGAGAATAAATATCTTGCTATATCATCTTGACTAATTTAATAAGTAGTTAATTTTATGCTAGATATCTTCACTGTAGAAGTTTGTACCAGCATGGTAGCTCAGCTAGTAAAGTTGATTATAACAGTTTGTGTCAGGGTTGGTAACTCAGCTAGTAAAGTTGACTATAGCTCAGCCAGTAAAGATGGCTGTTACACTCTGGTTGGTAACTCAGCTAGTAAAGTTGACTATAGCTCAGCCAGTAAAGATGGCTGTTACACTCTGAATATTAGTTCATATTATAAGCTCCTCACATGCACATCCCCGTCTGATATATTAGGGGTAGTTTCATGACCCAGTTGGATAGAGAATTGTAGTTGTAAAAAAAACTTGGGATTGAGTAAGTTAGGCTGGTAGGTATTTTTTTCGGACAATGAGCTTGCGCAATTCAATGTGTGACAATACCAGTGTGATAGCATGAGTTGTCACACTGGTTACAGATCTTATAATAGTATGGTGAATACATCTAGCATAGAGTATTATAGATATAATAGCACAAAAAAGTGCTATCTATGATTAATAGCACAAGTGTCAAGAGGAAAAGTTACAGGGCCAAATCAATTTAAAGCTGTCATTACACAAGTGTCATTGATCTGATTACCTAAGTTTTTTTTGTGCTATCAATAATTGAATATTATATCCTGTAGTGAATTTTAGTCAATGAATCAATCCCATATTGATTCTTCCATGTTTCAAGCTTTACTTACCATTATTTAATAATGTTGCCCTGATATTTCACTGCATTATTGCTAAGTGGATATGGTACTGCTAGAATATGAACAGATTGCCGTGATCAATCAGATCATTATTTTAGTTTTCCATTGCCATGGTATATCAAAACAATACCACATTATTTTGTATTGAAAAATTATAATACATATACAGTATAAATATATAGAGGACAACTTGAGATAATGTTGCACATAAATGCAAAAAAATGACTATTTTGGCAGTTAAATTGTGCAGAAATTTAATCATTTCTGTAATAATCTGCTAAAATGCAATAGCTACAAACAAATATTTTGATATTGTTGCATTATCTATAAAAAAGTGAAATTTTACCTGAAGAAACATTGATGATGTTATATTTTGTGGATATGTTAGTCCTTAATTGACAATATAGCACATTATGGCTTAGTTAATTCATTTGCCATGTGATTAAATGGCATGATTATTACTAACAATTATTACTAGCATTTTTGAAAGTTTAACATAACTATCCAATAATATAGTATTTGACAGATACATTATTAAGACATTTTTCGTAGTTATAACACCACTGTGTTATAGTACAAATTATAATTATTATTAATATTTTTATTATAGACAATTTATCAACACAATTGACAGTATCACTAAATGGAAGTGCTGTGTCCATATATCCTAATTATGAAGGTGATGGTATTACCTATCAGTTGTCAGCAACAAACTCTCGCATGGAGATCTCACTTCCCATAATACTACATGGTCCGGACACTGTTCACTTCTTTCACTGTCAGAATAACATTACCTTCACCATTGGTAAGATTTTGGAAGGAGTCATTTTTGCACATTGATATTTTTTTTGTATATTTAGACTCGTGTATTTTTGACGATAACATTGGAGATAAGAACTACACACTATTATCTAATGAGACCTGGCTAATTACAAGAAGATGTGGTCAGATTCAGGTTACATGTAATAGTGGAGTTTGGAGTGAAGATATCTCATGTCCAAAGTTAAACACAAATACTCTTGTTTTCAAAACACCAACTACACAACACACTTATAATGGTAAATTTATTCATTTTAATAAGCACAAATGTATGTAAGCATGGAAGGAAGACAGAAGATTGACAGGGTACTTTAAATTACCCATTTCTATGTTAATATTTAGGAGTTAGTAGGGCAGTGTAATTCAGCACTATCACAAAGTTATTGATCCTCCAATTGGTGTGGACATCACTCATTTACCCTCTCCAGCTATAACTGATGCTTGAGTTTTTACTGACACTTACTGCGTTAACAATGTATTATCCATATCATTTTTGTTAAAGATTTGTCTAGAATTAATTAATATTATTTCCACTGTACAGAACTGTAACATTGCATGATGGTCGTTATATTATTATTGTTATTATTATTATTATTATTATTATTATTATTCTTACATCAATCTTGTTGTCAACAAGATTGATATTTGAGAGAGCTTTTTTGTCTGACTTAAACCGAACAATCAAAAATTGAATTCTCTACATATCAACTTGTTTATGCTGCTTTACTACATAACGAGTTACATGAGCTAACTACTGATTCTTTTCATCTATGTAATAGCTAGCTAGTGTATAGTAATACTGAGAGTTTGTACCCTAGGTGCTTCTTTATACAATATAACTGAGGCTTGTGTTATTTTAATAAAACTTTATTCCGAAAAATTTTTTCTTCTATATTTTCGATTTATTATCGATTTAAATTTTCTGAATGTGACGACACTTTACACATCATGTAATGATGATAATTACCGAACCGTTTGAAGCTCATGAATTATTCTTGAATACGCACACTGTCGGTCGTCATCATCGGTCGTCATCGTTACTGACACCACACAAGTGTATTATCCTATAGATTGAGGGCCCTCAAGATATTGTAATGATCAGAATTACAACTATACATTCAATGGTATTTTGTACAAAAAATTTCATTTTTAATAACTTTTTCCAGACACCCCAAGTAAGAAACCACACTGTTATGAATTTAGATACAACCATGAAAAATGTGAAATCTTACCAGATTGATTGTTATACATATGATTTGTGATGTAAATGGTGAATGAATATTGTGCAGGTTGTGAATGATGAATTAAAACATTTAGACGTCCAATCAATGATTTATGAAAATTGTCAAGTAGTTTTAAGAATGTTTTTTATTGTCAGAGTAGTTTTTAAGAATGTATTTTCTTGTATGGAATCTTTTTTAGAGAATCCAACTTCACGTGACCGCAATATGTACAGTTTAGAGTTAGTTATTGGAAGTGTTATTGGGAGTTTTGTGCTGGCACTCATTCTGGGACTGGTCCTGGGACTACTATTTGGAGTGAAATTCACAAGAACTTATAATGTTAAACAAGTCAATACATCAATGAACAAAATCGACTTAAATAAAGGTCCTTTGTATGATGAAGTAGAAATAGAGAAAAATGTTGAACTGACTCAAAATATTTCTTATGAAACTGTTAAGAACATGAAGTAATAGTTATATTTCACTTATAGATAGTTAATTTTTTTGTTTCACGATTGCTTACTTTCTTCACTGTTTTTCCCATTATTGCAAAGTATAATACATTGTGATGTTCCACATGATGAGGTTAAATGCATAACACATAGCTGAAATAATTGGAAAAACGTGGCACATATATTGAATAATTGTAAAATTATAGGACAGTTAAGCAGTGTTGTTCTTTCAAAATTATAATAAAGCTATTGCACTCAGTTGTATTATCCACAATGTTAGCCTCAATTTATTATAATTATGGACAAACTCTATCTCACTTAAGAATACAAGTAGCTGTTTTTGAATGTATTTTTTCCATAAAATTTTGTTATCAAAATGTAAACATTTGTTTATCTAGGTTATGTAAACATGCAATGATGCAGCTGTGTTGGCATGAATATTAATCTCAAGGGTTTAAATTACAACTAGAGTTGTGTTACTGTGGATTACAACTTCCTCATATGTGGAGCCACAAACTCTTCATGTTTACTACACTTATTATTTGAAACCACATATTTCTGGTACAGTTGGTTAAGCTATTCATTATTGTCTTAATTAAACTCAATCTGGAACTACGCCTCGTGAAGTGTTTACCTGTTTACCAGGAGATGTTGTCTGGATACCCTGCTTTGAGTTCATAACTTGCACACCAATACATAATAATCCCAATGAGCATTTATTATTTATAGCTTATATCCTCTAGCTAGTTTCCTCATATAAAATATCTTTTAGTAAACGACTAACTATGGAGACAGTATACGTCTTTAAACTTGGGTGTCCAGGCAGTGCCTCCTATTAAACACCAAAACTAAATTATCCAAACTTCCCTATTTGTAACAGTAGGAACCAGAAGAGAATTTATCACAGTGATGTTATAAGGTACAACATCATTTGTGCTTATGTTATGGCTTCTATATTATTTAGTTTTCCATCAAAATTTTTTGTCTACCTATCAAGGAAAATACGTAAATGATACTATTTGACTTCTAATAAGAGCCTAGCTCCTTATTAATCTCCTACTAGCTACTGATACTCCATCTAAAACTAAACTATCATTAGAAGGCCCATTATTTTGCCTATCTAGCCTTTTTAGGTAGTTTGTCCAATATTATAGGCTTTCATGGTTAGAGTTGGTGCAGCATAACAACATATATTAACAGAACAAGTCTGTTTTCTGAATTACATATTACAGTGAAGGATGCATTCCAGTTTGCATTAATTGCCAAGCTATATAGCTAGCTATAGTGACAGTAAATTTTGTAGTGTTAAATTCCTAGCACATTTGTAGTGTCGTATCGTTAGTCTACCACAGTTACTACACACATTCATTAGTAACTGCACACGATTATATTTAAGATAATATCCATATTGTACATAAGTGAACTATTCATTATATGATTTAGGGCATAATTATTTAAAAATATTTTATGCAATTATATTACATCCATTTTAAAAAGAAAAAACGGAGTAATGGTATAAAATTTACAAATTATCAATAAGGATCTATTTGAATGATGTTTAAGAGTCAAAACAAGTGCATAATAAGTTATATCATAATCTTGTGTACAGTGAACGTGGCACACATTGTATAGAAAAGTTTAATTAGACAAAACTGTAAATGATCCAGTGTTACATTAATTTCACACAATAGCTATATATATAAATAATCTGTGAAAATGAAGATCAAGACGAAGAACCTAATTTACTGCCAACAAAAATTGATGCACCATGAGGGATGCTCTGTCTATTTAGATCAGTTAAATCAGGTGCTATCAATCATTGATTTCATAAAATGAGTTTCACTATTTCCTAGTAGAAATCATTAGCTAGACCTTAAGTAATATTCGCTCATTGTTTTGAACAAGTGTATACTGTTGGCTCTACTTTGTGTGGGCAGTTGTGTAGGTGTGTGTGTTGTTGATATGAATGTATCATTTGACTATATACATTGCTTTTATATCATATGATTATTACAAAATTACTTTTTGTTAATTAAATGTCTGAAAATTTTTTTCATTAATTTTATATTTTATAGTTTGTGTAATAGCTGTCAGTTTTGTTCAAACAATTGTATTTCATTGCTATTGTTATAACAAAGCATGTTTCAAGTTAAGTATAGTGTGTTATTCAGATTCATTATTCTTCAATCACATTATTAAGCGTCAAGGCAATACATTCCTGTTAAAATATAGAAGAAAATGATGCAGAATAATTGAATAAGTAAAATTACTCTCTTTTAGGTAATAACAACTTCTAACATCTGTATATATCTGGAACAGGAATATTTTGTCAACTTAAAACTATCCAAGAATGATGACACTCATGTTAGTACTTTTTAAACAATTCCTGTAAAAGCTAAATAAGTTCAAATTCAACTTCGTATTTGAGCAAATAAAATAAAATAATGCAGTGTGAGATTGGTAAAATTCTCTAACATATTTTTGCAGTTAGTAGTAGTATGTGAATATAGCTAAATCATTTTTCGAATGGTCTTAGTTATTATTGTGCCGATAGTGTATTTTTAATGAATTGTAGCCAATGTATAGCCATCGTCCTTCGGTACATTTGTGATGTCTAACTCTTTTATCATTCCATCAAGAACATTAATATATTTTGCTTGTACTTTACAGAATGACTTCCAGATAAAGATATAGTCATACAAAGTAATTTTTTAAAGATAAATGCATTTGGATGAACACAAAATACACTATTATACTACGAGAGTTTATCAACAAGTATAGCTAGCTACCAGTTTTATAGGACTCCCAGCGAAATTGAAATTTGAAGTTATTGTTTTTGTTATATTTTTTGTTTAATTACCAACTAGTACTCCTCACTTTACACTGCTTATGACATAGCTAGTTGATTTCACATACAATAAACTGTTCATACAAGTAACAATAATTTTAACAATAAATTAATGCTACCCTTGATACGGCATAAAAATATATATACTTTAAGAAGCTAATTTATAATTTTACTACATCATATGAAACATTTTGTGCCAGAGGAATATTTTTAGCAAGGTCTATATCTTCATAGAGAGGTCCTTTATTCAAGTTCACATTGTTTCTTGAGATGTCCTTATTTTCTTGGGACAATTTGTTCTTTATTACTGTTCTAGTATACTGGACTCCACAAATTAGTCCCAACAGGATGCCCAGAGTGAGTGCCACAACAAAAGTTCCTATCACACTTCCAATAATAATTGGTCTATTACTTCGGAATTACTTGGAATATACTGACACTTCTGCATTTTGAGATACTGTCAGTGTTGTGGGTAACATATCTACACCAAACAAAGTAAATTATAAGTATTATTTTGCATTAATTTATTGTTGTAATTAACCCAACATACATTACGATTGTTATAAAAGATTTCAGAGTGATCATACACCTTGTTGTTTTATTAATATGATAACTCAACCTAGTATCATTTAGCTAGCATTGGCATGTATACAGTTCTGATGTCTTATCCATGTATTCATAGAAATACTACAGCATGTGAGTATGTTCTAATAAGGAGTCCTACATACAAGTTGATACAAACACTTACTAATAAACCTGATGTCTATAGTCAGAGTTTGCCCATTGCAGTCCATAGCTAGCACATTAATGTATGTAGGACTTAAATCAGTTACATTGAATACAAGTGTGGTTTGTTGAAGTGATCGATCTATTATTCCTGTTCGAGATAGACTAGGTAGGACTGACAATTGTTCTATCTGTCCAGACTGTGTTGTCCAAGTCCACTCCATTCTTCCACTAGTGACACTGCATCTGTAAACTGCACTATCACCAGGACAAGCTGGACTTCTCTCTAGTACCAGTTCTCCTTTATTACACAGAAATATCAATATTAAAAGGTTTTTTTTGGCTTTCTTTAGCTAATACCGTTCACTATCAAGAGCAAGCTGTAGCCAGCATAAAGATACACTACGCTAAATAGCATACTATAGTGAAGCCTACACGCGTTAGTTATCTAGCTAGTATAGCAGGCACGTCCTACGAGAAGCAAAACAACAATCCCTAATTTGTCAAGTTAAGTAATTGGGCGTGTTCGACTACCAACGTCCGGTCGCCGACAGGAATAGTCTCATTATTCGGGCTTTCCCGCAACACCACGGTTTTTAATACGCGATTGTGGGCGAGCTAATTTTGAGCGCTAAAATTCACTTAGCTAATTTTAATGTTTGACTTGTGGTCTCCTAAATTTATTAGCATTCCATTGACTTCATTGTTGGGTTCTGGCTGACAGAATTTTTATCAATTTTAAGAATTAAGGCCTACGATGATTTTTGTCGAAGTGTTTCAAATTAGCATGTCACATGTTGCACTTTCATGTACATTACACATTATATAATTACAAGTATTTGGGTAAGAAAGGATTCCCACAGCCTGAAGTATCTACTACCTTAACAAAATCGCAATTAGTGTTACAATGTATGTTTACCTCTACAGTCTTGTCAATTTTTTGTCAACTCAAATTATGGTTGTCGAAGGACTCCTTTCAGGCATTGCCGTTTATATGGGACAGGGTCGCCATCGAAGAGAGAGCAAAACTTGAGAGTCAAAGTACAGAAGTTCATGCCAAGTCTAAACAAACCCGAGTTAGATTGTATATCGGGTAGTGTTTTGCCTGCTGGAATAGATAGCTAAGTGTTTCAGAGGACTTAGACATGGCCTTTGGAATAGTTTGTGCAAGCCTGTTTCTATTTTCTGCTGTAAAAGGTAACATCAAATAGCTATTAATATAAAGCCTATACGAGGACGTTAAAAAATTGTATTTTAACTTTTGGTACAGCAAGTATTGTGAGTTTGCATCAACTCAACACCCCCCCCCCCCAACAACTTTTGGTGAGCTAGCTAAGTTTCTGGATAGGTACAAAGACTAGAACTAAGGCTTACATCTTACATATTATCTGGTATTATTTGATACCAGGAGAACTACTGGTAGAGAAAGGTACTTGTCCTAGTGAAGAAGCCATGTACAGATGTACCGTAAGTGGAGGAGTGTTAGAATGGCAGTGGACCCCTGTAGGAAGACAAAGGGAAGAATATACTGTCTCCTCACTTCTCCAACTACAATCAAGAATATCAACTCTATTGATTGGAGATATTGCTGAAGTTATCTTCAATGTTACTGAATTTACATTTTCATTAACATAAACACTGTGCTAAGAATTTTGGTGGTAAAACTAATGTAGTGCTTAATCTAAGCAATACACTCATTAATCTCCAGAAAACTTGACACACTATAGAAGAAATTACCATGTACGCTGGTAAAACTGGTACACTCGTAAAACAAGTAATAGCAGGGACATACCCACAGTAGAGGGTGGGGGAGGGGGTGGCTGTGTCCCCATTTTATACAGTTGTTCCCTCGTATAGACTAATAATGACTGGCATACATGAAAAATGTTCATACACATCACTTATTGCAAAGTTTAAAACAATAGCTACAATACATTTTACATTACAATTATTGTGAGTTTGTATCAACTCACCCCCACCCCCCCCCCCCCCCCCCCCCCCCACCCACAACTTTTAGTGAGCTGGCTAAATCTCTGGACAGGTACAAAGACTAGAACTAAGGCTTACATGTTGTCTGGTATTATTTGATACCAGGAGAACTTGTGGTAGAGAAAGGTCCTTGTCCTGGTGGAGAAGCCATGTACAGATGTACTGTGAGTGGAATAGAGTTAGAATGGCAGTGGACCCCTGTAGGAAGACAAAGCGAAAACTATGTTGTCTCCTCACTTCTCCCACTACAATCAAGAATCTCAACTATATTGATTGGAGATATTGCTGAAGTTATCTTCAATGTTACTGAATTTAGTTCATCCACCATTAGTGTTGTAACTACAGTTAGTAATCCAGAACTCTTCAATGGAACTGTTATGTCTTGTGGTGGGCAATCTCTTACCATAGAAGTTCCAGGAGGAAGTAAGTTATCTCTAGTAGTGCAACTTAAGTTAACTTTGTAGCTTATCATGAGGTGATTATGTTGTTACAGGTCTTGTGCCTACTGCATTGAATGTTTTCAGAGGATCAAGTAATACTAGTGAACTGATTATTCAGCCAATTATTGATGAAAATGCCAGAAATATTTTCTACCTCATATCAACTTCGAATAATTTTACTACATGGACAAGTCCTATAACACTAACTGCTCCTAACAATATAGTATTTTATCAGTGCCAGTATAATAGTACATTCAATTTAGGTAAGAGTGAAATGAGTGGATAAATTCTACATTGTTTTTGCTTATTAGTTCAGAATTAATTTCACTTATGTAGTGTATGTATAGTTTGTAAATATTTATTGGTATAAAGGTACATGTATTGTGAATGACAATAATGAAGATACCAACTACACTCTCTATTCCAATGGGACATGGATAATTTCACGAGATTGTAGTCCTTCCAAAGTACCGGTGATCTGTGAGGATGAAGGAGTATGGAGTGAGGATATAGATTGTATAGAACCTACAACTGTACTAACTGATTCAGGTACAGTGAATCAGATGTAGAATATGAATAAGATGAGTTTATGTTTCAATAATAATATAGAAGCACTTAAGAAGATTATTATTAATGAAGTTTTAATAGTATTATTTGATTTCATTTCTTATTGAAATGGATGTTGATTAATAAAGAATTGAAGTGCTGCTAAAGACTACTGTTATGCATGAAAATAATTTTCTTTAGTGTAGCATTTAGATACTTTCAAACTTCTATTGTGAAAAAATGGCATTGTCTTAGCCACAGCAGCTTAACTTGGTAAAAGTAGAGATTTGTCACAATTGTACTTATATACAAAGTTAAAGTGCACACTGCATACCTATGAATACACACTAGCAAAGTTAGTAGGAGTAAATATTATCTATTTCTTCATGCAGCTACTGGTAAACGATTCTACTTCCAAGACTAACTACATAATCCAATATAGTATTCTCAGTATGAAGTTTGTATGTGCAATTACACTAGACATTAGAAATACATTTATAGTAATTGAACAAGAAATCTTAGATCTACCTTATTATTATTAGTGGTCCACTACTCATCCATCAGCTTGGGTAAATGAAGACTGTGCACTAAAAATAAACTCTTCTGGTCAAAGATTTACTATAAGTATTTTGTACATCAATTATACAAATGATTCAGTCATTCTCGGCTGAAATAATTATAATCATAGCAAATTATTCTCTTTTTACAGCCAATAATAGTTCATTATAACTAAACCCGACATTTTGACTTCTTGAGGAAGTTCTCTTCAGGGGTATACTGAGGTCGAAAGGAGAGATTGTAAGAGAGGTGTTGAGAAGGTTTCAGCCATTGCTGAATATGCTTGGCAGCAGCATCACCCCATCAAATGGGAAGAGGTAAGAGTTGTAAACAGAGCCTGTAAGAATCGTAAGTTTAAGATCAAGGAAGCTCTACACACACAGATGACACATGAAAACAACAAGTTTAACAGAGACATAGGTTTAGAGCTTCCAGGATGCTGGCTGTCCATGCTGCCAGCATATCACCCTCCAGGATATAATAAACACTGAAGAGGACTTCGGCAAGAAGTCGTAACGTCGGGTTAAGTTGAAATTAGGTATATTGGCTGTTAAAAAGAGCAAAGTTTGCTATTATTATAATTATATAAATGTATTTCGCTACTTGTATTTTTCAATTATTTGTGTTATGAATATTATTTTTCAGAATTTCAGAATGTGACAGTTACTACAAATGCTGAAATACACCAAGTATGTTTGAGATTAATATTGAGAATATGAACTGAGAATAATCTGGGCAATGTTAATTATAAACTGTTTTATGGATGCAGTTTCCTCAGCATTGTCCAACTTCATGCTACATCAATATGTACAGTTTAGAGTTAGTTACTGGAAGTGTTATTGGGAGTTTTGTGCTGGCACTCATTCTGGGACTAGTCCTGGGACTACTGTTTGGCGTAAAATTCACAAGAACTTATAATGTTAAACAAGTCAATACGTCAATGAACAATAATGACTTAAATAAAGGTCCTCTGTATGATGAAGTAGAAGTAGACAAAACTGTTGAACTGACACCAAATATTTCTTATGAAACAGTTAGAAACATAAAGCAATAGATTTATTTCTATTATTGAAAGTAGATTAGATATGATTATCTGATACTTATTGAGTGCTTATTCTCTTTACTAAAATTATTAATTTTATCATTATTAAAAAGTAAAAAAAATCGTTGCATATAGCTATTGGAAATTATTTGAAAAACAGCACAAATTTGAATAATTGTAAAAAATAACGTTGCTGCATCAAATGATTGGTTGAGGTGCTGTCCTTCGAAAATTATGTAAAAATTGCACTCACATGTGTTAGCCCATAATGTTAGCCTCAATTTTATAAAAGTAGGCGTAACTAAAGTGTAAACAGTAGTATGGATGTGTGGCTTCCATTAATTGGTATAGTACACATGAAGAGTTTGTGGTTGTCCAGATGGGAGAAGTAGTAAACCAATGCAACACAAGTCCAGTAGTTATTTAAACATTTAGATTGATATTCATTTCCAACATAGCTGCATCTTTGGACTATATTTAATCTAATACTGAACACATAATATTTGGACTTTACATAATGTAAACTGAACAATAGTTTTTTTTGACAAAAAAAAAGACTGCAAAATAAAATACATTCGACTCCTTGACGAGGTCCTCTTCCGTTGACCCCTGAAGTAGTTAGATACGTTGCTTCAAACTATGAGTGTAGTACATTCTACAGGAGAATATTGTCAATAACACTAACAATGACTCCAACACAGCTGCCTCTTAGTCTAGTAAGGTTTCTTTTTTAAGTACTAAAAACAAATACAACATTTTTAACTTAAAAGATTCTACCAATTTCCATACCAAAACCAATGTGAAAAATTTTATGGATTATTTGTCATAATATACCATTCTCTCACACCATGGTGATCACAACGCATATGTAGCTAACTACCTTATGTGGCAAAAATTGTATGAATGCAATTGATTTACTTACTTCTATCATTTTAGAACAAGGTATTGTTCATTCTCTGAACTCAAAATATAATGAGTTAATATGTAGCTTACATATAAAAACACTCCGTAGTGTGTCTATAAAGATTAGCAGTGATTGAATCATCTGAAGTAATTTAAGTTTATAGCTGAAGTGACCCTTCTTCTTGTACTTGGATATAAAGCCTGACTAGTTTTAAGTGGTTATTATAGACCTCTAAAACTGTAAAAACAGTAGTACACACAAGCTTGCTATGAAATCTAAATCAGTTTCAGTATGTTTCACATTCAAGCAGCATGTATTTACTATAATATGAGTATTGGTGTAGCTAGAGTAGTTCAGGGAAAATGTTAATGAACTGAATGGAATCTGGTTCTCTAAATACTGGCTAAAAGAGTCAGACTGAGAGACAACAGACAGACAGACAGATGGATGGCTGAACAGACAGATGAACAAATGGATAGACAGATCGATATATTTCTACATAAAGTATGTTATATATGTATATAAATGGATAATTATCATATGGTATTGTGGATTAAATATGTACGTACTGTTTGGATAAGTGAAAAAAAAAGAACAGCATCAGTTACTTAGGAAAAGTGTTAGTCGAATGTTTCAAAATTTTATGTAGCTAAGCAGTACCAGCTTTAATACACAACACAGTCTCTCATACACATATAACTTCACTTGTATTAACACAAGACAGAGGCGGCTTGGGCTCCAAAAAGTGGTTAGGCTAGGAAGTGGGAGTGGCCAGAACAGGATGTAGTTGTGTCCATCTAGAGAAAAGCGGGTGTATTAAACAACTAGTACTACTTATTGAGAACCAGTACAATAGAAGTAATTAATAATTTTTTTGTGCTTCCAGATTTAAAAGTATGTATTGTCAAAATTAAAACTTAAAATTGATTAAATAAATATTTCCTTGTAGCTAATGCTGCGAGATTTTGATTATTGAATTATTATGCAAAACAGTCTGTTAATTTCTGCAGGAACAGGGGAAGCAAAAATCAGAAGTTGCGTTTTTAACTCTATTAGCTACTTCAAGTCATTATTGTATGTTTTAATAATATCGTCATGGTTTAAGCAATCTAGCTCACTCACTATCTAGCTAATTCACAAATGCAGGATCACTTCAAGAGCTTGGACCTCAAAGCACATAACATAAATATTAGAGAACACAGGCCATATTAATGAAACCAAGGGCAGAGCTCATCTAATACTGTAGTGGCTCGAGTGTACGAAAATACATCAACCACCGCGAGATGACAGCACGAGCGGTCACCAACAAGTTTCTGCTATAGTCTGACGTCTGGCGCAGCCAAACCCTTTACCTAACCACTAGCACAGCGGTTAGGTAACGCCAGACTATTTCTTGGCTGAGCGCCAAAGTAGTACTACATTAGGCTACATTCTGCAGATTCCTAATACAAATTTCCTCGGAATATATGGTAAGTATCGCTAATCTAAAATTCTGTTCAAGGATGAGACTATATCGAATAGAGAATGCGTACAATTGAGGGTCAAAGTCTAATGCTGTACGAGTAAACAAAAATTCCATTGTGTTCCCTGTACTAGTTCGTCAATAAGTAAACTCTTTGGGATTAAAAGTTTTGACATAGGCATGGCCTTTGAAGTACTTATTATATGTACAGGTCTTTTTCTTTCAGGCTGAACCTTGTCCAGTAGCCAATATAAGTCTAAATCGCCCAAGTCGCTCTCGTGAAAGTTCTACTCAGCCTCGATCAGTCACTCCTCAAACTAGAGCTGTCAGTCCTCAAAGTCCTTTGTCATCACCTGAGAATAGCCCAGTGCGTGCTTCATCTATAGCTCAATATAGTGCTAAAAGACCAAGGATTGATGCCAAAGAACTCTATGACTCACTCTACCAAGCGTTTCCAAAATCAGCTATTTATTCCATTATTCCTGGCTATGCCTCGTTACTGCAAAAATCTACAGTAAGTACTCCTGAACCTGAGCTCCCTGAAACACTTAAGTCTCTCTATTCGAAGAAGTATGAGAGTTGTACTACTTTTCAAGTTCTTCGCCTTGCAAAAATGAAAGTATGTAGTATTGTTTGCACAAGTGAGCAAGCAAACTTTCTTGAAAAAGCTACTCATGGGCAGTCGAACTCTATTTTGTGGTTTGATCACAGACTTGGTCATATTACAGCCTCCATCATGGGTAGAGTAACCAAGTGTCAAGAAAAAGTATTTCCAAATTCTCTTTTTAAGAACATCATGCAATATTCTAAACCAAATATGAATATTCCAGCACTTAAATGGGGGCGTTTGAATGAGGATAAAGCCAGGAAGCAATATCAATCTCATTTCGCCATTCAACACCTTGGATTTAGAGTGAGGTTGTGTGGATTTCACATTTATTTGGAGCATCCTTATCTTGGTGCAACTCCTGATGGTATTGTTAGTTGTGATTGTTGTGGTGAAGGCCTTCTTGAAGTTAAATGTCCTTATTCACATTGTCATTCAAGTATTTCAGAAATAAATGACCCTCATTTATACTTAGAGAAAGATGAAGATGGTAACCTTCAGCTCAAAAAATCTCATGACTATTTTATTCAAGTCCAAGCACAGATGATTATTTGTAACAAGCAATACTGTGACTTTGTGTGTTGGACAACAAGTAGCATTCACATTGAGCGTATAGAAGTGGATCCAGAGGTTATGAAATCTATTTTGCCAAAACTTACAACTTTTTTTATTAACTATATTCTTCCTGAGCTACTCACGAACAAATTCCAATTAACAGGCAAAGCTCATGATCCACACTCCAATGACGCTGAGGATGACAATGATGACGGTATTTTTTGTCTGTGCAGGGAAACTGCTTATGGAAGCATGGTAGCTTGCGATTCTCCAGATTGCCCCTATGAATGGTTTCATTTTGGTTGTGTAGGACTGACAGAGGAACCTGAAGGAGAATGGTTTTGTAGTCAATGTGTACAAACTTAGTTGTTTTTTGTGTGTGTGTTTACTTGTGTGTGTTTTTTTGTTCGTTTGTTTGTTTTTCAAATACCTGAATGATTTTAATGCACAAAATGTTGTTGATTTACATTAAATAAAAAAGAAATCAAAACAAATTTTGTTAAGGTACAACAGTCTGTGACAAATTGGTAAGTGCAGCTGTAACAAAAATAATTTTGTCAATAGTCGCGGTACAGCCATCTGACGGTTTCTTGATCAAAGAAATTGGGATAGTTTCTTGTAAAATTTTATATTTCCTTCTTAACTGTCCAATGACCCGTTCTACATGTATACGGACACGTGCTAGTCGTCTGGATATTTCCACTTCTTCCCTTGACAACTGCTTCTTTCCTTTTGTGAATGCAGGAATTTGTAACCTGGCTCCAATCAAAGCTAACTCATCGTGAATATTAAATCCACGGTCAGCTAAAATCACATCTCCATACTCGATATTGTCAAGAAAGCCACTCTCTTTTGTAATCACCTTGTCACTCACTCTTCCTGTCCAAGCTTGTGAAATGAATGTTATGACGCCAGAAGGTGAAATTCCTATTAATACTTTAACAGTATTGTGCTTCTTGTAGTTAGAATAAGTAGCAGCTCGGGCATGAAATGAAACAGGTCGCTGTATAAATACTTCAAAACAGTCTATAATACACTTTACATTAGAAAAATGTTTCCTAAATGCTGCAGGCATGTTTTCTCGCAAAGTTGCAGTGTCTGGCCATGTTACAAGAGGCTGTAAATTACAATACATAGTATCCATCCATGAATGAAAAAGACGAGATACTCTGGACTTGCTGATCTGCAATCGATATGCCAGGTCATCCATTGGGGTATGTAATCGAAGGTACACAAGCACAGCAAAAAAGTGGTCAATATTTGGTGTGCCATGACGATACAGACTGTAGTATGGCTGCAATAAATCAAATAAAGTAGAAAATAGTTTATAAGTAGGAAGGCCAGTGTAAAACAAAGTTTTGTTGTCATCCTTTTCAATTAAGCTGGAACCAAACTTTTGTGCTCGAAGATGGCTGTTCTCAAGAGTTAGCTCTGTGTTCCTACTGACAGCTTGAAAATTAGCAGCTAACAACTGTGTATATTGAGAGCTTAGTCTTTCATTCTCTAACACTAATGATGCACACTTCGATTCAAGCTTCTCTTTGTCTTTTTCTAATGCTCTCAATTGTTCTGAAGTTCTACTGTCACATTGATCATAGCACACTGGGTCAGAATTAGTTACAACGTCACAATCAGCATCTAGAATGCTCTCATTATTCTCCAAAACATCAGTTCCTTGTATATCAGTTCTATGAGTAGCATCACCTTCAACTAAATCTTCTCTCACACTACTCTCACAACCTTCAGTCCTTCCAATTCTTGGTCGTTTCTGCAAACTAAGAAGCGCTTCTGCTGCATCCAATCCTTTAGCTCTACTTTTACGCTTAGTTAGTCTTGCATGTCTAGCCAAAACACTAGAGTTAGGACCACCGCTTGAACTCGAAACACCACCAAGAAAAACAGAAGGAGCATAATCAGGATGAGAAGGATCTTTTGAAGGCTTTTCTACACAAATTAAATAAAATTTAGCTATAGTTTTTGTTGTATATATACTGTACTTAACTTACTGGTAACGAAATGATCGCTACAGATACGACTGTACTCTGAAGGACTCCAATTCTTCCTGTTGACAGAGGCTACCCACTTTATCCTTTGGTCAGGATCCACAGGAAAGCGATAAAAACTTTTATTAGACTCTTTGCTGGACCTATTTTTACAATTTACGACAACACAAGTCTGTGGCATTGCTAGCTAGAAACAGCAACAGTTACTACCTTCACAGTGCCCACCGGGTAGACTTGACCACCAAAATGGCGACCTAGCAATGGTTGCCGTGTAAACTAATGACGTCACCGTTCGCGCCGCAACCCATCTATAGCTACAATGACAGTATTGCTACAACCAAAACAACAGTAAAAGAACTAGTTGTGTAAGGACACGAGACACAATACATATTATATACTATTTGTATTTTTTTAGAACAGATAATAATATAAGGTGAACTGAGGGTAATGCATTGTACATTTTGTATCATGCACCTTGGTGTGACACACATTAATGTGTGTGTGTCATTTCAAGATGTAGTTCACAATTGAGAGCAGTCACTCTCTCACAAATATTGTTTGGTCTATTATGCTGTCTTAACTGTATCCACTTAATTAGATATTGGACGATCTAAAAGTAACAATTTCTAGATAAGTGGCAGCAGAACTGAAGCTATACTAATTTGTAGTTGGGTAATGAATAAATTCCTATGTTAAGATTTTGGAAATAAAACTGAGTGTACTGCGTAGTCTAAATGGTGCACTCATTTTACCTCAAAAAAGCTTGACACCTGAATGTAGAAGAATTCACGGTGTGCACAGATAAAACAATTGATAATAGGGGCCCATAAGATGGGGCATTATAAAACAGAGGTTAAGTTGCCCCACTTACAGACTATTTAATGACTGACATTGAAGTAATCAAATATGTCACTTTCAAAATGTTCAGAAAAGTACAGTGATAATACTTTGTTTGCTATAGTGAATTTTTCATTAAATAATCTTAAATGTTAGAGTTTGCATCCCCCCCCCCCCACCTCCCAAATTTTTAATGAGCTAACTAAACTCTGGATAGGAACAAATACAGAGCTTAATGCTTACATGTTAAATCATCTGATAATGTTGAATGCCAGGTGAACTAGTGGCAGACAGAACCCCTTGTCCTGGAGAACAAGTAATATACAGATGTACTATAAATGGAGGCAATTTAGAGTGGCAGTGGACTCCTTTAGGAAGTCAACAGGTAGACTATATTATTCTCTCTTTTCTTCAACCACAATCAAGAATAACTACTCGCTTGATTGGAGATACTGAAGTAGTCTTCAATGTAACAGAATATATTATGTCATCAAGAATTACTTCTATAGCTACTGTTAAAAATCCAGAACTTTTGAATGGAACGATTATGGTTTGTGGTGGACAATCTCTTACTATAAAAGTTGCAGGAAGAAGTAAGTTAATTTTACTAGTAAATGCTACTGTATAAGTTGTGTATATAATAAGAGTTTACTTGTTGTGTATATAATAAGAGTTTACTTGAATCAATTATAATTCTAATTGTGTTGTTGCAGGTCTCATGCCTGCTGCATTGAATGTTTTCAGACGATCATGTAATACTAGTGAACTAATTATTCAGCCAATTGATGATGAAAATGACAGAAATATTTTCTACCGAACAGGATCTTCAAGTACTTTCACAGCATGGACAGGTCCTATAACACTAACTGCTCCTAATAATATAGTATTTGATCAGTGCCAGTATAACAGTACATTCAATTTAGGTAAGAGTAGAATGGTTGTTTAAATACTTCAATGTTTCTTCTACATATTTCAGAGTGATATTCGATTAAGTGATGTTATTATGTATATTTTATTAAGGTGCATGTATTTTGAACAACAATGATGAAGATACCAACTACACTCTCTATTCCAATGGAACATGGATAATTTCACGAGATTGTAGTCCTTCCAAAGTACAAGTGACCTGTGAGGATGAAGGAATATGGAGTGAGAATATAGATTGTATGGAATCTACAACTTTACTAACTGATTTAGGTACAGTGAATCAGATGTAGACTAATGCCTACAATAAGCTTAAAATGAGGGTCTTTTTTTGCAATAAGAGGTATTTAATAACATTAGTTTCTCAATGAAGTTTTAATAGTACTCTTGATTTTATCCCAATGGATGTATTAAGCATTAAAATACTTCTAAATACTAGTCTTAGTCATGAAAATAGATTTCTATTGTATAGAGTTAAAATACTTTCAAACTTCCATTGTGAAGGACTTGCAATGTCTTAGCCAGAGTTAATTTAACCGAGTAATGATAGACATTTCTCACACACCTATAAATATGCATACGACTAACTACAATATACTGTTAGCACACTAGCAAAGTTAGTTGGAGTCAGTATTATCTGATTCTACATGTAGTAATAGTACTACTTCCAAGACTTACTAAATAATGTAATATAGTATTCTCAGTATGAATTTTCTATCTGTATTCCACAAGGCATTAGAAAGGCATTTATATATTATTGAATATTAGATCTAGCTTATAGTGTAATCAGTGTCATGGTTGTAGTCACTCATTGATTCGATTAAATGAAGAGTGTGTGTGTTAGAAGAAATGTGCTCTTTTGGTAAAAAAAAAAACTAAAATTATATTTTACATAAAATATAATAATTCATGTTTTGGAACCTCATTTTATTGTTTTCAATGTTGTATTTCAGAGTTTGAGAATGTGACAGCTGCTACCAAGGCTGAAATTTACCATGTAAGTATTGAATGTATTAACTGAAAAACTTCTCTGTTATGCTAATTACTAATTATGTATAGATGCAGTGTCCTGAGCATTGTTCTCAGCAATGTCCTCAGCAATGTCCTCAGCAATGTCCAACTTCATGTAACACCAATTACAGTTTAGAGTTGGTTATTGGAAGTGTTATTGGGAGTTTTGTGCTGGCACTCATTCTGGGACTAGTCCTGGGACTACTATTTGGAGTGAAATTCACAAGAACTTATAATGTTAAGCAAGTCAATACATCAATGAACAAAATTGACTTAAATAAAGGACCTCTGTACGATGAAGTAGAATTAGAGAAAAATGTTGAATTGACTCAAAATATATCTTATGAAACAGTTAAGAACATAAAGTAATTGATGTTTCATTTCTGTTATTAAATATTATAAACATGATTAAAGTGCATGGCACATAGCTAGCTGAAACTGTTGGAAAAACATTTTTATAGAATGTTTGTGTTGAAAAGTAAACTTTAGTTTTGGTTCTATTAAACTTCAAAAAAGCAGCTGTGTTAGAAATGGATATCAATCCCAAGGGTTTGAATAATAACTAGGGTAGCGTTACTTTTCAACTTCCCATCTGTAGAACTACAAACTGTTTTTATGTGTACTACACTCATTAGGTGAAGCCACATACTCATACTCTTACTACTATTTACACTTTGGTTAGGCTAAGTAATAGTCTAAATTAACTACCAGGAGCCAGAAGTGTATTAAACATTGTGATATAAGGAATACCATCAGTGGTATTGATATTATTGCTACTATTTTAATGTTTTTTGTCAAGATTCTTGACTACTTATGGAAATAAGTGACCAAGAGCATAGCTTATAATTAATTTCCCACTAGCTACTAATACTGCATTATAAACTACACTATCACCAAAATATCCATTATTTTTCTTATCTACATTTTAGATGTAGCTATTCCAAACTATTTCTCAGCTTTCTAAGTCAAAGTTACCTGTAATGTAGTAAACAGCTATTTGGTGACATATGCATAGGATTGGGCAAAGTATGGCAAAATCTAAATATTGTCATGAGACTACATTACTTGGCTAGGTTACAAATTAATTTATGTCAATAAAAATATAGATAGAATGCCACAATTGTTTTTTCTTCATTTACTATATTTTGGACATGTGTAATCAGGTAACTGCCAGGGTAATGAGCTTGTGCAGTACAGCTTGAAATAACACCGTGAAATATCGTGAGTGAGTTATTTCATGTCAAGTACCTAAAAATATCATTGTGAAGATATCTAGGGTGCAATAAATATATATATATATATTATATATAGTTTTTATTACATGAATCAGTGTGTGATATGGCAGAAATATTTCACGGAGAGTAGGCTATTTTATTATCACAAACCAGAGGCAAGTGAAAATAGAGCCTGAGAGTGAAATATCTTGCCATATCACTCTGAAGAGTGTACTAAGTGGTTTACTCTACCCTAGATATTTTCACTACTGTAGTTAGTACTAGGACCTTAACTCACCCTGTATAAAGTAGGCTGTAGGGGTTCCCCAAAGCCCTAGCTGTTATTTTAGCAGCTGCTCTAACCAGATTTGGTAGGCTACACCAGAGGAAGGTAGCTATAAAAACTAGGAAGAGTGGTGAACTTGGCATGTTGCTATAACTACAAGGGTAATGAGCTTGCACAATACAGAATGAAATAACTATTGTGAAATATCATGAGTTATTTCACAGGTCAAATTCCTAAAAATATCATTGTAAAGATATCTAGGTTGGAATAAATATATAGAATACTATGACATGAACAATATAATAATATTATCAAAGACAATTTTTGTTACTTAATAAATTGTTATCAAAATTTGATTAGTATGAAATGCTTATTGCATTATTTTTAGCATACAACAATATTCTATAATTTTCTTTAAAAAAATTGAGTAGTTAAAATAAACTTTTAAGAAAAAAATTATTTTGCATTTGAATACATATTCGTAAGTTGTTTTAGAATATTAGATTTATTATAATATATTTCAGAGTAAGAAATGTTAGAACTGTATGCCTTTTTGCACAATTCAAGGAAGATACGATCATTGTGAAAAAATATTAGAATTATCTCCAATACAGTCCCAGTACAAATGTGTGAGAACAGGTAGACTATGTACAACACCAATGGGAAATTTACAGAGGAATATGTTTAATTGTTAACTGTTACCTACCAACTACGGCAAAATAACATGAAAATGTGCACGCTACTTATAAGGCGTACAGAGTATGAAGGAATGAATTTAGCTCAAGAACAGGAAGTAATCTGGCTCACTTGCTGTATACACTAATAAAAAGTGTTATTAGCAGTCATTTATTTAGTTGAGGTTGCATTACTATAAAAGGAGATAATGCTTCATAACAAAGTGGATCATGACACCTATTCCATTTTATATATATTTTTTGTTATTGATTGATAGAAGTTACAGACCACTTGAAATTAGAAAACTGATTGAACCAATAAAAATTTGATTGCATTAAACAAACTATCCAGACAGAAACTATCCAGACAGAAATATTATGGTGTAAGTGCAGTTCTCCTAGGTGCAGTTTCATAATCTCACATATTGTTTACAGCTGGTAGGGGCAGATTTTTATGGAACAAGGCTGTTAAGTTCTACTCTTACCACCAATAGAATAGTCTTTGTATTAGTATTGAGTGATTATGTGACATTTTTACTTTGTTGTTGTAATTACTACATAGTTTATATTTTAATAATGCAACAGAGCAATGTATTATTGCAACTCTAATAAGCAGCTACAAGCTTGAGTCAGTGTGGGGAATCAAATATAATGAAATATGCAAAAAAAAACAACAACAAATAAAAATAACACAAAACTATATTATTTTCTTAACTGTGTCATAAGAAATGTTCTGAGTCAGTTCAACATTTTTATCCATTTCTACTTCTTCATATAAAGGTCCTTTGTTGGAGTTGTTATTCTTACTAGATGAATCCATTTGTCCTTTTACATGTTTAGTTGTTATGTATTTGACTCCAAATAGTAGTCCCAGGACTAGTCCCAGAATGCATCTATAAACCATAAATAACATTCGCATAAATAGTTTTGTTCTTACATTTTCCATATTTTCTCCAACATACATTGCAAATTTCACCATTGGCAGTGGCAGTCACTTTCAGAATATATAATCACACAGAAATATACAATAACAACAACAACATGTTAATCAAAAACATTTATAAAATTAATTTAATCTCCACTAGTTATAACTGTAGACCAAGATAGAATATGATTAACACAAGTATCAGGGTTGGATCCAGTGCTAGCAAGCGCGATGGGCCCAAATATTTGGTCAATACTTACGAAATTTTAAAAATATAAATGATTGTACATGATTTATTTATGAATGAAGAGCATAAATTAGCATGTATTTGACCTGTAAACAGTATAGCCTCTTATTTGGTACATTCATCCTTATAATTTTTTCAAAACTTGTTTGGAAGGGGAGTCCCCTGGCCCCCTTAGCTACGCACCCCCCACCCCCCTCGATCCTCTCCTGAATGTGAAGTCATCAAAATTCAATCTTTAATGTATTTAGTATACATATGTTGCGGTTACAATTGAAGTACATACTATAATAGAATGTTGTATCAGATAATACCAGCACAGCTTTTTCAAGTGTTTCTTGATACGTAATATTATTGACTATTTATAAGAGGAGAATTATTCTCTCAACGGTTGATGCTTTTCAGCAACAAATTGATTCACAAACAACACAATGTTAAGATTGTAAGTATAACTAACTGGTAGCTTTTTTAGGAATAATAACTCTATGTTTCTTGAGCTGTAAACAATATGTGAGATTATGAAACTGCTTAATAAAGAGTTGTAGCTAGTTGACAATAGATTCAAAGTCAATTGTGGTAAAGTGAAAAGTATTAAGTTTAAATATTCTCTAGAAGTATTAGCCTGGAAACGTGGTAATTGAGAAAATATATATAGTACTGACCAACTGTAATATTATCTCTGTTCCGCCTTTCAATTAGATAATCATGACAATCTCATCTTGTTTTTGCTACTTTAGCAAAGTGAATATATTTTAACTTCAGAATAAACAGCTATATTTCATTCTCAAAAAAATTAACTAAAATAATATGAAACTAAAATAGACTACCATACTTTTATAACATATTTACAACTATTCATTTTGCTAAGGAAAAATGGCATTTCAAAACGTAGCTAGACTATTATGTGTGCAGTTAGTATCCTTTATTGCCATCAATAGAAACTTAACTTATGTAGGCATCTCTGTGAATCTGCTAGAATATAACATAATTTTGTAGTCTACTAGTATAGATAATAATGTAGAACTTGTCCTTTTATACTTGATGTGATTGCAGCTTCAGTTCAAACAGAATATGGGGTCAAAATTTTAAAGTTACCTAGCATGTTTATTAATTTCACCTGAAAACTTAAAATTCCTCAATTGTTTTGTAGTTCTAACTTACAACTTCATTGTTTTTATCTGCTTCATAAACATTGTTGTTGACTTTCAGCTTTCAATGTTATTGTATACTTTACTATGTTTGCATAGTGTTTGCCCAAAAATTGCAATGAGTTATTGTAGGGAACAAAACAGTGTTAAAATAATTATGTATATTATAAAGATTTAGTATAGGTCTGTATGTTAAGTATGCGTATACTTTAAGACAGTGAAGGAGTAAGTTAGAGCACACAAAAAAATACATTCATTTATTGTCACTATCAGAAGTGACTGTAGAAAATTATTTTTTCTAAGCATGATTTGAGCACTATGGACTGAAAATCAGTGTGTTAGAATTCATTCAAGTAACTACAATCCTGAATTGTGCAGGAACTTTCAAACAGTCATTGATTTCTAGTTCATAAAGTGAGTTAGTAAAAAAACTTGTGTGAGGGTGTATGAACAATGCAATACAAATTTGGACAAAATATAATGAGTGGCTTAGAATACTTATAGTCATTGCACTGACTTTGATTGCCTTACTAGTTGCTGCAGAAGAATGTGAAGTTGTGGTTGGAACCTCAATCGGGTCTAAATAGTCATATGTTGTTATGGCAACAAATTTTATCTTGTTATCTTACCAGATTCGGTGAAAATATGTCATTGTAGTACTCAGCTCTGGACAACTAATGTTCTCACTCCAAGACCAATCACTATGGCAGGTGGCTAGTACACTACCACATTGACGTGATATCTCCCAAGTCCTATTTGGGAAGAGTGTATAATTGTGTCCCACAGACAGACATCCAGTCTCTGTTAAAAACCAATAATGACATTAATGGTTTAATGGTGCAGACAATATTTATGTAAATGCAGACGTACCATTTCAAACTCTTGTTCATATTATACTTTAAAATACAATTTTACCTATTTGAAAAGTCAATTGTGTTAGACAGTGATAGAAGGACATGTTGAAGATATTAGAAGATGTAACTGTAATTGATGGAGTCACTCTTGTAGGACTTTCTTGTGCTACACTATATTTTATATTATCAATGTTGCCATCTACATTAGGGTAAATCATAACATCCTCTCCATTTTCTGATAATCTGACTGTTAGCGTTGATGGCAAGAGACCTATGACAATATTGCATTATAAGTCTAAGGTCTATCTTCATAGAGCTAAGTAATGATTCCTATAGCTACGTACATTATGGTGCCACATTTAAGTTTCTGTAAGGAGCCTTACTTTTTTTTGCGTTAAATATAGGTACTGTGTGAAGGAGAATTTTATATCTCAGGTAGAGGTTCACAATATGTAAAGCTTACTTCACTATAAGTAGCTAACTACTAGTGAACTTACTTATTTGTTTGGGAATAAGTATTGTGAGTGGTTGCCCTCCACAAGTCATCCTAGTTCCATTTAACTGAAGTGGATAAAACACAGTAGCTATGATATTGGTGAGTGGAGGACCAACATCTGTTAGGTTGAACTGAACTGGAGTATTAAAAAAAGATTGATTCATGATTCCTGGCATATCACTACCAGGAAGAACCGAATATCTTTCATTGGTAGAGGAAAGTGTCCAAGTCCAAATCACTAGATCACTCCCAGTCACATTACATTTATAGATTGCACTATCACTAGAACAGGTAGGAAGTTTTTGAAGAACCAATTCACCTAAAGAAGTGCCACTTTACATTATAATAAGGTATGAACTAATTTGTTGTGTTACTTATCACCACAATCGACAAGTAGCAGCAATTAAGTATAACTCCAACTTTATAGGCCATGACTTTATCTTTCTAAGGCCTGCAACATAGACAGGAATTATGGTTTAAAACATTTCCTGTTTTAATTAACCACGATATTCTTATGTGTGTGTAGTGTGAGTATGTGTGTGGGTTATAGGATTGAATTCACATAATAGAATGATACTATAGGATACTATAGTCTAAACATTTCCTGTTTAAATAACCTCGGTAGATTCATGAACGTCAGGAATCATGTTCTGTAATAATTCCACACAATAATTTATGATTCCTCTAATTCACAATATGTATGCAAAATTTGTGTGTAGGAGTGGGTGTGATATTTGAACGTTTATTAGTTCCCAAACCGAATGATCTCAATATGTATTTGATGAGCATTGTATTTAAATTTGACCTCAGCAAATGAAATTCACTATTTCTTATCCACATCACTATGGTTATTTTCACTCTAAACTAGAAGGTTAGTCCTTTACTGTTCATAGATAAGCGTGTTTTGTTTGCATTAGTTACAAAAGCAACTAATCCATTTTTAGCTAGCTACTAATCAAAATTATTCTAATAATAAATATATTTATGTATGCGTAGTGTGAGTATGTGTGTGGGTTGACAGGATTGAATTCACATAATAGAATGATACTATAGGATACTATAGTCTAAACATAATATATAATTACATTTTGATTTTTTAAATCAAGTATGTATTATACTTGTTTGGTGGACAAAGCTGTTCAAAGGATAAAACTGTCACATAATTACTCATGAAATACGATCCAAATTCACTTATTAATGTGAGATATTAGCTAATGAAACTATTTGAAATTGAAAGCTGTTTAAGTTAATATTTTTTTTCTGGTGAACAAAAAAAAACCAAAAAATCCCTGATATTACAAATTACTTCTTAGTTATACTAGTTCTTTGTTTACACACGCTTTTAATAGCTAATGAATATAGTCTTTCAGGAAAATCAAGACTTTTTAAGATTAAAATATGTGGCTACAATACATTAAATTCTTTTAACAGTATCATAACAAACATTTTGAGTCAATTCAACTTTCTTCTCTACTTCCACATCTTCATGGAAAGGTCTTTTATGTAAGTCAATACTGCGCTTTGAGCAATTGCAACTTTCCCCGGATAGTTTGAAAACTTTTATTCTCTTGTAGCTGACTCCACTAAGTAGTCCCATGCCAAAGCCCACAATAAGTGCCAGCATAAAACATCCAATAGCAGTTCCTATAATTGATCCCAAACTATACATATGGTTAGAACAGGAAGTTGAGCCCTGATGGAGAAAAAACAGATGTTATGTCTTAATTATTAAATCTACTGATTAATCTAATTTGAAAGCTAATTAATGATAAGTTTAATCTTACTGTAACAATGTTTTCAGGTTTTGTAGTAGTAGAGTTTACGGAATCAAAGTTATTAGCATCTGTTGTAGCAGTTGTTTCCCCTAATTTTGGCAAAACAAGCAACAAAAAATGTATTTTATAAGTGTTCATAATGATATCATCATGGGAAAAGTGAAATAACACTTGAATATTTATCCTTGAATAACTAAGTAAAATAATTTAATAAATTAAGTAGTGTGGCAAAAAAAAGAAAAAAAAAGCCAGTGTATACAAAGCATTATCTTGGTAGCTATATTTAAATTATTTGTATATATAGACCAGGAATAGTTCAAAATAATTGGCCTATTCATAGAACAGTTAACCAAGTCAATATTGGCGTATATAGCTGGGAGTGACAAATTAGCTGATTAGAAGTATAGGTATAAATTTAATATTATTCAATTAAGTCAGATATATGTTACGTAGCTAAAAATTATAATGACACTATAATGGGAATAAAGTGACAAGTGCAACTCGAAGCACACCCTCAACCCATACATTATAATGTATTCATCAGCTTGACTTATAGGTTTGTCTGTCTTATTTTTTGTAGCTAAAATGGCAACAGTATTAAAATTATAATTTTGGACAATACAATTTATCTTAGATTGACACTTAACTTGATAATTGAGAATTTATCTTGTCGTAGATTTTTATTGCTATTGTATTAACTTCCTGGTAATTAATATTTATTAGCTTTATTATTTATGTATCTAATTTAATGCTACTAAGCTAAAAAAAATATTGATTACCATAATTTATCTTGCCTGAACTTCCAATACCTGTTCCACTAGTTGTACCCATTGTTATGTCCAATTCCTCACATAATGGATCTGGACTCCAGAGGTCATCCAAACAAGTCACCAGAATATCTGGAGGACTGCAATGTCTTGAAATTGCCCATGTCCCATTCATATACAAAGTGTAATTTCTTTCCATAGAATTTTCTTGAAAAATACATGCATCTGCAATAATATTAACTTTCAAATGCGTTGTATTTTATCCAAACATCTTGATTTGAAACTCACTTATTGTAAATGTACCAATATACATGCAATGAAAGAATGTAATATTTGCAGGTCCAGATAATAGAATAGAGTTTGTTAATGCTACCAGAGCATTTGAATGTGATAATTGATAGAAGATATTGTTTCTGTAATCCTCCTCTATAAGAGGGTAAATGCTGACTTCACTAGCATTATCTGACATTCTAAATTGCAATGCAGTAGGGACAAGACCTGTAAAAAATACAAAAATGCACTAATCAAAGCATTAATATTACTTGTGGAAAAAAAACCTTTACTTGTTTGTAAAATTCGTATAACCTGGTTCTGTCCACCACAAGTCATTGTGACTCCATTCAGAGTGTCTGCATTACTAATGATAGCAACTGCACTGATGACTGATGGATTGAGTTGATATTCTGTTATATTAAACACTACTTCAACTCCTCCTATCACCAATGTTCTGAAGTTACTTGATGGCTGGATATTACTGGAAACTACAAACTGTCTCAAAGGTTCAGTGATCCATCTCCAAACTAAATCTTCATTTTGAACATTACACCTGTATATAGCAGATTGTCCAGGGCATGGACTTCTGTCTACCACCAGTTCTCCTAATGTTTGCGCACACCACAGTCTTCATGTAAAATGATATTAGTTTAGCTCAGTTACATACCTGTTATAACTGATAATAGAATGGCATTAATATATCCAACAACTGCTTTAGAAGTCATCTTATTATTTAGTAGTAATGTTAACTGGATACCACAGTTCTAAAGCAGAAGGATTTCCTGAAGTCTTTCCTTTTATATTATATAATAACTTAATTAACTTATAGTAATTTGTAGTGTGATTTTTAATTAACACCAAATTACAAAAGTAGATTAAGTTTTACATAAAATTAAATGTATTTGAAGTTAGTGGTAGATGTTGAATATATATATTTATTCCATGCTAGATATCTTCACAATGATAATTTTAGGTAAGTGACCCATGATATATCTCAAGATATCACAAAGTACTATCTCATGGCTGTATTGCGCAAGCTCATTACCAGAGTAGTTATAGCAACAGGGCCTGGCATACAAGTTTTCTGGTTTTTTACAGCTACCTTTACTCTTAGTGGAGCCTACCCAGCCAGGTTAGAGCAGCTGCTATAATTATATTATCAGCTGGGGTTGTGGGGAGCCCCTAGTGACTAACTTTACACCATGAGTTCCAAAAAAAACTATTTTAGTGAAGATATCTAATGTGGAATAAACCACTTATTACACTCGTCAGAGTGATATGGCTAGATATTTCACTCTCAGGTTTTATTTTCACTCGCCTTTGGCTCGTGAAAATAAGTTAGCCTGCTCCTGAAATATTTCACCATATCACACCCTGACTCATGTAATAAGTACTATATATATATATATATATATAATATATTATATAAATCCCATGCTAGTTATCTTCACTATGTTGTATTTAGGCATGCGACAGATAAAATAACTCACTTTATCACATGGTGTTATCTCATGACAGTATTGTGCAAGCTCATTATCCCAGTAGGTATTGGCCTGGACTCCCAGTTATCTGGGTTTTTACAGCTACCTTCTTCTAGTGAAGCCTACCCAATAAGTTAGAGCAGCTATAAAATATCAGCTGGGGTTGTGGGGATCTCCTAGAGTGTTGTATTCAAACATCGCCACTTGGGTTACCATAGTACAAACTACTTCAATGAAGATATCTATAAGCATGGAATAAACAACTTATTACTCTCAACAGAGTGATATGGCCAGTCACTCTCAGGCTTTATTTTTACTCGTTTCTGGCTCATGAAAACAAATTAGCCAGTTCGTGAAATATTTTGCTATATCACACTATAACTCATGTATTAAGTACTATATTACCAGCAACTAGGTATGCAGGTAATGGTCAAACTGTAATAAAATATTGTTTGAAATGTTTTTTCACAAATTATATATCATTTTTTGTGTAAATAATCTAAATGAGTAATATATCAATTACATATATTATTTTTATGTACATATTATATTATAGAATATTAATGTAAATGAGTTATAATATAGTGTTTTGATATGTATGGATAGCTCTTCATTTGGATAATAATCCTTCCTTTCACCATTATTTTTTTCCAGGAATGTGAACAGGTAAATCAACATAACAAATTGTTATATATCTTGATATTATTTTCACTGTGTTGTTTTAATTTTTTATACCAATTTTCATGAAAAAAAAAATTCTCTTTTCTTTCCCAATTATATATACATGTACTTATGTGAATTAAGTATTTTAATGTATACAATAAGGTTATAACTGTTCAATGAAATAGTAGCAGGGGCACATACAGGGGGGAGGGGGGAGGGAGCTCATGGGATTACAGGTGACCCCCTATCAAATCAATTGTAGAGCTGGGTGCTACGTAGTTCGTGGTGAATGTTTCAACTACAGTCTTTAATTCTACTAGCACTTCTTATTTCTGAACTATTTTAAACAGTTTTTAATTTGAACATGATGAACTATAATTAATTAGACCATTACAATATAATTTGCTAGCACTGTTGCAAATCATAGTGCTATCGCTGCTGATACGGCATGAAATGACTGCACCTTTGCTAGAATGATTTTAAGCTGGAAGAAGTATGACTTTTTTTTGTTTTTTTTTGTTTTAGTAAAAGAGGTACATTTCAGTGCAGCATATGACATAGTTACCTGCAAAAGCTACAGAGACTAAATATTGCCTACGAAACGAAGGTTGATGTAAAAACTAGTATCTGTTAGGCACATAAAAATTGAATGTGCCAAATAGGTACAGCTATTTGTTCTGTATCTATTGCATAATAGGTATGTTCAGAGTGCAGTTTGGGTGTGACCACTAAGTAACACCCCTTTAAAAATCCTGCTGAGTCATCATTAACTACACGCAAGAGACACTCACCTCACCAGTAGCTAGTTTCAATGGTAAACTCCAAGCAATAACGTAAATCACTGAGAATAATATTCTGTGGTAGGTAAACAGTCAAACACCACACAGTACGTGGAGAGTACGGTCCGACGGTAAAGCATAACTACTTCAAATTGTTTGCTCACGCGATCACCGCGTGACTCAAGCTTACAGTCGTACTGCCACAAAATGGCTAGCTTTTTTTCCTTGAAAACTAAGCCGAAATAAAAAAAAAATTCATTACAGGTAAATTGTCCTGCAGCTCCAACAGTTTAACGTTTCATTCAGTGACCGGGAGGCCACCGTATCCGGTGTCAAATGACTGATTGACAGATTGACAACCGAGCTCTCTTATGTATGAGCGCAGGCTGTTAATATTCTAATTTGTATTATACATATGTAGTTTTATAGCATCTATTTTTAAGGCAAAATAATTAAAAATAGATAAACCATGCAGTTTAAAATTTATTGTTTATAGCTAGCTATCTGTCTCAATCCTAGGTAAAGCGAGAGCAAAGAAGTGGTTACTTAGTGACAATTCAAGAGTTGCTAAAAATTTGACTATTTTATATTTGGTAGTTACCATTGTGAAAAAAATATCACTGATACATTCAGTACAAATGAGCACAATAGGTAGAAATATGTATAATGCCCTGGGAAATTTATGGAGGAATAACTTGTTGAATTCTAGCTTTTACTCAGGAAATAGTATAAATAACATGAAGTGCACTCTGCTTATGAGGGGTAAAAAGTAAGAAAAGGAATAATCTAGGCTGCTGGCTAATTACACTATCAGAAGGTGTGTTGGCAATCATTAGTTAATATCATTGCTTTATTTCCTAGTTGTGTTTGTATTTTAAAAGAGAAATAAGGTAACAAAATTATTATTATTGTGAACAGATGTTGGCTCTTACAACTAGAAGGTTTTGTGGGCGTGAGTGATGTTGTGCCTGTGTCATTGTTACTAAAAAATATTAGAATCTTTCATATAGTTATAATGTCTCAGTTTATATAATGTAAACAGAATTGCATTAATTTGATACATTTAAAGTGGAATTACAATGTACTGTTCATTTAATAGAATCTACATATAACTTGGACTAAGAAAACTGATACAATGCATTGATTGTATTAAAATACAACAACAACTATCCAGATTGTCTTGGTGTTAGTACAGTTCATAGGTGCAGTATCAGTAGGAGCATATTATAATTATTATCCTGTCACACATAAGGGTGGGGGGGTGGGGGGTTGGGTATTATATTGATAATCAATTATTGAAGACCAACTACAAAGTTCCATAATTCCATATTCAGCCAGATGTTAGGCAAGTTTCTCAATCTTTTTAAAGCTACTATAAGCAACCAGTAGTCAGAGCAGCTGTTATAATAACTGCTTGGTGGCTATAATAACTGGGTGTGAGTAGCAGCCTCTACTGGATATCTGTTAGCAGAGGGGAACTCTGCAAGATTCAATTTCCTAAGAAGCCTCCCCCCTCACACCAGAATTGATGAACCATAGCTGCCTAGCTATGTAAATACATGTTCAAAGAAAGATCCCCTATTTCAGCATTTTTAGCCATGTATTTTTGAAAAGCAGAGGAGATATTACAAATACACTAGCAAGTATTGAAGCTTTAAAAAAAACAAATAATGAAGACTAGAAAACATAAATATAAACTTGAATGGACTACAAATATGCATTATTATATAATGACTACAGAGTATAGAAGTTGGAGAAATTGAAGTTAATCTCAATAATAACTTACATTATGTTTGCTTCATCTTTCATTAGTGTTGTGGTAACAATTTCTAATCCAGTAATACTGAAGGGGTCAGGATGGCATGTGGAGGATATAGACAGGTAATTATAATATTCTACAACTTTTAGGCAATGAGTTATGTGGTACACTTCAACCTTAGATTTCTTATGTATGTTGAATGACAATAAAGCAATAGAAATAGAAGTTGTATGAGCTGGAGTGAGGACATTACCTGTCAAAAGTTAATTTCAAGTCCAAGTACCTTCTATACTCGTAACTTAATTATAGATAATGATATTTTGTTACTTCATTGAATATTACTATTGGTTGTCAAGTGCCTGAGGAGATAAGTTCAGCAACAACTGCCATCACTGCATGAAAATTGTCCATTGACAACCATAACAAATAGTAAATTAGTGTGTAATCAGGTAATAACTAGCTTGATAACTTCTACAGCACTTTTTGTCAACTCTAATTTCAGCACAGTTTACGGATTTGTTATGGTTGTCAGTGCATATTGAATAATGTAGCTATGTTGTAGATTTTTTATGTATAATGTATTTCATGTAATAGAAGCTAAGGTCACAATATAGCTCATTCCAAGGATACTTTATTTGAATGGCCGGATACCATGAGATGCTCGTAACTAAGATACGTACAAATTTAGAGTACAAACCATTCCGATTAGCTTATTATAGAATGGTAGTTATAACCACACTTTATGGTGTTTTAATGCACTCAATGCCTTTACCTATGAAATCTAATTAGATGGCTCATACTTAAAAATAACGGGATATGGGAGCTCTTTAGCTACCATACCTGGAGTGCATAAGAAATTGTTCAGTCAGTCATTCATTTCTCCTTGGTTTTTCCTGACATGTGATGCAGTCAAATAAATTGGCTAATATGAGCAAAATATTTATTACAAAATAAAGCACTTATGGTAGCCTAAAGTTGGAGCCTTCTACCTGGAATTACCCACATGGTGCATCATGGCAGCTATGACAAAGATCCCAGTAACTTATCATCATTTAATTAAGAAGTCTGATAATTTGTAAGACTTTACAGAGAGATAAGCAATGAAATTTCCTTCATTATAAGGGTAATAAGGAAAGAGTGTCCATTGACTAAAACTAACTTCATAAATTAGTGTATAAAGTGTTGAAAACTTGTTTGTTAACCTTTACTGTCTTGTCAATAGTTTTTCTGCTCAATGGACCCATTTAGGGCATTACCTTTATAAGGGACGGGGTCATCAAAGAGAAGGCAATAACATGAGGGTCAAAGTACAAAGTTTACACGCAAGTCCAAACCAAAACAAATATCCCGACTTTCGAATGTATTCCTGGTAGTGTTCTGACCGCTGAAATAGATCGCAGATCGGTAAGGTAAAGTGTTTCAGAGGACTGAGGCATGGCCTTTGAAGTAGTTTGTGCAAGTCTGTTTCTATTTTCTGCTGTTAAAGGTAAGATTAAATACCTATTAGTTAATATAAGCTAAACCAAATACAGGAAGTTCAAATATCAAATTAGTTAGGACTTATAGTGTCATTAGTCAAGACACATAATATATATAAAATCAATTTGTATCTTTAGGAACAGAAACTCCTTTTATTTGAACTGTGTTGTTGTGCATTGTGCATTTGCACTAGTTACCTAAAATTGGTCATTGTGCATGTTAGGTCACCCTTTAAAGGTGAAGTGGGTGGGGTACATATTAAAATGTGTGTGTGTGTGTGTGTGTGTGTATGTGTGTGTGTGTTATTTCAAGGCAGTGTTCACTATTTGAGTGTAGTTATTGCACCATTAAGATGCTAGAGCCTCTCATAGATATTCTTTGGTCTATTACGTTGTCTTAACTGCACCCACTAAACTGGTTCTTAGAGAATAGAGTAGCAAATTATTAGGTAGGTTTTCTAGACTGGTGAGCAGACCTACTACATTCTTATTGAGCAATGAACAGATATTCATTAACATTGTGCTAGGATTTTTGTGTACTGCTTAGTGTAACCAGTATGTTGGTAATCTCCAGAAACTGAACACAATGTATAGAGGTTACTTTGTACTCTGGTAAAAGATGTGATAGCAGGGGCATAGCCACAGGGTTGGGTGTGGGTAGGAGGGGACGGGGGAAAGTCCCTCATTTTATAAGAAGAGGTAGATTAACTATGTAATGTGTTAGACTGGCATACAAAAAATAAAAATCAGATACATGTATTACTTACTGCAAAATATTAATACGTTTATTATGAGTTTGCATGACTCCAACCACCCAAACTTATAAGGTGCTAGCTAAGCCTGATTTGAGTTGATGGAAGTTGCTTCGAGATGTGGGGGGGGGGGGGGGGAGGGCACCATGCAACACATACCAATTTATCTCATGAATTTCATTTTAACTAAGCTGAATAAAAGTATATTAAAGTCGTAGAGTAAATTGGTTGATTCAATGATTTAAATATTTAGTAAAGAAATTTCTATCAGTTAATTGTTGTCTATTATGTCTTGGTGAACATGAATTAACATTGGCATAATAGAGTACTCAATTTGAATTAGGACTATCAATAATTCTGAAACAGCCACGATATATATCATATTTGCCAAATGATAGCTGTATATACCAACTGAGTTCTGTAATCTGGTATTGTGAAAATCAATAGTATTTTATTGGTTTTGCAATTTGAATTGAATTCATGAAACAATTCAATTCAATGCTTAGATCTGTATGCGGTGTATCGCTGTAGATAGGATCAGATATTAGACCTTATAAGGCTTACATGTTATATTATCTGGTGCTAGGAGTACTAGTTGTAGACAAAGGTCCTTGTCTTGGTGAAGAAGTCATGTACAGATGTACCGTAAGTGGAGGAGAGTTAGAATGGGAGTGGACCCCAGTAGGAAGACAAAGGGAAGAATATATTGTCTCCTCACTTCTCCAACTACAATCAAGAATATCAACTCGTTTGATTGGAGATATTGCTGAAGTTATCTTCAATGTTACTGAATTTAGCTCATCCACCATTAGTGTTGTAGCTACAGTTAGTAATCCAGAACTCTTAAATGGAACTGTGATGTCTTGTGGTGGGCAATCTCTTACCATAGAAGTTCCTGGAAGAAGTAAGTTAATATCACTAGTTAATGCTACCCTAACTTCATCTGTATTTATCACAAGTTTATTGTGTTGTTATAGGTTTTGTGCCTACTGCATTGAATGTTTTCAGAGGATCAAGTAATACTAGTGAACTCGTTATTCAGCCAATTATTGATGAAAGTGCCAGAAATATTTTCTACCAGATATCATCTTCAAGTACTTTTACAGCATGGACTAGTCCTATAACACTAACTGCTCCTAACAATATAGTATTTATTCAGTGCCAGTATAATAGTACATTCAATTTAGGTAAGAGTGAAATGATTTTTTTATTTCTTTAAACTTTTTTTTATACATTTCAGTATGACTCACTTAATTAATGTAATCATAATTATGTTATTTACAACTAATTGTGTTAAGGTACATGTATTTTGAATGACAATAATGAAGACACCAACTACACTCTCTATTCCAATGGAACTTGGATAATTTTACAAGAATGTATTCCTTCTAGAATACAAGTAATCTGTGAGGATGAAGGATTATGGAGTGAAAATATAGATTGCCAGGAATCCACAACTTTACTAACTGTTTCAGGTACAGTGAATCAGATGTAGAATTATTCCAATAAATAAAGGAATAAGATGAGTATTCATTTCATTAATAATATAGCTAGATGCACTTTAGAAAAATGTCATTAATGAAGTATAATAGTAACATTGGATTATAATGAGATTGATGTTGATTAATGAAGTACTTAAGTGCTGCTATAAATTACTGAATATAATTTTTCTTAGTATAGCATTGAGATACTTTCAAACTTCTGTTGTGAAAGACTTGTATTGTTGTAGCTGCAGCAGCTTAACTTGATAAAGGTAGAGATTTGTCTTGTGCTTAAGTATATACTTAAAGAGGGCACCACATACCTGTGAGTACACTCTAGCTCTGTATTATCTGCTTCAATATGCAACAAAACAGCAATAAAGTCTATAGGTGCATATACATAAGGCATTAGGAAGAAATTCTTAGAGATTGAACAAGAAATCTTAGATCTAGCTTCTAATATACTTAGAGGTCTTTTCATCCATTGGTTTGGGTAAATGAAGAATGTGCAGTGTTGAAATGTATTGTTCTGGTCAATGTTTTACTATAAGTATATTATAGTATATCAATTATATGGATTTATTTTCACTACTTGTGATTTGGAATCTTTATGTTTTGAATAATAATATTTTTCAGAATTTCACAATGTGACAGTTACTACAAATGCTGAAATATACCAAGTATGTTTGAGATTAATATTGAGATTATGAACTAAGTATAACTCTAGGTAATGTTAATTATAAATTGTTTATTGATGCAGTTTCCTCAGCAATGTCCCTCTTCATGCTACATGAATATGTACAGTTTAGAGTTAGTCATTGGAAGTGTTATTGGGAGTTTTGTGCTGGCACTCATTCTGGGACTGGTCCTGGGACTACTATTTGGAGTCAAATTCACGAGTGCTTATAAAGCTAAACAAATCAATACATCTATGAACAAAATTGACTTAAGTAAAGGTCCTCTGTATGATAAAGTAGGACTAGATAAAAATGTTGAACTGACTCAAAACATTTCTTATGAAACAGTTAAAAACATAAAGCAATAGATTTATTTCTATTATTGAAAGTAGATTAGATATGATTATTTGATACTTATTGAGTGCTTACGCTTTTCACTAATAATTTTATCATTATTTAAAAGTAAAAAAATCGAAGCGTATAGGTATCAGAAATTATTTGATAACAGCAAAAATTTGAATAATAATTGTAAAAACAGCAAATTATCAAATGATCGATTGAGGTTTTGTCCTTCTAAAATTATGTATACAAATGCACTCATGTGTGTTAGCCCATAATGTTAACCTCAATGTTGTAAACATAGACCTAACTAAAGTGTAAACGGTAGTATGGAATGTGGCTTCCGTTAATTCGTGTAGTACACATGAAGAGGTTGTGGTTGTCCAGATGGGAGAAGTAGTAAACCAATGCAACACAAGTCCAGTAGTTTTTAAACATTTAGATTGATATTCATTTCCAACATAGCTGCATCTTTAGACTTCATGTATTATAATACTGTACAGTGGTTGCTTTTTGCAAAAGAAATTAAAGACTATGCAAAATAAAATACATTCCCAAAATCGCACTCACATTCTAAGTGTGACAAAGTTTATTCTTTTACTATAAATATTGATGCCCAAATCAGTTTAATTAATTTTTGTATTTATGACTTGAATATACTTGAGCCCCTCCCTGTGCTGGGTTTGCCCCTGACCCAGACAAACTGTCGGTTAGATGGATAGATAGATTGATAGCTACATAGATAGATAAAGATAGATAAATAGTATAAAACATATATAGTATAAAAGGTATATAAATGGATAATTATCATATGGTATTGTGGATTAAATATGTAGCCAGGGCAGAGCTCATCTAATAATGTAGTGGCTGGAGCGGACGAAAATACATCAACAGAAGCTCTACCAAGATGACCACAGCGAGCGGTCACCATCAAGTGTCTGCTAGGCACGCCAACTTAAATTAATTGTACACTTTTACCAATGTTTTTCTGAGCGCCAAAATTGTACTTTCAATTAAAGCTGCACAAAAATAGTCCGGCTCAAGTCGGGCAGGGCGTACAGGGTGGAACAGCAAAATTAACTTAGCTACAATCACATTCTGCAGATCATGGCCTAATACAAATTTCCTCGGAATGAAAGGTAAGTATTGCAAGTCTGTAAAAGGAAGTATGGGACGTTGTAGAGAATACAACACTTGAGGTTCAAAGTCTAATCTGTACGAGTAAACAGAAATTCGACTGTGTACCCTGTACGAGTTCGCCAATAAGTAAAATTTTTCGGACTAAGCGTTTTTGAGGACAGCATGGACTTTGAAGTAGTTATTATAATGTACAAGTCTTTTTCTATTTTCTTCTGTAAAAGGTAAAATCAGAGATGTATGGGTCAAGCTGTCATGCACGTAGCTATATAAATACAGTGACAGTATTGCTACAATCAAAACAACAGTAAAATAACTAGTTGGGACAAGTATACTATAGCTCCACAAGACACAATACATGTAAAATATCATTTTGAATTTTTTAGAATGGATAATTTTGTGACTGGGTGCAGTGCATTGTGCATTTTGTGCCATGTACCTTGATGTGGCACATATTGATGTACGTGCATGTTATTTCAAGGTGGAGTTCACAATTGTGAGAGCAGTCACTCTCTCACAATTATTGTTTGGTCTATTATATTGTCTTAACTGTATCCACTAAATTAGATCTTAGAAAATCTAAAACAGTAACAGTCTATCAAATAGTACTTCTAGACAAGTGGCAGCGGAACTTACTTTTCTAGTATAGAAATGAACACATACCCATTAATATGAATATTGTGTTAAAATTTTAGAGATAAAACTGAATGTACTGCTTAGTCTACAGTGCACTCATTTTAACTCCAAAAACCTTTACACAATGTAGAAGAATCACCATGCCCCACTTACAGACTAACTATGTATTGACTGACATTGATGTAATCAAACACATCACCTTTATTGCAAAATGTTAAGAAAAATACTCTGATAATACTTTTTTTTTCTATATTGAGAAATTAACATTAAATTATCTAATTTTGGTATAGTATTTATAGTGAGTTTGCATCACCCCCAAACTTTTAATGAGTTAGCTTGACTCTGGATAGGAATAAATACTGAAGCTATTGCAAACATGTTATATCATCTGATATTGTTCAATGCCAGGAGAATTAGTGGCAGACATAACTCCTTGTCCTGGAGAACAAGCCATATATAGATGTACAGTAAGTGGAGGCAACTTAGAGTGGCAGTGGACCAAAGTTGGACGACCAAGAATTATTCTCTCTTTTCTTGAGCCACAATCAAGAATCACTACTCACATGATTGGAGACACTGAAGTAGTCTTCAATGTAACCGAATATAGCATGTCATCAAGAATTACTTCTGTAGCAACTGTTAACAATCCAGAACTTTTGAATGGAACTATGATGGTTTGCAGTGGACAATCTCATACTATAGAAATTTCTGGAAGAAGTAAGTTTAATATTACTAATAAATGCTACCATGAATGTGCATGAGTTTATTTTGTATCTATTACAAGTTTACTTTGTTGTTACAGGTCTTGTGCCTACAGCATTGAGAGTTATCAGAGGATCAAGTAATACCAGTGAACTGATTATTCAGCCAATTATTAATGAAAAAGCCAGAAATATATTCTACCAAATATCACCTTCGAATACGTTCACAACATGGACAAGTCCTATAACACTAACTGCTCCTAACAATGTAGTATTTAAATTCTTATAATTGAGGTACAATTAATAGCAAAGTCAATGTTATCTGTTTCTACTTGCAACTGGGAAACAATACTACTTTCAAGCATTACTATATAACTATACATAATAGTATTCTCAATATGAAATTTCTATCTGCATTACACAAGACATTAGAAAAGCATATTTAATTATTGATCTAGATTCTAGTATAATTAGTGTTCTAGTCATACATTGACTTGAGTAAATGAACAGTGTGTGATTGTGTGTTAGAAATGACCTATTCTGGTCAAAGATTAACTAAAATTGTACCTCAATTATAAGAATTCATTTTCATTAATGGTGTTTTTTTGAATCCCATTTTTTATGTTTCAACATTGTATTTCAGAATTTCAGAATGTCAGCTACTACCAATGCTGAAATATACCAAGTATGTTTGAAATATTAAGTCTGAAAATGCTACTATAATACCTCTAGGTATTTCTATTTATTAATTATTTATAGATGGAGTGTCCTCAGCATTGTTCTCAGCAATATCCTCAGCAATGTCCAACTTCATGCTACAGCATTTACAGTTTAGAGTTAGTTATTGGAAGTGTTATTGGGAGTTTTGTGCTGGCACTCATTCTGGGACTAGTCCTGGGACTATTACACAAGAACTTACAACGTTAAACAAGTGAATGCATCAATGGCAAAAATGGACTTAAGCAAAGGTCCTCTGTATGAAGAAGTAAACACAGACAAAAATGTTGAACTGACTCAAAATATATCTTATGAAATCGTTAAGAACATAAAATAATAATTGCATTTCTATTACAAAAAGTAGATTTTTGTTTTACATTTATATAACTATTACTATTCAGTTTGTTGTTTAAAAATGTTGAAAATCTTAATTATTCTACCGAAAGTTAACTACTTAGCACAAAGCTGAAATAATTGAAAATACACACAGAGATTGAATAATTGTGATACGTTGTTGTCCTTCAAAAATTAAGTATAAAAAGCACTCTCATATTATTTTACACATAATTGTGGATTTTATTTGCATTGCTGCTATAGAATTAAGTTTTGACCCCACTTCAAGAGACTCTGCCAAATGATCTTTTCTTTCCAGAAATTTCAGCACCTCTTCCAGAAAATCAATAATTTCCTTAAATATTTTAACTTCTGGTTTGGTTTGGGTTGATGCGAAGCCTTATGAACTTCTTCATCCTCATCCTGGACATCATGGTTGCACTGCTACAAATCAGGTAGTGACAGCAACAACTCTGGAAACACTTAAGATCAGTTTGTCATGCTTACATAGATATAATAGGAACTGACTATTGGTTAGATATTGCTCACCAAACCCATATCCTCCAATGTCAGAGACAAAAGTGCCACAACAGTCCATTAGAGAGAATAATTGATTGTACTGATGAAAAGGGAATCACTTTTGTGATACTAGATAATTTGATACATATTATATTTGTATCACCAAACTTCACTTCCAGCACTCCATTATCCCAGCAGCACATTAAGAATAAATACCGTGGTAGCAAGAAATTATTTTCTCACGTGATTATGACGTGACTATAGGGGGTGTTACCAAAAAAGCTAGTTACACGCGGAACTGACAGCTTCGTGATGATGGGATGGGTGCGACTACCAAGGGAATACAAATACACGAGGGTCAAATTGCATAATCATATAGGGAAGTCAGAAGTGTACATAATACTCTAGAAAGATTATGTTCAAGATTGCGTTCTAGATTGTGTTCAAAGTCGAGTCTCCCTCTCTGTGATAGCTTGCAAATTATTCTAACTTGTAAACTCCTTTCAGATTAAGTATTCCAGAGTACGTAGGAATGGCCTTTAAAGTAGTTATTATTTGTGCAAGTCTGTTTGTATTATCTTCTGTAAAAGGTAAAATTCAAATAACTATTAAAATAGGGCTACACGATCTAAAAAGAATCCTTTGAAAACCATAACAAAATCTGTAAACTGCGATGATACAAGAGTTGAGACAATGAGACTGTATTTATAGTGTTTAACAAACTAGTTCAACCCATTATACACTAATTTACTATTTTGTTATGGTTGTCAATAGACACTTTTCAGGCAGCAGTGCTAAAGATTGCATATACTACTTGAGGTCTAGATAAATATTGCAGTTACAATTAAAACGCCATAAAAGGAATAGTTATTAGGATGACACATACATATCATTCAGCAAGACATAGCTAATGTATAATATATAATTAATACAATACTAATTTGTATTTTCAGAACAGAAACTTTTGTCATGTGAACTAGGTATTGTGGATTGTGCATTTACATCATGTAGCTACTCACAAAACTTGGCAATTCTGCATGTTTCGTCATATTTATAGTGGAGTGGGTGTGGCACATAGTATTTTAGATGTGCTTCTGCCACTCCAAGATAGAGTTCACAACTTTGAAAGAAGTCAATGCACCATTGAAAAGCTAGAGCCTCTCATGAATATTCTCTAGTCCATTATGTTGTTTAAACTGCATCTACTAAATTAAATCTTGGATAATCTAAAAGAGTAACAAACTATTACACAATTATATCTAGACTGGCAGCAGCAGAACCAATACTTGGTCATTGAGTAATGGATGCATTATATACAAACTATGTATTAACTGGCATAAATCAAATAATACCCAGAGTTAGCTATTACAACAAAAACAGAGTTTTTTTTTTTAAATATATAATGGAATTTATATTCATTATCTTAAATTTTGTACAATAATCATTGTTAGTTTGCCTGCCCACACCCTTTCCTCAATTGTTATTTAGCTAGCTAAGTCTCTGGATGGGAAGAAAGACTAGAATTATTCTTTTTGTAATTGCATGATCTTTTGCCTTGCCAGCACTTTATTTTTCCATTGTTTGCTCATTGCCTATTTTCCAAAATAAAAAAGTATTATTAATAGATGTGTGTATGTCATTTCAAGATAGAGTTTACAATTCTAATACAATTTTTACAAGTGATTACACCATTGGGAAGCTGGAACCCTAGTCTATTATGTTGTCTTCATTGTATCCACGTAATCTAATTCTTGGTGAATCTAAAAGAGTAGCAAACTATCAGGTACCATTTCTAGACTAGTGGCAGCATAACTACTATTTTATTGCACGGTAATTGACAAATACCCAATCGATTCATGATTTCTAGAATTAAAACTGAGTGTGCTGCTTAGTCCTTAGTCCGGTACATTCAGATTTATCTCCAAAAACTTGGCACAATGTAGAAGAGGCCATTGATAATAAGTGATAGCAGTGGCATAGCCACAGAGTGGATGGGAGTGGGGGTTCACATTTTTGCTAGTTACAGTGTCAAGTAATAGGCAGAAAGTTATGTGATATTTTCATTTGCTGGTATATATATTTTTAAGGAGAACTAGTGGCAGACCAAACTCCTTGTCCTGGAGAACAAGCCATGTACAGATGTACTGTAAGTGGAGACAACTTAGAGTGGCAGTGGACTCCAGTAGGAGGACAGAGAGAAGACTATGTTATTCTCTATCTTATTCCACTACAACAATCAAGAATAGAAACTCGCATGATTGGAGATGTTGCAGTTGTCTTCAATATAACTGAATTTATTATGTCATCAACCACTACTTGTGTAGCAACTGTAAACAATCCAGAACTTTTAAATGGAACAGTTATGTCTTGTGGTGGGCAATCTCATACCATTCACGTTCCAGGGAAAAGTAAGTTAGCTACAATAAATTTACTAGTCTAATTTGATAATTTAATGACATAGAGGAGCATATAGCCATTATAAGCTAGAATATTGGTTACTGTCACAGGTCTTGTTCCCATGGCATTGAGAGTATTTAGGCTATCAGATAATGAGAGTGAAATTGTCATCCAGCCTGTTGTGGAGAGAAACATGAGTGGAGTCTTCTACCAACTATCATCATCAAACACTCCCATACTGTGGACAAGTCCTATAATAGTAACTGCACCTGAAAGCATTACATTTTTCCACTGCCACTATAACAACACATTCACTATAGGTAGGTCCATTATATTATTTAAGATAAGACATAATGCATTCACTACATGTTCATTAATAACTCCTGCAGACTCGTGTATATTGCAAGATGATTCTGTGGATAGAAATTACACTTTATATTCTAATGGGACATGGGCTATCTCAAGGAGATGCAATCCATCAGTAATTTTTGTTTCCTGTAATGGTACAAGTTGGAGTGAAGATATTCGTTGTCCAGTGATAGATACAACTGGCTCAACTATCAGCTCAGGTGAGAAAAAGACACAACATTTTAGTAACAATTAATAATAATGTGGGATTTCTAGTTACTACTACCATCATTGGTACAGTTGGCAGTTCAGCAGTTTCAGCACTGTCTAGCAGGACCACTGATGAAGGAAAATCCACCACTGATACTGGTACTGGTACTGGCACGGGTGGTATGAATATTATGATGATATGGGTAGGGCTTGTGATAGGAATCGGTCTTGCCATCATCATCTTCAAACTTTGCTGTATAAGGTTTCCATCTCAATTAGACACAGGAAGTAGATTGTACTGGTAATTAGTATATTGTATAATCATCTGGCATAAACACTTGTGTTTCAGTAAAACTGTGATGATATAATGGTAAAAACATGTTCCTGAAGCTGTAGATGTTAAATTAGCTAATGAGAACATTTTACACAATTTTGCACTGTGGGAAGTCATTTGCATCCCTTTCTATTATACAACTGGACTCAAGAAGAAAGAGCTGAAGAATAGAAAGTAGGGGATAAGAAAGTTTAGAAGACTACTATGATTGTAAAATTAAGCTTTGTGAAGCTTTTTGCCTTCTTTTTCGTACTTTCGCCCTTATTTTTTAAACTGACCCCTTCTTCCACTGCTTTTTAGTTACAATAATTGCTCGCATTTTTGCATTCTCTTCTGTTCTTTTTAAACATATGCCGCCTTACTTGGCTGATTCCACCTGCTTTTTAATTACAATTAGTCACCTTTGACTTTCTCTTTCGTACTTTCACCTTCCTTTTGAAACCTACGCCACTTTCCCTCGTCATTACAACCACTTTTTAGAATTAACCACTTTCTACTGAATGTGACGACACTGTAAGCATCATGTAATGACAATGATTACCGAACCATTTGAAGCTCGTGAATTATTCTTGAATACACACACTGTCGGTTGTCATCATCGGTCGTCATTGTTACTGACACCACACAAATGTATTATCATTATAGATTGAGGGGCCTCAAGATATTCTAATGATCAGATATACAACTACACTTTCAATTGTATTTGGTACAAAAAATTCATGTTTAATAACTTTTCCCAGACACCCGAGTAAGAAACCACACTGTTATGAATTTAGATACAACTATGAAAAATGTGAAATCTTACCAGATTGATTGTTAGATATATGATTTGTGATGTAAATGGTGAATGAATATTGTGCAGGTTGTGAATGATGAAATCAAACATTTAGACGTCCAATCAATGATTTATGAAAATTGTCAAGTAGTTGTAAGAATGTTTTTTTTTGTCAGAGTAGTTTATAAGAATGTATTTTCTTGTATGGAATCTTTTTTAGAGGATCCAACTTCACGTGACAGCAATATGTACAGTTTAGAGTTAGTTATTGGAAGTGTTATTGGGAGTTTTGTGCTGGCACTCATTCTGGGACTGGTTCTGTGACTACTATTTGGAGTCAAATTCACAAAATTTATAACGTTAAACAAGTCAACTCATCAATGAACAAAATTGACTTAAATAAAGGTCCTCTGTATGAAGAAGTAGAAATAGAGAAAAATGATGTACTGACTCACAATATTTCTTATGAAACAGTTAAGAACATGAAGCAATGATTATATTTCACTTATTGATTGTTAATCTATTTGTTTCACATTGAGTGCTTACTTTCTTCACTGGTTTTCCCATTATTACAAAGTATAATACATTGTGATTTTCTACATGATGAGGTCAAATGCTTAACACACAGCTAAAATGATTGGAAAAACGTGGCACATTATATTGATAATTGTAAAAGTATAGGACATAGATTAAGCAGTGTTGTTCTTTCAAAATTATAATAAAGCTATTGCACTCATTTGTATTATCCACAATGTTAGCCTCAATTTATTATAAGCGATTTTAATGGAAAAACTGTATCACACTTAAGAAAACAAGTATACAGCTTTTTTTGAATGCATTTTTTCCATAAAATTTGTTGTCAAAATGTAAATATTTGCTCATCTAGGTTATGTAAACGCGCACTGGTGCAGCTGTGTTGGCATGAATATTAATTGCAAGGGTTTCAATAAGAACTAGAGGTACAACTTCCTCATTTGTAGAACCACACACTCTTCATGTTCACTACACTCATTATTTGAAACCACATATTTCTGGTACGGTTGGTTAAGCATATTCATTATAGTCTTAATTAATCTAGCATTAGGTCGCATTGAAACAGTTCTCTATATTAGGCTTACAATTTAGAGACAATTATCTTTAGCTATGCATGTGCACTAATAGCAAGTGAGTTACCCTACTTATAATATTCTGTTTAATTGTAGAGTAGTGGTAGTTAATATTTCTGAAATTTCTTGACATTACTTATTGCTTTAAGAGACTACTATGTGTAATAATTTATAAAGAAACATAAATTTTATGTGAGACTTTTCCTTCGAGTTTATTGACCTATGAATACTATTTGGATTTTTGGATTTTAATATCAGTTGGTCTTATAATATTATTAGTATTTCAACAGTTACACATTTATGTATTAGGTTAAATACAGGTGTTCTTGCGAGATGATGAATTCGATGAATATGTTACGCTGACCTAAAATAATCCTTTACATAATATGATACATATAATGTCTTATAATTATATATTTTGTCCACATTAATACTTATTTAATGCATACATTCTTCAATAATAAATCTTTCTGCTATTGAAGCTTGAGTTTAAAACATTGTGAATTTTTCAGACGGTAAAGACATGAATAATTGGAAAGACATTTTTCTAACAACATTTTCTACTTTTGTTTATAAATGCATTAATCTCTGTTATTTCTCAATGTTAGCCCACAATAAGCCTTAAAAAATCACAAAAATACTATACACAGTAGTTAGATATGTGGCTTCAAACTATGAGTGTAGTACATTCTACCAGGAGAACATTGTCAATAACACTAACAATGACTCCAACACAGCTGCCTCTTAAGTCAGGTTTATGTTTGAAGTAGTTTAAAACAAATACACATTTTTAACTTAAAAAATCTTTCAATTTCCATACCAAAAACCAACATGAAAGTTTTTATAGACTATTTGTCATAATATATATATATATATATATTATATATACTATTCTCTCAGACCCTGGTGGTCCATAATGCAGATGTAGCTAACTCTATTATGTGGCATAAAAATTGTGTGAGTGCATTGATTTACTTACTTCTATCATTTTAGAACAAGGTATTGTTCACTCTCGGAACTCAAAACATAGATATAAGTTAACATTTTGTAGCTTACATTTCAAATATATAATCAGCAGTGATTGAATCATTACATGTAATTTAAGTTTATAGCTGAAGTGACTTAAATAATGTTCTTCCTTTTTGAGTACCATTATTATTAATTTTATGACCATGCAACTCAAAAATACGATACATGGGTTGAAGTAATGTTTACTGTACACTTAGTAACGGAATATTACTTATAACTTGTGCTTCATTTTAGCCAGTAAAAATATAAAAGTTGAGTACCTTTTTATCATTGAATTTCTTTCTGGATGCTTTCTTTTTGGGTGGCATATGCTAATACTAATTAATCCTGGGACCTGCTTTCATTATTTGAACTACATGATCCATGCTGAATGAAGCAGTAATGCATGTTACTATCTTATTCTAATAAGCAGAGAACACAGGCCATATTAATGAAGCCAAGGGCAGAGATTATCTAATACTGTAGTGGCTCCAGTGGACGAAAACACATTAAGCGAAACTTTACCGCGAGATGACCGCGCACGAGCGGTCACCAGCAAGTTTCTGCTATAATCTGACATCTGGTGCAATAGCCAAACCCTTTACCTAACCACTAGCGCATAGTTCAGTGCCTAAGTCATTTTTTTGTAGACACAATCTACAGCAACCAATTAATGAGTTCAGGGTGGTAGCCACAGTACACTCATGAAATGTTGGGAAATAGTTTTAAAAAATTAAATATAAATGTCCCGGTTTTTTTATTTTCGCGTATAAAATTGTATTGATCGCGAATATTAAAATGTTCGCGAATATTGTTAAGATAATAGATTATGTCTTCATACAAGCTCATTTAACACAACAGAAATAAAATATAAGGGAGTAGCTTGCATCAAAAGAAAAAGTAAAAAAAAACTAGCAACTTCCACCACAATGGCATAGTCCAGTGAATGGCAAACCAGCAGCTTTACAGCGACACTTTCTTGAACACAAGGATTCTGTTTTACAGCCACATTTCAGCAATTCCCTGCTTGTTTTTGCTGCTTCAGGTAAATGTGTCCATATTGGCCACCATAATCTTTGCTCATTCTTCCAGCCAAAACCATCAGATGAAGGTACTTGTTGCTGGCACTGTAAACTTCCGACTCCAAATTCCACAAAAGTACTCGCTTACAATGCTGAAGTAATGCTGCCTATAAAATAGATTGAGATATTATTAAGTAACACAAGAATATTATAGCGATAATTTTTTTTACCTGAGTAGGAGTATTAATTTGGAATGTCTTGAAAACAATTCCTTTCGCAAGCCATTGACACTGCTATGTTCTGTAGTTTTGTCATAAAAGATGCTGGTAAATCTTTCTAAGGCTGTAAATACTTCTGACTGGGCAGTTATAAGTTTAAAAAGGGTTGCTGAAAATCTATGCAAAAGAAGCTGTTATACAGGGGTAAGACTTCCACGCATCCCATACTGATTTTTCCCCCTTTCCATGGAATTGTGATGTGGTGTCACAACCTGAAAATGTATGAAAAAATGGCAGTGCTCGTGATTTGTCTGCTCCCAGTGTGTTGATAATGTTGTTAATATTGTAATACCTGAAATTTCTGCCAGTGCCAAAAGCAACTCATATAGTAGTAGTAATAGCTGATGAGTTAATGTAAAAAAACAGGCCTATAAGAATAACTATGACATCCGTGTCAACTGTGCGTACTAGTATATTTCGGGCACCATAGCATCAAAGAGATGAAGAGCAAGTCTCGTATCTGCGTCTTCATGGTCACAATCTTGTAGAAACTGAGTTGAATAATTGACACAGATAAAACACTTAGACCAATCTGTGGTCAAAGCTAATCCACCTGAAGCCATGCGAGTTCCACCAAAAGCCATGTGGGTTTGGTGCATCAATTCATACTACGCGCACATTAATTTCGTGTACCAAAATGTATTACTCAAAAGTCTTCAAAATTCACCACAAAGACTAAAAATGAAGTGGCTACCCGTCTGAATATCTTCTATACGCAACAACTAATGCTTCTAAGAACTTTGGTGCTTCTAAGAACTTTGGTGCTTTTATCCACTTTGTAACGAAACACCCAATATTTTCCCTTAAGGAACTGGACTACGCAGCAGTTTAAACACCAGACAATTTCTTGGCAGAGCGCCAAAGTAGTACTACTTTAAGCTACATTCTGCAGATTCCTAATACAAATTTTCTCGGAAGTTATCGCTAATCTAAAGAATTCTGTTCGAGGATGAGGGTACGTATTTAGAATAGAGAATACGAACACTTGATGGTCAAAGTCTAATGCTGTACGAGTAAACAAAAATTCTATTATGTTCTCTGTACTAAATTCTTTGGGATTAAAAATTTCGAGGACGTAGGCATGACACTTGAAGTAGTTATTATATGTACAGGTCTTTTTCTATTTTCTACTGTAAAAGGTAAAATCAGAGATGAAGGGTAGAGCATATAGCTACAATGACAGTATTGCTACAACCAAAACAACAGTAAAAAAACTAGTTGTGTAAGGACACATATACTATGAGTCCACGAGACACTGTACTATTTAGCATTCTTTTAGAACATAATATTATAAGGTGAATTGAGAGTAGTGCATTGTACATTAGTACCATGCACCTGGGTGTGGCACACATTGATGTGTGTGTGTGTGTGCCTGTGTCATTTCAAGATGTAGTTCACAATTGTGAGAGCAGTGCTCACAAATATTGCTTGGTCTTTTGTGCTGTCCTAACTATATCTACTATATTAAATACTGGACAATCCAAAAGAGTAACAGTTAGTACTTCTAGGCAAGTGGCAGCGGTAATAAAGCTACTACCTTCTCGTTGGGTAATGAACAAATTCCCATTATCATGAACATTGTGTTAAGAGTTTGGAGATAAAACTGAGTGTACTGCTTAGCAGTGCACTCATTTTATCTCCAAAAACCTTGACACAATGTAAAAGAATCACCATGCCCCACATATTGACTGACATTGAAATAATCGATCACATCACTTTCAACATGTTCAGAAAACTACTGTGATAATACTTCATTTGCTAATATTAGATTTATTATAATATATTTCAGAGTATGAAATGTTAGAACTGCATGTCTTGTTGCACAATATATGGAAGTTATGACCATTGCGAAAAAAATTAGACTTATCTCTGATATAGTCCCAGTACAAATGTGTGAAAACCGGTAGAATATGTATAATACCAGTGGGAAGTTTACAGAGGAATAAAATGTTTAATTCTTATCTGTTACATAGCAACTATGGCAAAAATAACATGAAATGTGCACACTACTTACAAGGCGTACAGAGTATGAAGGAATGAATTTAGCTCCAGAAGAGGAAGTAATCTAGCTCACTGGCTACATACACTAATAATAGGTGTTATTAGCAGTCATTTATTATACCATGGCTTCATTTCTGTAGTTGAGGTTGCATACTGTAAAAGGAGATAATGCTTCATAACAAAGTGGATCATGACATCTATTCCAATTTTTATAGTTTTTTGTTATTTATTGATAGAAGTTACAGATAACTTGAAATTAGAAAACTAATAGAACTAATAAAAACTTGATTGCATTAAACAAACTATCCAGGCAGAAATATTAATAGTCCTGGTGTAAGTGCAGTTCTTTTAGGTGCAGTGTTGGTAGGGCAGACTTTTATGGAACAAGGCTGCTAAGTTTTATTCTTACCACAATGAGAATAGTATTTGTATTAGTATTGAGTGATTTTGTGACATTTTTACTTTGTTGTTGTAATTACTACTTGTAATAGATGAGCAATTGATTATTGCAACTCTAATAAGCAGCTACACGTTTGAGACAGTCTGAGGAAAAATATATTGAAATATAAAAAACAACAACAACGACAAACATACAAGAATAACACAAAACTATATTATCTTAACTGTTTCATATGAAATGTTTGGATTCAGTTCAACATTTTTATCCATTTCCACTTCTTCATATAAAGGTCCTTTATTGGAGTCGTTGTTCTTATTTGATGAATCCATTTGTCTTTTCACATGTTTAGTTGTTGTGAATTTGACTCCACATAGTAGTCCCATGACTAGTCCCAGAATGAGTGCCAGCACAAAACTCCCAATAACACTTCCAATAACTAACTCTAAACCGTACATATTTGAAGTTGGACTTTTTTTAGGCAGCTGCATCTATAAACCATAAAAAGCATTAGCATAAACAGTGTTTTTACATTTTCCATATTTTTTCCTCCAACATACATAGTAAATTTCACCATTGGCAGTTGCAGTCACTTTCAGGAATATATAATCAGACTGAAATATACAATTAAAAAACAACATGTTAATCAATAACATTCTATAAAAGTAATTTAATCTCCACGAGTTATAACTGTAGACTAAGACGGAACATGATTAACACTAGTATCAGAGTTGGATCCAGTGCTAGCGAGAGGGATGGGCCCAAATATTAGGTCAAAACTCACAAATTTTTTTAAATATAAATGATTGTACAAGATTTGTTTATGAATGAAGAGCTTAATTTAGCATGTAGTTGACTAAACAGTATAGCCTCTTATAATACATTCATCCTTATAATTTTTTTCAAAAACTTGTTAGGAAGGGGAGTCCCCTTGCCACCTTAGCTCTGCACCCCCACCCCCCCTCCCCCGATCCTATCCTGAATGTGAAGTCATCTTAGTTCAATTTTTAATGTTTTGAGTAGTACATATGTTGAAGTTACAATTGAAGTACTATAATAGAATGTAGTATCAGATAATGCTAGCATAGTTTTGCAAGTGAGTCTTGATAGATAATTTTGATTGATACTATATTGATGTGTACATACTGTTGTGTGTGTTAAATATGTGTGTATTATGAACATATTAATATGTATGTGTGATGACTAGTATAGTTGGTACACATTGTGCACTACAACTGAAGATAATTTGATTTTTTTAAAGAGGAGACTTATGCTTTCGACAGTTGATGTTTTTCAGCAACAAAATAATTCACATACAACACAATGTTAAGATAGTATGTATAACTAACTGGTAGCTTTCATTAGGAATGATAACTCTATGTCTCTTGAGTTGTAAACAATATGTGAGATTTGAAACTGCTCAATAAAGAGTTGTAGTTAACAATAGATGTAAAGTCCAATGTGGTAAAGTGAAACTATTAAGTTTAAATATTCTCTAGAAGTAGCTATTAGCCTGGAAACATGCTTATTGAAAAAAATTATATTATACTGACCATAAACATAATAATATATATAGTACTGATCAACTGTAATTTTATTTCTGTTCTGCCTTTCAATTAGATAATCATGACAAAATCATTCTGTTTGTGCTACTTCAGCAAAGTGATTATACATGTATTTTAACTTCAGACAGCTATATTTCATTCTCAAAAAAAATTGCTAAAAGAATATGAAACTAAAATAGACTACCATACGTTTAAAACATGTTTATGATTATTCATTTTGCAAAGGAAAAAATGGCATTTCAAAATGTAGCTGGACTATGTGTGCAGTTAGTATCCTTTTTTGCCATCAATAGAAAACGTAATGGTTGTGTAGGCATCTCTGTGAACCTCCAAGAATAACAGATATTAATTAATTTTGTTGTCCACTAGTATAAATAATAATGTAGAACTTGTCCTTTTATACTTGATGTTGATTGCAGCTAATTCAAACAGAATATGGGTCAAAAAATTAAGGTTACCTAGCATGTTTATTAATTTCACCTGAAAACTTAAAATTATTCAATATTTTGTAGTTTAAATGTAGTTTCAACTTGCACACTTCATTGTATTTTTCTGCTTCATAAACATTGTTGTTGACTTTCAGCTTTCAATGTTATTGTATACTTTACTATGTTTGCATATGTGTTTGCCAAAAAATTGCAATGATTTATTGTAGGGAACAAAACAGTGTTAAAATATTTATATAAAGATTTGGTATAGGTCTGTATGTTAAGTATGTGGATACTTTACTGTTAAGGCAGTGAAGGAGTAAGTTAGAGCACACAAAATAATACGTTCATTTATTGTCACTATTAGAAGTGACTGTAAGAAAAATTTTTTTCTAAGCATGATTTGTGCACTATGGACTGAAAATCAGTTTGTTAGAATTCAAGTAACTACAATCCTGAATTGTGCAGGATCTTTCAAAGGATAATACAAATGAGTGCAATATCTTTATTATAATTTTGAAAGAACAACACTGCTTAATCTAAGTCCTATACTTTTACAATTATTCAATATTAGCTATGTGCTATGTTTTCCAATTATTTTAGCTCGCTATGTGCTATGTTTTTAACCTCATCATTAGAAAAAATCGCATGTTAGCTATTTTAATAGGAAAATAATAACCATGTAGAACGTAAGTAATGTGAAACAAACAACTTAACTATACATAAATAAAATATAATCATTACTTTATGTTCTTAACTGTTTCATATGAAATATTTTGAGTCAGTTCAACATTTTTGTCTACTTCTACTTCTTCATAAAGAGGACCTTTATTTAAGTCAATTTTGTTCATAGATGTATTGATTTGTTTAACTTTATAAGCACTCGTGAATTTGACTCCAAACAGTAGTCCCAGGACTAGTCCCAGAATGAGTGCCAGCACAAAACTCCCAATAACACTTCCAATAACTAACTCGAAACTGTAATTAGTGTTACATGAAGTTGGACATTGCTGAGGAAACTGCATCTATACATGTTAAAAAATAATTAGATAAGCTCCAGGAATTAACAGGTTCATTACAATAAATTCAAACATACATTGTAATTTCCAGAAGTAGAAGAAGTAGACGTTGTCATTTTCTGATACTCTGAAATATAAACAAAATTACTTCATACAAGAAAATACATTCTTAAAAACTACTTTCAATATTTAAATTGACAATTGTTGTACATCATTGACTGGAAGTGTAAATGATAGCGTTTTTATTCACAACATAATAGTAATCACAGAGTTTATACTAAACATCTGACTTGTTCTAAACGTAATTTTTATTTTTCTTGATCACAATGATTAAAATTACATATGGCAATTACAAATTACTCTTTACATGAAGCCAATTCTGCACCATTTAAGTGGGAGCCTGTGCAATATTCATTGTATGTTTCTAAATCAATTAGATAATGTTTGACATCTTTCAATAGTGTCCAATTCATAACAGTGTGGTTTCACACTTGGGTGTCTGGGAAAATTTCTTAAATACTAATTTTGTGTACCAAATGTAATTGAAAGTAATTTTTGTAATTGCGATCATTACAATATTATGTTGAGGCTCCTCAGATAATAATTGTAAATATAATGACTACTAGCTATGTAGTTGGTAATAGGCCCTGCCAGATTATGCTGGAATTTTTTCTGGAATAGTAGACGTGAAATAGCATAGTAGATTAATTCAAGAATAACAAGGCTACTATTCAAAATAAAACGAGATTCTTAGACATACTGGTAGTCATTGTACTGACTTTGATTGCCTTACTAGTTGCTAGAGAAGAATGTGAAGCTGTGGTTGGAACCTCAGTCGGGTCTGAATAGTCATATGTTGTTATGGCAACAAATTATACCTTGTTATCTTACCAGATTCGGTGAGATCAATCATTGTAGTACTTATTTCAGGACAACTAATGTTCTCACTCCAAGACCCATCACTATTGCAGGTGGCTAGTACACTACCACATTGACGTGATATCTCCCAAGTTCTATTTTGAAAGAGGGTATAGTTTTGTTCTACTGATAGACATCCTGTTTCTGTAAAATGATAATATTAGGTTGTTCAGTTACAATTTGCATTCTCAGTTACACTTTACTGCTAAACAAAAAGCATACCTAAATGGAAGGTTGAAGTTAATAAACATTGAAAAAAAGTGATGGTGAAGATATTAGGAGGTCTAGTTACTGTAATTGATGAAGTAACTCTTGTAAGACTTCCCTGTGCTAAACTATATTTTATATTATCAATGTTGCCATCTACATCAGGGTAAATAAGAACATCCACTCCATTTTCTGTCAATCCAACTGTTAATGTTGAAGGCAAGAAACCTATGAGAAAATTTGCATTATCTTCACAGTTAACTAACTTAGCTATCTAGTAATTATGATAATGTCAGCCCTCAATACAGTTTACATTAAATATGTTGTTAGATCATGCTCCTTCTGTAAGTAATGTTACACTATGATGTGTATATCTACAAGAGAACCATGTAACTGGCTAGCTGCTCACAAGTTGTAAGTCTTACTCAGTAACTAACATGTGAACTTACTCCTCTGTGTTGGAATAAGTATTGTGAGTGACTGCCCTCCACAAGTCATCCTAGTTCCATTTAACTGCTGTGGATTGAACACAGTAGCTATGATATTGGTAAGTGGAGGACCAACATCTGTTAGGTTGAATTGAACTGGAGTATTCAATATAGATCGATTCATGATTCTTGGCATATCACCAGGAAAAACTGTGTATCTTGCAGTGGATGAGGAAATCCATTCCCAAATCACTACATCACTCCCAGTCACATTACATTTGTAGACTGCACTATCACCAGGACAGGGAGGAAGTTCTTGAAGAACCAATTCACCTTAAGGAGTGTCACTTTACATTATAAAGTTAATTTGAACGAATTTTGTTTAGTTACCTTTGAGTGCAATGAACAAGTAGTAGCAACTAAATAATGCAATTCCAACTTTCCAGGCCATGACTTTCTCCTTTCTGGATGTAGCACAAGGACTGGATGCTTTATAGTCTAAAACATTTCCTGTTTTAATCATCCACAGCAATTTTCATGAACTACAGGAAGTGTTTGAGTAATTTATAACACCACTCTATTACTGTGTGCAGTGTGTGTGTGTGTGGTGTGTGTGTGTGGTGTGTGTGTGGTGTGGTGTGTGTGTGGTGTGTGTGTGTGTTGTGTGTGTGTGTTGTGTGTGTGTGTGCATGTTGTGTGTGTGTGTTGTGTGTGTGTGTGGTGTGTGTGTGTGTTGTGTGTGTGTGTTGTGTGTGTGTGTGCATGTTGTGTGTGTGTGTTGTGTGTGTGTGTGGTGTGTGTGTGTGTGGTGTGTGCATGTGCATGTGGTGTGTGTGTGTGTGTGTGTGTACGGGTGAAAAAAGAATTCAAAAGAATTAATAAATGTATTATGTTTTTACCTGTATTGTGTATGTTACCAATAATAGATTTTAATCTTCAATATTTTTATTCTTAATCATGACAATTTTGCATTAAATTAGTAATTATTTTGAGGCGACTTTTATAACAGCTTGTGCATATTTTATCATTTTCAGTGATGTACAAATCCATATCACCAACTTGACTAAAATGAGATTTAATGGTATTAGTGTTAGGGCAGTGCATGTAGGACCCCTTTATGTTAGCACTACGTGTGAAGCATTTCTCATGTATGTATACTTGAGGGTTGATTGTATGATGCACTTGTTTTTAATGAACTTTGGCACAGCGGAACTAGCTTCCCATCAGTGTTAACTGCTACAATAAATATATCAAATGTTTTGCCGTGACAAGTCCTGAATAGATGATGAACTCAGTCACAGTGAGGAAGCATCACTTATGTATGCTGTGTTCTGTGTAAATGTCCAGTGTGGTACATAGTCAACTGAATTAATTTTCTGTTTATGTTATTTTTACATTCATGACAGACACAGCTGTCAACTGTGATTGTTTACTCCATGACCCGGAGTTCGGTTGAAAGTTCATGATAGGTGTGTGTACGAGGCAGATTTGCGGCATAACTGGCAAGGTCCACATTTTTGATCTGAATAAATTGTCGTTTTTGGACCTCTTGTCCATAGTACTGAACTCTTTGATTACACATACAAAGTATAATCATAATACCTTCAATATCACTTAAACATTGTTTTCTTTGTTTTGCAGTTCCAATATATAATTATCAATTATCGTATATAGATGAATCACAATGACATCAATAATTGCATTAATCTATTGCTATGTCCCGAATTAATAAGGAATATATAACTTACCATTATTAAAGGTGTTCTGATGCTAAAATGTTCCTGTGCTGTTAGCTTTACCACAGTATTAAGACTAAGAGGTGTATGGCTTCTTTGTAAACTAAAAATAAATAAATAAATAAATATATAGCTAATACATATAAGTGCTTCCCAGGAAAAGCAGTTATTATTTGTGCAGGTCTGTTTCTATTTTCGGCTGTAAAAGGTAACTTCAAATACCAAGCTATTAAATAACTTAAACAACGATAAGAGAACTAGTTGTTGCAATGGCCCATATAATATGATTCCAAGACATTGATGACATTGATATAGCTAACGTATATAAGGAATAGAAATCTGAACTCGGTGTTGTTCATTTGTATTTGTACCTTGTACCAAAATAGACTTGGCTATTCTGCATGTTAGGCCATCTTTTAAAAGTTGACAAATACCCATTAGCTAATATGAATATTGTGTCAAGGTTTCTAGAGATAAAACTGAGTGTATTGCTTAGTCCAGTACACTCACTTTATCTATAACATAACTAGACACAATGTATAAGAGCTCACCATGCACACTGATAAATATAATGATGGCAGCAACATAGCCACAGGGTGGGAGAAGAGTTGGGGTTATGGGGGTAGTCCCCAATTTTATAAAAAGAGGAGGCCAAGTTGCCCCACTTACAGATTAACTATGCAATGACTGTCATAATATTATAATGAAATAATAATTATACACATTACTTATTGCAAAAGTAAAATAAAAATAGTAATAATGTTTCTTTCTAACTACTATGAATCTTACATTACATTATCTTAGCCTTTGATTCAGTTATAATTGTGAATTCACATCACCCTCCCCCCCCCCCTCCCCTCCATTTTTATTGAGCTGGCTTACATGTTATATCATCTGACATTATTTAATGCCAGGAGAACTAGTGGCAGACTAAACTCCTTGTCATGGAGAAAAAACCATGTACAGATGTACTGTAAGTGGAGAAAATTTAAATTGGCAATGGACTCCTGTAGGAGGACAGAGAGAAGACTATGTTATTCTGTATCTTATCCCACTACAAATACCAAGAATAACAACTCTTATGTTTGGAGATGTTGAAGTTGTCTTCAATATAACTGAATTTATTATGTTATCAACCATTACTTCTGTAGCAACTGTTAACAATCCAGAACTCTTGAATGGGAGTTATGTCTTGTGGTGGACAATCTCTTACTATAGAAGTTCCTGGAAGAAGTAAGTTAATATTATTAGCATATGCTTCTAGCGATTGTAACTGTGTATTGTTACAGGTTTTGTGCCTACTTCGTTGAAATTTTTTAGAGGATCAAGTAATACTAGTGAACTGATTGTTCAGCCAATTATTGATGAAAATGCGCGGAACATTTTCTAGCGAACAGGATCTTCAAGTACTTTCACAGTGTGGACAAGTCCTATAACACTAACTGCTCCTAACAATATAGTATTTTATCAGTGCCAATATAATAGTACATTCAATTTAGGTAATAATGAACTAATTCATTAATTATATTTTACATGACATTCAGTTTCAATGATGTAATCGTGTAAGTTATGGAAATAATTGTTTTTAAGGCACATGCATTTTGGATGATGTTGATGAGGATGCAAACTACACACTCTATTCCAATGGGACATGGATCATTTCACGAGAATGTGGCTCATCAAGAATACAAGTGACATGTGAGAAGAAAGTAGCATGGAGTGAATATATAGATTGTCAGGAATCGACAACAGTATTAACTACACTAGGTAAAATGGATTATATTTAAAATATGGCAACAAATATATCAGCAGAATTGTTTTAATATTGTTATAAAGACACTTAGAAGTCATTGTTACAGAAGCATGAAGTTATTGTTTCTACTACTTAACTAAGTAATTATTGGTGAGGGATCTATATAAATATGACTGTAATATTTTCAAGTGGTTGTAAGTATATGTAACACATATTAAGTGGGCATAGTAAGTTATAGTAGAGTCATGAATTACATTACCATGGAGTAAGTCTCTCACTTAACTTGCTAGTCTTACAGCCTGTAGTGGATTGGAGTCAGCTTTTATTTATATAATATGGTGTTTTTTTTTTTATTAATTTCCACAACAATCAATAGTATCTTAGAATGCTTACAAGTCACTTTACTATTAGCTGCCATGTACATTTTCTGACTTTTATTTTGACTTTTAGCTACAATATTTTCGGCACAACTACCTCAATGGCATTAGAAGAAGTTTGTCATACAAGCTTTGATAATAATTAAAAAAATATTCACAACATGTGCACATACTCATATAATTAATTATATAACATGGAAAGATTGAGGTAGGCATCATCTAAATTCATCAGTGGTTGGGACTTATATATATATATATATTATATATATATAAGCATATTATGTTATAATATGCTGTATTGAATATTAAAATAAAATATAGATTCCCATACAACTAGTGTTTGACAGTGTTGTGAAGATAAAATCAGCAGTGAAATCATTACATTACCACATGATAGTCTACCAGATCACTAAAATATTTTAGAATTGTTAAATTTTGTTATTCTAAATAATCCTGTTAATATTCCAGAAAATCACAATGTCCTGAGTTGGAGAATTATCTTTAGCTGCAGCGTAATGCTTTGATAGTCCAAGCTTGAAGTGGTTGATAGCTAATGTGTTCAGGAAAGGAAAAAGCACAGAGATAATTATCCAGATTATTGACTGTTTGCTGTAATTCAACTACTTTCATCAAACCTATAGTGTTGTGCAAACTTAAATCTGGAACTGCTATCTTTATTTCTCATCAATGATTTTCTAAGCATTATTATGTGCTGTCTTCACACTTACATTTTTTTAATTGTAGCTAAGATTGATAGTATGTGGTGATGCCACACTTTCAGGATGGTGATCAGCAACCAGAACCCTTATTATTTTCTTAAACGGCCGTATTATTCTGGAATTATTCTACTGTAATACCAATTACAGTTTAGAGTTAGTTATTGGAAGTGTTATTGGGAGTTTTGTGGTGGCACTCATTCTGGGACTAGTCCTGGGACTACTATTTGGAGTCAAATTCACAAGAACTTATAATGATAAACAAGTGAATACATCAATGAAAAAAATTGACTTAAATAAAGGTCCTCCTTATGAAGAAGTAGAAATAGACAAAAATGTTGAACTGACTCAAAATATTTCATATGAAACAGTTAAGAACATAAAGTAATGATTATATTTCATTTATGTATAGTTAAGTTGTTATTGAGTGTTTACTTTCTTCAAAGTTATTATTTTCCTATTAAAATAGCTAACATGCGATTTTTCCAAATGATGAGGTTAAAAACATAGCATATGTGGTGCTGGGGAACTGTGAAAGGTCGCTGCCACCAGGAGACTCCTGCGCACTGAGAAGGGGGATAGCGTATTAGGACTAAACCCTCCCGTGGCCACAAACTCAAGAGTAGATTATTAAAACTACAAACAAGATTATGAATAGGACAACTCAGTTTGACAGGAAGTGGAGAGGGTTTTTATGAGATGAAAACCCTCTCATACGCATGCTCACAAATGAAACAGGAAACTTACAAATTACATATGCACACGACACTAATACTCTAGCACACGCACACCGCACTGCTTATAATACTAAAATACACAATGACGCACACACAAAGTTCTACACGTAACTAGCTAATTAATGTTCTTTGTTCTTTCTCTTCTTCCTGCTCTCTTCTCTTTCTTTCTTCTTCTCTTTCCCATTCTCGTCGTGACGCCTGCCTGGTACCACAGGCCCCCCCGGCAAGCCTTGGGCCGTAGGGACAAGCTGAAAACCACCAGGTCCAGGCGAGGCGTCGTCTTCTTCTTCCACATAGTTTTGCCTACTCAGGCCATCCGCGTTGCCGTTTAATTTTCCAGGTCGATATTCTATCTCCACATCATACTGCTGGATCTTCAGCGCCATCCTCATGAGTCTTTTGTTTAGGTGGTTGCTGGTGTTCAGGGCTAGACACGCCCTGTGGTCCGTCACGATTTTCACTTTCGCTCCGTAAACGTAGTGATCGAAGTGCCTCAGGCTTACCAAGATAGCCAGAGATTCCAACTCCGTAACTGAGTACCTCGATTCCGCGCCTCGAAGTTGTCGGCTGTAAAATGCAGCTGGCAACTCTTTGTCTCCTCTGATAACGTGTAGACATCCGCCAATTCCGCCTCCGCTTGCATCCGTGTAGATCACCAGGTCATCATCTCTCAAGGGAACAAATAAAACAACAGCGTTAGACAATAAAGTTCTTAACTTACCAAAGGCAGTTTCCATCTCCACTGTCCATACGACCTTGTGGGGTGCTGCCAGAGCCGTGCTGGGAGTGAGGAGGGCAGAGTGGCTGGCAAATCCAGGGATGAATTCCCGGTAGTAGCTGAAAGTCCCTAGACACGCCCTCATTTGTTTCTTAGTCACCGGCTTGTCATAGTCCCTCAACGCACACACCCTTGCCTCCGGAATACCCAACTTCCCATCCCCAATCTGGTGTCCCAAATACTCCATAGTCCTTCTGCCAAACTCGCATTTCGACCTTTTCACCTTCAACCCTGCCTTTCTCAACACATCCAAAACCTTTCCCAAGTCCACCAAATGCCTCTTCCAATCTTTACTAAAAACAACCACATCGTCTATGTAGTTTCTGCTAATCTCTTTAACAGGTTTTAACACCTCCTCCACCACTGCCTGGAATACCGCGGGCGCATTTTTAAGTCCAAACGGCATCCTTACGAATTTGAATTTCCCTAGTGAACACCCAAAAGTAGTTAGTTCACTCGAATCTTTATCCATTATTACCTGATGGAACCCAGATGTCAGGTCTAATTTCGACAATACTGCACTGGGCCCAACCTCGTCCAAAATTTCTCTCAAAGAGGGAAGCCAAAATCTCCGCAAAGGGGTCACCTTGTTGAGTTCCCTGAAATCAACGCACAATCGTACACTGCCATCTTTCTTCCTCACCGGGACGATAGGGCTGCACCATTCAGAATCACTGGGTACAATAATCCCATCATCCAGTAATATACGTATTTCCGCCTCTACATCTTCTTTTATCCTCACTGGAATGTTTCTAGGGGGGATATTCACTACATTGGCACCTTCCTCTAGAACTATTTTGCAAACACCTCTCACACACAACCCAGGTTTATTGCTAAAACACTCACTATGCCTCTCCAAACAATTACCAATTTCCTCCTCACAATACCCATCACACAATGCACTACCCAAAATTTTCCTCTCAACCCACTTCTCCATTTCTACATCCTCCTCAGCAACAACGCTTATTCCCGCAACTAATTTCAATTTCTCCCCCGCACAATACCTTTTCAGGTTGTTGATATGGGCAATTCTCTCGTGTTCCGACTCAGGTTTCTTAATCCTGTACGTAACTCTCGAGACTTTTTGTGAGATCACATAGGGGCCTTCCCACGAAGCCGACAAGGCTGCCTTTAGCCCTGGCACTCTCAGAAGGACTTCGCTCCCAACATCAAACTCTCGTTCCACCTTGTTTTTGTCAAAGCTCTCCACCCGTTTCTCGATAGTCTCAATCTCCTGTGCACTCGCCATGTCATGGATCAGATCTAGCTTGTCCTGTAGTTGACACACCCACTCACAAACATCCAAATCATCATAATCCTTGTCCACCCACCCAGAGTATAGCAAGTCTAAGGGTCCCACCATTTGTCTACCAAAGACCAGCTCGTGGGGTGAGAAGCCCGTTGAGCGGTTGGTCACCTGTCTTAGTGTGAACAGGGCCATTGGCAGAAAGTCAGCCCAATCGATGCCCTTTTCCACTGCCTTCGCAAGCATTGGTTTGAGCGTGCCGTGGAGGCGCTCAAGGACACCATTGGATTGTGGCCTATAGGGGGATGTGTGGATTAGGTCACACCCAATGACTTCGCACAGCTTGTCGCATAACTTGCCGACAAAGACAGTGCCTCTGTCCGTCAGTATTCTGGAAGGCAGGCCGGTCCTGAAGATGATGGTAGTCATCCCGGACGCGACCGCTTCCGCTGTCAGTTAAGTGGCACAGCTTCTGGCCATCTGGTGGCCATGCACGCATATGTCAGTATGTATTTCACCCCTCCCTTGGCCTTGGGTAGGGGCCCCACCAAATCAAAGGCCACTGAGTCAAAAGGCACTCTGACTATAGGCCTCTCCACCATAGTTGCCTGTCTCCCACCACTCTTATTAATCCTAGCACACACTTCACAATGATTAACCCAGTTAATAATATCTTTTCCCAGGCCAGGCCAACTAAAATTACGATTAATAATCTCCCGCATCTTTTTAGCACCTATATGCCCTTTCTCATGAGCAAGTCTCAAAACATTTCGTCTCCTAGATCTGGGAACTACCAATCGACAACGTTCGTCGCCTAAGGTGTCGACGATGTTGTGGAATAACAACCCATTACTCCAAAAATACCCATTTTGTCTCCTGCCCGCCAAATCTCTAATTGCCTTCAAGGAGTCATCATTATTAACCTCAACCTTAATATTATTATTCACTGATTCCTCTACCAAGTCAGGACATCCCAAAGTAACCAGTACATCATCTTCCACCATACCCTTCTCTTTTTCTTTACCAGCCCACTCCTCATCACTATTCCTCAAACTACTATTGCTCACTGTTGTCTTCTCACACTCAACTCTCTCCTTTGGTTCAATCACAACCTCAGGAGGTGTAGCCACATCTTGCAAACCCACACTGGAATTCTCGCTGGGCTCGCTCTCACTCTCAGCTCCCTCAGGAACTGTCACTATGTTCTCTGCTGTCTCCTGCTCTGTTACTCGTTGGGCTGCCAAGTTACTAGCTGCCCGCGTCATAACAGCGGAGACTGGAGAAACAGAATGTGTAGCAGTCTGTTCACCAGGTGACAACGTGTGACGCCTCTCCTCTCTCAGGCACATAGCCCTAAGAGTGACCTGTGCCTCACCCTCACTACTAGGAGGAGAAGCAAAGAACACAAATCTCTGCCTCTTTTTGTCATGATTCACCGCGGCCGTTTGGGTGAACTGTTTTCCCATCAACTCTATCTCTACCGTTACCATAGGTCGACGTATAACCTGACCGTCTGCCAGCACCAGATTGCTATATTCGCCCGTGTAATTGGACGGACCCACCAAGTCTTCAGAGACCAGGGAGACAACCGCTCCCGTGTCGGGCAGGAAATAGCAATCTGTACCGTTGCACTTGCCTTGGAATTCAAACAGTGTATGTTCGTCTGTGACTCCAGCTTGGCTTTTGGTATTATGCTTTTTGGCATTAGGTTTATCATTAGTCTTCCCACTCTCCTTACTAACGTTATCTGCTCTATTGGGACAATCAATAGATTTGTGTCCCTGCTCGTTGCAAACAAAGCAAGTGTATGTGAAGGAGCTGCCACTCCTCCTACAATCATACGCACGATGCCCATACCCTTGACATTTAAAACACCTTATCCCTTCTGTGTTAAACGACCTGCTGTTCTCACCTCTACCACTACCACTGTAACATCTGTCACTACCACCCTCTCTCCTCTCATACCTATCCTGTGATTTTCTGCCACCCGACGTTAGAACTTCCGCCGCGTCCAACAGGTCCTCGTAGGAAGAGATGGAGCAGGCCTCCAGTAGGCACTTCTCCGACGGGTACAGTGACTGTCTGAACATGCCAGTAACGATGGTGAGGGCCAGAGCTTCCGCTGACGTATTCGTAAGTAGAAGTCTATCCATATACCCTCTGTAGTACTGAACCCGCGCCGCTGGATCCATCCTTTTGAGGTCTCTGTCAGATATTCCAAACAGTTTGTCCATTATGGTTGTTCTGCTTGGGCCCAACTTCTTAATAAGGGCTCTCTTCAACTCGTCGTAAGTGCAGGTGGACTCGCTAACGAAGTCTCTGATTGTCTTTCGAGCCTTAGGTGTCAGCTTTCTGATCAACACCCTCTTCCATCTTTTCAGGGGCACTTCCAAATCTTTGAGGTCGGCTTCCAGGGAAAGGATGTAATGGTGTATTTCATCCGTATCCCTATAGGAAGCAATAGACTGTATCTCCTTTGATACATACTCACTGTCCGCTGACGTCTTTTTCTTTTCCAGTTGCAGGGTCATCGCCTTGATCAGGAGGTCCAGTTTCGCTCCATTCGCTTCTACTGGGTCCTCTCTGTCATCACCATCTGCGTAGGACGCCACTGACTCTACGTCCTCTTCGCTCAGTTCTTCTTCTTCCTCCGCTTCTTCCCTTGGGGGTCTGCGGGCACTCTCACGTCTTGACTTTGAGGAGAGACGACTAGTGTCCCTACCTCCTCTCTCTCTCGTTTTGCACTCTGGCCGTCTGCTAGGCCTACTTTCGCTCCGATGGAGGGCTGCCTCTGCGCCTCCTTTGCTTCTGACTCTGCTTGGTTCCCTGGTGATTAATGCCGGGGCCACCGCGTCCTCCTTGTCACTCATGTCGTCGATTGCTGTTTCTAACACCGTCCGCAGTGATGTTGAAGATATGTCGCTCTCACTCACTACTCTCCGCACTACAGAAGAGACCCCAGAGTCCGAATGCTCCTGTTCAGAATCTGTATAGGTACCGAATTTCGACCGATTCCTGCACTGCCTCTCTCTCCTCACTCGACCAGGCCCTGACATACACAGTCAGTACAGTGGAAATGTCCGCTGCCCTGGAAGAAAGAAAAATAATAAGAAAATAAAGATTTGCACAAAGAAATAACACAGACAAATTGCGAATTACACGAAAATACCACAAAAACTCGATACACATAAAAGTTTATAGTCTCTTGACGTGTCGGGTCGAGACACGGTCGCCGATTGAAGTAGTAGGTCCAAAGGAGACACCAAGAAGACACACAAGGTAGGTACACCTCGACCACGTGGGGAAAGAACTTGTGACTCGAAACTTCAGAGGTTAGACCGAAGTGGAGCACCGCTGCCGCCAATTGTGGTGCTGGGGAACTGTGAAAGGTCGCTGCCACCAGGAGACTCCTGCGCACTGAGAAGGGGGATAGCGTATTAGGACTAAACCCTCCCGTGGCCACAAACTCAAGAGTAGATTATTAAAACTACAAACAAGATTATGAATAGGACAACTCAGTTTGACAGGAAGTGGAGAGGGTTTTTATGAGATGAAAACCCTCTCATACGCATGCTCACAAATGAAACAGGAAACTTACAAATTACATATGCACACGACACTAATACTCTAGCACACGCACACCGCACTGCTTATAATACTAAAATACACAATGACGCACACACAAAGTTCTACACGTAACTAGCTAATTAATGTTCTTTGTTCTTTCTCTTCTTCCTGCTCTCTTCTCTTTCTTTCTTCTTCTCTTTCCCATTCTCGTCGTGACGCCTGCCTGGTACCACAGCATATAGCGAGCTGAAATAATTGGAAAAACATAGCACATAATGTTGAATAATTGTAAAGTATATATAGGACATAGATTAAGCAGTGTTGTTCTTTCAAAATTAAAATAAAGATATTGCACTAATTTGTATTATCCACAATGTTAGCCTCATTTGTAGAACCACAAACTCTTCATGTTTACTACACTCATTATTTTGAAACCACATATTTCTTGTACAGTTGGTTAAGCTTATTCATTATTGTCTTAATTAACTTCAATCTGTTACTACGCCTCATGAAGTGTTAACTGTCTGGACACCCCGCTTTGAGTTGATAACTTGCACACCAATACATAATAATCCCAATGAGCATTTATTATTTATAGCTTAGATCCTCTGGCTAATTTCTTCAAATAAAAATCTTTTAGTAAACGACTAACTATGGAGACAGTATGCGTCTTTAAACTAGGGTGTCCAGGCAGTGCCTCCTATTAAACACCAAAACTAAATTATCCAAACTTCCCTATTTTTAACAGTAGGAACCGGAAGAGAATTTATCACTGTGATGGTACAACATCAGTTGTGCTTATGTTATGGCTTCTATATTTAGTTTTCCATCAAAAATTCTTTTGACTACCTATCATGGAAAATAAGCAAATGATACTATTTGACTTCTAATAAGAGCCTAGCTCCTAATTAATCTTCTACTAGCTACATGATACAGCATCTAAAAACTAAACTATCACTAGAAGGCCCATTATTTTGCCTATCTAGCCTTTTTAGGTAGTTTGTCCAATATTATATAGGCTTTCCGGGTCAGAGTTGGTGCAGCATAACAACATAATTAACAGAACGAGTAAATCTGTTTTCTGAATTACACATTACATACAGTGATTGATGCATTCCAGTTTGCATTGATTGCCAAGCTATATAGCTAGCTATGGTGACAGTAAATTTTGTAACGCTAAATTCCTAGCACATTTGTAGTGTCGTATTGTTAGTCTACCACAATTACTAATACACATTCATTAATAATTGCACACGATTATATTTAAGATAATATCCATATTGTACATAAGTGTACCATATACATTATATGAGATTTAGGGCATAATTATTTTAAAATATTTTATGCAATTATATTTGCATCAATTTTAAAAAGAAGAAAAGGAGTAAAGGTATAAAATTTACAAATTATCAATAAGGATCTATTTGAATGATGTTTAACAGTCAAAACAAAAGAGTGCATAATTAGTTTACCTTGCTTCAATATATTTCATAATCTTGTGTACTGTGAATCTGGCATACATTGTATAGAAAAGTTTAAATAGACAAAACTGTAAATTGTCCTGTGTTACATTAATACATGTCACACAATAGCTATATTATATAAATAATCTGTGAAATTGAAGATCAAGACGAAGGACCTAATTTACTGCCAACAAAAATTGATGCACCATAAGGGATGCTCTGTCTATTTAGATCAGTTAAATCAGGTGCTATCAATCATTGATTTCATAAATGAATTTCACTATTTCCTAGTAGAAATCGTTAGCTAGACCTTATAATATTCGTTCATTGTTTTGAACAAGTATATACTGTTGGCTCTACTTTGTGTGGGCAGTTACACCTGGAAGTATGTGTAGGTGTGTGTGTGTGTTGATGTGAATGTATCATTTGACTATATACATTGCTTCAATATCGTATTGATTTTTACAAAATTACTTTTTGTCAATTAAAATATAGCAATATTAAGAGTCAGAAAATTTTTTTCACTAATTTTAGATTTTATAGTTTGTGTAATAGCTGTCAGTTTTGTTCAAACAATTGTATTTTATTGTTATTGTTAAAACTAAGCATGTTTCAAGTCAAGTGTAGTGTGTTATTCAGATACATTATTCTTCAATCACATTATTAAGCATCAAGTCAATACATTCCTGTTAAAATATAGAAGAAAATGATGCAGAATAATTGAATAAATAAAATTACTCTCTTTTAGGTAATAACAACTTCTAACATCGCAGGAATCTTCTGTCAACTTAAAACTATCCAAGAATGATGACACTCATGTCAGTACTTTTTAAACAATTCCTGGAAAAGCTAAATAAGTTCAAATTCATTTATTGACTTTCTTTAGTTAGATTGAAACATTTATTTTATTTATGTATAATTGTGATTAAATCAAGTTTATAATCAAGAATACAAGTCTTTGATTAACATTTACAGAAAGTTACCAAAGCTGTTGTCGACTATCTGTAAGAAGTTTTCATCTACAAGAGTACACCCGAGAAAGCATGTCTTTGTTAACTATAATTTACATCGTAGTTTATAATTGGAAAATACAATTCAAAGGGTTGGTTCTATGTATGATTCATATTTGAACATCAAAGATATATAATTATATCATGTCAACAAAATGCTACACTTGATTAGCTTATGTTCATCCTGGTGAAGGATCTAACTGTAATAACTAAATAATAGGTAATGGTAATCATAATTCTTCAAGTCAATTACTGACTATGTGTGACCACTATATACAATAAAGTATGTTATGGCACATGTAATAAGGCAGCTGATGCTTGAAAGATATTTGAGTTGCTCAGGGGATCTATGTTGCAGTATACACTTGCCTTGTTCATCAAATAAACTACAATATAAGTGCATCACCATAATGAAAAAAAAGAAAAGAAAAAAAAAGAAAAAAGAAAAAAAAACAACTAAACAATAAAAAAAAAAAGCACAACAAAAACAACTTTGGTATTTGAGAAAATTACATTAAATAATGCAGTGTGGGATTGGTAAAAATCTGTAACATCTTATTGCAGTTAGCAGTAGTATGTGAATGTAGCTAAAACATTTTTCGAATGGTCTCAGTTATTTTTGTGCCAATAATAGTATATTTAATGTATGGTAGTCAATGGATAGCCATTGTCCTTCGTTACATTTGGGATGTCTAACTCTTTTATCATTCAGTCAAGAACATTAACATATTTAAATGTCGCTTGTACATTACAGAATGACACGAGAGTTTATCAATAAGTATAGCTAGCTAACAGTTTTGTAGGACTCCAAGCAAAATTGAAATTTGAAGTTATTGATTTTGTTATAATTTTTTTGTTTATTTCCAACAAGTACTCCTCACTCTACACTGTTTATGATATAGCTAGATGATTTCACATACAAGAAACTGTTCATATAAGTATCAACAATTTTATCAATAAAATAATGCTATCCTTGTTACGGCATAAAAATATATATACTTTAAGAAGCTAATTTATAATTTTACTGCATCATATGAAACATTTTGTGCCAGAGGAATATTTTTATCAAGGTCTATATCTTCATAGAGAAGTCCTTTATTCAAGTTCACATTGTTTTTTGAGATGTCCTTATTTTCTTGGGACAATTTGTTCTTTATTACTGTTCTAGTATACTGGACTCCACAGATTAGTCCCAGCAGGATGCCCAGAGTGAGTGCTACAGCAAAAGTTCCTATCACACTTCCAATAATAATTGGTCCATTACTTCGGAATTCTTGAGGAAATAAAGTCTAAGCACACAACCATAATTATTGTATAACAATTAATTCTATGACAATTAATTCTAGAATGTATCTAACCTAAGTACTTATGATTGTATTGTCACAATAATTGGCGAGCGAGCGTAGCGAGCGAGACACTTACAGGGGTAACACAATTGAAAATCGGGGATGTTTGTTTGTTGGCGAGCGAGCGAAGCGAGCGAGACAGTATTAGGGGTGGATAATGCAAAATCGGGTATATGTTATATGTATGTATGTATGTATGGATGGTATGTACGCCCTTTAAACGCGCACGCGGGCAACTTTTTTCTCCAAAAAACACAGCCTTTTTAGGCTTGACCCCAGTTTATTCTGAAACTACAGCATTAAGCAAGCCTTACTTTATACTTAAGCGCAAAAGTGTGAGAAAATTCCTGCAAAAACGCTTGCTTTTCAAGAAACCAAAAGTTGATTCGACCGGTTACTATGGCATTGAAGACCCTTTCCCAGATTTAATTTCAAAACTTCGCCGTTTTATGGGGGGATACGGAGTGCCGATTGTTGGTTGTCAAGAGCCATTGGTAGTCAGAATGCCGTAGTATTAATGCTAAGGAAGCTACTACTTCTCTAGGGAAGCTGAGGTAAGTACGCAATTTCATATTTGTTAGCTAAATATGCAAAATTAACTCTGGTCTTTCTTTTTTGTAGCTAAGAGCTTGTCAACAGTGACTGGTAAATTCAAATAGTCAGATTGGCTCAAATTTGGTACTACAAAAGTTACCACTGCTCAAGAAAATGAGGTAAGAAAGTAATTTTGTATTTGTGTGCTAAAATTGATTGTCTTTTGTATTTGTATCTGTGAGCTTGTTGTCAAGAATTCACGGTAATTCAGATAGTCAAAGTAACTTCAATTTGATACTACAGAAGTTATCAATACTCAGGAAATTAAGGTAAGTAGTAATTCCATATTTGTTGGCTAAAATTACAAATAATAACACTGTTTTATTTTTTTATCATAGCTGAGAGCTTGTTCAAGAGTTACTGGTAATTGAGATTATCAGAATGGCAGATGTTTGATACTACAAAAGTTACTATTAATTAGGTAAGAGAGTGATTTTGTAATTGTTTGCTGAAATAAATAATTATTCATAACTGCTATTATAGAGTTTGCATGAACTAAGCTAAAACATAGTAACAATACTTAGTTTTATGTTACCTAACTATCAGGCTCGCTCGCCATTTGTGCTCAAGCACACCACTAGTTTATATATATGTTTGGACGTACGTAAGGCATTTTTGTACTTTGACCCTCGCGTTTATGTGTTAGTTCGGTGGTCGACCCCGTCCAAAACTTCACTAAACAGAATCCTCTGTTTATCGATCAGTACCCGTATCACCCGAGAAATTGAATAGTTTACCATTTTGAATTCTTTTAAGGGTGCAGTTAAAACGTGAAAACTTACGGGACTTCCATTTCTATTCGAGTTAGTGGCGGTGGTAAGTCAATGCGCTCTTTGTCATGGTTATAAGGCGTGCGCAACAGTATTTACTTGAAAATACATTGTCCACTAGACTACCGCGAAAGTAAGTCTGTGTAGGTGCATGTCCAGTTGTGTCAAAGCATTGTGTGTTACAGCCACTACTTAGCTAAAGAATATCACAAAGAAAACGTTTAAATAGCGTGTATTGTTTTGTTGTTGTTGTTTTCCTTCAATTCAAACAGTTGCAGCGAGTTGTTACTATGGTACTGAAATCCCTTTACCCTGTATGCTAAATAAACAAACTGGACCTTATTTTCAGTAACTTTAGTGTTAGAAGTCAAAATCATTCATATAAAAATATTATAGTCTTTAGGCTCGCTCGCCATTTGAGCTCAAGCACATCACTAGTATTAGTAACATACGCTGCACTCTTCCAAACTTGTGGTAGCCAAACTTGTTGTAGCCAGTAATTCTAATATACAATATACGCCAACAATTTTAAAATATTTACATTGCTACTTAACTGGTGATGATTTCTTAGTTTATAGTAACAAAGAATATGTACTAGATTATTGGCGAGCGAGCGTAGCGAGCGAGACACTTACAGGGGTAAAAATGAAAAAATCGGGGATGTTTGTTTATTTGTTTATATATATGGACGTACGTATGTCATTTTGTACTTTGACCCTCCGTATTTTTGTGTTCGCTCCGCGTTCGACACCGTCCCTAACTTCACTAAACAGAATCCTCCGGTTTAGCGACCATTACCCGTATCACCTTAGAAATTGAATTGTTTACGGCTTTGAATTGTTTTGCGGGTGCAGTTAAAACTCAAAATCTTATGGGAGCTCCATTTCTATTCGAGTTAGTGGCGGTGGTAAGTTAATGCGCTATTTGTCACAGTTATAAGCCCTACTGAACAGTATTTACTTAAAAATGCATTGTCCACTAGACGAACCTCGAAGGTAAGTCTTGCGTAGGTATGTTTAGTTGTGTGAAAGTATTGTGCGTTACAACTACTATTAAGAATATCACAAAGAAAATTTTAAATAACGTGATTTGATTTTGTTGCTTCTTTTTCAATTCAAACTGTTGCGGGAGCGGTTACTATGACATTGAAAACCCCTTTACCTCATAATAATGTAAAAACTCGACTTTATTTTAATAGTTTGAGTGTTAGTTGTTAAAATTAAATTTAGCAATAGTGTAGCCATCCCGCAGTTCTTATCAAAGAATTCTTCTGATTGGTCACCCAAGCCCTAGCCCTCGCGCGGCGCTATAATTGGTCACATGATTTGAAATCAAAGAATTAACCAATGAAATGAGTTCTTTGATAAGAACTGCGGGACTGTAGAATCCTGCTGCACTGCCTTATGCAACTTTGTTTCAACCAAACAGTTTATAGCTACTCTCTTCTTGAAACAATTGTGAAGTCTTTGTCAAGCTGCGCTTCTTTGCCACTGCTTTCGAAGTTTATTCAGGTAATTCTGTTGTTAACTCTTCATGCCTAATCATAGGGATTTCCTTCACAAATCATCTTTACCTATACTCATATATTTACTCGCTCGCCATGCATTTGCGCTATTCGAGCGCACCACTAGTTATATACATTACAAAAGCCTTTAAGGCAGTCGAACCGCACGCGTAAAATATGCGATAAATTTATTTGCAAAGATGAGGGGCGTGTCATAACAAAATGTCCGTCTGAGCGTCTCCTAAAAGTGCTGCTCTGATTCAAGATTAGGCTTCAGTATTCAAATGAAAGAGAGTTTTATGAAATCATAATGTATATCAATGTTGCTATCTCAAAACTGAGGGTGAAATAGCTTTGGGAAGCTGTCATACCACTAACGTCTTTGTTAGGATGCTGAAGAATATCTGCTACTAAGAGCTGATATCTTAGCCGGTGAGTGTGGGACACAAAATGCACAGGGTTAGAATAATGTAGTAACATATTTTTTACAATTTTATTCTCTTTTTTTATGTTGGACATGTTCAAAACTATTTTGTCCGAAGAAATTCGTAACCACATTAAATTAGCTTTTATTTTTCATTCAAAGTATGTACAAGCTTTTTTTTTTTTTTTTTTTTTTAACATCATGAAAATACTCAATATTCACATAGAGTATTATTTACAGTAGCAGTTAACTTACTGTTCTCATCTGATAAAGTCATCTCCCATATTGGTATTAAGTCAGCCAATTCAGTTTTGTTTTCATAGGATTTGACAATAGATAGATGGGATTTGTAACAATAGGCACATATGTAATCAGATGGGGAGAGTGGCTTTGTTCCATCCAGTTTAGCTATTCCAAGAATATTGTTGACAAGCTCCGAATTAGGGCTGTGTCTTGTGAAGTGTGTGCCTTTTTTGGGGTTAATATTGCAGCTTGCGCAAGGACGAGCACTAACGAATTGCCTGTACATTTCCTGATAATGCTCTGGACACAATTAAAAAATGCTATCACAATGTTCAATGTCAAGTGCAGCCATTATTTCACATACAGGGGCAAACAATGGTGAAACAAACTTCTCCTGAATATTGCAGCCAGGATAAACACAATATGTGTGTTCACTAGCTGCCACTAATTTTTGTGTACACCATTTGGGAGAATACTGGGGAGGATGAGAACGCTTAGCTTCTCTTTGATGAGCAATACAAATGCAGGCACTAGGCTCAGGTTCAGTATCACAATGTTTTATTAGAAATTCTTTCTCATCATCCTTCCATGCACCATAGTGTGAAAAAAAGACTTATTTTCCACAAAGGAAACATTTAGTGCATGGCTTGTCAGGATAGTACTTAGAATACCTTTCTTTTTTGCAGTGAGATGCCATTCCTCAACGTGATGTAGATGCAGTGTTGGAAACGAGAGCTGGTGATGAAGTGCGGGAAATAAATAAAGTGCAGGAAATGAGGTGCAACAAATTGCAGGACGAAACGAGGGGAAGTGCAGGAAACGGGGTGCTGGAAACAAATTGCAGGACGAAATGAGGTGCTGGAAATGAATTGCAGGAAGAAACGAGTTGAAATACAGGAAACGAGGTGCTGGAAACAAATTGCAGGACGAAACGAGGTGCTGGAAATGAATTGCAGGAAGAAACGAGGGGAAATACAGGAAACGAGGTGCTGGAAACAAATCGCAGGACGAAACGAGGTGCTGGAAATGAATTGCAGGAAGAAACGAGGGGAAATACAGGAAACGAGGTGCTGGAAACAAATTGCAGAACGAAACGAGGTGCTGGAAATGAATTGCAGGAAGAAACGAGGGGAAATACAGGAAACGAGGTGCTGGAAACAAATTGCAGGACGAAACGAGGTGCTGGAAATGAATTGCAGGAAGAAACGAGGGGAAATACAGGAAACGAGGTGCTGGAAACAAATTGCAGAACGAAACGAGGTGCTGGAAATGAATTGCAGGAAGAAACGAGGGGAAATACAGGAAACGAGGTGCTGGAAACAAATTGCAGGACGAAACGAGGTGCTGGAAATGAATTGCAGGAAGAAACGAGGGGAAATACAGGAAACGAGGTGCTGGAAATGAATTGCAGGAAGAAACGAGGGGAAATACAGGAAACGAGGTGCTGGAAACAAATTGCAGGACGAAACGAGGTGCTGGAAATGAATTGCAGGAAGAAACGAGGGTAAATACAGGAAACGAGGTGCTGGAAACAAACAGCAGGACAAAACTACAGGATGAAACGAGGGGAAGTAGTAGGTGATGGAGGCAAGTTGCAGGAAGCGAGGAGAAGTGCAGGGAATGATTTGGAAACCTGTACTAGACAAGAAACATAAGAACACACTGTGCTTGATCTATAAAGAATAGTTATAAACATGCCAGATGTATTTATGATTTATTTATTGTGTTTTCAGTGGAACGCAATGTTTTCTGTACTTTGCGATTTAACCGTATGTTTGACCAATGTTTTATGTACATAATATATTGGGGACACAAATTTTTTTACCTTCATTTTATATAGGTATCTATATAAGAAAGTTTAAACTTGAAATACTGGCTTCCTCACCTGCAAAACAAATTTGTCCCTTAATTTTGTCACTCCCCCTCCAGCAGCAAGTGTTGACAGTTTTATGGCTTCTAAGTGGAATTGGCGGTCACTAATCGACATGTGGCAAGATCAACAGATAAGAAAACAGGTAAAGGTTTCCCAGAGCTGTAGGGTGGCCAGAAAAGGGGAGGAAAAAATTGTACGATAAAATGGGTGTAATTAATGCGGTAGGAAAGGGTCGCCGCTGAATGCAAATATATATCGTATTATAAGCGCGATACGCGGAGGGTGCGGTTCGACTGTAAGGAAAACCACTTTAATAGTTTCAAAAAATAAGTAAATACTACATGAATCACAATACCGTTGAGATGAGAATATAGCTACTTAAAAGCGAGAGGAAAAAAATGAACAAAATAAACTGACGTATTCCTCAACTATACAAAGAAATTGGCAATTAAGTGAGGTATTCACTGATTGAATTAATAAGTCTTTTTACATGTCCCTCATGAACAATGAGATCACCTGTACCAATACTTGGACTATTTCTTGTTGTCACTGGATTAGCCGCAGTTGGACGAGCTGCAGTATACTCCTGACAACTGATATCTTCACTCCAACTCCCATTAGAACATGTCACTTGTACTTGTGGAGGATTACATCTCTGGGAAATAATCCAAGTTCCATTACAATGAAGAGTGTAGTTTCTGTCTTCAATATTATCGTTGAATATACAATTACCTGTACATAACAATGAATATTCATATTTTGCTATAACCTATATTGAAGTTTAGATGCACATCAAATGTCTCTGTTTATATTGCTAAACGCAAGTTTATATAGTTTACATTTTAAACAATCCCTTTTTTGTTTCCAGTATAGTTACAACCATTACTCCAGCAGTAGCAAATTACCTATTGTAAAAGTTAGGTTGTTCTGACAATGAAAGAAGTGAATTGTATAGAAATCATTCAGTAGTATTGGTCCAGACACTGCCATTCTTTCAGATCCTATTTGGTAGAAAACACTGCTGAGATCTCCTTCCACATTAGGATATACTGACACTCCTCCATTTTGAGATACTGTCAGTGCTTTTGGTAACAGATCTACACCAAATAGTGCATTTTATTATTATTATTTTGTATTAGTTTATTGTTGCATTTTACCCAACATGCATTACAATTGTTATTAAAAATTTCAGAGTGAACATCCACTTATAACTTAGTATCATTTACCTAGCATTAGCATGTACACATTTCTGATTTCTTATCCATGTATTCATAGAAATACTACAGCATGTGAGTATGTTCTAATAAGGAGTCCTGCATACAAGTTGATACAAACACTTACTAATAAACCTGATGTCTACAGTCAGAGTTTGCCCATTGCAGTCCATTTGAGTCCCATTTATAACTGATAGGATCTGATACAGTAGCTAGCACATTAATGTATGTAGTATCAGTTACATTGAATACAAGTGTGGTTTGTTGAAGTGATTGATTCATTATTCCTGTTCGAGATAGACTAGATATGAGTGACAATTGTTCTGTCTCAGACTGCGTTGTCAACATCCACTCCATTCTTCCACTAGATACACTGCATCTGTAAACTGCACTATCGCCAGGACAAGCTGGACTTCTCTCTAGTACCCGTTCTCCTTTACAACACAGAAATATCAATATTAAAAGTTTTTTTTTTGGCTTTCTTTAGCAAATACCGTTCACTATCAAGAGCAAGCTGTAGCCAGCATAAAGATACACTACTCTAAATAGCATACTATAGTGAAGCCTACACTCGTTAGTGATATAGATAGTATGGCAGGCAAGTCCTACGAGAAGCAAAACAACAATCCCTAATTTGTCAAGTTAAGTAATTGGGCGTGTTCGGACTACCCAACGTCCGGTCGACGACAGGAATAGTCTCATATTCGGGCTTTGATACAAGAAGAAAGGATTTGTCAAATTCACGTACAAGTGCAGCACACCGTTATAGCCAGCCCGGAATTCACGCAGTTAATTCTTATGTTTGACTTCATGGACTCCTAAATTTATAGTTAATTAGCTTAGCTAGTTAATGAAAGTGGAGAAGCTGCCAGAACTTTAATGCTGCCTGAATACTGAAACTTCCATTGATATCTTAGTAGCATTCCATTGACTTCATCACAAGTTCTACTACACAAAAAGTATCATTGAGCCTTCTTGCATTATATAAAAGAATATTTTAAATGCATAAACATCCATCTTTGTCTCAAGAAGGCTCAATGATACTTCTTGTGTAGCACTTGTGATTGTCAGCCAGAACCAAACAATGAAGTCAATGGAATGCTACTAAGACATTAATGGAAGCTTCATTATTCAGACAGCATTTTAAAGTTCTGGCAGAGTCTCCACTTTCATTAACTAGCTAAGCTAATTAACTATAAATTTAGGAGACCACAAGTCAAACATTAAAATTAGCTACATGAATTCAGCTTTAAACTTTGCAATAAGTGGTGTGTATTATTATTTTTTTTCCACTTATGCCAGTCATTATATAGTTAGTCTATAAAAGGAACAACTTGGCCTCCATTTGATAATAGCTACAATACATTGTATATTACATTTTAACTTTTGGTACAGCAATTATTGTGAGTTTGCATCAACTTAACACCCACCCCCCCCACAACTTTTGGTGAGCTAGCTAAGTTTCTGGATAGATACAAAGACTAGAACTAAGGCTTACATCTTACATATTATCTGGTATTATTTGATACCAGGACAACTACTTGTAGAGAAAGGTACTTGTCCTGGTGAAGAAGTCATGTACAGATGTATTGTAAGTGAAGTAGTGTTAGAATGGGAGTGGACCCCTGTAGGAAGACAAAGGGAAGAATATACTGTCTCCCCACTTCTCCAACTACAATCAAGAATATCAACTCTATTGATTGGAGATATTGCTGAAGTTATCTTCAATGTTACTGAATTTAGTTCATCCACCATTAGTGTTGTAGCTACAGTTTGTAATCCAGAACTCTTAAATGGAACTGTTATGTCTTGTGGTGGGCAATCTCTTACCATAGAAGTTCCAGGAGGAAGTAAGTTATCGTTAGTAGTGCAACTTAAGCTAACTTTGTAGCTTATCATGAAGTGATTATGTTGTTACAGGTCTTGTGCCTACTGCATTGAATGTTTTCAGAGGATCAAGTAATACTAGTGAACTGATTATTCAGCCAATTATTGATGAAAATGCCAGAAATATTTTCTACCTCATATCAACTTCGAATAATTTTACAACATGGACAAGTCCTATAACACTAACTGCTCCTAACAATTTAGTATTTTATCAGTGCCAGTATAATAGTACATTCAATTTAGGTAAGAGTGAAATGAGTGGATAAATTCTACATTGTTTTGCTTATTAGTTCAGAATGAATTTCACTTATGTAATGCATGTATAGTTTGGAAATACTTATTGGTATAAAGGTACATGTATTGTGAATGGCAATAATGAAGATACCAACTACACTCTCTATTCCAATGGGACATGGATAATTTCACGAGATTGTAGTCCTTCCAAAGTACAAGTGACCTGTAAGGAAGAAGGAGTATGGAGTGAGAATATAGATTGTATAGAACCTACAACTTTATTAACTGATTCAGGTACAGTGAATCAGATGTAGAATATGAATAAGATGAGTATATGTTTCATTAATAATATAGAAACACTTAAGAAAATTATTATTAATGAAGTTTTAATAGTATTATTTGATTTCATTTCTTATTGAGATTGATGTTGATTAATAAAGAATTGAAGTGCTGCTAAAGACTACTGTTATGCATGAAAATAATTTTCTTTAGTGTAGCATTTAGATACTTTCAAACTTCTATTGTGAAAAAATGGCATTGTCTTAGCCACAGCAGCTTAACTTGGTAAAAGTAGAGATTTGTCACAATTGTACTTATATACAAAGTTAAAGTGCACACTGCATACCTATGAATACACACTAGCAAAGTTAGTAGGAGTAAATATTATCTATTTCTTCATGCAGCTACTGGTAAACGATTCTACTTCCAAGACTAACTACATAATCCAATATAGTATTCTCAGTATGAAGTTTGTATGTGCAATTACACTAGACATTAGAAATACATTTATAGTAATTGAACAAGAAATCTTAGATCTACCTTATTATTATTAGTGGTCCACTACTCATCCATCAGCTTGGGTAAATGAAGACTGTGCACTAAAAATAAACTCTTCTGGTCAAAGATTTACTATAAGTATATTGTACATCAATTATACAAATGATTCAGTCATTCTCGGCTGAAATAATTATAATCATAGCAAATTTTTCTCTTTTTACAGCCAATAATAGTTCATTATAACTAAACCCGACATTTTGACTTCTTGAGGAAGTTATCTTCAGGGGTATACTGAGGTCGAAAGGAGAGATTGTAAGAGAGGTGTTGAGAAGGTTTCAGCCATTGCTGAACATGCTTGGCAGCAGCATCACCCCATCAAATGGGAAGAGGTAAGAGTTGTAAACAGAGCCTGTAAGAATCGTAAGTTTAAGATCAAGGAAGCTCTACACACACAGATGACACCTGAAAACAACAAGTTTAACAGAGACATAGGTTTAGAGCTTCCAGGATGCTGGCTGTCCATGCTGCCAGCATATCACCCTCCAGGATATAATAAACACTGAAGAGGACTTCGGCAAGAAGTCGAAACGTCGGGTTAAGTTAAAATTAGGTATATTGGCTGTTAAAAAGAGCAAAATTTGCTATTATTATAATTATATAAATGTATTTCGCTACTTGTATTTTTGAATTGTTTGTGTTATGAATATTATTTTTCAGAATTTCAGAATGTGACAGTTACTACAAATGCTGAAATACACCAAGTATGTTTGAGATTAATATTGAGAATATGAACTGAGAATAATCTGGGTAATGTTAATTATAAACTGTTTTATGGATGCAGTTTCCTCAGCAATGTCCAACTTCATGCTACATCAATATGTACAGTTTAGAGTTAGTTATTGGAAGTGTTATTGGGAGTTTTGTACTGGCACTCATTCTGGGACTACTCCTGGGACTACTGTTTGGTGTCAAATTCACAAGAACTTATAATGTTAAACAAGTCAATACGTCAATGAACAATAATGACTTAAATAAAGGTCCTCTGTATGATGAAGTAGAAGTAGACAAAACTGTTGAACTGACTCCAAATATTTCTTATGAAACAGTTAGAAACATAAAGCAATAGAATTATTTCTATTATTGAAAGTAGATTAGATATGATTATTTGATACTTATTGAGTGCTTATTCTCTTTACTAAAATTATTAATTTTATCATTATTAAAAAGTAAAAAACATCGTTGCATATAGCTATTGGAAATTATTTGAAAAACAGCACAAATTTGAATAATTGTAAAAAATAACGTTGTTGCATCAAATGATTGATTGAGGTGCTGTCCTTCGAAAATTATGTAAAAATTGCACTCACATGTGTTAGCCCATAATGTTAGCCTCAATTTTATAAAAGTAGGCGTAACTAAAGTGTAAACAGTAGTATATATGTGTGGCTTCCATTAATTGGTATAGTACACATGAAGAGTTTGTGGTTGTGTGGATGGGAGAAGTAGTGAACCAATGCAACACAAGTCCAGTAGTTATTTAAACATTTAGATTGATATTCATTTCTGACATAGCTGCATCTTTGGACTATATTTAATCTAATACTGACACATAATTATTTGGACTTTACATAATGTAAACTGAACAATAGTTTTTTTTGACAAAAAAAAAGACTGCAAAATAAAATACATTCGACTCCTTGACGAGGTCCTCTTCCGTTGACCCCTGAAGTAGTTAGATACGTGGCTTCAAACTATGAGTGTAGTACATTCTACAGGAGAATATTGTCAATAACACTAACAATGACTCCAACACAGCTGCCTCTTAGTCTAGTAAGGTTTCTTTTTTAAGTACTAAAAACAAATACAACATTTTAAACTTAAAAGATTCTACCAATTTCCATACCAAAACCAATGTGAAAAATTTTATAGATTATTTGTCATAATATACCATTCTCTCACACCCTGGTGATCACAACGCAGATGTAGCTAACTACCTTATGTGGCAAAAATTGTATGAATGCAATTGATTTACTTACTTCTATCATTTTAGAACAAGGTATTGTTCATTCTCTGAACTCAAAATATAATGAGTTAATATGTAGCTTACATATAAAAACACTCCGTATTGTGTCTATAAAGATTAGCAGTGATTGAATCATTTGATGTAATTTAAGTTTATAGCTGAAGTGACCCTCTTCTTGTACTTGGATATAAAGTCTGACTAATTTTAAGTGGTTATTATAGACCTCTAAAACTGTAAAAACAGTAGTACACACAAGCTTGCTATGAAATCTAAATCAGTTTCAGTATGTTTCACATTCAAGCAGCATGTATTTACTATAATATGAGTATTGGTGTAGCTAGAGTAGTTCAGGGAAAATGTTAATGAACTGAATGGAATCTGGTTCTCTAAATACTGGCTAAAAGAGTCAGACTGAGAGACAACAGACAGACAGACAGATGGATAGGAACAAATACAGAGCTTAATGCTTACATGTTAAATCATCTGATAATGTTGAATGCCAGGTGAACTAGTGGCAGACAGAACCCCTTGTTCTGGAGAACAAGTAATATACAGATGTACTATAAATGGAGGCAATTTAGAGTGGCAGTGGACTCCTTTAGGAAGTCAACAGGTAGACTATATTATTCTCTCTTTTCTTCAACCACAATCAAGAATCACCACTCGCTTGATTGGAGATACTGAAGTAGTCTTCAATGTAACAGAATATATTATGTCATCAAGAATTACTTCTATAGCTACTGTTAAAAATCCAGAACTTTTGAATGGAACGATTATGGTTTGTGGTGGACAATCTCTTACTATAAAAGTTGCAGGAAGAAGTAAGTTAATTTTACTAGTAAATGCTACTGTATAAGTTGTGTATATAATAAGAGTTTACTTGAATCTATTATAATTCTAATTGTGTTGTTGCAGGTCTTGTGCCTGCTGCATTGAATGTTTTCAGACGATCAAGTAATACTAGTGAACTAATTATTCAGCCAATTGCTGATGAAAATGACAGAAATATTTTCTACCGAACAGGATCTTCAAGTACTTTCACAGCATGGACAAGTCCTATAACACTAACTGCTCCTAACAATATAGTATTTTATCAGTGCCAGTATAATAGTACATTCAATTTAGGTAAGGATAGAATGGTTGTTTAAATACTTCAATGTTTCTTCTATATATTTCATAGAAATATTTGATTAAGTAATGTTATTACTAATTGTATTAAGGTGCATGTATTTTGACTGACAATAATGAAGATACAAACTACACACTCTATTCCAATGGAACATGGACAATTTCACGAGATTGTAGTCCTTCCAAAGTACAAGTGACCTGTGAGGATGAAGGAATATGGAGTGAGAATATAGATTGTATGGAATCTACAACTTTACAAACTGATTTAGGTACAGTGAATCAGATGTAGAATAATGCCTACAATAAGCAAGATTAACATTAGTTTCTCAATGAAGTTTTAATAGTACTCTTGATTTTATCCCAATGGATGTATTAAGCATTAAAATACTTCTAAATACTAGTCTTAGTCGTGAAAATAGATTTCTATTGTATAGAGTTAAAATACTTTCAAACTTCCATTGTGAAGGACTTGCAATGTCTTAGCCAGAGTTAATTTAACCGAGTAATGATAGACATTTCTCACACACCTATAAATATGCATACGACTAACTACAATATACTGTCAGCACACTCGCAAAGTTAGTTGGAGTCAGTATTATCTGATTCTACATTCAGAAACAGTACTACTTCCAAGACTTACTAAATAATGTAATTATAGTATTCTCAGTATGAATTTTCTATCTGTATTACACAAGGCATTAGAAAGGCATTTATATATTATTGAATATTAGATCTAGCTTATAGTGTAATTAGTGTTATGGTTATAGTCACTCATTGATTCGATTAAGTGAAGAGTGTGTGTGTTAGAAGAAAATATGCTCTTTTGGTAAAAAAAAACTAAAATTATATTTTACATAAAATATAATAATTCATGTTTGGAACCTCATTTTATTGTTTTCAATATAATGTGACAGCTTCTACCAAGGCTGAAATTTACCATGTAAGTATTGAATGTATTAACTGAAAAACTTTTCTGTTATGCTAATTACTAATCATGTATAGATGCAGTGTCCTGAGCAGTGTTCTCAGCAATGTCCTCAGCAATGTCCTCAGCAATGTCCAACTTCATGTAACACCAATTACAGTCTAGAGTTAGTTATTGGAAGTGTTATTGGGAGTTTTGTGCTGGCACTCATTCTGGGACTAGTCCTGGGACTACTATTTGGAGTCAAATTCACAAGAACTTATAATGTTAAACAAGTCAATACATCAATGAACAAAATTGACTTAAATAAAGGTCCTTTGTACGATGAAGTAGAATTAGAGAAAAATGTTGAATTGACTCAAAATATATCTTATGAAACAGTTAAGAACATGAAGTAATTGATAAGTTTGATTTCTAGATGTTTATTTTTTTTTGTTTCACATTGTTATCTTTGTTGTTATTAAATATTTATATAAAATTATTTAAGTGCATTGTACATAGCTAGCTGAAACTGTTGGAAAGACATTTTTATAGAATATTTGTGTTGAAAAGTAAACTCTGTTTAGTTTTGGTTATATTAAACTCCATAAAAACAGCTATGTTAGAAATGGATATCAATCCCAAGGGTTTGAATAACAACTAGGGTAGCCTTACTTCACAACTTCTCATCTGTAGAACTACATACTGTTTTATGTGTACTACACTCATTAATAGAAGCCACATACTCATACTCTTACTACTGTTTACACTTTGGTTAGGCTTAGTAATAGTCTTAATTAACTACCAGGAGCCAGAAGTGTATAAAACATTCTGATATAAGGAATAACATCAGTGGTATTGATATTACTGCTACTATTTTAATGTTTTTTGTCAAAATTCTTGACTACTTATGGAAATAAGTGACCAAGAGCATAGCTCATAATTAATTTCCCACTAGCTACCAATACTGCATTTATAAACTACACTATTACCAAAATATCCTTTATTTTTCTTTCTTATCTACATTTTAGATGTAGCTATTCCAAATTATTTCTCAGCTTTCTAAGTCAAAGTTACCTGTAATGTAGTAAACAGCTATTTGGTGACATATGCATAGGATTGGGCAAAATATGGCAAAATCTAAATATTGTCATGAGACTACATTACTTAGCTATTATATTAATGGTTACAAATTAATTAATGTCAATTTAAATATGTATAGAATGCCACAATTGTTTTTTTTTCATTTACTATATTTTGGACATGTGTAATCAGGTAACTGTCAGGGTAATGAGCTTGTGCAGTACAGCTTGAAATAACAGCGTGAAATATCGTGAGTGAGTTATTTCACGTCAAGTACCTAAAAATATCATTGTTAAGATATCTAGGGTGCAATAAATATATATATAATATTATATATAGTTTTTATTACATGAGTCAGTGTGTGATATGGCAGAAATATTTCATGGGGAGTAGGCTATTTTTTTATCACAAACCAGAGGCAAGTGAAAATAGAGCCTGAGAGTGAAATATCTTGCCATATCACTCTGAAGAGTGTACTAAGTGGTTTACTCTACTCTAGATATTTTCACTACTGTAGTTAGTACTAGGACCTTAACTCACCCAGTATAAAGTAGGTAGTAGGTGTTCCCCAAAGCCCTAGCTGTTATTTTAGCAGCTGCTCTAACCAGGTTTGGTAGGCTACACCAGAAGAAGGTAGCTATAAAAACTAGGAAGAGTGGTGAACTTGGCATGTTGCTATAACTACAAGGGTAATGAGCTTGCGCAATACAGAATGAAATAACAATCTTGAAATATCATGAGTTATTTCACAGGTCAAATTCCTAAAAATATCATTGTAAAGATATCTAGGTTGGAATAAATATATAGAATACTATGACTTGAACGATATAATATTATCAAAGACAATTTTTGTTACTTAATAAATTGTTATCAAAATTTGAGTAGTATGAAATGCTTATTGCATTAATTTTAGCATACAAAAATATTCTATAATTTCTTTAAAAAAATTGAGTAGTTAAAATAAACTTTTAAGAAAAATTATATTTTGCATTTGAATACAATATTCGTAAGTTTTAGTAGTTAGTACCCTAACTGCCAATATCTTGGTTAACTAAAAGTTTAGTATAATTTGAGGACTGAACCAGGCACGAGGGAATCCAAGGTTATATTGCCTCAGGAACCCCTCGTGCAACAACACTGCGCATGACATAAAACTCAACAATAATCATACAACCACAATCGTTCGTATGCATCAAGATACACACACAGTTCATCTAGCTAATAGTTCCTCTTCACTTCTTCTCTCTCTTTCTCCATCATCTTCTGTCTCTTCTCCAGTGTGGGCGACTGTCAAGCCCACAGTATTGAGTGATTATGTGACATTTTTACTTTGTTGTTGTAATTACTACATAGTTTAAATTTTAATAATGCAACAGATGAGCAATGGATTATTGCAACTCTAATAAGCAGCTACAAGCTTGACTCAGTGTGGGGAATCAAATATAATGAAATATGCACAAAAAAACAACAACAAATAAAAATAACACAAAACTATATTTTCTTAACTGTGTCATAAGAAATGTTCTGAGTCAGTTCAACATTTTTGTCCATTTCCACTTCTTCATATAAAGGTCCCTTGTTGGAGTTGTTATTCTTACTAGATGAATCCATTTGTCCTTTCACATGTTTAGTTGTAATGTATTTGACTCCAAATAGTAGTCCCAGGACTAGTCCCAGAATGAGTGCCAGCAAAAAACTCCCAATAACACTTCCAATAACTAACTCTAAACTGTACATATTTGAAGTCGGACATTTTTTAGGCAACTGCATCTGTACACCATAAATACCATTCACATAAATAGTTTTGCTCTTACATTTTCCATATTTTCTCCAACATACATTGTAAATTTCACCATTGGCAGTGGCTATCACTTTCAGGACTATAATATAGTCAGACAAAAATATACAATAACAACAACAACATGTTAATCAAAAACATTTATAAAATTAATTTAATCTCCAGATACGTAATTTTGATTGATACTATATTGATGTATACATAGTGTGTGTGTATTATGAACATATTAATATGTATTTGGCTCACATTGTGCACTACAACTGAGGAAAATTTGACATTATTATTGATTATTTTAAGAGGAGAATTATTCTCTCAAAAGTTGATGCTTTTCAGCAACAAATTGATTCACAAACAACACAATGTTAAGATTGTAAGTATAACTAACTGGTAGCTTTAATTAGGAGTAATAACTCTATGTTTCTTGAGCTGTAAACAATATGTGAGAATATGAAACTGCTTAATAAAGAGTTGTAGTTGACAATAGATGTAAAGTCAATTGTGGTACAGTGAAAATTATTAAGTTTAAATATTCCCTAGAAGTATTAGCCTGGAAACATGGTTATTGAGAAAATATATTACAGGTCAAATAAATGCTAATTTATGCTCTTCATTCATAAATAAATCATATACAATCATTTATATTTTTTAAATTTTGTGAGTTTTGACCAAATTTGGGCCCATCACGCTTGCTAGCACTGGATCCTACCCTGATACTTGTGTTAATCATATTCTGTCTCGGTCTACAGTTATAACTAGTAACAGTATAGCCTCTTATTGGTACATTCATCCTTATAATTTTTTCAAAAACTAGTTTGGAAGGGGAGTCCCCTGGCCCCCTTAACACCCCCAACCTCCCCCCCCCCCCAGATCCTCTCCTGAATGTGAAGTCATCAAAATTCAAATGTATTGAGTATACAGTCATATGTATCGATAATGCTAGCACAGATTTTGCAAGTGTGTCTTGTATAGTACTGACCAACTGTAATATTATCTCTGTTCTGCCTTTCAATTAGATAATCACGACAATCTCATCTTGTTTTTGCTACTTCAGCAAAGTGAATATATTTTAACTTCAGAATAATATTTCATTCTCAAAAAAAATTAGCTAAAATAATAATGAAACTATAGACTACCATACTTTTATAACATGTTTACAATTATTAATTTTGCTAAGGAAAAATGGCATTTCAAAAAGTAGCTAGACTATAAAGTGTGCAGTGAGTATCCTTTATTGCCATCAATAGAAACTTAACTTGTGTAGGCATCTCTGTGAATCTCCAAGCATATAACATAATTTTGTTGTCTACTAGTAAACATAATAATGTAGAACTTGTCCTTTTATACTTGAATGTTGATTGCAGCTTCAGTTCAAACAGAATATGGGATCAAAATTTTAAAGTTACCTAGCATGTTTATTAATTTCACCTGAAAACTTAAAATTCCTCAATTGTTTTGTAGTTCTAACTTATAACTTCATTGTTTTTTTCTGCTTCATAAACATTGTTGTTGACTTTCAGCTTTCAATGTTATTGTATACTTTACTATGTTTGCATAGTGTTTTCCCAAAAATTGCAATGAGTTATTGTAGGGAACAAAACAGTGTTAAAATAATTATGTATAAAAGATTTAGTATAGGTCTGTATGTTAAGTATGCGTATACTTTAAGGCAGTGAAGGAGTAAGTTAGAGCACACAAAATAATACATTCATTTATTGTCACTATCAGAAGTGACTGTAGAAAATTATTTTTTTTAAGCATGATTTGTGCACTATGGACTGAAAATCAGTGTGTTAGAATTCAACTTCAAGTAACTACAATCCTGAATTGTGCAGGAACTTTCAAACAGTCATTGATTTCTAGTTCATAAAGTGAGTAAGTAAAAAGACTTGTGTGAGGGTGTGTGAACAATGCAATACAAATTTGAACAAAATTAATGAGTGGTTTAGAATACTTATATTCATTGCACTGACTTTGATTGCCTTACTAGTTGCTGGAGAAGAATGTGAAGTTGTGGTTGGAACCTCAATCGGGTCTAAATAGTCATATGTTGTTATGGCAACAAATTATATCTTGTTATCTTACCAGATTCGGTGAAATATGTCATTGTAGTACTCAGCTCGGGACAACTAATGTTCTCACTCCAAGACCCATCACTATTGCAGGTGACTAGTACATTACCACATTGACGTGATATCTCCCAAGTCCCATTTTGAAAGAGGGTATAATTGTGTCCCACAGACAGACATCCAGTCTCTGTTAAAAACCAATAATGACATTAAAGGTTTAATGGTGCAGACAATATTTATGTAAATGCAGACATACCATTTCAAATACTTGTTCATATTATACTTTAAAATACAATTTTACCTATTTGAAAAGTCAATTGTGTTAGACAGTGATAGAAGGACATGTTGAAGACATTAGAAGATGTAACTGTAATTGATGGAGTCACTCTTGTAGGACTTTCCTGTGCTACACTATATTTTATATTATCAATGTTGCCATGTACATTAGGGTAAATCAAAACATCCTCTCCATTTTCTGATAATCTGACTGTTAGCGTTGATGGCAAGAGACCTATGACAATATTGCATTATAAGTCTAAGGTCTATCTTCATAGAGCTAAGTAATGATTCCTATAGCTACATACATTATGGTGCCACATTTAAGTTTCTGTAAGGAGCCTTACTTTTTTTTGCGTTAAATATAGGTACTGTGTGAAGGAGAATTTTATATCTCAGGTAGAGGTTCACAAAATGTAAATCTTACTTCACTATAAGTAGCTAACTACTAGTGAACTTACTTATTTGTTTGGGAATAAGTATTGTGAGTGGTTGCCCTCCACAAGTCATCCTAGTTCCATTTAACTGAAGTGGAGTAAACACAGTAGCTATGATATTGGTGAGTGGAGGACCAACATCTGTTAGGTTGAACTGAACTGGAGTATTAAAAAAAGATTGATTCATGATTCCTGGCATATCACTACCAGGAAGAACCGAATATCTTTCATTGGTAGAAGAAAGTGTCCAAGTCCAAATCACTAGATCACTCCCAGTCACATTACATTTATAGACTGCACTATCACCAGGACAGGTAGGAAGTTTTTGAAGAACCAATTCACCTAAAGAAGTGCCACTTGAAATTATTATAAGGTATGAACTAATTTGTTGTGTTACCTATCACCACAATCGACAAGTAGCAGCAACTAAGTATAACTCCAACTTTATAGGCCATGACTTTATCTTTCTAAGGCCTGCAACATAGACAGGAATTATGGTTTAAAACATTTCCTGTTTTAATTAACCACGTTATTCTTATGTGTGTGTAGTGTGAGTATGTGTGTGGGTTTATAGGATTGAATTCACATAATAGAATGATACTATAGGATACTATAGTCTAAACATTTCCTGTTTAATATTCTATAATATAATATGTACATAAAAATAATATATGTAATTGATATATTACTCATTTAGATTATTTACACAAAAAATGATACATAATTCGTGCAAAAACATTTCAAACAATACTTTATTACAGTTTGACCATTACCTGCATACCTAGTTGCTGGTAATATAGTACTTAATACATGAGTCATAGTGTGATATAGCAAAATATTTCACGAACTAGCTAATTTGTTTTCATGAGCCAGAAACGAGTAAAAATAAAGCCTGAGAGTGATTGGCCATATCACTCTGTTGAGAGTAATAAGTTGTTTATTCCATGCTTATAGATATCTTCAGTGAAGTAGTTTGTACTATGGTAACCCAAGTTGTGAAGTTTGAATACAACACTCTAGGAGATCCCCACAACCCCAGCTGATATTTTGCAGCTGCTCTAACTTATTGGGTAAGCTTCACTAGAAGAAGGTAGCTGTAAAAACCCAGATAACTGGGAGTCCAGGCCAATACCTACTGGGATAATGAGCTTGCACAATACTGTCATGAGATAACACCATGTGATAAAGTGAGTTATTTTATCTGTCACATGCCTAAATATAACATAGTGAAGATAACTAGCATGGGATATATATAATAATATATTATATATATATATATATAGTACTTATTACATGAGTCAGAGTGTGATATGGTGAAATATTTCATGAGCAGGCTAACTTATTTTCATGAGTCAAAGGCGAGTGAAAATAAAACCTGAGAGTGAAATATCTAGCCATATCACTCTGACGAGTGTAATAAGTGGTTTATTCCACACTAGATATCTTCACTAAAATAGTTTTTTTTGGAACTCATGGTGTAAAGTTAGTCACTAGGGGCTCCCCACAACCCCAGCTGATAATATAATTATAGCAGCTGCTCTAACCTGGCTGGGTAGGCTCCACTAAGAGTAAAGGTAGCTGTAAAAACCAGAAAACTTGTATGCCAGGCCCTGTTGATATAACTACTCTGGTAATGAGCTTGCGCAATACAGCCATGAGATAATACTTTGTGATATCTTGAGATATCTCATGGGTCACTTACCTAAAATTATCATTGTGAAGATATCTAGCATGGAATAAATATATATATTCAACATCTACCACTAACTTCAAATACATTTAATTTTATGTAAAACTTAATCTACTTTTGTAATTTGGTGTTAATTAAAAATCACACTACAAATTACTATAAGTTAATTAAGTTATTATATAATATAAAAGGAAAGACTTCAGGAAATCCTTCTGCTTTAGAACTGTGGCATCCAGTTAACATTACTACTAAATAATAAGATGACTTCTAAAGCAGTAGTTGGATATATTAATGCCATTCTATTATCAGTTATAACAGGTATGTAACTGAGCTAAACTAATATCATTTTACATGAAGACTGTGGTGTGCGCAAACATTAGGAGAACTGGTGGTAGACAGAAGTCCATGCCCTGGACAATCTGCTATATACAGGTGTAATGTTCAAAATGAAGATTTAGTTTGGAGATGGATCACTGAACATTTGAGACAGTTTGTAGTTTCCAGTAATATCCAGCCATCAAGTAACTTCAGAACATTGGTGATAGGAGGAGTTGAAGTAGTGTTTAATATAACAGAATATCAACTCAATCCATCAGTCATCAGTGCAGTTGCTATCATTAGTAATGCAGACACTCTGAATGGAGTCACAATGACTTGTGGTGGACAGAACCAGGTTATACGAATTTTACAAACAAGTAAAGTTTTTTTTTTCCACAAGTAATATTAATGCTTTGATTAATGCATTTTTGTATTTTTTACAGGTCTTGTCCCTACTGCATTGCAATTTAGAATGTCAGAAGTCAGCATTTACCATCTTATAGAGGAGGATTACAGAAACAATATATTCTATCAATTATCACATTCAAATGCTCTGGTAGCATTAACAAACTCTATTCTATTATCTGGACCTGCTAATTATTACATTCTTTCATTGCATGTATATTGGTACATTTACAATAAGTAAGTTTCAAATCAAGATGTTTGGATTAAATAGAACGCATTTGAAAGTTAATATTATTGCAGATGCATGTATTTTTCAAGAAAATTCTATGGAAAGAAATTACACTTTCTATATGAATGGGACATGGGTAATTTCAAGACATTGCAGTCATCCAGATATTCTGGTGACTTGTTTGGATGACCTCTGGAGTCCAGATCCATTATGTGAGGAATTGGACATAACAATGGGTACAACTAGTGGAACAGGTACTGGAAGTTCAGGCAAGATAAGTTCTGGTAATCAATATTTTTTTTAGCTTAGTAGCATTAAATTAGATACATAAATAATAAAGCTAATAAATATTAATTACCAGGAAGTTAATACAATAGCAATAAAAATCTACGACAAGATAAATTCTCAATTATCAAGTTAAGTGTCAATCTAAGATAAATTGTATTGTCCAAAATTATAATTTTAATAATGTTGCCATTATAGCTACAAAAAATAAGACAGACAAACCTATAAGTCAAGCTGATGAATACATTATAATGTATGGGTTGAGGGTGTGCTTCGAGTTGCACTTGTCACTTTATTCCCATTATAGTGTCATTATAATTTTTAGCTACGTAACATACATCTTACTTAATTGAATTATAGTAATTTATACCTATACTTCTAATCAGCTAATTTGTCACTCCCAGCTATATACGCCAATATTGACTTGGTTAACTGTTCTATGAATAGGCCAATTATTTTGAACTATTCCTGGTCTATATAAACAAATAATTTAAATATACCAAGATAATGCTTTGTATACACCGGCTTTTTTTTTCTTTTTTTGCCACACTACTTAATTTATTAAATTATTTTACTTAGTTATTCAAGGATAAATATTCAAGTGTTATTTCACTTTTCCCATGATGATATCATTATGAACACTTATAAAATACATTTTTTGTTGCTTGTTTTGCCAAAATTAGGGGAAACAACTGCTACAACAGATGCTAATAACTTTGATTCCGTAAACTCTACTACTACAAAACCTGAAAACATTGTTACAGTAAGATTAAGATTTTTTTAGCCTTTCCCGGTTTCCCGGTTTTGTTTAGCCTTTCCCGGTTTTTTTAGCCTTTCCCGAATCCCCGGTTTGCAATAGGATTTCCCGGAATTCTGATAGAGTTAACCAATTATCGGTCAAATACTCGAAATAGAGTACCCGTTATTAAGGTCCACGTAACGCCAAATACTCGATTCCTACAACAAAGGGGGTTAATAACTATTAGCCAACAGCTGCACACAATATTCTGCAAGTTAGTCTGCTTGATATCAGTGGTTTGTGTAGTGGTATACTATCTGTACAGCATATCTACAAGGGTGGTTACTATAAAACATTTTTCATATAAACTTGGTTGAAAACACTGAAACAAAGAATAAAATATTGTTGTATGAAATAATAGCACAGCAGCAAAAGTTCATCATTTGGTACAGGTGAGTGAATCAAGAATGGCTGAAGTCTTCTCAAGGAGGTTAGTGATTATTCAGTGATATTCAGGATCCAGAGTTGGAACACAAGTAGCTATAAATAGCCAGGCTGTTTTGGTAGACTGTTGGACATCAGTGGTGTTCTCAAGCGAAAAATAGACCTGGAAAGTATCAAATAGAACAAAGAAATGACACAGAACTTCACTTATTACTCCTTTCTGATCAAGATTATTAGCTAAATTCAGTTGTTTCTGTTGTTTACTTCCGCTTGTCAAAATAAAATAGTGTATGTATGTCCATTCCTGTTTGACTCACAACCATTACTGACATCTCTGTAGGTGTCTTTCAGGGTAATACCATAGCTAGCTTTCTGAACCTAAGCAACGCGAAGTAGCCTGCCGAAGCTTAGCAATGACTTAGCAGATTTTCTCGTAGCCCTGGCATTAGCTTCTATAATCACAGACTGGAACACTCGGGCTCTTAATTTCTTTCAGCAATTATTTATGCTATCTTAATGATATTCATGATGGTTAATTTGTGGGCGTGGCCTATCCCGATTTTTCATTTTAGAAAATTGGCAACTATGTAATACAGAGAGATAAGCAATGAAATTTCCTTCATTATAAGGGTAATAAGGAAAGAGTGTCCATTGACTAAAACCAACTTCATAAATTAGTGTATAAAGTGTTGAAAACTTGTTTGTTAACCTTTACTGTCTTGTCAATAGTGTTTCTGCTCAATGGACCCATTTAGGGCATTACCTTTATAAGGGACGGGGTCATCAAAGAGAAGGCAATAACATGAGGGTCAAAGTACAAAAGTTTACACGCAAGTCCAAACCAAAACAAATATCCCGACTTTCGAATGTATTCCTGGTAGACTTTCGAATGTATTCCTGGTAGTGTTCTGACCGCTGCAATAGATCGCAGATCGGTAAGGTAAAGTGTTTCAGAGGACTGAGGCATGGCCTTTGAAGTAGTTTGTGCAAGTCTGTTTCTATTTTCTGCTGTTAAAGGTAAGATGAAATACCTATTAGTTAATATAAGCTAAACCAAATACAGGAAGTTCAAATATCGAATTAGTTAGGACTTATAGTGTCACTAGTCAAGACACATAATATATATAAAATCAATTTGTATCCTTAGGAACAGAAACTCCTTTTATTTGAACTGTGTTGTTGTGCATTGTGCATTTGCACTAGTTACCTAAAATTGGTCATTGTGCATGTTAGGTCACCCTTTAAAGGTGAAGTGGGTGGGGTACATATTAAAATTTGTGTGTGTGTGTGTGTGTGTGTGTGTGTGTGTGTGTATGTGTGTGTGTGTTATTTCAAGGTAGTGTTCACAATTTGAGTGCAGTTATTGCACCAAGAAGCTAGAGCCTCTCATAGATATTCTTTGGTCTATTACGTTGTCTTAACTGCACCCACTAAACTGGTTCTTAGAGTAGCAAATTATTAGGTAGGTTATCTAGACTGGTGAGCAGACCTACTACATTCTTATTGAGCAATGAACAGATATTCATTAACATTGCGCTAGGATTGTTGTGTACTGCTTAGTGTAACCAGTATGTTGGTTAATCTCCAGAAACTGAACACAATGTAGTAGAGGGGTTACTTTGTACTCTGGTAAAAGATGTGATAGCAGGGGCATAGCCACAGGATTGGGTGTGGGTAGGAGGGGAGGGGAAAGTCCCTCATTTTATAAGAAGAGGTAGACTAACTATGTAATGTGTAAGACTGGCATACAAAAAATAAAAATCAGATACATTATATTATTACTTACTGCAAAATATTAAGAAGTTTATTATGAGTTTGCATGACTCCATCCACCCAAACTTATAAGGAGCTAGCTAAGCTTCTGGATTAGAGTTGATGGAAGTTGCTTCGAGATGTGTGGGGGGGGGGGGGGGGGGGGGCACCATGTACCACATACCAATTTATCTCATGAACTTCACTTTAACTAAGCTGAATAAAAGTATATTAAATATTAAAGTCGTAGTGTAAATTTCGTTAGATTGATTTAATGATGTGAATATTTAGTAAAGCAATTTCTATCAGTTAAATGTTGTCTATTATGTCTTGGTGAACATGTATTAACATTGGCATAATAGAGTACTCAATTTGAATTAGGACTATCAATAATTATGAAACAGCCACAATATATATCAGATTTGCCAAATGACAGCTGTATATACCAACTGAGTTTTGTAATCTGGTATCGTGAAAAACAATAGTATTTTATTGGTTTTGCAATTTGAATAGATTTCATGAAACATTTCAATTCAATGCTTAGATTTGTACGCTGTGTGCCCCTCCCCTCCCCCAAAGCATTAATATTTCCCACTCCAATCATCGCTGTAGATAGGATCAAATATTAGACCTTATAAGGCTTACATGTTATATTATCTGGTATTACTTGATGCTAGGAGTACTAGTTGTAGACAATGGTCCTTGTCCTGGAGAAGAAGTCATGTACAGATGTACTGTGAGTGAAGTAGTGTTAGAATGGCAGTGGACCCCTGTAGGAAGACAAAGGGAAGAATATACTGTATCCTCACTTCTCCAACTACAATCAAGAATCTCAACTCTATTGATTGGAGATATTGCTGAAGTTATCTTCAATGTTACTGAATTTAGTTCATCCAACATTAGTGTTGTAGCTACAGTTAATAATCCAGAACTCTTCAATGGAACTGTTACGTCTTGTGGTGGGCAATCTCTTACCATAGAAGTTCCAGGAAGAAGTAAGTTAATATCACTAGTTAATGCTACCCTAACTTCATCTGTATTCATCACAAGTTTATTGTGTTGTTACAGGTTTTGTGCCTACAGCATTGAATGTTTTCAGAGGATCAAGTAATACTAGTGAACTCATTATTCAGCCAATTATTGATGAAAATGCCAGAAATATTTTCTACCAGATATCATCTACAAGTACTTTTACAGCATGGACAAGTTCTATAACACTAACTGCTCCTAACAATATAGTATTTATTCAGTGCCAGTATAATAGTACATTCAATTTAGGTAAGAGTGAAATGATTTCTTTTAATTCTTCAAACTTTTTTTTATACATTTCAGTATGACTTTCAGTTAATTTATGTAATCACAATTATGGTATTTACAACTAATTGTGTTAAGGTACATGTATTTTGAATGACAATAATGAAGACACCAACTACACTCTCTATTCCAATGGAACTTGGATACTTTTACAAGAATGTATTCCTTCTAGAATACAAGTAATCTGTGAGGAAGAAGGATTATGGAGTGAAAATATAGATTGCCAGGAATCCACAACTTTACTAACTGTTTCAGGTACAGTGAATCAGATGTAGAATTATTCCAATAAATATAGGAATAAAATGTGTATTCATTTCATTAATAATATAGCTAGATGCACTTTAGAAAAATGTTATTAATGAAGTAAAATAGTACCCATTGGATTATAATGAGATTGATGTTGATTAATGAAGTACTTTAAGTGCTACTAAAAATTACTGAATATAATATTCCTCAGTATAGTAGCATTGAGATATTTTGAAACTTCTGTTGTGAAAGACTTGTATTGTTGTAGCTGCAGCAGCTTAACTTGATAAAGGTAGAGATTTGTCTTGTACTTAAGTATATACTTAAAGAGGACACCACATACCTGTGAGTACACTCTAGCAAAGTTGAGTCTGTATTATCTGCTTCAATATGCAACAAAACAGCGATGAAGTTTGTAGGTGCACTATACACAAGGCATTAGGAAGAAATTCTTAGAGATTGAACAAGAAATCTTAGATCTAACTTCTAATATACTTAGAGGTCTTTTAATCCATTTGTTTGGATAAATGAAGAATGTGCAGTGATAATATGTATTGTTCTGGTCAATGATTTACTATCAGTATATAGTATATCAATTATATATGAATTTATTTTCACTACTTGTGTTTTGGAATTTTTATGTTTTGAATAATAATATTTTTTAGAGTATCACAATGTGACAGTTACTACAAATGCTGAAATATACCAAGTATGTTTGAGATTAATATTGAGAATATTAACTAAGTATAATTCTAGGTAATGTTAATTATAAACTGTTTATAGATGCAGTTTCCTCAGCATTGTCCCTCTTCATGCTACAGTAATATGTACAGTTTAGAGTTAGTTATTGGAAGTGTTATTGGGAGTTTTGTGCTGGCACTAATTCTGGGACTGGTCCTGGGACTACTATTTGGAGTCAAATTCACAAGTGCTTATAAAGCTAAACAAATCAATACATCTATGAACAAAATTGACTTAAGTAAAGGTCCTCCGTATGATGAAGTAGGACTAGATAAAAATGTTGAACTGACTCAAAATATTTCTTATGAAACAGTTAAAAACATAAAGCAATAGAATTATTTCTATTATTGAAAGTAGATTAGATATGATTATTTGATACTTATTGAGTGCTTACTCTCTTCACTAAATTATTAATTTTATCATTATTGAAAGTAAAAAAATCGAAGCATATAGGTGTCAGAAATTTTTTGATAACAGCAAAAATTTGAATAATAATATTGTAAAAACTGCAAATTTTTGTCCTTCTAAAATTATGTATACAAATGCACTCATAATGTGTTAGGCCATAATGTTCACCTCAATGTTGTAAATGTAGACCTAACTAAAGTGTAAACGGTAGTATGGAATGTGGCTTCCGTTAATTCGTGTAGTACACATGAAGAGTTTGCGGTTGTCTGGATGGGAGAAGTAGTAAACCAATGCAACACAAGTCCAGTAGTTATTTAAACATTTAGATTGATATTCATTTCCAACATAGCTGCATCTTTAGACTTCATGTATTATAATACTGTACAGTGGTTACTTTTTGCCAAAAATTAAAGACTATGCAAAATACAATACATTCTCACAATTGCTCTCATTCTAAAATGTGACCAAGTCGATCCATTTATTATTAATTGATGTCTGAACAAAGTATAAAATACAATACATAATGTAAAGTGCAACAAGTTTTATCCACAAAATTTCTGTATATTTGCCATGTATTTTCATTTTTTATTTCTAATTTTTTGTAGTTCTGCTATTTTTATAATTATATCTAGCATTTGGTCGCATTGAAACAGTTCTCTATATTAGGCCTACAATTTAGAGACAATTATCTTTATCTATGCATGTGCACTAATAGCAAGTGAGTTACCCTACTTATAATATTCTGTTTAAATGTAGAGTAGTGGTTGTTAATATTTCTGAAATTTCTTTACATTACTTATTGCTTTGAGAGACTACTATGTGTAATAATTTATAAAGAAACATAAATTTTATGTAAGACTTTTTCTTCGAGTTTATTAGACCTATGAATACTATTTGGATTATTGGATTTAAATATCAGTAGGTCTTATTATTATTAGTATTTCAACAGTTACACATTCATGTATTAGGTTAAATACAGGTGTTCTTGCGAGATGATGAATTCGATGAATATGTTACGCTGACCTAAAATAATCCTTTACATAAACTGATACATATAATGTCTTTTAATTATATCTTTTGTCCACATTAATACTTATTTAATGCATAAATTCTTCACTAATAAATCTTTCTGCTATTGAAGCTTGAGTTTAAAATATTGTGAATTTTTCAGACGGTAAAGACATATGAATAATTGGAAAGACATAGCACATAGTATCAAAGTTTGGTAGCAATACCATTTTTCTAACAACATTTTCTACAATTGTTTATAAATACATTAATCGCTGTTATTTCTTAATGTTAGCCCACAATAAGCCTTAAAAAAATCACAAAAATACTATACACAGTAGTTAGATACGTGGCTTCAAACTATGAGTGTAGTACATTCTACCAGGAGTACATTGTCAATAACACTAACAATGACTCCAACACAGCTGCCTCTTAAGTCAGGTTTATTTTTGAAGTAGTTAAAACAAATACACATTTTTAACTTAAAAATCTTTCAATTTCCATACCAAAAACCAACATGAAAGTTTTTTATTGACTATTATTTTTGTCATAATATATAATAATTATAATATATATATATATTAATATTCTCTCAGACCCTGGTGGTCCATAATGCAGATGTAGCTAACTCTATTGTGTGGCATAAAAATTGTATGAGTGTTTTGATTTACTTACTTCTTTCATTTTAGAACCAGGTATTGTTCGCTCTCGGAGCTCAAAACATATAGATATGAGTTAACATTTTGTAGCTTACATTTCAAATATATAAAACACGCCGTAGAGTGTCTATAAGGATCAGCAGTGATTGAATCATTTCATGTAATTTAAGTTTATAGCTGAAGTGACTTAGATGTTCTTCCTTTTTGAGTTCTATTATTATTAATTTTATGACCATGGAACTCAAAAAATATGATACATGGGTTGAAGTAATGTTTACTGTACTTAGTAACGGAATAATACTTATAACTTGTGCCCCATTTTAGTGAACTCTTTTAGTATCTAGCTTTAATACATAGAACTTTCTCACACACATATATTTATTCACTTATATTAACACAAGACAGAGGTGGCTTGGGCTCCAAAAAAATTGGTTTAAGCCAGGAAGTGAGCACCTAAATAGGATGTAGTTGTGTCCATGATCAAGAGAAAAGCAGGGTGTATTAAACAACTAGTACTACTTATAGAGAACTAGCACAATAGAAGTAATTAATAATGTTTATGCTTCCAGATTTAAATGTATATTTTGTCAAAATTAAAACTTAAAATTGATTAAATAGCTAAATATTTATTTGTAATGCTGCAAGATTTTGATTATTGAAGTTATGCAAAACATTGTGTTAATTTCTGCAGGAACAGCGGAAAAAAGAATCAGAAGTTGCGCTTTAAACTCTATTACTTCAAGCCATTATTGTATATTTTAATAACATCATCCAGGTTTAAAAATCTAGATCACTATCTAGCTAACTCACAAATACAGGATCACGTCAAGAGCTTGGACTTCAAAGCACTTAGCATAAAATGTTGGAGACCACATGCCATATTAATGAACCCAAGGGCAGAGCTCATCTAATACTGTAGTGGCTGGAGTGGACGAAAATACATCAACAGAAACTTTATCGCGAGATGACCAAACGAGCTGTCACCAACAAGTTTCTGCTATAGTCTGACATCTGGCGTAGCCAAACCACTAGCGCAGCGTTTATGTAACGCCAGACTATTTCTTGGTAGAGCGCCAAAGTAGTACTATCTTTAAGCTATGTACATTCTGCAGATTCCTAATACAGATTTCCTCGGAATATATATGGTAAGTATCGCTAATCTAAAGAATTCTGTTCGAGGATGGAGTAGGTATATCGAATAGAGAATACGTACACTTGAGGGTCAAAGTCTAATACTGCACGAGTAAACAAAGATTCGATTGTGTTCTTTAGTTAGCCAATAAGTAAACTCTTTGGAATTAAAAGTTTTCCAGGACATAGGCATGACCTTTGAAGTAGTGATTATATGTACAGGTCTTTTTCTACTTTCTTCTGTAAAAGGTAAATCAGAGATGTAAGGGTAAAGCATATAGCTACAATGACAGTATTGCTACAACCAAAACAACAGTAAAAGAACTAATGTAATACCACATATGCTATGAGTTCACAAAATATAATACACATATACTATTTTGCATTCTTTTAGAACAGATAATTTTATAAAGTGGACTAAGTGTAGTGCATTTGTACCATGCACCTGGGTGTGGCACACATTGATATATGTCCGTGTGTCATTTCAAGATGCAGTTTCTTCACAATTGTGAGAGCAGTCATTCACAAGTATTGTTTGGTCTAGTATGCTGTCTTAACTGTATCCACTAAATTAGATGTTGGACAATCTATAAAAGTAACAGTTAGTACTTCTAGACGAGTGGCAGATTGGAGCCCTCAGTCTTGCACAGTTCCAATGAGATAAGGCCAGATGTAGTGACAACAGTGCCATGGAAGTGTGGGAAAATTCCTTGTATGGGATGTCACATATCCTGACACCTATGCCCCATCTTACATAAGTCAGGCAAAAACAGTAGCTCGTGAGGTGGCAGCCCATGCCGAGGATAGAAAGCGTGCAAAGTACAGTGGTTTGCCAGTCACTCATTTCTTTGTGCCTATAGCCATCGAGACATCTGGTGTCATTGGGCCAAAATCTAAGATGCTTTTAGAGAAGCTTGGGAGCAGAATGATGAGGCACACTGGCGATGAGCATGCTATCACCTACCTGCTGCAGCGCCTTTCAATTGAAATACAGAGAGGCAACTCTGCCTCCTTGATGGGGAGCATCTAGGGTAGAATGAAAGAACTATGTGATTCTTAATGCTTTATTTATTTTTGCTTATTGCATTGTATTGCATTGCATTTACAGTTTTAATAATAATAATACTAGCAAGTATCCTGCCACATAGTAGCGCTTGACGTATTGCAAAGTAGTAGCACAAGTTATCTCTCAGTTATCATTCTTTACCTTTGGTTAAGGTTACATAAGTTTTCCTATCCTACTCTCTTTTTTCTGAACTACCTGAGCTTTTCTTATAACCCACCTCTTTTTTATTCAGCTCTTATTCTTGAGTCAGGAGTCCCTTTTCTATTGTCTATCTCTCCTGCTTCTGAATTTCTGTCCTACTTTGAGTAACTTTTGTCTTCTATTTCGTACTTCTTCCTTTTGGAAACTAACCCCCACCTTTACTCATCGATTAATTGGTCGTTTTTTTGCCTTCTCTTCCTTTCCATTTTAAACATACTCTACTTTACCTCGCTGATTCCACCAGCTTTTTTGTTACAATTATACCTTCTCTTTTGTATTTTCGCCTTCCTTCTTAAACCTACGACACCTTCAATCGCTTATTTCACTCGCTTTTCGAATTAACCAACACTTTCTACTGAATGTGACACTGATAGCACTTCCTTCTACTAAATGTGATGGCACTTGCTACACTTCTTCAATAATAATAATAATCTATTATTAATAGATGTGTGCATGTCATTTCAACACTAGTGACAAGAGTTTGCAATTTTAGAAGTTATTACACCATTGGGAAGCTGGAACCTCTCTTATAAATATTCTCTAGTGCATTATGTTGTCTTAAGTGTATCCACCTAATCTAGTTCTTGGTGAATCTAAAAGAGTAGCAAACTATGAAGTACCATTTCTAGACTAGTGACACTATAACTACTATTTTATTGCAGGGTAATTGACAAATACCCATTAATTAACATGAGCATTGTTTCATGATTTCTAGAATTTAAACTGAGTATACTGCTTAGTCCTTAGTTCGGTACATCTCCAAAAATTTGGCACAATGTAGATAAGGCCACCATGTACACTGATAAGTATGTGATAGCAGTGACATAGCCACAAGGTGGGAGTGGGAGGGGGGACTAAGTTGCCCCACTTACAAACTGTGTAATGACTTTCACACATTAAATAATAATCAGACACATCACTTATTTGCAAAATGTGAAGGAAAAAAATGTTGGCAATATTTCTTTTCTTGCTATAATGTATTTTACATTACATTATCTAAGTTTTTGATACAGTAATAATTGTGAGTTGCATTGTCCCCCCTCCTCATTTTTGTTGAGCTCTAAGACTCAGGAACAAGACTAGATCTGAGGCTTACCTGTTATATAATCTGATAATGTTGAATGCTAGGAGAACTAGTGGCAGACCAAACTCCTTGTCCTGGAGAAAAAGCCATATACAGGTGTACTGTAAGTGGAGAAAATTTAGTGTGGCGGTGGACTCCTGTAGGAAGACCGAGTGAAGACTATAGTGTCCTCATTTCTCTCCCACTACAATCAAGAATATCAACTCGTATGATTGGAGATGTTGAAGTTGTCTTCAATGTAACTGAATTTATTATGTCATCTACTGTTACTTCTGTAGCTACTGTTAACAATCCAGAACTTTTGAATGGAACAGTTATGTCTTGTGGTGGGCAATCTCATACCATTAACGTTCCAGGGAAAAGTAAGTTAGCTACCATAAATTCACTAGTCCAATTTGATATTTGAATGACACACATGCAGGAATATAAGCCATCGTAAGTTTGAATATTGGTTACTGTCACAGGTCTTGTTCCCACTGCATTGAGATTATTTAGGCCATCAGATAATGAGAGTGAACTTGTGATCCAGCCTGCTATGGAGAGAAACACTAGTGGAGTCTTCTACCAACTATCTTCATCAAACACTCCCATACTATGGACAAGTCCTGTAACAGTAACTCCACCTGAACATATTACATTTTTCCACTGCCGGTATAACAACACATTCAGTATAGGTAAGTTCATTATATTAATATAAGATAAGACATAATACATTGACATGCATGTTCATTGATAATTCCTGCAGACTCGTGTATATTGCAAGATGATACTGTGGATAGAAATTACACTTTATATTCAAATGGGACATGGGCTATTTCAAGAAGATGCAGCCCTTCAGAAATTCTTGCTTCCTGTAATGATACAAGTTGGAGTATAGACATTAATTGTCCAGTGATAGATACAACTGGCTCAACTATCAGCTCAGGTGAGAAAAAGACGCAACATTTTAGTAACAATTAATAATAATGTGAAATTTCTAGTTACTACTACCATCATTGGTACAGTTGGCAGTTCAGCAGTTTCAACAGTATCTGGCAGGACTACTGTTGAAGGAAAATCCACTTCTGGCACTGGTACTGGCACGGGTGACAAGAATATTATGATATGGGTAGGGCTTGCGATAGGAATCGGTCTTGCCATCATCATCTTCAAACTTTGCTGTATAAGGTTTCCCATCTCAATTAGACACAGGAAGTAAATTGTACTGGTAATTGGTATATTGTATAATCATCCGGCTTAAACACTTGTGTTTCAGTGATATAATGGTAAAAACATGTTCCTGAAGCTGTAGTTGTTAAATTAGCTAATGAGAACATTTTACACAATTATTTTGCACTGTGGAAAGCCATTTGCATCCCTTTCTATTATACAACTGGACTCAAGAGAAAGAGCTGAAGAATAGAAAGTAGAGGATAAGAAAGCTTAGAAGACTACTATGATTGTAAACTGAAGCTTTGTGAAGCTTTTTGCCTTCTTTTTCGTACTTTCGCCCTTATTTTTGAAACTGACCCCTGCCTTTATTCGTCAATTCCACTGCTTTTTAGTTACAATAATTGCTCGCATTTTTGCATTCTCTTCTGTTCTTTTTAAACATATGTCGCCTTACTTGGCCGATTCCACCTACTTTTTAGATACAATTAGTCACCTTTGATCTTCTCTTTCGTAATTTCACCTTCCTTTTGAAACCTACGCCACCTTTCCTCGTCATTACACCCACTTTTAGAATTAACCACTATCTACTGAATGTGACGACCCTTTACACATTATGTAATGACAATGATTACCGAACCGTTTGAAGCTCATGAATTATTCATGAATTCACATACTGTCGGTCATTATCATCGGTCGTCCTCGTTACTGACACCACACAAGTGTATTATCATATAGATTGAGGGGCCTCAAGATATTGTAGTGATCAGAATTACAACTATACTTTCAATTGTATTTGGTACAAAAAATTCTTGTTTAATAACTTTTCCCAGACACCCCGAGTAAGAAACCACACTTATATGGATTTAGATACAACCATGAAAAATGTGAAATCATACCAGATTGATTGTTATACATATGATTTGTGATGTAAATGGTGAATGAATATTGTGCAGGTTGTGAATGAGGAAATCAAACATTTAGACGTCCAATCAATGATTTATGAAAATTGTCAAGTAGTTTTAAGAATTTTTTTTTGTCAGAGTAGTTTTTAAGAATGTACTTTCTTGTATGGAATCTTTTTTAGAGAATCCAACTTCACGTGACCGCAATATGTACAGTTTAGAGTTAGTTATTGGAAGTGTTATTGGGAGTTTTGTGTTGGCACTCATTCTGGGACTGGTCCTGGGACTACTATTTGGAGTGAAATTTACAAGAACTTATAACGTTAAACAAGTCAATACGTCAATGAACAATAATGACTTAAATAAAGGTCCTCTGTATGAAGAAGTAGAAATAGAGAAAAATGTTGAACTGACTCAAAATATTTCTTATGAAACAGTTAAGAACATGAAGTAATAGTTATATTTCACTTATAGATAGTTAATTTATTTGTTTCAGATTGAGTGCTTACTTTCTTCACTGTTTTTTCCATTATTACAAAGTATAATACATTGTGATTTTCCACATGATGAGGTTAAATGCATAACACATGGCTGAAAGAATTGGAAAAATGTGGCAGATATATTGAATAATTGTAAAATTATAGGACATAGATTAAGCAGTGTTGTTCTTTCAAAATTAAAATAATGCTATTGCACTCATTTGTATTATCCACAATGTTAGCTACAATTTGTTATAAGTGTTTTTAATCAAAAAAATTCTATCACACTTAAGAAAACGAGTAGCTGTTTTGAATGTATTTTTTTCATAAAATTTGTTGTCAAAATGTAAATATTTGCTTATCTACATGCAATGATACGGCTGTGTTATTGAACATATTAATTGCAAGGGTTTAAATTACAACTAGAGTTGTGTTACTGTGATTACAACTTCCTCATTTGTAGAACCACAGACTCTTCATGTTTACTACACTCATTATTTGAAACCACATATTTCTGGTACAGTTGGTTAAGCTTATTTATTATTGTCTTAATTAACCTCAATATGTTACTACGCCTCATGAAGTGTTTACCTGTTGACCAGCAGATGCTGTCTGGACACCCTGCTTTGAGTTGATAACTTGCACATCAATACATAATAATCCCAATGAGTATTTTTTATTTATAGCTTAGATCCTCTAGCTAGTTTCTTCATATAAAATATCTTTTAGTAAACGACTAACTATTGAGACAGTATGAGTCTTTAAACTGGGGTGTCCAGGCAGTGCTTCCTATTAAACACCAAAACTAAATTATTCAAACATCCCTATTTTTAACAGTAGGAACCGGAAGAAAATTTATCACTGTGATGTTATAAGGTACAACATCAGTTGTATGGATACTATATTTAGTTTTCCATCAATTTTTTTTTGACTACCTATCATGGAATATAAGCAAATGATACTATTTGACTTCTAATAAGAGCATAGCTCCTAATTAATCTCCCACTAACTACTGATACTGCATCTAAAACTAAACTATCATTACAAGGCCCATTATATTATTTATCTAGCCTTTTAGGTAGTTTGTCCAAATATTATATCGGCTTTCATGGTCAAAGTTACGTGCAACATAACCCCAATAGATTAACAGAACGAGGAAATCATTTATTTTCTGAATTACACATTACATAGAGTGATTGATGCATTCCAGTTTGCATAGATTGCCAAGCTATATAGCTAGCTATGGTGACAGTACATTTTGTAGCGTTAAATTACTAGCCAATGTGTAGTTGTCGTATCGTTAGTCTACCACAGTTACTAACACACATTCATTAGTAACTGTACAGGATTATATTCAAAATAATATCCATATTGTACATAAATATACCATACATTATGATTTATGGCATAATTATTTTAAAATTTTTAAGCAATTATATTTGCATCAATTTTAAAAAGATTAAAAAGGAATAAAGGTATAAAATTTACAAATTATCAATAAGGATCTATTTGAATGAAAAGTCAAAACAAAAGAGAGCATAATAAACTAGCTACCTTGCTTCAATTATGTCATAATCTTGTGTACAGTGAATGTGGCACACATGGTATTGAAAAGTTTAAATAGACAAAACTGTAAATTATCCAGTGTTACATTAATACATGTCACACAATAGCTATAATATATATAAATAATTCATGAAAATGAAGATCAAGACGAAGGATCTAATTTACTTCCAACAAAAATTGATGCACCATGAGGGATGCTCTGTTTATTTAGATCAGTTAAATCAGGTGCTATCAATCATTACTTGATTTCATGTGCTTCCTTTATTTTGTTGTTTAAAAAAAATGAATTTCACTATTTCCTAGTAGAAATCATTTGCTGGACCTTAATGCATTCATTGTTTTGAACATTGGTGTATACTGTTGACTCTACTTTGTGTGGGCAGTTACACCTGGAAGTATGTGTAGGTGTGTGTGTTGTTGATGTGAATGTATTTGACTATATACATTGCTTCAATATCATATTGATTATTACAAAATTATTTTTGTCAATAAAAATATAGATAGCAATATAAAAATGTCAGAATTTTTTTTCACTAGTTTTAGATTTTATAGTTTGTGTAATAGCTGTAAGCTTTGTTAAAACAATTTATTTTATTATTGTTATAACTATAAGCATGGTTCAAGTTAAGTGTAGTGTGTTATTCAGATATATCATTCTTCAATCACATTATTAAGCATCAAGCCAATACATTCCTGTTAAAATATAGAAGAAAATGATGCAGAATAATTGAATAAATAAAATTACTCTCTTTGAGGTAATAACAACTTCTAACATCTGTATAGCTAATTTGGGACAAGAATCTTCTGTCAACTTAAAACTTTCCAAGAACGATGACACTCAAGTCAGTACTTTTTAAACAATTCCTTGAAAAGCTAAATAAGTTCAAATTCATTCATTGACTTTCTTTAGTTAGATCGAAACATTTATTTTATTTATGTATTATTGTGATTAAATCAAGTTTATAATCAAGAATACAAGTCTTTGATTAACATTTACAGAAAGTTACCAATGCTGTATCTTTGACAGAATAGAATGATGTAGTTGAATATCTGTAAGAAGTTTTCATCTACAAGAGTACACCCGAGAAAGCATGTCTTTGTTAACTATAGTTTTCATCGTAGTTTATAATTGGAAAATAAAATGCGAAGTGTTGGTTCTATGATTCATATTTGAACATCAAAGATATATAATTATATCGTGTCAACAAAATACTTCACTTGTTTAGCTTATGTTCATCCTGGTGAAGGATCTAACTGTAATCATAATTCTTCAAGTCAATTTACTGACTATGTATGTGACCCTTATCTACTATAAGGTATGTTATGGTACATGTAATAAGACAGCTGATGCTTGAAAGATATCTCAGTTGCTCACGGGATCGATGTTGCAGTATACACTTGCCTTGTTCATTAAATGAACTATAATATCAGTGCATCTCTATAATGAAAAGAAAAAGAAAAAGAAAAAATAAACAACAATTAAACAACAAAAAAAAACACAGCAAAAAACAACTTCGGCATTTGAGCAAATTGCATTAAATAATGCAGTGTGGGATTGGTAGAAATTTCTAACATATTTTTGCAGTTAGAGTAGTATGTGAATATAGTTAAAACATTTTTCGAATGGTCTCAGTTTTGTGCCAATTATAGTATATTTAATGTATTGTAGCCAATGGATAGCCATTGTCCTTCGGTACATTTGTGATGTCTAACTCTTTTATCATTCAATCAAGAACATTAACATATTTCAATGTTGCTCTTACTTTACAGAATGACTTTCAGTTAAAGATATACAGTAAAACTTCTGAATAGTGACCACTTTAGGGACGTGACTTTTGGTCTTCTTTTGTAAATGTCATTATTTGTGTTAAGAGTTAGGGAAAATAAATTAACATACTTTCATTAATTGATGCATGTCTTGTTGTGGATATCTGAAAGGTGTCCTGATGACGAGCATCTTACAAGAAAAATTTCTCTGAAGTCTCAAGTGCCTTCTTGTGGCTCCGGGTAGCTAACTTAGCTATTTCTCCACACATTTATCTACTTTGGTAAGGATGTGCTGCCACTGGAGATACATTTTTATGTAAAAATAAACTTTCCAGGATAAGAGGATTGTTTGAGGGGAATTTGCAACGAACCGCGCTTGTCTTTATTTTGGTGGCAAGCCAGGTGATGTTTCATAGTAGCACTTACTGTCCTGTGGATATTATTTCCTGCACTTTTCGTTCAGATTAAATAGAAGCATCAAATTTTCAGCGGGCATTTAGTGAAGACCTTTTGTCCCCAGACAAAATTGGATACTGTAGAAGTATAGTGTAGTATAGTATGCTATTTTTTTATTAGCTTTCGTGTGACCGCGATCTCTCAACAGATTAGTCCCAGCAGGATGCCCAGAGTGCCACAACAAAAGTTCGTATCACACTTCCAATAATAATTGGTCCATTATTTTGGAATTCTTGAGGAAGTAAAGTCTAAGCACACAACCATATTATATATCTAGCCTAAGTACTTCTGATTGTATAATCACAATAATTATAAGTAACATACGCTGCACTCTTCCAAACTTGTTGTAGCCAATCTTGTTGTAGCCAGTAATTCTTTTGACTCTATTATACAATATATGCCAACAATTTTGTTAATATTTACATAGTTTATTAACTAGTGATGATTAGTTAGTTTATAGTAACAGAATATGTACTAGATTATTATTTATAATTATATGCATTACGTTTTTGTTGTGAGATATAAACATTACAAAAGCCTTTAAGGAAAATCACTTTACTAGCTTCAACAAATAAGTAAATATTACGTGAACCAAAAGACCACTGAGATGAGAATATAGCTACTTAAAAGTGAGAAAAAATAACAAAATAAACTGACATTCTTCAACAAAACCAGGAGATTGGCAAATATGTAAGGTATTCACTGATAGAATTAATACGTTTTTTACATGGCCCTCATGAACAATGAGATCACCTGTACTAATACTTGGACTATTTCTTGTTGTCACTGGATTAGCTGCAGTTTGACTAGCTGCAGTATACACTTGACAACTGATATCTTCACTCCAACTCCCATTAGAACATGTCACTTGTACTTGTGGAGGATTACATCTCTGGGAAATAATCCAAGTTCCATTAAAATGGAGAGTGTAGTTTCTGTCTTCAATATTATCGTTGAATATACAATTACCTGTACATAACAATGAATATTCACATTTGGCTGTAACCTATATTGAAGTTTAGATGCACATCAAATGTCTCTGTTTATATTGCTAAAGCTAGTTTATAAAGTTTACATTTTAAACAATCCCTTTTTTGTTTCCAGTATAGTTACAACAATTACTCCAGCAGTAGCAAATTACCTATTGTAAAAGTTAAGTTGTTCTGACGATGAAAGAAGTGAATTGTATTAGAATGATTCAGTAGTATTGGTCCAGAGACTGCCATTTTTTCAGATCCTATTAATTGATAGAAAACACTGCCTAGATCTCCTTCCACATTAGGATATACTGACACTTCTCCATTTTGAGTTACTGTCAGAGTTGTGGGTAACAAATCTATATGAAATAAATTATTTCATTATTATTTTGCATTAATTTAGTGTTGTAATTTACCCATTCATTATGATAGTTATAGAAGATTTCAGAGTGATCATACACCTAGTTGTTTTTAATAGGATAATTCAACTTAGTATCATTTAGCTAGCATTGGCATGTACACATTTCTGATTTCTTATCCATGTATTCATAGAAATACTACAGCATGTGAGTATGTTCTAATAAGGAGTCCTACATACAAGTTGATACAAACACTTACTAATAAATCTGATGTCTATAGTCAGAGTTGCCCATTGCAGTCCATTTGAGTCCCATTCTAACTGATAGGATCTGATACAGTAGCTAGCACATTAATGTATGTAGGACTTAAATCAGTTACATTGAATACAAGTGTGGTTTGTTGAAGTGATCGATCTATTATTCCTGTTTGAGATAGACTAAGAGTGACAATTGTTCTCTCTGTCCAGACTGTGTTGTCCAAGTCCACTCCATTCTTGCACTAGTGACACTGCATCTGTAAACTGTACAGGACAAGTTGGACTTCTCTCTGGTACCAATTTTTCTTTATTACACAGAAATGGCAATACTAAAAAGTTTTTTTGACTTTCTTTAGCTAATACCGTTCACTTTTAAGAGCAAGCTGTAGCCAGCTTAAAGATACACTACTCTAAATAGCATACTTTAAAGTCAGAGGCTAAAAAGCTTAGTTATCTAGCTAGTATAGCAGGCATGTCCTACGAGAAGCAAAACAATCCCGTTTGTCAAGTTAAGTAATTGGGCGTGTTCGACTACCCAACGTCCGGTCGCCGACAGGAATAGTCTCATTATTAGGGCTTTGATGGAAGATGAAAGGGTCTGTCAAGTTCACGTATTAATTAGGTCACGCACACTTGGCACAACTGCAACACACCGTTTTTAATACGGGTTATTGTGGGCGAGCTAATGTTGATCGCTGAAATTCACGTAGCTAATTTTTATGTTTAACTTGTGGTCTCCTAAATTTATTTTTAATTTGCTTAGCTAGTTAATGAAAGTGGAGAAGCTGCCAGAACTTTAATGCTGCCTGAATACTGAAACTTCCATTGATGTCTTAGTAGCATTCCATTGACTTCATTGTTGGGTTCTGGCTGACAATTACAAGTTCTACACAAGAAGTATCATGTGCATGTTTCTGCATTTAAATCTTCTTTTATATAATGCAAAACTGTTTTGTTCATTACATAGTGTGGTCATTAGACTTTCAAACTATCAAATATATTCTAGGACCTCTGAGAGCAAGTCTGTTAGCTAATTGGGTCGCCATAGAAGAGAGAGCAAAACTTGAGGGTCAAAGTACAGAAGTTATTGCGCAAGTCAAACAAAAACTAACCCGAGTTAGATTCAGGGGGGGAGAAACAGGGGGGGCAGGGGGGGCAGAGCCCCCCCACTTTTCACTATAACTAAACAGTCTAGCATACAATTGCTACACATTAGCATAACAATAATATTATAAAGCAGCTAGTCTAGTAGCTAAGCCACAAGCATGAATGTCACTGTGTCATAATTACTCAAGCCTGTCATAATGCAGCTGCTAGTCACATGGCCATTATCTATTATTTTTTCCATCTAGCTTAGCTAGCAGATCCATGTCTAAGAGAACTAGACAAATGACTTTGGTGTCAGCTTGGAAGAAGCAAGCAAGAATACAGTCAGATGAAACATCTGGAGATTCTGGTGGTGGTAACCCAACACCTACTGAGAGTGCAAGTGCTGAAGTTGCCTCCTGCCCTGAGCAATCAAGTCATTCTCTTGATGAGGTAACAAATAATCCAGAGCAATCACATGTGGAGTGTGTAGCTCAATGTTGTATCAATAATGAAGAAGCATTTCAGCCTGTAGATAAGCAAACTTTATCAGGGCTATCCTTTAACCAGAGAAATTTTCAATCAAAGTGGTACAAAGATTACCCTTGGCTCAGTGTTTGTGCTACTGTCAAGAAAGTATTTTGCTTATACTGCCGTTATGGCAGTAGTCATGGCTTGCTGGCTTTCAGCAAGTGCGCTGAAGATACTTTCACCAAATCAGGTTTCAATAATTGGAAAAAAGCCTTGGAAAAGTTTAGAGTGCATGAAAATTCTCATGCTCACAAGGAAGCAAAGTTGAAATGGATCGCCCGGTGTATGCCTACTATTACCACTCAGCTCAGCTCCCAAATGGCAGAAGCTCAAAAAACCCAAAGAGAGGGGCTTGTGGTACAACTAAAATCCATAAAATATCTCACCCGTCAAGGGCTTGCATTAAGAGGTAACGATGAAGAAGAAGGAAATCTTTCCCAGCTTCTCTTAGCATGGAGTGAGAACAATGATTGTCTCAAGGAGTGGATAAAAGAAAACCGATATACCTCACACCAGGCAGTTAATGAACAGATATGTCTTTTGGGACAGGCAGTTCTTCGAAAACTCCTGAAAAGCATCAAAGATAATCAGCCTTCATGGTATGCAGTTATTGCTGATGAAGCAACGGATGTGACAAACAGTGAACAACTGAATTTATCCATTCATTGGGTTGGTGCTGACTACATAGTTAGAGAAGATACAGTTGGATTATTTCGTGTGCCTGATACCAAAGCAGAAACTCTCTTCAGAGTGATAAAAGATTTATTGATTCGGTGTAACCTTCCCATTTCACTATGCCGTGGGCAAGCTTACGATGGAGCTTCTAATATGCTGGGAAGAAAAACTGGAGTAGCTACCCGATTCAAGGATGAAAATCCAGCTGCTATAGCTGTGCACTGTTGTGCACATTCACTGAACCTTTGCTTACAAGATGCTGGAAGAAAATTAACATGTATTCGTGATGCTCTGGAAACAGCTAAAGAAATAGGCAAACTCATTAGGTATTCACCCAAACGCTCGCATCTATTTTCGACAAAGTTGCAAGAATCTGGCAATGGTGTTACTTTGAAACCACTTTGTCCAACTAGATGGACAGCAAGAACTGCTGCTATTGAAGCTATTCTTACTGATTATACTTTGTTATTGGAGGCTTTGGATGAAATACAGGAAACTACACATGATGAATATGGACCAAAAGCAGGTGGTTTGTTGCTGTCATTGGAAAAGTTTAGCACGTTATTCGGACTTCGGCTAAGTCATCTTTTGTTTGCTGCAGCAGAGCAAGTCTCACTCACACTGCAAAAGAAAGATATAGCATTGAATGAAGCTCTAAGTGCTGTTGAAGTAGCCAAAAAGTTTTTCAAGAGAACAAGGTCTGATGAGAGTTTTAACGGATTTTATGACAAGACAGTCACGATAGCCCAAGAGCATAGCATTGGTCAGCCAGAGCTGCCTCATTACAGAAGGCGTCCTGCAAGATACGAGGATGGTAGTGACCCACATGTCTTTTCATCAGCTAAGACATATTTCCGTCAAATGTATTTTGAAGCCTGTGACTTACTTCATGGTGAGCTAGACAAACGATTTCAGGACAAGCATATGTCTTCTGTTATTGCTATTGAAAAAACGCTCATATGTGCAGCTAATGGTCAGGACTTTGAAGATCCTATGGAGGTACTAAGAACATCCTGCTACAAGGATGATATTGATATGCCTAGCTTAACCAGACACCTTCAATTGCTACAGGATGTAATCAAGCAAAGTAGTCCATAAATCAAGAGGGTCACTTCCATCCAAACCATTTGTGATGCGATGAATAAACAATCTGACATTTTCAAGAAGATGCTGCCAACTGTGCATCAGCTTCTTCGGCTATATCTTGTAATTCCAGTTACATCAGCAACTTCAGAGAGGACATTCTCAGCTCTAAAGCGTGTTTTGACCTATGTTCGGTCTACTATGAGAGAAATTAGGTTAAATAACTGCCTTCTTTTACACATTCACAAAGATCTCACCGACTCTTTAGAAATTGTTTCTGTAGCTAGAGAATTTGTGAACAATGATGAACATAACAAGTATTTTGGGTATTTTTAATAGCAATTATGTAATCAATACTTTCATGTCAATCTAGCATTTCAAAAAATGTCAATTTTACTTCGTGTGGAAGGGGGCGCATCTCCCTCGCACACCTTCCCCCTCGTGTGGCCTTATGGCCATGCAGTCTGCATCTTTAAATTTGGCTGGCCACCCCTGGTCAGCCCCCCCACTTTTTACTTGCTGTCTCCATCCCTGAGATTGCGTATCGGGTAGTGTTTTCCCTGCTGGAATAGGTAGCTAAGTGTTTTGGAAGACTTAGCCATGGCCTTTGGAATAGTTTGTGCAAGCCTGTTTCTATTTTCTGCTGTAAAAGGTAACATCAAATAGCTAAAGCTTATACGAGGACGTTAAAAAGTCCTATTGTTAGAACTAAAACAATAAAAAAAAAAACATTTGTTGGAATTAGCTATAGTGACATTAGTCAAGACATATATAAGAATAATTAGTATTTTTCAGGACATATACTTTATTTGAACTGAGTGTTGTGCATTGTGTATTTGTTCTAGATGCCAAAAAAAATTGGCAGTTTTGCCTGCTAGGTCATCCTTTAAAGGTGAAGTGGGTGTGGCAGGTATTAAGAATTGTGTCAGTGTGTCATTTCAAGATAAAGTTCACAATTTTTAGTTCAGCCATTGCACCATTGAGTAGCCAGAGCCTCTTACAAATATTCCTTTGTCTATTATGCTGTCTTAACTGAGCCCACTAAACTGGTTCTTAGAGAATAGAGTAGTAAACTATTAGGTAGTATTTCTACACTAGTGACAGCAGAGCTATTATATTCTTGTTGTGCAATGAAGACTTATTCATTAACATAAACATTGTGCTAAGATTTTTGGTGGTAAAACTAGTGTAGTGCTTAATCTAAGCTTTACACTCATTAATCTCTAGAAAACTTGACACACTATAGAAGAAATTACCATGTACGCTGGTTAAAATGGTACCCTCATAAAACAAGTAGTAGCAGGGACATACCCACAGTATGGGGTGGGGGAGGGGGTGGCTGTGTCCCCATTTTATACAATGGAAGCTAAGTTGTTCCTCGTATAGACTAAATAAATAATGACTGGCATACATGAAAAAATATTCATACACATCACTTATTGCAAAGTTTAAAACAATAGCTACAATACATTTTACATTACATTTTAACTTTTGGTACAGCAATTATTGTGAGTTTGTATCAACTCACTCCCCCCCCCCCAAAACATTTAGTGAGCTAGCTAAGTCTCTGGACAGGTACAAATACTAGAACTAAGGCTTACATGTTGTCTGGTATTATTTGACAGGAGAACTAGTAGTAGAGAAAGGTCCTTGTCCTGGTGGAGAAGCCATGTACAGATGTACTGTGAGTGGAATAGAGTTAGAATGGGAGTGGACCCCTGTAGGAAGACAAAGCGAAGACTATGTTGTCTCCTCACTTCTCCAACTACAATCAAGAATCTCAACTCGTTTGATTGGAGATATTGCTGAAGTTATCTTCAATGTTACTGAATTTAGTTCATCCACCATTAGTGTTATAGCTACAGTTAGTAATCCAGAACTCTTAAATGGAACTGTTATGTCTTGTGATGGGCAATCTCTTACCATTGAAGTTCCAGGAAGAAGTAAGTTAATATCACTAGTTAATGCTACCCTAACTTCATCTGTATTTATCACAAGTTTATTGTGTTGTTACAGGTTTTGTGCCTACTGCATTGAATGTTTTCAGAGGATCAAGTAATACTAGTGACCTCGTTATTCAGCCAATTATTGATGAAAATGCCAGAAATATTTTCTACCAGATATCATCTTCAAGTACATTTACAGCATGGACAAGTCCTATAACTCTAACTGCTCCTAACAATATAGTATTTATTCAGTGCCAGTATAATAGTACATTCAATTTAGGTAAGAGTGAAATGATTTTTTTAATTCTTCAAACTTCTTTTATACTTTTCAGTATGACTTTCACTTAATTAATGTAATCACAATTATGTTAGTTACAACTAATTGTGTTAAGGTACATGTATTTTGAAGGACAATAATGAAGACACCAACTACACTCTCTATTCCAATGGAACTTGGATAATTTTACAAGAATGTATTCCTTCTAGAATACAAGTAATCTGTGAGGATGAAGGATTATGGAGTGAAAATATAGATTGCCAGGAATCCACAACTTCACTAACTGTTTCAGGTACAAATGTAGAATTATTCCAATAAATATATCAATAAGATGAGTATTAATTTCATTAATAATATAGCTAGATGCACTTTAGAAAAATGTTATTAATGAAGTATAATAGTAACATTGTATTATAATGAGATTGATGTTGATTAATGAAGTACTGAAGTGCTGCTAAAACATACTGAATATAATTTTCCTTTGTATAACATTGAGATACTTTCAAACTTCTGTTGTGAAAGACTTGTATTGATGTAGCTGCAGCAGCTTAACTTGATAAAGGTAGAGTTTTGTCTTGTACTTAAGTATATACTTAAAGAGGACACCACATACCTGTGAGTACACTCTAGTAAAGTTGAGTCAGTATTATCTGCTTCAATATGCAGCAAAACAGCAATGTAGTTTGTAGGTGCAATACACAAGGCATTAGGAAGAAATTCTTAGAGATTGAACAAGAAATCTTAGATCTAGCTTCTAATATACTTAGAGGTCTTCTCATCCATTGGTTTGGGTAAATGAAGAATGTGAAGTGTTAAATTGTATTGTTCTGGTCAAAGATTACTATAAGTATATAGTATATCGATTATATAGATTTATTTTCACTACTTGTGTTTTGGAATTTTTATATTTTTCAGAATTTCACAATGTGACAGTTACTACAAATGCTGAAATATACCAAGTATGTTTGAGATTAATATTGAGAATATGAACTAAGTATAACTCTAGGTAATGTTAATTATAAACTGTTTATAGATGCAGTTTCCTCAGCAATGTCCCTCTTCATGCTACATGAATATGTACAGTTTAGAGTTAGTTATTGGAAGTGTTATTGGGAGTTTTGTGCTGGCACTCATTCTGGGACTGGTCCTGGGACTACTATTTGGAGTCAAATTCACGAGTGCTTATAAAGCTAAACAAATCAGTACATCTATGAACAAAATTGACTTAAGTAAAGGACCTCTGTATGATGAAGTAGGACTAGATAAAAATGTTGAACTGACTCAAAATATTTCTTATGAAACAGTTAAAAACATAAAGCAATAGATTTATTTCTATTATTGAAGGTAGATTAGATAGATTATTTGATACTTATTGAGTGCTTACTCTCTTCACTAATTATTAATTTTATCATTATTGAAAAGTTAAAAAATCGAGGTATCAGAAATTATTTGATAACAGCAAAAATTTGAATAATAATTGTAAAAACTGCAAATTATCAAATGATTGATTGAGATTTTGTCCTTCCAAAATTATGTATACAAATGCACTCATGTGTGTTAGCCCATAATGTTAACCTCAATGTTGTAAACGTAGACCTAACTAAAGTGTAAACGGTAGTATGGAATGTGGCTTCCGTTAATTCGTGTAGTACACATGAAGAGTTTGTGGTTGTCCAGATGGGAGAAGTAGTAAACCAATGCAACACAAGTCCAGTAGTTATTTAAACATTTAGATTGATATCCATTTTCAACATAGCTGCATCTTTGGACTATATTTAATCTAGATTAACTATGCAAAATTAAATACATTCCCAAAATTGCACTCACATTCTAAGTGTGACAAAGTTTATTATTTTACTATAAATATTGATGCCCAAATCAGTTTAATTAAATTTTGTATTTATGACTTGAATATACTTGAGCCCCTCCCTGTGCTGGGTTTGCCCCTGACCCGAACAAATTTAATAATCTCATCATTAATAATGGCTAATCTGAACAATGATAGTTATTTATTCTACTTTTTGATTAGACAGGAAACTATTAACATTATGTGAAAGAAACCGAAAGGCAAACATCAAAATCAAAATTTTAATGACTAGTTTTAATATTTAACAATGATCATTATTTATCTTATAGTTATTCCTTCTTTTTTTTTATAAATACAACATAGACAATATATAGAATAAAGTATGCATAATGTATAAATACAAGCTTTATTGACAAAATTTCTGTATAATTGCCTAGTATTTTTAATAGCTTCTAACTGTTTGTAGATTTATTTTCTTTAAATTTATATCTAGCATTTGGTCATGTTGAAACATTTCTCTTTATTGGGTTTAAAAGTTTGAGACAATGTAAAAGTTCGAGTACATCTTATCATTGAATTTGTTTCTGGATGGTTTGTTTTTGAGGGGCATATGCTAATCTTAATTAATCCTGTGACCTGATTTTGTTATTTGAACTGCTGTTCCAAGCTGAATGAAACTGTAATGCATGTTACTATCTTGTTCTAGCAAGCATATAGTTTAGAGCCTCAGACCCTTCTTGAGTTGGGATAGAAAGTCTGACTAGTTTCAAGACGTGATTTTGAACTGTTATAACAGTGTTGCTAAAGAGCTTGCTATGAAATCCTAATCAGTCTCAGTATGTTTCACATTCTAGCAGCAAGTATTTACTGTATGTAGTATTGATGTATCTAGCTAAATAGTTTAGGGAAAATGTGTAATGTACTGAAGGAATACTGGTTCTCCACACTGAAAGTTAGACTAAAAGACAGAGAGTAATGCTAACAGATGGATGGCCAAACGGGGGGACGGACGGACTGATGACAGAAAGAAAGATGAACAGACAAACTGACGGTTAGATAGATAGATAGATTGATAGCTACATAGATAGATAAAGATAGATATATAGTATAAAAGATATATAGTATAAAAGGTATATAAATGGATAATTATCATATGGCATTGTGGATTAAATATGTACATACTGTGTTGATAAGTGAAACAAAAAAAAAACTGCATCAGTTATTTAGGAAATGTGTTAGTCAAATGTTTGCTTTAAAATTTTATGTAGCCAATTAATACACAGCACTTTCTCGCACATATAATTATTATTAATCCACTTGTATTAACACAATGGAGGCGGCTGATTAGGCAAGGAAGTGGTTGTGGCATGAACAGGAAGTAGGTATGTCAATGAGCAAGAAAAGCAGAGTGTATTAGCTAAAAATTAATACTTTCAGAGAACTAGCACAATAAAACTAATCAATAATTTTTGTACTTCTATATTCAAAAGAATTTTTGTCAAAATTTACACTTAAAATTGATTAAATATTTTCTTTTGTTATGCTGTAAGCTTTTTATTATTGAATTACACAAAACGTTTTGTTAATTTCTGCTGGAATGGTGGAAGCAAGAATCAAAAGTTGTATATTTAACTAAATAATTTCTAGCCATCATTGTTTGTTTTAATAACATCATTCTGGTTTAAATAATTTAGCTCACAATCTAGCTAATTTACAAATGCTGGATCACTTCAAGAGCTTCCACTTTAAAGCAATTAGCATAAATGTTGGAGACCACAGGCCATATTAATGAAGCCAAGGGCAGAGCTCATCTAATAATGTAGTGGCTGGAGCGGACGAAAATACATCAACAGAGACTCTACCACAAGATGACCTCAGCGAGCGGTCACCATCAAGTGTCTGCTAGGCACGCCAACTTAAATTAATTGTACACTTTTACCAATGTTTTGCTGAGCGACAAAATTGTACTTTACTAATTATAGCTGCACAAAAATGGTCCGGCTCAAGTCGGGCAGGGCGTACAGGGAGGAACAGCAAAATTAACTTAGCTAATTTAACTGAATAATGCCAGAGATTTCTCACACATACATAGGCCATTAAAAATGCATACCAACTACAATATACTGTTAGCAGACTAGCAAAGTTAGCAGGAGTCAGTATTATCTGTTTCTACATGCAACTGGGAAACAATACTACTTCCAAGCATTACTATTATATTTACTAGAAAATGCTCGTGTAGCATTGGTTGGGCGAGTCAGCGAAGTTCTGGAATGCGCGCGCGCGTTTAAACGACCACGTATTCAAAACGACGACGTATTCAAAACGACGTACCACGTATTCAGGATTTCCATAGACTACATCTTAGAGTTGCTCGCTCGCTTCGATCGCTCGCCAATAATAGTATTCTCAATATGAAATTTCTATCTGCATTACACAAGACATTAGAAAAACATATTATTTTAATTATTAATCTAGATTCTAGTATAATTAGTGTTCTAGTCATACATTGACTTGAGTAAGCGAAGCGTGTGTGTGTTAGAAATAACCTATTCTGGTCTAAAATTGTACATCAATTATAAGAATTCATTTTCTTTATCCGATTACGCGCGAATAAAAATTTTAATTGCGCCTTACGTAATGCGGTCACGGGCGCACGCGAGACAGAGAGGATTGATTGCTTGGTGGGAGGGTGACACTAAGCGAGAGAAAGAAGACAAACGTTTGAAGATTGCCTCGGGGACAGTATTATCGAACGATAGAGTACGCTCTAGGCTATTGGGAAAGCATAAATTCGACGCTAAGGAGCTGTTCCCGACTTAAAAATAACAAAGTACTCGCACCGTTTGGCAAAAACCTTTATGGCATCACACTGAGGCTCTTAGTAAGCACACTAGTAAGGTTGGAAGTATGGTTTCATGGCTGAAGCAGTTTGCTACTTGATCATAGAGGTAAGAGAAAGTGTTTTTGCACGCATCTGTCTTACATTCAGGAAGAATTTGTTGATATTTATTTAGGGTGTGTTTTATTTTGAACTGAGCAATCTGTTATAAATTTTGTGAACAGAGAAGCTTTTTATGGCTTTTGTGCATGAAAACAGGTACATCACAAATAAATGATAGAATATTTTAGTGTATTCAGTTTGGTACTCCAAGGTGTCTTTACTTTTGATGTGCTGGTAGGCTGCATTGTTGACAGAATAGTTAGTGATCTTACTATCAAGTGCAACTGGTCATAGCATAATAGAAGTATATGTCAGAGGGCTCCCTGCAGTCTCACCTGTTGTATAACAATATTTATTTTTACTTATTGTTATAAAGAATGTGGTTAAAATTCCTGTAGAAATCGCTACCTTTCAGAATCATCAATTCCGTTCTCTCGTCAGAGTCCTTGACCATCTAGTGACTGCTGCAGTCACTACACCCATCAGTACTGAAGTCATTCTTGCTGTCATCAAACTCCTCGTCACTACCATCAGAGTTACTGCCATTCTGGTCACTGCCATCCTTGTCACTGCCATGCTGTGCCAGGTCAAGAATAACGTCTTCATCACTAGGATGCTGAAGTGCCAGTGGTCCACTTGCCAAGATAGCTTTCTACTTGTTTTATCATGAGCAGTTATAGCTAAAGTAATATTGGTTTCTAAAAAATTATTCTGTGTACCTTTATTATATTATGAAATATATTTTCAATTTATACTTTATCAGAAAGAAGTCTTATTGTTGTGACAAAATTTACTCAACATTTTCTTATGGCAGTCTATGTATTTTATAAGCCTAAAATATACTTACAACAATATAGAATCGTCTGCAATTGCGACGCGTCCTTCGGCATTAATCGGAATGGTGTTTTTTAAATCCTATTTTTTATATTTTCCACATTGTATTTCAGAATTTCAGAATGTGACAGCTACTACCAATGCTGAAATATACCAAGTATGTTTGAGATATTAAGTTTGAAAATGTTACTAAAATTACCTCTAGGTAATGCTATTTATTAATTATTTATAGATGCAGTGTCCTCAGCATTGTTCTCAGCAATATCCTCAGCAATGTCCAACTTCATGCTATAGCATTTACAGTTTAGAGTTAGTTATTGGAAGTGTTATTGGGAGTTTTGTGCTGGCACTGATTCTGGGACTAGTCCTGGGACTATTATTTGGAGTCAAAACACAAGAACTTACAACGTTAAACAAGTGAATGCATCAATGAAAAGAATGGACTGAAGTAAAGGTCCTCTGTATGAAGAAGTAAACACAGACAAAAATGTTGAACTGACTCAAAATATATCTTATGCCAAAACAGTTAAGAACATAAAATAATAATTGCATTTCTATTACAAAAAGTAGATTTTTGTTTTACATTTATACTTTTTACTAGTACTATCTTCTTTATTTCTATTTGGTTTGTTGTTTAAAAATGTTAAAAATCTTAATTATTCTATATAATAGGAAGTTAACTGCTTAAGACAAAACTTAAATAATTGGAAATACATGCAGAGATTGAATAATTGTGATGCGTTGGTGTCCTTCAAAAATTAAGTATAAAAAGCACTCTTATTATTTTGCCCATAATTATTGATTTTATTTGCATTGCTGCTACTGAATTAAGTATTGACCCCACTTCAAGAAACTCTGCTAAATGATCTTTTCTTTCCAGAAAATGCAGCACCTCTTCCAGAAAATCAATAGCTTCCTTAAATATTTTAACTGCTGGTTCGGTTTGGGTTCATGGTAAACTTTATGAACTTCTTCATCCTTGTCCTGGTCATCAAGGTTGCACTGGGTAGTGACAGCAACAACTCTGGAAATACTTAAGATCAGTTTGTCATGCTTACATAGATGTATGGGAACTGACTATTGGTTAGATATTGCTCACCAAACCCATATCTTCCAATGTCAGAGACAAAAGTGCCACAGCAGTCCATTAGAGAGAAAAATTGATTGTACTGATGAAAATGGAATCACTTTTGTGATACTAGCTAATTTGATACATATATATATTCAACACCAAACTCCACTTCCAGCACTCCATTATCCCAGCAGCACATCAAGAATAAATACCATGGCAGCAAGAAATTATTTCTCACGTGATTATGACGTGACTATAGGGGGCGTTACCACAAAAGCTAGTACCACGCGGAACTGACAGCTTCGTAATGATGGGATGGGTGCGACTACCTAGTAGGAAGTAAGTTATATCACTAGTTAATGCTACTGTTAATAAAGTTCATCTGTATTTATTATACATTTATTGTGTTGTTACAGGTTTTGTGCCTACTGCATTGAGAGTTATCAGAGGATCAATTAATACTAGTCAACTGATTATTCAGCCAATTGCTGATGAAAATGCCAGAAATATTTTATACCAAATATCACTTTCGAGTACGTTCACAACATGGACAAGTCCTATAACACTAACTGCTCCTAACAATATACTATTTTTTCAGTGCCAGTATAATAGTACATTCAATTTAGGTAAGAGTAGAAAGATTGTTTAAATACTTCAATGTATCTTCTGTATGTTTCAGAAGGAGTTTCAGTTAAGCAATGCTATTATGTATGTTTTATTAAGGTGTATGTATTTTGAATGACAATTATGAAGATACAAACTACACTCTCTATTCCAATGGAACATGGACAATTTCACGAGATTGTAGTCCTTCCAAAATACAAGTGACCTGTGAGGATGAAGGAATATGGAGTGAAAATATAGATTGTCTGGCATTAACAACTTTACAAACTGATTCAGGTACAGTGAATAAGATTAAAACTTATGCATACCAATACATACCAATACGAGTGTAAAATAATTCTTAATTATTGAATATATAAACTTAGATCTAGCTTCAAGTACAATGAGTGTTCTCATCACACATTGATTCAAGTAAATAAAGAGTGTGTGCGTGTGAGAATATGTCCTCTTCTGGTCAACAATTTACTAAATGTATATTGTACATTAATTATAAGAATTCATTTTCATTAATATTGTCTTGGAATCTCACTATTTTATGTTTTCAATATTGTATTTCAGAATTTCAGAAAGTGACTACCAATGCTGAAATATTCCAAGTATGTTCAAGATATTAAATGAAACTGTATGACTTTATGTTATTCTAATTATAGATGCAGTGTCCTCAGCATTGTTCACAGCAATGTCCTCAGCAATGTCCAACTTGCCACACCAGTTACAGTCTAGAATTAGTTATTGGCGGTATTATTGGGAGTTTTGTGCTGGCACTCATTCTGGGTCTAGTCCTGGGACTACTGTTTGGAGTCAAATTCACAAGAACTTATAATGTTAAACAAGTGAATACATCAATGAAAAATATGGACTTTAATAAAGGTCCTCTGTATGAAGAAGTAGAAATAGAGAAAAATGTTGAATTGACACAAAATATATCTTATGAAACAGTTAAAAACATAAAGCAATAGATTTATTTCTTTTCTAGATGTTTATTTATTTTTGTTTAACATTGACACTTATTAGTATTGTCTTTTCGTTATTAAAATATTGAAAGAATGTAATTTTATTTCACACACTAGAACACCAACAACAATAGCTGTCATAATGCAATGTTTACACACATTCACGTGTCTCCACAATGAGTTCTTGAAATGAATAATACCAACACAATTTCCAATTTGTATTAACCACACTGTTTCCAGCATACACACAAACGCAACACATCTTGCCTGCCTCTTGCCACATACACACACACACACACACACAATGGCAGCATTATACACTGCTTTGGTTGTTATGGTGCATCACTGCTACTGAATTAGACCACCGACTTGACCCAACCGATGACTAAATAAACTGATGATAGCTACCTTTGACTGGGTTGTAAATTCCAGCCGTTTGACTCGCCTTCAGAATTAGTTCAAGTGTATGTATACAATTTACGAATAAATATTATTAATAGTAAATTACAAGAACAACATCAAAGGCAGTCGGTGAGCGCAAAACAACTAGTAGAGGTAGTAACCTTCCAAAATGAGAGATGATACCAAAAATAATAGAGAGAGAAAAGTCCAAATCACAGTTTTAGAGAGAGAACCAACAACTGAAGGAAGAGAAAGCAATCAGTATAAGAGAGTAATTCTAACAGTAATTAGTGCAAGAGACAGAAATAGGAATACTAGTGAGTGAATGAAGGCGTGAACTAGTTCAAATGTAGATTTTTTTTTAAATGTAAATTTTGTCCATTCCTGAATTTTGTATATAAATTATTCAGGTAATGCCATGATCACTAACTTTTTTCATTGGTACTTTATTTTATTTGTGTACTAGAATTGCTGTGGTCCATCTGGCAGATGAGCAAGAACAGCACATTGAAGTAAGTTTATGGGCAACCATATTGGTCTCCTCATGTTGATCTTGCTCATTTATAGATTGGCATGAGGTGTACATCAAGAGCCAGTAGTTGCACTATATAATTGCTGTCTATCCAGCAGTATTGCCAAGTACATACATATGTTTAGTTGTGTCAGGATATATTGCTAAATACCTTGCAACTCTTTCGTTCCGAACTTGCTTTTTATCGTGAGGTCGTTGATTTCAGGTAACTCGAAAAGCACTTTAAAAATTTTTTTTTGGTGAAAACTATTTTTGAAGCTTCTGTAATGCCTTGGACACCTATAATCTGAATTTTGAGGTTCTAGCTCACTGTAACAATTTTTTTTTTAAATCGTCAATGCTACTCCCGGAATGAAAGGGTTTAATAGTTTTGATCATGTCTTGCTATGTATGTTCTCCACATTTGTCACGAAAAATCCTCACTACATGTGTACATTCTTGAAGTTTATCTTGATTGAGCTCTACTTGCCACTTGCTAACATACTGCCACACATTTGCACGTAGTGTGTAGGTGTGGTTCAGTGGTGTGCTTCATTTTGAGTGTGTAGATATTTGTTTTCGAAAGTGTGATTATGGTTTGTTTGTTTAAGCCAGAAATAATACATAGAGATAAGATGGTACTTTTATGTGTTATTAAATTAAAAGGAGTGTAAAGGAATGAGCTGACAATGTGGACTTTCATCGCTTTTTTGATTCTATGCACTCTGGGGCACTGGGACGGAGTTCCCTCCCCCCAATATAAGTTCAGCCCCTTATAATCAGAATACCCCCAATATTAGCCCTCTTTTGTAAAGTGTATGGTCCATAATCACATTTAATTCCATCTATTCAACTGTCAGACATGTATATATATGAAAGATTTTTAGGAAATTCTGTGTGTGAGCAACCAAGTGATTTGTTAGCCAGACCTAATTATTTTTCTCTCTTCACATCAAGTAAATGTCTTATTGGAATCCAATGCATTGCATAATATACAAATGCTAGTATAAATTTGTTTACGCCAAGTTATGCTGACAATAAAATGTATCACTTACTTGGTTCTTTCTCCCCACAATATACAACTGCTTGTGCTTTGTACAACTTTCTTTTTACAAAGCACAAGCAGTTGTATATTGTGGTATGCGAAGTTCACCGTATTTAACCCCGCCCTTTGGCATTTTCCTGTCTCCTAGCCAAAATGTATGCATCAATCCCTGAGGGTTTATTTTATAAGGGGGGTGTCAAGGGGCTTTCACAACCCCCCCCCCCCAACGATGAATCCTGACGTTTTAAACACGTTCCTATCACTAATTAAAGCTTGGCAACCATGAACCCAACTTGCAACCATGAATCCTGACTCTTTAAACACGTTCCTATCACTAATTAAAGCTTGGCAACCATGAACCCAACTTGCAACGATGAATCCTGACTCTTTAAAAAGTGCATGGAAGTAATGTGTGTAGGTCACCTTATGTATGTGCGGGGCATAACCTAGACTTTAGGGACCTGGCATTTGTCTGGTAACCTAGTCTATGTGTTTGGTGCTGTGTGAGAGCCGGACATGTTGTCTCCACTAGTACAGTCCGTGCAGGTGGATGAGTGTTCATGTGCATAGTTTCAGGAGATGGGGCCTTTTCACCACTTGTATAATATATTGACAGCCTGATTTTTTCTTAAATTGTCCACATTCATGCGGTTGTTTATGCTTGTTATTGAACTCTCGAAGTAGCACGCGCATAGCAAGTAAATTCAAAGAAAATTGTATTGTAACCAGTTGAGAAAAAATAGCAAAGCAGCAATAAATCACTTATCACACTCTCAGACTCGTGCTATAAGTATTATATATAATGTGTGTGTGTGTGTGTGTGCGTATGTATGTTAAATGCTTGATACGGATCATGATATTCTCCCATAGCTATTGTGTGTAGCTTTTCTGATATTTCAATATGGATATGTTTTATAAACTTGTCCGTAGGCTATTGCAATGTTTCAAGTGGGAAGCGTGCTTGGAAAAGAAAGGCAGTATAAGTGAAGTCAATGAATGGAAAAGAAAGGCTAACCCTCAGGACTCATGGTTACCAACCAAGTGCTTTAACATGTACCACCCTTTCACCTGTCATAGTAACTATTTATTTTATTTTTGAATCATTACCACTGATGAAGGCTACAGTCCGTAGCTGAAACATTTGGTTTTTTAACTTTTTTGTGTTTTTTGGTCAGCGATTATCTCTAAATATAATAATATGTCTACAATACCTGATCACATAGGATTTTACAGATTTATGCAGTATACTCTTGTTGTTACGTTCTTCAAACATTCTAATATACTTATTTCACTCCTTGGTCATGAAATACTGCCTGGCATTTCACTCGCTAGCTGTATTGCACTCACCATTGACTCGTGAAAATATAGCATACTAGTAAATATTCCATTCATGCAACTAATAGTAATGTGTTTAATTATAACTGGTTATATTTAAAATTCATTGACTTCACACACTATGTACATATGTACAGTAATGTAGTAAAGCATTTAATGGCAATTGTTTAATATTGGGGTATTACAGAAATATTCAAGCAAAAATGTTCTGGGTGCAATAAATATTATACATCTAACTATTATGTATTAAATTTTACCGACGTTTTATGTTTTATGTTATGTAGTGTAGTCCACTCTGAAGTTGTCTTGCCTGAAGTCATCAGTGATTACAGAAATTCACAGATTCCACTATGTACTTTTCCATTCACTTCTGAACTGTCTATGCCGAGCTTTTTTTAAAGAATCATTCTAGTTTTTATGTAAAATAATTTATTATGTTATCATTCATTTTTAATAGCTGATATATATGTACACAGTAAAGCTGTATACATCATTGGGTACAAAATAAAAGAAAAAAAGAAAAACAACAACAACAATACAAATGGTATTTATGATAATAAAATCAAATTGCTGCAGATATTAATTACAGTGTATGGAGTAATTCTAAGACTGATTAGAAGAATGCACAAAATGTACTTTTATTATAAATGCTCACATAATAGGCTGGGCTTACCTACTACAGCTAACTTTCTGTTCATCTATTTTGAATAAAGCTCCAATTACCAAGCTTTCTAAATTGAATATCATCCAAACTAAGCAAGTATATTATAACTTGCAATTTTGCCAACAAAAACATTCAATCAATGTTTACAGTACGTTCTGGTCAGTAGTTTACTTGTAATATAAATTTGTAAGTACAATCACAACTAATTACACATCGGATAAATGAAATTACATATCCTTTCGAATTCAGTGCTGCAAAGTACAAATCCTCATTACATCTGGCTTTATTATTGTTGTTGTGTTAGGTATATTGATGTTGCATATTGAAATGGCCCAAGTGGAATGAAAAAGAGGGAAAGGATAGTCTGGTTATAATACACAAGACTAATAATTGGGATAAAGAGTTTGATGATGATACAATTGAATGCAATGGTATTTATAAAGATAATTAACTCTGTCAATGGCTTGGGCTCCCTATGCTTTATTGTTAATAAAAATAATAATCATTATGTAATAAGTAGTCAAAACAGTTTGCTACAAGCTTGACAGACTACAGTAGTTCACAGGAGAGAGTGTCACAAATTGTGCAGCGAGTGATTATGTCTATTGTTAGCAATTCATGGCATGTGAGGTCTTCTTATTCATGACAATGTACAACAATTTTATGTATGTACTAGGCTTAAAAGATCCATTATCGTAAGATTAGAAAAATGCTGTTTGGTGCTGTTAGCCACTTTATCACTGTAATGTATGTGAATCAGTCGGATAGTTTAATGCATTACTATAAAAACAAACAAACAAAACGAATACCAAACACCTTATCGTACAAACAAACCACTCTGTCCAAGATACTTCATAATCAATGAGTTGGTCTCTCAATGGAAGATTTACCATTCAGAAGGCCAGTGCATCAAAATAGGGATTCATTTTTATTCTGTTTATAATATGCCGCAGAATTTTATGTGTACCAATATTAAACCATTCGATCGCATATCTAAATTGGGAGTGTATTAAGGGTGCTGCGACATAGCAACGCGCGCGCACCACAAATAACCACAAAAATCCGCCATGCTCGCAATAGTAAAAACAACCGCTAACTTAGCTTGCGCGGGTAATTCAAAGCTTCCCGCCTACCAATTGATAAAACTAACCGAGGCCCCGCCCCCGCTATAAGTTGTAAAGAGCGTAGCTGTTTGATATTGTATTTCTTGGCTTACTTTATCAGTATTGTTTCTCCCTAGAGCAGACACTGGCTCCCAGATTGTCTCCAAGCTTTGACAGGTAAATAATACTTCACTAATGACTCCATTATTTTAATTTTTTATTCTTGTTCAAAACTTCTTCCTGATATATCACTCATGATTATTTTATTTTACAGTATTGTGATGGCCTGATAATTTTTATGAATGTATAATATAATAATAATGATACTTATTTTATATAAAAAATATTTTGAAATAGCCAGCTAAATAATAGATGAATATTTTGTGATATAGCTAGCTAAGTAAGGATGAATAAACAAATGAAGTGAATAGCTAAGTACAGAAAACTGTACACAACCTGAAACTGTAGAGTTTTCCAGCAGCAAAAATGGTTCACTAATCTATTATAGGTACATACACACACTGAATATGCATCTAGCTAGCTTGATAAAAGGCTTCCCTTACCTGACCATGCCGAGAAAAACACTATTAACTAGACTACAATAATCTCCTCACACTCGTTTCAGTAGGGCTATCATCGAGAAGGAAAGGCGGCCAGATAACTGGTGCTAACAGGTAGGCGCCCGAAAGTTAGAGAGCACCTGGAACTCACTTTCCCGCGGGAATTAATTGAATCTGTTGTGGGTGTGTGGTTTGAAAGTAATCAAGTCTCTGCCAAAAGATCGCGTGGACTAATTTTTAGTCCTGGAGTCTATTTTGTGTTTCTTCTCAGAAACTACGAGTAGAAATGACTCCAAATTTCGTACACAGGCTGACTATGACCTTAGCTACAAAATGTTCGTTGCAATTTTTTTTGAAAGAAAAAAATTCGGGCGCGCTGCCGTGAGGATCAAATCAGCACAGTCAACTAGACAAAACAAAGCAGAATTGAGAAAAAGTACAACGAAGGTTTTGAAGACAATCAAAAAATGTAGCAGTAAACGAAGAATGGGCTCGTCAGCGACGGCACCCGCGGAGGAGTTGTGGATTATATACTTGAAGCTGAGGAGCTCGTAACTTGAACGAAACAGGCTCCCAAGGCCCGTTCTTTTTATTTAGTTAGTCCATTAGCAGTACTCTTTAGGATCCACCCTTAGTTGGAGCTCTACAAACACCAAGAAAAAAGTTAGTAATCCCTAGCAACCAAAATCCAATTATTAAAAATATAAAATAAATAATATGCAGGGGCTTGGTTGCAGGCTCTCCCTATCTCCTCCGTTGGCCTCCGTTTAGACAACCCCTCACTTCGGATAGCTGTCAGCCTGAGACTCGGCACTGCCATCTGTGCCCCCCATCATTGCCAGTTCTGCGGTGCTGAGGTCTCCTCACTCGGCCTCCATGGACTGTGTTGCCGGAAAAGCGAGGGAAGGCATTCTCGACATGCATCCCTTAATGATATCATAAAGCGTTCGCTTTCCACAGCTGGGATCCCTTCGAGGCTCGAACCCCCTGGCCTTTCATGCTCAGATGGCCAAAGACCAGATGGCATGACCCTAGTACCTTGGAGTTCAGGTCATCCTCTGGTCTGGGATGCAACATGTCCTGATACTTTTGCTTCCTCATATGAAAGTCGGGCCACCTTGGAGGCTGGAGGTGTTGCATCCCTGGCCGAAGAAAGGAAGTCTGCCAAGTATGCACATCTGGCACCTCAGTTTATTATACAGCCTGTCGCCATAAGAGACCTCAGGCGCTATAGGGCCCTCTACCCTATCTTTTCTAGAGAAGTTAGGCAGACGCATCAACTTGGCCACGGGAGACCCCCGCTCTACACAGTTCCTCCTTCAGCGGCTGTCAGTAGTGGTACAACGGGGAAATACGGCAGCAATTTTAGGCAGTACAGGCAACTAACTTATTCATCATAATTTAATAAATAAATTTACCATTATCCTTTATTTACTCATTTCTTAATTCATTTATTAATTTATTTTTTTTATAATAATAATAATAATAATAATATGCAATTTTAAATAACATTTTTTATAATAAAATCAGTCTCTGTATAAAATTAAATAAGTCAACAGTATATAAGATAAATATAACAATATCAAAATTGTGTGGTAGTTAATTTAGAAGACAATTATCTTCTTCACTGATGCCTTTTCTCCATAGAGCACATCCTGCAAGTAGAACATAAACGGGAAAACAAATATTAAAAATTTTAAATTTAAATGACATCATCAGGGATCTTGTGCATGTATGTGAATATGTGTGTTGGTGCATGTGTGTGCGAGGGAGCATTGGGTCAAATCAAAGTTTTAGTAGTTAGTTAAAAAAAATCTCTCACCATTTCCTCAAAAATGTCATCATGGACCAGAGCTGTCTCATTTCAAAGACAGGTGTGACATCAGACCTGGGGTAACACCACCACAGCACAGCACAGCATACTGGCTCCCTATGTTTAAAGCAACGATACATCATAACTATCAATGTCTCTTTCAGGAGATAAAGGGTACCCAAAATAGTATTTGCATCCTACCCCTTCCTCTTCCCATGGCTTCATTATACGAGCAGCAAAATCCAAAATCAGTAATAATGTAAGGCCAAGAAACGTGATGCGTAAATTATTCTTCCCAGTGACCTATCTTTATCTTCTATTATTTTGATGCAAATATTGTTTTAACAACGAGAGTCAATTTCAGGGTGTTCCCCTAGTTTGATTCCTTAGGACTTGCAGTATGTTAATAAGCTCTTTTTTTTTTAAAGAGAAAACTGCTGAGAAGTACTTTCTTGCTATTAGTTTTGGGTCCATCCTTAAAATGGCTGGACTATTCTAGTGATTATGGCAAAAAGAAGCCTTCTCCTCTGCAACCCCTCTCTCTTCCCCCCCCCCCTTAAAAATTCACATCTCATTGTTAAAATTAGTTGTTGAGAGAGCAATTGAATGAATGACTGTGAGCTGGGCCAAAACTAGACTCCACGTTCTAATTTTGAGTCAGCAGTGTGTTAATGGTAACCCTTTTGTTCCACTTTGTCCACACCATAGTTCAATAGAGGCAGGCAGGGAAGAAGAAAAAAAAAAAAAAAGAGAAAATAGAATGATAGATAAAAGAAAAAGGATGATAGATAAGGAACCCCAAACTCACTTGACTATCCCATCTGAGGAGCCAGTTGCTATGACATTATCCTTGTTCCAGCCAAACAACTGAACACACACACACACACACACACACACACAGATATAGTTTAGATTATGACATTCATAAATGTACCATTAAGGGTCATACTTTAACGTTTGAACACACAAAAATACACATATGCACACACAAACACATGCATGTACACACCTCAGAAGAGGGTCTGTTATGGCTTGAAAAAATATGGGGTTGACAACAGGAATTAAATACTTCTGTGGTGTTCTAGTGTTTGGGTAGTCCTACTCCTACTACTGTCTCATCAATATGTAGCACAACCACAACATATTATCTCCAACCAAATTAACCACACTACTAACAACAAACCAGCCAACCAAGTCCTTGAAGGTATGTACATAACTTGCAGTGATGATGCTAGTGAGGTGATATGTATATGACCTGATTGTGTTATGGTACCTTACAAACACACTCACATACCTACACACGCATGTACACACTTGACTTGACTTCCACTGCCAATGATTGGTCACCTGGCCCCCCAAGATAGGGGGGAGCAGGACAGCCATACTCACAGCACATCACTGGCACAAGCTCAAGATCATAATGGATTTTATACCAATATCTGGTCAGCCAGCAACCAGCACTGAGCTGCAGGATAGACTGCACCACTTCTCGTGCAGATGGAAAAGCTAGGATGGATGCAAACCCTCCGTAGCTGGAACAGACTGGAATTGGGTCCATGTGGCACCATGAGGCAATGCCCTGGTCTTGTACCCACCTACTCCAGTGTGCTTGGTTGGACCATGCTTAGTCTGGAACCTCCCCTCAGACCTGTTCACCATGGGTGACCCTACAAAGGAATACTAGATTCCAAGGTAACATAGCTCCGAGGTTCATTGGTACACTCAAGTCCCTCCACCACGACAAGGTGATGGCCCAATGTACACACACACACACACACACACACACACACACACCAATCCTTTAGGACAAAAACAGCAATAAAGAGGAGTGAAGGGAAGGGGGGGGGGGGGGGGAGGGGAGAATTAAAGAAATAGTGATCTGCTATGGGAACTTTCTTTTGACCCGTACTGTAGCTTGAAACAGATTCACATAATAGATCAAACTAGACAGCTAGTTTTAAATAACAGATAAATAACTATATCCAATAAAAGAAATTTTATTTTAAATTAAGTCTAGCCTGGTCGGTGAAAAGGCCCCATCTCCTGAAACTATGCACATGAACACTCATCCACCTGCACGGACTGTACTAGTGGAGACAACATGTCCGGCTCTCACACAGCACCAAACACATAGACTAGGTTACCAGACAAATGCCAGGTCCCTAAAGTCTAGGTTATGCCCCGCACATACATAAGGTGACCTACACACATTACTTCCATGCACTTTTTAAAGAGTCAGGATTCATCGTTGCAAGTTGGGTTCATGGTTGCCAAGCTTTAATTAGTGATAGGAACGTGTTTAAAGAGTCAGGATTCATGGTTGCAAGTTGGGTTCATGGTTGCCAAGCTTTAATTAGTGATAGGAACGTGTTTAAAAAGTCAGGATTCATCGTTGCAAGTTAGGTTCATGGTTGCCAAGCTTTAATTAGTGATAGGAACGTGTTTAAAAAGTCAGGATTCATCGTTGCAAGTTGGGTTCATGGTTGCCAAGCTTTACACTGCTTGAAGGTGCTTGTTTTACTAAATTGAGGAAACTATTACACTAAAGATTTACTGCATAGTTTACTCATTTAGTAAAACATACTTAGTTTTACTTGACAGGAAACCTTAAGTAAAACATTGTACCATGTTTTACTGCAGTTTTACAGGTCTGTTTTTTTACACCTTTGTTTTACTCATGGTTTACTAAAGGGTCCAAATGTTGTTAGTTAACTATTAAATGCATTTAACTAATTGTTTAGTTAACTTCTTGTATTATATTATTAAGCAAAATTGGAAAGCTAGGAACTGTTAAGGATAACATGGCTGATGACTAATTGAAGAAGAATCCCTCATAAGCGCCAGCATATCCAGTGTGCATACCACTGCACAGTTTTATAACTGGTGTAGTTTTTTGCTTGATCACTCAGGTCCTTCCAGAGAAAGACACAATTAGATAGTGACCCCACCTTGAGTTTATAATGTCCCCCCAACGGCATTGATGAAAATGTAGCTACGTTAAATGTTTGTTAGGCTATGTACTGTTGCGTAGACATCGGCGGCTCTGTGCATCGTGAACTACCTCCCTCAGGCCCTAAGTACTTCGCTGTGCTAGACGCTGGACCGTTAAAATAACGCTGTTTCCTCCCCAGCAGTTTCCTCCCCAGCAGCCTCGCAAAGATACTGCATTATCTCATGGAAAACCCTTTTCCAGTTATATGTAGGTAAGTATCGCCAGGTTAAATAAGTTAAAAACGCTTTACCATTAAAACTCTCGACTGGAAGTGGTCGTCTAAATTATTGTTGCGCGCTAGTCTACTGATTCGTAATACGGTACGCTACTGTGTCTTGGGGAACTTGAAGGAAGCTTTCGCTATCTACCCTGGCTTATGCTTGCTTTCGCTATCTACCCTGGCTTATGCTTGCTTTCGCTATCTACCCTGGCTTATGCTTCTGGGTAAGTAGTTTTATTGCTAGCAGTCTGTGGGTTTCTAAGTATTTTAGCTGCACAGGGTCACCCAGGTCATTTTTTTTTCCTGGTGAAGTTGTGTTTCCTGAACAATTTTTTCTAAGTTATGATAGTGATATTTTGTGGTAGTTTTAGTATGACAAGGGCTCGTCAGTTTGTTTGTTTCATAGTACTCTTGAAAATTTTCATTTCTTTGTGAGAAAGTGTGGGTGCATGTTGGAATGGTTTCTAGTTACTGAATTATTCTAAAACATGCTCCACCAAAATTATCCTCACTCATAGCTTTTTCCCATGGCCACCCTAACATCCTTTAGTGTGCTCCTGGACAATGAAGGGGAGATAATCATTGCATGCAACTCAACATATTATATTTTCTACTTTGTTTTAGGCCCATGGTTTCATGTAGTCTCGCTGGCCAGACCCTTTACCTAATCGCTCCGCTCAGAAGGGTCTGGTTACCCTAACGTATCTGTTTGGTATCTTTCCCCAGGATTCCGGGGGAATGTATAAAATTGTATGTCTTAGGTCAAATTTAAATGTGTGTGTCTATAAAATGTGCGTACAAATATTTTTAGCTAGTCCCACCAGTGTGCAGTGATGGGAAGAAAAAATGCCATTTTTCACATGCAGTTCATAGAATAAGACTAGGACAAGTCATAGGAGCCATGACAACCACTAAGGCCATAAGCAACTTGGCATGATACAGTATAGTATTGATGACCATTACCAAATGTAAGTCTTATGACCTCATAGAGGTAGTTGCAGGTCTTATAAGTCACGATGTGTGGGACTGGTAGACAGTTAATTTGCTATAAAAAAAAATTCAACAGACAATGTTGGTTGGTGGTTGTTGTTGTTGTTTTTTGTTTGTTTGTTTGTTTGTTAACCCTAAGAGTGCATGTGCAAGAGGGTAGTAGTAGTGGCCCTGTCAGTCTGTCTGTCATGCTCTGATTTTGGAGATTACTGACTATTAACCGTTGATTTAGGTATAAACTTATTCAGAAAGAAGATTTAGGACCTTTTATTGTGCTACTTTTTTTTTTATTTGGGGCTAATTGTTGATGAAACGTGAAGCTTTCAGCTCCCTAGCGTCACATCATAATCACTTGAGCAAATAATTTCTTGCAGCCCGCAGTGTAGTTTGCTTTATGCTCAGGGAAGTTAACCAACGTATTTGAATGAAGTGAAGTTCACGTTGAAAAACTATAACAGTGAGTGTTTCTGGCTAGTTTAGCTTCTCTTATGAAGACAGCATTTCCATGTACTGTTTTCATTGCTTGAGCTGCTATATTGATGCCTCATTAAAATAGCTAACAGATTGCTTTGTTCTTTTTGAAGGAGATTATATTATTATAATAGCTAGGTAATGTTTAATAGAGCACTGAGGGTTCACACCTTTGGTGCTTCATTTGTTTTGTTTTTGTTTTGTTTCTTATTCTTATTTAAAGCTTATCTGTATTATATAATTTATAGCCAGTACACAATGTTTTTTGTATGGTAGTCAAGGTGGTGTAGTTTCACTGACCATACACGCCCATCCTTCTGCTGTAGCTCAAGTACGCAAGCACACAATCATACACACCCACTCATATACACAGTCCTAGGGGAAAAGGCTTGTGATGTGCTTCAGTAAAAAAAAATTGACATATAAGGTGAAAGGGTAAAAATTCATCTTTATAAAAATCATCATGCACAATTTGTTTAAACAATTTACACGGCCGACTTAATTAAATTAGCGTACGAGACCACTCACGGCAATTTTTGGGACTTAAAAAAAAAAAAACAAGCTTTTCGAAGGAATTATTGCGCTGTATAAATTCTAACTCTATATAAGACCTTGCTTACTAACAAAAGAAACAGGAAGGAACCTAAGAAGCTTAACACATAAAGCAGCAAATGTATATTTATTGTTTGTTCTTAGCTAGTCAGCACATATAACACACAACACTCTCACATGCACTCGTTCACTGGATATACCAACACAAAATTTACAGTGTAGTCTCTTGGTGGCTTGGGCAATGAATTTTCAAGTATGAACAGTGATGACAAACAGCACGTTGTTAACCAAGGTAACGAATGAACACAACAAATGTGAGTCAAAGTACAAAAGTTACATACATACGTCCAATCATATATGATATATACAATAATATATCCCTGATTTTTTGTGTTGTCCCTGATAGTGTCTCGCTCGCTGCCAATTATTGCATATATAATTACCACGGTTGAGCTTTGTATGTGTGTGCGTGTTTGCATGACTTTTAACTTCATTCTCATATTCTACCACTGCTCTGCATTTTATCACGTGATGCCAGGAATGATTCTCTCTAAGAAAGTTGCTAGCTGTACTAACTTCAGGGATGATGTTTCAGCCTTCATGGCTTGAAGCCGTAGTACTAGTGGCTAGACCCATCGGTTTTCTTCCTAACAACAGTTATATGGTATTGTTCTATCTTGTGTAAAACCAGGGTTTTTTTTTTTCAGGGAGCGGAGGGGTGGGGGCTTGTACATCTTCTTAAATCTAGTTTGCCGCCCTTCCCCCACCCCTTAGGGATTAAAGACATCCTAAAATTAATTGTACTCAATATTTACAAGAAGAAAAAAAAAGAATACATTGAGATATGATTTTTTTTCTTCCAAATGTCAATTAGTCATCATTAGATAACTGTGGCTAACCTAAATCTTAGTCTAATTTAATCAGCGTCATTTGTAATAAACTTCTTTCCGTATGAGCAGCGTAAGGCAGACTGTGGCAAGTGCATTGGGGATGCTTAGCCTGTATTATCTATTGTGCTGCTCAATTATGACACTGAGCAGTAATATCTTTTAAGGAAATGATTTCTTTGTGATTTCATCAATTGGTAAACTTTTGTGGCTTTTTTGTTGTCCAGGGGCATGGAAGATTATTTGGAATAGGGTGGCTCCACTGTACTTGAGTTAGACAGGGAAGTACTTTGCTTCCCTTTGCTCCCCTCCCCCCATCATCCACATATGCACACACACACACACACACACACACTCACAACACACACACACACATATCCCAGATATTAGTTTGACTTTCGTGGAGACATTTGCCCCAATTTTTCATAAAGTTTTGTGGTAGTTAATATAAATATAATATAATATGGAAGGTGTAAATTTTAACAACTTCTACTGTACTAAACTAGCCTGTTTAATGTCTACATGTGTTGGAATTACAAGCACGCAACACAAATCCGAGAATCTTGAATTATGTTGAGCTAGTTTTACTTGAAACATACACTTTCAATGTAGGAGTGTGAAGTGGCAGGTGTAATAGTGCAGTGACTACTCCACTGGTGTACATGTGATGACTCCTGCACTTCAAAACTAGAGGTGAGGAACTCTAGAATGACTTCTTAACTCCAATAACAAGAAAGAGGCCTTTTGAAATTATTTTTTTATTTACTATATTTATTACTCATTTTAATTGACTTGTGGATATTTCCATTTAATGCACACTTAGACAACCTGAAATATATAGGGAGCGACTTAGAGTCTGAACTTTTAGAACTCTTGTCACTTCATTTACTAACAGAATAATCCTTTGAAACCATTTGTATGTGTGGCGGGACACACACACACACACAAACACACACACACAAACACACACACACACACACACACACACACACATTATATTGATTCAACTCTTCATTTGTAAAGTATTGAATTCAAATGAAAGGTGAAGAGTTCCCGGATCATTTGGTCAATGACCTGATGATAGCCATGCACAATCACCTGGTCTCACACGCGCACACACATAGCTACAGTAATGAAATAAATGAAAGTGAAAGAAGAAAAGTAATGGTACACATGATAGTTAGTCATTTGTTACATAGGGGCTGGAGTCAAGTATTTCTATGGTCCTGTGATTTCCAGATAATGTAAGATTCATTAACCCTTTCACCGCCAAGTTTATGACGACCAGTTTGGTAACATGAAAATGTAACTAGTGATGTGCTTGAGCACAAATAGCGAGCGAGTCTAATACTACACTGGAGTGTTAGACGTTGGGTTTTAACTTCTAATATCCAAGCTACTAAAAAAAGTGGAGTTTTTAAATTATGTATTATACGGTAAAGGCATTCAATGCCATAGTAACCACTCCCTGAAACTATTTGAATTGAAACAAAAAGCCAAGTCACGTTCTTTAAACTTTTTCTTTGGAATATTCTTAGTAATTGTTGTAACGCACAATACTTTCACATAACTGAACATACGTACGCAAGACTTACCTTCATGGTAAGTCTAGTTGACAATTAAATACTGTTGCTTAGGGCTTATAACTGTGACACCGCAACTAACTCGATAGAAATGGAACTCCAGTAAGTTTTTGAGTTTAAACTGCACCCACAAAAAAATTCAAAGTGTCAGTAAACAATTCAATTTCTAGGGTGATACGGGTAATGGTTAAACCGGAGGATACTGTTTAGTGATGTTTGGAACGGGGTCAAATGCTGAGTCAACTCGAAATTACGAGAGGGTCAAAGTACAAAATGACATACTTACGTCCAAACATATAAACAAACAAACATTCCCGGTTTTCAATTGTGTTACCCCTGAGAGTGTCTCGCTCGCTCCGCTCACTAATAATTTTTTTTTTTTTTTTTTTTTTTCCTGCAGGCAACTGGGTATTTTCAGGCACTTTTGATGACCATTACCAATTCTGGAATAGCATGGCACCACTAGAAGTAGTGTGGCTGTCCATGTCTTACGAATCACTATAAGTCTTAAACGAAGAGGTCGCATATTAAGGCGGTGTAGCTGGGGACATGTTCCGCTATAAGTGAAAAATGGCTGACACGCCCCCTTGTTTTAAAATATTGGTGTGGCTATTGCCGTACCTGTTCCGACACCCCTGTGATATGTGACTCGAGTAACTCGCCGTCATTTGGCTAATATTACAGTCCTGTAATCATTATGAGTGCATACATATTACACCCTGAGTATACTTGTCTCTGCCCACTTTTATCTTGTAATACCACGCACTGTATCCATGTGTGTCCGTGCGATGCGTACTATATAACCAATTGAACATGTCAATCTCTACTGGCATTCACGACCTGTTGGTACTCATTCCTATTGTAGTATTACGATTTAGTACAATACATTCTAGTAAAGATGTAATTGCAATAGATTTTAAGTAATTATACACTACTGGCTATTCAATTCCATTTAGTGCACACTATGTGCACTTGAAGTTATATAGAGTGAAACTTATAGTTTAAAAATTTGGACTTTTATCACTAATTTCTTTCCACATTCAGAATATTTTTTGAAATCTTGTGTACATATACACGCACACACACATGTGCACATACATGTGTGATGAGTATACTGCCAACGTGTATACCCATTTTGTGCTGTAATGGGCTTCCTGTATCACCTAGGTGAATAATGATTTGGTGTAAGAAGGTTTGAACATGTAGGTGATGAAGTGTGTGTGCATGTGTTTGATAGTGTTCATGTGGTGCACAAAAGTATCATTTCCTCCATTGTACAACTTATATTTATTGGATTAGCCACACCCATACGTAAGTACATATAATCAATCAGATCTGGTTATAATCATGCATTTTGCGGGCGTGTTTTTCTGGCATATCAGTTAGCAGTTTTTACCTCCTTTGCCATTGCTTCAAAGTTCAATGTTAACAACTATGGTTCAATCCTTGGCAAGGACACTTTTTTTTCCTCCATTTCTTATTTTTTATTATTATTATTATTATTATTTTGTTGTTGTTGTTGTTGTTGTTTTTTAACTGGGCATTCTTCTTTTCTTTTGTCCCTTTTTCTTTGCACTTTGGCTTCTAGTTTTAGTTTATGATTTTAGCCCAACAGTACACTTCAGCATTAACTCTCACTGACCTACTGCACTCACAACAAGCTAAGGCCACGAACAAGACAATATACTTTTTCACAGAACTATTGACACAATAATTAAATGATGATCAATTCTTTAAATATGATTGATCAATAATATGAATTAATTTTACTCATTTTGAAGCTCATAAAGCAATACCAATATGTACTACATGTGCACAGTCTGTAAAGCAATGAAAATATAGTAACATTTGTCATACCAGATTTTTAAATATCACACCAAGATTAAATTGTTTTGACGTTTGTCTGAGCATTGACGTATGGTTATCATCCACACTGCATACATACATACATACATTCACATATACTTATTAATAATTATCCGCACACTAGCGCAGCAGAGTAAAATGACAGCATTCTTTTAATTGTCCTAAGAGTGTGGAAAAGCCCCTTTTGAACTAACACTACCAACTTTACAAGCTTAGTTTGCAGTGAAGATATATATTTATCTAGCATAGAGTATACACAGGTGTAGCAAGATAATTCATTCTGCAAGCTTTATTTTCGCTCATCTTTGGCTCATGAAAATAAGTCAGCCTGCTCATGAAATGTCTGACCACATCATGCTTGCTCATGTAACAATTATTATATGTGTGTGTATTGTATGTCCGTAAGTTTGTGGCAGCACTATTACAGTTTGGATTTTGTGTCTGTTGTTACTGCCTGGGCCAAATAGCTGAGAGTTAGGCAGCAGTAATTTTGGAATCAGCATGCAGAGAGTCTCAGCACTCAATTAAGACTGCTATTGACAATTATAGTGACACGTACTCAATCATTGGCAACTCTTCACCACAGCTATTCCACAGAGATTTTTTTAAGCACATTGCATGGGCATATAATAATATGTGTGTGTGTTTTCTGTGAAATATTATTTCTATTGTTTTTCAACTAAGGCAAGACTATGGTTGTGGTAAAGGTAATGAACACAGTTGTAGTCATGAAATGAGTATATTACACCTTAACTGGCATATTATTTTCTAGGTGGCAGTTAATTGCATTTGCTGAGTTATTGTGTATCAACTGTAGCAGACTTAGAAAAAAAAGCAAAAAAAAAAGCTGTAGCACTCACATCCGGTTGTTAAATAACCAAAACCTCGCTTGGTTTCAATCAAACTGTCAATCTCATGCCATCACCAAGGTAGGTGGTCTCAATGATCAAAGGTCATCTTTATTCTATATATTAATAGATGGATATTTTTAGTGTAACAGGTGTTCTAGTACATATCTGAGTATTTATAATTGTGATGTCAAAAATTTATAATCCACCAAAAGTATATATACATATTTTTTATTGTGTGTGTGTGTGTGTCAAGATGATGGAGGGACAGGACGCGATTTGAATAGAGAGAGTAGACGTGGTACATGACCCCACAGGACAGGAGTAGCTGGAGGGGAAAGTGAACAGCAGGGCTGGAGAACGAGGCAAAGAGAGGGCTGGAGAAGGAAGAGCAGAGGAGGAAGACTGCTGCTCAACTACATATATAGATGTACATGTGCCCATAAAAAGCCACTCTGGCTAACGGATCTTCCAGACCAAGGATGAATTGCCCCCCCTCAAGATGACTGGAAAAGACACCATGAACATTCCAGCTTAACTTGTTAATTTACACCTGTTGTCATGCATTCTATCATATCCCACTTCATTTGTACACTTCTTTTTGAACTCACAATCATCAATTTAGTTTCATGTCATTAATTTGTTTTCTAATATACTTAAACTTTGATACACTATGGCGGTTGCTGTAACTTTATCAAATGTAAAGAAGAGCACCGAAGTGCAGCCCCAGCGAAATTCTAGTAATAATAACATACCCTACGCTGCGACCAGTGAAGAAACCATATATTTCAAATAGTTTAACTCCCAGATTCCTCCACGTTATTGGAAACACTAACTCAACTCATTTAAAATTCAGTTGTAACATACATGCAGGTGAGAGATTTATTAAGTTATAATACTGATCTCTTGAATGAGATGTATGAATAATATACTGTTGTATACTGCCTTATAATGGCTAAGAATTTCATAACCGGGCATGTGATTCAAGAAAAAATAAAAATGACCTGACTGAAAAACACCTAATACACATAAATGTATCCATTATTAATAACATAGTATAGACAAAGACCAACCTACTTTCTTTAGGAGTCATGCTCAGGCATGTAGCCTTTAGTGTGGTGTAACTGTGGATAACACAATTTGCATCATAGCATAGTATAGTTTGGAGAAGTGACATGGTGTTCAAGGTGACTTCCATATTAATCTTACTATCATTTTTTGAAAGTAACATCTTAGGCAATGCAATTAAAAGTACTGCTTGTTATGTGAGTAGCAGATGTTTTAGTTGAATTAACGATCACTGGAGGCATGCAGAATACTCAACTCAGAAGTCTGGTCAGTAGAGCTATAAAACTTTCACTATATCAATCACTAACTAAAAACTATATCAAACAAACTTTTAACTTTATTTAAGAAGCTAACATTAGTAACAATTATCAATTATTAATAAATAATAATAAAATAATAATAATAATAACCATTTTTAAATTATTAAAAATCCAAGGATGGATAGGCACAACCCAAAACGGCTGCGGCATTCCCAGCTGAACTGCCACTGAGAGTTTCTGAAGGAAGTAGCTAGTACCACATAGTTCACCAGTTGCCAGAGACACATCTGCCTAGTGTCTGGACAGGTGGCATCATCCTATACAAAAGGTCTTCCAGCATTCCATGGCACTAAAATCATGCAATTCGGTCATTTACCATTGGATCTGGAAAAGCCAGGAGGTTTCAATCTAGAGGGGACTTTAGCAGCTGACTAAGCAGGTGGATGATATCATTTAAAACAGTTTACTTAGAATGTCTGCCTACACTGAACTTGCAGCTCAGCCCATGAGTCCCAAGAGGAGACATTTGCATGAATATTTATAAGAGATAATGAAGGGTTTATCAGAACACTTTAAAGATGCTTTATCTTGAGAGAGGGCAATATATATTATATATACATATATGTCTGCAGTCTCACAGTTTCTCTCTCCCCCCCCCAAAAAAGCTAACGAGCTTAATACTGTCCCACTTACGAAACATCAGCGAACTTTCCGATTGTTTTTTTTTTAAAGTAACTGTAACTATAGCAACAGTCCACGCCTTCTGAGATTGGCCATGCTTTTGCTACCGCGTGCGCTCTGGATGGAGTTTGATGCTAGGAGTGTCTGGTGAATATGAAAGAGACTGCGATAGCAACGCTAGAAGAAGGTTAGGGGTTTCGTGGGGAGTTTGAAACTGCATACAAACTAGCTCTTGTGAGACTAGTGACTGTACAGCATTAGACTGTTACTTTGGCTCTTGCTAATAATAGTAAAATTTTGTACCCTGAGCTTTCTTTATTATTTGGATAGGTGATGTAGCAAAGAGATTAGTAGTGTTTAGTTTTCTAGTTGCACTTACGTTTAATTATGTGTATAGTGTGTATGGTCTGGTCTCATTTTATAGGACCACACACACAACATGAAATGTTTCTTAAAAATAGTAATTTAGATTGACACTAAGTGAAACCTATCTAGTCTATCCCACTGAAGTGATATTGAAGTGTAGTAGAGCTTAAGGATGCTAAACTTATTTCTAGTTTAAATGATCAGGTAAAAAAATTAAGATCACAGAAATATCTGATGATTTACTCCATATAGTGACTGAATTATTGACTAGCCAGTTAAACATTAAGCTGCTGTAAGTATGGAAGCCTGTATTGTAGTGTAGACTTCCAAGCGATTTTTATTTTATTTTGTGATTGCGTATTACATAGCTTGAAATATTCTTTAGGAATAGTGTTTACAATTTTTGATATAGATCACTTTTATTCTTCACAAGTTGTAGCCACTCACCTTCCTTTAGATGAATTGCACCTGTAGCATGTCTTCATTTGTGCAATATATAGCTGGCCTGATGGTGTACTAAATTATAGTGTGAATTGAAACCACATTTCTTGTTTCTCATCAACTATATTGGAAATTGCAATAATGTAGTTGACCTATAGGAAAAATATTGAAATGGTATATAACAACAAGTATGAGGTAGTAGGGGTGTGGTTAAAGCAGTGGGCTTGACCTGCATAATAAATTTTGAAGTGGCTGTATCACCCAGGAAGGTGCAGATGAGAAACAAGGTATTTTGTTTGTTTGGCCTAAAATAAACTAAGACTTCATTCCATAATGAGGAAGAGGTCTGTCTGGCAAGTAATGTTTTATTATTATTTGTTTGGTACACTAATGTTTTTACACCTTCAATAGTTGCAGTGTGTGCATGCATTGTGTTACAGACAGAGTTCAGTCTCTGAGCTAGCTGTATATGATGTGTGGTTGTATGTGGTTAGATGTGGTGGCTTGTACCTGGAAAACCTGAGCAGCTGTAATTTGTTTTGTGAAGTTGACACTGTAACTACACTTTCTCCACTACATACACAATTCAATTCATTGAAGTGAGATGTGTCAGGAGGTGTACCCAGGTATGTATGTGATTTATTTGAGGCTATTTTTTACGCACAAGTATGATCAATGATCATGACCCACAAAGGTTTAAATTTCAGTCTGCTATCAAAATGCATTTAATTACAATGAATTATGGTCTAAGGACATAGAGCTGTGTGTGTAATGTATATAATAGAGTATGTGGGTTGTGTTGGTCTGCAAATGATGGTGATTAACCCTCAGCGCTCATGCGTGAGAGGGTTATAGTAGTCATCCTGTCTGTCCCAGCTGTACTACCATATGCTATTGGACAGATGGACCAGATTTTGGGAAATAGAATTTATCATTATTTCTGAGGAGGTAGCATAGGGTAAGTGTGTGCACACACTCAGGCTAGAGACTACTTGTGAGCCCTATAAGTAAGATGTAAGCCTCAATTGGGAAGGTATGTGGTCCCTTTGTTTTAGTTTCGTGTAGTTATGTTTGAGGTGATTGGAAGATTTTATGATCATGACCAGTGCATAACTGATTACGTGACATCTGTGTGACCTTTGAGTTGCTATTATGTAGGGTGAGAGGAATAACAGGAGACACATTGTGTTTATATGGCCTTAAAATGAAAAAAAAAACAAACAGGTTGCTGGTTTTATTATAAGTCATTATAGATATGGTACAGGTGAAGGCTTGACTTGGTTATTACATATGGCATCATATGTATCAGTTGCATGGTATTAGACTGTTCAGGATTGACTGTTGTCACATGGTAAAGGCACATGTATCAGTTCAGTGGTGTTGTGAGTGTTCTATTGAAAATCTTGTGTTAGACTTCCTAAGCCTTTTGCAGAGATTTGAGGCAGTGGTTTATGCTCCATTCATCTGTAATGTCCACCAGTGTTAATTTACTAATTTCTTGTCTGCTCACAAGCCTCAAGCATATGTGCCGACGTACCTGAGGTTCTGGTTGGCTTTGTGTTCCTGCATATTTAGCTACTCCTTATGAAGATAACATTTACATCTACCAGTTTCATTGCTGGAGCAGTATTGATACTTGACTAGGAATAGCCAAATAAATTATTATTCTTGTTGCCTGAGAAATGATTTTGTAGAAGCTAGCTAGTGCATATAGTAGTGCTGAGGGTTCATGAGTAGGTTTCAGTTATATATAGCTAGGTTGTTTTTTTTTTGATTTTTTTTGTTTGTTTTTTAGTTTTTTTTAAATTTATTTTGTTTTTTTGCTAAGCTCACCAATAGTTATTGAATATTTACTATTCGTGATGTAGGAGTCTAATTCAGTATGGATAATAAGCAACGAATTTCACGTCTCATTCTGTTGTCATGAGCTCCTCCTACTGGGTAAGAAGCTACTTACTGGCTTTATGGATGTGTATTTGTTGGCCAGATCTCTACATGAGTCATCAGTATATTTATCAAATTCTATAGAGGATTTTATCTAATGACCAGTTTAGTTTAAGCTGCAAGATTTAACTTAATCTTGCTGTCAATGTCATTCACCTACTAATTGTCATATCATAGTCCTGGTGATTATCCTTTACCTGCTAATTTTATTATTATGGATTCAAGTGACCTGTTAAACGTAGAGGTCGTTTTTATAATTCAATGCTATTCTTCGTACGGGAAATCTGTGGCCTCGTATACCACATTCTGAACTCCTTTCGGAGGTCCGGGTATAAATGGAAGAATCCCAGGCATGCCCTTTTACCTCTAGCTCCTATTCAAATTAAAATAAAGTCAAGAGAACCCTCCATTATACGTAGCTCACTATCCTTTCAAGTCGATCCACACCATGTTTACAACAAGTGCCCTAACTAAAAAACAGCTATATGTAATCATTTTTGCGAGTAATACTCAAGTCCATCTATCAATGCCTTGTGTATGTACCAAAGTATTTTTTGATTGAAGATGAACCCTCAGGATAGTATCTTGGAGAACTCTGACAGCACGCTGTATATCTTTTGCAGTTGAATTAGCTGCGTCAATGGCAAACAGTACTTTTTCATTTCTATTTAGATCCCGCCATTTGTTCTTGTTTTTTCCCTTGTTTTTTATTTTATTTCGTCTTCTAAGATGCTCATGACTTTGTTTCCAAGCTTTTGTGTGCGCTAAGTTGCTGTTATGCTACTAAAGGGAAGTCGGTGACAAAAACTGTCAGCGCCCATTTTCCACTTAACGCGAAATATGTCCCCGGCTACCCCCCTTTTATACGACACCTTCGTGTTTAAGAAACTAGTTAATAGTTGAAATATAGCTTGAGCTAGTATATTGTGGATTGTTTATTTACCTTATTTAGGCCAGATCTTTTGTTATTCCTGCAGTTATTTTCATTTTGTTCTGAGTTTTTCTAGACCATTTGGGCTCCCCCACCCTGTAAAGCAAAAAAAAAAAAAATTTTTAAACTATTTCATTCTTAATAGTGTGGCACATGAATTTCCCATTCCAAACTATATGGGAAACATCGTTATTCAGTTGAAATCACACTGGGACAGTGGAATAGCATGTAACTGAGTGAAATAGCACATAAACTAAGTGGAAACTATGTGAAATACCATGGTAGCTAAGTGAAATAGTACGGGTGAGTGTGCACGCATGCAGCATTAATCTTGGAAACGTAGAGTTCAAGTTGTTTCTAGTTGGAGACAATGTCATTCTTTACCACAGAAGCTCTACCCGTATTAGACAGAATGTTTTTCAACAGATTAGAAGGGGCCGTAGGTTGAAAACAAAACAAAACAAAAACTGACCTGACCTACTATTAATGAGTGATAGCATGGGTAACCTGTGCTACTGGGGATCAATAGCACTCATAAAGCAATTGAAATAGCACTTGGCTTCACCTCATGCTATTTCAATCGCGTTACTCGTACAATTAATCCCGAACAGAACGGTTTCCCGTGCTATTACTCATACAGGTGACTCCCTCAATTTCCATTATGCCCCCTTCAAAATAGAATTTTATTGATTTGCTCAAAATATTTCCCTGATTGTACAATGTTAGCTCAATGGTAGACATAGAGGTTGTGAATAGAAGTGATCTAGCTTTACATAAGTGTAGATGAAGGTCCCACACAGTCACAAGATGTGAGTCATCCTCAGAACTCCTTCCTCATTTTTCTTATATTGTGTGCAATTTTTGCATTGGAAATAAGTATAGGTTACATCGTGAGGTAAAGGTAATTATGGGATTTACACAACCGAGAGCTGAAGGGCCGAGGATAGTGTAAGTTCCGTACAGACCGTACCGAGTGGTGCAGCTGACAGGTACCATGGCTTTAGGCCATAGGAAATGCAACCAATCGTAAATTTAATTGGACCGTTTAAAGAAGCTCGGGGCAAAAATACGCTGCCTATGAGGTATACATGAAATGTATTCACCGCATTTTGAGCAATTAGATTGGGAGGTTTGAACTTACTATGGTACAATATTATTTATATGCATAAGATTTTATTTTACGTTTTTAGAATTAGCTCACTTTTTACTGTGGGAGGTTCTTGTTGTGTTTGGTTTCAAACAGTAGCTAGTTGTATTTGTGCAGTACTCAACCTCCCCAAGTGTGTGAAAGAATATATATTTTTTGGGTGGAGTTAGCAGCCTCACTTTAAGAAATTGAGATTTTAAGATATAAAGTGCGAATTACTAATTTACTGAAAATTCAATGTGTTTCGCCACAACTTGGTATAGAAGTGAAATTTTGTCACTGATTGTAAGATATAATTGACTATTTAATATCTCTATGTGATGCAGAGATGACATGAGAATCATCAATGGAGGTTGCTAAGGACATGAATACTCAGAAGGCAAGCACACAATACTTGTGTTAGAGGCTACAGGATAAACTTTAGTGATAGGGCTGTCTGTATGTGTGTGCATGTGTTGTGTAACATGGTCAAGGAGCACATCCTTGTAGCAAGAGTTTTTGTTTCATTAGTATGAATTCAGTGAGTAGTCCATGGAAACCTGACAAGTGTAGTGGTTGACAGTATGAATGAGTGGTTAATGTAACATCTATTAACACTTCCATTCAAAGATGTGATGCTGAATTGGGCACTATTACCTCAGAGCTAGCAGCTAAATTACCTCATCCAGGCAGAATCCACACTACTCTCATTCATACTAATGAAAGGGACTTTCTGTGTTAGCTAACCGTCAGTGTGCTCTTGAGGGGTTACAGTAGTCATCTTGTCATTCGTTCATTCATTCACTCTGTCAACGTCATGCGGCTGCAAGATTTGGTTATATTCATTACGCGGGTAAGTAAACGGAATGTCAATTATACTGGAAGTGACAATTCAAATATGTTTTCTCGATTTCTGGTTCAATTGCTTTGCTGAATACAGCCCAGTTCAACTGCCAGTTCTCTGCTTTGAAGGTTTACCCCCCAGTATTTTTGCACCAAGTGGAGGTGAAGTGTAGCTTACTGATAGCTTAAAAAACTCAATTTTTTTTCTTTGCGTCATAAGGTCCCTTTTTCTAGACCCACTCACTATTACAGAAGGTTAACTACAGTGACTTAGCCTGATTTCCACTGACAGATTCCTCTTATCCATTCACATTTTGACGGTGTCATGGGCCGTTGGGGGTGTGGCGTCAATCTGCAGAATAGAGTAGGCCCCACCCACTATCTGCAGCCGTGGGGGGCTTTTGGTGAGCCCAAATTGTAAGTATCAAGGGTGTTAATTAGTGATAATTGTGTCATGCCCGCATTATTGGGCTCACCATACCTCCAAGGGAGGGGGCGCATAGCGGCCACTACCCCCCAAGGCTGCAAGTAAGTGGGAGAAATATACATATATGTGACCGGTTTTGGGAAAATCGGCCTAAACGCGGCATCTAAAGTTTTCTATTTTAATCTACCAGTAGGCTGCACGGGGCCTTGGGATGCCGTCCTCCTAATTTGGAAGCTGTAGCACAAGCCGTCTTCGCCCTACGCACTACAACACTTCAGTATTTTTGCTAAACTTATTATTGCTTATTTCGAAAAAACGCCGGGTAAAGGTGTTGCTAAGGTCAGGGGGCGTGCCTTGTGTCCGTATACTATTACTGCGTGTCTCCGGGACACTATGGGAATAAACCGGTTTCAGGCAGATTGAAAGAAGTCTAAAAGGCTTAATGCAGGGCTCCTTAAGAAACTATGATGGCGAGAATTGCGTGAGTACGTGAATTATGTAGAATAGTACGTCAATTAGTTAGCTACAGTTTTTTCCCGGCTGTTAGTGAAAAGCCCGCCAATAATTTCTTAGCAACTCTCCGTACACGAGTCAAACCGGCTAGTGTTTCTAGCCTCCTAGTGTGAGTTCTAGAGCACGCCAGAGATTACAACTGCGTCATAAGCTAGAGCTAACTGGCGTCTATCCATTTCTGCCATAAAAATTTTTCGAAAAAAATCGACCCATAAGGCTTTACCCGGGGATACTGAAAAAAATTGTTTGCCGTGTTTAGGCCGATTTTCCCAAAACCGGTCACATATACGTGTACATGATGTCAAAATAAGAAAAGGAACTGAGGACCCTTTGGTAGCCCGTGACATCCTGCTGGACTGTGTATCACACCCCTCTGCCCCACTTGTACCGCCTAATCAATCAACCCTAGCTACTCAACCTGATGTCACCTAGTCCCCAAATACATCACAATTGCCCCCTAACTCCTACCCCACTTCCCCGTCCCCCCTTCTACCAGTTGAGCCATAAATGTTCACTTTAATTAACTTATCATTCTTATTATTTTTTTTTTGAATACATATGGATGCCTGCAATGTCTGACGAGGAGACCACGAGTCATGTTTCATACTGTCTGCAGTGTGAGCGAGGACTCCGTTAGCATGACCTCTGACCAACTGCTAGTCTCTCCGAGCCGTCCCTAGGCTTAGGGGTTGGAACCTGGCTCGCCAGTGTGCGTGACACACCTGCCAGGCTTTCTTTGGGCATCCTAATGTATTGCAGGAACGCCGAGCTCTGCCACCTGCCCAATGTTTGAATGGTCGAGTCTGCAATCCCTGCCTGCGCTGCTGATGTGGCTGCACCTATTCTAAAACTATGGCCTGCGTATTGGTCTTGCGGGAGTCCCAGTGTCCTCAATATGTGCCTTATGACGTCGACAAAGTTGCATTTCAGCCACACTTTGCTGTCGCTGTCTGTAAAGAACGGACCTGGCTTTGACCCTCGATATGCCATGAAGCTGACCAGGGCAGTTACTGGGCATAACTCCTGGTGGGTGCGACCCACAATGACATCTACACCTTTCCCAAACTGGTCACACTTCGCTTTCTTGAGGTGGAACTTCACCATCTTTGGAGTTACTGGGTCATCCACAGTCACATCCCCCCACATCAGAGAAGTCGCCGGATGGGCAGATGAGCTGTTCTCAGGGAGCAACTCGCCTAATCGGGAAAAAACAAAGAATGCTGCACATGCTACGGCCCAGATGAGGACCTTTTGAGGGTGGTTTGACTTCTCTAGCGTGTCTCGAATCCTCAAGAGTATGCTGGCTGTGATAGGCAGCCGGAGTCTGTTCTGCGCTCGATTATGTAACTGGGCCCTCTTTATGCCTGCTTGCACCCTTTTGAGAGTGGGCAGAGAAGACGCTTCTCTAGGGTCCGGGAGGCCAAGGGAGATCTGCATATTCCGAACCGCCGACAGGTAAGACGTCCCTGTTTGTGGCGCTAGCCCCTGATCTGCAAGGTATGAGGCAAAGCAGCACAGGAGGTGCTCTGTAACGGGGAATTGCTGGAGGACATTGTACAGGGTGCAAAATTGGTTAAATTTTCTTGCTGCTGCAGCATAGGTCTTCTGGGTGGCCGGTGCTAGGCCGTTCTGAAAATATGCCGAAACTGATGGCGCCAGTGCGGAGAGATCCAGTCTGCTTGCGGGTTGCAGAGTAGTTCCATGAGGCCTTCTGGGATTCGAGCCGGCACTGGGTGAGCTTGGGGGACCTTTGACAAAAAAGAAGAGGCATGATCACGTGATAAATCGTCAGCCAGGTGGTTCCTACTGGTACTAATATAGACTGACCCCACCGAAAAATTGAGGCTTGCTTCTGCGAATGCCAGGCACCTTAACATGTGCATTAAATGTGGCTGTCGGCTCGAGCGAGAGCTAATTGCAGCAACCACCACCTGGTTATCACAGCGGCAGGTCACGCGGTGCCCCGCCCATCTATCCCCCCAACATGCACATGCCAAGATAATGGGGATGAGTTCCGTCAGTGCAATATTCAAGCTCACTGACTGGCTATCCCATGGTACTTGTAGCCAGTGGTGGCCTGATCATGCCCCACACCCCCAGGAGCCGGATGCATCCGACACCAGTTCCACTGAGGGCAGCTTACTGATCGGTTGAAGGAAGGCAACACCATTCCACTGGACAACAAACTCCCTCCACCATGCCAAGTCCGAACGGAAGCCTGCGTTGAGGCGGATAAATGTGGACTTTCGCCTGCCGTTGAGGGCACCCTGGAGGAGGTCTAACATGCGTCTAAGAAAAGACCGACCCGGACGGACCACTTTGCATGCATGGTTCAGGTGGCCCACTAGCGACTGGATTTCCTTGGCCGAACACACCTTCTTGTCCCCCCACTGGGTCAGCAACGCTCCTAGTTGGTCCAGTTTCTCTTTTGGTAGCCTCAGTGTACCCTTCACGGTATCAATCTCCACCCCCAGGAAGACCACGCATGTTGTTGGTCCTTCTCTCTTGTGGGAAGCCATTGGTACTCCTAGCCTGCCACACCACACTATCGAGAGTCTCTAGGGCCTCCTGGCATTCTTGCGTGTCCGGGCTGCCCAACAGGATGAAGTCATCCAGATAGTGTTCACAGTACCTGATCCCCTGTTGCCGAAGGGTCCACTCCAGTGCATCTGCGATGGCATTAAAGATCTTTGGGGCTGATCTTAAGCCAAATGGCAGCATCGGGTCGACATAGACTCTGCCCTTCCACTGCACCCTCTGCAGTAGTCTATCCTGAGGGTGTACAGGTACCAACCGGTATGCTGCTTCCACATCCACCTTTGCCAGGAGTATTCCCTTACCCAGTTGTGCGATCACATGCGCCACCTCCTCAACTGATGTGTATCTCAACGAGCACAAGTCAGCACTGATGCCTTGGTTGACACTGGCACCCTCCGGGAACGACAAGTCTGTGATTAGTCGCCACTTGCCAGTATTGTGGCCCTTTGGTATCGCCCCAAGCGGTTAATGTGCACGAATCCTTTGATCTCGTCCGAGATCGGGCCGATGAAGCGATCCTTGGCCAGCTCATCGTCAATGTAACACTTAAGTAGTAAATATTATTAATTTATTTCATGACATTCTGGGGAGGGGGGGAGAAACTCAACCTGGGGGGGGGGGGGAGGATCCCAGGCACCTCTACCTCGGTATGAAGCCCTGCTATGTCATTGTAATTATGGATGATACAGATAGATAGTGATTTGGGGGAAGGGGAGAGATGGCATTAGAATTCCCTCCCCCTCCTGCCATAGCTTGAGTTCAACCTTTCTATTAAATAGCAGAATTATATAGATTTCTTTCATCCTGACATGATGAATTTGACTATGATATACGTATAAAGTGACAAAGTAAGTAAAAAAAAATTAGTCACACATGCAAAAATTGTTACGTCAAAAGTCCCGCCCCCCTCAGAAATTATTTTGTATACATAGTAAATACTCATTAATTCTAATTTTAATTTTTTTAAAATTTTTTTATTTATTTATTTATTTTTTAATTTTTAGGTTAAGTTTCCAGATTGTTCATTGTGAATACTAGACAAGATAAATGGATCTGATGTTCTTTCGAGGTAAATAAATTTAATTGTGTCATTAAAAATAAGTATTAGTGATGTTCACTTATTCTTTGGTGTATTACAACTAGGACAATATCCTTACATGATTATGTCTTTAGTTGGTTTGTGCCCTAGAGATAAATTCTGATTTATTTCCATGTTGGGCAAACATACTATTGTACATTTTCTCTCCTTATTGCTAATATATTGTGGACCTTTTCCATATTGAGCTGATAATTATAATGTAGACACTTTCCGTATTGAACGAATATATTATGGACCCTTTTCCATATTGAATAGATATATTGTGGACCCTTTTCCATATTGAACTTTATATTGTGGACCTTTTTCTGTACTGAACTAATTTATTGTGGACCCTTTTCTGTATTGAACTAATGTATTATGGACCCTTTTCCATATTGAATAGATATATTGTGGACCCTTTTCCATATTGAATTTTATATTGTGGACCTTTTTCTGTACTGAACTAATTTATTGTGGACCCTTTTCTGTATTGAACTAATGTATTATGGACCCTTTTCCATATTGAATAGATATATTGTGGACCCTTTTCCATATTGAACTTTATATTGTGGACCTTTTTCTGTACTGAACTAATTTATTGTGGACTCTTTTCTGTATTGAACTAATGTATTATGGACCCTTTTCCATATTGAATAGATATATTGTGGACCCTTTTCCATATTGAACTTTATATTGTGGACCTTTTTCTGTACTGAACTAATTTATTGTGGACCCTTTTCTGTATTGAACTAATGTATTATGGACCCTTTTCCATATTGAATAGATATTGTGGACCCTTTTCCATATTGAACTTTATATTGTGGACCTTTTTCTGTACTGAACTAATTTATTGTGGACCCTTTTCTGTATTGAACTAATGTATTATGGACCCTTTTCCATATTGAATAGATATATTGTGGACCCTTTTCCATATTGAATTTTATATTGTGGACCTTTTTCTGTACTGAACTAATTTATTGTGGACCCTTTTCTGTATTGAACTAATGTATTATGGACCCTTTTCCATATTGAATAGATATATTGTGGACCCTTTTCCATATTGAACTTTATATTGTGGACCTTTTTCTGTACTGAACTAATTTATTGTGGACTCTTTTCTGTATTGAACTAATGTATTATGGACCCTTTTCCATATTGAATAGATATATTGTGGACCCTTTTCCATATTGAACTTTATATTGTGGACCTTTTTCTGTACTGAACTAATTTATTGTGGACCCTTTTCTGTATTGAACTAATGTATTATGGACCCTTTTCCATATTGAATAGATATATTGTGGACCTTTTTCTGTACCGAACTAATGTATTGTGGACCCTTTTCTGTATTGAACTGATGTATGGTGGACCCTTTTCCATATTGAATGGATATTTTGTGGACCCTTGTCCATATTGAACTTATATAGTGTGGACCTTTTTCCGTACTGAACTAATATTGTGGACCCTTGCCTGTATTGAACTAATGTATTGTGGACCCTTTCATATTGAATAGATATATTGTGGACCTTTTTTCGTACTGAACTAATGTATTGTGAACTCTTTTCTGTATTGAACTGATGTATGGTGGACCCTTTTCCATATTGAATGGATATTTTGTGGACCCTTGTCCATATTGAACTTATATATTGTGGACCTTTTTCCGTATATTGTGGACCCTTGCCTGTATTGAACTAATGTATTGTGGACCCTTTTCCATATTGAACTTTATATTGTGGACCTTTTTCTGTACTGAACTAATTTATTGTGGACCCTTTTCTGTATTGAACTAATGTATTATGGACCCTTTTCCATATTGAATAGATATATTGTGGACCTTTTTCTGTACCGAACTAATGTATTGTGGACCCTTTTCTGTATTGAACTGATGTATGGTGGACCCTTTTCCATATTGAATGGATATTTTGTGGACCCTTGTCCATATTGAACTTATATATTGTGGACCTTTTTCCGTACTGAACTAATATTGTGGACCCTTGCCTGTATTGAACTAATGTATTGTGGACCCTTTTCCATATTGAATGGATATATTGTGGACCTTTTTTCGTACTGAACTAATGTATTGTGGACCCTTTTCTGTATTGAACTGATGTATGGTGGACCCTTTTCCATATTGAATGGATATTTTGTGGACCCTTGTCCATATTGAACTTATATATTGTGGACCTTTTTCCGTATTGAACTAATATTGTGGACCCTTGCCTGTATTGAACTAATGTATTATGGACCCTTTTCCATATTGAATGGATATATTGTGGACCTTCTTTCGTACTGAACTAATGTATTGTGGACCCTTTTCTGTATTGAACTGATGTATGGTGGACCCTTTTCCATATTGAATGGATATTTTGTGGACCCTTGTCCATATTGAACTTATATATTGTGGACCTTTTTCCGTACTGAACTAATATTGTGGACCCTTGCCTGTATTGAACTAATGTATTGTGGACCCTTTTCCATGTTGAACTTATATATTGTGGACCTTTTTCCGTACTGAACTAATGTATTGTGGACCCTTTTCTGTATTGAATGGATATATTGTGGACCCTTTTCCATATTAAACTTATATATTGTGGACCTTTTTCCATATTTGAACTAATGTATTGTGGACCCTTTTCCGTATTGAACAGATATATTGTGGACCCTTTTCCATATTGGACTTGTATATTGTGGACCTTTTTCCATACTGAACTAATGTATTGTGGACACTTTCCGTATTGACTAATGTATTGTGGACACTTTTTCGTATTGAAGTAATACCTTTTCTTTATTGAACTAATATATTGTGGACCCTTTTCCGTATTGAACAGATATATTGTGGACCTCTATCCATATTGAAGTAATATATTGTGGACGCAATTCATATTGAACTGATATATTGAGGACCTTTTCCATATTGAACCAATGTATTGTGGACAATAAGCACAAGCACTAAGTGCTTGAATCCATGCCTTGTGTGTGTGTGTGTGTGTTGTGTTTATTGGAATTAAACATACATATCACGTGACATTGCATAGGCACATAGGTTCATGTGAATGGGTGGAGTTTGAATTAGGGCTACATGTATGGGTGGAGTATGGGACACTGTAGTCTGTCCAGATGAATGATGCATAGGAAGTGTTATGCTACAAATAGAGGTTGTACAGAAAATGGGACTTTCACATTGGATAGGTTTTGGTTAAAAAAGAAAAGAAAAAAGGGCAGAAGTGCTTTTCTATATTGCAAGAATCTGCAATAGAAATATCCTCAGTTTTCTAGTGCATCCAATTTAGACTTTTGCTTAATCCTCATGAGTTAATTTGAGTTGATTATGAGATACCTTAATTGCATCCATGAGTGCATTGATCATTTAAGGAGTCACTATAAGATAAAGTGTATTGATTGTGAGATTGTGTATTGCTGATTGGTAAGGCATCATCCACAATGGCAATACTTAAATAGTGCAGCAGTGTATTGATTGTTGATAAGGAGTAAACATTGTGTATTGCTGATTGGTAAGGAGCCATTAACAATGCCAATACTTAATGTGACCGGTTTTGGGAAAATTAGCCTAAACGCGGCAAAATTCACCTTATGGGTCAATTTAAAAAAAAATTTTTTTTAATGATGTAAATAGATAAATAACTGTTAGCTCTAGCTTATGATGCAGCTGTCTGGCGAGTTCTAGAACTCCTGCTACGAGGCTAGGAACACTTGCAAATTAAGCCTTGTGTACGGGATGTTACCAAGAAATATTTTGATGGGCTGTTCATTTGCCAGGGAATCATTTGGGAGGAGGATGCTCATCTCCCGTTGAAGCTATTTTATCCCCTTGAAATATTCTTAAAATTTCATAAGCAAAAAGCAAATTTAAAAGGTGAACAATTAAGGTGAAGACAAATCTTAAATCATCTCTAATTATTTGTCTTGGCAATTAAAGCCAATTTCCTTTCTCATATTAGTTTTACAGGTATGAACGTTGTGACCCTCTTTGGATAGCACAAACTCAACCTTACCTCCTCTTAAATTGATTCCTAAATTAACCCCCTATTCACCGTGGGAAAAGTAGCTGTATCTAACTAGTTCACTTATTTGTCTACATAATCCGCGTACTCACGGCATTCTTGCCATACAACTCGAGCATATTTTCTTGAACGGGCTTAAACGAAGCCCAGTTAACTCCTAGCAAGCCGCCAACAGCTGGATTTGTTTGTAGTGTTGTGTGGAGACATGTGGTAATAGTATACAGAATATAAGACATCCCCCCTAGCCTTAGCAACTCTTTTATGCGACGCTTTCTCTAAATCAGCAATAATAAATTGAGCAGCAATATTGAATTGTTGAAGTGTGTAGGGCGAAGACGTCTTGTGCTACAACTTCCAGATTTGAAGGATGGCATCCCAAATTCCTGTGCAACCTACTGGTAGGAAGAAATGAAAAACTTTAAATGCCGTGTTTAGGCCGATTTCCCCATAAATAGTGCAGCAGTGTAATGCTGATGGGTAAGGAGTCATCAACAATGCCTATACTTAAATAGTGCAGCAGTGTATTGATGATGGGTAAGGAGTCATAACAATGCTTAAATAGTGCAGCAGTGTATTGATGATGGGTAAGGAGTCATCAACAAGAAAAATAGTGCAGCAGTGTATTGATGATAGGTAAGGAGTCATCAACAATGCCAAAAAAATAGTGCAGCAGTGTATTGATGATGGGTAAGGAGTCATCAACAATGTCAATACTTATATGTGACCTTCTACAGGAAAACCGGGCACAACGCGGCGTGCGTAATTATCAAGAAAAGATCGATCGATTTCTTAAAAATGTATTGTTTCAAGCCTACGGAAGGGAACGGTTAGGTCTATTATAGTGGGAACAACTTAGCTACAACGATAAAACTTGGAAAGCTAAATATCTGGACGCCGACAACTCTATAAGTGGGAAAAAAAATTTTTTCGAAGGGTGCCGCGTTGTGCCCGGTTTTCCTGTAGACGGTCACATATAGTGCAGCAGTGTGTTGCTGATGGGTAAGGAGTCATCAACTTTGTCAATACTTAGTGCAGCAGTGTATTGCTGATGGGTAAGGAGTCATCAGCCAATACTTAGATTCCTATGGACATTCACATTTAGTGGCGTTTCAATTGAACACATATTTTACCAGTTATAGCAATACACTGCACTATCTATCTACTAGCAGTCATATCCTAACCAATTGTACCACAATATACATCTGAATTATATTGGACGCAATGCAAAGAGAAAAAATTGTTACCTATTTAATGGTAAAATGTTAAGTCCTTTAAAAAAAAAAAAAGTATTAAAGTGAAAGAGTACCTGTGAAACTTGTGAAAAACTTGCTCATCCCAAAGCAATGTGTATGATGTATTACTGAAGTATTACAGCAATATACTGCTACACTATATTTAGGCATTTGATTGTAAAGCAATATGCATGCTGTATTACCAATGTATTGGCGTTTTGATGACCTGTTACATTTTATAGGAATGCACTGAATGCATCATCTCCATGTATTTGCACTTTAATACTATTTGTGACTGTCTACGTGAAAACTGGGCATAAAATGAAAAATTTTGATACTTTTTAAGAAACAAAATGGCACATAAGAAAGGGAGAAAAGGGAATACAAGAAATTGAAGCTAAGAAGGAAACCAGGACGAAAATATGATATTTTAGCTGTATAGCTCTCCTATAGAGGTGATATTTTCTGCGAATTCATGTTTTATCTATTGGGGGGGGAGGTTTGGAGTACGATAAAGCTTATGGGTGAAGTATTAAACTTGTGTTCAATAAAGAGTATGGCAGATGTCTTGTAGTCTTGTGAATATGTACACGATGGTAGGTTGAGGTTCCTTTGTGTTTCATAATGTCGCAGAGGCTTTCATTGGCTGCTAGGCTTGTGATCCACATCAGTTGGTACTTGAACCATGTTCGTTGCTAGACTTGTGATCTGTGCCAATATGGGATAGGGTTTTTAAAGAATATAAGATAGAATTAACCACCTTTATTCCTGACATGTCATGTGGTACAGTTAAGTAGGTCACTCACCAGTACTATCTCATCCACAAATGGTGAGCTTGAGCATGGGACCATCAAAATCTATGAATATTTAGATATAGTATCATATGATGTTAAAGTATAATTAGAGTGTGACATACTTGAGCATGCATTTCATGTAGCACTCAATACAAATGTCTCACAGGAATTGTGGCACATTTTCTACATATATTAATGTCTTTAACTGTTTGATTATCACTTAATGTTCTAGCAATATTTACTTACAGTATATTTTGAAGTATGCAAATTGAATTCAGTAATAATTATTGCCACTTTATCATTATGCTGCAGGGTATGCTTTTGGATGTTTCTAGCAGTAATGGAGGTTGGCTACAATGATCAAGAATGACGATGAGTACAAGACTTTTTGACATTATTATTTTGTTTTGATATCAAACTATCATCCAAATTTTTGTGTACCTTTTTTTCCTTTGATGTAATATATTTTTTATTACTAACCAGAATTTGTGTATTGGTGCGCGGCGTTGTCTGGTACAGTATAGTATAGTATGCTGATTGTTACAGTGTAGTGAAACCTAGTAAAACACAAGTACACCAATGCTGCTATGTATGTTTTACTATTGAGTGAGCTAGAGTTTACTAGTGGTGGACAGGTATGGTAAAACATGAGTGAAACTTGAAGTGTACTGGATGTTTTACCTCATGGTGTACTGGAATACTTATAGTTTACCTCATGTTTTACTGGACAGTGTAGAGGTAGTAAAACATGTGTAAAACATTCGTGCACAAGTGTTCCGGTTTTAGAGTTTACTGCATGTTCTACTAGGATTTACTGTCCAGTACAACACAGGTAAAACTGAAGTGAATCATTAGTTTACAAATGTTTTACTGATGAGTAAAACGTGGTTGGCAAAGCAGTGTACCCCGTGTACAAAATATGAATTCATTCTGGCCATCCAGTACTTCTGAATATCGATTTTTAGGTACGAAAGCTAACTATTGATTCGTATTCATTTGATTCTTCAACTCCGCCCCCCAACTCTGAGCGCGCAATTTATTGTGGGCAAAATTCCGGGTGGTGGCGGCTCTAATTAGAACTGGTAAGCAAACACAAAAGAGTTACTGTGCGAGCATAGATATACAACGCGAAAGTGGGATTGGAAACGGAATTATATACGTACGTATTTTGACTCCCTAGACTCTTCCCTTACTTCCTTTCCATCATGTGCTGCTGAATGGCTTGAGAACAAAGTAGAAGTATTTTCAGAAGGCATATCTCCAGTTACAGGTGGAAAATCCCAGCAAGCAGCTGTCCTACAATTAAGAAAGAAATCCTTTATTCTTCCTTGTGACTTTATGTCCATTGATCTTGCTGAGATGAGATCATCACTGGCTGCATTGATAACACTCTCTTCCCATACAATTTTTGTGTCATCTCTCCCTTATCGTAGCCTTCGTCCTGTTCAGCTGACTTATTCATAGGAGGAGGAATCCAGAAATTAGACATCAGGCTGGATGTAAGAGCAGGCTTGGGAGGAGAGACTGAAATGGTTTGCAGCAAGTGAGCGCACTGTTGACAAAAGTGTCTCTTCTAAACTCTTGTGGGAATGATGCCAATTGGTTCTCCTTTGAAATAGATAGCTGGTGTTGTCCTCCAAGAATTGACTCATGGACAACACTCCTTCCATTGTTGGTCGTATATTGAGAAAGGGGAGAAGTGGAGCACTTCTTTATGTAATCAGTAGGAGAAGATCTTGGCACTTCATCCTTAAAGATAGGGAAACTAGTCTTGGAGGATGTTTTTGAGCAATTCACATCAGATTTGTTCAGAAAGTTTCCTCCTGTCTAATGGGTGGCTGATGAACCAGGTGTTGCTTGAATTCTCTCTAATTTTCCTGACCATTTCCCTTTGGGGATGGCTTGAATATTTATCAGGTGGAACTTAGTACCCACATTCCAGTAATCACAATAAGAATAGTCCATTGTGTTCAATAAAATCATCAAAAGTACAGTTCCACGTTCACGCACTAGGTTTGATTATGGGTATTACTTAATCTCTCAGTAATAATAAAGTGACCAACAAAATATCAGAAAGAAATCCTCAATAACCTAACTGCGCGTCCAATGATTCTCGGGCTCCAGCTGAGCAAAATGGTCAACAAAACACGCCAGCGTTCTTTTGTCGCGTGCGATTGAACCGCCCAGACCGTATCCGAGTAAGTGTAGACTAGCGAATATGTAAGGTCAACGATCAAGACCAGATCATTGAAGTGTTTCGGGAGATGGGATGGCCTTCAACAAGCCTGGAACAGCTAGTATTATAAATTCATGCAGAGTTGAGTAAACGAGAGTTGAAACAGAAAACTGAATGTACTGGAATTACTTGTGACATATCTGAATTTGCTACTAAAGTTGGTGTAGTGGATAGATGAGATTGTGTTTGTGAAGGAGACAACAACAACAGTAGGTAGGAAAGTCCTGTCCCGACCAAACGGAGGGATGCAACCGACTTAGGAAAGCATGCAAATTAAATTTGATTGGACGGTTCACTTATTCACCTCCTAAGAGGTTGGTCACAAATTTAGCAATCTGATAGACTGTTCGAGTTAACCATGGTACATAGTTGACTTGGTAAGTTATTCCCCAGCATTATTCTCCTCCAATCGCCAGCATAAAAAATTTGTATCACAAGACATAGTGTTCAAATTGTACGCAAAATAATTTTTTTTTGAGAATGCACAAAATAATAACGTTATAAAGTAATAATATATACTGGCTATTTTACAGTAGCTAAGAAGAAAAAATCTATTTATATTTTACTTGTACTACTTCATCCCCCTCTAAAGAAGACACGGAGAATTATAAGTCTTGTCTTGTGAACTTCACTGGATGTCATCACTCTTCTAACACCACTATTTTTTTAAGGCGGCAAAAAGGGGAGAAAAGCACTTCTTATAGTCAGTTTTGTAGGTATTTTTGGAGTGACCCTCAGCATTAACTGTCCATATTATTCCCCGAAAAACAGCGATATTCTCTCTTTTAATTTGGACTTTCACACTGTCTGAAATGGTAACTGCGGTAGCTATATGTAAGTTAAACCACGGTAACTCTAGAAATTATCGCTAGATAACTGCCTCCAGAATCTGGACGGTACAGCGATCATTCTTCAAATCCTTGATTTAACTATTACTTGTACCATGGAACGTTCAAACTCTCCATCAGATTGCTCAGTTCGAGGTTAAGTATTTCATACCGGCTTCCTAGGAGGTGACCTAAGTAAACTGTCCAGTCAAAAAAAAATTGTGTGCATTTTCTATAGTTTAGAGTCGTCATGGTACCAATTGGTTGTACCCCTCTGTGCGGCCCTTGGTTGTGTAAATCCCGTACCAACCTCCATGCGGTGGTGTTATATACACCCTCTATAGTGTTTCGCTCGCTCGCTGATATAAAACACTAGTCTCACTGGCCTGACGCGAAAGGTGGGTGAGGGACTTCATTACAACCATAGATATACACAGATTATAATATTTAAGACAGGATGACTATAACATGATCATGATAGAAGATTGAAGACATTTTTGCTCAGCATGAAAAGCACCTGGGTTTAAATAACAATAATACTTTAGTACATTTATTCCTCAGTGTCCAGTTTCTTTTTTGCTAAGGTGGTTTAGTAACTCAATGTAGAGGAGTTACTACTCGTATTAATGTGATAAATCTTTTTGGCACAATTTTTCTCCAGGCAGACATTTTTTTTTCATTCAATGCAGCCACCACGGAATAAATATTATTCTATATAATATTTATTTTCTTATTATTCTTTTATTCTTATTTCCTATTTCACTTATTGTTAATTGCAATGATGAGAAAATAGCTAATAAAATATTTATTGAATAATATACTGTTCTTGTGGACTGATAAAACATGTTTTTAGAATAAAAACGAATAATTCTGAAAATTTCGAGCATAATCTTGCAGGCTGTAGTAAAGAGGGTTGAGCAGATAGCTAATCTTGATTTCTTCCATGACCTAGCAATCATCCAGGTTACTATAAAAAATGGCGACTATTCTAAAACTTAAAAATTGGAAAAATTATTGATTTAGTAAAGGTAGCTAGCAACACTTAGGATTCATAACTCCAGTAGCACAGCTAGTCCTGTGAGCCAGACCCTTTACCTAACCGCTATGCGGGGAAAGATGGTCTGGACAACTGCCTTTACTGGATTCGTTTCATTCCTCCAGATTCTGGAGGAACATTTTTTACTTGTATAACTTATGAGGGTGGGTGTGGTTTATGTACAAGGAGGGCGTGGTCCAATTTTTGTGCTGCAATTTCGCTTAATATCCAAGGGTATATCCAAGTGACCTAGAATAACTCTAACAATGATTGCATCTAGATGGCTGGCCATGCTACACATAGTTGGCTTCCTTCAAACCATTGGTTGCTTTAAAAGCACTGATCGAGTTTACAAACTTTCGAATTTAGTGCACACTACGAATTAGATGATTATGTAATAGTTTTGCGTTATTATATAATGTCATGATTATATTCCACTGGAACGAATTGAGTAAAGGCAGTTGTCCAGACCCTCTTTCCCACCTAGAAGTTAGGTAAAGGGTCTGGCTTGTGACACTACAGCACATCAGCCAAGAAACAAACAAACGAAGAGGAACTCTAAAAATTTAGTATCAAAATATAAACTAAAAACAAAAATGAAATAATTAATTCACCAATTTCTGTGTACAACATAGTTCCATTGTGAAAGATAAGGAAGTTGAGGACTAGTAATTTCAATGACTAACATATTAGAGGAAGTTTTGTATTGAATTAGTTAGACATCTACTGATCAGGTTCCTGGAAACAGATGAGATTATGCTAGCATTTTTTTCCTCGAAATAGGCATGAATCAGCATAGTGGAATACTTCTAGAATACTATAGGCATTTAAGAGAATGAGGCAAAAGTTGCTAATTGACATGTGAGAGGTGTGACATCCCTTACTAATCATGCCAATTTCAGCTTTTTAAGTTTACACGGTAGCCACTTTAGTCTGGCAAAAGTGTAATGGAACTGCAGCCAACAGTGTTTGACCTTAATAATAACCTCCTTATTTTTTGTTTACTAAATTCTTACAATATCAAACAATTGAAAGTTGAACTACCAAGTATTTAGCTGCAGCTGGAGATATTTCTCCCACCCAGGACCAATTAGTAAAGGGCATGAAACAGACCTATCACATTGATAAAAAATTTGCAATTAATCATTTACCCAATTTAGCTGCTGGGGACATGTTTTTTTTTCCATTTTTTGAGACACAAAGGTCTTATCTTAAGACACCTTATCAACTTGTAACTCCAATTATACATTATATTCCACTTATAATCAGAATAATAGAGTATTGTACATGATTCTTTTGGAATAACGAACTTTTTTAGAATAAAAAAATAGAATAATTTTATAACGTTTGAGCATAATCTGGCAGGCCGTATTGGTAGTTACCACTGGCTGCATTGAATGAAAAAATAGTTGCCTGAAGACATCAGCAAAGACATCAACAAAGACATCAACAAAGACATCAATGATACCTGTTCATGCTGGCACCGTCCAACAAGTTCAAAACAGTTTCAAGTGACAGCTAATTATGGGGGCTGAAGTAAGATATAGATCATGATACAAATTTCTATCTTTTGACAACTTCTCTTCCTACAGGCAGATCACTGATCTTTTGATATCAAAATGCTTATAGTCTAATTAAGTAGTTATAACTCAGGATTTAATATCTAGCTACCATTGCTGATTTTGCTGGTGTTGTTGTTATTGTTGTATAAATATCAAATCTTACAGCCAATAAGAAGCTATGTGGCATGTGGGTGAAAATATTTTGGTGAAAATATTTTGTTGACAAAGCTAGTCGAGGTACATCTGAAAAGTCCTCCGACGCTCGTACACTCGTTTCAACGCAATGACCAGTTTCACTGGACCCCGTAAGAATTCTGTACACCGGGCTGTATCTCCTCTCGTCTAACCCTTCTCCGCTCTTCCTCGGTACTCCGCCGCGATAAGCCTCTTCATCCTTTCTCCTGACTGCTTCTTCCTCTTTATCTCACGCCCCTAGTACCGCTCGGGAACAAAAGAGGGTCTGGGGACTCTCGTAGTACTTCCAGGCTCTGGTGGAAAGCACTCAGTGAAGAATCCGCGTGACCTGTCGGCGTGACCTGTCGCGTGATCATACCCTCAAAATTAATTTAATCCAAACCACCACCAGTGGTAGCTTGATCGAATATCTATGTCCGCTTTAGAAGAGCTTCTAAAACTGATTGTAAAAGCGTGAACTTACTGCTTGGGAAGAGTTTTGTGGATCAGATTGAGCTTGAAGGGCACATTTGCATAGATGAACTCTAACTGCGCTCTCTGCCTATCACTGGTGACTCTCGCTTCTAAACAAGGGAAATTATATGGATTGTAGTCTAGTATTGTTCTTCCCTTGAAACAAATAGATTAGCAGTGAGTGAGATAATTCCCCCAAGGCATTCAGGTTTTCAAAAGTCCTCTTTTATTTCAATTAGCAATAAATGAAATAGTTTGAGGTTGTGCGATTGGTGCAATCTGATTGGCTTTACATACATTCCTGTATAGAACCCTGTCCCGGGACCATTTCCAAGCGAACAGGTACGGTAAAGTGTCTGGCTTGCGAAGCTAGAGCTTAATTTGGAAAGGACCCGTGTAAGTTAGGAAGGACCCTGGTAAGTTAGGAAGGACCCCTGTAAGTTAGAAAGGACCCCTGTAAGTGAAAAAGGTCCCCTGTAAGCCTACGGTTACATAGGGCCTAAATAAGTAATAACATTGGGCCGAAATAACTTGGCCTAGCTATATAAGGTAAGGGTTTTTGTTACAAACGGTCTGCCATAATAAGTGGCATAACTAACTGGAGTTAACTGTCCCCACAAATAAATTGCAATCGAGAAAACACTTATAAGAACATTTTAATGTTATTTTGAGCCTGATAATTTATGTACTTATCACTACCTATGTCCATGATCTAAATGCATCAATTATTGATTTTTTTAATAGTTTTCTTTAATTTTCTTTAAAGAGGTTTCTTTATTGGTTTCAGACTCTAATTTAGTCGCTATCGTCCACCATGTTTACCACCCCATTCTGTCAACGGTCACTGAAAAGCAAATTTAATAATAATAATAATAATAATAAAAGTGGGCGTGACCCGGATATGCGTGACGTCATCTTGCAAGTCCTCCTCTTTATAAAGAATGAACTTCATCGCCGTAGGCGTTCTGCAAGTATGCACTTCCCTCTAAGTCACAGTCTGGCAACTTTTAATTAGCACCGGAACCAACAGTATTTCCGGTTCAGACACACCTAATTTAGTGGTGTCCGATAAAAGTTACAGCGCTCAAGTAGTGTTCTTTAATTCTATCCTCTCTGAGAAGACACAGCAGAAAGACTGCCACCTTTTGCTTATTGTATAGTATATATCTTCCCTACTGTGGGTGTGGTGTAGAGAAGCTGGTGCAGATTGCATGTGAAACAGCACCTTAATTGATCGCTTTAATGGATAATTGTAGCTGTAGTAATGCGAATTCTGACTTTGTGACTACAGAATGCTGGACAATACAAGATAAAGTGGACATTGTGGATGGATCTATAACTGCTTCTGTGCTACTGGTCTTAATATTGGTCGGGTTGCCCTGGAATGCTCTTGTTTTGGTGACTATAATCAAAGAAAAACTCTACCAGCAACCTTCTGTGAACCTCCTCTTAAACCTCATTGTCACTGACATAGCTTTCTTAGTTCTGGTGGTGCCTTTACTAATAGTTACTGGATTTGCAGGAGAATTTATACTAGGCAATTCGGACAAGACGCGGTGTTGGACTTGCCGTTTTAGCTTCATGATGCTTACGCTGCTTTACAACTCTCTCTTTACTATTGGTCTCATGTCATTAGACAGATTCTTCTACATCTACAAGCCATTGCAGTACGATCGAATTGTATCAAAAAAGTGGATGATAGTCTCAATATTATTGGCATGGGTTTTTAGTTTAACAATCGGGGCTACTTTTCTGTTTATCCCTGGCATCGAGAATAACAAGTTCCAAGCAGTATTTCTATCCTGTGCTTCCGACATAAATTTTACTTTAGTTGTGGTTATTATAATAATTGGATTTGCAGTCCTGGTGGTTATTTTTATCACAAATGTCTTGATTATTCGCATAGTTTTAAAGAATCTGAAGCTTATCTACTTGAAGAGAAGGTCCACTATAGGCACAACAGCAGAGGATATAACAGGAAGAGAAATTAGAACACGAATCAACAAAACTCGCCATGCAAAGCAGTTGCATTTGTTTAGAGTATTTGGAACATTAATGCTGTCATACATCTTTACTTGGCTGCCATACATATCTGTGCTAGTGGCACTTACTGTTAAAATTATTGAAACTGTTCCTCATACCTACATCACCTTGTGCTTCATACTATTTTATAGTCAAGCTGTCATTCATCCGGTGTTGCAGACCGTCTTTATTGCAGATGTGCGACGACCTTTGAAGAAGTTAATCAAGAATTCTATCTTTTGCTTAAAAACATCACATAATAGCTCAGATTTAGAAGATAGCCATGGCACTCACTGCTGTAAAAGTTGTTTCTTTTGTATGGCCATTAATGAAGCTTTGCTGCCTCAAAGAAGCGATAACTAAGGAAGACAAAAAAAAAAAAAGAAAAAAAAAAGACAGAAATCTCAACTCTATAAATTTGAAATTTTAAACATGTAATATGAATCATACTCAGGTATATGTATTGTATTTTGTGTAACTTCAGAAATCACAAAATTACAGTAAGGTCATTGCAAGTTATATTTTCAGGATAAGAAAATTTTATCTGTTAGTGCTAAATATTGTATAGACGCTCTAATCATGTTTGACTGTCAGCTGACTCGTTATATGTGAACATGTTGGGACCAAGAGGTGGTAAGTAACTGAAGTATTCTGTAACTGAACATAGAAAATGTATTAGAAAGCACTAATGAAGGGGTGTGGTTGAACAATTGTTCGTGTTTGCAAAACCTACTATTTGATTTTGGGTGTTCAGTTAATAAGTGTTTAGATAATTGAAGTTGGATAACTGGAGTTCTACTGTACTTCATTCTTCACTTTCATTCTGTGAAGAAGATTACTTTTAGTATAGTTTTAATTTTTCAAAATGATATGTAGCATTCTTGTTAATTTATGATTAAAAAGTTCAAGCAGAATAGGATGATGATTTTTTTATTGTATAGAGATTTCAAATAGCTTCTTTATTGGCGAACGAGCGTAGCGAGCGAGACAGTATTACTGGTGGATAATGCAAAATCGGGTATATGTTATATGTGGGTATATGTTATTGGTGAGCGAGCGGAGATAGCGAGACAGTATTAGGGGGCGGTGGGTAATGCAAAATCGGGTATATGTTATAATGTATTTGTATGGATGGTATGTATAACTCTCAAACGCGCGCGGGGGGCTTTTTTCTCCAAAAAACACGGCTTTTTAGGCTTGACACCAGTTTATTCTGAAACTACAGCATCAAGCAAGCCTTACTTTATACTTAAGCTCCGAAGTGTGAGAAAATTCCTGCGAAAATGCTTGTTTTTCAAGACACAAAAAGTTACTTCGACCGGTTACTATGGCATTGAAGACCCTTTTCCAGACTTAATTTCAAAACTTCGTCGTTGTAGGGGGATACGGAGTGCCGATTGTTGATTGTCAAGAGCCATTGGTAGTCAGAATGCCGTAGTATTAATGCTAAGGAAGCTACTACTACTCGAGGGAAGCTGAGATAAGTACTAATTCCATATTTGTTAGCTAAATATGCAAAAATAGCTCTGGACTTTCTTTTATGTAGCTAAGAGCTTGTTGTCAACAGTGACTGGTATATTCAAATAGTCAGAATGGCTCAAATTTGGTACTACAAAAGTTACCATTGCTCAAGAAAATGAGGTAAGAAAGTAATTTTGTATTTGTGTGCTAAAATTGATTGTCTTTTGTTTTTGTGTTGTCAAGAATTCACGGTAATTCAGATAGTCAAAGTAACTTAAATTTGATACTACAGAAGTTATCAATACTCAGGAAATTGAGATAAGTTATTTCCATATTTGTTGGCTAAAATTACAAATAATAACACTTTTTTTAATCCTAGCTGAGAGCTTGTTCAAGAGTTACTGGTAATCGAAATTATCAGAATGGCAGATGTTTGATACTACAAAAGTTACCATTAATCAGGTAAGAGAGTGATTTTGTATTTGTTTGCTGAAATAAAAGGTCATAATAACTGCTATTATAGTGTCTGCATGAACTAAGCTAAAACATAGTAACAATACTGTAGTTTTATGTTACCTAACTATCAGGCTCGCTCGATATTTGTGCTGTAGAATTATTACATTTTCTGATAAGAAAGTCAGTTCTAGTTGGTGTAGCTTAGTTAGTTGTGGGTGCTAGCTGCTCGCTACAAGTTACACAACAAGACGAGCAGTTGTCAAGTGCTGCTCTGACTATCAACCTTCTGCTGCCATGCTGCACTGACAATACAGCAGTGTTTATGAAGCCACTCTTCACCTTTTGCTGTTTGTTCTCCTTGTCCTCTTTGGCTTTAGTGATCATCACAGTTCCAGTCGTTTTCTTGTCCTCCTCCTCTTTATACAACAGACTATTGTGCCTTGCTTTGCAAACATGGCAAGTATGTGTTGAAGCACAATTGGCCACTGTGTGACTCTGGTGCTAACAGTTTGCACAATATTTGTGTTTCCTGATTGTTTCTCAGTTTTGTTGCACAGTTTGGTCCTTGAATGTCTGGCACTTGAATAGCGGATGATTATTTCCCTTGCACAGGGTGCAACACAACCTCCTGTGACTGGCATTGCTGCTGATATTGCTGCTGCTGTTGTGCTGCTGGAACACTCTGCCATAATTCTGATTCTTAGCTTGTTCCTGTGGTTACTCTCCACTTCCAGTCTGAAGCTTGCTGACAAGCTTGAAGGTAGGTGCTGCTGCTGATAGTGACTTTTTCTTCCTGGCCAAACTGTAAGACAGAGGCCTCACAAATTTCAATAGATTCTCCAGCTCTGGCAGCTCCTCTGCATCTCCAATGTGTCTCGCCCATTCTTTCTCCAGTTCGCTGTCAAAATCTCTGGTGATGAGTGCCACAGCCAATTTGTTGATGCTTCTTCTTTTCACTTTCTCCATTCATGACAATACCAGCTCAGTTCTCTCCAGGATCTGATGCATGGCCTCCTAACTGTAGCCATACCTGCACCTGGCTGTAAACTCCTCCACCAATTGTGGATAAACAGAGGATGGCCTTCCATATCTGCATTTTAATTGATTCATTGCTTCATCATAGCCTGCTTGAGAATATCTCTCAATAAGTTTCTTGGCCTCTCTTTCTTCCATGGCCTTCACTAGGATATTGCATAAATCTCCATCAGAATAGGAGTCTTTGTAAATTTCAAATGCGTTGGTGAATCTCTCACTGAAAGCATGAAAGTCCCTAGGCCTCCCACTAAAAGCTGGTGGCTCCAGCTTGTAAGGGTCCTGTCCTCTTGTAGCAACTGCCAGAGCAGGTCTGACAGCTACTCTACACAGTTGAGTGCTGTGACATAGCTAGCAACCAAGCAAACACAAGTGTATAGTCAGTCATCTATTGGCACACACATACCACATTGAATGTATGATTAGATTTTAATACAACAACAACAAAAACAACAACAAAATCAGCAATGATGGCTAGATTATTAAACTTACTACTAAATTAAGCATTTCGTAACCACAAGATCAGTGATAGGAAAGGAATTGTCAAAAGTGTATAGAAATCTGTATCAAGCTTTTAAGTATTGCTTTGCACTTAGACTTCAGTCTCCTCCTACATTCTAAATTTTCTGTGGTTGTGTTCCGGTCAGCGCGTCCTGTAAACTGTAGGTACCGTAAAAGTAATTCGAGAATAGCTCAGGCCACGTAGTGGCTGCCAGCCAGCCATGGATTATACGAGGAAGGCGAAGTCAAACATATCAACGTGTATGGTCAATTTCTCACACTCCAGCTAAAGCTTTTGTAGCTCGCATGCGTAAACAAACATTTCACACAACTTTTTTACACTCACTAACTCTTGGTCTTGCACACTTCTCTATACAGTCTCTGGCAGCCACTACGTGGCCTGAGCCATTCTTAAATTACACTTCAGAAGACTCCGTCTATCATATCAACGTGTTTTTTGTAGCTGAGTGTCATCGCTCCCGTCCCTCAAGACCAGGCATCCAAACTCTCCCTCACCGGAAGGGTGGTAGTAGAACTTGTGGAACACGCCCTCGGAAGACCAGTCAGCCATCTTCAGGATGTTTGTAACGTCGCACCCGACACTGCAGCCTGTGTTGAGGCCACACCATGGAAGGAATGGGTCTCAACGTCAATACCAGTCTCTACCAACGTTTGTTTCAGTCAGCGTGCCAATGTGCACAGAGCCACTTGTTTGTGAGGTCTGGTCATTGTACAGTCTGTTCCGTGTCTTCTCTTCTCTCAGCTGAGACTCTTACATATTCTAGTATGGTTTTGGCCTGGCAAAGCACCGGTTCTTCATCAAATGCTGGCGAAAAGAATCCAGCTATCACCTTGCCTTGTCTGGACTGCTTGCTGAGGTACCTCGGCACAAAGTTCACTCCATCTGCCAGCTTCTGCACAGCATCCACTTCCAGAGCTGCCAAGTCTGCTGCCCTCAATGGGCGCAACAGCACCATGAGTGTCACAGTCTTCAATGTCAATTGTTTGAAGGACAAGGCATCGTTGTCACCGAGCGACCTGCACGTCCCACGTCTTTGTGTATTTGGGGAGTGGAGGTCTGGTGTGGAAGGCCCCTTTCATCACTTTGCTCACCAAGGGATAGCTCGCAGTGCACAGAGGAGATGGACGACCTGTAAGCATTCACTGTCCTGTAGCTGCAGCCTTTCTTTACCAAGGAGGAGAGAAAATTCACAACTTTTTCTACAGGGTGTTGGGCTATTGCTACAAGGTCGATGGATTTGTGAAGGTCACGTACGTATACTGCTTCCCATACGTAGTAGTCGCTGCCACCAGTTCTTCCTCTTAGGTTCTCTTAGCTACCGCTAAGTCCTCTCCCCAAAGGAATTGTTCAGGATTTAAATATAATTTAAAATAATCTCAACTTTCAGAAAAGAAGACAAGAAGAACACAACTCAGTGGCATATAGCCAGCCCCTTCACAAAGAGCCAAAAGATGAATAGAACTTGCAAATTACAAAAACAATAAACCTAATTTACAACTACAAGTTTCCCATACACATACATGCACACAAACATAATGATAATGTTCAGTTGTCATGTAGGCTACAATTCCCATACACGTACATGCACACAAACATAATGATAATGTTCAGTTGTCATGTAGGCTTGTGCCTACACAGGGCAAGAAACTGGATTGATGTTCCTTCCACCACACCAGCTCTCCCACACACCGAAGAGTGCATCGTATGCTCTAGCGTTTCCTCCATGAGCATTCAACCAGTGTCGAAGCTTCCTCCGAAAGTTTTTGGACAGTGCAGGCTCTCCTGATATGAGCCATGCGGCTAGAGAAGGTGTCTCCATGGATGAGTGACTCGCTGCCTATCGATGTGGTGGCAGCATTCTCGGCTCCTCTATCGCCATCTCCAGCAGTGTTGGGAACCAAGGCTGCACCGTCCACACAGGAGTCACCAGCACAATTTTCGCTACCTGATGCATCAAGGTCGTCAGTGTCTTCCCCACCAAGTTCCAAGGAGGATTCGCTAATGCTGCCAGACTTCTCCATTGCTGCAGAAAGGCATCCGTGGCCGCTGCCAGCGGGTCTGGTCTCCAGCTGAAAAACACTGATTGCTTTGTCAGCCTGGAAGCGAACAAGTCCACCCTCAGTTGCCCCCACAGTGCATCCAGTTGCCCGAACACTGCACAATCCAGGCTCCAGTCTGACCTGTCTGTCAGTGTCCTGGACTCCTCGTCTGCCACCACATTGAGTCTGCCTGGCAAGTGCTGAGCCTGCAGCATGATGTTTCTCTCCATGCACCAGGGCCAGAGGTTCTTCGTCAGCGACATCAGGTTGGGGCACACTGTCCCACCCTTGTGGTTGATGTAACAGACAGCCGTCATGCTGTCCAGCTTCAGCAAAACAAAGACATTGCTCATGTCCTTCACAAAGGCCTTCACTGCCTGTGTTGCCGCCAGCAACTCCAGCCCATTGATGTGCATGGTCGCCTCCTGCTGAGACCATGGGCCAACCGTGCTGCTCTCCGCAACTGGCTCCCCAGCCGAGGAGCGAGGCATCTGCTTCTATTATCGAGTCCACATCACAAGTCAGAACACTCTTGCCATTCCACCATGACAGCTGGTGGTTCCACCAATCCAGCTACCCCAGACAGTCCTGGGTCAGTCTCACTGTCTCCTCCTTAGCCTTGTGGGCTGCTGTTCACCGTGCTCGAGACCAGCATTTGTAGGTGTCAGAACAATGGCGCCAGAGACACCGCATGACTTGCTGCACTCATCTTTCCAATAAGTCTGGCCACTGCTCTCGCCGACACTGTCGTCGAGCGCGCCATAGATCTGTCCTCTGCACAAATCTTCTGCAGTTTCTGCTCTCGTAGGCAAACTTCCATGGCGGTCGTACCCACCACTATGCCCAGGAACTCCATTTTCTGGCTTGGCATTGTCACAGACTTCACTGGGTGCACGATGAATCACAGTGCCTCCAGCAACAAGATCATTGCTAACACTTGCCTTGCTACTGCCTCTTCCATGTACACAAACAGCAGCATGTCGTCAATGTAGCTGACGACATGAGTGCACTTCTCTCTCAACTATGCCAGTACTGGCTTCATGAGCTTTGTGAACACTCACTGGGAAGACGAACAGGGCTGCCCACTAACATTACGAAGGACATTATTTACATCTTTGAGAGCTGTGACATAATAACCAAGCAAACATAGAAGTAGATAGGCATTCTACAGATACCCACATGCCACATAGCTTCTTGGCTGTAATATTTATACAATAATAACAACAACACCAGTAAAATCAGCAATCATAGCTAGATATTAAATCCTGAGTCATTATAACTACTTAGACTATTAGTGGAAGCATTTTGACATCAAAAGATCAGTGATCTGCCTGTAGGTAGGGAGTTGTCAAAGATAGAAATTTGCACCATGAATTTAAGTGGCAATCGATCAATCTGTATCATACTTCAGCCCGCATAACTAGCTGTCACTGAAACTGTTTTGAACTTGTGGACTTCTGTCTCCTTGTTTAAAATGCTACTGTCTAGGTCAGACTGGACGACGCCTGCATGAATGGGTATCGTTGATGTCTTTGTTGATGTCTTTGTTGATGTCTTTGTTGGTGTCTTTGTCTTTGTTGATGTCTTCGTTGAAGTCTTCGTTGATGTCCTCATTGATGTCTCCGTTGATGTCTTCATTGATGCCTTCGTTGATGTCTTCGTTGATGTCTTGAGTTGTCAAAATGAACCTTCATAGTTCACAAACTTTTTCGTTCACCTTAGTTACGTTCGAACTTTCAAGCTTCAGGTCTGCGAGAGGAGAAGGCAACTGAAAGAGATCTTCAGGTCATTGGGGTGGTGCAATAGTTGTAATTTGGATAAGCATGGCATTTCACTATGATAGATTCAGATTAATAGAACATATCTCAACATTTACGAAGTATTTGTGCTTTTCGCTTGGCCCACGGTACCAGAGATATTCCATCTATAGGCATGTCAAGGAAGTTTCAATTCTGATGCCAACTTTTCAGTGATCAGGGAAAATGAAACTTCAAATCTAAGAGAGCTTAGCACAATGCTCATAGCATATATGCTTTATATTAGCAGTCGCTGTTGATATAAGAACGATTGGAGGTTAGTTGAGGTATAAAACAGTATTATTGTCTAAATCTTTAGAGTCACAAGGAGTTATAGTGTTGAATTAAGCTAAAAAAGTGTCAGCTGCAGAAGGAGTTACAGTATGGGAATGGGCTAAAGAAGTGATTACTCAGAAGAACTGGATGAATGCTTGTCTTTGTGAAGGAACATGTGGTGGCTGTTTCTGTTGTAATAGCAGCTGTATATAAAGGTACAGTCTCGATAAGAATGCAAGTGACTAAGGCAGTTAACAGTGGTTGTGCTCTTTGACTGCTTTTTTACTTCTTGGCTTGATCCCAGCTAGCTAAACGCATTGGACATCTAAATAGAGAATGACCTGGAGAAACACAAAATAGGACAACTAAATGGCTTATAATATGTCCTCGCAATTAAAGGGCTAAGTTGTGTTATATTATTATTACTATTATTAGCTATATCATTTTTTATTGTAATTGTATGATATTTTGCTTGTCAGCACTTTATTTTTGGATTGTTTACTTAGCTAGGTTTTGTTTGTTTGCTTCTATACTGATTTATTCATTACATGTATAATGGAGGTTAACACCCGATTAACCAGGGTTAACAGTGGCACTGGGAGCAACAGAGCAGTAAGGAAAGGGGTAGACCGGCAATGGAAGAATGGTGGGTAAGGTGGCAGGAGTATATAGGTTGTGGCTGGAGGTCAAGAGACCTCATGCTAGCTGAATTACAGGTGCACAGAATCAGACCAGCAAGCCAGCTTGACCAGCAGCAGCAGCAGGGACAGTAAAATCACGTCTCTCACCCACCACAATCCATTTCTTTAGGGATTTGCACAGGGAGTAGAAGGGGAGGGGGGGACCTCTCCACTAGGGTGGAACAGGCTAAGGGTTTTCACTTTAGTGTGACAGGTATCAGCTTGGGATTTGTGCTGGAGGCTTTTATTTTGGCACCAGCAGCTAGTGCAAAAATGAGAAGTTATTGGCCAGGCAAAGGGCCAATGTAACTCCAAACCTTTGCCTCTCAGGATGCAGCGCTGAGGATTCGAAGGAAGCCGAAGCAGTAACTACACCAGTGCAACGTGTTAATCTTCATATTTGTTTAAAAAATGAGCAGTTATTAATGCACAATATACGACTATCCCAAGATACATAAAAAAATCAAGGGATGTGCTGCAATAATACAAGCAGAGCATGAAGTAAAATCTAGCTTGATGAGGAAAATGGATAGAATAAGTGACTGATGGTTTATTAAAAGCTGCATATCACATGTTCACCCAATTCAAAACACAATTGAATTACAGAGACTTCATATTAGCTATCACCTAACAATATAATTTTTGTGTCAAATATCACATCTGAAAATTAATTTTCAGACTATCAGCGATGTAAAATTTTTGAATAAGTACATAAAATGAGTTCAATCAAGATAGTTGGTTTAAATTTTATTATTACAATAACAGAGAAGCTCCACAGATTATAGCTACCTCTCTCACAATATATGTTCATTGATAGCCTAGATCATTCTCTTATACCACTGATATACATAACATCTGTGCCAAAAGGTTTCAACTAAATGACTATAACGAGACTACAACAATTATTGCTACAATTTAAATTTAAAAGGTATGTCCCTGTTTATTTATTATTAGCTAAGCATATATAAAACAGATCCCAAAATGAGAACGAGCCTTAATAAATGTTTGAGAACAAAGGCATTCACATCAGGCATTCTAGTTTATGAGCTAAAGCAGATAGTCACCCTGGAACAACTATTGGACGAACCAAATCCACTCACCAGTGAAGTGGTCTGGTCTGTGAACCATTGCATAGGCGTGGAATAGTTCAAATGAATTAAAGTTCTAAAGTAAAGCTAATAGGCACCTGTGAACAAAAGAGGCATCTTGGCTTGTAGTTGTATATCCCATCATTTACTTCTATTTTTGGTGCTTCTATTGTAATTTATCAATAAGATTTTTATTTTCAAGTGTGCATGAAAGATAGTAGTTTACATATTTCAATGTAAGCAGAAAAATGAAAGATTTATAACTGTTATTTTTATGGTGTTGCTCACTTTGTTCATATTGGTACAAAGATTGCTAAGGTCTGAACCTAGCAATGCAAGTATGTATGAGCCTTGCAAATCCATAAGTGTGCTATTTTTTTAGGTAGTGTAAGTGCTGCCACCCAGTCTTCTCCAGATGGTTGACCACTCAATGACTCATAAAAGGCAACAAGTTAACAAAAGTGTGGGTGAGGGGTAGCAAAGCTGAACTTTTATTTATATTTTAAACATTATGATTATGTTTAGTGATTACATCATCAGCTAATTCGTATATTTTCCATCTTCTTTCTCACCAGGCTCCAGTAAACTCAACATGGCTATGTCACCTTTAAAGAAAATGGCCAGTTTTTTTTTTTTGTTCAGTAGCGATACTTGTATCATGTGAGTTAATCATGCCTCGGAAATCAACTCCCTTTCCCTTACCTCTTCTTCACTTATCTCTTCATAGGTACCTTGATAATAGTATAAAGCAAGCTGCAAGAGAACAAGAGGTCACGGTACCGAACCAAAGTGTCAGCACAAATCAAGATGCCTAAGAAATGGAGTGACTTCCTGCGGGTTTCTCAGAACAAATAGGAACTATTCTCATTCCTCACCAAAAAAATAACTAATATGGAGCCTGCCGAAGAAAAAACAATTTATGCTACTACAGGCATGTTAACAAATTTTGTGCAACATCTCTGCTCCTTCCCATCTTTACTTGCTTATACTTTTATTTCTGGTACATCTGTGATGATGGTTCGGTAGGAGCCTCATGTGAGCATGGGGATTACAATCATGAGGAGGCTGACACCCGAATGGTTGTCCATTTGAAGAATTCACTTGAGAATGGTTTAAATAGTATTCTTATTTGAACAGTGGATACTGATGTTGTAGTCATTTGAATTGGGGGATTCTACAAATTTCAAGAGGTTTATCCAGAAGTCAATATTTGGGTAGCATTTGGAACTGGGAAACATTTCCATCATTTTCATATAAATACATTGTGTGAAATGCTTGGAAAAGGTAAGTCCTGTTCCTTGCCTCCGCTTCATGGTTTCACAGGATGTGACAGCACTTCTTCCTTTTTTTCCTTTTATTTGTTGGTATAACAAAAAAGTCAGCATGGGATACCTGAGACTACTATCCAGATGTGATCAAAGCCTTCCCCCACATTGTGAGAACTCCTTTGATACAGTGACTCTGGAAGCTGAACATTTCAAAATTCTTGAGAGATTTACAATAAATCTAGCACACTATCGTAAAGATTTGTTTTGTAAGAAAAATAAGTCACTGGAATTTCCCACCAACAGCTATAAAGTTACAAGATGTTTGACAGGCATGGAATATAATTGTGTATGTGAATAAGTAGGATGTTTTGCTGCAACATGTCAAGCTTGTGATACTACAGACTGGCATTTGGGCAAGCTGACAAGAATCTATTCAAAATATACCATCTCCTGATGGTTGGGATGGTCTAATGAATCCACCAGTCTAGTTTGGACGACACTTCCGGAAGTTGTCAGAGCTTGCAGCGAGCTTATCCAATGCCAGTGTGAGTCACCTCATGGCTGTACAAGATGCAAGTGTGTAACAGCTGACCTATACATTGTACTGACTTATACAACTACAATTTGCAAAATAGAGTTTGTTTTTGTTGTTGTTTTCATCATATTTTGCTCATAGTAAAGACAATGTCTTCAAATTTTTATGACAGACTATTGAAATAACAATTTTTGCTGGCAAAAATTTAAATAATAATAATTATATGGGATAATTTGTGACACACAAATTTTTGTGCTTTGCAGCAGGTGTTTTTCTCCCCCATATCTCAAAGGACCACCATACAAAATTCTTTTGTCTGCTGTGTAACAATTTCATGTTTTTTTTCTTAGTGTAACTCTACTATAAACTAGTGCGGGTTTCCCCCATTTGAACAGGCCACTACATTGCATTTGACCACACTTACTCTTTCCACCGCGAGGCGGTTTGGTATGGTTCGCGCCACGCGACACTACCACACCCAAGAATATAACGGAGAAGGCCTTCTGGGTCCAACGACGTGGTTTAGTCGAACTTGGGGTAGGGAATTGCATACCGCAAACCACGCAGTGTATTTTTGTTAGCTTCGCCAGCAATGTCGTTCACAATGGACAATCGTGCCCCTCCACCGAGTTACTGCGATGTAGTCAATCCAAGGGCAAGAAGTAAGTAGCTAAAAACTAGATAATGTAGCCTACAACATCGGAATACAGTAGTCGGGCTAGCTAGACTACTAGGAATACAGTGGCAGTAGAGGATTTGGGGGGGGGGGGGGGGGGGGGGGGGGGGGGTCCTTGTCCTTCAGTAACTAAAAGATTTTCTAATGAAGACACGACCCTTATTCCTTATTGGTATGATGAGGCAGGAATTTCACTAACTAAGTTGTAGTATGCCAAAGCAAGCAAATTTAAGCCATTCATTAATTCTAGATTCAAGACAGAATGGTATTGTATTTAGTGGTTGTTGCTTATTAATAAATCAGAATTTCTCTTCAATGACAATAATAAAATTTATTATTGTCGCAAGTTCAAATTGAAAAAAATTTCTAAATTCATTATTTAATAGCAAGCTACTTTCATCTCTAAAATGTAAATTACTTTAATTTTGTCAAATCAATCCGTTTCATTTTTTTTTTTTGTTGGTATTGATCTAAAGAAGAAGCAGAAGCAAGAGGTGGAGGTGTAGGTCCACAGGAACTTTGCTAAAGCTATTTCATTTGCCTCAGCCATGAATCAAATTAATCAGCTGACCACAATGCATCAGAAAACACTCCAGCATCCAGTAGGCACAGAAAATCAACACCAAATTCCTAGCTTGACACATGTACTGTACCAGTCCCCTCGTAAGAATAATAGACCAGAACAACAATTGTACACAGCTGTAAAGGACTGCAATTGTGTTAAGTGGTATACTACACAGATGTTCATTATTTACATTAGGGTAACTAGAGTTAAAAGTATTATATATAATATAATATAAGCATGGAATTGTGGGTCAATGTATCGAGCTAAACCCCTATAAAGATGCTTTCATTTAATCAGTTTCTGTACACAATGTACTTAATTGCTACTTTATTACTAAACTCTCCTAGTGAGACCAGCAAGGTCACTTGCAGGACAAGTTAACATAACATAGTGGATAAATATAATTCAATTAGAAGACTGCTATAGAAATTAATTGGGAAAGAATGAGGGAACAGAAATCATATTTAGAATCACCCCTATGTTGACTTCAGATGATGTGCATTACGAGGGTGTGGTTGCAGGACCTAGTGCTGCATCTCTGGCTGCACAGTCTCGTCCTGAGTATCCTCTAGTAAATACGCCAATGGATAATCATTTCTCAATGATAAGATTCATATTCTGCTGGACTGGACTTACTTGTTCTAAATGCATGTGTAAGTAAAGAATCTATTGGGAATGCATTTCTATAATAACATATACCAAATAACCTTCATTTTGATTTATTTCATTATAGCATACAGATGCATGCTTTTTTAATGAGCTAAAGCACATTCTCATGAAAGCACATGTTAGTAACTATTGTTATAGTATAATACTGCATATCTCATGCATTAATAATATTTCGTATGTTTATTTATGTGTCTTAGGTGTTTTAGGTGCCTTTTGGTACATTCTGCTTGGGGTTTATGGAATTGTTAACATTATCCTTCCATATGCCTGGCTAGATACTCCAGGTAAAATAATTGTTTGTTACAAGCTAACAAATGAAATTTGCGAAATGAATTGTGAATATAATATTATCATAATGATAAAAAATATATTACTAGTACTATAGCCCTGCACCTTTATTTTAAACTGAGATATAGCTATTGTATCCGAATAAGCAAAGTATTCTTATTTTTTCTCGTGAAGCCATAGTTTACAATACCTATTGGCCAATGCTAGTTCTGCATTGCTGATCTATTTACCACTGCATAGTGCATAGGTGAGTATGATTTTTAAATAGATTGTTAAGTGTAATTTTAAACATTAGACCCTAGCTAGCAGGAAAAAGTGCTTGTTAAATGTAGATGCTGTAGAAAATTTTACAAGAAGTTAACCTTAGTCACCAGTCAGTATGAGATTTGCTAACCCTTGTATATATTCCAGCAAGTGATATTCTAAGAAAAATACTGTACATATTATGCTTTGAAGAAGTCACTCTGTAGTTTGATGCTATATTACTATTATTATTAATTTATTAGTGAATCTAGTCATCACTAGCTAAAATAATAATGATAGCACTTGGCAAGAAGTAGAATTATCAGGTTAAGTTTTAATTAAACATATTATTGGCTGTTAGAACTGAGGAAATTTATTATTACATTTTTTGTGTAAGTTGTGAGTTTTTACTTTAGTTTCATTCGACCATGTTTTATAGAATGATATTGCTTTTCAGATTCCAATAATGGCGATTCGCAAAATACGTTATTGACCATATGTGTTATGGGAGGAGTTTCGTGTGTGTTGCTGTCCATCATGTACGTGTGTACTGTATGCTTTTTCTACAAGTCTCATCCTCGCAAACGTTTTAATGATGACTACAATTACAGGTTACCACATGGAACAAATCCAGGTTACATTATCTGTTTATTTGCCATTTCTAGTTCATTTTTTGGAGCTATATCGGTAGTTTTTATTAATGATGTCGTCATTTTTTCATCTGCACCATATCCATGTTTTATACCAATTGCTGGTTACATCATATCAGTTGCCTCTGTAATGGGTGTCATAACTTTTGTATTTTTATGTTTCAATTGTTTTTGCTACTTTTTTTGTGTAAAATCTATTGCAGGTAGTATTTGTTGAACAATGTTAAAAATATTATGTTAATATATGTGTGGCTATTTTTTTAATAATATAAATATTCCAATTACAAGGAGACTATAGTATCACAATGTATTTAAGCTTAACTTAAAATAATTTCTAGTATATTAAATTTGATTAGGGAGAACCAGAAGCTTTCTGTGCTGTGACGTACTCACATAGCAAACAAAATTGGACACTCAGCATATACAGAACTTGGATAGGCATTCTACTTGCACACATGTGCCAACCATTATTATGCTACATATTTGGGATTGCTTTGAACTTAGACTTCATTCTCTCAGTGTATATGATGACTTACATATGACTCAACATAGCTAGTTTGTACCTAAATTTGTAAGTCCACGCCAGGTCTAGAATTCTGGTGACATTTTTTCACATAATATGGGAAAATATGTTCAAAACTAACTAAAAAATTTGGGTTTAAGTTCATTTAATCTTCACTACATGAAAGAATTTGGCTAATTGATTCTGTCTAAGAAGGCATTTTTAAAAATAAGAATGAAGTGAGGTGAAGAAGAGGTAAAGAAAAGCACTATTGTTCTGCCAAGTCATATAGTTTAACCAACATGATACACGTATTACTACTTAATTGACTAATTTAGTGAGTTTCACTGAAATTAACATATGATGAATATACTATAGGAACTGTATGACAAAGGTAGCTATTCACTATATCTATATAAACACTAAATATATAAGGATGTCACAAAATCTCAAGCGATGCAGTAGATAAACGTAAACATTATCAAACAACTTCAGATATTCTAATATCTATTATAGGATTATATTGTATATTTTCCCCTCGGTCATGTAAGTCCCATATCAACCTCCATCTCATGATGTAACCTTTACATGTATACCAAAATCTCAATTTAAACTTTTCAATGTCATATAGTGTACAAGAGGCAATTTAGTTCATGGGACTACTGTATTCTAATTATGCTCATAATTTATATATAATAAATGTCAAAAAATTTATGTTTATTAAGTTTTAAAAGTTTTGACAAAAATATAATTAGGCCCCTCCCTGTCATTAGTGCATGATCTGCCCCTGGTACTAAAGTTCAAGACTTTGGAATGCATTCTCTTCTAAAGAAATCACTATTGTCAAGTCATGAAGAGAATACATAAGTCTTGTGATAGTAGCCATATCCAGTAAACTAGCTAGTGTGTGTAAAAGTTGTGTGTTCCTAAAGAATAGTACAAAAAATCTAAAAACAAACATTTGACTAACAAATAATATGAGGTGTTAGCATTCAAATTAAAATTACAGTTCTTGCTTCAGCTAGGCCACCTCACGTGCCACTAGTGCTGAAGCACACCACTAATAAGTATAGACTTAAACATACATTTAAACATTTTTATGCTTCATTTACTAATTTTATACATGAACAGGGCATATCATAAGAACACGATAATTATGAGTGGTGGGTCTAGCCCTGGTTCTAACAGTTCTTGGAGTCTCCCTTTTGCATATTATACTATAAGCTAATACTACAATGCACCTCTGTGACATACTGTGTCCACTAGATAAACTATTGCTTCTTTTCTCAGTTATCCTTCTGAATGATCCCATTCCGCTGTACTAGCTATAAACGAGAATGTGAACGGTAAGTTTACAACTTAGTATCCTATGCTAGACCAGTTTTCCTGACTCTTGTATAATCACAGTGTATGCAAGTGAATACAATTTTCAAAAAGAATCATTGATGACTGTGATTTTTTTAAACATGCAAGAAAGATTCTAGTTATGCTGGTGTATAGTGTAGAATACTTGCCAGGAACACCCCTCTCCAAAATCTACCACTGATATTCAAAGGAATTGTGGTGACGAGGGTGCGAATAGACATAATGTATAGGAATATACAAAATGTCCCTATTATGTTATGAAGAAGTCACTTTTGCTATTTGATCATCATTGCCATTTGATCAATATCTTTTTTTTTTTTTGCACTATATCTGAAATCTTATTTATTATTATTGTTTAATTTTAGCTATGTGTGGTTCTCTAAAGGTAACCAGATGCATAATTTATTATCAATGAAGTTTTGTTTAGTGGACTTTATAATCTAGCTAAGAGCTATGAAAGGAAGAGAGAGTCTCGATGTAATGGTGCAGAGTTAGCAATAAAAAATGATTGTATCATATATGATACACATTAATTCTCAAGTCTCTGTCAGGTTCTCCTTCATAAGAGTTACAATGAACTGTGTGTATGTGGACTTCCCGACTATGAAAGTGACTGTGAAAGTTTACCATTAGCTAATATGCTTACACAATGAATATGTATTTGGCAGAGAAAGTTGTGTTTATGATAAGTGAGTGGTCATCCTAGATAGAGAGCACTCTGATTGACCAAATCTGACCAACTATATATAGCTACCTTATAGAGTAGATAGTGAGACAAATACTACTGAGAACTACTTTGTTTTTTTGATACCTAAATTTGGAAATCTTCACACTATTTCCAGATACAAGGTGTGTAGAACTCTTTACGCAACTATTTGCCTTTCATTATCATTTTTTGTGTATCTTAGGTGTTTCCAGTGCCTTTAGGTAATATTCTACTTAGAATTGATGCAATTTTTAACATTTCTTCCATTTGCCTGGTTATACACTTTGGGTAATTAGAATTGCTTGTTGCTTTTGTGAAAATTTTATAGACTTCCAAAATATAAATCTCACCAGTTTCATACTGTAATTATACAATTTGATTAGAAAATGATACAATATTTAGCAATTCAAAAAAATGGCTTACTAAAAAGGGAGTCCACGTGCCATTTGATTATTATTGTTATTATTAGTAGTAGTAGTAGTATTTTACTATTATTATCATTATTAATATTATTTTGTGTGTGAATTGAACACTTAATGCAATGTATATTTTACTTTATTGCTTTTCAGACTTGAATTCTATGATAACAGAGTGACATTTTTAAAATGAAACTGCTGTTTAATTTATTAGGAGAAAAAAGAATTGTTAGCTGTTTGAAAATTTTGATTTTATGGCTTTCCTAAAAATCTTATCTTTTAAGTTGCATGATAACAGTACACTTCACTGGCATTTCATGCACTGATGTCTACATTGCATAAAAAATAAATAAAATTAACATTTTGATAGTGGTGGTTGTAATGTTATATTTAGTTCAGGGAGAAGCTTGCTTTGCATGTGTTCCTTGTCTCAGTGTTGCCCAATGAGTTAACTAGATATATGAAAATGAGAAATAGTGAAAAGAAATTAATTGATGAGTTTGACAAGAAATGCAGAGAACGAAATCTATCTGATGATAGTCTATTGGATATTTATGATGGCCGTGTCTGGAAAAGTTTGAAGGATGAGCAAGGGAGAAAAAAATTTCAGACAATAGTTCATTATAATATGATGCCAGAGAATTTATCAATTTTAGCTTCCAAGTTTGCTAGCTACTATTTAAAGGACTATTAATGTTTGAACCACACAATTTTTTCTCAGCGAGAATTTTTTTTGTGGGGGAGGGGTTGTAATGATGTTTAACTTGTGACTGGCATAATTGAAAGTTAGCAAAATTGTGACTTCTATTGTTTATAAGACCTTTGAGTATGTGGTGGTAGTTGAGTACACTCAAGCCTTGGTCACAAACACATCAATTTCACACAGATTATCTAAGTAAATGCCATATGCTGACAATTAAAGCATGACAGAGCATTTTTTTCTGCTGGCTTCATAATATTTTTATTACTAGTTTATTTGGGTTCTCTCCTTCATGAGAGTTGCACTCTCCTTAAACTAATGGTGTTTAGCTATGGCAGCAAAAATTTATAACTAAATATTTGGTCAGGCAATTGTCTGGTCTTCGGTCTAGTTCTGCCACCGGCGTACAGTATTATATAGTTATAGCCTTTCTTTTCTCCTAGCCCCTTAGCTCACTCTGCTGACTTCAATGGGAACAATTTTCTACTCATTCACAAAATATATAGCAACAAACAATTTTAAATACTTTGTATTTTGGGGCATCCAGTGTATGTAAAATAATTATGCTTTACACTGACAATTGGTTTTACTATAAGCTGAGGTTATTTAGAGTACTAGGCTATAGCGTAAAAAATTCTTAATGTGGCTTGAAGTAGTAGCTAACCTCATTATCTATTATATTTGGTCAAATTTAGTCCATCAGAGTGCTTTCTATTTAGGATAACTGCTCCTTTATTATTAACACAATACCAAGAATCTTTTTACTTTTTTGCTGCAAAATTATTAATTTTGCAAGCATTACATGGATTATATTAATGGTAGACTTTCACAGTCAGGAACGCACTGCTAATATGACTTACCTAAATTAACTTAATACAAGTGTAAGCAAGTTTTTTTTTGTATCTGATTCTGTAGCTACAGCCACAGATAATGGTAGAAAATATTCTTCTCTACACAACAAAAACACTTCTTTTACATAATGTGAAGAACAATCTGATCCTGATGCTCTTCTGTGCAGTGTAACAGAGTTAATTAACTATGTGAAGAATGAAAGATTACAGAATTTCTGTAGACTAATTACAAAATTACTAGTTTGGTTCATAGATTAAGACATGCTTAGTTTGTAGTTCATGCAAAAAAATAAAGATCTCAAATCTTAGTTTTAGTCTTCTTCCATAATGCTCACTGAAGATTTAGTGACAACACAATCGGCATTTTACCGCCATTGGTGTGATCTAAAGTGGAAAGTACTTTTGTGGAAATATTCTCCTCATTAATGGTCTGAATTATTGACAGTAAGTTAAGAACTTTAAATTGGCTTTAGAATGTGATATTATTGTCAAGCAAATAAATTGGAACCTATTATAATCTGGTGCTGTGGCCACAGCTCATTACAGAGTGAAATCCTAATAGTTATAATATAAAATGTCTTAATTATATATTAATATGACATAGCTACTAAGTTTGGTCATAAATTTGGTATAAAAATCAACAAAGACTACCTGCATTACGTTTTATAAAGTGAAAGTAGCAAACACTATTAAAGCATATAAATACAAAGGTGATGATGCACATACTAGCAGTTATAGACATGACATAATAAGGTAATACACATCGTACTGGAGGGTCAAACAAGGCACACACAGCTACGATGTCGTGGATAAGGACCAAAGATACAGCTCCAAATAATGCACAGGAGAACACAAACCAGCAGACAAGGTAGCCAGAGTTGGTTCCCTGTGGCAGCCGATAATTGTGACTATCGTAAAGTTGTTTGCGAGGATGGTGCTTGTAGAAGAATTTTATACTACAGAACCACATGATAGACAGTAGTACACAGGAGACTCCAGCCAGCATGTACAGAATTAAGAATGAGTTGGGCCAATCTGGTAACACTAAAAAATACACGTAAAAATTATTATTTTGACATAAGCAGTACATAATTATACGCCATTTTGAATGGACAATGTGTATTGAATGAGATCTCTTACCTCTCCACAGTAGACAATATGGAAGGATGACATTGGTAACTCCATAAACACCAAGTAAGACATACCACAAGCTGCACAGCCGGCCTATAAGAAATAAGGATAGTGTTACTTGTTTAACACAGAAACAGTGCTAAAACTATAATGTCAAAATTTAACAAAGCATAATTTTGGTGAGTGAGAGAAGAAAATGAGTGTCCAATTGATGCACTGCTGAAAACGGATCTACAGATTGTGAAAAGGGGTTTCATTTTTTTCTACACAATTAAGCCACTCAGACATTCACATGCCTATTAAAATTACAATGCAAATTTTTTTAAATTTCATGCTTGAGGTGGTCTACATACAAACATGCGATGACAATAGCTAAGTTTTAACATGGTCAAGTATTCTATTTTATGCTCTTAGCTATACAGTGAGAAGTGATTAGCCTTTATGATACATGGTACTGGGAATCGAATTCCATTTGCTTAATGCTCAAACACTCTGTTATGTATTGTTTAAAAAATAAAAAAAGTCTGAGAATTGATACATTGAGAAAAAGCAGACTGAGAAGAAATTGAAAAGTGCTATCAAAGTGTATACAAAGAAATGAAGTTCAACATTATGCTGCAGTATTGATAGTGAAATGATAACCTACATCAAAGTTAATAGGCATGTAATCATGAATACTCATCATGACCAAGACAAAGAGCTGCTCCTATGTCCCATGGTGTAATTCCTCAGAGCAGTTTATCTATAATAGGCTTGTGTGTCAGTAACAACCATGACGATAACAACCGACGACCAACAGTGTGTAATCATGAATAATTCATTTGCTCAAACAGTTTGGTTAAGCATTGTCCTTACATGAATTGGTAAAGCGTCATCACATTCAGAATAAAGTGATTAATTGTAATTAAAAAGCAGGTGTACTAGTAGACGAGGGAAGGTGGTGTAAGTTTTAAAAGGGAAAGCAAAGGTAAGAAAAGGCAAAAGTACAAAAGAGAAGGCAATAGGCGATTAACTATAAAAAGCTGTTGGAATTGGCGAGGTAAGGCAGCGTAGGTTTAAATGCGGGTGGAATCAACAGTAAAGCTGCTTTGGTTTAAAAAAGGAAGGTGAATGTACAATAAAAAAGTCAACAATTTCACAAAGCTTAAATCCACTATCATGGTAATAGGACAGAGATATTCAGAAGCAAGAGAGATAGAAAGGGCTGAAGAATGGAAAGGTGAGGGATAAGAAAAGCTGACATTGTTCAGAAAAAAGTGAGCAGGAGAGGGAAACTTATGTAACATTAACCCATGGTAGGGTATGATAACTGAGTAAGATAACTTATGCTACTGCATTCTTACTTAGCAATAGGTCAAGTGCCACTGTGTGGCAGGGTACTTGCTAGTTTTTTTTATTTACTGAAGTGCTACTAGCCTGCTCATTCTCACACAAAAATTACAGGTGAGAACTATTCTTAATTATTGGCTTGATTTGTTTAGTTGGAGCATCTTACAATGGTCAGTGGCAGTCTTTGTATTTTTTCTATTATTGTTGTTGATATTGTTGTAAATACTTTTACATTCAGTTAGATATTTTTTGGTGAACACATGAAAGTGGCCAGTGGAATACTGACTATACTAACCTTTGAAATAACAAAGTCAACCTTCTCTAAATCCTGGCTGCTCTCAGCCACAGATACTGGCATTAGCCAAGACTATTTACAACAAACCTTCTCACAACCTAGCGATACCTTATCAAACCTTATACAAGTGCACAATCAGCTTATTAATTATCATCTTCTGTACTAATAGTAAATTTGTAAGCAAGTTATTCCACTTTGGATATTTCAGTACTAGTGGTAATGAGTAAGTTTTGAGCTGAAAAAGGAGATTTTTCCAAAACCTGATGAAACCGAGAGAGAAATAATATGTTAAATTATATGTACACACTAATATCATGCTGTGTAATTGCCATACATGAACTGCTTCCATTGCCCATCCCACTGTGTCATGTTCATAGCTGTACAGCTATACCAGTAGTAGCAACGAACAATTAAAACTAAAATAATGAAGCACCAGGAGGTGCGAACCCTCAGCGTATGTCTACCAGATAACCTCAATCAATTAAATAGATGCCACAGGGTAGGAATAAACCACATGATAGTGCAATGTAGCTGGCTAGGAAATAATGCAGTATGTCGACATGGTGAAACATGTCGACATACTGGTAGTTGATTATTGTATTTAATCAATTCCAAGTTATGTACTACAAGTAGAATTGAACCATAGCTATTGAACATTTTGAATTTATTTGGATGTGAACATTTTGAAAAATAGAAATTACGTGCAAGAAATGAGTTAGATAAATGAAAATGATTCTCTGAATGTGAAAAATATTGAACTTGATATATGCCAAAAAAAAAAGAAGTAATAACTTGAAGGTCAAAAAAAAGATTTAAGTTGAATAATGTCAAGTATTTGAAATGGTGAAAGAAATAATTAAGTCAAAGAGATTAAAAGTGCCACTGAAGAAGAAAAAAATTGATTTGGGAGGGGAAAAGAAGAAATGAACGCCAGTTCAAAATCATTTCAAACCTTTAGCATTTACACAGACAGTTGCTACTTACGACGATACAAAGAAAGAATCAAACAACAGAATGAAGAAAACGCCTCTAGGTTAAAACAGATCAGCTCCGCGGTATATAACTCGACTCTAGCCTCCTTTAAACACGTGAAGCTGCAATTTTCAGCTCACGTGATTATAACATGCGATAAAGGGGCGTTACCGGTAGCACAATAGAACAACGATCGTACGTACGGCTAAAATCGACTAGCTTTTTCTTGAAAACTAAGTAGAAACAAAAAAATCTAGCACATTATAGGGACTTACTTTGCAAATTTCTCTATCTCTACATCGTTTCAGAGCCCGGAAGGTCGTCGACTTCGAGATCTGTCATTGAATGGCACACACACACACACACACACACACACACACACACACACACAGTGACACACAGACAAAGTGACTACTGTAACCCTCTCGCGCATGCACGCTGAGGGTTAAAAATCAGGGAAGTGCTAGTGTGTAGGCTGCCAATTGTTCAAAACTTTTAAACTCGCTTGCACAGGTCGCACGATGGTTTTATCATCTTCTATATATAAAGCACTCTACAATCATATTCACATTTCGATGCTCACACTGAAAGCAAAGAGATGTTAAAAATTAAGATCTTTTGATGTCTTAAATTTGGGATAGATACCTGTGTCCACTTACATGTCACTGCAGAACATTCACTGGTCAACCCAGTCCAAAAAAATATGAATCTAATCATAGTGAAGTTATTCTCCCTCTGTGGTGGTAGAGGATGAGCATGAGGCATCAAGGGCTCAGTCTGTTGCTCTGCTATAATTGCTGGAAGTTCTTGGTTTGAATTTTCTGTTAATAAAAAAGAAAAAAGAAAACATCAACCAAAAAATAATCCCTTTACCAGCTACATTCAGCTATATTATTCAATATCCACTTACCTGGAAATACATCACTGTACAGTGGTGGGGCACTGGGCAATGGGCCCTCACAAGCCATAGTTTAGATTCCCTAATTTTTTAAGCTACACACCCACCTACTAGAGGCTCAAAAAGGGGGCGGACCTACGTGGTCAACATGAGCTCCAAATTTGGTCTGTGATCGGTTACAGGAATCAATTCAAAGAATTCATCCTCTGCGCATTACGCTCAGTGCTATTCTCTAGGCTTTACCGCTAATATTTTTCATTTGTTTCTTTATATTTTACCGGCTGCTGCGTTCTAAAATGCCTAGATTCGTATGTCTTGATTGGCAACTTTTAGGAATCCTTGGCCTAGTGGACGAGGCACCTTCGAGTGGGCGGGAACGGAAATAACTGTAGCTCATGTCAAAATAAACACAGACTAGCAATCTCTTAATCTTACTCAAATCAACTTTATTCATACTTCCAATAGTCTCTGAGAAACAAAACAAATATTATACGTACAATAATGGACTTTTAGCTATCTTACTGCACCATTGCAACATTGAAAGAAAGTTGATTGTCAACGAAAGAATCCATGTAAACTTATACTGCAAATATCAATGGTCACTACTATAGACAACTTTGTCTGCCTTGTCCCCAATCAGTCGCAATTCCTTGGCATTAAATATCAGTTGAATCATGCTTGGGGTGTATATTTGTGTATTATGTAATCTGTAGTCTCTTGAATGACAAAGTTTTCATAACAGTGGCTCTAAACACCATCACATAGTAGCTTAGACTGTGAGAGAATTTTTTTTCTTTTGTTTAATTTTGAAGACATTACATAGCATACAGCAAGAATTAGGAGCAAAAATACCAGCTATGGTAGGACCCTATTCCAGGTCTAAGTCAGGCTATAAATACTTATTAACCATGATATGCTTAGCAAGCAGGTATCCTGATGCATTTCCACTGCAGTTGCTGTCAGATCAGGGTAAACAATTTAAGTGTGCATTGTTCAAACATTATGTTCTAAATCATAAGCTGTAGTCCTCCCATATACCATCCACAATCAAATGGAACAGTGGAAATTATGGTGTGGTGGACACAAACATTAATTGACTGCTCAAAACTCTGATGTACTTCTTCTTCAGTAATTATTTAATTATCTACTTTTTTATTTATCAATATATCATTATTTACTTTCCATTTATTAATTATGTAATTATTTAATTAACTAGTTATTTATATTTCCTTTTCTCATGCACCCTAATTATTTGTGATAGCTGGTTTTCTATAATTATATTGGCTGGCTAAGTATCATTATGGGAGTTTTGCTGTATCTCATATTAACCTATGACATTAACTGAACCAAGAATTAACCTCTCTTGGGCTCACCGAAATTTAACTCCTGTTTGTAGTGGTGACCTACCTAGAACTGATTAAACTCTATTCTGGGGAACTTATTCTAGCCTCCTTAGCCAGAAGGTCAAGAAGCTCCTGGGACTCCCACAGAAATATTTCATGGAACCTTGATCCCTATGCTCAGAAAACCCTTGGGTAGAGGAATAGACTGGGCAAGCCAAATAAAGTACTGCTATGCTATCAGAAGTGCACCTAATGAGATTGTATTGGGTAAGAATGCTAGATCCACACTTGACTTGTTAGTTGAGCATGACTAATGGGGTCAATGTGAAGTTAAACATACTAGGTAGACCAGGCAAAGGAAGAGTGGTGCATTTAAACAACAGTAAGGAGTTCAAGAAATATACTGTGATGGTATACAGACTAGTAGTCTCTGCTGAGGAACACAATGTTGACACAGACAAACCTTGCCTGTCAGGAAAGAGGTTAAGTAGAGTACAAGAAGTGGAAATGAACAGTGTAAAGAGTAGAATGGAAGTATGTTCTCAGTGTATTGTTATTGTTACTATTATTATTATTATTATTATTATTATTATTATTTAATATTATTATTATTATTAGAGGTCATTCAATTAGTAAGTCTGAAAATGGCAGCAATGGATTATGTCAAATATCTTACAGTAGACTAGAAAAAAATAATAGTATAATACAACAACAATGATTTCTAGCATTAGTATAAGTTTTAAATTAATGATAAATATCAATGAACAGTTGCTAATGAACAGAAATAAAATCCAGGTTCTCCACACACCCACCACAATGTAAAATTTCTTCATTACATAAATCATCTGTTTGATTCTTGTTGAGGCAGCACTACATCATTGATGGCCGTCCAAAGGAAACAATTTTTACAGCAGAACTTTTCATGGTCAACTTCTACCTCCGGACCAAGTTTCTTCAAGCATATATACTTCATCAGTGGTCGTCGTACATCTGCTATAAAGATGGTTTGCAACACAGGATGAACAACTCCTTGGCTATAAAATTGTATGAAGCTCAGGGATGTCACACTATGGGGAACAGTGTCAAAATTTCGAACAACCAGTAAAGCTACCAGAACCAATATAGATGGCAGCCATGTTAAAGCATAGGACAGCATCAATGCTGCAAACACTCTAAACAAATGTAATTGTTTGGCATGGTGAGTTTTATTGATACGTGCTCTGGTCTCTCGCTGCTCAATATTCTCTTGTGTTGAGCCTATAGTGAACCTTCTCTTCGCATAGAGGAGTTTCACATTCTTTAAAACAATGCAGATTATCAAAATGTTTGTGATCAAAATAACTGCCAGCATTACACTTCCTATTAGTACTATGACCACTGCATAGCTTGAATCACCATTTGTCACACAGGCCAGAAACACTGGCAAGAAAGAGGCATCTCTGTATTCAAGTAATTGTGAAGTGACCCCTATTGCTATACTGAAAATCCATGCCACAAAAATCGGCAATATTATCCACCATTTTGATATGATCCGATCATATTGCATAGGCTTGTAGATGGATGTCCAATGACATCATACCAATAGTAAATAGAGAGTTATACAGCAAAGATAGAGATAGAAAGCCCACTGGGCATATCTGGCATCGAGTAAGGTCTGAGTTGCCAAATACAAATTCTCCAGCAAATCCTGTGACTATTAGAAATGGCCATAAGAGGACTAAGAATGCAATGTCAGTTACTATGAGACTTAATAGGAAAATGATGGATGGTTGCTGGTAGAGCTTTTCCTTGATTATAGTTACTAGTACAAGTCCATTCCAAGGCACTCCAATCACTATAAGCACCAGTAGAAAACTAGCAGTTAGATATCCGCATTCAAATTCTGAAAACGCTAGATATTGCCCAAGATGTCATCACAATAATGGAGTTCAAGTTGAAGTTCAAGTACAGTACAAATA